>Ga0210040_10000022_pt1 | contig 679242 bp, 525 predicted proteins | sample CryGeyCG12114_NA_FD_185462 | JGI IMG/M metagenome (GOLD analysis project Ga0210040, IMG submission 185462) | Groundwater microbial communities from aquifer - Crystal Geyser CG19_WC_8/21/14_NA (SPAdes) (version 2) | ecosystem: Environmental > Aquatic > Deep subsurface > Groundwater | place... | reverse complement strand
ACCTCGCGCTTCTGATCAGAGGTTCTCTGCCTTATAGCCTTAAAAAAACCTTGGCTGCCAAGCCACACCAAATCTACTCTTCGCACCTAGCACATCTGCGTCAAATCGAGTTGTCCTTCAGCAAATATCAATTCACGTTCCTGTTCATTTCGTTCTAGCACACAGAAAACATGGTAAGCAACTCCATCGATACTCTGGAATAGCAACAGCCTGGAAGTGCGAGTCCACGAGACTACGCATCAGAGATATTTCCATCAATGTCAGCCCTCTTGAACGAGGTGCTGGTACGACGATGAATTGGCTGGAGACGTCGTTTCGCATGCTGTGCGCTGCAAACGCGCCTCGCTAGAGTTCTCGAAAGCTATCAGAATATTTGCTGATCTTTCTGCCTCAATGACAGCCTCCCAAAGGAAAGAAGGTAGCGGCCGCGCCATTCCCTGGCGCAAAGGCCGGCGGTAACAAGAAAGCCGCCAAGGTATGTTCATGCGCTCTGGTGTGTTTGTAGCATGTGTTAACGTGTATAGAACCCCCTCTTCGAGAAGCGACCACGAAACTTCGGTATCGGTCAAGATGTTCAACCTCACCGAAACCTGTCACGAATGGTCAAGTATGGCGCGACGATTATGGAGATGAGAACACAACTTTCTGACACAAACCAGGTGGCCAGAGTATGTCCGACTTCAGCGACAAAAGAAGATCCTCAACATGAGACTGAAGGTTCCCCCTGCCATTGCTCAGTTCCAGAACACGCTCGACCGAAACACCGCCACGCAGACCCTCAAGCTCCTGAACAAATACCGACCTGAGACCAAGGCCCAGAAGAAGGAACGCCTGAAGGCAGAGGCTACTGCTGTGGCCGATGGCAAGAAGAAGGAAGACGTCTCCAAGAAGCCATACGCCGTCAAATACGGTCTCAACCACGTCGTTGGCCTGATTGAGAACAAGAAGGCTGCTCTGGTCCTCATCCCCAATGATGTTGACCCTATCGAACTTGTCGTCTACCTCCCAGCTCTGTGCCGAAAGATGGGTGTCCCATATGCCATTATCAAGGGCAAGGCTAGATTGGGCACCGTTGTGCACAAGAAGACTGCTGCGGTTGTGGCTCTTACTGAGGTCAAGCAGGAAGACAAGAATGAGCTGAGCAAGCTCGTCTCGACCATCAACGATGGGTTCAACAACAAGTACGAGGAGCACAGACGACACTGGGGTGGTGGTATCATGGGCCAGAAGGCTGTTGCGAGACAGGAGAAGAAGAGGAAGGCTATTGAGCAGGCCATCAAGATCTAGGTTTCTAGAACTGCGATACCAGCTGTCGGCCATAACACAGGAACATGATTGTCGGACAGTCGTACGTCCATGCTTCGCTTGTGGGGAGGAGCAAGAACGATGATGCTCGGTTCTAACACTGAACACGACCCATTGTCATGCTGGGGGTAAATCAAGCATATTGAGCGAAACGAATACCATGAACGAAGATTACGATCCGAGTATCGTCCACAAGTTTCTCTTTCCAATATGACCTTAAGTATGAATTCTGCAGGTGTGCACACATAGGATAGTGTGAAGATTTCTCTGCAATAGTGCCTCAGGCACAAAGGTATATGTGCTTTCCTACGTCACTGCCTCTGCCCGCTCTCGAAAAATGAGGTAACGGGGCAGTGTTTACTTAGGTACTATCCACTACTGCACGCTCGGTACAAGTGCGAAGATAGTGGTACCGTTGACTCTGCTCTCTACTGGTTAGCCTTCGTAGTCCTGACGGTTCCCAGCGGATCACTGGCGCCTTTCATCAATCAGTCTGTACTGTCCATCCATTGACACATCAAGACCTATCCAAGCCCGTGACTGTCGACTTAGGTCTTTTGTTGAGCGACTCGAAAGCCGTGAAAATGAGTGAAGGAACAGAAACACCGGCGCAGCGGCAGGCCCGAATCCGTCAACAGAAGCGCGAAGCAAAGATAAAGGCAACAGCGCAAGACAGGCTAGACAAGATCACGCAACTGAGTGGCAGAACACCAGAAACTAGTAGGTTCAAAGGCAGGTCATCCAATCGCTGCTAACTGATCACGCAGTGCGAAATGAATCACCAGCACGGCCGAGCCCAGTACAGACGTCTCCCACCCCTACCCGCGTCCGAAGCGGCTCTATCCCGGATCCTGACGTCGTTGCTCCTACCTCATCAATGTTTGGGCGAACGAATGACCCCCAGCAGGCGCGGATGCAACAGGAATACATGAGAGCGTTGCTTGGCGGACCTCCACAAGGACCTGCAAGCGAGGGGCAGCAACAACAACAACAACAACAACAACCAGGCATGCCTGGTGAAGACGATCCCATGGTCAAGATGATGCAGACTATGCTGGGCAACATGAGCGGCGACCCAAACGCGCCCGGCCCGGAAGGAATGCCATTCTCAGCGGACGACATATCCAAGATGACGGGTATGCCTTCCTTCCTCACGAACATGTTCTTGGGCGGCAAGCAACAAGCACCACCGACCGCGGAACAGATTAGGCAGGAGCGCACGTGGAAAATCCTCCGAACTATCATGTTTGTCTTGATTGCCTTGTACACGGTCTTTACCATCGACAAGTCTGTCGGAGCCTTCGGGCAACATCCGCCAGCGCCTGCCACAGCACAAAACCCTTTCACGATCTTTCTGATGGGTGAGCTGCTGGTCAGCGGAGCCAGAATGGCGCTCGCCGGACGGCCGGCTGCGCAATCTGGCATCAAAGCATGGATCCAGTCTGGGAGAGAAACGGCAAGAGATGGCGCGATATTGGTATTTCTGGTTGGCACCTACAGCTGGTGGAAAGGCTACAAATAGTCAGGAAGGATTAGGTACCTGAATTCCATCCTTACTCATCCTGCTAGGCCAACTGAGTATGTAACTTTCCGGTGAGATGACCGAAGCAGGGGAGCCATACCTCTGCTGTGCATCATGATTAGCGTTTACCGTCAACAATCATAGCAATGTGTACAATCAGAAACTCTAGAATCGCACTGGAGCACTGGCACGTCCGCAGTCCGGGCCCAGATCCGACCGTGGCATCCACCGGCGCTGCAAGGGCATCACATGTGCTCCATGCCCGGTTGAATGCACCTCGTGCCGCAATTCTCTTCGGGAGCTTCATAATGTACATCGGCTGTACCGCTTTGCCAATGCTGTCCCAGGCTCATTACTCGTACACGTCTTCACAGCAGTACCCAGCTACGTCAAGCTCACCGTGTATTCCCATCAAGGACAGCAAATGCCGTAAGATTTCGAGTTGACAGCCAAAATGACTTCGCTTGGACGAAAGGGTCGTCGTACTTATCTCGGCATGGACGCCTTTCACATCGGACAACCACTGGACTGGCAGAAATCAGACATCAGCCGGGGAGCTTGGCCCGGCTTTGTTCGGCGCTAGGGAATCTGTGCTAAGAAGTCCTCCCATTCATCCGCAAAATGGCATCAAGCTGATTGGTCGTGCTAGGGGCCACCAAGAGCTGTTTTGGGAGCTGAGCAACGAAGCGATCGGCAGACTCTGACCCTAGCAACCTCTAGGCGCGTGCTTCGAAGCTCTTTCGTAGATGCTCTTGCCTACCTCGGTGGGGGGTTCCTTCGCGCTCTCGGGCAGTGGTGCGGGGTGCATCCTGGAAAGTCGCGGCTGACGTTTTTCAAATCACGGGTCATGTCACGCTTGTTGTGAGTACGAGGAAGGTCTAGCTAGTACCGACTGTATGGAACTCGTTTGCCATACAAGAGGAGAACTTGCTTACTCTTTGCGACCTTCTTGCTCTAGAACCGTTTTTGTATCTTCTCTGCTTAGCTTTCTTTGACAGCTTCGTCTCGTGCTTTCACCAATATATGCGCTGAACTGTAGCTGCACATTATCCCTAGGTACCTCTACTCACATTAAGACGCATCCTTGCAACAATGTCTGAGGGTAACCCTGGAGGGCCCCAGAGTGGCCCGGTAGTGGTGAGCTCAGTGCCATACGAACCGCGCTCAAGCAAAGCTGATTCACTTCTTAGGCCGAAGCTCACGAAGTCGACACATACCAGTGAGTGGTCGTGCGACTCAAGTATGAAGCTGTGATTGACAAAATCTAGTGTGCCCAAGGCGTTCTTCACAAAGGGCCCAGGAAAGCCTCATATCAAAGATCTCGACGAATACAAATCGATGTACGAGGAGTCCATCAAGCAACCAGAGAAGTTCTGGGGGAAGATGGCAAGAGAACTGATCACATGGCATCGGGACTTCCAGACAGTCAAGTCTGGCAGCTTGGAGAAGGGTGACATCGCTTGGTTCTTGGAAGGCCAGCTGAATGCTTCATACAACTGCGTCGACCGACATGCCTTTAAGAACCCGGACAAACCAGCCATCTACTACGAAGCCGACGAGCCCAACGAGGGTAGGACATTGACATACGGCGATCTCCTCCGAGAAGTGTCCAAGCTCGCCTTCGTGCTTAAGCAGCATGGCGTGAAGAAGGGTGACACTGTTGCTCTCTACCTTCCTATGATTCCAGAAGCAGTTATTGCCTTTCTTGCAGTAACCAGGATAGGCGCATGCCACACGGTTGTGTTCGCAGGCTTCTCCTCAGGCTCCCTTGCCGACCGGATCAACGATGCCAACGCCAAGGTCATCATCACCACAGACGAGGGCAAGCGAGGCGGCAAGCTGATCGGCACCAAGAAAATCGTTGATGAAGCACTGAAGAAGACGCCAAATGTGACGAGCTGCATTGTGTACAAGAGGACAGGTGCAGATGTGCCATGGACCAAAGGCCGAGACTTCTGGTGGTCCGAAGAGACTGAGAAGTACCCAGCGTACTTCCCACCCGAGCCGATGATGTCGGAAGACCCTCTGTTCTTGCTGTACACATCTGGCTCCACCGGCAAGCCGAAGGGCGTGATGCACACCCATGGCGGTTACTTGGTCGGAGCTGCCGCGACTGGTAAGTACGTGTTTGACATCCACGACGACGATGTCTTCTTCTGTGGTGGTGACGTTGGCTGGATCACGGGCCATACTTACGTCGTGTATGCACCCCTCCTCCTTGGTGTCCCGACCGTCGTCTTCGAGGGTACGCCTGCCTACCCGAATTTCTCGAGGTACTGGGATGTGATCGACAAGTACAGCGTCACACAATTTTACGTTGCCCCGACTGCTCTGCGGTTACTCAAGCGAGCTGGCGACGAGCACATTAACCACAAGATGGACAGGCTGCGAGTGCTGGGCTCAGTTGGTGAGCCAATCGCAGCTGAAGTGTGGAAGTGGTATCACGAAAAGATTGGAAAGGAGGAGGCACACATTACCGACACGTACTGGCAGACCGAAACGGGTTGCCACGTCATCACGCCCCTGGCTGGCATAACACCTACCAAACCGGGCAGCGCATCGCTGCCGTTCTTCGGCATCGAGCCTGCGATTTTGGACCCCAATTCCGGGAAAGAGATGGAGGGCAACGACGTGGAAGGAGTGCTTGCTTTCAAACAGGCGTGGCCAGCGATGGCAAGGACTGTCTGGGGTGCGCACAAGAGATACATGGAGACATACTTAAGTGTTTATAAGGGTTACTACGTGAGTACCAGCTGGAATCCAGCTCCCGAGAGCTTACTAACAAATGGCGCAGTTCACCGGAGATGGCGCAGCTCGGGATCACGAAGGGTACTATTGGATTCGAGGACGAGTCGACGATGTGGTCAACGTCTCAGGCCACCGTCTGTCCACGGCCGAAATCGAAGCCGCCCTCCTCGAGCACGACGGTGTTGCCGAGGCCGCCGTGGTAGGCATCAACGACGAAATGTCCGGACAAGCAGTGAATGCTTTCGTGGCGCTCAAAGATGGCGTTGATCCTAGTGAGGGCACAAGGAAGGAGCTCATCATGCAAGTCAGGAAACAGATTGGACCGTTCGCGGCGCCGAAGGCAATTTACATTGTTGACGACCTGCCCAAAACGCGGTCCGGCAAGATCATGCGAAGAATTATGAGGAAGATCTTGGCTGGGGAGGAGGATCAACTGGGAGACACGTCGACGCTGTCGGATCCGTCGGTTGTGGACAAGATCCTGGAGACGGTGAAGCAGAGCAAGAAATGAAGGTAGAGTGACAGGAAGTGATTGCGTAGTTGGACGTGTCCGGAGTACCACAATTGCAGCGATATTCATGTCACCTTGTCGTTGCCTGGCGTAGAGTGCTTTTTTCTTAGTAAGCCCTGGTGAGTGTCAAGCGTCTAGACTCGATACGGCTTCGCTAGTCACGTATTAGCGCAAGGCAGCAATGCACAACACCAGCAAGAGCAGTCGTTTCCTGGTTTCTTGACCATCAGCTTGCACTGACGGGACAAGCTATCGGAAGATCCAAGTCACAGGAGCCAATAGACCGGTCTTTGGACCGGGTAGTAGTACGTGCAAGGCTCGTTTGGATCGAAGTCACGGTCAAGCGCGCCTGCCAAGCCAAGTCGTGAGCTGCGCCGGCTAAACTTCCGTCTGAGTTGCATCACTGTCCAGCGCATCTCCTCCTTAAGAACTTGGACGCGTCCCAATCTTTGCGCTGAGCACCATCCAATTTTTTTTGTCCAGCATCCTCTAGCTGGCAGGCACTTCGCAGTTCACGCGTAGCAGTGCAAGAGTCCGACCGCGAAGTCCGATTCTTAGCGACAAGACCGCCTGCCAACAGCCCAATGCCCACCAAAACAGCTGCGCTGCGCTAGAATAATCTCTCGTACATTTCTACTGTCACCTTCTCTGCGACCATCTCATCGCCCGCGTCGAACCTAGGGGTCGTGTCGCCAACATGGCATTCGGTGGAACGGGCGGCTTCTCTTTCGGCCAAAGCAACAACCAGAACCAGACCTCTGGTTCGGGCTTTGGAGGATTTGGAAGCAACAACCAATCTTCGGGCACAGGTACGTGAACTCTTTCTTACTCTGTCTCTGGACAAGACACTGAGACCGCGTGTCTGCCAGGCTTTGGTCAGTCAACTTCTGCCTTTGGCAGTAACAATAACACGTCAAGTGCTTTCGGTGGTGGTGCAAGCGGAGGTGCCTTTGGAAGCTCGACTGGAGGTACGCATTGAGTCAACCTTCACCACGTGCCACGCGCAGACAAAGACGGGAAAAAAAACACAAACCTCGCGTAGAGCTGGCTGCCTGGTAGTCGGAGAACTATGCACTGTACTTGCGCTGCTTGCTGGTCAGCTCGCTGTCTCTGCAGTATACCGTGCCATGGCAACACCGTCTGGCAGGCTGAAGAAACCCATTCCTCGCCGTGGCTCAGCGCATGCGAAGGACACGACGCCCCCAGCTACAGCATCAATTCTCATTGACCCAAAACTAACTTCCTCTTCTACAGGTGCGTTCGGAAGCAACAATACCGCAGGATCCTCCCTCTTCGGAAGCAAGCCAGCCGCCACTGGCTTCGGCTCTAGCACAACCACCGGCGGTGGCCTCTTTGGAAATACCTCCAATAACAACTCTACCGGCTTCGGCGGCTCGAGCGGCTCAACTGGCGCATTTGGCAGTGGTGCCACAACAGGTGGTGGTGTTTTCGGCGGCGGTACTTCCTCTGGCGGAGCATTTGGCGGTTTCGGCTCCAACAACAACACCAACACAACCACGCCCGCCTTTGGGTCATCGCAAAGCAAGCCACTCTTCGGTGCTGGCGGCACCGGCACCACTGGCGGCTTCGGCGCCACCAACAACGCCTTTGGCTCCGGCACAGCCCTAGGCCAGAATGCGGTCCCTCCCGCTGAAGGCACCAACGGCCCTCCATTTCAGCCATGGTCGGAGAAAGAGGCCAATGGCTCCACCGTCAATTACCAGACCATTACTTTCATGCAACCATACCAGAAATACTCTCTCGAGGAGCTGCGTTTAGCAGATTACCAAGGAGGTCGACAGTTTGGAAACGGCCAAGGAGGCACTGGCGCCTTTGGCCAGACCAACTTTGGAAGCACTAGCACCGGGGGCGCCTTTGGCGGCGGCGGCAACACAGGTGGCGGTCTCTTCGGCTCAGCTGCGACCTCTGGAGGTGCGTTTGGTAGCAACACAGCAACCTCGGGCGGCTTCGGGAGTTCGGCTGGCACCGGTGGCGGTCTGTTCGGCAGCCAGAACAAGCCTGCTGGAGGTCTATTTGGCTCGCAACAAACTTCTGCCCCTGCAAGCGGCGGCTTGTTTGGCACCTCAAATAACACCGCTACAACTGGTGGCTTCGGTGGCTTCGGCTCGAACAACAATCAGCAGCAAAGTGGTGGGCTTTTTGGGAGCACCCAGAACAAGCCAGCAGGCGGTCTGTTTGGAAACACCAGCACGACCACCCCATCTACTGGGTTCAGCTTCGGCCAGCAAAACAATACCCAACAGTCTGGTGCGACGAGCGGTGGATTGTTCGGCACTGCAAACAATGCATCTAACACAGGCGGTGGGCTCTTTGGCCAGAACAACAACACCCAGCAGAACAATTCTGGCGGTGGCCTGTTTGGGAGCACCAGCAACAACAACCAGAGTGGTGGAGGACTGTTCGGAAACAAAACCGGAGGAGCGTTCGGCACTTCGAACACACAGAACTCGTCTGGTGGAGGACTCTTCGGCAACACCAACAACACATCAACCGGCGGTGGTCTCTTTGGGCAGAACAACACCAACCAGCAAAACAACACCGGAGCTGGAGGTGGTCTCTTCGGCGGCCAGAATAACAACACTGGGAACCAGGGTGGTGGACTGTTTGGGAGCACCCAGAATAAGCCTGCCGGCGGACTTTTCGGGAATACCAGCACCAGCACCGGTGGCGGCTTGTTCGGAAACACTTCCACCAACAACAACAACCAGGGTGGAGGTCTGTTTGGAGGCGCCAACAACAACCAGCAACAGCAGTCTGGGGGCCTTTTTGGGAACACACAGAACAAGCCTGCAGGTGGTCTCTTCGGCAACACAAGTACCAACACAGGTGGGGGATTGTTTGGTGGTACCTCGACTAACAACAACCAACAGAGCGGCGGACTGTTTGGCAACTCAATGGGCGGTGGCCTCTTTGGTGCGTCGCAGAATAACCAGCAGCAACAGAACCCGAATCAACAGGAGGTCAAGCACGCCTCTTTGCTGGATCCAAATCCATATGGGCAATCCTCAATATGGACTGGTCTGCCTGCTCCTAATGACCAGAACTCCAAGCCCGTCTTCACGCCTTTGACAGCCACAAAGAAGCTGGAAGAGAGCAAGATGAAGCCGCTGCCATCCCTCCGTCTCAACCAGTCTCGATACAACACTCCACCCCGACGAAGTGGTGGCTATGGGCTCAGCTACTCCACTTACGGCACCCCCAACAGTGCTGCCAGTACGCCGGGCGGTGGTCCATTGAGTGGCAGCATGTACGGCAGCAGAGGCTGGTCGGGTGGAAGCTTTGGACGCTCTTTTAACAGAAGCGCATCCGTCCAGAACCTCCGCTCGCAGTATTCTTCCGACTCGGATGACATTTGGAAGCCCAATGCCTTTGTCCCATCTCATCGAAACTCGGGCGGCAGCATCAAGCGGCTCACTATTGACCGTTCAATAAGACAAGACTTGTTCAGTCGTCCTGCAGCGGTGCCGGCCCTGCCGGCCCCAAAGCCTTCCGCCAATGGTGACACGCCTACACCACCTGCTCAGCAGGCAGATGGTAACCATGAACCGACACGAAAACTATCCAAGAGAGTTAGCTTCGATAACAACGTGCAGGAGAGTACACTCAATGGAGAGACAGGCGCTCTGCAGCGTACCGAGGATTCTGATGATGATGCAACACCGTCAACATCGTCACGAAATGGCGCCTCAGGCACTGGTCTCCAGGCAGTGCCTGAAGATCGCGAGTCGCACCAAGTCAGCCAGAAGCCTGTCAAGGCTAATGCAAACGCAGATCCAACGCCTGGTGAATACTGGATGAGCCCATCGCGACAGGAGATAAACAAGATGCCGCGAGAACAAGCCAAATCGTTCAAAAACTTTAGAGTTGGTCGCCAGGGTTGCGGTTTCGTCAACTTCGATGGTGAAGTTGACCTCACTACACTTGACCTGAGCCGTTTGTACGAGGAGATTGTCGAGATTCGAGTCCGATCAGTGACCGTCTACCCTGACCCAACCACCAAACCTCCAGTCGGTCGTGGCTTGAACGTACCGTCCACCATCACCATCGAGAACTCGTGGCCGAGATCCAAAGGCAAACCTATTCAGGATACCCAAGGTCCGGTGTTTGACAAGCATGTCAATCGACTCAGACGGATGGATGGCACAGTTTTCGTCGACTACATACCAGAGACTGGCACCTGGAAGTTCGAGGTGCCTCATTATACTCGCTACGGCTTGGACTATGATGAGGATGAAGAGTCAATGATGGACCAGAGTGAGCTCAGCCTTCCACCCCAATCCATTGACAAGTCCGCTGACGCCTCGGTGATGGAGGTCGATGATCATTCCGAGTCAGACGATGAAGACGACACTTTTGCTTTCAAGAACGTACCTGGTCACTTCGGCAACAAGAACATCACGCCAACCGAAGAGGGTTCAGACTTGCAGAGCGACCCTGCTGATGAGCAGTTTGATGACGGCTCCGATCAATCAGCCGTTTCAGAACATGATTTGATGTCCGAAGACGAGCAGAGCCCACCAATGCCCGGCTCTCTCCCTCCTAGCAACCCATCCCTACTAAGCCCGCAGAAATCGCCGCTCAAAGCCAGCGCACCTGGCACACCAGGAAAGCCACTTCTCGACCTTGAAGGCGACTGGGCAGAGCAGCTTCAACGAACGATTAGTCCCCGCAAACAGAACAGAGACATCCTTCGAGAAGCGCAAAGCAAAGTGATACTCGACAAGGCGTTTTCGCCCATCAAACCCAAGTCTGTCCCTCAAGTCAACTTCCGAAGCAGCATTGACATCATGAACTCGATGTTCAAACCAAGCAAGAAAGCCAACAAGGTTGCTGAGCCTGACTTTGAGGTATAACTCCCCTTTCACGAGCATTTGTCACCTTTTCTCAATCTCAAAATTGTGATGTGTACATCAAGGACGAACTGATGCATCCGGTTGAGCGAGACTGGAAGAAGCCAGTTGTTACTTTGATATAACATTATCACGAAACCCTGTCACGATGTATTTAGGTTAGTCGATCAATAATAAGAAAAATTGCTAAAACTATGTGTTTCCTAGCTCCCCTACTCGAAACGTTCCAAGACCTTCCGCCCTGATGACGAGAAAATAAGTGAGCAAGATCGACAATGGCATGAGAGCTTCAAGCCGAGTTTCACAAACGATGGAAAAATCCTCTATCGAACGAGCAAGCCCGTGGAAGACGCGGCGTGGAAGGAGTCGCCGATTGCTGGAGGTGGTGGAGACGCCATCGTGATAGGTCAGCATGTTGGCGAAAAGGTGAGGTATAACAGCCGCTTGCTTGGCCAGAAGACTAACGTATGCAGACTCTCGATCTGGAATCTGCTCTTGCCTCGGGCGAAATCATCCTCGAGAGCTCCGTCCCCTCCGTTCGGCATCGGCCCATTCCTTTCTCCCAACACGCGTCCACTGCAACGACAAAAGAGGTGGCTGAGGTTTACAACCTAGCTCATGTGCTGTTCGACGACTACGAGGATGAGTTTACACACGGCTTGTCTGGTCCTCTGCAGAAAGAGTTCATGCATAGGGTCCGCAAAGACAGGTTGACACAATTCATTGCCAACCACATTGCTCTTCCACCGCTAGATGGCAGAGGTACGAATCCAGTCCGGGACGCTGTACTGCGACTCACGACACATGATATTGCTGGCGCCTGCGAGCTACTGAAAAGAGGCAAAAACTATAGAATCATGCTTCTGGTCGCTCAACTCGACGGCGCGGATCGGACCTTCATGGACGATGTAAAGCACCAGATTGATGCGTGGCGCGAGCAGAAATCCCTATCTGAGATCGATCTCGACATTCGAACTCTGTACGAGATCTGCGCAGGCAGTGTCTCTATCTCGCAAGGTAAGGAAGGTAGATCCATTCCAGTGGAGGATCGAGCCGAGACATTCCACATCAGCACTCGTTACGACCTTGACTGGCTGCAATGCTTCGTCCTCGGGTTACTCTACGGCAAGCAAGAGAAAAGCGGTGACGATAATACTGCCAGAATCGAAGATGCAGTCCGCGAGTACCAAGGCCGCTGTGACCGAGGTGAAGAGCCTGTCAAGCCCGCAGAGAACGACATGATGTGGACACTCCTCAAGCTCTACGCTGCCGATAAAACCGACACTGTCGATGCCTCCTCTTTCCCAGCTGCGCTCCAGGGACTAGCTAAGCCATGGGACCACTCTGCCCTCTTCACTTTCTACCAAACAATCAAGGCTAATATGTCCATCGATACCGACGTTGAGAAAGCAGACCACCTCTCTGAAACACTTGCCTCTGAGCTTTCGGCCCAGGACGACATCGCGTCCGCAATCTATGCTCTCCTGCATGTGTCTGACGTTTTCATGCGACAATCACAGATCCAAGATCTCCTCGACCGCTTCGCTGGGTCCCTTCCTGGTCCGGATACCGCAACCTCCACTACAGATGTTTCGCTATGGCAACGTCTGACGATAGACCTCAAGATCCCGCAATCATGGATCTACATGTCCAAAGCCCGCTTTGCGGCTTCAAGCACCAACAATGGAGGGGACAACATCTCTGAGCTTCGGTACCTTGTTGCTGCTGAGGCATGGGGGCAGGCGCATGACTGTTTGCTGAAGCGTACTGCGCCTTCCTTTGTGGTCGATGAAGACTGGCAAAGCCTCCTTGACATGTGCGGTCTCTTCGGAGATGAGCCTGCCCGCAACGTTTCTGGCTGGTATGATGGTGGTGATGTCTACTTGTGCTTTGCTCAACTTATGACTGGGGTGATTGGCAAGACGGATGGATCTGCTCTTGCGAATCTGAGGAAGAGAATTGTGCGGATGGGCAAGTCAGCTAGAGACTCCAAGATGCAGCTGGGCAAGCTGAGTCAGCATGAACTGGAAGAGCATGTTGCTATCAAGGAGATGGCGAATGCATTGGCGCGACTTGCGAGTAAAGGTGGCAATGTGGGAAGTGTCGAAGAGATACTGGAGTTGCCCGTGACCCAAGAAATCCGTGATGCTTTGGCCATGGACATGCAAGGAGGTCGCGATGCCGCATCCGGAAAGAAAGAGCCGAGGGGACTTGGCCTTCAACCCCGGGAGAATTTAGAGATGGAAGTTGATGGATCGACAGCTTAGTGGGAGTCAGTTCATCGTGGGCAGAGGTTCAAGAAGAGTATTTACCAATCGCCGCGGGGTAGGCAGTTACAAGCTGGTCATGCTACGCGTGGCACGATGTGGGCACGTGAGGGTCGGATGGTAAGCAATGAGTTGCAGGGTAGCGGACTGGCTGAGACTGATGGGATGGATGATACTGATGAGAGATAAGGCCACGTGCTGCTTGAGGACTTGGTGCGTAAGAGCATGTTTGTCTTGGTCCAGAAGGCGTTGGCGAGTGATAATTATAGTAAAACCCGAAAATGATGTTATTGTTGAGTATTCGCTTGAGGCAGCTGAGCTGTCTATGGTGATACTACAGTACCTACACTCACATCGACCCATCAAGCGTGGACACCTGATGTTCGGCGTTGAATCAGTGCGTGCTACCGCGGCAGTCGAGGAGGAGCAACCATTAGAATCTTTCTAGAAACAAGAAAAACTGGGTGAAAACATTTGGTACTTGACGAACTAACTCGACAAGACAGGAACTTTTCGTTGCCGTGAAGCGACAGATTAATTCTTCGCGACATAAATACGTACATATTATCAACAACGTGCTTGCGAAGTTGCAAGACGAGCGGGCCCGTTCAACGCCATCGTAGCATGAACAACCATCGGCCTGCTGGTGTCGCCGGGGCATCGAGATATCCCCCCCTTAATTCCAAGCAGCGTCTGTCTTTTGCGGACTTGCTACCTAGCCTCTGGTCGGCACATTTGAAAGCCAGACCCCAAACTCCCTTCATCGGATGAAACCATCCCACTCGGCATAATCTTCTGTCTATGTACACGGAAGAAACGAAACGAATCCCAATACCTGTCCAGGTATCTCCAATCTGGGAAAGTTGAAAGAGTTTGGTCGGACCTGGTAGCTGTTAAAGATAGACATCGTGAAGCCATCAAGTCATGAACGTCATGAAGTCGTGAAGTCGCAGTTGCCATAAAGCGTAGTTGGCAGCGGTGTTGCGACGAGGTTCAATATGGCACCGTCTGGAATGCAGCCTGGTGTTGCATGGTATAATGCTGCGGATGCATTCTGATAGACATAGGCTGAGCGTGAGGGTAAGAGCCGCTCTGCATGGGGAAAGGCACCTGTGGCTGTGTGAGCGCTTGCGGTTGAGGTGCAAATTGTTGGATTGGTTGCGCTGGATATGCCATCTGGTTGGTACCCTCAAAGTCGTAATACAGTGGTTCTTGCTCTGGACTGATGTCGAACGAGTCATCATAGTCAGCGTCAGGCTGAGCACCTGGTTGTTCGAACTCGGCGAGCTGCTCAATCGGATACGAGACCATGTTGGCATCCGGCGCGAAGCTTTGAACAATGTTCCGACCGTTCATGTTCATCTCGAATGTTTCGAACATCCAGTCCTTCAAGAAGTCCATGGAAGGCCAGCTACCGCCTCCCATGCCACCGCGACCCTCGGATTTCTTACCGCGGCCGCCACGCTTGTTCTTGCAGGGATTGAAGTGAGCCCGACGTAGGTGGGCAGCGGCGTTGTAGTTGGCGCCGTATGTCTTACCGGTTCGACAAGCTTTGCAGTTGATCAGAAAGTGACCGCTCTCGGACGCATCGCGGCAAACCCAGACACGTCGGATATGAGTGTGATGTCGTTCAATGTGTCGGCGAAGTTCGTGATCGCCATGAAAGCCCTGCGGCTGATCATTACAGAATTGGCAGAATGTTGTCTTACGTGGAGCTTGCTGACGTGTATGCCGAGCAATTTCAGCTTTGTGCACGATGGTGCCGTCTTCATTCTTGAAGGCTTTGAGTTTTGGAGCAGGTGGTCCACCTGAAACATCATCTTTGTTCTTCGGCGCAATTGGCCGTGTGCCTTGAGCGTTCTGTTCTTGAACTCTCTTTGTGACACGAGATTGAGTCGAAGGAGATTGAGCACCTTCTTGCGAAGGTGACTGCTTGAGCTCAACTGGGGTTGTTGAGTGGAAGGGGGAACGTTTAGAGACAGAAAAGAGAGGGACACTTTGATCACCAGCAGAGCTGGTCACCAAAGATAGGGGTACATCATTGACAAAAGGAAAAAGCTCTTGTGATTCCCCACTCGAACTGTCTGAGCTGGAAGACCCGACTCGGCACATGATCAAGGGGTCACAGAGCATGTCGTTGGTGTTGTTGCGAGACATCGGCTCACTAGCAAAGGTAGTGGCGTTTGTCAAGCTCGAAACACCAGAGAACGCCGTGGGAGGATAGTCTACAGCTTGGCCTGGACCAAGCGGGTTGGTCTGGGTGCGATCTTGTGTTTGCAGATTTACCTGCGCATAGAATGGTGAGCCCGACGGTGAGAAGTCGACAGCCATCTGTTGCTGAGCTAAGTACGCTGTTGGTGAGTAGTCTTGAACCTCATCTATCTGATGGAGGGTGGAAGGCTTAAAGGATCGGCTCGAGTAGGATGCACCGGAAGTCGATACACATGAAGTCGGCAGGCGTCGCGTCGACGATGATTGATGTCGACGTGGAATTGCGATTGGCGCAGACTCTGCTGTGGTTTCCACGTTTGGTGTGAAGCTATGGCGGGGCTGCGCGGTAGCTGGTTGCATAGGGGTAGAGAAAGGTCGCTCAAGCGTAGGTGCCGACGATGCCATGGGCTGCAGCGGCCAGTCAAACCAGGGAAGTACAGCACACAGCTAAGGGACCTACAATGGAAAGACGCTTCGATCCAGGTTCCATGCCAATCATTGAAGCATGAGATCCTGATCGCTTCTGGGGAATACTGCTTGAAAGCTGGGCCTCGGAGCCGTTGGCTTGAGCGGCAGCCCACTGCAGGTACCTGGACCATTTGGCTCGTCGTTCGGCGTCAGGGAGGTTTGCTGTCTGCTGGTAGAAGGCGAGCTGCGACGATCTCATTGTGTTTACCAAGGCGTCACCGCTAGCCATGATGAGTTGAGAAATGGAAGTTGTGTAGATCTCGTTTTCCAGTGCGGCCAATCAATAGCGGCTAAGCGAGAAGATCAGCCCAGCACTCCCGTAAGCCTGAAAGCAGAGAAAGGGACAGTAGTAAAGATGGCGTTGACTTACCTGCTGAGAGACGTGAAGAAGTGAAATTGAACTCGTGCGTAAAAGCTGCAAGTTTGGAAGATAAATGTGTACGGTGAGAGGGGAGAAAAAGCTAGATGGGCTGAGAAGCTGGGATAGTTGTAGCTCTTGATTTTGGCAGTGTTTGCGGAATGGTATTGAGCGGGCGCGTCAGGCGAAATGGCAAGCCAAAGGCCTGCCGGTAGAGGGAAATACCCCAAGGTCGAATGCAGCTAGAGCCCACATGGGAAGTGGGCTACTCATGACAAGACCTAGGCAAGGGTAGGCACTCCTGATTCAGGATTAGCTAGCCATGAAGAGACGAGGTGTGGCAGGCTACGGAGGCTTGTAAAGATGCCGGACGCAGCAAACGTAGTCACAGTCGTGACAAAGCCTTGGACAACTGGGTCTTGACTCGAATGACCAAGTCTAGCACGGGTTGGGCCATCGGGGCGTTCCTCGAGTGAAGTCACTTCTCCAGTAAACTCTAAGCTGATTGGGTGCTTCACTTTTACAGCGACGATCCAATCGTACTTTCTGCGGCCGTCCCACTGCGACCTCATTGCTCCTTCTCGATTCAATTTCGTTTGTGACCAGTAGCATCTGTGCTCATGATCTCTGTCAATGCCCAACTCTAACCAAATTAGTTACACTGCTGCAAGATGTATTTGCTGCAATCCATAGAAGAGTAACTTTCATGCCAGTCGTTGTGCAATTCGGTCCCGAAATATGCATTGTACATTCACGCCTCTGGCCCATGTGCTGCAAACACCTCCGATCGGACGATTTCGCACGCTATCGGAGCCACGAAGCACGTACCTGTACCACCAACATGTTCCCCTAGCGGGTTGTGTTAGCAACGCAGAGTTCTGGATTGTGTCACAGCGTACAAAGGACATATCGCCGCATGGTGTCGGGCTATTATAGGAAGGACAATGCAGTGTTGTACACGGTGAACAGCTGTTCCGTAGTTCCATGTACCATCCGGGACTATTCGGCGGATACAGCGCGGAAGAACTCGATCGAAGGTCTTTCTGCTTACCTTATCTCGAAACCACGTGCTCTTTCGATAATAGATAACTCATCACATCGCAGCTGCTGGGTGCACAGATGAAGGGTCGGAAGCTCGCCGACCTATGGCCGAGTCACACAGGCACCATCGGAGTTCTAACGGGCACAACCCTTGTTCCGAAAGTGGCTCCAAAGACGTTTGAGATTAGTGGATCAGAGAGTCCGAAGAGCCGTCTGGCAGCTGGTTCACGAGGTACTTGACTTCTTCAGTGCAGGACTAAGCTGCTGTCTTGCAAGCCTGTTTTTGGTCTCAGGAAAATAACACTCATGGAGCATAATCAGCTGTACGAGCCCAGGTCGGGCGCAAAGCCTGTGCCTGTCTCAAGGTACGATGGAGCTTGACTAGGCATGAACCAGCCACCTCAAGGTATCAGTGCCTGATGCCCTCGTTCCCCGGCAGATGCCATTGGTCCGCGCCTTGCGTGATAAACACTTAGCCTAGCAGCCTCGTCGCTTGGACTTTTCAGCGGTCTGCCTTTGGCCATAATTCACCTTGACGAGGATGTCATACTCGCTAACGTTTTGCACTGCCGATCACACCGATGGGTTGTACCCAGGGTTTACCTACCAGCTCTGAGAAAACGTCCACGAACTATGGCTTCATCTCCATGATGTGTGATGAGAAAGGACTTGCAACCTCAACCACCTGATCTTCAACGTCTGATACGATGACACTGCATGAAGACTTGGCTCGCTTCACGGTGCCCGTCATAGTACGCTTCAGCATGCTTGTATGTCTCTAGTTCCCAACTGCTGCTGGTGAGTCCGTCTTTCTCGCCGCGTTTCCGCGTCGCTTTCGTGCGGTCACTTGTGTTTTGACACACAGGTGCGACGGTCCCCTATTCAGCTACCCAAACGAAATCACTACCATGAACGCTCAGTACACAAACGTGTACGAAGAGGAGGAACTGTGGTTGCACAAGCACGTACCCGGGAGAAGGTTCGCCCAACATCTTGCACGGGTGACCATACCCATATCGTTCTCATTACCGTTGCTGCGACCGGACATCGCAGGTCTTCGACGACTGCCGGTAACGAACTTGAACGTTACCACGTTTCCAGCACTTCGAGTGGGGACGATGCTAGGACTATTGAGGAACGATATCGAGAATCCACCGACCGTGCCGTACAGGACTGTGAGGGACGATCATGTTTTGAGCGACGATGCTAACTAAGCTCGTCAGCCTTGTATAGCAGCGAAAAATATGTACTTGATCATTCTCAGGCGTCAAGCATCCCTTTCACTTGCACTCCTAACCCTCCAAACCCCTGCTGAACCACCTTTCGCCCGGCAAGCTCATTTGCAAAGTCTAGCTTCTGCCGTAACGACCAAAAAGCATCTGCATCAGACACCACATTGTCGCGACACAAGTATCCGAACAACAACCCCGCTACAAATGTGTCGCCAGCTCCGACAGTATCGACCACCAACTCACCCCCTGCTTCGAATGCTTGACTGCTGACCAGGCTACCGCACTCTTCACCAACCTCGCAAGGTAAGCTCAACGCACAAGCGCCCTGATCACCCCATGTGCAGACCAGTGTTCCCTCGTAACAAGCAGAGCCGTCAGCCGCCGAACCTAGCACCGCAGCCTGCTTCCTGAGACAGTCCGTGGCAGACACATACCCCTCGCCCTCGGCCCAGCTGCGCGAGTAGAACATGAGGTCGGCTTCGTATGCGAGCTCCTGCAGACCCTCCCTGTGGGGCTTCTCGAGCTCGACTGATATCTTCAGTGTGACTGTGGCTGGCGCTCGATCTTTACCTGTAACTGCAGCGTGACGGCGGAGGTACCTGATGCACTCGAGTGTGGTTGGCGGGATGCGTCCTTCGAAGTGGAACCAGATCTGCTGTACTTCGTTACCGTTGTCTTTGATCTGTTGCACGCCCATGCTTGAGGGTTTCGGTTCCAAGATGTCATTGGCTCGAGCTTTAAATTCATACAGCGTCATCTCGTCTAGATCATTGTGGTTCACGATCGTGCGGGACCCCGTGGATTGGTCTGAGATAATATAAGATGAGATTGGCTCGGCGTGAGCCTCGCGATAAATGCAATGTGAGAAGTCTACATTCATGTTCTGAGGCTGGATCTCCGCTGTAGAAGCAATAGCACCACTGTTGTCTGCTCGCGGATCATCGTCATGTGTGGGAAGGTCGAAAGACGAAAGAATGAACGGGATCTGGTGCGACGCGCGAGACGGCAACGTCGCTATGAGCGAGAGCTCCGGCACGGCGACTTCCTCTCCAGATCCAGATGTCCTGATACGCCGGGCATATTCCAGGTTAAGGAGCTGCTGGAGGACTTCGAGGCTGTTCGGGCTGTTGCCGCCTCGACGCTTTGTGAGACTTGTTGCGCGTAGCTTTGAGTCTTCTTTGGGGAAGTGAGGAACTTGGAGGATCGTGTCGATGGCGCATGCGCCGACTGCTATTAGACGTGGTCTTTTCATGGTAAATGTGGTTGAACCTTTGCAGCGCTTGCCGAGCGAAGTACAGGGTCCGCTTGTGAGAAGTCGAAGATCTGGTGGTTGGGTGCTGGAGTTGTCTTATCTCTAGCTGTCTGAGTTAGGGTTAGAATTTCAGTTAGTTCTGTAGGAAGCTGCTTGCTTCTGACAACAATGATGGAAGCACCTGACTAGGTGAATGTACTGTTTATCCATGAGCTCACAGGACGACGAGCATCACTAATTCGCCGTCAATCACCGTTATTCTCTTCCCCGTCCAAGCCGACCACGGCAGACGGCTGGAGATATGTTTGCTATGGGGACCACCCTGACAATTACCTGCAAATCCGAGTCATAAGACGCACGGCTGTTTGGATTCGAGCTCGATCTGATGGCCTGTGATGAAGTCTCTGTGTACACTTGTCTCAGCTTAGGGAAATTGACGCAAATAAATACATGTCCTTGGACCATGTCTATGTAACAACGTTGCGGATGAGGGTCGGCTACAAATAATCAGTCGGGCCAAGTGGCGCCGCCTATCGCCGTCTTTCTGACGAATATACCGGTCGGCGTCAAGTGCGTATAGCATATGATACACAACGGATACAGCCTGTCGCTTATATGGCTGCTCAAGCGACTCTCGAATCATAGTGGGATATCAGAACGGCGAAGCAGCAACCGAAGCCCTCGAAAGGAGGAAGACGATGACGATAGTGGAATGCCTAGCAGGACGATTGCACAATACGAAGATGGGAAGTGCAGATGATGATGACGATGATGTCCTCGATTATTGACACAGCCAAACCGCTATCAAGCACTATAGCCCCATGTCTATCAGCTCAGAGCGCTATCCTTGGTGCCAATACAATCTCCAGGTTCCAGCAAGCGCACCTTGTGAAGAGTAACAGACAATAAAGTTCTGACAGCAGCTATCCTTGGTGTCTCCTGCTCATCCTCCCGTAGGCCAAGCAACTAGCGAAGCTCGTCACCCGAACAATGCCAGTGTACCAACGAAGCGATGTATATCTCTCCTCAGTGCTGACACCCTTCAACGGCACCCTCATGTTTTGCATCGGACTAGGCCTTGGCCTCAGCCACAGTCTAGATCGGCTCCACGTAGTCGGGGAGGTAATCTAGTCCAAAGTCGTCGACCCAGTCCATCAATAGGTCAAACAACAATTCCCACAAACGGTGCAACGCGAAATCAAGCCGCTCCAACCGGTCGTACAGATAGAAGAGATATTTCTCATGCTCATTGCCATACTGTTTACCCAGGTTCTCGTTGATGTCAGCGTTCCTTGGTGGGTTGCGGAATTCGTCTCTGACTGACCCTATTTTCTTTTCCTGTAGGATCACATAATCCATTTGTTTAGCGAACTCTTTCAGCCGATGAAACAGGCTTCGCAGATGTAAAACGTAAGCTTGACATTTTGCCTTTGCTCCAGTGTATGGATAAATGCCACCAACGTTCAGTGGAATAGAGGCAAGGTCCATCTGTTCTTTGAGAAGCTGTTCCTGACATTCTTTAAGCTTATTCTTGATCAGAACCTCATACATGGCGGTAATGTTGACAGAAGACAAGTCATTGCGGATCCGATCAGGACGATCTGGCTCCACGAGCTTTGTGATTAAAGCCTCAATTAAGTCAAAGGCTTTGTCATATATTGGAATCCCTGCCATTCTTTCGGACCGTTCGGCGCGTCCGTGGTCTGGTAAGTCAACGATATAGAACTTGGTCCCTGCGATAGATTGTATAGATTGTAATGGTTGTGCTTGTATGGAGAGACCCATTGAGCCCTGGGGACAGCGACTTCTTATAAAAGGTCGGATTTGGTCATCCTGTTTGCAATGCTCAGCTTGCTCAACGTGAATGAAACGACAGACAGTACTCATTGCGGGCGATGGGATCTCTGGGACAGCCACGCGTTACATGCGTGACAAGAGGATGCCCAACTCATCGGGAGAATGCATGGGTTTGCTAATATGAGTGCTGACTGATGCGAGGGGACATGTAATATCTGGGGTTCTTTGGGTATCTCGAACTCGACTTTGCAACCAGTGCCATCAAATGTCGAACTGAAGCATGCGTAGACACAAACAGGTAGAGCTCTGTTTGACCGAAGCAGACGCCGACTCTTGGGGACTAACTTTCATGGTCAACAAACTCGTGAGTTATGTCTGTACGGTAGAGACTACGACCCGTATGCGACTGAGCCATGGCGAACACAAGCATGTGTATCATCGTTTGTTTGTGATTCTGTTTGTTGAGTGCTTACTCATGACTTGAACATGTCGCAATAATGGTTGTCTCGAATGCATAGCGACGCCTCGTTGGACAGGTAGAGCTGCAAGGGAATAATGCTGCATTGAACGCGTGGAGCAGAGAGAACGTTCGTTCCGATCTATGGTGGCTGGTGAGCATGGCGGGATCTTCGGGGGCCTCCCAGAGAGGAATGGGCCGATGCCATTCGGGCGTTGTGCATGTGGAACACTATCAGGGAAACAGCAACTGAAATTGCGGACTTCCCTGGGGTTCTCAATTCACTGATTCTTTCATTCAACATCCCCATCACTATCCTGTGTGATGTATACTGTTCCAAACGCTAACCCGCTCATACAGATGTTATCCAAATAATGACAAGAGAAGACTGGAGAGAGCTCTAAGAAGGAAGAGCCCCGGTATCGATCGCGCTTACTGCTTGGGCCTGGACTGGGTTGATACGGTGAAGCGCGATGCTCACAAGTTCCTCCCATGAGGGTGCTTCCGTGGCGACTGAAGTCTTGCACGTCTCAGGTGGCGGTGCTCGCGAACTGATCTTTCGGAAAGGAATGCATTCAGCGCGCTTGTGATATTGTCGACCTGTCGGATGATTTACATGTCCATACAGCACTCGCAGCAGTCTGCGCAGCATTCGCAGCCCTCTTCGCAGACGAAGCAGCAGCAAAGGGCGGCCAAGCTAATTTGTTGTCAGTTTCTGTCTTATGTAGTCAACAGCTATTGCGCTCACCAAGCACCCAAACAGCCCCTGTCCTTCTTCTGTTTCACAACCACTTGTTGCGGCTGCTGGTATTGCATGCCACCTTGTGGCGGTCCCTGGTAGTACCCTTGAGGTGGGCCATAGCCCTGCGGTGGGCCGTAGTTACCCTGCGGTGGTCCGTAGCTGGAGGAGAGTCAGAACAGTTCATTGCTTGAGTACGATAGCAGATTTCGGGTGTGCCTCGCTACGGACGCTGTGCGACAACCGCTGTGTCTGCCCTCAAAGAGGCGACGTACCTTTGTTGTGGGTATTGAGGGCCACCTTGCTGATAGTAACCTTGAGCAGACATTGTGGAAAGTGCTTGACAGAACGATTCTATGGAAAGCGACCGAGTTGCAATTATTCGAGATTCAAGCGATCAAGAGACGCGATTGTGAGTTCGATGCGATGAAGTGTCAAAGGTGCTAAGAATCAATGATGAGACGCGAAACATAAGAAAGCGGAGGAACACAGTCTGGGCAGTGCTTTAAGGTGGCCCAGGCGAAAGCTTAAGCGCGTTAAGCCCAGTTGTCAGCCTGAAGGGTGACGAGTCACGCCATGCCACATTGGTCACCGATTTAGCTCGAGAAGGGTAAGGATCGACCTAGACCTTTGGAGATCCTCGAGTGTCAACCACAGCTGCATGTGGCTAATACCTGGCTGCGTCGCATCGGCAACTTCGACATGGTGGCGAAGCTTTTGAGCCATCTTTCCTTCTTACCGTCTTGACGGGGGCGTACGCAGAGATGATGTTTCGCTGCTGCTTCGGTGGTTCCGGCTGGAAAGTCGGCTGTGAGCGATAGACGAATGGCGAATTCATCCTTGCAGTTGGAAACGTCCAGCGCTTGGGCGATTGTGAAACTGTGATCGCCTCGGGTACCCCTCCCAAACATTATCCATGTACAGTACACGATGAGATTCGAATATCTGAGTATGCAAACTTGACCAGAACTTAGTCATCTGTGGCAAGGTAACGCGTGGTGGTTCCTGCCTCCTTGTCATCAAAGCCTGTATGTTTTACCGCGCTAGAACTTCTATGAAAACCCTCGACAGATCTATCTACAGGTCTCATTCGCAACGGGAAATCTCACAGTGCAATAGAATCACGATCCATCCGACACAGCATACCAGCCACGTGATTCTGAATCGCCCACGACATCGGCCTTCCGCTTTGTTTGACCTGCGGTTTGCTTTCGTAACCATCGTTGCTCACAGTTGCTTGCACATCCTGAGTTCTCCTTATGCCTGCACTAAATCATTCGATGGACACGTATTAGCGCTCCTCCGCAACCTCGGGCCGCCAATGTTCAGCAAGCTGTTGCTAGAGCTGGCTACCTATTGGAGTAACACCAATGAAGTCTCTCAACCATGTGAATGGAGGATGAAGTTCGCATAAGGTAGAGAGCTTTGATGACATCGAACTCATCTCTTCATGTGACATCGGAGTAGTCTCATACACCACTGACTTGCACTATCCTCCTTAGCCATTGCCGGCCATTCTCCTCCCCATCGTGCATCTGCTGAATATGACTGACGCTCACCTGCCTCGTGACTGTGTCTGCATGTGAGTAGCTTCGCCACTGTTCCCTTCTGATGCAGTCTTCAGGCTGGTCCAGACTGTAGAAGTCAGGCTCTGCTGCTGGAACTGTTACTGCGTCTCTGATTTTGACATGCTCAGGAATGCGGTATATTGCATGTCTCGACGTGTTGCCTGCGTTCTGTGGACCGGATTCGGTGATCGCATTGTGGCCCAGGTAGACAAAGAATGGAGAGTCTTGCAGGGGTTTCTTGCCCAGATCGAGGACGTCCTTCTCAGGTAGCTCCTCCATGACGACGACGTCACTGATCCTGCGTCGCAAGAGCATAACAACAAGTGCGCATGCGATGGCTGCACATAACAAAGCCCAAGGCGAAGAAGCGATATGTTGCCATGTCATGATGTCTATCTTGACCTGGTCTGCAACCGTCATTGCGCTTTTCAAAATCTCGAACTGGCCCGTACACTGCCGCGTTACATTGAGGCGTTGGCTTGGTTTGCGATCCAAGATATCAAGTCATTGTGTGAGGGTCGCCTGAGTTGCAGCGAGAGCACGACCTCTTAATGAGGGCTCTCATCGCTGACCCCCAGGCTAACCCCCAGGCTAACCCCCAAGCAATATTGACAAGGATGGTATATACCGTGGCTGTTAGTGTACCGCAACTCGGCGGCTCAATACGAAGAAGACCAAGGAAGGCTCAGCCAGCCCATAGTATAGAAAGGTCTTAGATAGGAAAGCTATAAGCTAGGTTCTGGCGGCGAGCGAAAGGAAGCCGAAAGGAGCATGCATGTTGGTACAAATTGACATGCTTCTGCAGCTGCCGTGAGCAAGCCATTGGGGCGTTCACGCATGCTAGAATTACCTTGTCGAGGCAGGTGAAGTGGAAACCGCCAAAGCCGCAAGATGGACTTCTTTCGCGACGTGGATATGGTCACTGGCCACATAAAAGGGAAACATTCCCGAGGCCAGGCCGTTGCAAGCCATGTCATGCGATGCACCATCGAGTAAAATTTGGTAAGATGGAAGAACCCATGGAATTGTCAGGGGGGCTCAGCTGAGGTGACTTGCGCCAGAAGAACGACTGTCCACACCATTGCCTTTTAGCTCTGAGGCACGGCCTTAGCCTCCTCAGCTGGCAAGAACAAGCCACCATCGCCATGAATCACCTCTTGTTCAATACAGCAAAGGTTTGTCATGAGCACAAAAGAGTTGCGAATTGATCAGTTTGACGGACGGTCCAATGCACGACATGGCGCAGCGTTCGCTACCGGGGTACGTTAATGTCCTGCAGATGACTTCCCATTTTTAGAGAGTCTCTTGGCATGTGTTCATGCAAGCTGTACTTGTGTTCGAGACAAGTTGTCTTCGACTCAGCAAGACCAATTTTCGGTACTACGTAAATATATAAGTCTCATAATATCATAACCGTGTCAACCATCAAACGGCGTGCGCTACAGTAACCGATCTAATCATGCAGATATCCCCAACATGCGCCAGGCCTAAGCTTTTGTACAACGTTCTAATTCAGCAAGGGAGGCAAAAGAATCCTAAACTCGGCCATGCCGTACCACCTCAGCGTAGATATCCTCGGGCAGATCTCGGACTATCACCAAGGTCGTCCTGATCACCTCGTCGGCTTTGAGATTGGGAAAGTTCCGAAGCAACTTCCCAGGGCTCGAGCTCTCCAATATATCGTCCTTCATCAACACAATTTGGGCGACGATGCACAGGATGTTGAGATGGACACCGAATGCGAACAAGAAGTCCCACAACTTGAGTACTTCTGGTAGCGGTGGAGTGCAAGCACATAACGTCAAGACTGGTGCAAATGCGTAGATCTTGGCCGGTAGGAAGTTCGACATCAGGAACTGGGACAATTTCGGTTGGATGGTTGCGAGAATCTTGTCGATGAGCTCTAGGCCAGCATGAACGCCAGACAAGGTTGAAGTGAGGTACGTAGGGATGTGGGCGGTCAGCAAAGAGGCAAGAAGGGCATAGGCCTGTGCTTCTGATCGGGCGGCGTAGAGCAGAGGAGCAGAAAGCACATTCATGCCTTGTATGTAGCTCGATTGTATGACGGGTGTTTCTGAGGGTATAGCTCTTTGCGTATCGTGTATCCGCCAAGCTGTGGCATTCAAAACTCTCGTCAAGCTGGCATCGCTGACTCGCCTCTTGAAGAGAGTGTCGGTAGCTAGAGTGCGAAACACATCGTTGGCAATCTTGTCGTGCGCTGGTGAGCGCCCTCGATGTATGCAGGCAAGATAGTCATCGGTGGGAAAAGGTGCGACGTTCAGTAGAGTGAGCCAGAGATATATCCGGTAGTCTGACATGCCTTCCTTCGTGGCTTGTACTCCCGAAGTCAAGATCGAGTGCCGTAGCGCTCCGAGCGAGGCAGACGGTTTGGTGCCAGGAGCAGGGCCTTCTCTTAGAGTAACCTCTAGACTCGCTTTCCGTGCATGGCCGTTGCTCGGGTTTGAAACCTGCTGTGTTGCTTTTCGTTGGAACCGAGTTCTCTCGAACGGCACTGGCACATCGCTGTTGGCTCGGTTGCGACCCGGTAATGAGTCTGTAGTTTTGGATTGAGGAGGTAGTGGTTCGCGAATAGATCGTGCGGTTATGGCATTCTTGGGCGCAGTATGAATGGAACTCCTCACTGTGCTGGATAACTGCTGATGCGACTTGAGTCTGCGGATGCTTTTGTCAGGCGAGGCATTCATCTTGTTCGGAGTGGCTACATGCAGAGGAGGCCCTTGAGCTCGCTATATAGCGATCAAAGTGACACGAGTCAGTAGACAACGATTCGAAGGTTGTATCGTCGCACAAAGTCGTTGTCGCAAAGTAGGTGGTCCGAACCCGTTGGTTGTTTTCTGCAACAGATAGCTGCCCGCAGTTCGTTACTAACAACAGACGCGTTGACGCGCCAGTCCCACGGCTCAGCCATCATTGGGACCAACCCTGTTTGGTGGACAGGGGTTCCGCTTGTAAGCTTGAAAACATTCCTTTAGACTTGGACGTGCAGGCCTTATCCTCCCGAGGTCCTTCCTTCACGCTCATGAGCCAGGAGAGGCTCCTGGTCGTCACGGTTCTTCATGCGACAGTTCAGAAAGCTACATACGCCATTGAAGGTATATGGACGTGGACTCCGGCATCGACTTGCTGGTGTCGCGACAACGCTAGGTCCACATAAAGCCGGAACGACATTGGCTGCTTCGACCCGCAAAATGCCATCCACTTCTTGCTCACCAACTTGAAGTTTCGTAGAAAAAATGTTATCAAAATGGCAAGTGCAGTTGAGACTCACGCAACTTCCATCGTGTACCTCGTGTAGAGTATCTTCTGGAGCAGTACTCACCGCTGCAATCTGTCTCATTAAGCATACTGTAAGATGATACCTGGTTGAGATACCATAATTAGTGGTGGAAAAGCGATCAAGCATGGCAGCCTCGTCCGAGACTGCTCCTCTCCTGAAGCAAGCGTCTCTTAACAAAGCAAATGGCGAGGCTTTCAACGGACATTTACAAGACTACGATACGATCCCAGCGAGCGACGAGACCCGTGGTTTGGAGACGACCTGGAAGATTGAGACCAAACTTTTGGCGCGCTACTCTGCTCCTCTGGTTGTTACATATGTCCTTCAATACTCCTACTCGTTTGTGACCGTGCTTGTGGCGGGGAGACTTGGTACCAGTGAGCTGGCGGCCGCCTCATTAGCTGCCATGACGGCTGAAATCACTGGGCTCGCTGTCTACGAAGGCCTCGCGACAAGCCTCGACACTCTGACTTCGCAAGCTTTCGGTGCTGGTAGAAAGCAACAGGTCGGTCTGCATGTCCAGCGCATGATAGCACTGGTTTTACTGGTGACCATCCCAATCGGCGCATTCTGGATTTGTTCGCCCTGGATCTTGGCAAGACTGGTACCACAAAAGCATGTTGCGTATCTGGCTGGCGATTTTCTTAGGTTCTACTTGATCGGTGCACCAGGATACGGTGTGTTCGAAGCGGTCAAACGCTTCACTCAAGCTCAAGGCGACTTTATGGGTCCTATGGTCACCGCATTGATTTGCGCCCCCTTGAATGTCTTCTGGAACTGGTTGCTGGTGTTTGTAAGTTCTGGTTGTGCATTGATCAAAACAAGCGCTGACTTGAAGTAGAGACTAGGTCTTGGGTTTCGGGGCGCGGGCATCGCGGTCTCAATATCGAATCATACGCAGCCGTTGGTTTTCCTGCTCTACGTCAGATTGTTTGCTCCGGAAGCGTTGCAATGCTGGCCAGGGCTACATCCCAGACGCGCCCTCGAGAACTGGGGTCCAATGATCAAGCTGGCTGCCCCTGGAGTTATTACAGTGCTATCCGAGTGTTTGTCAACACCCACGAACCCCCCGAAAATACGCTGACATGAGAACAGGGCTCGCATTCGACATTTTGACCTTCGCAGCTAGCTACCTAAGCGAGCAGCATCTTGCGGCGCAATCGGTCTTGATGACAATTGGTGTTCTGGTGTACCACATCCCCTTCCCTACTTCAGTCGCGGCTTCGACTCGATTTGGTAACCTGATTGGCCAAGGGGATCTTCCTGCAGCACGCATAGCTTTCAACACATATTACGTCATCTTCATCGCTATCGGGATCTTCGACATAATATTATTGACTTCCCTCCGACATGTGGTTGCACAGGCCTTCACGGACGATCCGGCTGTACGCGAGATTATCGTCGTCGTGTTGCCGATAGTAGCTGCAGCTCAACTGTTTGATGCACTCTGTGCACTGTCGAACGCTCTGACTCGAGGTCTCGGACGACAGGCCGTTGCAGGCTGGTCCAACCTTGGGGTCTATTACTGCTTTGCTATACCTTTGTCATTGCTGCTTACCTTCGGGCCTCCCAGACTGGAGCTGCGCGGTCTCTGGACTGGACCTTTGATTGGACTTGGGATAGTGGCTGCGATCCTCTATACTTATATGAGATTGACCGACTGGAACAAGGCAGTGGAAGAAGCACATGAACGTGGGCAGTAGTTCTCCTCGGACTGCCATGTCGCTATCTCTTGGTACGATCAACACGAGATGGCCTGCACTACAACCATCTTAGACTGAGCAAAAGTGGTCCTAGCTGCTGAGAGCTCCACATTCCGTTCAAGGCCAAGAGAGCTTTGGCCTTCTGGAAAGAAGTATGCAGTTGTTTATGCGTTCGATCTCCAATCTGATATCGACCGTCGTGTGCTGGTCCTAAAAGTGGGGATGCAACAATGATCAGAATCAGTGCCTCACACTCGACGCAACAATTCCGCAGCTGATATCATTTTTCCAGGTCAACAATATCTGGCACCCAAATTCCTAACGGAACAAACTGCAACACGGAACGCCTGCAGGCTTTTCCAGCAATAAGCGCAAAGATGACACAATCTTAGGTATCTTTAAATGTTACGGCACCGTGCGGCATTAGAGGTTTGGTAGAAGTTACTCATAATTACTCCTATCGATCACCACGGTTAGACGGGGCAGGCGCATTCCCAGAGTGGGTCTCCGCCGCCTCCGCCGGTAGCCGAGCATGACACTTGCCTCGTCAAGCATTCGTTCGCTTCTCATCTTACGTGGTAATAGAGCCTCACAAAGGAAGGCGGAGCTTAGCTTGGTCATGTTTGCGAAGAAAAGGACATGACATTGTCCATAATTTCATAATCTCTTGAGTAATCAAGTTGACCATTTGCTATCAGTCATGCTTCAGTACGTCAACCGTGCAACTTAAGTACCACATTCCTCTCCAATCCTTGACATTTCTACCGCGATTGCCTGCTACACCTCTGTCAAGATGAACGAGCAAGTTGACCTAGCAGAATATCTGTTTACCAGGCTCCGACAGCTTGGCGTCGATTCGATACATGGTGTTCCTGGCGACTACAACTTGCAGGCACTGGATTATATTGAGCCAGCTGGAATAAACTGGGTAAGATGCTCTGGGTGCCGTTCACTTTGGCTATGCTAACAAGGTGGCAGGTTGGTAACGCGAGTGAGCTGTCCGCCGGTTACGCTGCGGACGGCTATGGACGTATCAAAGGCGTGTCGGCGCTGGTCACAGCATTCGGCGTTGGCGAGTTGTCGGCAATCAATGCTGTAGGGGGAGCCTATGCAGAGATGTCGCCGGTCGTGCACGTTGTAGGGACACCACCAATGGCAGCAACCGAGGCAAGGATGTGTCTACACCATTCATTGGGCGATGGGAACTTCCGGATCTTCGCAGATATGTACGCGAAGCTCACGGTGGCACAAGCCAACCTGACAGACCCCACCACTGCTCCATCCATGATCGATCATACCCTCCGAGAATGCATTCTGCAGAGTCGGCCAGTGTACATCGAGTTACCGACCAACATGGTCAAAGCTAGGGTATCTGGTAGAGGTCTCAAGTCTCCAATCAAGCTCCCGATACCGCACAACGACGAAGGTTTCGAGGATGCCGAAGTAGAGCTGATACTCTCCAGAATATACGCTTCGAAACAACCATTCATCATCATTGACGGATTTACACCAGCGCTGGGTATAACGAAAGAAGCAGACGAGCTTGTTAGAGTCACCAATTTCCCCTGCAGCACCACGTCTTTCGGTAAAGGTATCGTTAACGAGAGCTACGCCAACTTCTTCGGCATCTACGCCGGCGAGGCAGGGAAGCAGGTTTACAGGCCTTGGGTGGAATCTTGTGATCTGATTCTGAGGATAGGCAGTCTCTATTCAGACGTCAACACCTATGGCTTCTCAACCAAAACCCACCCAAAATACACAATCGACTTCAACCGAAACACAGTGGAGATAGGTAGTACGAACAGTTTCACAAATGCACACGTCAAGCCACTTCTTCAGAAGATTCTCTCTAGACTGGACAAATCCAAATTGCCACGATATGACCCTTTGCCCGACCTCGGCAATCCAAGGCAACTTCTAGAAGCTCTCCCGCCAACCGAGCCAAAAGGTCTGATCGATCAAGCAACCTTCTGGCAAAGAATCTCAACCTTTTTCCGGCCCGGGGACATCATTCTCACCGAAACCGGCACACCGTCCATCGGTGGCCGTGACTTCGTCCTCCCACCCCAAACAACCCTCATCAACAGCGGCATCTGGCTCTCAATAGGGTACATGCTCGGTGCTGCCCAAGGCGCCGCCATTGCCCAGCGCGACATAATCCGCTCCCTCACCAGCTCTACCAAGACCAGCAAAGACACATCCGGCGCTCTGATCGCAGAAAAACCGCCTAGTACCCGCTCTTCCCAATACACCTTCAGCGGCCGCACAATCCTCTTCATCGGCGACGGCTCCCTCCAAATGACTGTTCAATCCATCTCCGACATGATACGAAACAAATTGCCCCTCACAATCTTCGTGATCAATAACGACGGGTACACGATCGAGCGCTTCATCCATGGCATGAAGGCGCCGTACAATGACATCCAGCCATGGAGGTACCTGCTCGCACCACAATTCTTCGGCGCAGACATGGACGATGCGAGTTACCCAATCGTCACGAAGCAGGCGAGTAATTACGGAGAGTTATGGGATGTGGTGGGACAGAAGGAGGTGCAAGAGGGCAAAGGGCTGACGATCGTGGAGGTGTTCATGGAGCGGGAGGATGCGCCGGACGCGTTAAAGAAGTTGGTTGCTAGTGCGGCGAGGAGGAACAGTGGGCAGGCGCAGGATGGGCAGCAGAGTCAGAGTCATGAGGAGGTTCAGGAGAATGGGAAGGCGGTTGAGCCGGAGAGGCGACCGAGCCATGAGAAGATGATCAAGGTCTCTGGGTAGGGGCTGGAGAGCGCTCGATGAGTCCTTCTGATAAGGCTTCATTGGGTTTGACAGTCTGGACGACGGGATGGCGCAGGCAGGAGTCGTGGTTGGACTGGCCTTGCCAACATTCAAAAGCGGTCAGTAGAGCGATCGAGCTTCTTTCTTTAGTCTGGAGGATTTCAGCCTTCAGTTGCGTCTAACATAATGTATTGGGTTCAGGAGACTGCAGCCGCGTCTAATGCAGCGTCTACTCATCCGCTTGCTGGGTCCTTCTGAGCGACCACGCGGCTCGCTCATGGAAGTCGTCGGCATCTTCTCGACCATGAGATGACTTGGGCACTCTCGTTCTCGTTCTCGTCCTCGTCCTCGTTTTCGTCCTCACAGCTTCTCACCGCCCCTTCTCTTTTCGACGGCATCTCTCAAGACTTGTATCACGTGTGCCGGATCTTGAGCTCCAAACACGGCACTCCCGGCCACTATCACGTTTGCACCAGCTTCAGCTGCCTGGTCAATGGTGCCCTCGGCTAGCCCGCCGTCGACTTCGATGTTGAGATTGGGGTACTTCTTGCGCAGAGCTGTGACTTTGGGTAATTCGCTCGCCATGAATTTCTGGCCGCCGAAGCCGGGTTCGACTGTCATGACTAGGACCATCTGCGGCCGTGTCAGCTCTTGCTCCGTGCCATGAAGACGGGTTCACTTACGTCTGGTCTTTCTTTCTCATCTTCTGCTTCGAGGATGTCCCAGAGCACATCGACTCCAGTCTTTGGCTTTATGGCGATGCCTGCTTGCATGCCTAGCTCGTGGATGTATCTGATCAGGCTCTTGGGAGTGCATTTCGCGGTGGTATCCTTGTCGGCTGGATCTGTTGCTGCGACGGAGGTCGTGGCGGCTTCGTAGTGGAAGCAGTACATGTCTGCTCCCGCGTCTCGGAAGGAGGAGGCCCAACGCATTGGCTACTAGGGGAGGAGAGACTGTTAGCTTAACCGTGCTGATGTTCTGCTGTCGCTGAAGACGTCTATTCCACCGGTTGCATCGCGGTGTCTTTTTGCTTTCTTATCAGTGGTGTACGGAGGTCATTGTCCTCATACCTCAGCTATCATCATGTGGCAGTCGAATGTTCCTATGCCATCAGTCTCTTTTGGCTTGTCAACGTGCTTTCTGAGTTTCCCAATGACTGGATGTCCGAAGGTCATGTTGGGCACGAAATGACCGTCCATGATGTCCAAATGTAGCCAGTCGCTCTTCCAGTCCATTGCATCGCGGCATGCTTTACCAAGTTCCGCGAAGTCTGCAGACAGCACGCTTGGGTTTATGATAGCTGGGGGTGTCATTGTGAGCGAGGATTATTATGCTTTGTGACTAGAAAAGATGATTGAGGGTCAGCACTCTGAGTATCGCAAAGAGCTCAATATAGATCTAAAGAGTTAGCAATACAACAATTTGTTCGCATGTATCGAGCATGCGATAATTATGACGTGGGCATCAAGTTAGGAGGGGCATTGCTGGAGCAGCGGGATTCGCCAGACGGCAGACACCCGACCGAGGAAGCAGAGTTATATGGTTGCTGCCAAGCGAAAGATGACTTGCTGCTTTCATGAACCTCGGAGAACGCAACGGTGTGACAGCCACCTTGAACGATCACTGCAGCTCGGAGTGGTGAATCAACTGCTTTCTCGGAGAATTAAGCTAGATCACGGGATCACATGACCGATGGTTGAGTAGGGAAGCACGACCCTCGACGATGTTCCGCTCGTAGCACTGGCTTGGCCAACCACGGCATGAGACGTTGCTGCATGTGTTCGCCTCGAAGACGGTACCACCGGCTTGCAGACAGGTTGCTTTGTAACTCGAGCTTTGCATAGTGCGCAATGCAAGAATGATCGGGGTAATGATGGCAGGATGAAGCAGCTGTACGAAGAAAGAGTACGTCAGGCTTGGCCGGGCTGGGTGTGTCTTTGTGAGGTAAGAGCGAGGCTTAGTGGCAGTGAAGCACGACAAGGTCGCACTACGGGCTTGATGTCTTGCAGCAAAGATGGTGTCCAGTCTGAAGTATCACAGACTTACTAAGTACTCAGCTAGATTGACTAGAAGGATGCCAGGTAAGTGTATCTAAGGATTTACTTGCAGAAGCTTGAACGCACGCATGGGAAATCTTTTGAATGACTGTGGAAGTGAAAGTGGTGTGCTACTACAACGTACTCTCTGTTGTTTCCTTCTTGTATTCCTCACCAGTATCTTCGGCGTAACCGCGCCTTCTCACTTCTCTCGTCGTCCTCGATGTCGCAGGATGCCACAGTTGAAGCAGCTATCTTGCTGCATCCAGTGGTCCGACACTAATGCACCTTTCCAGGAACACGGCACTGTCTATGGCGATGGCGTGGTTGAGGCCTTTATCAGTGTGCCTAACAAGCCGCAAGGTTTCTGCATTCGACTGACTTCTCGAGGCTTCATAAGCGAAGGGCTTTCCATGATCGTGTTTATCGACGGGAACTACCAGTGCAATCGTACTCGAGTCAATCTGTGCCCACCAAAGAAAGGCCTACCAACTCACAGGACTGAGGTGGACTTCCTGCTTCGGCAAAAGGAGAAAGCCCACGGAGATGGAATGTATATGGGTCGAGAATGGCGTTTCGACAATCATAACATTGGTAAGTATGATTCTTGGTGACACTCGACGACAGAAGCTAATCAACCACCTAGTCTCCGAAGCACCAGAAGGTTTCAAAGAGAGCCACTTCGATGACCTTGGCACCATCGAGGTACTTGTCCTTCGCTGTCGAGCCACAAGCACATCAGATGCAGAATATGAAGGTTCATCGTCTGGAGAAGACAGCGACGTCTTCAGTGATCGACCTGTTCAAGAGGAGCCAGAGGCTACAATGGCAGGACAAGACAAACCTGCAGCTGCAGCTCCTTCCCCAGCACTAGTGCCAGCGTCAGCGCCAGAGACAGCAGCAGAGGACGAGATAATTGGCATGGGAGGGTTTTTTGATGGCGCAAACGACTCCTACGAAGCACACAACCATGATGGCGGCCATGATGAACAGCGCGGTCGATGGATTTGGCACCAGAAGGATACACCAGAGCCTCTGCACATGCATCAGCCACAGTACCAATCATCTGCTCCCCAGTACCATCACCCAGCCCAACCTCTGCCGCAACGCCTTCGTACGCTAAGTTACCATCAACCAAATCATTATGCGTATCCTGGAGGACATCAAGAGCCACGCAACTCCTCGGATCCCCCAAGGAAGAGTGTACGGTTCCCCATGCGACCTCCTGGCTCGCAGCACCAGGCTTCTGGAGGTCGAGACCCAGTACAGCCCTCAAATATGTCTCACCCACCATGGCGACCACCATCACGAGAACGAGTGCGGTCTGTTGAGAGAAGGTCGTCCGAAACCTTCGGGACTTCTTCGGGAGGACCGTACGGACCACAGCATATAGACACAGGACAAAATGGAGGCTACTGGGAGCGTCATCGGCCTCACTATGCATCAACTGGAGGCTCTCGGTATAGGAGGGAGAACGTGCAGGAAGTGGGGTATGGCGATGATGCCTCCTCGAGGCGGAACGATCAAATACATATTGACCGTACACCACGAAGAGAGCAGTATCGTCAGCAGTCTATGCCAGCCGGGAGTCACTCAGGTGAACCACAACCACGATATGAGTTCCAAGAGCCGTTGTCAAGCATTGATCAGCCGATCTTTGGCGAGCCCCAGCCTCAGTATTACACCTACAACTACCCTCAACAGCACCAGCTTCAACCTCCAGCTCCGCCTCAAAGTTATCCATACCACACGTCAGTGCCAGTGTCAGTGCATGCTGCTCCGTCAGGCTACCATTACTCACGGCAGTATCCTGCATATTGGCCGATGTACTACCCCTCCCATTACTCTCACTACCCGCCACCTATACCTACGGTACAGTATATTCCCACCAATCCCCAAGCATCAAATATCATCCCGCCTGAAATGGAGGAGCAAATCAGTCCTATGAACACAACTAAGGCCCCTTACGCCAACGTTGACCAGGCCGGATCCTGGGATGGTGGAGCTAAGTCAGAGGGCAATACTCAGCACGAGGGCAACAACAGCGGGAACTGGGATAGTAATGCCACCAATAACAATGCTGGCGGCGACTGGCAGAACGAAGGTAACGGTGGCAACGCACCTGATCAAGGTGGAGGTTGGAACGACAACAACAATACTGGAGTCCCGCAAGACAACACTGGAGATAATTGGAATGAAGGTGGGGATGATGGCAATCAGAATAGCAATAACAACGCTGGCCACTCCGGTTGGGGAGACAACAATAACAATTCTAATGCTGTCAACGGTGGTAATGATGCCTGGGCAAACAGTGGCAACGTGGGAAACAACGACAACAGTGGAGGTGGCGAGAATGGTGAGGGCTGGGCAGCTGACAACACGAACATGCCTACGACGGGGAATGATTGGGGTGGTGGCGCTGATGGAGGACAAATTGAAGAAGCAAGCCCTGCCATCGCTGGTACGTTCGACATTGCTCGGGAACTGTATGGCCCTCATGGTCCCTACTACTCACTTCGAGCATTTCGACCTGATGAACCTCGTCCCGACGCAGAAGAAGAACCGAGATACGACGTCCCACAGTCACTTGCTGCACGACGTGGCTCAATCAAGCAAGTTCAGCCGGGTCCAGGATATCGATACTTCAAAAAGAGGGTGATTCCGGACTATATAGATACCATGGGGACACCGTATGCTCGCTTCGTTTTCAAATATCGTACGAGAGGTAAGTCTAGTCATCTTCATACCCTTGAGGACTACCACTAACAAATCTCAGAACAATTGCGGGACGAATTGGGAATTGAGACCGACGTCGAACCGTCTGGTGATCAAGAGATGCAGGAATACCAGAACCTCGATAAACAGGAACTGATCAATTTGCTCATGCGGGCAAAGAATGCCCTGGGAGGCAGGGTCCCAAGTCCGCCAATAACACCTTCCGCCCCGGTGGAAAGTGATGCTGGAGTTCCAAAGGTCGTCGACGCACCGAGCTATCCCTATCTCAAGTACAATTTGCCTACTCTGCGGTCAATGCCGAACGGCAACCGACACCGCACAGGCGGGATTGCGACTACTCCCAAGGTCGAGGAAGCCAACAAGGAGAATGATGGCAACTGGAACACCACGGGTGGGAACAGCAATAATTGGAACAATAACGGTCCAGCAAATGATGCTGCATGGGCCGCAGGAGGTGGAAGCGGTAATTGGGACGGACCGTCAGTCACTGACCCAGCGCAGCCAGCACCTTCTCAGCAAGGGCAACAAAACGGAGGGTTCGATCAAGCCCAATCGCGACAAGACTTACAAGCGACAGATCCGGGAGCAACCGCTGGAAATGGAAGCTGGAATGTGCCTGATGATATTCCTGCGCGGCCACCAACACCGGAAGACTACCAACAACCAGTAGATGTTGCACCACAGCCGCAGCAGACATCTAATGAATGGACACAGCAGGACCAGGGGAACGATTCTGGTGAGACTGGCTGGGAAAACACGAACCAGAACAGTTCTGGCAACGAAGGTGGCCTTTGGAATGCTTCGAACTCAGGGGGTGCTGTGGGTGCTGGTTGGTAAAAGAGATTCGACGTCTGGTACTGCACAGCGATGATGTCCTCACAGGCCATGCCTCTAGCAGCGAAAGTTGTCGTTGAAGATCTTCGACAGAATCGATGGTTCATTGAGCAAGCGTCAGAACAGCTTTCAAAGGCTTTCTTAGGTACTCTACTTGAGGTACGGTGATAGTGGGCAGTGAGCTTACCTAATCACGGGTGCCTCGGTCCGCCATCATAGTGTGGGGACAAGGTTGACACTTCCACCATGACATCGAAATTGTTTTATTTTCCATACTGTCCTTCGTCATCAAACGATTGAGTAAACATGAAAATGCTGATTATGATGAAATTCATACTCCACGGCATGGTGTCTCAGCTTCACCTTGGCTCGTCTGTGGACCACTTTTGCAAGACTTAGGCCGCTCTTGCCATTGATCGCATCCGTTCTCACGTCGCTTGCCTTATTACATTCACCGTCTACCGTCCTGAAATCAACCACAACTCTCTGAGACAGGGTCATATTTCCGCTAAAAACAGTCATGACTACTCCTCGCTGCTTCATCATCCGACACGGCGAAACAGAATGGTCGCTGTCTGGTAAACACACCGGCAACTCAGACATTCCCCTCACAGCGAATGGCGAGAAACGAGTCCGAGCAACCGGCAAGGCCCTGGTGGGAGACGACAGACTCATCGTACCAAAGCAGTTGAAGCACATGTGAGATCACCACTGCATCACCAAGGGACCAGAACGAGCAGAAAGAAACACCCGGCTTGCACTGGCGCACCGCAACACAACAGAAAACAGGAACGTACCCAAGGCTAACACATTTCAACACAGCTACGTATCACCCATGCACCGCTCCCAACGTACAATGGAGCTCCTCGACCTCGGCTCTCCCCCGCCCTACCCCTGGCAAGACGCGTCGTCCGCACCCCCATCGAACGGCACCTTCCCGAACACCGGACGCTACACCGACGCGAAGATCACCGTGACCGACAAGATCCGCGAATGGGACTACGGCGACTACGAAGGCATCACGAGCAAAGAGATCAAGAAGCAGCGCGCCGATGCTGGCATGTCCACATGGGACATCTGGCGCGATGGGTGTCCTGGCGGCGAGTCGCCCGACGACGTGATCAAGCGCGTCGACGAGTTGATCAGCGAGATCAGAACGCAGCACCACGAACCATATATCGGCCAGGAGGCGCAGGAGGGCGAAGACCAGTGTTCAGGCGACGTCGTTGTGGTCGCGCATGGACATATCCTCCGGGCGTTTGCGATGAGGTGGATTGGCAAGCCATTGTCCGAGACGAGATTTATCATGGAGGCTGGCGGGGTGGGCACGTTGAGCTATGAGCATAAGAATATTGACGAGCCCGCGATTTTGCTTGGGGGCGGATTCGTGGTGGGGAAGGACGTAGCGAAGGAGATTGAAGAGGAGGAGAAGGAGGGCAAGCTTAAGTGAACGAGTGAGCAAGTGAGCAACAAAAGTGAGGTGGGGATCCAAAAAAAAATGCATGAATGTAGTAGAACTCGATGAGAAGTCGAGCACGAGAATTCTGTTTTCTCTGCTGTCGAAGTGAGGAGCATGGAGTCATCCGACAAGCATGTGTCAATTACAGACGTGACCACCTACGTCGAAAAGCGCGTGCGCTGAGAAGGTACGTACCTGCAGGTAGGCATGACGTCCTCAAACCAATACCACAATTTGCCAAGGGACTCCCTACCACAGGATCCCGCAGAAACCCACTGATCCGTTGACCCAGTGTTGCATCGAGAACGCCCATCTGCCCGCGTCCCACCCCCACCCCGCCTCGACTGGCGGTAGTAGATACTCTCTGGGGTGCACGGGAGCACGGACCCTACGCTCCTGCCTCCACCCTACGCAGTAATTCATAGCGTAGATGGCAATGCTGAGTTGTGGGCAAACAATTCACTTTGCTGTGGTCATGGTGTGAGTGGCCAGTGTTTGGGAAGCGTGATACTGATATGATATCTGATATATTGCACTACAGCAACCACTTTAGCGGCCTAATGATCTATCAAGATGTACCTATAGTTCCCCCGTCAACTCCAGGCTAATATGGGTACGCGACCTGGGTTCGTGGAACGCCAACCGATTCGTATCAAGAAGGAAACGCATCCTCGAACACGGTCTCGCTCTACGATGCACTCCGTTCGAGGATCTGATCAAAGCTAGTGGGTATGTTACCCTCCTCTCGCGATTGGGGTCGCCTGCTGGGCAACGGTGGAGTATATCCCGGGGGTTCCTCCTTCGGCACTTCCAGCTGTGTGCCCGGCCCGTCCTCACCGTGGCCGAAGAACTCGTCATGATGTTCATCCTCAGTGGGCGCTGGACTAGTAGGCACCGAATCGTGTGGTGCCGCTACAACTAGTAGCTCGTCGTCCTGGCCTTCTGTATCTTGGATGTGACTCTCCCTTCTTTTTCTACTCGGCAACGGTGGCGGGACCTTGGGAGGCATCTCACTGTTTGGCGTGGTGACCTGAGAAGAACTCGCTCTGTGCGGCAAAGGCGGCGGTGCCTTGGGGGGCGAAACACTCCTTGGTGTGCTGCTCTGGGTGTAACTTCCTTCTCTTGGTGGTGTTGGTGGTGGGGGGACCGGTCTCTTTTTCGGTAAAGCGAAAATGCTAGGCTTTGCTGGTCCGGGTAACGGCGTGCCAGGTGGAGGCAACGGCTGTCCCCTACCCATCGGCTGTGAGGTGTCATGTCTGTTGTCGTGGTCGATAGACGTGCCTGCGCCTGCTTCATGCTTTGGCTTGCGAGCCAGCACTCCCCAGCCCCACTTCTGCGCAGCTTCTCGAGCTGCATTGATGCTTGCGATCTTATCCTGGCGATCTGAGGTGGCAAAGTTCTTTGCCGCTGCTGCAATGCCAGTCTTACCCTCGCCATTAACAAAAGTATGTTTCGAGTCATGGCTTTCATCAGTATTCCCGGACACAACACTACCTATCAGGGTAGACTCACTCTCGGCAGTGTCACGTCTCGAGATCTTCCCACTACTCGAGCTGATAATGGACGCAGTGCTGTTGGCTCTATTGCGGTCACCGTCTAGAAAATGCGGGTCTTCCCAATCTGTCTCTGGCGACGTGCCGAGCGAACGGGCAGAGATGTCTTTCAGCATGCTGTCGCGTTTTGATGTGGCTTGCGTGTCCATAGGCGCAGATTCAGCCGGCGCGTGGTCAGGTGACAGTGTGGGATTCACTGTGCTGGCAAAAGAAGGCGCACGGAGTATTCTAGGCGCCTGTTGACGAACCGAGCGATCAGGAGTCTTAGATCCGTCGCGACTGCGTGCTACATCTCTTAATGATGTGGCAGATTTTCTCGCGGCAGCAGAGAGGGGGTTGCTGCTGTCTACTAGGACCGGCGTGCTCATGGACCTTTCGTCGAGGCCAACGAGCTTGGGGTTGTTCAGGCCGGGGCTTGCGGCTTCTGCCACGTCCTGTGCTTCCTCATCTTTGATCTCTGTAGATTGAGGAAATTGGGCATCCTTCTTCCAAATGCCTCCTCTAAACTGCTGGTGCTCGGTGAGAGTGAAGGGTAGGTCCTCCCAGTGAGGCAAGACCACCGACTCAGCAATCACTTCCAAAATCCTGCTTTCGATGGCTCGGAGGATGAAGCCGTAGGTGATCTGTCTCGAGCTCACTATTGGTTCCAACTTCATCTCCATTTTGGGGACCTTCTCAAATGAGAACCATAAGCGATTGCTAGGTGGAGGCTTCACGCGGCCCAAGATACGTCCTTGCAGCTTTTTGAGAGTCGCTGCCAGCACAATGTCAACTTCTCTTGCGCCTAGACGTTTGCCAAGATCGATGCGTACAGTTGCTGCCACCTCGACTCGAAAGCTACCAGTATACTCGACGTCTGCTTCCACCGTGCAGTCACCGTTCACCGTCAGGTCTCTCAGTCGTGGGTTGGTGAAGAAAGGGGCACCTGTGCCTGGGTCGATTTTCTGCAGGGCGAGCCGTGTGATGAAGTCTGGTTTCTTGACTCTGGAGATCTTTTTGGTCAGCTTCTGGCGAATATGTGCCTCGAGTTCGGGGGTCTTGTAGACGGCCAAGAAGATCCTTCCAAGGAGAGCGTTCAGCCAGCGAGTCTCGAGTTGTTTCTCTGATGAATGTAGCCTCTGCACCAGGGCGATTATGTGACTGGACTCGAATTCTTGTGGCAGAGGTGGATCATCTCCCAAGCTCTTCTGCATGTTGTTTAACATGGCGAAGTAGAAGTCCTCTTTCTCCGACTGGTTCTCACTAAACAAGAAGAAGGGGGACGAAGCTGCCTTGTCTCCAACCTGGGCCTTCTTTCGCTTTAAGCGGATAGCATTTCTCTTGATCCAAAGTTCTGGTTCTGGTATCTCCTCACCACCAGCATAGACATCAACATCGTGGTATTCGAGGGCAATCACGTAGCGGACTTCGAGCTGCTGTATATCGTCATAAAGCATTAGATGGCCGTGTCGCAGGACAACGTAGAAAACGTTGTTGGCTCTCCTGGCCGTCTTCCCAGCACCGTCCTTGGTCGGCTCGATGGAGGGCTTCTGGTTTCGTTCGAAGATGCTGCGGTACATGGTCTGGTAGACACTGGGCGACTCTGAGGCCACGACGTCGCCGGCTGGGGACTTGATCTCTGGAGGCTTGCCATTGACGCCGCCTGGCACGTATTCGCGACAGACGGCAAAGTATCCTGCGGCGACATCGGCTTCATGCTTGCGATGGAACTTCTCTGCTAAGTCGTCTGTTCCCGTCTTCAGGACCACCTTCTCGTCGCCCTCTCTACCTAGCTTAGCAGGGTCATCTTTCGGGGCGTCGTTCGTGTTGTCGACTTGCGGAAGCGTGTAATACGCATAGAGCAGGATGGACACGAGAACGAGCGGAATGAAGGTGAGACCACCGAATAGGTAGACGTAGAGGTATGCTTTAAACGACATCGTCACGGTGGAAGGACACTACAGAGCGGTTTGCCTGCTCCATGGGATCTAGTACGAGACAGACATTCACCGCAGCACCATCCGATCCTGCATCGAGGAGTCGAGGCAAGCGTGTGGGTATGGGCAAAGGCGTGGTACACCTGTTCCATTGCCTCTAGCGCCAACTGTCCTTGCGTATGCGCCGGGAGTACGAGGGGAGCGACTACTCGTGCTCCGTAACTTGAAGTCCGAATGACGTAACCAGCACATCCAAACACGCTGCAAGCGCGATAGAGTAGATCCAAATTACTAATTGAGCACATTCCAACAGGAACATCATTATTGGATTCTCGTCCACTAAAGCACGACGCGTTCTGCGGGTATCATAATGCTCTCAAACTCCAATCCATATTCACCAAGGTGACCAATGTCCACCGAGCTAGCCAACCGTCCTTAAACATCTCATCGTTCTGTTGTTCCATATTCCAAACCTTACCACTCTATGCCGTGCCCAACTTCATCCTCCAGCACCTTCGTGACTGGCCTCATCTGCGCCGCTATGTTAGCCAAAGAAGCGCCCTGCCTAACTCTGGCATAAAACACCGGACAATCCTTGCTATCACACCTGATCTCCTCACTCCAAGTAAACCCCGAACAAGAACGACAGATCCGGTTGAGCTCTGCCTTTTTCTTCTCCGACCTTGTCAGCTTGGCCCTCAGCACCAATAGACTCCGAGCTGGCTGGCTCAGGCAGCTTTGACACAATGGCAGTTCCGATTCGATCGGGTCCCTACACACTGCACAGTTGGATGCTTTCATGTATGATTCTAACGTGCTCCTCTTCACCAGACTGTTCTCCACCACCTCGAGACCACTAACATCGACCTGACGTATCCGCTGGTACTTTGGCATCTCATCGTACCATTGTCGAACGTTGGCCCCGACGAGGTTGAAGATGCGTTCAAGAGGAGGAATGATGTTCTTCGAGATGTAGTACTCGGCATCCAGCTCCTGCTGCGCGTCATTCAGTAGCACATCTGGTGCAACGCACCTGTCGATTAGTCGAGCTCCAGGACCACCTGTGACAACCACATATGGAACTCGTTCGCCATATTGTGGTTCATTCCTGGGATCTTCAAGCATTCTTCTCGCAGATATCAGGGCTCCAGGCGGAGGCGGGCCTTTGTCCGAGTACGTTCCCAGCTTCACCTCTCTTGCGAAGCAGAAGTCCTGAATGGAGATCTTGCCGCGCATGATTTTAGCACATTGTGCTTGGAAGAACCCTTTGACTTGGCTCAAATCAGCCGTTCGGAAAAGCACCTTCAGCGCGTTCTCTTCGATCTTCTGCTCGGCCGGTGTGCCATCACGACGTACAGTTTCGATGCCTTTGGCTTCGAATTCTGGTTGTGTCTGCTTGAGGCTCTCGTACTTGAAGCCGACGTAGCGCTTCTTCGCAAGTAGTACACATGGCTGATAGACCTTCTCGAACTTGAGCTTGATAGGTCGCGGGTTCATGTCAGTGATCGTCTTGCTGATCTCATCACCAATCTTGAATGCTTGCTCTCGTGTACGGCCCTTCAGGTGCACGAATAGACTGTCTGTATCGCCATAGACCACTTCTGCTCCCCAGCGAGACACTGAGTGGATCAATGCAATAGCTTTCTCAAGTGTCTCCCGACCAGTTTGGACAATGCTGTCTGCTATTTCCGAGCACGGCATGCGACCCGAAAATGACGCTGACGTGTAGCCATAGGTGACGTTCGCGATCAACTTGAGCGCCAACTGTCTGTTGTTCAACAATCTTTGTAGAGTCTTGTCGTCTTTATCAGCCTTCATGCCACTCTTCACCATAACCCTAGTTTCAAGAATCTCGCTCAGCATTTTGGCAAGCAATGATCGTCGAATCTTCTGTTTGGCATACATGATGCCGTTGGGAGCAATATTGATGTGATCCTTAAGGAGTTCGACCAGTCTCTCCTGTCTTTGATACTTTGTGAAGCCCATCTTGTTTGTGCCGCGCCAGTTGACAACACGTCCGAGGAAGGTCGAATAACAATAGTTGTAAGCAATCACAACACTAGGATATAGCGACTGAAAGTCGAGGACCAGCACGGGGCTCGTGTAGAGGTCACTTTGAGGCTCCATCACCAGCGGTAAACACTCGAGCGCGTTCTGACCACCGACTTGTCGTCTACTAGGCGACACGAGCATCAGATTCTCGGGTTTCGCGATTCTGAACATGATGTTCTCGACCTTGAATTGCGAACCTCGGGAGATGACAGCGAACCAGTCAACGCCGATCAGGCGAGCTTGTTCACTTGTCCGTGGCACAAGCTCGTTCACTTCAAGTATGTCGAGGTCGACTTGGACTCTTGTAGCAAAGTAGTCGATGACCTTCGACAAGTCACGGGTGTTCTTGCTCTTGTACCATCTTGTCAGATCTGTGAAGCTGTAATGGGGGATGCGTTTGTGTAACAGGTGAAATGCTACATTTTCCATAGTGTACTGGAGCAGGTTCAGCTCGCTCCTCATCGCTCGCCAGATATTGATCGTATGTCGACCAGTCACTCTGATCGTCGAGGTATGGTTGAAGCCCCATCTGTCATCATCCTTGCCAAATCGACCGTGTGACTGTGATTTCATCCTTGAGATCTCATCGCAAAGGTTCAGGTCGTACTTCAGTCGTGCCCTCTCGATCAGATAGCCCCAAGAGCTGTTGTGGACCTCATATCCTGTCAAGATATCGGGATCGTAGTATCTGACTATATCCACCATTCGGGTCAGCAATTCGAGCTCAGACAGTTCTTCTTCGACCTCGATCGGCAGGATCTGAGAGATCTGCTTCGCCATTGGTCGCTCTTCTGCGAGAGCAAGGATACCAGCATGCATCCCCGGCCTACTGGTGTTTACTACAACGTCTTCATCATCTGTCTGAATGCACCAGAACACGCAAGCTATCTGATCTTCCTCAGGGTTGGGTGCAAGAGCACCCCGGGTATTGACGTGCACCTCGAGGCCCATAATACTCATGTATTGTGTCTCGTGTTGTACACTTGTGCTTCTTCTCTTCTGAGAGTACTTGAAGCCATGCTGATTTGCTTGTGTAGCTGCATCGATTTGTGATAGAGCGTTCTTACGAGCAGGTGTTCCCTGTCCGATGCGCGCAATGGCTCTAGCTCGGTGTTGCTCAGCAAAATACTGAGTCACCTCGCTGCGCGGTGGGGGTCGCGCCTCCATACTCCACTTCTGATACGTACATCTTTGACGCCTTTGCCGGTCAGCTAAGTCTTCTGCAGCCGTATCAAGTAGTATAGGTGGGCGCTTGCCATACGTCGCTAGAGAGCTGCCAGTAGCGTCAAAGTCTGGCAAGTAAGGAACCGTAGAGCTCCCAAGTTTGAAATCTTTACCAGCATATTCACGATTTCTTTCTGGCACGTCTTCTTCGTTGCTGTAATATGCTTGTTGGTAGATTGTATCGGGTAAGCCTCTGTCTCCTAATGTCTTTGTGACATGCTTGGAAGGCGGAGGTCGCACCGCCAGGACGCGCATCTGGTTGTACTGCTGAAACCTAGGAAGACCCCCAAAATTGAGAGGTTTTTCAATCAGTGCTGGCGACAAAGACTTGCGATGTGTCCAGTCTGCGGGTGTCTTCGCTGACGTTGCCTGCGATGTGGGTTGAGGTTTGCTGGGTGTTTTTACCGATGAGCTTAGTGCTTTCTTTTCCGGCGAACTGCTTTGCTGGCTCAAGCGCTTGATTGTGTTCGGGTCGGTTGGGTTCTTAACAACCGGAAAGCGAAGCATGGAATTCTGAGACGATCGTAAGGGCTGTGAGGATTTCTCAGGAAGCTTAGCTGGAGTCTGCACTTGTTGAGGCACACCAGTATCCGGGGACTGCTCGAATGCAGGGTCTAACAGCTCGAGTACCTGCTCCTCAACACCATGCTCGGGATCGACATCTTGAAGCGATTCAAGTGCCCTTCGTCTGCCATCTGTATAGAAAGTTTTTGAATCGGCAAACCGTGGCTTCTTCTCCGATGGCAGACTGGAACTGTCGAATCGTGCCCTTTTCAAGCTTGATCTTTTTGGTCTTTCGGCAGCGAGGAGTTCGGTTGGGATGTGGAAGTCATCCTCCTTCAGATTTGCTAGGTCTCCATCCTTCCGTATACCCAAGGAAGCAAACTCTCCGGAGCTAAGCGGTGTTCTGACTTCAGAAGCTGAACTGGCACTACTGCTGTCATGGGTTTGGACGGTCGAAGCAGAAGTGCCGTTTGCTGGGACTCTGATCTCGGTCTCAGAGCCGCTGGTGTTATCTTTATCAGCTGTAGCCGTGCCTCTGATCAGATTCTCATCCACGACTGCTTGGGTACTGACTGGCACTGCAGCACCATTGGAGGCTTCCATTGCCAGCAACTTGTCCATGTTGTGGCTGTAGAGATCCTCTACGCTCTCGAGCGCGGTCTGTACACTATCCTCCAACGGAGATGGTCTTACGAAGGTGTCGAAGGTAAGATTCTTCCGGTCGGCCGCGTCGTGTTCTTCTTGTGCAATCTGAGCGATCTTGTCGCGAAATTCCTCCTCATGGATCCAACCTCCAGCATCTGTGTTTCGCGGGTCAGCAGACATGGAAATCAAAACCTCGGCAGGAAAAGGGCTGCTGTTGTGGTCTCTCAGGCCCATTCGCATCTTTCGTCTTCTCGTTTCATCCTTCCATAGGCCTGCCATGCTCTGAACAAGCTTCTTGTCGACAGGTAGAGGGCTGATGCGCTCGATGAAGTCGTGATGGATATCGCGAGGCTCAACACTGCGACGGTTCATGATATCTTCAGCACGCACATCAACTTCGAGAGCACAGTGACTCTGTTTCGGAAGAACGGCCTGGTCTGAGATCATGTCGGAAGGAATGGACTGGTTATGCCACGGGTGCAGCGTCTGGCCAACTTCGAGGTAGTCAGGCACAGGGCTTCTGAATTTGACCTTTGCGCAATCAAGCCAACTGCAGCCAAACAAGCTATAGTCGCACATCCACTGCGCAATATATTGCATGTGGCTTTCGTACGGCTGCAAGACTCTCTTCATAACAGCGCCCTCTCGTAGCAGGTCTGCAAGTCTCGTCATGTGTAGGGGGTTGAGCAGATATATTTTCAGATAGAACTTGTAGCCAACATGGTAGCCATAGAACGGTACACCCTTCGCTAAGCTGATATGCGCAACATATCTGTTCTTCCCATCGTACGCATTCCGCCGGTAGCTGATGGCCAACGCATGGTCGATCGACATCTGCAGCGTTCGAATTGCGATCTGTACATCTTCAGGCCGTAGACTCCCGCTGTACTCAACATACAAGTACTGGAATACTCCATGGATGTGTACTAATGCTTTTTGGCCAGACGCTGTTGCGCCAAAGACGCGGATGACGGAGACTTTGTGGCTGTCACCGTTGTTCATCGGCCGTGGTAGCGGAGGATCGAACTCAGGGATCGGAGGTGTCTGGTAAGAATCGACATTGTTCAGGCGACAGCGAAAGACGACGTCCATGGTACTAGACGCGCTGTCCGGTATTCACGGTCCCTCATCTTGCGCTGGAACGGCAGCCGTCATCAACGCTGCGCCGAGAGATGACACGGATCGCAAGGACGTGTCGTACAGCCTTCTGCGGGTGGTATATAGGTAACGAAGCTTAGACGGCAGCTTTGTCGAGGACCGTTGTTGCACGTAGCTGGCAAGGCATTTAACACGCCGCTGTGCTTAACTTGTTTACAGCCGCGATGCGTCACGACACTTATGCATGCACTTTAACACGAACTTTCGAACTCTAACCCAAATCGGTAAGATGGCAGTGTCGTCATCGCTGCGGAACTGTCGTCATCCGAGCGCCGACAGAGCGTCGCAAAATGGAAGGTAGTCAGTAGGTATGGCCAGATTTGATTGGGGAAGCCCCGGTACGAAGCAGATTGATGAGTAAGGACTGCATCGGTGTCGAGGTTGACATCGATGTGGCCCTTTCTGCCGTGGAAAGTGTATGGTACTGCGCAGTACTCTCGCATCGCGCACACTTGAAGGCCATTTTGAACTGATAAAACGGGTGCCTGACCATTTTTATACTGTGGTATACCACGGGATTTTCGTCGTACAATGATATTCACTGACCTGATTTCCAATTTCTATAATGTCTCGGGAGTATATTGATGCAGCAACTGCATTCACAAGCCCATCATGTTCGGCGTGAACAGAAGACGGTCTCAAAGTGATCCGACCAGAGTTTCCTCTGCTGCAATAGTTAGGGTCGTAAGTCAGTCCGATATTGCAAGGGCATCGAGGCATGAGGTCTACAGCGAAGCTCATGATCGGGTAGCAAATACATCTGCAACTTCAGGTCATGCACAAACGACACAGTCCATAGCTATGCCTCACTGGCAGCGAGAGCTGGCAAATTCAACAATCGGCAGGCATAGTCGTGCCTCAAGCATAATTTCAACAAGGACTAGATTGACACACCAAAGTGATGATGCGCGAAGTATAGAACTTGAAGCCGGAGGACAATCATTCCGCATCAGCCGAGATGGTTCTCGCATTGCTAACTTGACCGCTCCACCGCCCTATCCTGGTCCACCTCTGGAACAGTTGGCTGAGGAAAGCGATGAAGAAGAGCCGTCGCTTCTCACCAGGTATTCCAACGACACTATACGAGAACGGTCGCTTGAAGGTCACATTCAGACTGAGTCCATCGAAGACGATCTACCTATCAGGACCCATGTGCCGCCCGGAGCACTGCAGCATGAAGAGCTACAAACCTCAGACCGCCGGCCGGCTGTGCTTGGGTTGCCTCATCGACTGAAAAGTGTGCTTGGTTTGCGGTGGTATGGGTCGAGTTCGCCTACTTTAGAGGCCGGAACTGCGTCTGTCGCCAGTACGACAGGAACACTACGCCGCACGCGGTCAGACAGCTCTAATTTGAACGGCATCAAGCCTTCGTACCTCGTTCTGGCTGAAGGACAGGACGAGTTGTCAGTGAGCCAGGTCCCGGGCGCTGAGCGGAAGATGCACGGCACAAGGTGGATGATGGACCGCAGCGACGAGCAAACCAACGAAATGAGGCATAATTACGCCCGCATGATGCGCGATATGGATCACGAACACAGAAAACGACTTCACGAACGCGACAATGAACTAGCGCGCATGAGAGAACTGCTTGACGAGAAGGATAAGGTCTATCGACAGCAGTTGAAGGAGCGTGACCACACTATCGAGTCTCTGAAGGAAGAGATACGCTTCAAAAATGGGACGATCAATGAACTGAAGACAAGGATCTATGAGATGGGGGAGGATGTGGAGGTAAATCTGGAGGAGGCACGCAATCAAGTTGAAGAGATATGGATGAAACGGTGGAAGGAATATGAGGTGCTCTTGAAAGAGAGCCTAAGTTAGTAGAACCAGACGCGACAAAGGACGAGAGGTCGATTTACTAGGGACGTTGCGCGAGGACCAGCAAACCACAATTCACTGGAGCCAGCAGGCAGAAGCATTAGCTGGTACTGCACTTGACCAGCAGACCGCAACGAAGCCTTTGGGAACCGTCAGCTATGCGTAATCATGTCTTCAGGGGTTCGCTCCTTACAAACGACGTGGAACACCATTCACGAAAGCTCTACTAAGATCCTGTAGACTATCTGTGATCAAATCCTTACTTCTGTTGGCGGCTCCAATGTTTATGGCTGTGTCTGCTTTTGGAAGCGGTAAACAGCTCCAAATGACGAGGTCAGTTTGTGGCGGGATGATCGACCAGAGCTCCACCACTTCTTCTTCTCCAGCCTCCCGCGGCGCGTGTCGAAGCTCTCTCCCACCTTCTACTACAATACTGCAAGTCGCGCATGCGTGTAGCTCCTCCGCTTCTTGTCGCATAAACCTCAATCGCGTCGGAAACATGTCTTCAATATCGTATCTCAACTCTCTTCTGAAGACCGATTTGACGGAGTTTGCCGAGACCTCCAACCTGTCCGAGTGCGTCTAGCAGTCAAGTAGAAGACGCGTCGAATGCGCGTATTTCTTTGCGAATCAACAACTGACATGTATGTGACCGTAGCTATGCAGGACTTCGGAAGGCTGAGCTTGCTGAGAAGCTCGACAGCCATCTCAAGCGGAATGCGACCACGTTGCAGAAGGTTCCGTCACTTGGCGAGTACTACAAACGACTTGGCGGAGCCAACCGATCACCCATGAAAAGGATAGCAGAGAAGGTCTCCGATACCGTTTATGATGTTGTCGATAACATTCCTGCGCCAAGCACGGCGAAGAAGACCAGGCGAAAGACCCGTTCACCAACTGACGATGAAAGGTGAGCCAGCTCTTAACAACACGTTCGATGATACATGTCTTAACCTCGAGCAGCGTGACTACAGATGCGGAGGTGCCTCTTTCAGCTCTGATGAAGACGCCGGGCCAAGAGCTGAGCCGACGAACCTCCATTCTTGCTAGTAACGTTCCTCTGCCGCCATCGCCAGCAGTCGTTACAGATGCGATCGATCGGCAAAGCAAGCGCATCCGGACGTCCATCTCCCATGCCTACGATCGGACAAGGTTTCATGAGTACAGCGACCTAGCGCGCGACACTCTGAGCTCGACGGTCACGATTAACGTCCTCGCGATCATGTTGGAGTTCTGGGGCCTCGAGAAAGTACTTCTCCCCAACAAGCGCCTCACCGAGATCGGTCCAATTCCAGGCGTGAAGAGCACGTCGACGCCGATCATGGTGCCGGATCTGTTCCAGCTCCTCGAACACGGCTTCTGGGCACCGTTCTCTTTCTGGCTGCTCACGACCGTTATCGCTCCTGCGCTGACGTCGTACTTCATCAACCTCCCCCTACAACAACTACCGCCCGGCAGCGCAGCACGACGCGCCAGCATCAAGAGCAATCCGCATGTCCAGTTCGACCCCTTCGTATTCAACCTGACCAAGGGATTCATAGCTTACTGTGTCTACGCGCTGCATTTCCAGGTCGTTGAGGTTGCCAAGAACGCCACTGTTGCCCAGATCAATACAGCTGTACCGGGCGGCTATCAGGGCATGCTAATTAGTTCAGGGCTGGGAGCTGCTGTCAGTTTGTACGAGGCGGTACTTTCTCGGCGCTGAGCTCAGCAATGTGCTTGGAAGCTTGAATTGAACGAGATACCCCTAGTTGAGCAGTCCATGGTAACAGAGCCTGCGCGCCAATGTCACGAGGTTTAGATTGCATGATTCACGAATGTGTTTGGGAGAACGGATGGCGTTTGCTTTGGTGCATGATGACATGTTGAAGTGTGTGTTTGTAGGCAGGCATCCTAGTAGGCTGGGGTTGTATTGATGCAGGCAGACAACCTGTTTCAGACCAGCTATGGTAGGTCAATCAAGTTGTTCGACGGCACATACCGCGTTGGGAAGGCGTATGCACCGGGCAATAATGCTTAGGAAGCACAAGACGTCGGATTGCTACTCCTGCGATGACGTCTGCGCCAATTCATTACCCGCTTCCCGCCTTTGCCCATTTTATCACTCTGCCTGCAGCAGAAGACATGGCAGCCTGAGTGCCTCACTCAGTCTTCCGAGTCGCTCATGCCACTCGCAGTAGTCAGCGATTGAACTGCGTATCCACGGAACAACCGAAAGTGCCCGTCCACCAATTGTTCCGGCAGTCAGTGCACCTGGCGTATTGCGCGCACGCCACGTCCTCCCGGGTGCGAAGCCCCATCATCTGACGTGAGAGTTCGTCCATAGCTGCATAGCATAGTACGAGCAAGCATAGGCGTAGTACGAACCTTGGAATATCACTTGAGCCTCACATCGCGGTTTCCCTTATATTACCCTCCTACCTACCAGACATGTCCCCCGACCTGAACTCTCTACCACCCTCTAAACCAACAAGCCCAAGTGCCTTGCAATCACGGCCTATGTCTACAGCCATGTCTACACCACAGCGCGAGAATCATTCTGCCCCACGGCTGTCGACACACTCGTTGGCTGCAGCAGCGACGATGAATGCAGCCGACCGAAGTCCAAGCAACAGTCGAGACTCTCCGCGCCTTGACAGGAGAGTCTCGGGGCGACGAAGATCACAAGTCATGATGAACCTGACTCTCAACGACCCAGCTATCCCTGCTCCAGGGGAACTATCCAGCTCAGATCGACGCTCCAGTATGGGCAATGCCTTCTCAGCCGCGAGTCCATCCAGTATCGGCGGGAGACAAACTCTAGCTACTGGCGATCCCCACCACCACCGACAGCCCTCGCTTGGCGACATCCACAACGAGCTAGAACAAGAGCAGGAGGCACAAATCAATCGAATGCTGTCCATGATTCGAACACAGCAGACCCAACTGGATACTCTGCGCGCACAACAGACTGGCGGCCAGCCTGCAACCACGTCTATTGCAATCGAAGACACCACACCCCAGTCGGAGCGATCCTTCTCTTTTCCCTCTGTACATCCTGCTGTCGGCTCCGTTCCCCGACCAGCCGGTACCCTGTCTCGAGAGAACTCATATGCGACTAGGTCACCTGCGCTTCGACCACTCCCGAGTCAAGAACTGCACGACCAGCCATGGCCGCCTTCGCCCGTCAGTCACAGCAATACGCGCCGCAGCAGTTCTAGTCGAAGAGATAGCATGAGGGATGAGAGTGCATATTATCAAGCCGAACAAGCGAACATCCAGAGAGAGAATCAGATGTTGAGGTTGAGGATACGCGAACTCGAGAAGCAGTTGCATGACAAACATCATGGAGATGCGACCACCCCAGTTTTACACAGTAACCTCGTGACGAGTCCGCCCCTGGAGGCCGAGGGGAGGAGGATTTGATACTCAGGAGACTTCCTCGTGGCGAGCATGCTGCTCCAGTACTGTAGGCTCCGTCGTGAAGAAAAAATTCAGCATGTGTGTCTGCAGCATCAGGTCCGACGCCACCCTGGCACCGGGGCGTAGGAGCGGAGGAACACCAGGCCGAGGTTCTGCTATGGTCAGATTCGAGACAGGCACGGATCGCTTACCGTAAGGAAATGTAAGATAGCTTCTAGAACGTCTCGTACGCACGGCCACGCAACGTGGCATCCATCTTTTCCATTCGAGAACAGCTGTCCCGTCCCGGAAGAAAAAAATACACCAAGATGGGTCTGGCGTTTTGTGGTGTTCCAAGTTAAGGTTACTGGTGTGTGCAAAGACCGGGCGTACATTGGCGGCAGCCCGACATAGCTCAAATTCTGGGGCGGCATGGTTGACCCAGTATCATGTGAGCCGGGCTCATCGCCGACGGAACGGCGTATGCTGTTTTCAATACGATATGCCCCCAAACCACTAATGCCTGCACTGAAGCTTTTGAAGCATGGCTACCATCATCGCAGCTCTTTCAGCGCTCTCTGGGCACTACACAGTTGCAGGGTCCAACTACGTTCCTCCGCACCTGTTGTGGTATTAGATCGTGCGAAGCTCGATCGTTCGCAGGGGAGATTTGCCGCTACCACATGCGTTTCGTGAGGAGAGCATCGACCTAGTCAATCGTCTACCATATGCCGTCAAGCGCTAAAATCTTAGCCTCTGCAATACGAGATTCGTGCCTATCCTCGCTCTTCACTTGTCCGGTCCCCCGCCATCTCCGGCCTATGGCCGTGTTTCTGCGAGCTCGGTCTTACCCATCGGTCATGCGTCCAGCCTATCACGACTCCATGTCACTAGCCGTCAAGAGCTAAAGGTTTTTGTCACCCCACAATCTCCAGTGCTGATGACTCCAGATCCTGGAGAGACCTGCTTGGCGTCGCTGCTTTACGCGAGATGAGCTGGGACAAGCCCCAGACTCCGCTAGATCAAGCAAATGCCATGACGCTACAGAGTCTTCCACTCGCTTATTCGGCGTTGGCAGCTAACATACAAGAACTCCCAAGATCGCTTGCTCGTGCTTGACTCTCTTCATTTCGTGCTTGTGAAGCGTCGTTCTTGTCTTCACCCATTGCTTTACATCGGCGACATTGAGCTTCCTGACTCCATTGACGGCGATAATACTGTCCTAAGCACTCGACCCTGCGATACATACCAAGTTCACCGTTGCTGCTCTGAGCAACACCACCACTACCCATCATGGACGAGTTGAATGGTATGGACAAACATGGTTTTCCTCCAGAAGGCTATGCGCGCAAAGCTTCCGTCAAGGACCATGAATTGCTAGGCGACAAGACAAGCGTCGACCATGAGGAAACAGGTCACATTGGCCAGCTCACGGAAGAGGAAAGGGTACGTTCAGACTATGCGGCACTGGCCGGCACTTCGAGCGGCGACACAAGTGCTTGCAAGCAGAGTAGAATCAAGTCGCTAACGCTCATGCCAGGTCATCGAGAAGAAACTTAAACGCCGTATTGATTCTCTCATCATGCCGCTTGTCATGTTGGTGTACCTAATGAACTACATCGACCGAAACAATTACGCCGCCGCCCGTCTCCAGGGTCTCGAAGAAGACCTCGGCATGTCAGACACTGAGTACCAGCTCGGTCTCAGTATTCTCTTCGTGGGGTACATTCTTGGACAAGTTCCCTCGAACCTTCTGCTCAACCACCTTGGCAGACCAGCGTTCTATCTGGGTGGCTTCACCACTCTCTGGGGACTGGTATCTGCGCTTACCTCGCAAGTCACAACCCCTGGTCAGATCATGGCATGCAGATTCGTACTCGGCCTTGTGGAGTCTCCCTTCTTCGCAGGCGTTCTCTTCTACCTCTCGAAATGGTATACCAAATCCGAGCTCAACCTACGCATGAGTATTTTCTACTCGGCATCTCTCATCAGCGGTGCTTTCGGCAACTTGATTGCAGCTGGTATCCTGAAAGGACTCAACGGTGATCGGGGCTTGGCCCCGTGGCAGTGGCTGTACATCATTGAAGGCTCGATCACTGTTGCGATCGGCTTGGTGATCATATTTGTCTTGCCAGACTTTCCTCATACGTGGAAATTGTTGAGCCCGGAAATGAAGCATGTTGGTGAGTTTATCTCTGGACACCGGACTCTATTCATTGTGCTGACGCTGTCTGTTAGCCAACCGTCGTATGGCGGTCGACGCTGCTGAAGCAGATTTGGACGAACCTGGTGTTAAGGCTCAGCTGAAGGGTCTGAAGCAGTGTTTTACTGACCCTAAAGTATATGTTTTGGCACTTGCATACGTAAGTACGCTCCGAGACCTGACTCATCGGGCCTTTTGCTGGTCGAGTTGAACTGACTGTGACCTAGCACTGCTTGACCGGAGCAGCTGGATTCCAGAACTTCTTCCCGACACTCACCAAGACTCTCGGCTACAACTCAACCGTCTCTCTACTGCTGGTTGCACCGCCCTATATTTTCATGACGTTCTACTCCTATGGCCACGGTATCATGAGTGACAAGCTGGTGAAGCGATTCTTGTAAGTCTTTATTTCTCTGTCTCGGAGCTCATCACGACTGGCAACTGACTCGTTCAAGGTTCTTCGTCTATCCAATCCCCATCACAATCATCGGCTTCCTCATTTTCATGTTCACCAGAAACTTTGGCGCCAGATACTTCTCGTTCTTCCTCATGGTGTTCCTCTTCGCCCAGAACGGTACGATCTACAGCTGGATCGGTGGCGCAATTCCCCGTCCCCCGGCCAAGCGTGCGGCCGCATTCGCCTTCATCAACGCCTTTGGTAATGCTGCGTAAGTCGATCCCTACCTTTATCAGGTGTCTATCGAACTAGAGCCCTGCTAATAGAACCATAGCTCGATCTGGACGCCCTACACCTACTTCCCATCTGAAGCGCCATACTACCGCACCGCCCTCGGCGTTAACATCGCGCTACAGGGGACCGCATGTATTGCGGCATTCGTGCTAGCGTGGATGCTGAAGAGAGACAACAAGAGACTCGACCGGATGGCGGGCGAGGACTCAGAGCTGACGCCCAAGGACCTCGCGAGGCTGCAGCGAACGGCCGACGTTGAGGGAATCGACATTGCTTCCGCAAGAAGACTGCAGAAGGGATACAGGTACATCATCTAATTGAGCTGCAGCACGACTATTGTCTATCTGTTTGTCAGTCTCGAAATGAATCATGGATTTGGTAGCAAGTCTTGGTGCGCAGGCAGTTTGAGGCGCTTAGCATGACCCAGACAGAGTCTAGATGACCGAGACAGCAGGAGAAAATTGATGTTTCTTTCTCTTCAAACTCGTTCTTCCTTCTGCCGCCGTTCTTTGACCCCCAGCCCATCAGCCATTCTCAGCAAGCCATAATTCCTTCGTCGTCTAATCCCAGAGCAATTCCGCTCGCTCGTTCAAAAGGCTTGAGGACAATTTACTTAGGCTTTACTTATAGTTGTCCATTAACACTATTCCCCATACTTACTCTCTCCACCCACCTCAAATCCCCACTGCACGACCTTACAAGATTACCGCTACTAGTATCTGCCGAGAACAAAGCCACCGTCCACGTGGCGAATGACTCTGCTGTTCACACGGATGCAATTAGCTAGCTTATCAACGCGAGTAAGAAATCGATAGTAAGTAATCCTTGACTAGACGAAGGAAGCATTTCGTCCACTGTGTCTCTGCCTTAAAAGGTGCATAGGAGGAGAACAGCACCGGCTTGTAATTCAATCTAAACTCTACTTCGATTTCAATTGAAACTCAACTCAAACGCTAAACCCATCAACCATCTCAATCTTAATTTCAATGTCACTACCAGCGCGGGCCCGTACCACCCAACCTACCCTGCTCTTTCCTCCTCCTTCCATCTACTCCTCACTCCCCGCCAGCTCAAACAACACGGCCGTCGCACAGAATCCGGCCCTATTCACGTTCCAATTTAACAGGTCGTTCCCCTCATAGCTGACCATGAACTCGCTGCCCTTGGTATTAAACGCCCAGAGGTAGATATCCGAGCAATTGCCACTGATATCCACCATGTGCTGCTGACACGTCTCGGTGCCGAGACAGATGGGCGTGTTGTAGTTGTCGAAGAAGTTGTACAGGCCGGACCCGTAGATGTAGATGTCGCTCGAATTGACGAAGCGCGCGCCCCAGGTGCGGGCGCAGTTGTCCTGCGCGCAGTCGTCAAACGTGGGGTCGTTCCACTTGTCCTGCGGCGTGAAGGGGATCAGCGCGTCCGGGTTGCCTTGGTAGTACGCGGTTTCTGTCTGGATGACACCGGCGAAGGTGTTGCGGCTGTTGGCCCACTGGTAGTTGTAGAGGGTGTTGTGCTCGGCGCTGGTGCCGTACAGCCAGTTTGGGCCGTCCCCTTCGATGAGGAAGCCGCGGCCGTTGTAGATGTCGACTTGGTCACGTGTACCAAGATCGAGCTCGTGGTCTGACACCCAGCCCCAGACATTCTCGAAATAGCCGTTTGCTTGCGGGGTGACGTGCAGGAGCAGGAAGGCGGCGGTGCAGCTCGCGACATGTGCAGAGCCGTCGGTCACGGGGGTGTCGGGTGACTTGATGCAGACGTCTTGTTGGAGGTTCGTACCAGCGGTAGCACCGATTCTGAAATGAGCATCCCATATGCCGACAGAGCCTTGTGTGGCGGCACGCACGTTCCATTCAACGACAATGGCACCAGGCGTGGGGCCTCGAGTCTCCCACATTAGATCACTGATCTCGACGGTGCCCGAGTCGCCGGGGTTCCCTACTTGCCAAATTGGAATGGGGTTATTCTCGTCTTGGAAGTTGGAGCCGGTGCCCATGATGATGCTGTAAAGCTCGCCAACGATGCGAATGTTGGATGGGACGCGAATCGTGTCGCTCACTATGTAAGCCCCTTTGTCGAAGAAGCAGACTTGGTTGTTGGCGCTGCAAGCATCGAGGAAGGACTGCATTGCTGCTGTGTCATCTAGGTAATGTTAGTATGATGTGAAACGGCATAAGCTGCAGCCTACCTGTGTTGCCATCACCAGCCAGACCTGCAGCAAGGGCACTGGAGAAGCTTGAGAGGGGCACATCTTCGTATTGTGGCTTTGATCTGGTATACCATCTACCGTTGCCATCAACAAGACTTGCTGGTCTTTCAAGTGGCGCCAAGGTACGCTGGAGAGTGAGTTCCTGGGCTGTGTACTGGTTCTGAGTACTATTGCCAAACGAGCAGGTAGTGCCGTTGAAAGATTGCCCATCCAAACTTTGGGCAGCTGTAGTCCAAGCGTTACCTTGGGCAAAGAGATCGATCTTCTGATTGCCTGCAAGGATAGTTCGCGACGCTGTTCCACCTGCTGCAGCAATGGCCTGATTCGAGCCGGTGAAGTCGACGTTCTCCAGGACGAGTGAACCAGCACTTTGGGGTGAGCTGTATCCTGGAGCATAGGGCGTGAGGATACCTTGAGTGGCCGAGATGGAGCTATCTACAATGAGCAGAGAGCCCACTGCCTGATTGTCAAATCCACCAGAAGTCATGTCCACGCCCACGTCGCAACCAGTAATCTGCAGATCCACAAAGAGCCACACCCAATCGAACACCATCAGTATACCTGTTCCCGCGTTGCTAATCTGGACATTCCTGCTTGTGAATTGTTGCGAACCAAGAGTGGCACCTATCGCCCCACCATCAATGAAGATGTCAGACATGAAACCACCAGAGCCATTCTCGGCGTAGATGCCCTGCTGCTTGTTGTCGGTTTCGCTTTTTGACCTCATATTGATGCGGATGTTGTTGAGATGCGTCGCTTGCGCAACCTGCCAGTGAATGCCACTCGCGAAGAGAGGCGCTTGCGTCATGTCAATGATCACATTTCTCAGTTGCCGGAAGAAGTTGTTCTGGTTTGCATACCACTCGGCACCAGATCCGGATGGGATGTAGATATCAGCGTCAAACACAGCCAGACCAATATCGTTCTCATAGCTTGGGTCAACCATGATGGTTGGGGGATCGACTGCGTCTCCTACAATTTGTGTCGCATACCACATGACTAACGGCTTACTGACTCTGTAAGTACCAGGTGGGATGTATACCAGCGCAGGTGTAATGGTAGACGATTCACAGTAGGTGCCGTTTGTGGCGTCGCCGCCACCACACCTGCTGCCTGGATCTTGGATCGCGTCGTTGATACATTGCGTCGAATCCTCGACACCAGTTGCTGTAGTGGATCGGTCAGCCATGCTCCATGTACTACATGTGGACAGACTCACAGTCACATCCGTACTCCAGAACATTTCGAAACGCCTTATAGTTTGGATCTGTCTGAAACGCGACTTTGCCTATATGGTTGTACTGGCCTAACCACCAGTTTGACTGAGCCGCTGCAAAAGAGATTGACGACAAAGTCAAGGCCAAATTTGGCAGCATCCACGACCTGCTGAAGCGAGGCATGATGGCGGCCGAACGTTGACAACAGCAAAACCAGATGATTGCTGATCGCAAAGACTTGTCGGGAAGCTGGAGAATCGACGCGTGAAATGTGGTGTTGAGGCTTGTGTATCAGCATGTCCGTGTCTGTGGTATGCGACCCACATCATAATTTCCGCATGATATTTGAGGTATGTGCTCAAGAATGCTGACTCTGCCAGGACCAGAATGAGGTAGCATTTCATCTTCATTTCAGGGAGACAGTCATCCTGCTCACTTCCATTGCAGGTCAGTTCATCGACAAGACGCCATAATGAAAACATTCGGGTTCCTCTGCCTTCTCATCCAGCTCCTGGCTACGCTACAGCTGGCATCGGCAGCTCAGCTTAGATATCGTCACAACGAAAAGCAGACTGATAAAATGTTAGTAGCTAGTCGGTGTCAATTGATCATTGCTAACGCGTTTGTCAGATGCGGTGAAGACCAGCACTCCTGCAACAAATTCTGCTGCGCCGAGTCATGCAACTCTGACGGCAACTGTCCAAACGAAGTGCTGCAGAACATGGGGTTTGCAAGGTTCGGCGTGATCGTGGCTCGGGAATGAGACAAAAGCGCGTGAAGTTGGAATGGGCTGGTACCGCTATCCAAAGTTGGCGAGCTCAATTAAAGCGTTCGAAGACATCAGCATCAGAGTTTGTGGCAACAGACATACCTTAAGGTGAGGACATTGCGGGAAGGGAAGCAGCACGCCTCGACTCTAGCATTAGAAAGTGGTATGCTTCAGGGTATCCAAGATTACTACAAACTCACACAACGCCGCGCTCCCGTTAGTGAATGTCGTGCCAAGCTGAATCGTTGCGCTGGCCTTCGGTGGTTTCTCCTGTCGAGGAGATACTTCGTTGAGTTAGGAGCCACCATACGCCTGCTTGATTTCGTCCTTGTACTTTTCCTGGATCTTCTTGCGTTGCAGCTTCTGAGCCGGGGTCAAGAGTCCCTATATCCTGTTAGCAATAGATCCTTTGGAATATTGGAATATGTGCACTTACATTCTGCGGAGTCCACTCCTCTTCAACAAGTACGATACCATCGATGATCTCAATACCTGACAACCCACCCTGTTTGCCCTGATTCTGGACTTCCTTCAACACCAGGTCATTCAGCTTCTTGTCGTGTACCATTTCTTCTATCGCTGATGCCTTCAACCCATTAGAAGAAGCCAGCTTCTGTAGCGCAGCTTCCACAGGGACCACAATGGCGACAGGTTTAGCCTTGTCTTGTTGAGCATAGACACAAATCCGACCGACGACTGGGCAAGACATATACGTCGATTCGAGCTTCTCCAGAGCGATGTATTCACCGTTGAGTGTCTTGACCAAGTTCTTCTTTCGATCAATGATAGCAAGATGGCCATTCTTGTCAAATTGTCCGATGTCGCCGCTCATGAACCATCCATCCTCGCTGATAGCTTCTTTCGTCTCTTTCTCGTTGTCCAAATAACCTTCAGTCACAGCGTCACCTTTGATCCAAATTTCACCTTGAGGTGGATCATTCGTGGAGTAGTAACCGGCTTCGGGGAAGTCAACTAACTTGACTTCAACGCAACCAGGTATAGTACCCAAGGTGTGTGGGTTCCACTCGAGGGGATCCTGGATGGCGCCCATTGCACACGTCTCTGTCAGGCCGTATCCTTGAATCATAGGAGTGATAGCGTAGGAGATGAACTTGCATGTTTCGAGCGAGATTGGGCCACCACCATTGAAAGCAATACGCAGACGGCCACCGGTGGCATCCTTGAGCTTCTTGAAAACGACCTGGTCGAGAACAGCGGCACCCGGTAAGCCCATATCTAGCAGACGCTCCTTGACAGCCATTGCACCCCAGAACATGTTCTTCACGACGAAGCCGCTGGAGTTCACCTTTGCAACGATGCCTTTCTTGACACTTTCCCAGACTGCAGGTACGCCGATGAGGATAGTGGGCTGGAATTCCCTGATGTCTCCCTTGCAATTCCGGACGGAAGAGTCGGACAAAGTCTTGGGGTTGCCGTAGCCCATGGTGGCACCCCAGAACATGGTGACGTTCTCGAACATGTACTCGAAGATGTGCGATTGAGGCAGATAGGTCAGGTTCGAATCAGCCGGGCTGATGAATGGGGCAACCACAGACTGTACACCAGCCAAGGCAGCAACAACAGCTTTGTGCTTGATCATGACACCTTTAGGGGGACCGGTAGAGCCGGAAGTGTACATGATGCATGCCAGATCCTCGGGAGAAGGGGGAACTGGATCGGCAGGGTTCTCTTTTCCTCTCTTAAGCAACTCATCATAGCTGATGATTTCCAGATCAGGGTTGGCCTCTTTCAGCTTGTCCATGTCGGCTTGCTTCAGCTCTGGCTCGGTATTGTAAATGACATACTTGATGGCAGAAGCATCCTTGATAACCTTTGCCAGTGTTGCGAAAAGGTTGGGATCGAGGAAAATAGCAACAGAACCTGTCTGCTTGAGAGAATGGCTGAGGCCTTCCTCGCCCAAGGAGTCATAAGCGGTGACGATGGGGATGGACTGGGCCGAGGCAGCATGCGACATAGCCAGCCAGTGAGCGCTGCAACATGGTTAGCCGACGAACATGTCGTCAATGTGGTAGACATACCTAGTAGCACCATAAAGGTGCATCTTGTCGTCCTTCTTCATGCCCAGGGCCCGCAGACCTGAAGCTGCAGACAGAGCCATCTGCTCGTACTCGACGAAGCTCATATACTCGTAGCCAGACAGCTCGAAGTAAGTCCATTTCTTGTCGATTTCCTGCTCTTTGCCATCGATGACCTTCTTGACTTTCTTGTTCTCAACATGGGTCTTGATGATTCTTCTGCTCCCAATGGCTTTGGCGTTGCCAAACTTTGCAGCAGCCCTCCTGAAGTTCTCGTATATTGTGCTGACTTCTGCCGACGGCTTGACAATGAGTTCGTCTTTGGCGTGCCTGTTTCGTCGCGGTATCGTCTCGCCCTTCGTCTCCTTGTGACCGGGGGCTTCAACGGTGAAGGGGCCTCTTTTGTACATGTACGGCTGTACGTACCCCGTAATCCTCCTCTCATTCTTCATGGCATCTTCCGCGTTGGCCATGATGGGTTGTAGGCGCGGTTGCGCTAAATGGGGTAAAAGTCGATGTCAATGTCGACGTCAGTCAAGGTGATGAATATCGCAGGCTCGAGTACTACGATCAAAGTTCCAGCTGAGGGTAGAACAACAGTGCAGGTTGATGTGAGAAGGACACGACGAGATTCGAATGTTGGGAGAACAGTGTGAGTCTCTACCCCAGCTGATGTACGCTTAACGTATGCAGGCATGCGGCGTGACTGCCGCATCGAAGCTGCATCACCACACGTCATGTCCCGTGCATCGCGCTCAGCAGCCTGGAAATTCTTGGCGCCCCTCTCGGACAGCATGCACCTCGTTTCCATCCGTCACCACCAATCCATGCCATCACCAGAACAGCCACGTTCCCAGCTAGGCATCGTGAAATCTTCATTGCTACTCTGTGCGTAGGCTCTCGCCTCACTGACTGTATGTAAGGTGTTGTAATCACAATACACTGCCGTTATCCTGCCCTCGCGTCTGGTCTACAGAGACCGTGGATCATTGGATTACACCCATAATGACTCTGGTGTCATCGAGGTCTATGGAAGACAAGCTCAATGCTATCGGCGCTGAAGTGATCGACGTCGACGAAGGTTCGTTTGATAATTGATATCCTGCTTCATCTGTAGTGTCCTTACTGTTACTGTGTGTTGGTAGAGACCTATGATTTGTTCAGCCATGAGTTTCCCCAACGCAACCTTGGCATGATTGACCACAAGGCCACCACGCTGGAAGTCGATGTTGCAGGTGAACGATACGATATACGACAGTCCCTAGGCCTTCTGACCTCGTCTAATTCTGAAGGGACCACCGGTGCTGCTTTGTGGAAGATATCTCCTCTTCTCGCTGAATGGCTGGCCGACCCAACCAGCCCACTGTGGTCTACTGGCATCCTCTACCCCGACGCTGTTGTCGTTGAACTAGGATGCGGCATCACTGGGCTCGTTGGCCTTGTCATGGCTAAGCGAGTCTCTTCCTACATCCTGACTGATCAAAAGTCGGTGCTTAAGCTACTGCAAGGGAACGTCGAGGCCAACGGCCCTCAAGCCAACAACTCCAACGTCAGGAGCCGGAGCTCTAGGAAAGCTGAAGGATCATCCGAAGGCAACGTCGATAGCAAAGCTCGGGTGATAGAGCTCAACTGGGAGAGTGACGATGCCGCCGTCCTGGATGAAGCACTTGGCTCAGGAAAACAGATTGACCTTGTGATCGTCTGCGACTGTGTCTTCAATGACTTTCTCTTGCAGCCTCTTGTTACCATATGCGAAAACATCTGCTCGAGGTCTATCGAGAAGAAGACGGCCTTGCTTGTTGCCCAGCAACTACGGTCAGACGAGGTCTTTTCGGCGTTCATGGAGCTTCTCCTGACGCATTTCCATGTATGGCGGCTGTCAAATGCATCCTTACCACCAACACTACAAAGCGGTTCCGGGTTTGCAGTGCACCTTGCTATCCTGCGATAACTTCAACTTCAGGAAGGTGGCGGGCATAGTATGTTGCGTTGATCGTTGCCAAGCTCGAGAGTGAAGCCTTGGTTGTGATTGTCACTGCAAGACACGATCACTTGCCGAGCTTGATGATTACAACCATGTGGAAGGGAAAATGCCTCCCGAAGACATGAAACATTCTCACAACTATCGCCAGAAGGATCAACAGCTGGTTTTCATCCGTCCTAGGCAGAGAGTCTCTGCTTGAATTTGTTCGGGCTTCAATCCAGCCCGCTGCTATCAATCTGCGACTTTCGATCAGAATGAATGATGCATCCTGGATCGCTCTTGCCGCCGTCGTCGCCGCCGTCATTGTTGCACTGAGCATTGTGGGTGCAGTTTTCTTAGCAAGCTACACGAAACGAAGGCGAGTCGATCGTGGGCACCAAGCCTCGTAAGTTTTCACTTCCCGTCACACAGTCTCGCACATGACTCTGAGTTCTGTTGCCTCGCAATGGCCACGAAACCATCGGTTTGATCTGGTTGTACAGATAACTTCGAATGCCGAAGACAAAACTGACAACCACACAGACAGGACGAAGTCGAGATGCAATCACCCTGGCAGCACAGGCCGATCTCCACCACTATCGCACCGCTTCCACCTCCCCCAATACCACACGCCCGACCATTTTCTCCTCTCGGCGAGCAAGCGCCACCTGGTGCTGTGCTAGCACACAACTTGCTGCCACGACCTATGCATTCTGGTATAACCTGGGCTAGGTGAAACATTCAGGTAGAGGGTATTCGGTGAACAGGGACGGACAAATAAATACAAGCAGACTGTGTTGGAGCAGGCTACATTGAGGTGCACAACAGGACTGTTTTGGCTAGATACGCCATGATGGACATTGCTCGTACCTTGGTCCTTTCGTACCTTGGTCCTAAGCCAGGCTAAGCCAAGCCAAGCCAAGCCGTCCTTTCTTTGTCATCGAGCTGGATGCTAAAAAGTCGGAGAATCGCGAAACAGTTACTTAAATAATCCGGGATCTCGATACTTGTGTATCCCGAAACCCAGTACTAATCTACCTAGTGGCCATGACCATGTGCCAGTCCAACCCGATGTGCCTTCAAATGGTTATGCCTATGCTCGAGTCCATGTGCATGTGCATGTACATACCCATGTCCACTCAGCCCAGCAACTCTCCTCCTCAATTTCTGTGCCTCGCTCAACCCAGCCTCCCCATCCCCATCCAGTCCACTCCTAACAAGCCCCCGTTTCCTCCCCGGCAACCCCGGCGCCCTCAACAAACTCAACCCCACCGAATTCCCCTCGGGCAGCGCCCCCATCCCCAAACTCGTCGAACTATTCCTCACATCCACCAAATTGACCCCAAACCGCGCATACCCGCACCCCACGAGCGCAGACCACGGACAATGCCCGTCGCTCCCGCAGTCCGTGTACGGCGGACAACAGATGCCCGAGTCCTCGGGACACACGCGGCAGAGCGAGCTCGACGCCGTGTCGTTGCCGCCCGTGAAGTTGCCCGACGTGTAGTTGCGCGCGCCCGCGAGCAGCGCGTCGGTCGCGTACGGGTACACCGCAGCAGCAGCGCTCACGTTGTTCTTGACGGCGCTGTCGCGATCAGCATCGATGAGAGCCGGTGACACGGCGTACGCGCTTCCATTGCCCGACAGACCCATTATACCGTTCAGCCCGCCCGCCTCGGGCGGGCAATAAGACACGTACACGTTGACGGTTGGCGCGAGGCCCGGCGTGCTCGTCGTCGTGAACGGCTCGGTCACGGTGAAGGTGCCTGTGCCAGTCAGATAGCCGCAGCCCTTGACGCGGCCGCTGCCCGTCACGGTCCCGCTGGACACGAACGAGAGCATGTCCATGAAGCCCGCGGGCCAGACGGTGCCGGAGCCGATCATGGTCGCGTATCCGGTGCCCTCGCCGCAGGCGGTGAGTTCGGCGGTGCCCGAGAATGTGCCGGTCGTGGCGAGCATCGTGCCGCAGCCGATGACGGTCGGGGCGCAGCCCGACACGGTGCCGCTGCTTGTGACAGCGGGGAAACCGAAGGGAGCGACGTAGACGGTGCCGGAGCCGACTAGAGAGTGGTTAATTTGATCCGTTGTTGTAGGGGATGGAGAGGAAGGACTTACTGACTGTTCCGCAGCCGTGCGCTGTGCCGCAGCCTATGATTGTGTTGAAGCCAGTTGATGTCACTGGAATTCCGGCTGCGCCTGTAGGTGTGATTGTTTCAATGCTCAGCGTAGACTGTGTCAGAGTTACTGGTTCGGTGGCGGTGGCTGTTATGGTGACTGTGCTTCCGCCTGGTGTGAGGAGGGAACCGAGGCCGCCTACCTCGGCCGTGTTTGTGACACCAGGAAGAACGATGGTTCCTGACGTACTGAGGACGCCGGTGGTAATGATGGCTGTGGTGTTGGCACCTGGTGGGTAGCATTGCGGGCAGCAAGGAAGGCCGGCATCAGTCGGTTGTGCGAACCCGTGATCTAGAGGGCCCGTATAGCCCGCATTGAAGCAGTAATCTGGAAGTTGTGTGGAGCCGAAGTCGCCTGAGCGGAAGACGCCCTGTAAGAGTCAACGTTGCTCGTCGCTTCGAAGAAAAAGCAGGCCAGTCTCACCTCGTAGTCAACCACCGAGCAGGTCGGAGTTCCACTATCCGAGCTGTTGCTGTTCGATACCGGGTTGCCGTTAATATCACATTGTCGGCAGGCAACGATTGGAGGAAGTATGCCTCTTGGTGCCAACACGCCCCGCGGCCTGAGCCTTGGATGTGCGACCGTTCTAGTGGGCTCAAAATGGAAGTGCATGCTCCACGACGTCGCGAAGGAGCCATTACTCAGTGGCTTCACCGATGGCGCGACTGCTGTGATGTGAGATTTGAATGGGGCATATCGCATCCAGGCATCGTCGGGAAGCTGGTGAGGTCTCGGTATTGCGATCGTTGCCTGGAGTCCGAATGGTTGTGTGATCGTGCCAAAGTCGACAAAGCCCAAAGCTGACTGTAAGAGGCACAGTACTGACAGCCATCGCACCAGCGATGGCGCCGTCATGGGCGGCAGCATGGTCGACCTGACACTGCGACGTGATACTGGGGGGTGCCCGACAAAGGTACTGCGTTTCATGCTGACATGCAGAAATTGTCTTCGTCGCCGGCGAGCACGGACCATGTTGTGTGGTATGTGGCATCTCCTAGGGGAATGTCGCTATGATCAAGCCTGTCTTTGCGACGTGATGTACTGGTTCCTAACTGGAATGCAGACGTGGCAAGCAAATCTCGACTCAAGGTAGTGACTATGCGAGTCACTCAGAAATTAGGTATAATGGTTCCAATACCCCTTTCCCGCCCTAGCCTGACAACTTCACCTCCTACCACAAGGTCCATGAGGCCCAGCCCTACGCTCTTGTAGATGACATTTCCCCTTGTCAACCATTCTCGCAGACCCTTCTCACCTTCGCCACCCGCTTCAAGCTCCCTATGCACGGATCTTTTCACCATGATTAATTCACCCACCTCAACAAGCTGGTCAGGTGAAATATTAGCCTGTACAATCTCGCCCGCCTCTCTAAGACACCCATCAAGGGTATCGACAACGATAACACCTTCCTGCTTCGCGTGCTTATGATGGTGATGTTTGTGATCACTGTCAGCCTTCACAGCGGTCTTCATAATCTCTGGATGTAACTCAATCATATCCCACGAATGTGAACCAACAGCAGAAACATACCGTCCCTTTCTCCTCCCCTCACGACTCGTCAAGAATTCGTGAGGGAAGAGGGGTGTTCTCGATGGCGTACAGCAAAAGATGACGTCGGCCTTTCGGACCTCGTCCTTGAGCAATCTGCCATATTCACCGAATTCAGGACTAACGGCAGAGAACTTTACGTGTGACCATTCCTGCTTGCCGCCCTGACCAGGCTGAAACTTCTTCATGAGTTGGATAGCGTTGTCGAAGGAGCGGTTGATGATATTGATGTGATGAATCTCCTTGTGCCGCAGGATCAGTGCTAGACGAATGTGCCAGTATGCAATCTTCCCAGCACCGAAGACGGTGATGGTGTGCACTTCCTTGCGCCTTTGAAGTATGAAGGTCGCGCCCAGCGAGGTTCGGAACGCGGTGAGTTCTTCTGCGTTGAGGACGCCAACTGGGTTGCCAACGGCGTCCATGATGTTGATTATGCCTTTTGGAGCAGTATTGTGGGAACTGGCTGTGGATGACAGTGGCCAGAAAGACTCGCCTGAGATAGAAGAACGACTCTCACCCGTCGATGTGGATGATGCCGGGGTTAGTTGCAATGCATCTATGCCAGTTGATGCAGAGCTGACAGATGATTTCTTACTCACGATACTAGCATCGCTTGACGTCGGCGGTGATGTCTCTATCGTGACCACTTTCACACCGACAACACCACCAGCTGATGATGGCATGAACATTGTAGTCGCATGTCTCTTCTTGAGTACTGTCCTCTCTGGTTGAAAGCTTGCGCAGCATGAAGCATTTGTGTCACCTGTTGAGTATTCATGAAGTGCATCACCGAGGCTTTTCTGTAAATCTATAACGTCTTCGTAAGAGAGATCAAGCAGGATCGCTCGAACATCCGAGTCTGAGAGCACCGAGAGGGGCATGCTGTCAATACCGACCTGTGAGCATCGAATTCAGGCACAATTCTATCGCGACGGTGCCTGAAGTCGTTCGACGCCTGGGACGATAGGTACTAGAGCGATATTTCGAGGTTCCGACCAACGTGGTCCTCAGCGACCAGCTCGTTGCTGTGATGAATGAGTAACAGGCTAGGTAGTTTGGTCCATCCATTCGTCATCCGATACCCATGGTCGCAAAATCGTGCTTAGTCAGGGTTTAGGGCTGAAACGGCACCAATCACCATTGGCCGGTCACTAGTATTACAAAGCCTGCAGCACAGTGCTACAGTTCCACGGTAGATATCAATGTATCACGTCTTCATCATCTCGATGAACTTGTCGCCCAAAGGATTCGCTGCCATCGGGTTACCGCCACTGATAACCTCTCTATCGACCGTAATGTAGCCGACCTTCTCCGCAGCGCCCTCCTGCATGTCAGCTCCGGCACTCGTAAGCGCGCTCGCGACCTTCTCAATCTCCCCTCCCAGCATCGTCTCCATGAACTTCTCCTCCGCATCCGACCAACTCGTCATCTTGTACCCTTTGTACGCAAAGCTACCGCCGCTCGAAGCTTGAGTGCTCAAGAACGCATAGGGCCCGTGACACAACGTCGCAGTAGGTTTCTGCTTGCCATGAAAGTGCTCTAGAATACGACCCAGTTCCTTGTTATCACCTAAATCGGTCAGTGGTGCGTGACCGCCTGGGATGAAGATGCCGCTGAAGCCTTCGAGTTCCTGGTCCGAGATTTCCGAGAACTTGCGAGGCCGCGAGAAGCCGTTTTCCTTCTTCATGCGCTCGATCAAGTCGTTCTCGCGCCGGCGCTCGTAGAAGTTTCCCGCAAACGCCGCCAGGCTTTCGCTGTTGGGATCTGGTGTTGGTTCATGGCCTTCGGGAGAGGCGAACGTGACTTCATAGCCGGCATCAAGTAACTTGCCAAGCGGCTTTGCCAGCTCCATCAGGAAGTAGCCTGATGGCTGGTCGACTGTCTTGCCTGAGTCGGCGCCCGATGTCTTCTTCATCTGGAATGAATCGGCGTCCGACATGATGATGAGGACTTTTTTGGCCGCCATTATTGCAATTCGATATTTGGTAGTAAATGCAGAGAGACAGGAAAGCACGGTTTGGTAGTGAGTCTGGGAAGTCTATGTCTATTACAGAGGAGGGAACGGCTACGTCGGTGTTTGTCTATGATAAGTAGGTATGGATGAACCAACTTGTTTTCATTGGTCATGATGACGTTGGTCCATTTATCCATCACATGTTCGCGTTAACACTGTTCAAGTTTACATGGCCGATAGGTCTAATGCAGTGTGCCTGGAATGTAGGGATGGGAAGTGATCCAAGGCGCCGGAGCATCCGGTGGATGCTTGGCATGTGATGAAAGGACGATCAAATGGGTATCAGTTCTGAGTCGGGTGGCCCCCTCCATCTATGCTAACAGGATGCCAACAAGCGCCAGCAAATGAGAAAGACTATCAATCAGTCCCCCACATATCGTTATCGCTCTGCACCATTTCGTTCTCCTTGACAACCTTCAATGCATATGCCTTCTTGTTCTTCTTCAGCTCGTCCTTGCCCAGCAGTCGTCTCAGAGTGACTGGCGTCATAGGCGTACTCGGGCAATAGGGACTGTATGGGGTCCTGGGTACTCCCGTCTTCGGTCCGTTCATGACACTCACCCTCCGATCAAGGAATGTGGTCTTCGTTGGTGGCGCGCTCTTCATGGTGTCTTGATAGAATTGCCTGAAGGGGAGCACCTTCGTAGAGGTATTGCCAGCGGACGAATCGTCACTGCCCATCCCTGTGGGTGTGAGTTGTGGACGACCGTGCATCTCGATTTCCTCGGCAGCGGGTGCCGGAGTCTTCCCAGGTGTCGGAGGCGGGGGTCCAGGACTGTAGATGCTGGATTTGAAGGAAGCCTGGGAGGGTGAGATGGCAGACTGCCGCAGGTCCGCGGAACCGAGAGGCTTGGAGATTGGCTGACCGCGAATTGTGATAGGACTAGGTCGTGCTTTGGACGAATGTGAGGAGCCGAGCCGAGAGGCCGTGTTGGAGATCAGCGACAGGGCTGTTGGTTTGCCTTTGCGCGGAGAAGTTTGGTTGTCGAGAAGCGACTCTCTGTCGTTGTATGTTGACATTGGCATTGGTGGTGGAGGAAAAGAGTCGTACGACTCATGGCGATGGTGCTGAGAGTTTATGTGTTGTTGCGGGTATGCCTCTGGTTGCGTGTAGCCTTGTTGTTGATAGGCCTGCGGTTGCAAGTAGAATTCCAGTTGGGCAGGTGCTTGTTGTGCACAGGCTTGGGGTTGAGAGTATGGTTGTGGCTGCGAGTAAGTTGGCGATCTCGGTGGAAGATATGCTGGATGTGCCAGATTAGGCGGGCATTGAGGTGATTTTGGTGTGACGGGCGTAATATCTTCCGAGACTGGCGACGAGTCGGTGCTGCTCTGAGATTTGTGGGTTGCTCGCTGTTCGTCATGAGCCATGACTGCTGCATAGAGCCTAGCCATGTCATCCATGTTCCTGGCTCTGTCATTCTCTATCACTCGCTCATCCACCCTCGTGTTCACTGTTGAGACACTGATCTGAGATTGCCTTGCCTTGTCTCTCCTTGCCCAGGACCTTATGCTTGCCATTCTGCCAGGGCTCTTTGGACTCAGCGGACTTTTCGGCCCAACCTGGAGGTCTCGCATGGTCACTTGAGTGGGATTAATGGTTCCCATTTGTAGCGTCAGGTTTGGTTTCTGCTCTCTGTGCAGCGTCAGGTCCGGTCCTTGCTGTCTGCGTCTCAATCGTCTAGCGACTACGAGAAGAGCAATACCGGTGAAAGTTAGCCAAACAAGATAGGCACCGAGAATGCCGACGACCTCGTATTTGAGCTTGCTAGGGTCGCGGAGAGCGTTGGCAGAAGCAGGCGGGCCTTCTCCAGCCGAAGGAGCAGGATCGCGAAATATGCTGATAGTCCAGATGCTCTTGAACTCGTTCGTTGGGGCAGCGTAGGACAGGCTCACGAAGAAGAGGAGGGCCAGCGGTACATGGAAAGCCAGCTGCATCTTTGAAGAAGGTGAATCTTAAGAGTTCAAGTCACAACGATCATCCTGCGCCTTTCGAAACTACGGATGCCCCTGACCGCAGGAAGAGCGCTTTCGAAAAGGTACCTTGCGCAAGTAATGTAAGAAGCGATTACATGATGTTTGAGCCATTGCAACAGACTGTGCCATGTAGGTGACATGAAAGGTGATTGGAAGGTATTGGTGGTGAATGCAATGCAGGCCGGTCGGCGGAGCACACCCCGCAACGAATGAGAAAAAAGACCAGGGTTAAGCTCGTCAGGCTGAACTTTAGTGGCTCCATGTATACCCACCTAGGCCCTGGACGATGCCTGTGCGAGCGGTAGCGCCCATTTTAACCGCCCTTGGCACGCCCGTCTCGTGGGATCCTGATGGCACGATCATTCCTCTTGCAGAACGATGGATGCCCAGTGCAAGCTCACTCCGTGGCACTGCGTGCTATTCGGCGGCCAGGGTGAATCAAAGTACCCATTACCTGTGATACTGTGGTCCTATAGGCCGAGACATGGCTTTCTTCGCTTACTGCGATTCGGAGGTTTCGGCGGTATGCAGCCTCGGTTCTGCAGTTTCCTGCATGATGGACACACATCTCAAGTCTTTGAGTGGTCATGATGTCGTCGGAACAGGTGGGCGCATAAGTTCTAGACGCATGCTCTCTTGGGTTTTCGGACTGGTGGCAGGTATGCAGAGGTGTGTGATAAGCGCGCCGCGCAGCCTGGTTCGCTGTGCTCTTTCACTGATAATGCGCCGATGCATGTGCTCGTCAAAGACGGTGACTACTGGGTAGCACGCCGGGCAGGTCGAGATTAATGGTCGAAGTCACCTCCAAGAACTTCCTGTTCCAGTGGCCCAACCAAGACCAGCGAAGCCGGAGCTTTTCCCAAGGCTGGTAGAAGACGAGGCATTGACGGCCTTTCTCTTGCCCTTGACCCCTTCGCTCTCTTTGACGCCGGCGACAATCTTCTCTAAACCGGTCTCTATGACCACACCGCCAACGACCATCTCGCCTAGCACAGCATGGAGTGTTTCGAAGCCAAAGATCAGGTCGAGCTCGCAGACATTCTCGAACAGTCTGTCGAGTGCCTCCACGAAGACCTGAATGAAGTCTAGCAGTGCAAGAGGAGATTCGGTCGAGGTTGATATCAGAATGAAATAGAGGGTAGCGTAGTGGCGGTAGGTGATCTGTGTCGGCGCATCGGGAGAGGACGAGGTTGCAGCCGGAGCAAGCAGAGGTGGCAGAGGCAGGAAGTTGCAGGCCGACGAAGGTCTTGCCGAGACGAGGTCGAAGATCTGACGCAGAAGTGTTTGCTGTGTTGCCGTATCCTGCATCGGAGTCAGACTATGCTTACTGCCTGCATCAAGTGCATGATAGACTTACCAGCTGAGTGTAGAACTTGGTCAGTCGAGGTTGGCCATTATTGTTGAAGACCAACACTGCGTTGATCATGTTCCTTCTCTGCTCCCAGTCTGTAAGTTAGTCGACACCCTCTCGAGTGCCCGATCAAGTTGCCATTGAATTGGTGTACCTCACAAGATACGATAGTACCGACAGCAATGTGGGGAAGACGCTGGAGTGGTATGGCATACACAGCATACATAGCAAACGTGGCAAACATAACAAGCATGACAAACACTGGTCGACTGCTGTCAAGGCCGATATGGATCAGGCTGAGAAGTTGTCGTTGACATTACCTGGTAGATAATGCAACCGTGCTTGTTTGACCGCCGATCGAAGTGTCTATGCTAAGAACCAGATGGTCGAGGCTACTGAGCTCGCGCCCTGAGGCCAAGTTTTTGTACCAAGCAAGTCCTCGGACGTTCTCACCGTGCGCTCCATGCCGACGCCAATACCATAGCACGCCTCGAGCGTCCCAAGGTGCGCTTCAAATCCAACCCACCCGTGGCATCCAGTCGCTGTTCACCGATACAGCCCCTGCCACCTCTCAGCAAGCAGCGGCTGCAGAGCTCTTCTTCAAGATACACCTGCCCCTCAAATCATGGACTGCGACAGAATGGCGCAAACAGCCACATTCCGACACGGCCTTCCTGACCCCCGAAGTCGCCTTCCTCGGCCGCAGTAACAGCGGCAAATCCTCTCTCCTCAATGGCATCCTCTTGAATCCCTCATTATGTCGCGTTGGCCCAAAGCCAGGCAAAACTACAACCATGCACGCTTGGGCACTCGGTCCACACGATCCAACGACGAGGGGTGCGAGGAAAGGCTGGCAGGGTGATACTGACCCTAAGTTGACGGTTCTTGACATGCCAGGATATGGACACGGCAGTCGCAGTGATTGGGGCGAGGAAATCATGAAGTACCTCACAACACGGAGACAGCTGCGCCGCGCATTCGTCCTGATCAATCCAGCTCACGGTCTGAAGAAGCAGGATCTACAGATGCTGGAATTGTTGAGACGCCATACAATCTCTCATCAAATCATCGCTACCAAGTGTGACCACGACTCTGTCAAGAAATTGCCAGAGTTGTTGTTCGGCATCCAGAGCACCATCAAGTCTCATTTTGGCTCTGGTAGAGCTGGACCTGTGTTGATGACTATCAACGATGTTCTGGCTGTCGGTGGACTAGGAGATGGCCAGGCCAACAAAAGAGTGAAGGGGATCAATATGCGCGGTCTAGAGGACGTGAGGTGGGCTGTACTCCGCGCTGCCGGTCTCGACGGGTACGCAATGGCCCTGCTCGCGAATGGAGGAGTGCCGCCGAAGAAAAGTCTTGTCGCACACACGCAAGATGCAGTTGAGGCTGAGCACACCACCACCAAAATTCAAGTCCCAGAGCCCGCTGTGTCTGCCTCAGTACCCTTTTACCAGGCTGACCAGCTAACCCACCAAGAACCGCAGGTAACGCAGGGCCCGCAGGAACGGCGATCAGATACACCTTCATTCTCCCCACAAATTGGCATCGGCATCGATGAGCTGATGTCCATGACGACATCGTCAGCGAAAGCCTCGAGAAGCCAAACCTCCTCGAGTTACCCTGAGCAGGAGCGTCCAGGCGGACGTCGTCGACCGGTGGCTAGCAAGCAGTTAACGGAGACAGCAATGCAGGCGCGAAGGGCTCGGCAAAAATTTGGATAGGTCTAGCTACGTGAAAGGTGTACATGGCCTGCTGAGGTATCATCAAGCCTCGATCTCAGTAGATGGTTTCATGAGCAGTCACGTAGCAACAATTTTGGCATCAAACACTTAGTTCTCACCTAGAGCATTTTATAGAATGTGACGCATCAAGCTCGGGGCCACCAATGGAACTATTATCCAGCATCTAAGAACAAGATCTATCCTGGTACCAGTTTCCCCTAATCTCTGCTGGGGAGGATCCAGCCCCGTAAGGCCCCTTTCGTATCAAGTCCTGAACACGCCGTGTCATTGTAGCACAGACCGTATGTGTCGTAGAGCACCTCCACGAATCATGCCACTAGTTCTGCGTGAAGAAGTATTTTTCCTCGTCCATCAATTCATTGAGTCTGCCTCTCACCCCAGCTCGGGAGGACCAACCTCAACAAGTCACGAATTAAGAAGAACCCGAGTCTCTAACCTATTTGAACCTGTCCGCAAACACAGAGATGAACAGGGATGCGGGGATGCAGGCAAGGACTGATTATGCTACAGAGTGAAGATGCTGTCAGCGTGTTTACGCAAACTCAGCTTTGGCTTGTTCCGCTAAAGTCCTTGATCTTTTTGGTTGCTCTTCCTCATTAGCTGCGTGACAGCACTGGCGAGACTGGTTGTAATCTAGTGGAACCTTTATCCTTACGAGGAAAGTGTCATCAGCACTCCTGAGCGCTGCAGATGTGTCGACAAGCCGGCACTCGGAGTCTCATGTGCTATACGGTCTCTAGATGTAAGTTGGGTTTCTTTTGTAAGCCACACGAGATGGCTCGTGTACGAGGGAATACCATGAGACAGGACTACAGACAGCACTGTATACACAATTGAAAGACACTCTGTTGGCGGAGCAATTATCAAGCTGAATGAAAGCCTTTCTGATGTCTGGCATCCTGTAGTGAGGCTTGGCAGATCCTCAGGGACAGCAGCTGGCAGCTTGAAGGCACCAAGCCAAACATCGAAGTCGTGGTTGTCGTACGGAGCTTGGGACATGCCCTACTAGCACACTATCGTGTACGGACTTGTTCGCAACATGTCAAGGACCAGGCGTTGTGTCACATGCTTGTCCACGTGTGTCCCTTCGAAGGTCGGGCACACGTCGAACAAACCATTGACTCACGATCTGGCAAGAGCACAGAGAGTGTGGCAGCCCGGATAGTATCATTTTGAAACCGCTCTCGCTGAACGTGAAAAACAGTGTTATCATCAGAAGTGCGACTTGGGACCACGGCACACCATTTTATTAGCCTCGGGAGGACTTTTGTCTTTTACAAGATTCCGCCAATGTCGCGTGCTCCTCTTAGAAGTTGCTTACAGTCAAGGGGTTGGTTTGAAGGACATGCTCAAATTAGCGTAGCCTTCGCTTTTTTGGTGAAGGCAAGATGGTGAAAAAGTAGATCAGTGGTAAAGCAACCGAACAGTGAACAAGACTGATCCGACCTCGCGACCTCATGAAAGCCAAGGTGTGATACACTTTTCACTCGACCAAGATCTCTCACTCTGCTCGGATAACATGCCGTCTTCGCCGTCCTATATACCGTGGTACAGCAACTCCCATCAGCTAACAACACGCCGTGATCTTCCATCGAAAGGGATTGCCGACTATGGGAAGGTGTGATGCTGTTGATTGCGAGGCGAAAAAGCAGCGAGCAAACATGAGAAATATACTGGATAGGCTGCTTACGTGCGTGATAGGCCTAAGAAGCAAGTCCGGCTTCTACGGGTCACTGCATAAGTTAGGTAAGTTCCAGGTCAACCACGCCTATCGGCATGACCTGGAATTATGGACTGGCACAAGTCTATTTTTCAACGTGACCGGGCTCAGAATCTTGTCTTCCACGAGCCTGTAATTCCAGGTTTTGGTGGGTCGATGATGTTCAGGGTACAGAAATACCACTAACTATCAAATGGATGGTTCGACACTGATAGCAGGGTTGGGGGCAGCTGTAAACTCTCCTATTCGCGCCCTCGAGCTGAGGGAGCTTGTGCCCGCGTGTACCCGGCCGTGATTGGTCTAGGGCACAGCCATCATGCATTCGCACTATGGCGTGTTGGAACACTGCGGACCTTGAATCGTCGACGGCTGCCATTGTATCTCACATGCACCTGTCAGGACCTTGGACCTTACACGTACACCCGGTTCGACGTCCATCCTTCGTCTCACAACGTCCCAGCTTCGACTTGCCCTCGATGCAGTAAACCTTCATCTCTCACTATTCCTCTTCTATTTCCCGGCACGGCGTCGATGACCTGGGGAGCCATCCAACGATGCACAAGATCAGCAACTTCAGTCGGATGACTCCGGCGGCTTTTGGCATATCGAGATTCCATCAAGACATACCTCAGCAGCCGCAACCACTGAGACGCCCTCCAGCTTCTTCGACCATCGGCACACCCAACCACTCGGACTACTCGATCGTCAACCTGTCCTTTAACGTCCCCTTCGCCTCGAGCCTACCTGGTCCCGAACCTGAGGAAGTCCTTCACGCGAGTCCAGGGGCTGTTCAGCGATGGACTTTCCCAGAGGGAACACCAGACGGGACACCGGTCTACAAGCTGCCGGTGCATGTGCAGAATGAAGAGAGGCTGCGTGGCCTATGCCGATACATGAATGACTCTAGTGGTGGCCGGATTGAGGCTCTGGTAACCTCATCAGAGCCGAAAGCAACCCCAGCCCTGCATCAGAAGGTTCAAGGCCTTGTTACGAACGTGTGCATCTCAGGTGATCATGATGTCGTACACAAGATGCGGGCCAAAGTCTTGAATGAGACACCGATCATGATGGTATCTGTCCTCGTCCTGCTGTCTAGGTGTATCCTGGCTGACCACAATCTAGAAATCTGCCGTTGTCGATATCGATCCGAACCTGATCCTTGACGGCGCTGAGATTGGTATACGGTCCAGTGTGCTTAGCCACATTGACTTGTGCGCGAAATACACGGGCACTGATATCTTCTTGCTCAAGTCACGCGCCGACGCTATTCCTCAATTGACGACTACAAGCTCTGGTGACGGGATTGACAGTGGCCTCGACCAAAGGTACAGAGTCAACATTTTTGGCGACATTGAGAGTGTGGAACATGCCAAAACAAGAACATTGATGATGATCGATCAAATCGTGCGTATGGACAAGCAAGATACGAACAGCATACTGACACCCAGGCCAGCTCAAACACAAGATCGACGTGATCAAGCTCGACTTGACCATGCACACTTTGGTATCTGGTCGTACTGGCAAGAACATCAAAATGATTGAATCTGCAACCAAGACGGCAATCTACTTTCCCCCTCCCTTTCCAGGAGTCTTTGGCTATGTTCCTCCCGGTGCGACAAGACGAGCCCCAGACGAGATCTTCATAACCGGTGAAACGCAGGAACGGATCAATCATGCGAAGCAGAAGCTGAGTGAGTTGGTAATGGGCATTAAGATATTCTCCAAAGACGTTATGCTGTCTGCAAGCAAGATCGACAACATCTTGCTGGATCGGCTTGACAAGGTACGCAAAATCATGGAGTCGAACGCATCTCAAGTTCTGTTTCCACAACTTGGAAGCCAGAGAGGCCTTGTACGGGTACAAGGTACGGATGTTCTACACGTTGAACGAACCGTCAAGGAAATCATGGCATTAGCAGGGCAATTCTACAGCGCCTCCTGGTGGTTGATGCTGCCCGACCCGGCACAAGCGCCTGGACTTCGTCCTCCTTCGTCCGAGGAAGTTCGAGTAATGCTTGGTGATGTCTGCAGCAACTCGGGAGCCGACTTGAGCTTTGACAAGCTCACGTTCACCATCAATGGCTCAGACGACGAGGTCAAAGATGCCATGATGGTGATCTATCAGATCCCATTTGTCAAAAGATATCCTTACCAGATTCGTGTAAAGATCGAGCTTGCGAACGAGCACAAGGAGTTCGTCAGCGGCAAGAAGAATGGCAAGATCAACAAGATTATGGGCCAGAGTGAGCTTGCAGCTGCACGCCCTTTCTGGACTAAGCTAACCGTCTTCAGGCAACGTGCAAATCATCTTCGATGGCTTCAACGAGTACAATTTTTACATTGATGTCGTTGGCAGCCAGTACGAGGCGACCAAGAACGGCCTCGATCTTGTTGAACAAGAAATGCCAGCCTCGATCTCTTTTCATGTGCCTGACCAATACCACAAAAGGATCATTGGAATCGGCGGTCAGCACATTCAACGCATCATGAAGAAATATTCTGTCTTCGTCAAGTTCTCCAATGCCATGGACAGAGGTGGCATTGGAAAAGACGAGGACGACGTCAAGATCGACAACGTGATCTGCCGAACACCTGCACGTAACGCGCAAAGCCTGGATTCTGTCAAGCAGGAGATCATGGATATGGTGGAGAAAGTGGTAAGTCTCACTGCTCGGCTCCCATGTCTTACACTAACCGATTCGATCGCAGGATGCGGAATTCGTCTCTGAAACCGTCATTATCAACCGACTTTACCATCGAGAACTCATCGCTCGTCTGTCTGAAATTGACGAGCTCGAAAAGAAATGGAACTGCAAGATTGACTTCCCCAGCACCGAGCAGGCGAGTGACATTGTCACCATCTCCGGACCCGAGTATCAGGTGCCGCAGGCTGTGGACGCTTTCCTTGGCATGGTGCCCGAGAGTCATGAAATTGCCTTTCAGAGATCTGAGGAGCTTGAGAAGTTCTTCGACTCGGCCGAGTTCTCCAATGACCTGCGCCACCGGATGCGCAGCCAGTACGAAGTTGACGTCCATTACAACCCATCCTTCGGCAGTCTTCCTAAATCTGCCACGGCATCTGTGGAACGTATCGTCACGGCCACTGAAGGTCGGCTAGTGCTGACATACACTCGCAACAATGCCGGCGGCCTGAAGGACGCGATTGACTACCTGGTTGAACAGCTAGTTCCGCAAGGCCTCGATGCGTCGACCATCAAAGGCGCAATACCACGACCCAAATCGGATTCTTTCGAGGACTCGCTGCCCTTCTTCGAGTCCAAGATATTGCAGAACGCGCCCTCGCTACATCTCAACGATTCACCAACGAGATCTGCTTTCCTTGACGGCGCCATCACGCCAGTGACCGAGAGGTCGTCGCTGTTCGACAAGTTGCGCAAACCAGGAAGTATTGGCTCGTTTTCTTCCTTCATGAGCCGCAAGAACACCAATAACAACCCGGGCACTTTCTTCAAGTACGCTTCGTCCAACGCCAGCAAAGCATCATTGATATCCATGGAAAGTCGCGAAAGTGGTTACCGTAATTTCTGGAACGACTCTGGTGTTAATCTTCCGGAGGAAGACGCTGCGTCTATCTCGTCGAAGAATAGTGGCTGGCCTTCACGAAAATACTCGGAGAACAAGTTCCCCTTCGGCAGTGGTGTTATCATACCCGGCGACAAGACACCTCGCCATGAACCCAGAGCCAGCTTCGACTCTGGACGACCACCTACATCACATTCTTTCACGAACCTGCCGGCGCCGATGCAGGCACAAGGCAGTTCGCATGTTCCCAATAATTTCACCTCACACAACAAAAAGATGCATCCCGCGACGATGAACAACGGGTCCGCGCCGAATTTACATTTGCCTTTACGATAAAATACCCACTGAGTTTTGCGATTTGTTTGGTTGCCAATTACCAAAAGAGATACCCACGATCAAAAGCATTGATAATGCCACGCACGACATGACTAAATGGTTTACAACGAAGCAACATACCCTTTTTGCTAAGTACGGAGAATTGATTTTTTTTTTTTTGGATTTGGAAGCGGCGTCTTCCATGTTGGCTGCAGTGTTGTTAGAACGAGTATTGCTTTGAGATACCACTTTGCGAGCAGAACTAGCGAGGAAGGGCGGACTCGAGGGGTTGCAAGCGACGGGAGCAGGTCAGAGATGGAGGAAGTTTGCTGTTGGCCATGGGCGGGTTCTGGTTCTGAGATAGCAAGCTCTGATGCCACTGTATTCTCCGACTCTGCTGTCTTGGTACAGAAGGTCTCTAGGCAATGGCATTGACGGTGACTGACGATCGCTTTTATGTTTTTGAAAAGGTGATTACTGTAGATGAAAGACCTGAGCATGGGGAAAGGAAGGACCTCGGCGACTATCTTGCTGTGGGCTGCTCGTACCTGCTTTCGGCAACCGCTACTCGTACTCGGTATCCTAACACAGTGACTACGAACTCTGCATTTTGCCACGTGCTTCAACCAGCAATATCAACTACTACGTTGCAGAACGTGCCTGAGAGTCCTGCTAGTGTGAGACCAGGCTATCTCGAGCCATCATGAAGGACGCGTAACCGAGGAGGGTTGACACAGCTAACGATGGTGAGATGGAGCCCATTGCGTTATCGTGCTTCTCCGGCTGGCGATCCCTATCATTTCCCGCCTTCCTCGACGCCATATCATCACGACAGAGGTTAAATGACTGGGCTTAATATCGGCTGAGAGTCGACAATGTGCTACCGTCACAAGTATCATCCCCAGAAAGCAAACGGAAATGGCAGCCTCGATGGATCATAACAAGACGAGGCTCATCTCAGTCATCGCGGCGACTGTCATTGCTCTGGCGTGCGGAACCAACGTACGTGTGCGCTCAACATCTACCCAACGCGAACTGACCGTTGCTAGTATGTCTACTCAGCATGGGCGCCGCAGTTCGCGCAGAAGCTCAAGCTGTCTTCGACCCAGGCCAACCTCATCGTCCGTCTCCTCCCTCCACGTGGCACATGATGATCTGATTAAATGACAGGGGACTGCGGGCAACCTAGGCATGTACGCTACGGGTATACCTTCTGGTATGCTCGTTGATGCAAGAGGACCGAGATGGGGCGTAGCCTTGGGCGTAGTACTCTTCGCCGCAGGCTACTACCCAATTGCAAAAGGTGGGCGACGATTCTTCGACAGGCAAGCAAGACGGCTGACCATGACACAGCATTCGATGCGGGTCCGGGAGGATACAGCATAGGCTCTTTGTGCCTGTTCTCCTTCTTCACGGGCGCAGGGAGTTGTTCAGCTTTCAATGGCTCGATCAAAGCCGCCGCCCTCAACTTTCCAGACCATCGAGGCACAGCAACCGCTTTTCCATTGGCAGCATTTGGCCTGAGCGCTTTCTTCTTCTCCACCGTCGCTTTGGCCTTGCCACACGGCACCTCGCATTTTCTGCTCTTGTTGGCGACCGGTACCGTCGTCCTACCTACAGTCTCCTTCTTCTTTCTACGCACCCCGCCAGCTCGTAGCTCATATGAGCAGCTTCCGCAACATGAGTCCCAGCGAATGCAAAGAACTCGCTCAGCAGATGATCGAGCACAACTCAGCAACCCTCACACAGGTACGCCACAAAAGCAACCCACTTCTACCACCATCCCATCATCTTCCACTTCTGAGTCATATACCGACGACGACCCAGTATCCGACGAGTCCGAGGACGCGTCCTTGCTCTCCAACACCTCCACTTCCGGTCCAGGCACACCAAGGCCAGTCAGGCCCAAAGCTTCTGATCCACCAGCTGACGCTCCTCCTCCTGATCTAGACATCCGTGGCATGGCTCTACTTCCTCACCGAGAGTTCTGGCTTTTGTTCGCTCTGCTCGGCATCATGTGCGGCATCGGTCTAATGACAATCAACAACATTGGTGGCGTGGCGCAATCTTTGTGGCTATCAGTCGACCCAGAAACACCAGACTCCTTCATCGCAAACAGGCAGGTCCTGCATGTGAGCATTCTCTCCATGATGTCTTTCTCGGGCCGATTGACCTCTGGCATTGGTTCCGACGTCCTGGTCAAGAGGTACACGATGAGCAGGTTCTGGTGCTTGTTCGCCTCAAGCGTCGTGTTTACCTGTGCGCAGATCGCCGCTCTCACCATCACGCACCCCACCCTCCTCGTCCTCGTCTCAGGCTTTACTGGCTTTGGGTATGGCATGCTATTCGGGGTATTCCCTAGCCTTGTAGCGCACACATTCGGTGTTCACGGCCTCAGCCAGAACTGGGGCACGATGACTTTGGCGCCCGTCGTCTCCGGCAACATTTTCAACCTCATTTTCGGGAAGATCTATGACGCACGGTCGGTAGTCGACAACAAGACTGGGGATAGAGAATGTGTCGAGGGCAAGAGCTGCTATGAGGGCGCGTATTACTTGACGCTCGTGGCGAGTCTGGGCGCTATCGTATTGTGTCTGTATAGTATCCGGCATGACAATGCTGTGAGCAAAGGGCGCACGGAGAAAGGCAGGAGGAAGGACCACGGACATGTAGTGGATTAGCGGTTCGTAAGATAAGCTATCGACCATACTGTCAGTAGGCACAGGTATGCTCGCCGTTCAACGGCGCACCCGCGCGTGTACAAACATGCTTCCAGGCCGCCTTCTTGCCCGCTGATACCACGTGGTATAACAGCCTCGCAGCTAAGCCCAGTTACCGCCACGATCCCATCCATCGTGCAGACACCCACCTCCGCACCGCCCCCCGGGAAGACACTGTGTGTACATATGTATGTATATACACATAGCTCTAAATCGTCGCTCTAAAATATAACAAACACCCACCAGACAGCCAACGTCCACGACACATACCCGAACACCACGCCGTGGTTCATTCACTGCCCTCATAGCGCACGCCGCACTCGGTCCCACCGCCTCGAGCCGAGCCGAGCAGAGCAGCTTCTTCGTTCGCTACCTGCAGTACACGCGAGCAACCCACCAACCACCACAAGTACTGTAGTACCGGTACGTACTTTACGTACCCGCGGTGTCCAATCGAAAAACCTCAGATCCAAGCCAAATCAAGTCAACTCAGCGGCATCACTAATCGCCAAGAACACTGTCTGTACGCTAGCACGGATCGTGGCGGCACGATACTAAAGCGTGGATAAGGCCTTGTCGAGAGAGAAGTCATGATCGCGTGCATACGTGCCTTGCTTGTATTTTACCGACGAATAGACCTTGGAACATGGAACAAGATAGCAAGCAAGCATGCTTGCGTCTGATCATACAGATTCGTAAAAATAAAGAGCGCGTAGTCTCATTTCTAGAGTTCTTTGAAAGAACACTCGCTCAAGGAGTCGGTCCTCTGATCATGCCAATCTGTCTCTTGTTGCCCAAAGTGAAATCGCTAGTGTAATCGTGTGTTGTGCTGGACAACTAGGTCGCTAAGTAGCTCGCTGAAACGCTGTCATAAGATAACAAGAAACAGCGCTGTATCGTCTCGTTCCAGGGTAGGAATGAGACGGATCAAATCAGCGATCCAGATCGCTGCGGCCTAGCAATTGCCACAAAGAGTACGCCGCAACGCTGTGCTCCTCATAACCCGTACAGTCTTCTTGTGGCTCTGCTTCCGCCTCGTCGTAGACCATCTGATCTCTGCGTTGACTCCCAAACAAACTCAGATCCAACTAGGACCTTCCACTGCCGGCATCGCCGTCATCCCAGCCGAAGATAGCAGCACCCTCGTTTACCATCCACATGACGATTTCGTTCTTCCCTTTCGTATCGCTTAGTTCTCTCGCCACACTCTCAGGCCTCATGATGGTCGGCGCGAATACAACCGCCACGTTCATGGGGGTCATTAGGTTTTCTTTCTCCAGCTCCACGACTCGGCTGAGGTGCCGCATGAGGTAGTCCAGTATCTCGTAATGAACACGTGGTAACTCCTCAAGGGCATCCCTCAAACCTGCAATGCGATGTTCGCGCTGGTTAGGACCCTCGGGTATCTTCGTCAACTCAATCAGACTATCGTAGACATCGTAAGTGATCAGCGGCGTCGGCAATTTCCTAAAGTACTGCTTCAAGCCGCTGGTTACGGCATGAATGTCTAGGTCTGGATCACTGATGTCGTAATCGTAGGGTTGTCGTTCGAAGCCTTCTTTAACCTGTTGGACTTGACTGTTGCCACCGGATTTACGGTAGATACCCTCGACGTCCATGCCACGATCCTCAACCTCCGCTATACATCTCCTGACAATCCCAGGAATTGACGACTTTTCATAATCTGCGCGGATCTCAAGGTCGGTGCCGTAGAGAGGAAGTCTTCCGTTATCTACGCCAGCCAGGAGCGATGGCGTGGATGCGTTAGCTGAGGAGGCATAGAGTCCATTTCTACCGGGTTTCTGGGTAGCGTTCAACCAGTCGGCCTGTGGGGGATAGTCCATCCCGTTCTTGTGCGTATCCGTGTATGGCTGTCCACCTGATGATTGATTGCCATATGCACCAGTCTCAGCAAACGCCATGTCTCGACCGTAGTTTTGCTGTGCTGAAGCGAACGCGCCCTTGACACCCTTGGTGAGACCCTTTGCCATCTTCTGACCTCTACGCCAGTCAAAGCGCTTGGCTACGGCACCTTTCTTCATTTCTACCACTTGCGCACCCGCTAGTGACTGTATGGAACCCGCTTCGCCTGCTTCGTAGGTTGTGCCCGGGTCCATGAGAGATGGCTGCATGGACAGTATCGGCTTCAGTTCACGTGAGTCCATCGACAACTTGGAGTTGTCTTTTTGCTGAGAGTAGATGCCCAGGCCGTTCGGTTGTTTAAGGTCATCCACGGCAGTGCCGCGATTACTCTTGTAGATATTCTGAATCTGGTCCACGAGTTGATTGTTGAACTCTGCCAGCTGGGCGTTTTTGGTGGAGAGCTGCTCAAACTCATGAAAGCTCTTATCTTTCTGCTGATTGAGCTGCGTGAGCTCATCCAGCAATTCATTCTTCTGCTGCACCAACGACTCGATCTGTGGCGTAAAGGAGTTCTTCAGTCTGTCGAGCGCTTCTGCCAGATCCCGAAGGACTGCGCTGTTCATTTTGTTGACATCAAGTGGCTCGCCACTCTTCTTAGCGTTGGCAATATGCTCCGTGAGGATTTCAAGTTCTCGGACCACGATTTCTTTCTGCGTGTCTAATACAACCATAGTTGAACGTTTTTCCTTGAGCTCAACGTTGACTTGACTAATGTCGGCTGTTGCATTGAGCTGCGTCTCAAGCTCGGCAATCTTCTTCTCCCTCTCCATTGTCTTCTGTCTTTCTCTTCGTAGCTCGTTCTTGAACCACGCCAATTCTTCCCTGTGCTCGGGTGAAGCCGTACTAGGGCTGCTTATCTCGTGGCCTGCTGCAGTCGTCACAACAGGCGAACGGGGCCATCTCTCACGAGAAAATCTACCACTCTGGGCACTGTAGCTTCGACCGTGCCTGACCGAGTTCGAAACACGTCGCAGGAACGACTCATTAGCGGTTGGCCCATCATCGAGTCCAAGTATTCTAGAAATGTCCTCTTCGAGCGTGAAATCTCCTTGTCCGGAGTAGCGAGGCAGTTTTGGAGATCTTTGAGCGTCCGATTGTAGCGTACTAATGCTCTCATTCCTAGCGTGCGCCGAGGGCGGCGGCGGTGGTGCGCGTGGTTGGACGAATTTGTCTGCGCCAACCGATTCTTGTAGTGTATTTGGAGAATCATAGAGGCTCTGTGAGCCTGGAGAGCTGATTGGCGCCGAGATGACCTTCCCGCCATTGGCTTTTGCAGCACCAAGATTCGTTGGAGGTGGTTTAGGCGCAGTTACATTACTCATATCGTGCAGAGGGAGTGCAGACGCGCCGGCACTGACCTCCTTCCTTGGTATAGTCTTGGGCACCGAGCTACCTAGGGAATCACCCCTTGCGGGTATCGAACGTGACGGCGGAGGCCGTGGTGGCGAGGTAAAATCATCAATAAACTCGGGGCTCGCCTCATACGACATACGTGGTGTTGATCGACCGGCGTCTGACCTGGAATCTTGGTCTCCAAGACCAGGGCTCCTCTGTTGTGGAAGATTTGGCGTAAAGTCCTGTTGAGGAACAGAGCCGCTTGACTGGCCTCGCTTGTTTTTCGGTGCTTCCTGTAACTTGAAACTCTCGCCCTTGGACAAATCGTCCCTTGCCAACTGTGAGATGTGAGGTGAATGATGTTGCACTGAGGGCACGGAAGGAGAAGCTACGTTAGAGCCATGTCTTGAAGGACTGGCGTCTGAGCGCTTGGGCAGGTTATTGTGCGAAGACTGCCGGGTCTGTGACATCTGAGGACTCGTTGTCCCCGACATTGAGCCGGCTTGGGGATGTGATCGAGGGCCCCCGAAATAGTCCTTCGAAAGGTCCTCGCTTGGTCGCACTTGAGGTGTGGTTTGCTGGCTCGGGGTATCTGAGGGGGGTTTGCGAGGATTGGGATCAAAGGCGAGTGGTATCAAGAATTCTTCACCACCAGCAGCGGACATGTCTGACCTTGGAGCCATGACAGATTTCCTCTTATCTCGGTAGGTTGTCGATGGTAGGGTGAGACCGCCTTGTTGGCTCTGGGAGGAAGGCGGAGGGCTGATGTCTTCATCGCCATTGTGCCGCAGCTCGCTCAGAGTCGTCTGTACGGAGGGGCCCTCGGGCAAGGGCGCAGCGTGCAGAGGATCCGACATCTGATCGATGTCGGGGGTTGGAGACATGTAGGCAGTGAGCCTCGCTGCTGGCGGAGGGATTGCAGGCAAGGCCTTGTCCATTGGCTGCTTGGCAGATGCGCTTTTGGCGGTCTTCTTCCTCCTCCTGGCCATCAAGGCCTCGTGGCAATCCATGCAGAATATTCCTTGAGAGGTCCGAGCATATCGAAGGTTCTCAATCTTCCTCTTGCAGTTCCGGCACTTGAAACAGTTTGCGCAGAATGCTTGATCACCAGTAAGGATGGCAAGGTCTTCGATCTTGTTCATACAGCTGCTGCAGCTGTAGGTGCAGTTGTTGCATATCAAGGAGCCGTCGCCGAGTAGAAGTAGGTTCGCATCGGAGTCGAGGAGGGTGTTGCACGTGTTGCATCGGAAGCAGTCGATATGCCATCTGTTGCCAGCTAACAACGGTCAATGTTAGTCTCTTGGGGGTCGAAGGAGGTGCTTACCAAGTTCGAACGCTTTACCTTCTTCAAGAATCTGTATGCCTCAATCAGTCACACCCAAACGTTGATCTCTGGAGTGGTCGTACCTCGCCGCAGCCTTTGCACGGGTATGCTTGGTCATCAGAATCCATGGAGGAGTCTTGGTATGGCTGCATGTGGTCCAGCATCGCGGCCGCCATGTTGACTCAGATGCGACAGCTGCTCTTTTCTTGTACAGTCGACCTGCAACTGGCTCTTGCCTGTCAATGGATCAAACGCCGTAGACAGTTTTGTTGGGATAGCTTGTGCCACCACATGAATGTGGCATGAATGATTGAAAACCAAAATCGGACGAAGTGCAGTCCCAACGATGCGACTGGTCTCGAGGGGGCACTTCGATGGTGTCGTTCCTGCAGATAAAGGTGGATGATCTAGGGCTCCTCCTCCTCCTCGCAGCGTATACACCCAAGGTATGAATATGAACGGCTAAGACCAGTGAGAGACTTGGTGGTGACAAACGAGTGGAGGGGCTCAATGATAGGCCTGCTGTTGAACTGAAGATGCAGCGTCGGTAGGTATAGCTTAGGGCGAGAGCAAGAGAGATCCGACGAGATGGAACACGAGGAGGAAGGTTGATGTCGTTGGCCAGTCCAAACGCAAATGCGCCAGGATCGATCAAGGCCAGCAGACCTGCAAATGCTGTTCGTGATGTTCCGACCCACGATCAACGTCCACGGGCACAGGTGGCGGTGAGGAGAGTCAGCAGCCAGGATCGGGTCGTCGATGGACCTGCTCGAGGACCAGAATTCAATTGGTGTCGATGAGATTCTGCGTGCTGCAGATGCCGTGTCAAGTGAATGCACCGCACTACGAGTACGCTGTTTTCGGCCGTCAAGATGCAAAGTGCAGGGTGACAAGGATTGCATACCCGTACGTAGGCTTGTGAGGCCCTAAGCAACACCCGAACTGGGGCAGGCACGCTACCACACTCGTGATGCTTCAGCTGGCCACTGGGACCTCCCGCTAGACTGTGCAAGTTTAGCCCTGAGCACCGGGCTAATCCCAAAAGGGTCCCTGAATGTCCGCTTAGTCCTCTTGCTGCACTTAGTCCAAGCACGACTTGCCCTTGCGTTGCCGCTGTTCTACATGCGACGTAGTCTGATGCAATTAATAGTCCAGGGGTCAGCCTACCAAGATTACCTTAACTTGGGAGGCCTTGGGCATATCAAGCCTTATGAAGAGGCCTCGTCATCAGCTGCTGCACGTTTTCCCGCGCAATCTCTATTCCAGGCTTGCTCTTGACATACCACCTTCGCATAGATACTGTTAATCTCTGTCGAGTCATGGAGTAGAACGCTTGTCGCTACCTAGCTACGTATCGATAGCCACAATGGTGTGTGGTGCACTGCCTACACTCGCCTGTGCACCCTCATCCTCCTTCTGCACACGTGTTTGACAAGATGAACGTGCACCTGCTCCAACGACCAGCAGGCCAATCTTTCGCCTTTCTGTTTCAGCACGCGGGACCCCATCCTTTGCTGTGCCATCCTAGCCCCAGCGTCCCACCCATCCGTTCCACTTGGACGAACACAGCGCCAAGCCCTGCGCTGTCTGGCCCGCGTACAGGCGTGACAAGTCTGAAACTTGTGCTTCGAACTTTGTCGATCTCCGCCATCCCTTGCGACGCGAAATAATTTCCCGTAATCAGCTCCACACGACTTGCTGCTCACACAGTCTAGACTTTTTGCCTTGAGCGCTCGTGCAAATACAGATATTCGGTCAGTCTTCTGGAGAGACTATGGTCCACGTGCATGTAATGCCGGTCTCGCGGTGTTGGTCTAACCTTACAGTCATGCAACCCAGCCAAGCTTTACGTTGAAAAGCCGTACGCATTGTGCTCTGACAAAGCACAGGCCCAGGAGACTGTGCGGAACGTTTCAGCCGCAGACTTGCACAGCTGCTACGAGATCACCACAGCATAGTAGCAACCAGTAAATACGACGGGGTGGCCCTTGGCCGGCAGAACACCAGTTCTAGAACGTCTCATCTTCCACGGCTGCCTTGCGCACGACACTGGGACTCGTCTGATCCATATCATCGTCGTCGTAGCTGAGGTCCAAGTCAATGTCAAAGTCCTCTGAGTTGTCCTCTTCTCGCCCAACGCCGGCCGACGCTAGTATGTTGTCGACTATCTGCCTAGATGCTTCTCGAGCTGGCGTCTTCATCAATCGACTCTGTGGAACATGAAACTGCATTGTTTTCGGAGGTGATGCTCCGTATGGCACCCCTGTAGCTTCGTCGATATCGTCGTCGTCTGAGTCCCAGACGTCCATCTTACGCTGTGCCTCTGCGGGCTTTCCTTTCGCTGGTGTCAGGACAGAGATGCCTGGTGTTCTCTGCTGCTTCAAGTTCTGTGTGATTTCGCGGCGAACAGGTGAATCAAACACTTCAGCGTGCAACTCGGGTGGTGCAAGCGGGCTTGACTCCAACGTGGCATTGAACTTCTTCTCGCCTTGAGCGGTGCCAGGAGTCCTTGTTGGCCGGCCTCTTGCTCGATGGCTCGTCAGGGGTGTTGCCTGGATGCGGTACTTCTTATCAAGCACTGTGTGAAGTAACGGGTCCGATCTCTTCTGCGTGGTGCTTGGCGGAGGTAAGCGCTCGCTTCTCTGCACTCCAGGAGACTGCGCTGGTGTCATGGCCACGTCGTCAAGCAAAGAAGAAGCCTGCTTGCTCGGCGTGCGTGGATCGCCAGCACCTGAAGCGTATGTCACGTCGACGTTTGTTGTGTCATTGACATCCTGTTGCAGCGATTTGTATGGTAATGGCTCGCTCCTTCCCTGCTTCTGCTTTGGTGGTCGTGGAGTGCTATGCGAAGGAGAAATAGTCAGGTTGGAGAGATCAATATCGTCGATCGAGTCGGTCGAGATGTGCTGTGCATTTGGTGTCTCGTATGACTCGGAGGTCTCTAAGGTGGTGTGTGTGGTTGCGCCAGACTCTTCGGTAGCTGTCTGCTCTTTCTCGTCCTGCATCGACTGTTGCTCCTCGTACCCCGACAGAGACACATTTGCGCTGGCTTCGAAAAACTGTTTCCAGAACTTGGATCCCTCCCATACATCGCGAGAATGGTTCGCATATTGCTCGACGATGGGTAAGATGCTGGAGGTAACGATGCGATGCGCCCGACTGAAATTGTGGTCGATCTCTTGCAGAGTCAGCGTGATAGATTGCTCAAGGCGTTCGAGCTCCTCGGTTAGTGTCAATGATCGCTGCTGCGAGCCTCGTATCTGGTGTGACATGGTTGGTGCCAGCCTGGCAGATCATCCTCAAGCCATCAATGTGTGTGCAGGATGTTCCCCACGCTCCACGACGCGTAAATAGCCGACGCGTCGAGTGGGCATGAAGAGTGCTTCAAATTCCACCCTGTACTAGCAATGGTCCAGACATAACCCACTTACATCTGTTCGAGGTCAACAAGTAAGAGCTACTCACTACACCAGCTCACAGAACTGAGCACGCAGCAGCTTCGGCGCTGTTGTTATACGAGTAACGGCCACGCCTTCTTCACATGATGCTGCCAAGGCCATAACCTCGGCTACGGCATAGCCGATAGTGTCTTGCAGGTCCTTGTCTGTGGTCGGTAGCTGCACTGCAGTATCGAGCGTGAGAGCCTTACTCGTCATGGCCACATGGGCAGGAAAGAGCCGATGGCCATCAAGGAGGTCCCAGCGGGATGTGTTGACGCCCATCGTCAAAGCATTCGGCTTCGGCTACGTAACCTCGACCTTACCACGACTACCGGCAGCAATCAAAACCCTCCTGGCATCAGACCTACCCATACAACAGAAGCTTGAACTTCTTACGTCGGTCCTTACAAGCTCACTTAGCATCAACCGCTTTCCGACTTCTTGTGCCTTGATTGTAGGCGGCAGTACACTTCTTCCTCGTCTGCTCAGGAGTCTTCTCTTGTGGTTGCGACAACGTGCTCCCTTGTACCTGATCGTTCGCCTGCTCAGCGTGATTATCAGAGAAGCTACTCTAGTCAGTGCTTTCGCATCAGCGTGGGTGGCGTTCAAACTTCTCAACAGGGATGAAGGATGGGCACGACGACGAGCCAATTCGCCCACAGGGCAGGTGCGACCAACTTTCGATTCTCCTAACCAGCATCATCTTCCGCCACCAGACTATCATGTGCAATACGCTGGTAAAACGATCGACTTCACCCTTTTCGCCTTCTGCAGGGCAATCGACGTGGTTGCCATTTCAGCATGGATCTCTTGCAGAGGCTCATCATTCCACCCGGTGCGGGTAGCACCTCAGCTTACTGGTCTATTAAAAACGCTGGCAGATCCTTGGGTGTTCTCAACCTCTTCAGCAGTAATCATGTGGTCTTGGTTCTTTGCCCCAGAGAGGCTCCCAAAGTCATACAACCAATGGATATCAAAGATAGCAGAAATTGACAGCCGACTGGTCCAAGCCCTCCGGTTATGTAGGCAGGGTGACTTGGTCTATGGAAGTAGTACCACCGAGGACGCAGATTTACCCAGTCTCTGCAAAGAGCTTGATCTTCCACAGGAGTGGGGCAATCCCGCGGTCATTGTCCCAATACCATGTGAGCTTTATCACTGCGGCGCTGGGAAGAGCTGCGAGGTTCACGCGGGCAAGAGATTTTGGAAGAGTTTCAGTAGCGCCATGCGCCTCTATCTACCACTGCAATCTATCAGCCTTCTCCGACGGCCTCGCTTCGACTACAAGCGTATGTTGAATGTTGCTGCATCTGCAGTCAGATCCTCATCTTTCCTCGCAACATTTGTATCGCTTTTTTACTACGCCGTCTGCCTTGCTCGGACGCGACTTGGCCCGCGAATCTTTTCGAGGAAGACAGTTACGCCTCAGATGTGGGATTCTGGGCTTTGTGTACTGGCGGGCTGTCTCGCTTGCGGCTGGTCAATATTGCTTGAGAGGGCAAGCCGACGGCAAGACATAGCCTTTTTCGTGGCCCCAAGAGCGCTTGCAACGCTCTTACCTAGAGTTTACGATAAAAGGTACCAACGGAGGGAGCAGATCGTGTTCGCTACCAGCGTCGCGATTGTGATGAGTGCTGTACAGAAGAAACACCACAATGTACGCGGCGTGTTAGGCAAGATTTTGGAACGAGTGCTCCACTGAAAGAACAGAACTCTTCACGAATTTCTCAACCGATATCAAGTCATGGCGCACGACCAACTGCGACACGGTTCGTTCGATTTGCACGACCTTGTATTTTGGGTTCAGAGACATGCCGCAGACACAAGGAGGTGGTGCCGCTCCATATTAACATATGCGCGGAACGATACCGCTAGTCGCCATTCGACTGGTATGGTGGGAATCTCTTCCTTTCCGTCATGCACAGGGTGCATCTTGCTCTGAACCCAATGTTCTTAAAGCAGTACGTGTTGCCCGTGGAACGATAGTGAAGCAGCACACCCGCACATTTTGGGCCTTCATGCTACGAAGCATGGACCGAGACGGATAGTACTGCCAATGTCGGCACGTTTGCGTCAGACGGTCATCTTGGCATGGATCGACCTTAATCGCCCCGTCATTTCAAGAAGCAGCGAACAGCACGCATCGACCGTCAGAGGGTGATCTGTCTCGCTTTCGACACTACTGAGTCGTAAGAACCTTTTAATACCAGCGAATGAACAGGAAATACGCCCCTCATATATGTTGATCGACTCGCCCCACTGCACAGAGTTCTTACCTACTACCTCGGAAGCGGTAGATGTTCCTCGTCTGCGCTAAGGCCAAAAACGGGATGTACATGCGTGACACTTGTGATTGGTGCGTCAAAGTATGTGTCCGATACCATCAACTCATCGACGAATCTGAAGTGAGGGACGACGAGCGACGTATATATGTCCATAATATCTTGTGAATCTCCTCTACTTTCTGTTTCACCACCTTAGACCCTGTTTTCTCGCACCATGGCTCCGCATCCTTTTGATCAGCTTTCCCTCGAGGAGACACAGAAAGCACGTGATCTCATACTCAAGCTTCATCCTGATACAGCCATATTCTTCAGGTACATCTTCCTGGAAGAAGCTCCGAAAGCAGAGGTCAAGAAATACCTAGAAGCTGAACATGCGGGCAAGAACCCAGAACCACTCAACCGTCGGGCAATGGTTCTATACGATGTGATTGACTCTGACAAAGTTCCGGTCTACAACGAGTCTGTGGTTGATGTCACATCTGGCAAGAGACTCGATCACAAAGTTGTCGGCAAGGAGTTCCATGCCTCACTCACAGTACCAGAGTTCCGCCAATTGGTGCAAGCCGTGGAGAAATCAGACATGTTCAAGAAATGCCTCGAAGAATACGAGCTTCCCGAAGGTTATGAGCTTGTCGTGGAACCATGGCCGTATGGAGGTCTTTTGCCTGGCGAAGAAAACCACCGCTATTTCCAAGGTCTGTGCTTCGCTCAAGATACGAGATCGAAGAACCCCGACTCGAACTTTTACAGCTTCCCTCTCCCATTCATTCCCGTGATGGACGCGAGTACACAAGAGATAGTACGGGTCGATCGCCTCGCTACAGGAGGTAAGGGCGACCCAATGGAGCCCAAATCTCATCCAAAGGACCCGGTCGGCCACTGTACGCCCTCCGAATATGTCCCAGAACTACTACCCAATGGTCCAAGAAAAGATCTCAAGCCTCTTGATGTAGTGCAGCCGGAGGGACCTTCGTTCAAGATCAGCAACGACAGTTTGGTTGAATGGCAAGGATGGCGCTTCAGGGTCTCTTTCAATCCCCGTGAAGGCGCAGTCTTACACGACCTCCACTTCAATGGTCGGTCCGTGATGTACCGATTGTCCTTCTCAGAGATGACAGTGCCATACGCGGATGCACGATACCCGTTCGCGCGGAAGCAGGCTTTCGACTTCGGTGACGGTGGTGCTGGTACCTGTGCAAACAACCTTTCGCTAGGTTGCGATTGCCTCGGTGTCATCAAATATTTTGACAGCGTTGTCACAGATGCAGAAGGCAAGCCAGAGATCGCGCCGAATGTCGTCTGCTTGCACGAGCAGGATAATGGCATAGCATGGAAGCACACCAACTGGCGAACCGGCCGAGCTGTGGTAGCGAGGAACCGAGAGCTTGTGGTGCAGTTCATCATCACTTTGGCGAACTACGAATACGTCTTCGCCTACAAGCTTGACACAATGGGTGGCATCAACGTCGAGACTCGCGCTACTGGCATTGTCAGTGTCGTCAACATCGACGCAGGCAAGCAGTCAGATTACGGAACCGTCGTCTCCGAAGGGGCCCTAGCACAGAACCACCAGCACATCTTCTGCATACGAATGGACCCCGCAATCGACGGTCACAACAACACCGCCGTTGTCGAAGAGTCCCACCCCGTCGCTATGAACGAGGAAACAAACCCGCGCGGAAACTACTACGAAGTCCGCAAGACCCCAATCAAAACCAGCAGCTGGCTCGACGCAGACGTCGCCAGCAACCGCGTCGTCAAGATCCAAAACCCGTCCAAAACAAACCCCATCTCCGGCCGCCCAGTAGGCTACAAGTTCGCGCCAATGGCCACCCAACTCCTCCTGGCCGACAAGAACTCGGTCCAAGCTCAACGCGCGCTGTTCGCCCAACACCACGTCTGGGTCACCAAGCACCAAGACGGCGAGCTGTACGCCGCGGGCCGCTACACCCTGCAGTCGACGCGCGAGGAGGGCGGTCTAGCAGACATGGTGGCGCGCAACGACAACACCGAGGACGAAGACATCGTCGTGTGGGCGACGTTCGGCCTGACGCACAACCCGCGCGTCGAGGACTGGCCGGTCATGCCGGTTGAGATCCACGAGTTGAAGATCCGGCCCGCGGATTTCTGGCATGAGAACCCGGGCATTGATCTGCCGACGAACAAGAATCAGGCGAGTCGATTGGCGAACGAGGAGTCGTGCTGTGGTACCAATGGTGTCAACGGGGTAAACGGCCACCATGTCGCGTGAGGGCTTCTGGGATAAGAAGGTGCATATTTTTACAAGCAGGTGTTAGGGTTAGGATAGCGGCAGACAGACACGGAATGCAGCGATCCCATTGTGTTTTGGAAGTGAACATTACGTATGCTCGTATATCTGACATGCAGCCTTTGTTCTTTCGCGGCGGCATGCGGCTCATGCACGGCTAGAAATTGAACTCGACCAACGAGCAGATCATTTTGTGCCAACAGTCCTACTATGTCATTCGGCTCGGTACATGATCCACGACGCTAGTAGATAGATGAGCGACCTGATACGAGCCCTTCGGACGATGAGTCTAGCGTAAGCACAATCAGAATAGGCGGGTGAGCATATATACGCAAGCCCGTCTCATGGCCAGGAAAGCGAACAGTCCTTCTCCAGAACGCCCTTCTTCTGCTGTGCACAAGCTTTTCTTCTCCGACCAAAGAGGGGCCTCGAACGACTTTCTCCAGTCGAGAACACTTACCATGTTTCCGAGTCTGTTCTTTCCTCACCTCAGGCGCTCCAAGCTCTGCATGCACGCACGCACATGCTATTGCTGCCCGATCTTTTGCGTCAGTTCACTTCTTCTTCCTCGCCTCCTCGGGATGCGCCAGCGCCTCCGCGTTCCATCTCGGATCATCACTCTCGTTGACCGGCGCCCAACCCAATTGGATCTACACGTCCGCACCAGTCAGCCAGTTGTCCACTGCACCCCAAAAAAAACCCGACGCGAAAAAGCACATCATGCCTCACCCGCGCGGCCGAACCAAGTCAAGCCAAAGCAAACCAAACAAAGCACCAACTACTCAAGCACTCACCTGCATAGTCTTCTGATCCCAATCCTTCGTAAAACTCCTAATCTTGCCCTCCTCAACCTCGAAAATCGCCGCGGCCGCCCACCGCGCATGCCTGCCCGACCGCTGGATCCCCTTGTACGGCTCTCCGCAGTGGCTGCCCTCGGCCGTGTACCGCAGCAGCACGTGGCCGTCTTTGGCCCAGGCCTGGTCGAAGCGCACGATGTGCAGGTCCGCGACGCTCGCCATGACGACGCTGTGCGACTGCGCGTAGTCCATGGGGGTTTCGGCGCCGGGGAAAGTGGCGGGGCCCCAGAACCAGGCGTCGGAGTGGCAGAGGTGCGACACGCTGGAGCCGCCGGTGTTTTCGGTCGGCGAGTAGGCGATGGCCATGTATTCTTTGCAGAGGGCGATATTGTTCTGCAGTGTGGTGTGGTGTTAGATGGTTTGTAAGGGGGTGGGTTAGTCTGGTGGGAGTGGTGGGGGGACCTTACCTCTTCTTCTTCCGTTTGCTTGGTCGTCATTATCGACGGGGGGTGCTCGCGGGGTGCCATGTTGTCTATTAGATCTCGGCTGGTGGGTGTGAAGCAGAAATTGCCGATCAAGTCTTTTGTGGTACTCTTTGGTAATAAGCGTTGAACAAGGACTGGTGCTAGGTAGGGTTGAATGCTTTGTATATCAGCTTGTCATCGTGATATATCCGTCGATGCTCATCATGACATCAGTCTCTGCGATGATGGAAATGCGTAGGTTGAGCTACGGTTCAGCCGGAACGACAAGTACTGGAAAGGGGGGTCGCTCCCCTTGGTCATACACCTGTCCTCTACAAAAGTGACCAAACTCCTCAAGTCCTTAAGAACAAGTCTTGCTTTGGGCCCTCAATGCAGTAGTACTACTACTCGAACTTACCTAAGAGCCAACTCGTGTCGGCCAACCGCAACCATCGAATCAAACGAACAACGCGATATTCGAATACAAACTCCCATAATGGCTTGAGTCTCGTGACCACTAACCGCTCATCTGACGCATCATAACAGCAGTGCTACAGCAGAGGTCTGGTGGAGGCTCGAAGTAGTGCTGCAGCTCAAGATCCGTCTATAGACCTGGAATAATGAAGGCGCGTTTGACAAGACGATGCCGATGGCGGCAGGCTCTCTGCTGGTCATGAGCATGTTGGCAAGGCAAAGCCTCCGCCACGAGTTTGGATACAAAGAAGAAGTTCAAGGTCCGCAAGCTGGAACACAGAAAATCGGAGTGGAACAGGTCAAGAACCGAAGTACCTAACTAGGCAGACAGGCAGGTCAAACCCGATCCTCGGCCCCGTGCACGACTGGTCGACGTGACCAGCCGTACGCATAGCCGGCTCAAGTTGTCTTCACGATTTCCCCAGTCTTCATAATCAATCGCAACGCCGAGACCTCAACCGATCTACTAACAAACCGACAAAAATTCATCTACAACTTACTGAATATTGACAATGTCTCTCGCTAACAGAGACAACAGCAGCGCGTGGCGCGTCGCCGTCATCGACTCACCCAAGGACCTCGAGCAAGCATTCGACGTCGTATGCGCCTGTTTCGGGCAGCAAACCCACGACGGCATATTCTTCGCCCTGCACCCGGGCTGGGATACCACCGCAGGACACTCAGCGGGGACGCAACGTTTCGTCGAGCGGTGGCGCTCTACCACAAAGGACAGGAACGGCGACCCGAACACGGTCTTTCTCAAGGCGGTGGCGCCGGACACAGAACAGGTCGTTGGGTTCGCGATCTGGGTCCAAGCGTCTGTGGTAGAGGGGCACGGCGATGCGCCGGCGGATCTCAGCACGACCACGGACCTGGAGGCGCTGTACCCGGGGAATACAGCCGAGCAGCGCTATGCTTGTCAGCTTGATGCTTCGCTGCACAGACGTCGAGGTGAGGTTGTGAGGGAGAAGGCTACGGCTTCGCCTCCTGCGATCATGGTGCTGGACTTGTGCGTGGTTCATCCGGATTTTCAGCGAAGAGGAATCGCTGGGGGACTCGTGCAGTGGGGCCTTGATGAGGCACAGCGGCGCGGTGGGCTGGAGTGCACGACGGAAGCGAGTAGTATGGGTAGGCACGTGTATGCTAAGCTTGGGTTCAAACAGGAGGGAGGTGAAATTGAGTTCGAGGTTGATGAGGAGTTCAAGGGGAGGGAAGTGCCGAGTAATATCTTTATGCGGACGGGAGTATCTTAATGCACGGTTCCTGGAATCTTGGGCCTTGTGCATGTTACTGTTACTCAACGACACCGTAATGTGGGAGGGTTGCCCATGACGATCGTATCGCTCCTTCGCCCACCGTGCTCGGTTGTCTGGTACCTCAAGAGACTGAACGTGCCCACCCACAAGTCTCATGCTACGACACCTCCATTCCACCACGGGTAATAGCTTGTTACCGTCCTTCTTCTTCTTCTTCTTCTTCTTCTTCTTCTTCTTCTTCTTCTTCTTCTTCTTCTTCTTCTTCTTCTTCTTCTTCTTCTTCTCTCCTCCGTAATCAGTTTGTAGGCTGTGCTCCATAAGTCCCTTATATTCGCTTTTCACAGCAGTACACGGTAAGTATAGTGTCCTTCTGGAGTCAACCTCATACGCCTACCACCTGATAAGTCCTCGAAACTCCTCAACGTAGTCCTTGAAGTCCTGATCCTCCGCTGAGTGCACCTCCTGTACCATCTTTGATCCCTGCTGCTTCGCGATCGGTCGCTCCTCCAACACATTATTGATCTTTTCGATGAGTTGCTTCATAAGTCGACTAGCTATAATGATGAAGGTAGCAGAGTCTCTATTGCCTGTCTCGCTTGTGACGACAGATTTGCCGAATGTCTCCACAGAGCCTATAGCGGGCTGAATAGCTGCACTAGCTCGTAGATGAGCAGTCTCGATTTCACGTCGAAGGTCGAGCAGGTTTTTGAACATGTGCCTGACGCCATCCTCGAAAGTCTTTCGTTTCTTTGGAATGCTGGTCCTGACCTCAACTAACACCGAAGAGTATACAGTGATATTATATCCAGGTTTCCTATAGAGAGGTTGAGGCGGTATTGTAATCGTGTAGCGGAGTACTATGTTGACCAGCTCCTTGGATAGCGCAGATCCAGCAACGAGGGCCAGTAAGAGCTCTGCTGTGTGTTCGATCCCACGCCATAGACCTTCCGGGTAGATGGTCTCCTGCACTTCCGATCTCGTCATCAAGAAGCCTGAGTCAGCGGAGGGATGACTCCTGTCTGGCGCTGGGGCGTGGGGTGTGTCAGACATGGTAGTGTGTCGTAGAGCGTCGAGTTGAAACAATGGATGGATCAAAGAGGTGTAGCAGCTGTGATGCATTGACCCAAGCGTCGCGAGCCAACATTAAATGGTGTAAGACCCGGCTTGCCCAAGGTTCGTTGCGACGTAGTGTATCCACCATGACTCCACTCCGCTCAGGTCTTCACTGTCAACCGACACACTGAAGTAGATGTAGCTTCAATTTATCGGTCATTATCTTCTCGAGGCACTCGTTCACCGCTTGTTTCCAACACTGGCCCACCTCTCCCTCGACCTTACGCCGATTAGCTCATCGCCTCCCATACCTCCTCCACTCCCACCACCACCTCCCCAGCCTTCACCCAATTCACCAACAACTCTCGCCGGACTTCCAGCAATCACACTGTTACTCGCCCAGACACTGTTCGCTGGCAGTACCGCACCCTCAAGGATCCTAACATTCTCCTTAATCACCACGAAGTTGCCAATACTGACGTTTGCGCCGATATGCACGTTCGACCTGATCTCTGCTGCTCTGATATGGGTATTGGGTCCGATAAAGACATGATCTGCTATGCGCAGTGGGTAATAGGTAAACTGGCCTTCACCAACCTTGCCATCGGCAGTCTTGGCCCTGTCAATGCGGGATGGCGGATGGAGCGTACAGTGAGGCGACGCAAAGACATAGCGGCCCAGAGCGACGGAACTGGCCTGGCTGGGCTTTTTGGCAGCAGCGGATTTCGGGTCGAGGCTGTCGGTCGACTTCTGGGGTTGGCTTGGCCTGATCAGGTCACCTCGAATGACGGTGCCTTGCTGCACGACACACTTCCCAGCTAGGACGATGTGTTTGGCTCCGACTATCTGGGCGAGACGCGAGATCTTGTTGCCAGTCTCTGTCTCAATGTATTCACCCTTTGCGGCTGGCTTTGATTTAGAAGACATGATTAGGTCATTTGCTGTGCAAGACTAACCCCTTAGCTCTGGATCGATCACCGTGGCATGGATCAGAAGGAAGAAAACAGTGACGATCACATCATGGCTTGCAGGACGAATGGCCGTCCTACGGGAAGAGATGCGTTGTCGAAGTGAAGTCGCGACTTGCTTCGGCAGACCTGCCTCACCAGCGCGGCTCCTGTAATGCAGGAAGCAACGTGTCACGGTATGCAATCTTTCCCAAACACTGCACTTGACATGGCTAATGGTACAGAACACATTCTATCGTACAGCACATCTATCCTGCCGACTGCTAAAAGATTATATATGAGGCTCAACCTGCATGCTCGACCACCTCCGTCACTAGCTGTCCGTTCCTAAAGTACGACCTCAGCTGCTCGGGTAATGCCGTCTCCTTGCTGTCATCGTCGTCACTCTTTGGCGGCGTCACAATGTTGATGGAGCTGCACTTGCTCGTGAATACCTCGGGCGGTGACCTCATGCTTGCTTCTTGTAGGTAGATTTGAGCGCCGTCAATCTGATCCAGCATTATCGTCGGCAGGACACCATCCACCTGCAACGCGAATTTAGGACACTTGATGACGTCTATACTCGAGACCAAGGACTCGATGAGCATGGACAGGCCAGTGCAGTTGTCGACGGAGATGGCGTTAGCCTTGCCCTTGACCTGTATGACGCACTTGGAGCACTTGGAAATCAGGATACTGTGGTTGAGCTCTGCTGGGATCTCGATGATCTCTGAACCAGTGTTCTCGAAGTTCTCGACAATCCACTTGTTGCCGTCAAGCTCCTTCTTTCCTGGCCTCTTACTCTTCAGGCTGTCTGGTTTCTTGGCCGGCATGGGTGATTTCGATCGATTCGAGCCGAGAGAAGTCTGGGATCCGGCTCGCTGTGGTCCAGTGCGTAGTGCCGGGTTCTTGTGTGTCATTTCTGACTTGTCGACCTTCCTCAGGCCCGAAGTGACAGCCGAGCCCTGGTTCAGCTGGTCGAAAACTGCAGTCATGTCGCCGCCCTTAGCAGCGCCACCGGAAGGTGGCGGGGGCGCCTGCGGTGCACCGTTGTCATCGAAGACGGGTAGAGGGGGAGGAGGAGGCGGGGGAGGGCCACCGGCGGATTGGCTTGGCTGACTTGCCTTCGGCGTGGCTGAACCTGACTGGATCTGGTTGAGTGCTTCCATTGCATCGATGCCGTCTTTGTTGTTCCACGTCAGACCAGTCTTGTAGTGTTGTCTTGTGTACTCGGCAAGAGACTTGAAGAGCTTGTAGTATGCTTGCACGTATTTGACGTGATTCGGGTCCCTGTTGGGGTTAGCACCATTCCACATCAACCACATCGATGGGCCTACTTCTCTCGGTACTCCTTAAGCACCTTGTTGCCATTGTATTGGGCACCGCCCAGAGCACTGTCGACGAGATCTGCTGGTCTCGTCTCCATGATCCAACCCAGACCAACGATACCCTCCGAAACCATACTAAGGTGGAGGAAGAGGGGCGAGGGGCGGTTTGTCTCCTTGATCTCGTCGACTTGGGAGATGTATCTGTGGATCTCGGCGATGATATCTGCGTTCATGGGGTCTGGCTTCTTCGCTTTCGTGGTCATGAGGAGGAATGTTCTTTCAGCTTGGAATGCCTGAAGCACTGCTCTGGCCTGCGTAGGCTTAATTAGTATTGCTCTGCTAACCACTTGGTCGGTCGTACCTGCTCCTCGACAAGGCCGCCGACCTGGCCTGCTGCCTGCACGAAAGCAGTGACATCGTTCTCGATCAACTCATCGAACTCTTCGATCTTGCGTGGCAGGGGCTCGGCTGGCTGAGACTGAGGCTGAGGTTCGGGGGTAGGAGTAATGGTTGTCTGTGAGTGTGTTGCTATAGCTGAGGTCGATGATTGATCGCCTTTGACTGAGCCGTTAAGGCCAGTGCTAGTTGGTGCGCCATCCACCGACGTTGCTATGTCTTCCAGTCGCGATGTAGCAGCTTCAAGCCTGTTCCCCTGTCAGCATCGCCATCCAAGATGAGATCTTGGGCGTACTCGTGCGCACCGCTTAATCAGAGTGGTGAGGTTGTGCATGTTGTTCTGGGCCGCCATGTTGTAAGAGAAAGGGCCGGAACGCGCTTATGATGTCGGTAATGGAGCTGTGCTCAGTCGTGTTTGCAATGCGGAAGTACCTACCTAGCCATGTAAATAATGCTACAAGTACAACCGGAGTGATCGGCAGGCGCCATGCACCAACGCCCCTTCCGCGGCAGGGGTCCAAGTCTACTGCAACCTTGCTTCAGATCTCCTCTTACCTACCCTGCCATCTGTAGGCATCACTATCGTTGCAGTCCGGCGCGACGAGAATTGTATACATTGAGCTTAGGCACGGCGCTGAAGAGTCTCCAAGCTTCACCTGAGCTACAAAGCTGAATGTATTCGTAGATGGAGATGCCGTTGCCGCTACCATCTGCCATGTCCCCAACCACAACTTTCCCGTCACCGTGAAGCCCGTAGATACCGTCTACTCTCTCTTTGCTGCAATCGATGATCACGTACGGCTCTTCTGCTCCGATAGACAGTACCATGGCGGCGACTGTGCCGACCTCGTTCGTGACCTTCGGCATGTTCATTATCGATGAGATAGAATGGCAAACAGCTAACCCACCTCCCTCAAAACACAACTTGATAGGCGGAGCAGGCACCTACGCCGTCCTGGGCGCCCGACTTGCCTCGTCACCATGCCAGCTGCTCTCTCAGAGCATATCGTGGATCGTGGATATCGGGTCCGACTTCCCCTCCGAAGTCAAGAGAGCCATCGACAGCTGGAACACTAATTGCATCTTCCGCACCGATACTTCCCGTCTGACAACTCGAGCCTGGAACGGCTATGGAGAGAATGAGCTGCGAGCTTTCAAGTACCTGACCCCGAAAGTGAGGCTGGAGGTCTCCTCACTCAACGAGTCTCAGCTCATGAGCAAGTCCTTCCACATGGTCTGTTCGCCTGAGCGATGTCTGGATATCACAACAAGGCTACAGGCTGCCAGACATGCAAGGGCTCACGACCAGAACCCAGTCATCGTCTGGGAACCAATCCCCGACCTCTGCTCCCCCGGGGAACTAGCACGTCTCCAGTCAGCAGCCAGACATTGCTCCATCATCAGTCCCAACCACGACGAGCTCAAGATGTTCTTCTCACCCGTAGTCGCCCAGGATGCCAGTCAAGCGCATCTCGTCGCAAAGTTACTGGCCTGGGATGACCCTACATCTAACAACAGTGTTCCCTCGCCGCATCCCATCGCGATCATCCGCGAAGGCGCCAACGGAAGCACAGCATATCTCCACGACTCCTCGGACACTGGCACCAGCCACCCCCTATCCCTCCACCTACCTGCCTACCACACTCCCGACATGGCACCCTCAGTCACCGACCCCACAGGCGGCGGCAATACCTACCTCGGCGCCCTCGCGATCGCAACGACAGACGCACTACACGACCAAGCAAGCTACCAGGCGATCTGCAAGCACTTAGGCCTCCCCCCGCCAACAGGCCGTCCAGACACGGAGCACAACGGCTCAACACCCCAGTCACCGCAGGGACAGATACAGACGGTCGCGATCGCCATGATCTACGCCCTCGTCGCCGCCGGCTTCGCCATCGAGCAGAACGGCACCCCGGCACTCCGACTGGACAAGTCGGCCGCAGGGACCGCCGAGTCCTGGAACGGCGAGAAGTTCATCGATCGGCTGCAGAGATACCTGGATCGCGAAGGTGAGGTGATTAAAGACCAGCTTCGAGCAGCAGGAACACCACTCGAGCCATCGTAGAGAGACGTGGGGGGCTAGACAGATAGATGAACAGATAGATAGATTCTCGTCAGAATGTCACATCATGTCATGCCATGTCATGCTAAATGCCGCGTAGATGCAAGAACCAAGCGAGAGTCTACTCGCTCGCTCGCTCTCCAACACGCTCGTGTCCGAGTATGCCTTCCCGCTCCAAGGCTAGGTATCCCAGGCCATGCCACGCCGTTCCCAAACGCCTTGCAACCGCTATGCCAAACAAAGTCTCTATCCGTCGCACCTCACATATTCAACAAACTCAACGTCCCCTTCCTCGACGGACTCTGGGTCCCGTTCTTGGAAGCAGAGCCTAGCCCCCCATTGCCCTCCACATCGCCCGCCTCACTGACATCAATCCCCGAGTCGGTGCCACTATACACCCCGCCAGAATCGCCGATATCAATATCCCACTCCTCCTGCTCTGCCTCGCCGTCCATTTCGCCATCTGCCTGGCTCCAGCCCTTCTGCTCCGCACCCCTCACATTCCACCTCAACGCCCGCTGCACGCTCTCCACCCACTCGTTGGTTCCCGTCATCACAGTCGGGAACGGGTACTGACTGGCCTCAAGTGTCACGTAGTCGCCCTGCTTCAGCTCAATCCGGCCCTTGCCATCGAAGGAGCAGTAGGCCGAACTGCGGCTGCGTCCCGGCACCGCGATGCGCAGACTCAGCGTGTCACTCAGCACCATCGGTCGGAACGACAGTGTATGCGGACAAATGGGCGTGAGGAGGATGGCAGGAATACTGGGGTGGATCAGACTGCCGCCCGCGCTGAGACTGTAGGCCGTGGACCCGGTGGGCGTGGAGAAGATACAGCCGTCAGCCTGGACGACGGTGAGCAGCTCGTCGTCGCCGTAGAGTTCCAGGTTCGAGACGTAGGCGCTCGGGCCCCGGTCGATGACTAGCTCGTTCAACACCTCGAACTGCTCGCCTTCCTCTACGGCGTCCTTGTCGGCGTTGGCGGAGCGGTCTTTCCGCCAGACCGTGCACGTGAAGCGCATGCGGAGGTTGACGCGCATGCCTATGTCGCCCATGATGCTGTTGAGGTGGGACTTGTACTTGTCGAACTCGAAGTTGGTGAGGAAGCCGAGGGAGCCGAGGGCGAAGGAAAGAATGGGTGGGACGACGCGCTGGAAGAGCCATGATGTGAAGAGGACGGTGCCGTCGCCACCGAGGGTGAGTACTAGGTCGAACTTCTCTGGGTTGCTCCAGCAGAGATCGGGCGTCCAATAGCGGAGCATTGATTTGAAGCGCGTGTCTCTTGCTCGGAGTGAGGGGGCGTCAAAGCGCTTGCTGTGCTTGAGTTTCGCGTCCACATAGACGTTCACGCCTACTTCTTGGCCGTAGCGGGGCGTCGTAAGAAGCCATTCGGCTAATTCCCTGGTCAGATGGACAAGGCTGTTGTCTCGTGCTCGCGTGACTATCATGACACTCCGTACAGCCCGTTTTAGAGGCTTGCGTTGTAACTGCTTGCTTACCTCACGGACGCCGGTGGCCGTCTGCATGAGCCGTGAGTGGGAATATTCTTCATCGGCTTCTTGAGCGTCCTTGATCTCCTCCAGGACCTTTTGGATGTCGACCAGGCCTTCAAAGCGTTGGTGGAAGAAGCAGGGACTCCGCAACAGCGCGGCAGGGATTGAGGTATCGAGGCTCGGAGGGGTAATGGAGAGTGGTCGTGGTAGGGAAGCAATCTGAGCTGCCATGCTGGGAGAAGGAGGATTGGATCTAGAGTGTGGCTGGCTCTGTGCCTCAGCCAGGGCTTGCGCCATGGAGGTGAAAGAGCTGTTCAAGCCGACGTTGGACGCGGTGGTGCTGGCCGTTATCGGTCGAGAGGCCATGGCTTTGATTATGGTCTGGCGGGGGATATCACCGCTGGCCCTGCGGCTCTTCTTGCGGTCGCCGAGATACTGGGCAGGGATGGGAGAGAGACACTGCTTTGCTTTTGCTATTGTTGAGTCCATCGCGTTGCTTGTATGCGCATATTGTGTTGTAGTTGGCGTACCAAGTGGTGCCGGCTGGTCTGCTGAAGCAGCACGCCCCTCTTCCCTGGTCAGATCGGATGCATATTGCTGAAGGGTAGATGCTGTCAATGGATGTTGATGTTCAGGTGTTGTCACGTCTGGTGATACAATAGGTGATGTAGGCAGCAGGAGATCGGGAGCATTGTCAGGGCGACCAGTTGCGCCGTCGGTCGTAGATGTGGTGCAGGTAGCTGGGAAGACGTGTAGAGAATGATGCGCTGATTCCATGGCTTTGGAGGCCGCAAGCCGCAAGCCGCGGTGACGCTGGTTGATCGGCCCTAAGCCCTCGGGATTTAGGCAAAAATGCGCCGAACTGCACCACAGTTTCCCTTCAACTCCCTCGACGGGGTTAGTGATGCACTGGTTTTTGGCTCAGGACCTGATCACATCAATTTGGCACGGCAAGAGTCTTCTCGTCAATGGTCTTGAGACTCGAGATGGTCATAACAGATGGCCGGTGAGATCTTCATCAGGCGGCCACGCAGGGGTACATATGTTGAGCGCCATGTTTGGACAGAACATCGCCCCGGCTATTGATTGCGTGCTACTGGCAGTACCCGTCACCATGAAAACCGCAATGAATTTGAAGCTCATCAAATGGGGCATGGAGAAACTGGATCCGTCTCGCAGATGCCGCCGCAAGTTTGGCAGCGCCGGGAACGGTCTCGGGGCGTGAGAGGACAGCGTCACCTCGCTCGAAGTGGTTAGCACCCTCCACCAAAACCTTCACGATTGGCTTCACCCGTACGAGTGCTCCGTAGCTCTTCCTTCGTTTTCACCTCTCGCCGCAGAAGGTGATAGGCGAGTCGGCCAGCGAATCTCAGCGGGTTAGCGCTCGACATGCGACACGAGAGGCTCCAGCCGTGATACCAAGTTGATGTTTCGAGGTGATACGGCTCTTGCGAGGTATGTGCCCTGTCCAGCGTGCGCTTGAAACAGTCTCCCACTCGCGATCTATGGTAGAGTGCAAGGAGCCAATAATGTTAAGGTAGGGCTACTCGACATCTTTGACTGGGCCCGCGGCAGGTGCTCGTCACTGCACCACGTTCAGTGTCTCACTTTGTAGCCTGATACGCAACCAACACGCACTCGGTCGTATCGCTGGTCAGACACATGTTGGACTCGAAGCCATGAACGGCCCTGGTCAGTTGTAAGCTTCGTGCAGAGCACTCGCTAGACCCTTCGAAGCAGCATATTAGACTACTCAGAGGGTAGAGAGACTCCTCAGTCTCTTACTCGGACCGGCTCTTCCTTTTAAATCGCATGCAATCGTCTGGGTATCGTAGTGAAATCAGCGCAGTCATTACCCTCCATCTCGTAGTACAAACATTTCATCGTTCACTTTCCCCTTACTCTCCTCTCCACCGGCCATCGTTCGCAACTTTCGTCTCAACAGCCTGTCTCATAACACCAAACAGTGACTGCCGACCACTACTGCCGTTCATGTCGACATCCGCATGCTCATCACCCTCAACGCCCCCAAACACCACTCTCCTGGCCACACTCTCCGCCCTCTCCCACTCCTCGGCTTCAAAAGCCCCCTCACTCTCCACAACCAAACACTCTCCCCCCCTGCCGAACCCAAAAACATGCAAACTCGTCGCCGCCTTCCGGTCCCTCACCCCCGGCCAGGCCACCACTGCCCCCTCGTCATCCACCGCGATCACCACCGCCCCAGCCACCCCGCTCATCTGCACTCCCCCATCCAAACACCCCGCCACACCCGCATTGATCGCACCAGCCAACACCTCAAGATACCCCTCTCCCTGCCCACCCGCCTTCACGCCCCCCGGCACCCCCTCATCGCTCTCCGCATCGACAACCTGCAGCGTCACCCCCAACATACACCGCGGCGTCTCCTGCCCCCTCACCACGCTCTTCAGCACCCGGCGCACCACACTCTCCACATGCCGCTCTTTGACCTGTGCCACGGCGTTGTGCGGGATGAGGTTGACCTCGATGTAGGTGTCCTCGGGCAGTTCGTGGCTGCGGTACTGCACTTCGAGCGGGTAGGAGACGCCGCAGACGATGGTGTGCGAGCGCGTCGGGGAGATGTAGGTTGCGCTACCGTCGGATGTGGAGAGGGTGTGCAGATCGATTGTGGGTTGAGGCATGGTCGTAGCTTTGAATACAAGGGCACGGTCGCAAGAGGTACGTGTATGTATATGCCTATGGTGTCGCGACGTGGCAGCAGTTATCTCGTGCGGAAGCGCATATGTAGATGGGTAACTTCGTCAATATAATTCGTCGTTGGATGGTAAGATTGGTCGGTATAGTGGTGTCGTCGAGATGTTCAAATGTTCTTCACTGGCTTAGTAGAAGCAGAAATCAGCTCACTGTTTGCGTGTCGTCCGCGTCCTGATGTTAAACTTACCTGTAGGAACACAAGGGCGATCATCGGTCACTGCGACTTGAACAGAAATGTTGGAGATGGAGATGCCTGAAGTTTCATGGCCCTCACCAGCTGCCTCAGGCATCAATTTTCCTTACTTATCCTTTTGCTCACTACCCGTCACAAGCCTAGCGGCGAAGTAAGCAGCTTGCCTGCCAGGATCGGATGTTGTGCAAGACCTCCGCGTGGACAGCGATCCATGACCTGGCTATTTACTCGGCAGTTATTCCTGCATCTAAAGAGCCAGTATTGGACGTTATTTCCACGAAGCAAGCACTTCATAATACATCGTGGTCTAGTCAGGCCAGGTTTCAGTGAGATGTAGAACGCGCAGGTCAAAATTCTAATTCCACCAACCCACTCAAGGCAGCCATCACATCAAGAATTGCGGAATGCTAAAACTACAAGTTACAGGCCCTGTCCTCCTCATAGGCATCCAAATCAGCCACCAAGACCATCACTTCAAGAAAAGATGTCGTACTTCCTTCGTGTCTCAGACATGTAATACTCCAACAGGTTGACCTGGCTCTCCTCCGTAAAATGGCTCAAAAGCCTCTGGTCGTCGTCCACGATGAGCTGCAGGCGCTCAACGAAGCCAATGACGCTTCGTTTGACGGTATAAGTATAGGTTGCTAGGGCGTGTTTTGCAAGCTCACAGAGCTCTTCTTCCTCCTGAGCTGTGAGCTGTTTGTTCCGCTCTCTGCCCTTCTCGAGAATGATTGCAAGCGTAGAAAGGGCCGTTTCGTACAGGTGGTCCAGCTCTTGCGGATACTCCTCATGAGGAGTTGTAATGATCTTGTGTTTAGGTTTGTTCTCGTTGACGGCATCATTGAGATAGCCACCCATGGCATCGTCACCAAGGTCAGGCTTCTCTTCTTCTTCGCCCTTCCTGATAGCTCGCAAGATAATATCTTCTCCAGTATCAATGGCTGATACCACACTAGGGATGAAGTCAAGGGGATTCGGACACCCACTGATGACCGTAGAGATGTTCCGCATACATAGTTCTGTTCTTCGATCCTTGGGATCCTGAGGTAGTGTGCATCGATAGAATATCATAGTTCGAATCCAGTCTGGTCGATATTTGTGGGACCAATTGCCATATTGCTGGATAAGTGGTATGGTTGTCTGAAGGATAAGTTGCCGACCATAGGGGTAGGAGGCATACGATTTGCTGGGTACGAGATCGAACTTCGTCGCTAGTGACTCTGATAAAACTGAGAAGACCCGATCAAAAGTTGCTTCATCGGAAATGATGTCCGGATACTGTTCGAGGATGCCCTTGAGTTTCCGACACATCAAAAGGTCACTCGTGACTGAAGGAGGAAGTCTATTTAGGAAGCGTCGAGCACTGTTGCGGTCGTTCAAACCCGGTGCCTGTTTTCTTTCTCCTCCTTCGGCAAGGCTTTGATCAGTGTTGCCCAACCCAGACCTGTTTGCCAACGGGGCTTCGGTGCCTTCTAGCGAGCCGCTCTGTTTTGGATCGAAGCGCGAGATTGTCGTATTCTCCTTGCCTTCAGGAACATATGGCGGCGGTGCTCTTGATTGAGAGATAGGTGTACTGGATGCGGTGTCGGTCTGCTTATATTGCTTTGTTTCGGGGAGGATGTTGCTTTTGGTCATGGAGGTGCTCGAAGCTATCTTAGGCTTCGGCGATGGCATTGGTCTTCGCTGCTCGGTGACAGTGTTGGAGGCTTCCGACGAGGCAACTGGTGCTGATCTGGAGCTGGAAGAAGACGTGGGTCTCGAGTCTTTCTGAGTCTCTTTTGGCTGGGCGGTGTGGCCAGCTCGTGAGGACGTGCTGCTCGGCGCTACTTGAGCCTGTCCGTGCATATGTGATGAGACTGCATGACCAGCGCGGGATGATGGTCTGGCAGGTGCAGTCTGTGATCCTGTCATAGGGGTGACATTTATCCTTGGTCGCCTGACAGGGGCTGAGAGTAGTCGTGAGCTAGCACTCGGCTTCGTAACGACTTCGTCATCTCGTGGGAGTTCTTTCGCGTGTGGCTTTGGCTGATCTTTCTGTAGCGCATGTGGGAGATCCTTACTTGTCCTATCAAATGAGGTAGTGCCAGCACCTGCGCGATCGTGCTGAGGTCTGAAGCCCCTCTCCTCTTTTTTGGGCTTGTCCTTGCGTGGCTCGTGTATCTCGATGTTATCATGACTGGCCGTGGAGGCACTGAAGGCTTTTGGATGTTTCTGCGTTGCTGATGCTTCTTCTTCCGCACGCTTCTTCTTGGCCTGTTCTTTCCGAACTTCAGCCAAAGCAGATCTTGGTCGAGGAGGCTGCTTTTTAGTAAGGGCACTTTTCTTGTCTGGGTTGTGAGGATCGTTCTGCAAGGCCGTTTTCTTGTGTTGGTCTAGCTTTTCCATGATCTCTGCTGCACCATCAGAGTCTAGCCTGCTGTACGTCCAGTACGTCGCACGAATGTTGGTGCGAACTGTGGCGTCTGCATCTTCTAATGCAAGGTGTAGAGCTCGACAGATCATTCGTGATTCTTTGTGAAGATCTATGTATCGATGGTATTCTTTCAGCAGAGTTTGTAGCCATGCTGTGCCATGCTGCTTCGGTCCAGGAGCCTTTTCTTCGAAGACCTGGCAGACATGCCAGAGCAGTCTATGGTGGTATGTAGAGTACTGGATGACGTTGGCGACTGCTGCCGCTGCGACCTTGACCGCAACCTGCTTGGTGTTCGCACAGAGCTTGATGAGATCTGGCAGCATTCTGTCGAGGTGTGGATGCATGTCTCGCTCAAGGACTTTGGGTAGAGCCCCGAGGAGTTTGCATGCCGAGATGGATAGCTGTGTTCGCTCAGACCGTGCACAGTCGAGGAGATTGTTGAAGTAGGGCTCGATTTGAGCAGTAAAGTCTTTTGGAAGATGGGAAGTGCCGTAGGTGTCAATGGTCGCGGTCAGCTTATTGCAGAAGTCCATTCGTGACTTCCAATTGTCTTCGCCAGCAGATTTTGGGAGGCGGAATTCAGTGGCGCCATTCGAGCGCAGGACCTCGGAGTAGTCCATCTTTCTGGTGAATGTCGGTAGAGATGTTTTGGTCTTCTAAACCAGTCTTGGTACTATAGGTGTAAAAATAGGTCAGCAGTCTGTGATATCGAGAGGTAGTCGGAAGACAGGAAGGTGTAGTTAAGAAGGTAAAGAAAGTGCAAGATCAAGGTAAACATGACAATCAACAAGAACAAGCAGACGCAGGCAAAAGCACAACGAAGCCACGTGGGAAGCATCCGGAAAGAACATTTCAGCGTTAGTCACTCAAAGTGCAGCAAGACAAGACCTGAGTGAGAGATGCTCAGCTGAGCAGTGTGAGCCAAATGAGTTGAAACCGGGTATGGAGGTCGTCTAGGTGCTGCAGTGCAAAGATTTGGCGTGAAAGTGAATCGCGTCAAGTCCGTTGTAGATGTCGAGAAGCTTCATCGGGGCACGCTTTAGGCGTCGTGGCTGCTTAGGGTGCTGGAAAGTACTGAAAGTTCCGGCATACGTAGCCTGTCACAGCCGCTAGATCAGAGGAAAGTTGCTCGTCGCGATGGGCTTCTTGTTGGCTCGGTGCGAGAATTCGAGCTTGCACGCACTCTTGTTACCAGCATCCCAACGCTGCATTAGTCAGAAGTATGAGACGCACACATGGTGTACGTTTGGCTCATCCCGGTCTTGCATCCAAGTCTCTCCTTCGTCACTAGCGGTCGCACCTTCCTCGCCAGCAGGTTTGCCATGGGAACTGGAGTAATGATACAAAGTGCAAGAGCGCGAGAAACAGGATGGTGTGATTGACGATGGTATGCGGAATCCTTACAGTCCTTGCCTCGGAGGAAGATAGGTATGCACAGCCGCTGGCCGCAGGGAAGACATTTTACGACCAAAAACATTGATCATGAAAGTGAAGAGGGAAAGAACAAAGGAAGGAGCGATGCAGGAGACGACTTACTAATAGCAGGCGCGACGTGATCAGTCTTATTGCATGATGTCGGAGTTCGAACTATTTAGTGCCTTGGAAGACTTCGTGGTTGGACAAGACAAGGCCTGAGGGGTGTAGAGCGGCGCGGTATGCTGGTGGTATCAACTGTAGGAACGATACCCTAAAGGATGTTGAAGAAGTGATGTTGATGCGGAAACAAACATGCAAGAGTGGGGTGTTGTTGGGCAAATCTACAAATCGGTTCACAAGGATACTTCTGCCTGGCTCCTAAGGTCTGTTTAGCGCGAATGCGTTCGTAGATCTCGTCTGCTCTTCAGCTTCGGGACACCGACGACGACGGGTATTGTCTTCATCATGCTGAGAACTTCGTGTCGCTGTAGCAAAAGGTGTGTTGATAAAGTGCGTCCGGTGTAGAAACATCTCCAGTCGTAATCAGAACGGCTGAAGCTCTATCTAGAATAAATACTATAAGCTTGCACGGAGCTCGAGCTTCCATATATGACCATTGGATCGTGTCTGCCGGACGCCAACTCAAAAGTCAACCATCATCTTCTTAGTAGATTCAGTCGAGATTGCTGCCAGTCGTGCTACTCGTTTGATATCGATCACGCTGCGCCACGTATAGCAGCTTCTGGTCTACAGCCAGAGAAGCGCTCGGAGCCCGCTCAGCCTATTGTTGATATACCTCCTCGCTTCATAGTTCACCGCCACCTTTCGACAGCCCCAACACACGACCATGACCCGAGTCTACCGGGACAAAACACAGCTACCAGGGAACATGTCAGCGAACCCAGCTGCCGTAACAACCTTTCCATCCCCAATTCCAGCACCTGTCTCCAGAGCTCTGTCCGACAAAGTCGACGTTGAGGAGACAGAGCCGGAAGTTGAGGATGCAGAGTCCAAACATGCCCAAGACCAACACAAACGCCAGTTACTGTGTCCCTCTGCGCGCTTGCGTATTCACCTCGAAGATCTCACCAATCCTGCGACTGGTCGATTCACCAGCATCATCCCCATTTCCACGCTTCTCGATGAAGCGATCTTGAACGTCCAGCATCACCTCTTCACACCACCACGCGAGAGCAATGAAGAGGCTAGTACATCACGACCGCCACAAAAGCCTATTAAGCCAAAGCCTGAATGGAAGCCACAAGAGGTCCGTTCTGTCAGCTTAGTGCTCAGACCGATGGACGGTGTAGCTTACACCACGGGCACGAACCTCGATCCAGCGCACAAGGAAATCCATCTCAACCTTGGCTACCTCGACGCAAAGCGTGACAGCAGTAACGCCGACTTCTTGCACGAGGTCAGAGGGGTTGTTACGCACGAGATGGTGCATGTATTCCAGCACAATGCCAATGGGACGTGTCCTGGGGGTCTGATCGAGGGGATGGCAGACTATGTGCGGATGAAGAGTGGGCTAGGCGCGAAGCACTGGACGAAATGGCCTGCCAGCGAACGCACTCGTGGCAAGAAGTGGGATGAAGGGTATCAGAAGACGGCATGGTTTCTGGAGTGGCTTGAAGAAACTTGCCGCCAGGGGGTGATTGGGGAGCTGAATGAGGCAATGAGGACAGGAAAGTGGGACGACGGCAAGCTCGTGAGCAAAGTCACAGGCTCCACTCTTGATGAATGGTGGAAAATGTACAAGGAAGACTGGGAGCCGCTGAACATCAGTCGGGGAGAAGAGCAGCAAGGGTGATGTGTGTGAGTAAAAGGATACGCTACGTTGCTGTTTGCGCTATCACGCGTCTTTAGCTGGGAGCAACGCAGGGCTCGCAGGCATGGCAGCTTTTGGACTAGTTAGAACTGAGGCGGTAGGGTGACGAGGACACCTCAGCCAGACACTTGGGTCCTCACGTGCGCGCTCGGCTGGGAATAGTTGTCGGCGGCCTACTGCATCAATGCATATTGCGGTGAGAGGTTGCCGACCGAAGTCCATGCAGAGCTGAGTAGCCTTGCGCAAACAAGTAGTCAGCATCGATCAAATTCCGTCCATGATTGTGGCCGTCCATAGCCTATTCAACGCCGGCGTATGTACAGAGGCACTGTGCTTCGTGCAAGCTGCATGTGCGATAGACTGAGCCTCTTCGTCTCGTATGCATGAATTCCTGGTTGGCGCATATCAAGATATTTCCTCCCTCCTGCAGTCTGTGCTTCATATAGGGCGGGACTCGCAAGTCCTGGCATGACCACTTCCACGGTCTCACGGTCCTCTCACGACGATTCCTCCAACAAATTCTTCGATTTCTGTGCTCGCTCATGCTCGATTATCTGCTTGCTCCAGCTGTTTGCTCATTAGTCTCCGCGACACCACCAAGTAGGGCTTGCACACTCACTATCTGCTGGGGAAGAACCGATCTTGGTCTGGCATCCTGACTCTGACTTCTCGCTCGGCGCTCACTTTCCATAAGATAGCTGTCAGGCCGACTATTGTGAGACCAGCAACTGCGGTGTTGGCTTTCCAGTTATGCGGTTGACCATACCAACCACCAGCCGGCGACCAGACGTGTTTCGGGTAAGGGATCTTGCCACCACCGCCCATGTTGAGTGATTTGGAAGGAGAGGAGTGTGGTAGAAGTCGAGCTGTTGCTGCCGTCGCTGTAGGAAGTCGCCGTGACGAGGGTCAAGGTGAGCTGCGGACGGTGGTGCACGTGACTGGGACTTACCCTAACGAGCCTAATTAGTGGTGATGCGGACTTGGAAAGTCCTCTCGTGTCGCGATTGCCAAAAAGTGGTCGATGAAGGAGCAGGGCAATCACATTCAGCAACAGCTGCCTTTGACATAATCACAAAGTGGCGGAAGCTCGCTCCAGGCCATCGACTCTTCCAACTACCGTCCTTCATTTTGCTCAATGAAAGCAGCGAGGCTCCTGAGATGGAGCGGTAACGTGCTGTCTCCTAGGACGAGACCCAGCCTACGATACCCCCTTCAATACTCTTCACAGCCCATCCGACCGAGGATACAATCTCGCACGCAAGCAACAGCTGCTGCGACAATAGATCCTATCGACGATGATGTCTACACTTCAGCTTCCCCGACGAACTTAATCCCTGAAGAAATCCTCACGAAATTGCCATCACCTCCCGTCCAAGCATCGAGGACATCAGCACAGCTTGCAGCTCTACATGCACGCCTGGGCTTGCCTTCTCGACTGCCTCTTGAGTCACTCGCAAGAACCCTAGTCGACCCGTCTGCCGACTCCAATGAAAAGTTCAACAACAGCGCATTTGCCGTGCTAGGCTCAGACCTCCTTCAATACTACACCTCCGAATACATAATATGCCAATATCCACGCTTACCACTAGCCGTCGTCTTCTCAGTCATGAACGGCTACTGCGGCCCCAAAGCGCTTGCCACCATCACTCGCGAATGGGGTGTGCAGAGTGCAGCTGCGCCAGGCGGAGAGGTCGACCCAGCCCTACTGCAGTTCAAACATATGCCGCCAGGTGAATCACAGGCATTACCGAACCTTCAATCGAACGTAATAAGTACACAATCACTTCCAGACTCAAAGACTGGCAAGAGGCGGCACAGCATAAGCAGCCGCACCGTCTACGACGATGCTTTTGGCGAGATGAAGAAGAAAGACGGCAAGACGCGCCTAGAAGGCGTGACGACCGAAGAAGCATCTTCGGATTTTGTCAGGGCAGTCATGGGCGCCATATACCTCCACGCCGGACGCGCCGCGGCGAAACAGTTCTTCCAGGACCATTTCATGACCAGGCGCTTGAACGTCGCTAGCCTGATGATTTTCAGGACGCCGACAAAAGATTTGAGCAAACTGTGTGGCAGGGAGGGTTTCCAGCCACCCGTCGCGAGAATACTGTCTGAGACTGGAAGATTGAGTAGGCACCCTGTTTTCATTGTGGGCGTGTTCTCTGGAAAAGAGAAGTTGGGCGAGGGTGCAGGAGGCAGCTTAGACGAAGCACGGACAAGAGCAGCTGTTGCTGCGTTGAAGAGCTGGTACCTATACACTCCTCTCAACTATCGGGTACCAAGTGATGCAGACGAGCCGGATGCGAAGCCGTGGGCGCCTCAGTATGTCGACGTAGGTGATATTGTGACATAACCTAGCACACAGCAGTGCAAGAGGAAGGCAGAAAGAGCGGTCCATCACTTGCATCGACGACCTATCTCGAACGGGAGCCGGCATGTGATGCCGAAGCTAGTGGAGAGCCTGATCGGGGTGAAGAGACCAACGAAAAGACATCAACTCGAAGGCGTCAAGCAATAAGATGATGGACCAAAGAAAATCTTCAGAGTCGCGAGGGGCGAGCTCTAAAGATATGTATGTACAGCATAAACCACTATGGGAGACAATGTGGCATTTTGGGAAGAGAAGTCGTTCTGCGATGTAGTATGTACATATAGACATATTCTATTCTCCAATGTTGACCTCTCTTCTAATTGAGCATCTGGCATCACCGCGCAAAAGCTTCCCACTCTCGCGCTGCTGTGGTTGAATACTACCCTTCTACCCGACACTCCACCTCAGATCTGAGAAGCTGGTGAAGCAAGACAATGGCCTATAACAGCTCCACCTGGCCACACATGTACCGTCGCGTGGCGATCAGCATATCGGACCGCACCACACATCCGATCTACCAGTACGCACCCGCCTCAGATCTTCTCCGCGTACTGTACCTCTTGACCCGAGCCTACCTTCCTCTCACCTCTCGCACCAGATGCCGTGCTCCCAGCTCTGCTCGCTCGTCTACTACTGCTGATCCCGACCATGCTCTCCCGATGCCCATACTTGACACGCTGCTTGCGCATCTCGAGCGACCATTTTACCGCTCCCTTGTCCGGCTCCGCGAAGATATAGTCGATTTCTTCGAGAGTGAGATTGGCCGTCTCCGGGTAGCAGAAGTAGACTAGCGGCACGAACAGGAAGTTGGTGACCATGAAGATCAGATAGCCTTTCCACTTGAGCCGGTTCAGGAGGATGGGCGTGATCATCACGACGAAGAAGTTCCTGTGAGTGGTGGATTAGTACGCTGTTCGCGGCGCAGTTGGTTTGTCAGCAACGGGGACGTGGTTCAGAAGCGCCTGGACGCGGTATTCACGCTGTTGGCGTAGTGTGCATGATGGGAAGGACCCCAAGGGATTTTTTCAAGAGATTTCAACGTACCAGAGCCAGTTTGATGAGATCCCGATCGCGGTGCCCTTTGCGCGCGCGTGAAGGGGGAGGATCTCGGGAACATAGCACCAGGGGATGCAGTTTACCGAAGCACCAAAGACTGGATTGACGGGTTAGTGGCCTGAAGTCTGTGGCGAACGGTCTGTTCTAAACTCACTCAGCATGTAGGTGAAGAAGAATGCAACGGCCGCACTGGCAGTGGCTTTCTGGTTCGAGGTGCCATTGAACGACAACAGAATGGCAATCATCATCATCGAGATGCCTAGTCCGATTGATCCCCAAATCATCGGCTTGCGTCTCCCGACTTTGTCGGAGTAGAAGACCGGGTAGAAGCTCCCGATCACGAACATGCATTGAATGCAGCCGCCGATGATAAGACTTAGGTTCCGAGTAAGACCTACGTTTGACTCGAGAGCCTCTGGAACGTAGTAGACGCTAGAGTCGGAGCGTTAGCAAGGGGAGGTGGATGAATATCAATGCTTACACCAGGTTGATACCACCGAGCTGATTCATGAACTGCATGCCGTACGCCAAACCCACACGTCGCCCAGTCTGCACGTTGTCCTGCTTGAGAATGTTTCGCCACTTGTACTCGCCGTGTTCACGCTCGAGCTCAATGGCCTCAAGAATATCGGCTTCCTCACGCCTGACTGCCGGATCGTCAGCTGGTCGATCGTACACCTTCATCAGAATTTGAAGTGCTTCATCGTTTCGCCCCTTTTGATAGCAATATCGCGGAGATTCTGGCAGGCCGAAGACTAGAACAACGACCACGAAAGCAAAAATCATCTGGCAGGCAATTGGCAGGCGCCATGCAATGCCGACAGGCCGGGCAACGAAGCTCATTCCATAGTCAAAAAAATAGCTTAAAACAGGTCAGTGGCAGCCTTCCGTGCAACGACAATGCTGAAGCCATGAGGTCGGACGTTGGACGACAAGTAGAGGGCAGACAGTATGACCGACCTTATAACGATCCCTTTTCACGGTTAGTTGGTCTCATCTGTGTTATCGCTTGATCGCCCACATACCTATGCCAACGAAGAGTGGCTCTGAGCAGACGAGCATACCGCGAATGTTTGCCGGCGCAAGCTCGGATTGATACATTGGTACTGTACTAGTTTCGATGCCAGTGCCAATCCCTAGGTCGTTAGCATGGCTTTAGATACAGGCCATGCCTTGCACCCGTACCTGTGATGAAGCGGCCGACCATCATGTGGGCGACGCCGTACGCGGAGGTTTGCAAGGTCGCACCGACCTGGCTAGGTTATTAGCAGATGCGTATGTTTCAGAGTACGCGAAACACCACGAAAGATGCACTTACAATGATCCACACCATAGCAAACCACATTGCCCTCCTTCTCCCAAGCCAGTCACCAATGAAGAAGTTGAGGATGCATCCAGTAAAGCAGCCAAGGTTATATATAGACACGATAATGCCCATGAGACTATCGTTCGGATGGTTCATAACATCAAGGAAGTGTTCGTTTCCTATGATACCGCTGAAGACGCCTTGGTCATAGCCAAAGAGGACGAAGGCCAACTGGCAGGCGAACGTTACGGCCCATCGTGTTTGCCGACCGGGTTTATAGAAATTGAGATACATGATGGTGATGTGATAGCCGTGTGGTTTTGCCCTCACGATAGCACGGAGGACTCTCGAGAACACAGCTCTGAGGCAGGCACAAGATTCTCAAAGGATGAGCATGTCGAGAGTCGAAGTGATGTTACTCTGTATCAGTTCCTGGCGCGGAGATGCTCAGCATGCCGCTGAAGCCGCCGGGTGTCGATCTTGACCCTAGCAGGCATTATGTGGTCGTTCTTGTGATTGGAAAACCAAGGGTGGTGATCGACCCGACCCCTGGTTGGGGAGAGACATGATTTGCACGGCACTTGTGCTGCGACTTGGCCACGGGTAGAGGTGCATGTTGTCTCCTCGTGTCAGCTGGTACAAGCCACGCAACGGCACCGTAGCGCAAGAGCTCTTGGGCCTAGAGGAGGTGACACAAGTGGGCCAAGGGCACGGCACGCTTGATCAATGGCTGGGCACTAAGTTCACTGGGAACAAAGCGGACAACCATGGAATATGTGGGGAATGATTGTCTGGGGTAGATGTTCCGGTTACAGCCGTCTTCGAATTGTCTATTACTGATGCTGCCTGATGATCGTGGTTGTTGGACCTGTATTTCCAGAAAATTGTATCAAATAGAGGTGCAGATAGAAAGCTCTCTGGTACGCTTCTGTCGTCTGAATTGTTCTTTTGTATCGCGGAGGAATTGAAGCTACCGTCGACCGTTACGCTAGCGTTGCTAGCAGGCATCGTGACCCCCACCGGAGCTGCGGTACGTTCGATTCGATGCGCCAAGCTCATGCAAACGTTCATGGTCCTTTTCGAAATAAGAAAGCTGGGATCAAGGGACAGCTGTAGGTGCACTGCTCGTGCGAGTCAGATTCGAGTACACAAAGCATGTCGGTAAAAATGCCTTGATCTGTTCGCCATCAAATCAAGCTGCTACACAGTGGCCTAGGCGCACAGATGTCAACCTGATGTGAAAAAGGCAGCTAGGTAGCTAACATGCACCGATGTTCATCAGATCGAAAAACGGCAAGTAGACGAGAAATGGAGACAGAAGCGCGTTTGTTACTGTGTATGGCAAGGACGAGACGGACATTCTTCAGAAGCAGGACCGGGACCGCTCGCGAGGCAGGTGCAGTGTGGAAACTGTCCTCCATTGTTGCTCGCATTGCTATCCTGTCGGCCGCAGAAGCACTCCAGGCCTAGGTCTGCCTTGGTCGTCGACGCAAAATGGGCCGGTCTTCCCAACCATACTCTTTCTCCTTTTCACCCATAAATTCAGTGTTGCTTTCGCGTCGAGCACATCACCCAGTATCTGCTCCCACTGCCAACCCTCTTCTGCATTTTTCAGGTATATCCAATGTCTCATTCCACTTCTTTCAGCTAGGTAGTCTCTCTTCCACTGTACGTCCCCCACATTTCGAACGTACAGCCATGCTTCACCTGTCGCTCTCTCTCTTTTGGGGTCGGCATAGATGATGCCTGCAGGACAACTTGTGTTGTCATATTGGAAGAACTCGGCGTATGCCTTGTGCGTCTTACTGTTGATCATTTGACCGGTGTAGGGAAAGTCCTCGAGGCCAGCATAACCTAACAGTTGAACGTTTGAGGGGCCGCCGCGGACGCCGAGATTCAGTGGCATGTTATGGGAAAACATGTTGTGTGGTGGATGTATAACGGGTTCGGGCAGTGGACGACCGGTTATTGGGTGCACAAGGGATGGGCTTGCCCTGGGTGCCGACTCGGGCAAAAGGTATGCTGGAACAGGCCTGATTGATCGATCTAGGACGTGTCCCAGATATTGGAATTGGGTTTGACCTGCTGCAGCATCAACATGGGATTGTGCTCCTGGAACACGTGCTTGCGATATGAGACCTTGCAGCGGATTCAGGCCAGCATCGAGTGATAAAGTCTCTGCGGCTATGTCAGCAACATCAAATCAGCACTGTCCCTATCCTACCGTCGGCTCTGACATGAGCTTCATGCACCATTGCTGATGTCTCATCACCACTCACTCTGCTCCCCTCATGGCTGCTTAAGGAGTCCTCTAAGCTGGCAGAATGCCCGTGCACGCTATGGCGAGGGTGGCCGTCACCTAAAAGTGGACCTGGGAAAGCGCTACCGGTAGTGGGTGGGCTGGTATGACTGACTGAGCCCATGATCTTACGTGGAGTCTGGTCGGGACTTCGAATAGACAGGGCACTGAATGCGGACGTTGGTTCTTGGCTAGCACCGACGCCGTCTCGTGGCCCATCAGAGCTGGGCAGAGCGGTTTCTGTGGCAAGTCCTGGTGCAAGTTCGCGCTCGGGAGTCAAAGGTGAGTTTGGCGGTCGTGTAGATCCATCTTCACTTTCACTAACTTCTTCTAGTGAAAGTGCCTGCAACTGTGAGCTTCTCCAAGGAGTGGATCGTCTGAACACACTGGAGGTAGACATCGAAGACATCACCTCTTGCCTGCTATTTCGATTTGTCGACGTCGTCTACTTGCTCAATGTCACCCATATACAGGCTTCTCAATCGGAAGGAAATCATTGTTACATATCACAGCAACGCATTAGGCAAACGATTGTCGACAAACGTAGCCACGAAAAGGGCAAGCAGGAATTGCGGCCTGCTCACTGAAAGACGCGCAGTGAAAGACCGAGACCATGGTGAGTGCAAGGTAGGAACGACCACGCGACTATGCGTTGCGAACAATGCATGTCATGTGTAGCGTGAATTGCACCGTTGTGGCATTCATGGGTGCAAGGTGGACGCTCGTGTATAAAACTAGATCATAGTAGTCTCGAATGTCAACGTCATGGTGTGACATGTCACAGATGAAAAGTTAGGGTGTACGAATAAATTCTTGTAAGATTGCATAGAGGAGCGATCACTACTCATCTAGCACTGTCCATACTGTGCGTGTTGCTGTTCTGCCGCAAAACTGCACGATCCTCGTGCAATAAATCCTAGCGAGACAAGCCCATTTATGCCTCACCCCAACCAAACCATCAAATCCGGGTATCATAATGCATAGTGTATCATAGGAAACGTTCCACAATCAAAAGCCTTCAATGCCATCTAGACTTTCTCTTCGAGAGCAAGGATAGACCCTGCGACCCCACAAGCAGGCATGCGGAAGAGTTGTGAAACAAAGGTAAAAGTTGCTGACATAGTGGCGGACACAGAATGTAATTTGACAAATGCCGCTTCTGTTGTGGTAATGAAACTTGCAAAGTCTGGGCAAGTGAGCATAAGATGCCAGCTCGAAGAAGAAATGCTTGCTTCTAAAAGTTGTTGCAAAAACGTTGAAGCTAATGTTTAAATCATGCCTGGCGGGCTCACTCTCCTCGGCTCGAAGCGGAAGGTGTTCTCCTGAGGTGTTTCATAGACTTCAGGATAGTTGTCGTCGGTTTCAGTATCAGGTTCTGTTTCAGTCATGCTAAATCGGGAAGTTTCGTTGAGATCACGTTCGGGTCGTAAAGGCGGTGTGCGATGCAGCATGCGAGGGGTGTTGAAGGGCGAGTCACGACAGGCCGAGTCCGGACTTGGTGTTGGGTACTGCGCTGGCCGAACGTAGGCGTAGACTGGTGACTTCAGGATGTCGACCTCTTTTTGCAAATTCATGATCTGCATCTCAAGGTGTTGACGGGCTGATACTTCATCTTGGATTCGAGTGCATAGAGTATTGTATTGCTCTCTGGTGAATCGGACAGAAGACTGGGAGGATGCGTAGGACTTGCTTGATGACATCCGGCGGTGAACAGGCTTGATGGTAGTCGCCTTGCTGGCGCGGTCTACCCGAAGTTGCTCCCTTGCTGCGGAAGACTGCCAAGGATCACTTGGAGTTGAGAGATAGGACTGGTCATTGGAGGATGATTCTCGTGCTGATGAATCACTCAACTCTGGAAAGGAGTCTCGGAGAGATGCGCACTTAAATCGCTTTTTTGGCAGGCTTGGCCCAGGGACACCTACACTCTGCAGCTTTGCAAGCGCAAACTCAAAATCGTACAGCTTGACTTCCAGTGTATTGACCCTTTCTTGCAGGTTGGCACCCCTGGCGGAAGTTGCACGATTATGCAAGCCAAAATCGAAGCTTTGTACTGGCTCAAGTGATGGCCTCGAGGGTCTTGTCAACTCGGGCGAGGGCCGTTGGTCAATTCTGGCAGCCTTGGATACAACTTGTTCTTCGGTATTTGCAAGGCTCGGCAGAGGATCAACGACTATGCTGTTCCGCCAGAAAGCAATTTCCTCTGCACGGTCCCGCCGGTCAGAGGAGTTGGATGGTGGTAATCGAATAAGATCTGCCAGTGCATCAGCGCTGCGAGAGCGCCGTTTGAGCTGTATTGGTGGTGGAGCGTCGTGTCTAAGGGCAGTCCTGGGCCTTTCAGAGCTGCGCTTTTCTTGGGATACCCGCTGCTCTTCCGGTTGGGCTTGCGCGGGCTCCTCACGAGGGGCCATCAGCAAGCTGGGCTCAGTGTTCCTCCTCTTGTCAAGCCGGCTTAGACTGGGCTCCTGACGTAGCGCACTCTCCGACTCACCTCTCAGATGTGGTGACGGGGCATGAGAATTCAGTGCCCGGGGGTTGATAGTGCTATGCTGTAACGGTGAAGGCTGGTGTTCGCTCAAGTGCTGGGCTGCATTCATAGAACGGACCCGAGTAGGGGTCTGCGAGGCGGTTAGGATGTGGACGCGAAGATCGGAGGTAGTGCTTACGCTCTGATGTACGCTCCTTGAATGAGTGGTAGCGTTCTTGTCCCTTCTACTGCTGAACATGCGCTTGAGGGAGGCTCTCAGCCCTGCAGCCTTCTTGGGCGTCGTAGCCGATTCTCTCGAGGGCGTGGAGGACATGTTACTGATCGCTAATGAAGGTCCAAGTGATGTGCGTTCGATGAACTTGGAGATATGTACAGGCCGCCCCAAGCTGTCGTTCCTGCCATGTGCTGCGTCTGCACCACGACCTCTCGACCATGTCCCTTCCACTCTTGGTGTTGGCTGCTCATATGCTCCGGCATCCATCTCGGCACCATTGTGTACATACGATGATGGTATTGGTTCTGATATCTTGATCTCTCCTCGTCGGATTGCTAGCCCTGTGCTTGCTCTTTGGCTAAGCTCATTCATGGACAGGTGCCGTTGCGGAGGTGGCATGGTTACGACGAGTATGTGGTGCTGAGGGCTGTGACAAGCTCAAAGGTTATCGTAGCTGACCATAGCCGACGCCAACCATATCAACGACAGATGATGTGCTTCGCTTTAACCCTGCTGTCCGGATGGGAGATTAGCGGTGTGGTAGATACTCTCGACTTGTCAAAGCGATGCCACGATGGGACGAGGCCGCCTCCACCAAGTGTCAACGGGCCCGAGAAGAAAGAATGCAAAAGAGTGACAGACTCGAGCGTGCAGAAAGCAGCCGCCGCTCGCAGAGAGTGGGCAAAGAATGCAACGAAGGTGAAAAGAAAGACGACGCTCTCGTAGCCAGGTAGAGGCTGTATCAAAATATGCACCAAACGTGTCAGCATCAACTCCACCAACGAGATGGATGAACCGGCAGGGCTACGAGCGGACATGTTGAAATGATCACGACCACAAGCGGGCTTCATGGGCTGGTCATATGCAATGCCGGTAGCCTCGACCCGCTGCAACATGGCCGAGATGAAAGCGATGCTCTGACAGCGAGGACGTTTCAGAGACTCAACTTGCGAGGCTAAGCGATCTCTAAGGATGCGGTCGCAAAAAGAGGGTGTGTCAAGGCACGGCAAGAAGAAAGCAAGTGGATGAACTTGGTCTAATCCGATTGAGTTCGGGTTGGTCGATGTCGGCCTTCAACCAACCGGAATACAGAACGCCTCCATTGTTGTCCCAGGTGGGTATTAGTGGAGAGAGACCCGCATCAGATGGTGAAGCCGCTAGATTGCCGCCTATGCAAGCTAATAACACCATCGCCGACTGAGCCATTGACTTCTGCCATCCCATTCGACCCGAGATCATCGACAACTTTTCTGAATGCCCAAACAGTGAGGCCTTCATTCTTTCTGCGGGTGTTCCCCTCATGACTGTGCCCTCGCCGGTGCGGTAGGGTACGAACACTCATTGGTCAGAGGAATACTCAAGGTTCTTCGGCCAGGAAACTCCTCCCCAAGTAAACACGTTCAGGATGGAGGTTCAGCTTGAAACTTGCCGACGAATTAGTAAGAATGATAGGCGTCCACATGACTTGTCACAATTCCACCCTGCTGGCGCTGTCGCGAGCAGGAAGATGAGTAAATGGTGCTGCAGCCATGGACGCAGTGTTCACATCGTGGATTCCTTATGCAGATGCAGGCCCGGGAGATAATCTCAGTGCGCCTATCAGAGCCAAGCTGCCCCTGAAATACACCGCTCTAAGCGATGACTTGCAGTAGGCTTGCAGATGACGCTCGCTGACCACGCGGCCATATCTCAACCAACGACTTAAATGTTGTGAGCAGCGCGGTGCAAAGATCGGTGTGATAGCACTATTGTTTTCGTAGTGCTGTAATATCACGATGACTGTCATTGTGGCTTGATAGAGTAGCCACTCCGTCCATTCCTGGCATTTCAAATCAATGCTGCTAGTAATGGTCGAGGCTTGTAGTGGAGATGGCAGCCAAGTCCTACCTAGGTATTCTTCGAAGCGCCTCGAACTTTATCTGTCACAATGCTCCTAGAATATAGGCTCGCTACTGTAAAGATCATCCTCCACGATCTACCACAGTAGACTCTGCAAGAGCGAACTGGTAGCAATTAATCATCTGGAGTCGCCCGAAATAGGTGCTTACGCCGATAAGTATCCAGCTTGAGGAGAAACCTGTTCAAGGCTGTGCAGAAGAACACGGCCAAGGTTTTCATTTGATTGGTCAAAGCTTCGTCTTCCACACGAACTGCACTCTTGGCCTGGACCTGCGCAGGAGAGAGAACCTTGCCTCAGATGATCTTAGACCTCCGTACCAAGACCGGCAGGTCACCTCAATTTCTTCATGACGAAGGTTTAGATCTGGCAGAATGCATCTGAAACAGCCCGAGGTGGCCGGAAGGGCTACAGCTGTTCACCGCTTCATGCATGCTTCCGCAAGAACCAGGGGAGATATCGTTCCTCGTTTCAACCCTTCCCAACTTCTGATATTAGCTGCTGACGGGATCAGAACGGATCGTGACGGCGGAAGGAAGCTCATTTGTGCGTTCGATCATCTTACTGAGTCCAAGGGCGACGGCATGCATCTCTGGAAGAGGATCGACTCACGGCCAATCATGCCAGACTAACGTGCTGACGCCATGTATTGTTGATCAGGTATAGGTTCAATTTGCTTGCCGTAGGCAGCCGAGATCTGATAGCCGCGATCACACCTCCCACATAGTAAGGGCGAAAGTGAAGGTTTGGGCTAATTGTATCGCCTCGTAAGCTATGCCGCAAGTTGCTCTTCATGACTGTCATCTCTTGCAACATATACAGATGCGCCTGCAACATTAGCCACGTCTCGATAGTCAGCCAGATTCCTCGAAAACCACGATACGGGATTGAGGAATCACGGGGAACACACCCAATGGCTAGCTCCCCCAGAACATCTGCAAAAGCAAGAGACTCTGCTCGATCTATTCTCAACATCAGGCAGAAACTGCACGTTCGGGCGATAGAGCTATCTACTGAGCTGCGATGGCGCTTTTGCACATGCTGAGGCTCGTCTACCTGTCACAAGTGAAGGGGTTTGTTAAGAACACTTGACATAGCCGATCGCCTGGCGCGTAAGCAAGCAAATGCGCTTTGAGCTTCCCATCCCGCTAGCGAGCCCCCCTTCAGAATCCATATTGACATCAAGCCTGTGACATGACAAGATGAAGGCGTTGTCTATACTCGGGCCAACGACTTCCGCCATTAAACACGACACTTTTCCCGGCAGAGGTGGGCAGTGCTCCTACCCAAGACTTCCGCTCAGGTAAGTCGCGATCAACGTCACCGAGCAAGGTATTCTATGTAGGCCTTCGGAGGGTATGAAGTGAACGCTTAGGCGACTACTGTATTTGCACGGCAACAGATCGGAGTCCGCAATTACTATCTATTGAGAGCGCGCTCACGTCTAAGTTTGAGGCTGCCCGCTGTCACCAAACACCTTCAACATGCTTCCACCAAGTTCTGTTCAGCGGATTGTCAAAGCAGCCTCAAGGGTTCCGGTGAGATGGACGGAACCTTTCGAATTCGTCTTATTCCTGTTTGCCGTTCGCTAATGATTGTTACATGACCGGGTAGAGTAGTTGGATGCTCCAGAGGCTGTCGTGCAATAGTAGTCTTGCCCGATACAGATTCTCGTTGCAAAATAGTGGCAACAACGTTCGTCAGAGCAGAGAGTCTTGCAGAAAGCAAATCGGTACTAGTAGGACTTCGGTCGCAGATGGGTCAACAAGGGCCTTCGAGAATGGCCTGCAGTGCTTGAGTGAGAAAGCAAAAGCCATTGTGTTCTTCAAATTATGACGGCAGTTCAGTCGTAGGTCAAAGAAATGAAGGCGGAGGAGAGCGGGTGTACCAAGAGCTTACCGAGAGCCCCCCGAACTGAGGTAACGCCGGCCGGGCTTAACTTCCCTACTGTCCGGCCCGTGCCCGTGTGCAGATTGGAGAGAACACGAGCCTCCAGACAGTGCAACGTATCAAAACTATTATTGTTACTATCGTTCAGATAAAGCCTGCGGGTGACCACGTGTTCTGTTCGTAACGATGTGATTCTTCAGGCCAAAGAAACGTGGGTGGTGTTCGAACAGGCTCGTGCTATCACCAAGCCCTTGCAGGAGAGGAGGAAGCTAGACTACCCACCACAGAGGTCCTTAATCAATGCTCTCGTCGTGGACCCTCTTCAAGTGCTGCTGATCTCATCACCTTCTCTGGTCGTCCTTCCGTCGTAGCAAGCCAAGTGTTTCAGAGTTGAACGTGCCACACTACTGTCAACATGAGTGCCCCGGAATGCCGCAAAACGTGCGGAGCTTTTAGCCCCCGAAACGTGCGTTGCAGAGTACGTCGCAGGGTACGTCAAGCCCGCGGCCGTGCTCTAAAGTCCACCAACAAGCCCCCTCCAAATGCACGTTTAGACGTCTGCCATCACACAAGCATCTATCTTAAGCATTTTCTACAAGCGTCTAGTTTTGCTTCTTCTGTGCTCCTTATGCAACCCGTCGGACCGTCCGATGTCCAACAGCATGCCCTTGGCGAGTAAATCTGTACCCAAAACGTGCCTTGCAGGTCATTGACTCGAGCTGCTACAATGGCCGCTGATTTGATTTGACTCGAACGATAACTTCGAATGAGCAGAATCGTACGCGGCGACCACCTCATGCTGAAAGTGCGCTTGGAACGCTCATGCGCAAGAAGAAGAGAGCTCAGCAATGAACATGACTGAACGGCTCCCAGGCCTTCAGAGACGAGCCGGACGACGACGATCCACGCCTACCACGCCCTCCTCCCCTACGCTTCCGAGGAAACATGGGCGGTCGCAAGACTTGCCAGTATTTTCGCCCACGGAGCCGGGCTTTGCCAATACCCCGGTCGACTCACCGTTGATAGACCTCGACATGCCCTCTCCAACCTTTGATCTTGCCTCGATTTCACCTGCTCTGGCCTCCGACAACTATACGTCTCTGCGACCACGACCTGTCAACAGGGTTTCCGATGACCTGGGAAAGAGCAGGCCGAAGTTTCTGGCCGACTCGATGCGGGCCGCGACCAGCATCACGGGAGAGGGCATTTCCCTAGCATCGCAAAAGATGGATACGTATTCGCCATTGATGGGGGCGACTGGGGATTCTCCTCTGCTAGACGCTTCTCGCGTGTCAGGGGATCGACTGAGGCAACCATCGAGTCGTGAACAGGATGAAGGTTCTTTGCAAAGAGCCGCCACATTCTGGGCGCAGTACGATAGGAGTGCTGGCGAGGACGCTATGGTCTCAAAAAGCGTCCCCACCAACAAGAGGAGTAGATTCAACTTGCTGAATCCCATGAGTCTCCTGGCTCGGAGACGGTCTTCCCAGCATGCGAGTAAGCTGGACGATATCAGTATGAATGTCAGCACTCTCCATGTGCCAGCAATTCCAGACAACATTACGCCCAGCATTCGAGGCACTATGGTTCACGACTTTTCTGCGCCTAGATATCGCAGATCGAATAACGAGAACTCGCCTCGACCCGGCCCTGCCCCCAGCCCGAGTTATCCGCGAAGGCCATCTGACATTCCGTCGCCTCAAGTAGACTCTACCAACGGCACCCCTGCTTCTCTGCACAGTCCCATGTTCAGGGAGCATTTTCAGGAGGACAAGCGACCGCTTCAGCCCGCCAATACTGCTTACTTGCACAGTCAGTCTCTTCAGATGCCCCCGACCGGCGCTTTACCTACTTTCGCCAAAAACCTGCCTCTCAACCTACCTGATGACGGTGTTGTTGACCTGAAGGCTCCGGAGAGCTTCGAGTACAAGGCTCCAGGCACCAGATCCGTCCATGCGGAGGTAACAATGCCCTTGGAGCCCGAGCGACCTTCACCACCGCCTCCGAAGAAGGCATCCTCGCCAGTGCTGGAAGTGCCTACTGCCAATACCTTTCCTAAGCATATGACCAGTACATCTTCACGGTTCAGTTTCATTGGCCAGCAAGGATCTATTGCGCAAGAAAAGGTCTTGGAAGACAAGCACAAAGAGCATGCCTCCAAAAACCCAGCCCCTGTTCGCCTCTCCGTTGCCTCGGTCGACGATGAGGATGGCTACGACGATTATGACGGCCTTGACGACGACGATGGATTTGACAACGGTGAGATCACAATCAGAGATATTGACCAGCCATCAAGCCAGAATCCACCGTATCAACAATTCTCTGGGCCCATAATGGAGGGTTATGGCTTCGAAGAAGATGACGACTTCGGCACGGACGGTGTTACTATCAGGAACATAGATGTGCCCACAAGCCAGGACTTGTACGAAGATGGTGAAGACGGCTTTGACACAGAAGACATCAACATCAGGGACATTGACGTGCCAACCAGCCAAGCTGGCGATACAGGGGCTGGTGCAATGAATGCGGACCAACAATCACCGCAGGCTTTCCACTCCACTCCGCAGTCAATGACTTTCAGCCCAAGCACAGCACAACATACATCACAATCAACACCACGCGACGTCGAGGATCTTGCAGTAGGCATGGGTCGATACAAAGCAGCTGCAGCGTTGAGCACAGCTCCAAGGATAGGAGATAGCTCAGAGCAATCTCCCGAGGCACTGTACTACGAGGGGCTAGGCATCAGCACAGCACCTCTCGGGCTGTCAACGTCTGGGAACCTGTGCAACCCTGAGCCGTTTGACGATTCCGATCTTTATTTCGACGATGGCGAGTTTGACGACAACATTGTTGAAAACAGCGCCGAATTTGACGAAGACGCTCTAGACGATGCCAACCGGATTGAAGACATTCCTGCGAACAATGCGCGCAAGTACGAAGAAGCTTTGCGACGGCGGTTGCCAGGCGAGGACATCAAAGCGGCGGCCCAAGCCCAAAGTGAAACGTCGCACGAATCGTCACTGCCCTCGTCCATGCATGCAGAGTCTCCTGAGACGAGCTTCAATCAGCCAGTGTCAGAACAGCAGGCCGGACTGACTGAATGCAATTTGGCTGCGCATCACGACGCCTTGACAATGGCATTGAATAAAGCCAAGACTAAAGGTGGTGTCGATCGGACGGTGAGCTTCACACGACTCTCGGATGACGAAACCGATTCACCTTTCCATGTAAGTATGCCGGGTGTTTCGTCGAGGGGCAGCCGCTACAGCAACAATCTCGTAAGCTCTGGCATTTCTGACGAAGAAGGATACGTTATGGACGACGACATGGACGATGACGCGATGATTGCAGCAGCGAATGCAGAAGCACTCGAGAATGACGACGATGGCTTCTACGGCCAGGAATTCGGCTTCTATGCTCGAGCACACGGCCGAGAATCGGCCGATCTCGTGAACGGGGGCTATTTTACGTCGCGCGGATCGAATGGGGTGAAGCGCAGCCATAGCGGGAAGTACAACTTCCAGGAGCCAAGCCTGACGCCGATCACGGAACGGAGCGAATGGAGCACACGCAACTCTGTCGTGTCACAGTCTCTGCACACAGGCATGGCAGGCAACGGCCAGGGTCTATTAAGTCCCGGTATCGCGGAGCTTCTGGAAAGAGATGCGCCACTCGCAGACGAGGAGATGAGCTTGAGTACATTGATGAGGTTGAGAGGAAAGGCTTTTGGAGGCAGTTCGACAAGCATCAACAGTCTCGTAGAGCGACATCAGCCACATAGCTCACCACTTGCACATGTATCAGGATTTAAGCATATGAAAGAGGAGGGAAGCGTTGGGTGCATGTCATCGCCCACGCGGGGGATGGGTGCTCTTAGCATTGCAGAGTCGGAAGACGATGATGATGATGACAACGACGATGATGGTGGAAGAGCAACTTTGACACAGAACACACCGCACAAAAAAGCTGCAGGGCCAGCTCGCGATCTCTCACACTCTTCACGGGAGCAGGAAGTCCCGAGCTCGCCGATGAGTCGGAAGGGTGGCCACAGTCGAAATAGCAGTGGGGCTGAGAGTGTGAGCTATGCGCGGGATATGGATGGTCGATGGGTATTAGAGCGACGACGTACTGGCGATGATGGAGAAGTTGAGCTGGTTGGACGGGAGTATTTAGCGGGCACGCGGATTTAGTGCCAAGAAAGATACACTGGCACAGGATATATGGTTTGGATTGATTGATGTATGATACCCATTCAGCAGGCAGAAAACGGAGCAGTACTATGAAAGTCATTTAGTAGTAACATGCAGCATCAGATAGAGCCTGTCCAAGTCCAATGCTGTGCCTTCGTATCTCAAGGCACGTGATCTGATATTGGTGTCCACGGGCGGCAAGAGGATCTCGTAGCCGAGAGTTTGTCATAGCGTGACGGGCGAGCCAATCACGATCTCTGGTCACATGGCATTTCCCTCAGTAATGGCAGGCGCAGCTGCTGGGCGAGAAGTAGGAAGCTCATCACCTCGTCACCTACTGTTGCCGTTCTGTACAAACTCGTCGATTGCCTTTTCCTAGGTACATTCTTAGCATCGCCGAAGATTGAGGCCTTTGTTGTCCTCGGCGACGACGGCTCGAGCTGGTCTCACGCTCAACGAACCAAGCTCTCTCTTCTCCTTATGTACCACTATTAATCACTTCTGTCGCACCACATCATGTTCAGAGCGACGCTGAAAGCCAGCAGGCAGCTGGCGAGGCCATCGCAAAGATGTCTTACCACCCAAGCTGCAGCACGACCGAGTGCTCTGAGCACCGCCCGGAGAGCGCTAGCCCTGACGGCTCAGCGCCGAATGTATGCCATGGCGGCCGAGGACACAAACAAGGGAGTGGTAAGACACGAAGCCCAAGACGAGATCTACTAGATGCTGAGATATGACCAGGACCCGAACGATTCCTTCCTGCAAGGCAACACGGCCAACTACATCGATGAAATGTACATGGCATGGAAGGAAGACCCCTCCTCAGTACACATCTCATGGCAGTCCTACTTCAAGAACATGGAAAGTGGTCAGATGCCCGTTTCAAGAGCATTCCAGCCACCCCCAGGCCTGATCTCAGAAGCGAGTGGCGTGGGAGACATGTCTGCTGGCTTCGCCCCCAGCAGTGGTCAAAGTAGTGATGTCGGCAGCCACTTGAAGATTCAGCTTTTGGTTCGAGCATACCAGTCGCGAGGCCACCACAAAGCGAAGACCGACCCCTTAGGGATCCGAGTAGAGGCCGAAGCTTTTGGTTACAGCAGGCCCAAAGAGTTGGAGCTCAGTCACTATGGCTTCACGGACAGTGATCTTGACCAGGAATTCGAACTGGGCCCCGGTATCCTGCCGCGCTTCGTACAGGACAAAGGCCAGAAGATGACCCTGCGAGAAATCGTCAAGGCCTGCGACAAGACCTACTGCGGCTCATACGGCATTGAGTACATTCACATCCCCGACCGAGAACAGTGCGACTGGATCCGGGACCGCATCGAAGTCCCTACCCCATACAAGTACTCGACCGACGACAAGAGACGGATTTTGGACAGACTGATCTGGTCTTCGAGCTTCGAGTCCTTCTTGGCTACCAAATACCCTAACGATAAGCGCTTCGGTCTCGAAGGCTGCGAGACCCTGGTCCCCGGTATGAAGGCCATGATTGACCGAAGTGTCGACTATGGTGTCAAGGACATCGTCATCGGCATGCCACATCGTGGCAGACTGAACGTGCTCTCCAACGTTGTGCGTAAGCCAAACGAGTCCATTTTCTCCGAGTTCTCAGGCACCTCCGAGTCCACCGACGAAGGCTCCGGCGACGTCAAATATCATCTCGGTATGAACTTCGAGCGACCAACGCCCTCTGGCAAGCGTGTCCAGCTGTCTCTTGTCGCCAACCCTTCGCACTTGGAAGCTGAGGACCCAATCGTGCTTGGTAAGACTCGTGCTATTCAACACTTCAACGACGACGAGAAGGCACACCTCACCGCTATGGGCGTCCTGCTGCACGGTGATGCTGCTTTCGCTGGTCAAGGTGTAGTTTACGAATCCATGGGCTTCCATTCCTTGCCTGCCTATTCCACCGGCGGTACCATCCACATAGTCGTGAACAACCAGATTGGCTTCACCACCGATCCCCGATTCTCTCGATCAACTCCTTACTGCTCGGATATTGCCAAGGCCATCGATGCGCCGGTCTTCCACGTCAACGGCGATGATGTCGAAGCAGTCAACTTTATATGCCAACTGGCCGCTGACTGGCGCGCCGAGTTCAAGAAAGACTGCGTCATCGATATCGTCTGCTACCGAAAGCAGGGCCACAACGAGACAGATCAGCCTTCCTTCACTCAGCCTTTGATGTACAAGCGCATTGCCGAACAAAAGCCTCAGCTTGACAAGTACGTGGAGAAGCTACTGAACGACAAGACCTTCACCAAAGACGACATTGACGAGCACAAGAAATGGGTCTGGGGAATGCTCAACGACAGCTACGACCGAAGCAAAGATTATCAGCCTACCGGCAAAGAGTGGCTGACTTCGGCGTGGAACGGTTTCAAGTCCCCCAAGGAGCTTGCTACCATGGTCCTGCCACATCCGCCGACTGGTGTCAATCACGACATCCTCAAGACAATTGGCGAGAAGATTGGTGGTGCTCCAGAGGGCTTCACTGTCCACCGCAACCTGAAGCGTATTCTTGCCGGACGGAAGAAGGCTATCGACGAAGGCAAAGGTATTGATTGGTCTACCGCCGAAGCTCTGGCATTCGGTACACTTGCTCTCGAAGGCCATCATGTGCGTGTCTCTGGTCAGGATGTGGAGCGAGGTACCTTCTCCCAAAGACATGCTGTGCTGCACGATCAAGAGAATGAGAACACCTACGTGCCTCTGAACAGCTTGTCGCCGGATCAGGGACGATTTGTCATCAGTAACTCGTCGCTTTCGGAATTCGGTGTGCTGGGCTTCGAATATGGCTACTCACTATCTTCCCCCAACGCTTTGGTGATGTGGGAAGCGCAATTCGGTGACTTTGCCAACAACGCGCAGTGCATCATCGACCAGTTCATTTGCTCGGCTGAAGTGAAGTGGCTGCAGCGATCCGGTCTTGTCTGCTCCTTGCCCCACGGTTATGATGGACAGGGTCCAGAGCATTCTTCCGGCCGTATTGAACGTTACCTACAACTCTGCAATGAGGAGCCAAGAGTCTTCCCGTCGCCAGAGAAGCTCGAGCGACAACACCAAGATTGCAACATGCAGGTCGCGTACATGACCACACCGTCAAACCTGTTCCACGTCCTCCGGAGACAAATGAACAGAGAATTCCGAAAACGTAAGTTTGCTGACTCAAGTGCACCGCCTCCAGAACGCTAACAAAATCATAGCATTGATGATATTCTTTTCGAAATCCCTCCTGCGTCACCCACTTTGCCGCTCAGACATTGAAGACTTCACCGGCGACTCTCACTTCAGCTATATTATTCGTGATCCCGAGCACGGCAAGGCTATAGCTGAGCCCGAAGAGATCGATCGTGTCATTCTGTGCACTGGTCAGGTGTACGTCAGTCTGCACAAGCACCGTGAGGAGAATGGCTTCAAGAACACAGCTATCACGCGTGTTGAGCAGCTAAACCCCTTCCCCTGGGCGCAGCTGAAAGAGAACCTGGACTCGTACCCGAACGCGAAAACAATTGTTTGGTGCCAGGAGGAGCCGCTGAATGCAGGCGCATGGTCGTTCGTGCAACCAAGAATTGAGACACTGCTGAATGCGACGGAACACCACAACAGAAAGCACGTTATGTATGCTGGAAGAGACCCAAGCGCGTCTGTGGCTACAGGATTGAAGTCTAGCCACACCAGGGAACTGCAGTCATTTTTGGATGAGGCTTGGAATGTCAAACAGGATAAGCTGAAGGGTGAGTGATGTCTCTCCTGCCTTGATGCTTTGACTGTTCGTTCTGAGTTACGGGTTGTGGTACAACAGCATGTTTTATATGCAAAGAAAACAGTGCAATTACATTTTGTCTCCCGAATTCAAATTGCACGTCATATACTTTAAGCTCTGCTCCATCCCTTCTGATCAAACTATGCCGCTGTTCCTTCAGCCCTGGTCGTCTGAGCACAATGGACCCAGCTGATTCTCGTGCAGGCTCTGACTCAAGTCCTTCGAACGCGGATGGCCTTCGAGAAAACGAGGACGATCCACTAGTTCTGGGACCCTCGCCGATCTAGAGGGAGATGACGATGATATACACCTCCACGTCAGCTAGCTAGCAGTGATGTACTGCTAATTCTATAATATGCTGCACTAACATGCAGCAGCAGCGATGTAAATATAGAATGGCTATCACGCCCTTATCGACAAGGACTTTGGGCTACCGGTAATGTAGGTCAGATAGTGTACAATAACATACTTCGTCTTGTGATTACTGAGATACGCCCTGATCTCACGCGTGTCTGTTCTGGTGTGCTGTCTTTTGTCTTGTGCTCGAGAGTGTTAGTTCCTTTCGCCATTGGGTTCCGGCGGTAAGCTCGTGTTTGTCGAGAGACTATTGTAGGTGTTTAGGGGTGATGATTGCGATTAGATGAATGGGCTGCTGAGTAGAAGCGGAGGTAGAGGCAGAAGACAGCGAGCGACGATGAAGTCTAGTCCGTAGCGGTATTACGCACTGCGTTGATCACTGCTGGCCACCCCAACAACCGCAAGCACAGCTCAGCCCAGCCGGGCCGGCACCGACTAGGCAGGAGTTGCCGACGGCGAGCGAGGATACAAGGCCTGCTCGAGGCCGGAGGATGAGTGGGTTCGAAAGGGATGCACGACTGCAGGGTCTGACTACGCTGGTGGTCTCTTGAGGGGCGCCGTTGTTTGCGCTGCTGCTGCTGCTGGGAAAGAGAGTTGTGCATGGCTCCCCGGCGTTGGATCCGTTTTTGGTGACTGACTCGCTGACTGACTGGCTAGCTGGCTGGCTCAATACGCCAGGCACATCGCCGTCTGAGCCAAGCATTCAATCAGGCCGGATGCGCATATGAGGAAACCTGCTGGAGCAAATGTGTGTGGTACCTTTGAGGTCCTCGAGGTATTTTGTGGCCTTGCCTGGGTGCTCTGGTGAGATAAAGTCCTGCTCTTGAACAGAAGTACAAGCTCATCCCGACCACCCTATATGCTATGACATATAATAGAGGGCTACCCTTCGTCACGGGGCAATGCTTCCAAGCACTGCATACCTCTTTGGTCTGCTACTGCTACCCTTGATTGCCTGTGGTGCAACCGGGCTTTCGGGTACGAGGCTCGAACGATATTCCATGGACGCAACAGTTGTTAAGGGGAGGGCTCGTGAACAGTGAGCGACGGGGAAGGTTTGGGTACGGGCTTTGCTTCGGGTAATGAGTCTCCAGAAGCGCAGACTGCATGATTTGACCTTACTCCAGAGTAAAGGGGACGCAAGGTGGAAGCCAGGTCGCTCGAGGGGAGGCAGTGAGCAGCTTCATTGTTGAGATGCATTGTTCCATTGTCCTTGACCACACGTGCAACAGCTCGAGTCACTCCTCACAATGACAAGCCTGAGTTCGACGGCACTTACTCACGTAATCGTCCGAGCACCGTCCCCGCGCTATACTGTACGGTGCCCTCCATGTGTCATAAGGCTACGCAACCCTACGCAGAGTCCTTGCTCAGAATTACGGTTGTCGAGTTAGTGACTCGTGAAATGTATTTGGGTGAGTGACGACATGTGGGAGCTTGCGTAGGACAAAGGGAAGTAACAATAGACTGCGTTTCGAACAAAACATGTCTTTCTGGCTCTGAAACTGCATGCTAATATTGCAGTGTTACGATGGTTCATCGAGGCTGTGTGGGAAGTAAGCGTATATAGCCGCGAGCTGGCGATGATGCCCTGAGAGTACAGGGTCCTGAGCTAAAAGGCTGAACTGCTAACTGATCGAAAGTACCTATTGATGCGGCCGTGTGCAGCGTTCACGAAGGCCTATCCGTTGATAAGCTCAAATGCGTAGGTAAGCACAGGAATCGCCAAAAGATGATCGCCTGAATAGCTTGTGGCGTGGCTATTGTCCCAAGCATCTGCGCGAGTCTCGGAAATATCATGGCCTATATTGTGGCTGATTGAGGATGTCTGTTTGTAGGATTGCGCACTCCTGAGGGTTGCGTAGTCAGATTGACAGCAGGTAGAAGTGCTTCAAGTAGCAAGTTGCTCCTATCAGAAGTCGCTCAGACAGTGACCATAAGCCCATCTCTGGAAAGATCCTTGTCTTACCACATAGTGGTATCACACCCCCTTTCGATCGTTTACCTTGACTGCGACATCAGATCCATCCCCCTTGGATCGTTGGACAAGCTCCCGAAAGACCGCTGTGAACACTACCGATCTGTGGCCTAACAGATCTGTAGCTTTCACTGTCCTCGATCTATCTGACTGACTCAGCTGTTCGCGTTCATTGTATTAGAGTGAAGGGAATCCAGCCACGTACTTTCACTCAGGCCGCATAGACTCGAACGGACCGCACATGTTGCAAGCAATCTTTTGCCGCTGCAAGACTTCTCATATCAACAACTTTGATATCAACAACTCGTTCTTCCATCCCGACCATCACCTTATCACGATGGATTCTTCATATCACGATCAGAGTTTTGATGATTTCTCAAGGGAACGACACGAGAGTATGGAAGCCGCACAACCATTGACAATTGCGACAACGTCGTCAGTATCACCATCTCAGACACAAGGGCGAGAGAATGCAGCAACCCGCAAGGCTCGGACACGACTCTGGCCAGATCACTCTGATGATCCAATCCACTATCCTTCTTTGGCTCAGCGAAAACTGGAGCTCAAAGGCTTTGTAGCAGAGATCGTGCCTGGCAGAGATTCAGGTCGCAACATGATGGCCATCTTCGATGATATCGACACCACTCCAAGAACCAGATTCACAATTCATTGCAAAAAGGGCAGATCCAAGGAGCACTGGCCTCACTATCATAGTGTCGAAGACGTCGATATACCAATAGGTACGACGCTGAAACACATGTGTCAATATTATCCTCTCCACTGCTGGGCCGATGGTCTTCGAATCTTCATGGCAGAAGGCTGGACAGCTGAGCAGATGTGGAAGCAGCTTCCTCCTGATGCAAGATGTGACCAAGCACGAGAGCGGCCTTGGAATTATCTGCAGCAAGCGATGGGCCGAGAGGCTGATATCATATACGTGGAGGCTGGTAACAACAAGAGAGTGCCGACCAAACGCAAGAGAGATGATACCGATAACGTTGCGGAAGGTGCAGTCGGTGACCTTGGCGGCACTGATGCTCGAAACGTCTCGCACGACGCATTATCACCCCAGCAAAGCCCTGGTGCACGTTCGACAGGCCGGTCTTCCCGCCGTAATCTCCCCAACAATTCAGTCATTAGTATCGTTCCAACATCGCAGCACAGTCAATCTCCACCGAATCCTCGTCGTTCACCTCAGAGCCCTGTCAGCTATCGACCACATCGGGATCCAGGTGTAACCGACTGCGTGTTGCCCATACCTACAGCACCCACTACAGGGTTGGATGCAGTGAACGTCGTCGACCCTGCGATCCTAACACCAGCAGCATCCTCCACTGAGCTGCAATCTCAACAACAACCAGCTCAGCACCAGAACCTGCCTCGATATGACAATTTGATGACCACGCAGGATATTCAACGCCTCCAGTCGTTCATCGATAGTTCTGATCAACTTGCGTCGCAACAGCACACAGCTCGACGTCTTACGCGATCTGCCCATCAAGGCCTTTCGAAGCCGCACCCACAACTTTACTTTGAACAGGTCAACAGAGCCCGCACTCAAGACTTGGCTCATAGTGGTCAGGGTGTAGTCAGTAATCCGTTCCGACCGACAGATAGCTTCGATCGGCCATCACGACAACCTAGTACCGGGCCAACAACCGGCACAGCCCAGCAGCCGATCCCTACCCAGCCATGGCCTCAGGTTAGTGTCAACAGCCGACGTGACAATGGTCACATGAGTTTTGGTGGCCAGATGAACTTCGCAGATCAACTAGTTGCTGAAATTGCGCCTCCACAGAAGCCGTTATGGCAGAACGACCACTTTCCTGGAGACGACTCTGTGTTCTTCCCGCGGGATTTCCAATACCAGAACCCGCAGTACGACCCGTCTGTCGATGCTGCTGCGACTGAAGATCCGAAAATGGTTGACAATAGCGCACGATCTTTCTCTCTGACATCCTCCTCCGGCGCTATGACTCTGCCCGCACCTGTTGATGAGCATCGCAACACTGAGGAGATAGATTGGGCAGGCCTAGATGAGTTCGAGCCAGACGGTTTTGAGACTCTCAGCGAAATGCTCAGCCGGGATGCTCCATGGCCACACCCTTGACGTAGGGGTAAGCATGCTGACCATCCTCAACAGGGACTGGCACCTCTTCAAACATCCTGAACACGATACCTCGAAATGACCGAATTGTACTCATACTAGCGATGGAGTCGTTGGCTATTTCGAACAGGGGAGCTTCATCAAACAAGGCGTTCCAGGGATAGAGATTGAAGATTTGGTTTCTTGCGTTGTGGATTTAGAAATTGTCGAAGGACGACAACGAATCAGCGTCGAGGCGCACGTGCACAGGTCATATGTTCTCGAGTACTCAATGAGCTGAATGAATATCATTGTTAAACACGAGTCTCTTTGTCTCGCTCCGCCTAAGCTTTTGTGGCATCGTCGTTCCTGTCAGTCCCATTGGCTCACTGACCTTGCGAGTGGACCAACACGAGCCAATCGCCTCAATGTTAACCACGCGACACACATACATAACAACGAAACCTGGTACGAATCCAGTGCATACCTACTGCTCGTCCGTAGCACCGAATTCTCGAGCGAGAGACCTTTGATACACCATAGCCACATTTTACCCGTAAACCAAGCCGCATCGCAAGTCTCGTGTGTTCGCCGCAGAAAGTACATCATTGACGCTTCCTCCGAGCTTTCTCAAGCTGACTGACTGGTTTACTGCACAGTCCGCGTGGCATGGGACGCAGCGCGCAGCGCTCTATCTGTGTTTGTCGCACAAGCACATCTGGAACTGGCGCGATGGCTTCCGATACATGGGGGAAGGGGCGATGCGATGAATGCGTACGACGAGCACGGCGAGCGGTGGACACGGGCTTCTCGACCATAGCTCGGGACAAGGGAGGAGTGTCGAGCGCACACGGGGCGAGACGAGAGGATAGAAGGTGGCGGCGTGAGGATGGCATTCAATGATGACTAGATGCCCGTGTGAAGGGGTGTCAGGTCAGGAATGTCTACTCCCCGACGCAAGTGCGACACGCATTGTGCTCTACTGCAAGCCCAGTCTGCAAACAGAACTCTACTGAATTGATCTACTCAGTCGTTCGCCCGGTCTGTCTCGTTCTTCAATTCCTCCATCAGCCCCTGCAATCTCTCGTACTCTTCTGTCTCGTCCCACACACCCTTCGCTTTGCCCATTACCGACCGTATCGCGCTTCGACTCTTGAACTTCCACCCTTTCTCGACTGCTCCACCCGTTCGTTCTCGCTCCATAGGTCCAAGTGTGCGGTACCCATTCACGAGCACACCTGTTGCTTCGACGAGGGCTTTTGGGTCTGGGGTCGGCGCGTTCGTGGTTGCGCGCCATGCTTTCTCGATGAGCGCGAGTGATTCAGCGGGTCTGTGCCGCCACAGTGCGATGCGGGAGAGCAGGAGGAAGAGTTGGGAATTCGATGTGGCGAGCGGTGCGATTTGACCGTCGGTAAGGGTTGTGAGGGCACGGACAAGGAAGGGTATACGTGGGGCGACGGGTGCCGCGCTTTGAGGTTCGTTTGTGTCCTGTTCGTTTGTCGGGGCGGATTGTTGCTGGTCTGACGATGACTCTGACGGGGATCCAGCATCCCTGCTTATCGTGTCGTCGTCTGATGTCGGGTAGTTCCAGCCGCCGGTGACATGATCGACCAGTGCTTCCAGGATCTTGAGGTCAATACAGCTTTCGCCCTCCTTCTTGTGTCGTAACGTGATCACCTGGCTCATAGCGTGCAGCACCTCCTGCCATGGCGTACTTCTATCAGGATGATCTGGGTCGGGTGGTATGCTTGCTGCTACCGTCAAATAGTTGTCCCAAATCCGTGCATCGTCCCTTTTGAGCTGTGCTGCACGCCTCAATGCTCGTAGTGCCTCTCTCGTGTGCTGCAGCGGATCGACTTCTGCTTCATTCGTATGCTCTTCGTCCGTAGCTGCGCTTTCTTCGATTGTCTCTAGGCTTGTAGCTTCGTGTTGATGCTCTTGAGTAGCAGGGCTCTGTACTGGGGGCGGCAACTTCAAAAGCGCAACGGCAAGGTTGCTCCACCCTTGTGCATCTTTGTCTTCGAGCTGCACGACCCGCGTGAAGGACTCGACGGCACCTTGCCAATCCTCCAATTCGAGCTGGACACAGCCCAGAGAGAACCAAGTTGCCAAGTCCTGGCGAGTGATCTTTAGCGCTGACACGAAGGCTCGCATTGCACCTTCCATATCCCGTCGCTTGAGGTAAAACTTGCCGAGAGACCTTTGGGCCCGCGCATATCGGCTGTTCGAGACTGTCCAGGCAAGATTGTAGTACTTGGGCTCGTCTTGAATTTCTCCGAGAATACACAGTAGTCGCGGGGTTTCTGATGGTAATGGCTGGTTCAATGATACAGTATCTCCGTCTTGCATGTCCTGGTTTGGGTCGACGAATAATAATTTCTTCAACAGTGACACAGCCTCGGCTTCCTGGTCGGTTGCAGCAAGACAAAGCGCTACTTCGGCGTGCATCTGTAGTCGCTCGTAGATATCCAGTGCTGTCTTCAATCCACCCATTTGGGTCCATCTTGCGGCAAGCTCAGCCTCGAGCTCCCATCTGAAAGCTGGATGTATCTGATGGACGTATTGCAGACGCTCAGCAACGCTAGCACCTTGTTCCTCAGTTGGCTGTGGCAGGAATGTCGTCGGCCCGTCTGCTTTACTCGTGTCTGCCTCCCCATCGGTTCTTGCTGTCGTTCCGGCGCCGGTTGTCTCGGCGATGACTTGATCTACTAGTGCTTGCAGCTGAAGCAGGCCTCTTTCTGTCGTCCTCGACTTGAAGCTCTCTATCCGACTTCGTACCAACAGCGCCTGCGAGTAAACCGACCAATTTGATGATCCTCCTTCCAGTACTCTTGATGCATAAGGTAGCGTCTCCTCTCTTGTCAAGCCGTCAGATGCCTGAGTGTTCGAGATGCTCGACGCAATGACAAGCAAAATGATCGAGTCCATAGGGAATAGTTGTGGCTGGTCGGCAGGATCCATATAGGCAAGTGCAAGAGGAAGGTGCGATTGTTCTGTCACAATTTCTGTGGCTGCGTCTGTCGACCGTGGAGGGCCAGAATTGAACTGAATGTTCTCCAACAGGGTGTCATCTTTGAGAGGCACATTCTCTGGTTGTGTCGCATGGTCCTTTGATAGTACGTCGTTGACGCTGGAGAACATCTGTCCCATATCCAGATTCGGCGATCCTGGTGTCAGCGGCCGCAGAGACAAGGTCCTCGAGCTTGAGCCTGCAATACTGCTATTCCTCGAACGTGGTTCCGCATGACTCGACTTCCTGCTATGATAAGGCTCTGGTTCCTGATCTCTGCTTTTTGCCAGGACTACTAGCTGGCTCGTCTCCTTCTCTTGGAATTTCGTCCTCTTGCCCAGCGCTCCTGTTAGGGCAAATTCAAAGTTTCTCAGCTTGGCAGCTCTCAGTAAGTCTTCCCGCGCATGCACATTGTCACCATAATATATCTTGACATTGGCACGTTCGACCAGGTATTCAACCATGTGCTCTTCTGCTGCAGCCCCGGCGTAGGCCAGGCGCGACAACATCTGTGAGTCGAGCACATCTGTGTCCCGATAGATCAGATCTCTGAGCGTGTCTGAGGGCTCTGACAGCAATTTCTGGTGCCAAAAATTGACCCGAAATCGTGCTCGACGTCCGTTAAAGCCTTCTTCAGCGAGAGTGGCATTATCCATCATGCATTTCGCCAACCAGAACAGTTCAATGCGTGGCGTGAGAGGATAAACATCGATGCCATCCACTGACAAGCTTTTGAGCATCTCCTCCTTGAGCTTTGGTACTTCATCATGATACAGTTTGGGTAAGATGACAGGAACAGAGTCGAATTCGAGGGGTGGACCAGTGCAATTCGCTTGCAGGAAAGCCTCGAGAGCTGTATATCCTATCTTGGCAAAAGGGAGATGCTTCTCAGGGTCCTGCAGTAGGAATTTGAGTCTCGAAGTGACCCCCGACACAAAAGGTACCTTTTCAGCCATGGTAGCATCATGACCAAGGAGTTTCCTTGTCAAAGGATCTTCGAGAATTTCGAGCCATGAATTGCCCATCTTCGGGTATGGGAACAGGTGGTCCATGTTGGCCGTCTCAGAACGTCAACTGTTAGTGGGCTAGACTCGACGTATCCTGAATCACACGTCTATATGCAGATCGTATCACGGCATAGGAAGGTGTCTTTGGCAAGTCGTGTTGCAACCAGTGCGTGCTTCGCCTGGATCTAGTGCCTTCTTCACTCCAGGAATCACACGGGAAAACTTTTCAAACTGGGTTTGTGGGCAGCGCATCAGAGTTGCGCGAGTCTAGTGTACTTCACTGGACCTACCATCAACCTTCCTTGATCAGACTTGTGATATTCAAGAAGGAAAGCATTGCCATCATCGAATCACGAAGGAAGCATCAGGTTACTTCTGGGCGTGGCATATGCCTGTCTGTGGCAACTCGTAAGTCAAGTGCGGCCCATGAAGCTAAACTGGACTCGACAAATCATAAAATTCTTGGGAACGCGGAGGTGAAAGCTTACCAGGGTCTCGGGCTTCAAACGCTGTCACGTGCCATTTGACAAGCTTTGGACCGCCGACAAGAGCTTCCCAGTGAGAACGATACAGGCCGTTGAGGTCATTGATCATGTTTATGAAATTCGTGTTCGCATGTCTATCTAAATTACTAACGGCAAAAGGGTATCTCAATAGTCATCTTGCACGCCGTCACTTCCTGCCTATACGCATGTTCGCTGCGAGCCGCTTTCTGAAGATATTGCGATGCCTTATCCTCCCTATCGTCCCCAATCCGAACGCTACAAGGAAGAGCACGGTCCATGAGCCGGTGACGATCAAGCCGACTGGGAAGATTCCAAATGTTGTCCCGGGAAGGACGAACCCTTTCGAAGCTGCGATAGCAGCTACTGCCATCGCTGGACTGGCTGCCTGTGCTGCGATCTGTGGCGTCACGTCGTCCTTGAACTGGCCAGCAACGAAGTAGACGGTGTCGGCTGGTTTGATATCTGCTGTTATAGCCGTGCCGTTCGTGTTTGTTTGTAAGCTGATCTGAGGAATCAAGAGGGACATGAGCTCGGTGGAATTGAGCTTCTTGGTATCGAGCTGAATTTTGAAGTTGCCAACAAGAGAGTATTGCTGTATCTCTGTTGGTTGAACTTGGTCCTGCCTCCGCCGTAGGGACGCAATGCTCCGCTTCGAATTCATGAGGATCGAGAACTGTGTGCTATTTGGGTAGTTCAGCTGAACTGTGATGGCGCTCATGGGTACGTCGATGAATTGACCGGTAGCCGCAGAGGCTTGGTAAAGCCGAAGATCTGCTTGAAACATGCCATTGATGTTCTCCTGCCAATCGAGAATATTGTAGCACGCTGCAAAGCCAGCTTCGTTGGTTACGCCGGACAAGAGTCCCTGCATCGAGTTCATGCACGCTGCCTGCGTGCTAATATTTCGTTCGACAGCCGGTGTCGATAAGCTGAGATCGCCATTGGTCGATGATTGCTGTGGGCTTCGTCGTTCTAGATCTCCTTCGTAGTGCTTGGATGCCCTTTGCATCAGCACATTCAAGTCCTCGCGCCTTCTCCGCGATGGTATATGTGATAGTGCAGAAGACGCCACCACACTTGCCTCTGCGACCAGCATAGCAGTCATCAGTAGCCATCGTGTGAGGAGCATGCTGGGTGATGTGTATAGCTTTATCACTAAACCTCGAAACCCGTAGTGTGGTTGTGCAAGTCCAAGATTGAGGATTTCCAAGTGGTGAGGGTTGTCGAGAAAGATCGATCAAGCCTTGTTTTCGCGCCAGCTTCGGACCCCCAGGGTGCAAAATGACGTCTGATATAGCCGCCAACCAGTGACGCCAAGGCTACAGAAGAATTGAAGGTCGATAATGATCATGCGTCGACCGAGGAAGAGTTGACGTTCTAAATAAAGATTAAGAGCATGCAAGACTGGGAAGGGGTATGAGTGAATGTCGTATTGAGAGTTCCGACTTTCATGGTATCAGAAAGGCCTCTAGTCTTCCTTCCCAGACAGTCGGGGAGAGAATGTTGGGAGGATCGTAACCAAACAGAACCTGTGGTCTACAAGTAATGCAGTTGGATTGCGATGAAAGACGTCCACCGCCGACATGACACAAGCAAACAAGCGAGCACGCGAGGTCATTGGTTCGCGAGTGGTTCGTCTATTGGATCTGGTACACCCTCCGTAACAGCCACTCGCTTCTCAAGCACAGTTACAGACCCTTGGTAAATTCATCTGCACGACATTCATGGTTGGCCTATCGGTAGGCATCGGGTGGCTTATACTGGTTCTTCATGAACTTGATTGGACAAGCTCAGGTAAACCTGAAGCGACAATAGAGCCGGTGAACATGAATAGTATGAAGGGTGTCACCATCTCGAACACGTCGTCGAGAAGAGTTTCAAAAGGAGTAGACGCTGTTCCAATGGAATTTAGCGCGCGGCAGGGGTTCGAAGAGATGGACCAGTGAAATCACTCACACACGCAGAAGTCGGAGATGTGTCTCATCGAGTTTCAAAGCCCACTACGGCTAGCTTGGCTTGTTAGGGCAGACTTTGCACCACGATTGGTGACGCATTCCGCTTTGTTAAATCCACACTTTTCTAACTACAGTACACAACCATGATCTTGCATCTGGAAGCGCCGAATCCAAGCCTTATCCAGCACCCATGGCCTCCGACTGCTCTACAAAGACCCGTGCTCGCCGATGAAATACTATGATGCCACCGCAATTATGATTCCAAGATCATCCAGGCGCTGCGCAATAGAATTGTTTTGAAACTTGCGAAACCCTTCAAGGTACAAGGACATGGTCGGAATGTGAGCTACTATTGAACGTTCCTCCGCAAGCGTAGTAGGGAGCAGTGGTTTGCTTCCTCCATCCAAAATATCAACAGAATTGACCATGCCACGACTAGAGAGGTGCCGTGGTGACAGCCTCCCATCATAGTTAGCCGCTGCTGAACTATGTAGTTGCTGTGTTGAGCTCGGCGCAATCGGCAAGCATGATCCATCCAATATCGGCAGTGATACGTTCCCTGTAACTAATTATTATGCTGAACCATGCGCAAGAAGTCGCGAACACGCGTCAAATCAACGCTGCTGGCCATGTCCTTCTGCTCGCTGATGACTGCCTGTACCAGCTGGTCCAGGAGATCATCTACCCTTTCTTCTGGAGTGCCTGTGCACAAGCTGATGATTTTCCGGTACTTCTCTTCCAACTCCTTACTCCTTCCTTTCAATCCTCTAGCCTCATTGTCCAGCAGTGCATTGTGAGTCTGGTAGGCTTGCACACGCCCTGTCAGCACTTCTGCACGTTCTAACGAGTGAAGAAGCGTTATTTGCTCTTGGTTCAGACTGTTACCCAGTTCTTGAACGCCGCCCGGGAACAGCTGATCCACGTTATGGATCCTGCCGTCCAGGTCTAAGCCTTTGTCAGCCTCCCCTATTTGGACATTTTCCTGAACCTTGGACGTCGTCGCCAGTTGTTCGCGCAGCTCCTGTGTGAACCGCCTTAGATTCTTGGTTTTCTGTTCGAGTTCTTCTTTTGCTTGAGCACGTTTTATCGATTCGTCGAGCTTCTTTCTCTCTTCAAGCAACGATGATCCCGATTCTTTCAACGCTGCGTTGGTCTTATTAAGTATGTCGTCTTTCTCTTTCATTTCCAACTGAAAGTCTGCGTCGGCTTGTGCAAAAATGCCGCCCATGGCTAATAACATATTAGTGACGGTCAGATCAATACACCAGGAAATCGCTTACATGTCATGAACCCTTCTTTTGCTTCGTCAAAGGATTGCTGAGACGCATTCATGCTTTGAGAAGCGTCAAAGGTCATGGTCAAGGCAGGATCGCGCGCTATATTGTTGTCATCTGCACCGACCCCGAAGTCAACTGGCGCAAGAGCACCACGATTGGCTATGTGAGCATCAGCGCCAACTTCCAGTAGCTGATCAATAATTGTCTTGGTGCTTGTCCGAGCTGCGAGATTGAGCGCAGTATCACCAGATTTATCTTGAGCGTTGACGATTTCGGACATGAAACGCGTGAGGGTCATGGGTGAAGGTTTTGCGCCATCGAAAGATACGTTTGTCGTGTTTGTTGCGCCGGACTGCTTGAGAACATAACCCAGTAATGACTCGAGATAGTACTTGCCCACCGCCGACCTGCCCTTCATAGCGGACGACACAGCAATATGATGGAGCATTGTTCGTCCCCGGCCGTCGCGTATCTCGATACTAGGGCCAAGCAGGTCTAGCAGCGCAGGAAAAGTGCTCTGATCAAGATTGTTGCGAGCTTGACAAGCAGCGATCAAGGCAGTTTCACCACCGCTGTTCGTCCGTCGTATATCGAAGCCCTTCTCCATGAGCTTTTTCACGAGCGGTATGCGTGCAAGAGTTGCTGCCCAATGCAGTGCCGTGTTACACGATGCATCGATCGGCACCTCGAATTCGTCACCGCTCAAAGTCAGGAAAGCAGGATGATCATCGAAGTCAGTCCGATTAGGGTCCATGAAGAGGTCTAGTAATAGGTCCTTCTTCTGCTCCTCAAGTTGACCACCAGGATGAGGCAAGGGCTCTAAGCCAAAGACAAAGGGCTGCGGAGCCATGAAAGACTGCGCAGGCTGAGAGAAGAAGGATTGACTAGGCTCGGTCGGGCTGCCTATGGCGCCCATGATGTTCTCTGCTGCTCCATCGTAGGAATTTTGCATGAAGGAGTTTTCGGGTGTTGGGCGCATTCGTTTCCTAGGAGGTTCGTCATTGTTCTGCCAGTCGACAAAGCTTGCATGCTGACTGATGACACCATTGTTAGCAGAAAAGGAGTCTTGCGAGTGCAGACTATGCACACTGTGCTGGCTCCCTCCGGCAAAAGACATGTCATGAGGAAACTGCTGTTGCGACGGGCGTCGAGGACCTGTCGATCGTCTACCGTCCATGTTTCTCGCTGGTGAGTCTACTCTCGTTCGATTGAGGGCATTGATAGCGTTGGCAGCGGTACTGGACATGTTCTTGAAGAAGGTGCCGCCCTGGGACTGATTCGTAGACCTGTTGTCGCCGCCGTACATTCTCTTCCTTTGGGCGGCCATGGCCTGTTCCTTGGTTGGAGTCTCTATGTTTTGCTGACCTGGAGCGCCGTCCGCAGCTATGTCATATTCGAGGAGTGGCAGTAGAAGCTGTTCCACGCCATACTGGCGACAGAATTCTCGACCTCGGTGGTAGCTGATCCAGGTTCCTTGGTATTTGCCGTAGCCGCCCTGGACCTTCTCATGCTGGCCTGTCAATATCTCCTTCTCCAAGACTTTCGTTCGCTTGCCCTTGTCCACACCTGCTACTTTCAGTATTTGAGTGGCATTCAACCATCCATCAGCTCTGCGTCGCATGACAGCCACACCATTCACTTCCATCTCGAAGACTGACACGTTGGAGTATACAGCAGTATATATCTGTGGGGTCTGTCCGGTCGGCTGGTACTGTTGCGGTTGAGCGAACATGTTCGGCTCATGGTAGCCTCCGTAGCTGTTTGGGGGCATCATGTGCCCACCATTCATGCCGTGGTTCATCTGCTGTTGCGAGGCGGACCTGGGAGGAGGCGGTGTTTGTACGGGGGTGGTCGCGACCGATTGGTTTGGAGCATCGAATGACCCCATCTGAGATTGTGAAAATGAACCGTTCATAGAGGTTGAATGAGCATGGGAAGGATACATGGGAGGGAGCTGAGGATATACGGATTGGACACCTGAGGCCATTTTGAATCGATGGGGCTTTCAAGTCTTATGCTGTCGCAGTCGCATCTCGTAGTCGTCCAGGCTCAGCAGGTAGGGCCAAGCTCCCGACGGTCGATTGTCAAATATACGCTGGCAGATGAGCTCTCGTTTGAGCGCAATGCGTAGGGAGTGACGACGATGGACAGATTGAGGCGCAAACAATAGGATTGTGACAGCAAGACTGCGCTCGTGCCCTGAGTGGAGATCCTCGCAAGATGTTATATGCGATAACAATAGCGCCGTAGTCGTGATCCAGCTTGGTTGTCGCGGTCGATCACGTTCGTCACGGTCACGCTCACGCTCACGGTCAGAGTGCAAATGGCAGTTGAAGTGCGAAGTGGGGCATGCGACGCGTCTGCTTTTCACGCTAGCAGCGGCAGCTTGCCGAGCGTGCAATTATTGTCGCAAGGAAGCCACGACTGCAGCAGGAAATGTGTTGTGGCAGGCCAAAGAGGCAGGAACGATGAGGGGTGATGACTGTCCCCTATAGGAACCCTCTTCACCTCTACCGAGCCCTACTGCGCGAGACTTCCTACCTGTTCCATCCTGCAGCTCAGAGGTTCCACGGCCAGCATATAACATGGTCCTTCCGCAGGCAGCAAGCCAAGGAGGGTACGGTCAGAGCAAAAGGCGCCCAAGATGGTCTCCTGCCATTCCCATCCAAGGATGAGTCGCAGCGGATGCGGCGCGGACGAAGGTACCTCTATATGCTTCAAAGAGCCAACCAGGGCTATGCTGGAGCCGTGCTCAATGTGCTCAAGATGACCTTCGCGAGGAAGGGCAAGCGCAGAAGAGAACTCCTCAAGGAGATCATGGCTCCTTCGCCTGCTGATATCATGGCCCCCGATCAAGGCGCATCAAGCCCTACCCGCTACTCCCAAGACTGGAGACCGCCAGCCAAGTTCACACTATTGCTGAGAAGTCAACACAAGCTGCAAAGCTTCCTCGATGCCAGAGGAAGGATCAAGCCTCAGCCCAAGGTGCCCAAAAAGAACCGATGGAACAAGCCATTTCCCAAGTCCCGAATCAAGAGTATGATGAGAGAGTGGTATGCGAAACATGCAGACACCTTGCTCCCTCCTTTGGAAGAGCAGGAGTGGTTGGGCATCTACAAAACAGCCACTGACCCAGCCATGTCCAAGTGGAACGTGCCCAAGCGACGACCTCAGGGAAGCGTCCCCGTCTACGCAAGCACAACTGCACTTCCCGAGTTGTTGGACGTCGGCAGTCTTGCGAGCACCAGCCCACAAGCAGTCGAACCTCAATACTCGACGAGGGTAGGCGCCATCCTTCGTAACCCCCATCATCTGACACCTCGCTACTTGCGGCGTATGATGGCACGCATTCTTCAGAATACTCCTACGCCGCTCGCCAGCTCTGAGACAGGCAAGCTTGCCATGCGCTGGGAAAGTGGCATTAGGCCTCGAAGAGAGCCAAGCACATGCACAGAGTCACAAAAGATCACCCTGTTCGACTGAGATTGAGCATTTGTCAAGCCAGCGGTAGGTGATACGATGCGGACAGCCCTTGAAGCATGTTCTGAGAGACTACTGTCATGAGCGGGTAGTAACATTGATCGGATGCGCCAAGCGTAGCGTAGCGTAATGGTAACGGACGCGTCGAGGACGCGAACCATGCTCGCGTTCGACCGAGGTGCATCCCCGCTCGACTCCCCGATATTGCCCGTTTGGGCTAGCCAGCCACCATAGAGAGAAACTTGGGCCTCTAAATCGAGACAGACCATACATAGCATCGCAGGATAGGATACTATCTTTGAGATCCCTGCTGACTTTACGTGTTGTGCAAAGTGACTGGTCGGCCGAGCTTGCAGCCTGCAGGATAGACATTGGTGCATCCCAGAACCGCTCATTCACGAAGCACCGCATCATGTCCCTCGACCACCTCCCAGTCTCACCACTTCGTCCGCCTTCCTCCTTCAACTTCGCAACGCACATAGTCGACCACTGGGCAAAGACCAATCCCTCACAAATCGCCCTCCACTGGGTCTCCCAAGACCTCAACACCGAGCGCAAGCTCACCTACGCCGACATATCAACTTCGTCACATCGCATCGCGAGGCTTCTCTCCAACCTCGGGCTCCGGGCCGGCGACGTACTTATTGTGATCCTCCCTCGCATACCAACATGGTGGGAGCTCGCCACGGCCTGTTTGCGAAGCGGCATCATCCTATGTCCATGCACCACGCTCCTGGTCGACAAGGACATCGAATACAGACTCAACATCTCCAACGCAGCAGCGTTCGTAGGCGATGAAGTCGCCGTCGCAAAGTGCTTGAAAATTACGCAACGCAACGCCTGCCCCTCCCTCCGAACCATCATCCAAATCAACGCCGGCGCCGCCAGCAGCAACAACCAACCCCTCCCCGCTAACGTCCACTCCTTCACCGACCTCCTCTCCACCGTGCCCCCATCCATCACCTTCTCCACCCCCGCAACCCTAACACCCACCTCCCCCGCCCTCATCTTCTTCACCTCGGGCACCACTGGCCCTCCCAAAATCGTCCTCCACACGCAAACCTCCTATCCTCTCGCCCACGCCCTCACAGGCCACCACTGGCTGCGTCTCACCCCAACTCCAAACTCAATCTACTGGAATCTGTCCGAACAAGGCTGGGCCAAAGCAGCCTGGTCCTTCTTCTCCTCCTTCACCGCCGGCTCGACGCTCTTCATCCACGACGACCGGCGGCCCTTCTCCGCGCGCCAGACGCTCACGGTCCTGCACAGATTTCCCATCAGCACGCTGTGCGCCCCGCCGACAGTCTACCGCCAGCTCGTGCTGGCCGAGAACCGCGTGCTGTTCGAGCGCGAGCTCGCGCCAAAAGCGCTGGTGCACGCGTGCGGGGCCGGCGAGCCGCTGAACCAGAGCGTGGTGCAGACGTGGCGTGCCATGAGCGGCGGCATGGCTATCTGCGACGGCTACGGGCAGACGGAGACGATACTGCTGTGTGCGAACCAGAAGGGCATGGAGATTAAGGAAGGGAGTATGGGGCGGCCGCTGCCTGGCGTGCCGCTTACGATTATTGGGGATGATGGGAGGGAGGTCGAGGGGGGTCAGGAGGGGGATATGGCGGTTGAGATTGAGCCACAGTCGGGACAGAGTGCTGATGGAGAGGAGTTCTTTGGCATTTTCGAGGGGTATGTAGTTGACATGAAGAGTCTGAAACTTGACCGGCGAACACGCGAGACCAAGGATGGGCGCAAGTTCTATCTAACTGGTGATTGGGCGACGAGGGACGAAGATGGGTATTTCTGGTTTGTCGGGCGCAATGACGACGTAATTAACAGTTCAGGGTACCGAATTGGCCCGTTCGAGGTGGAGAGTACGCTGAAGCTGCACGATGCCGTGGTCGAGAGTGCTGTTGTTGCGGCGCCCGATCCTGAGCGAGAAGAGGTTGTCAAGGCGTTTGTGGTGCTGACTGAAGCGAAGTGGAAGGCTGTCAAAGGGAACAGCGGGAAGCAGCAGGAGATGGTGAAGGAGTTGCAGAATTTCTGCAAGGAGCACGCGGCGCCGTACAAGTACCCCAGGAAGATGGAGTTTGTGGATGCTAGCTTCTTGCCCAAGACCATCAGCGGGAAGATAAAGAGGGCTGAACTGAAGAAGTTGGAGAGGGAGAGGTATCAGCAGGACGGCAGAGCGAAGCTGTAGGTGGCGCCACTGGCACAAACCGCTCTTCCTTCGTGTACGTATCTGATCGAAAAGTGGCGGGCTCTATCGAGTTGGCGTCGGCATATTTAGAGTCCTTGATCATCACCTTGACACATCAAGGCGGCATCGTCAGGGACATGCCACGACGTTGTTCAACTAGCTTGATTACTATTCTTGTTATGATTGTACATGATACATGATCTGCTCGACCCCTTGCGGTGCTATTGATACATGCGAAGATCGCTTATTAATCTAGAGGTTGCACAGCAACACTGATAATCTCGCAAGAAAGCAAAAGGCGCTGATAACACTGCGAAGCAAGGCCTGCCGCTCATTGCTCCATGCCCCCTACAGTCAAGTATAGATCTCCACTCCTTGAAGTCATGGGGGTGATCTTAGCACGGGAATTTGAACGCGCCATCGGACGGGGCATATAACCCTGGGCTTGGAGTTTCTGAGCCAGGGGTCTTCCGGTGTTCAGTCGTTGGATCTGTTGGTACATCTGGCCCGGTTGTGGAGCAGCTGGTCGAAAAACCATCTCTGGGTTCCGTTGTCTGCTGCTTCTCGTAGGAGTCGTGTCAGCGGTAGGTCGCGAAACCGCTTTGTAAGCTACAGGGATTTGTCTAGCTAGGTCGGCTTGCGCACCTGTGCGTCTGTGACTCGGTGGTGTAGGAAATATAGTCGATGCTGAGTTTTGCGAGAGTACCTCTGAGGATGACGATGTTTGTGTCTTGACAAAGCTGCGACCTTCTTTGACCAACTGGTCCCGAGTTGCATTTTCAGCCTGTGCTTGCAGGGTTCCAGGAGAGGGTTCCACCTGTCGAATAGTCATGCCGGCGCGCGGACTATGCACTTTTTGTGATTGTTTTGCCACTGCAGCCGGACGAGGGACTTGGGGCCATTGAAGGTCTCGCAGTGGCTGTCTCTTCGCTGCCGGGTTCGCTGCTGGTGGCAGTGCGAGCTGCTTATCCTCTTCTTGCTCCGGCGTATCATTCTCTTCAATGTCTGTATGGACGGACACGCTCTGGTTAGAAACCACACTCTGCTTGCGGCCATTGATTGGTATTCGTACTGGAAACCTGCCAGCCGGATTACGTTGTCGCACCTGAATTGTTAAAGGCCCAGGCTGATCCTGCGATGTTCTTGTAAGGGATGGTTCTCTGCGCGAAAAGTTCAAGGCTTGTGGCTGACGAGACTGGCGCATTGTTGAGGTTTGCCTGTCAACAAAAGGGTCCTCAATTATCTGCCTAACAGTGGATTCGAAGTTGCCATTGTCATAAACTGGTGTCAATGGCATTCTGGCAGATGGTGGGGTTTCAGATCTCGACTTTACACTGTTGAGATGTAAGGGTACTGGCTTCTCGATCCTACCTGCAGAAGAATATGATCTTCCAGAAAACCGTGTGTTGGGCTTGCCGAGTATTGGTATGTCTTGACTGTGAGCTTCGACATCTTCGTCGAAAGAAGTCGCCACACTCCAGCGATGGTCTTCTACCATAGATCTAGCCTGCTGGTTCGCTAGACTTTGTAGCCGTGGCGGCCATAGCGTTCTGGTTGTATTTGGGGCAGGTGCCACATCAAAGCGTGTGCTCGGGGCAACTGCCTCGCCAATATCTTGTGGGGGTGGGTGAAAGCTTTTGCGCCAGATACTTCTCCTTTTGTCATGAGCGTTTTCTTCAGCATAGAAGCGTTTAGTCGGACTAGGCAAGGAGCTGCCTTGACGACTCTCAGCCACAGCAGGCGGAGCTGATCCTGCTGCATCATCGGGTTGAGACGGGAAAAAAGTGGAAAATCTTAGGCTTCGCCTTCTCTGTTTCTCTTTCCTTCTGACGATGAACAGATAGGCTAGGTAACCAAGGACAAAAGCCGCTACTATGACCGAAGCAGTCGCAATACCCGCAACGGCGCTGGGGCTTAGCTCAGCTTTTTGTGCGCTCTCCGTGGCAGCAACGGCAGTTGCGCTTGCTGTGCCTGTACTTCTGGTTTCACTACTCGAGTTTGGCCGTGTCGTACTGGTCGAGCTTGTCGTGGAGGAACCTTTTCTGGTTGTGATTGTGGCAGATCTGTCTATCGATGAGGAGGCCGATAACACTACGTTACTGGATGTGGCAGCAGATATCACCGGAATGCTAGAGGACCCGACAGCAGTAGACGTTTGCAGCGTTGTGGCCGGCGGTGTGGGTACGCTTGTTTCTGTGGGAAGGGGAACTAGGGGAACACTTGTCGTCGAGCTTGGCGGGGTCTCAGACAGGCTGAGCGTCAAAGAGGTGCTTTCTTCTGTGGAAGCCGAGGTGCTGGAACTCGACAGTAGTGTCGTGATATCGCTGACCGTGGCTGTGATTGTCTCAGCCATGTTAGGTATTGCACCATAGACTCCGTCACAAATAGTATATCCACTACTTTTCTCGATATCTGCTCCTAGACAGTTGGAAATTACGCACTGCAAAGACCCCTCGCCGATGGTCAATCCGGAAGTGGTCTCGGTAGTGCAGAGAAAGCTCAGGTCAACTGTTGAAGAGCAATTCTGCGTGTGATAATTGTTGAAAATGAACTCTTGGATACAACGGAGAGCACAGCTTGGGACCACTGTTTGCAGATTGTAAGGGAGACAGATTCCTTCTGAATTCGAGCGCGCAGTCACCGACCCCGCGTTGTAATAAGCTGCATGCAGAACGGTTGTCCATGGCGGAATGTGCATGCTGTATAGGCTGAACCATTTTCATTGTTTAAATCATTAGTTGTTAGTTAGTCGGCTGAGGATAGAGGTGGATCGTGCGCACACAAAGATCAACGACAAAGAAGAACAACCGTTCACGCAGAAAAGACTCGAAGAAGATAAGAGTTTTGAATGTGAAAAGAACTACTTGCCCTTGCTTTGAGCCAGACGCGAGGAGTTTTGAGCCATGTCGACATCCCTTGAAGGGGTTCACGCTGAGTCGTTGCTGAGAGATCTTGTCTTGCAGATATGACGCGCATGGCTTTCCATTAGGACAGCGCGTAGGCATTGGTGGTGGCCAGAGTACGAAACAACACTGGCATCATTGGTAAGTCAGGACGGGACAATGGCAACATTCGAAGCGCTGGCTCAAACACTCGGCGCTTCGCAAGTACCACTTGTATAGTGGAGCATGGTCACGTGTCTCGAGTGCTAAAGGATGAGGTCAGTGAGTGGAAGCCTGCTGCAGTAGCCGAGTAGAAGGCCAGTTTCGCCATGTCTCAAAGCGTTGATTATGTCTTTGATGTGTCCCAAACGGTGTTGCGCTCTGAGACTAATAAGCAAGGGTGTCACCGATCGGTCATGGTGTTGCGCGTGCTTCGTCCACATAGTTTAGCCCAGCCCTAAGACCAGATGAGGCGTCAACGGATGCGACGCAATTTGTGATACTGTAATGTTGTGATACCACGGCCCTGGGTGAACAGATTTCGTTACATCACCTCAGCGCCGCCCTACTGAAGGCTCGCGTGCCTTTCTTGAATAGAAAGGTCGGCACTACGATCACAAAAGCGATGGAAAGTGACAAAACAGCTGAACTTCAATATCTCGTATGGGTAGTTCCTGGAGAATGCCATGCAAGATTGGTATATTTTGATTAGGAACTATGTTACAGTACAGTGCTGTCACTTCCAAGTGCGCCATACCGTTTTCCTGCTGAGAGCAAATCCTTCTTTATGCACGGCTCTGACCCGAGCACTGAAGGCGGAAGGTTCTATCATTACTGATATTTATTGGAGAAAAGCGCAGTCCACATCATGCGTCGAGGCAGGACTGTTGAATCATCGGAGGGGTATCAAAAATGAGGCGATCTTGTGTCGTGATCGCCTGATGTTGTAAAGAGGCCGCACGTAAATTGGCGCGCTTAGTACTTCAGAATAATGTACCTGATACTGTTAGCTATGCCCGACACGCAAAGTTGGTAGAACGTACAAAGCGTGGATGATACCCGGGATGTAACCCAGAATCGTCAACAGGATGTTGATGAAGAAGTCGGCATTGCAGCCCCTCTCGAGGAAGACACCGACAGGTGGCAGGATAATGGCAAGGACGATCTTGCAGATATCGCTGTTGGGGAATAGTTAGCACTGTGGTAATGAAGTGACAATCCGCGTCGTGCTGCGTGCCGACGGGAGCGCTGCCACGGAGGCATGCGGGAGTGCGACTTACGAAGCCGTGAATGCCATTTTATATGAATTGGAGTTTTGACTTGAGGGTCAAATGTGTAGATGTGGTTTAGAAGGGATGTGGTGGGAGTTTTTTGGTCTCGTCTTGGTATGTAATGGATGAACAGAAACGCAAGGAGAATGGGACGACTTAAGAATAGATAGTCCACAAGCAGGTGATGAATCAGAAGGCTGGTGACCTGGTTCAAGCCTGCAGACACAGCCCCTACGTCACAACCTGGTCGGTTTTGCCGGCAAGCCGTCTAGTTTGTTTTCAATTTCGAACGTTGGCTGAGTTTGGTCATCACCCAGCACCCAGACGACATCATCCCACGCCACCCACCTAGGGACAGCACCGGCGCTGTCAAGCTCGACTACTGCCAACTTCTCGTCCACTTACAACCCAGATTGTGCAAAAGCAAATCCTCCTTTCTTCCTTCCTCCATTGTGGCTCAACTGTGGCACAGCTCGCTTGAGGTTTGATCATTTCCGCCCATTCATTGATCAAACGTCGATCGTTTGGGCATACGCCCAATCAGAAACTGCAAGCCATGCTCAACGTACCCTTCCGAGCCGACAGTTCTCGCTAAGTATAGGTACGGTGCTTCACATCAACCCGCCTATCGAGCAAAGACTGACGACCGCAGTTCTTGGTGAGTGGGTGGCCTACTGTCTTTTTCGTCATGCCCAGTACTGGGCGCAAGCATTCACAATCGCTCAAGAAGTGCGAGTACACAAGCTGTGCATAAAAGAGTAACCTAGCATAGTATTGAAAAATGTGTACACGCGGCTTTGGGCTCCACTATCACGAGCTTGTTTTGCAGCCACGATGAAGTCTAATTGAAGGTTTGTTTTTAGAAGCAACCCGCAAAATGGAGGATTGCCTCATCGTTGTCCCAGTTCTGCGACTCGAATGCTCATAGGTACTTTCGTCAACTCTTGTCCACGACCAATTTGAACGCCAGGCACGTGGGCACGCCAAGCCAGTGATATGGAAGACTCCGTCTAACCGGAATAATACTGCCAGCATCATTGGAGCTTTCATGCCGTGCTTGCGCCACTGATCGTGTGGACCGTTGTGGCACAGAATTTGAGCCTCAAGCAAACCCGCACATGTTACGTATATCGCCTCCCACCCAGATGTCCCTCTTAGCGCCCATTGTACCTTGTTGTTCAGACGATCCTCCGACCACACTACTAATGCTAGCGCTGCATACAGTATAAAATGTGTACCGAGAAAAGCGCTCCTCTTCGTCGTCCGGGCGGAGGTTATGACGAGAAGTATGTCCTTACCCCTAAGTTCGGGAGGAGAGCGTTGTGACATCAACTATGCCCCCACTTACATGAGTTTCCTCCACCCTGCTCTCTCCAGAAACTAAAGGCGACGGCTCTTTAGGCACTACCTTGGCACGTGGCGTGATTAGTGCCCGTCACCTTTGACTTCCGGCAGAAGACCTGTTGCCAATCGAATCGGGAACAGGTGGTTCACCAATAACATGTACGCTAGACACAAAATGTCAACTGAGTGTACGCTCAAACTTCGTCGTACAATTACATGGCCTTTTGCTTTACTCTGAGTTTAGCCCTCGAGACGCTCATCGCAAGTGCATGACCGAGACAGTATGCCGACGAAGAAGCGGTCGAGGAGACTAAATGACCGACCCAACCGTTTCCCATGGGCAACAGTAGGATACAGTGCATGATAGTGGTTGGAGTATTGTGACGCATGGCCTAGAGGTAGTCCTTTGTCAATGAGTATTTTGAAATCCCTCAGTAAGCCTTGGCAGAAGCCTTGGGTAGGTGATCTGATACTGCCTGCTGCTCAGGCCAGAAACAAGGATGGTCCAAAGTTGAGCATATCTGTGGCTCGTGAATTGGGAACACAAGTCGAAGACCATATACATGGGTGCTAATCCTGTGGGAATGCGAGACAACGTTTTGTCGCTTAATTGGCGGACCTGACTAGCCCAGCCCCGGCTGCATGCCCAATATCACTAACTTAAGTAGATCCAAATGTGCATCGGGCGAAATCTCCAGCTTCCATCTTCCGCGAACACTCGCGTCGGTCAACGGCACGATCGTAGACCCTGCCACTCTCCCAGGCTCTAAGATTTTGAAACCGCGGCCGCGAGGGCCGTCTTTGATTGTTATAACAGCAGCCACGACTAGAGCACTGTCCTCCTCCTCCTGTCTTCGACACATGAGCCAGGATGACGATTCGTCAAGATGCAAGAGCAGATTGAAGGGTATAGTGCTCACAGACCGCTGCAGCGAACTCGACCGCAGTACAGGTGGCTCGTCACCAGGGTTGACCGTCGTGCATCCCAGATGCAGAGTCTCATCTGCGCGAGGAAAGCATGGATCTGGCCTCGGGCTTGGTCCTCTCGAGCTGAGTGCGGTACCATGGAAATACGGCGAGGTCTTCTGGTAAGTTGGGATTACCTCCAGTGTCTCAGCCAGGAATTTGGCATTACGCATAAAGGCTCGCTGAGCAGTTGGCTCAAGTTGACCTTTAGGACCGATGGTCTGGTACTCGTTGAATGCCGACTGCCCACAGAAGTGAAGCACGGTCAGGAACAACTGGATCTGGTCGATGCCATATTTGACCGGGAATTTGCTGCCCTCATCCGATAGGGAGAGTAGAGCGTAGACATGATCCAACGCGTCAGCACACTCACGCTCTCCGAACATCGTCAGAATCCTGAAGAGATTGTGCTCTTTTGTATCCCAAGCCTTTCCGTAGTCATGTCTCAGCTCGCTGCCAATTCTCCATTGCAGCTCCGGCCGCACCATCGCATAAGGCTTCGACGTTGCATATGATCTTGCCTTGCTGTTGTGAATAGAGCGAGAGTGGCGATGCGGGCAATGGAAGCGCACGTCGATGAGGCTAAGAAAATTCGCGAATACCTGCCAAGGCAGGCTCTTCGTGCCACAAAGTAGGTAGTTGTTAGAGGAGAGCAGAATTTCCTGGACGACCCAGACCCTCACCCAATACTGTAGCGAGCACGCTTCGGCCACTGAATCCCACAAATCATCCTCGGTTTGATTGGCGTGCAACGTAGGCAAGTGATCGTATTCATCTCCAGTGCTCGATGAGGACCAGACACGGGACATGAGATCGAATGCCTGCTCAATCTTCGTGTTCTCAGGTCCCAGCCATGAGAGCACCATAGCCGCAGATTGGAATATTTGACCCATGATCTGTACTTGCCTGTTTCGCTCATCGATATCCTTCTGGTTAATGCACAAAGCATCAATCCACAGCAGCATGCCGGGCTGCTCACGAATGACATTCAAGAAGTCCCACAAGTTCTGCCTGACGTAGAAGGGGTGACCATTGAGTAGAATCTCGCGTGTGGCTCCTGAAGAGCCCCATCGATAGGATAGCACGACATAGTTGGCAGTGCCCAACACTGCTGTCGACAGTCGGCATTCGATACGGCCATTGTTGAGCGATCCTGCGATCGTGAGCAAACGAATGTGCTTTGTGTCAGTAGCTAGACTGTCGTATATTTGCGACGGATATGCTCCATGTTCAGTCATGTGTTTAGTCGTGTGCGATGGCTTGAAGCCGCGATGGTCGCATACTGCTCCTTTGGTCGTTGTGAGTGGCGTATCTAGGAACGGGAGATGATGAGTCAGGTTCGTGGGTCTGTGTGAGGCTGAGCAAATCTCGGACATTTAAAGCATCAGTTAAACTTCTGACCATGTGATGGTTTAGGCAGACGACGGATCCACACCTCGGATTGTGGGTCGGAACCATAGATGGCTGACGTTGGCAAAGATGCTAACATGTTGTTGGGGTCTGCGTGAGGAAAGGGCAATATCAAGAACGGACCGAAGTCGCATGAATGGCTACACTAAGTTACAGGCTGGCAACTATCCGCTACGCACGCCAAAGCCCCAAGCAACTACGCCTTCCCCAAACGCTCTAACCATGAGACGTGCTGCGTTCCAATACCTGGCCGTAATTCATCAATCCTATCATCTGTCTTTCGTCTACCAATCTATCCTTGGAGCAGCAGCAGCTCTGACGGCCGGTCTTGTGTCCATGTTGCCTGTTCCAGGCATGGCACCAATAGTTTGTCCGTTCATCTTGGTGCCTCGAAGACCCTTGTTAAGCTTGAGCTTCTTGTCCAGGCTTTCGAAGGGATCGTTGCTTTCACTGGCTTTGACAGCCCACTTTTTCGTGCCGAGCACGTTGTCAAGCTCAAGAACAGGTGGCAGCTTCAGGTACACCCAGCCATCGTCGCGCTCTTCAGCAGCAAAAGTAGCAACGGACATCGAATTGTCGTTGCTACATGAGCCCGCGCCTTTGTCCTTGGCCCCGAAATCGACTTCGCCGTTGAGCTGGAAATTCCGTTTGTGGTAAGGACATGAAACCCAAAGTTTCTTCTCTTCACCACAATCTGGCCCAGTGGACTCACCGACAAGACCATCAGACAGACCGAATGTACGTCTGTGTGGGCACATCTGTTGCGATGCATAGTACCTGCCCTTCAGCTTGAATACAGCAAGTTGTGTATCACCACGTAATACTGTTTTTGATGACCCTGCCGGAGCGTCTGTGAATTTGTCTGCCTCGATCATAGGTTGCCACGTGAGGTTCGACCACCTTGTGCCTTTGAAGTCTTCAAGGGCAGAATCCTGGGCCCAATAGGCTGGCCTTTGTTGGCCTCGTTCTTCGATTGTCTCGATGGCGGGATTCAGAGTCTCTTTCGTGTTTGCGAATTGTTGAAATGCCTTTCGTTTCTCCGGGTCGTTAACAACCTGCGTCCACTCACAGAAGAAGGTGCCAACCAGATCTTGCATCTGTTTCTCGAGCTCAGCGCAAATACCTAACTTGTCCTCAAGAATGACCTCTCTCAGATACTTGATGCCACCAGGCAGGTTCTCCAGCCATCTTGCTGTCCTTTGTAGCTTGTCGGCTGTACGCATGTAAAACATTAGATATCGGTCCAAGATTGGAATAACATCGTCAGGGGGAACATCTTTCGCGAGTAGCTCAGAATGCCTTGGTGTGGCACCCCCATTGCCTCCAACGAATAGGTTGAAGCCTTTGTCTGTGGCGATGAGTCCGAAGTCCTTGTTCTGTGCTTCTGCGCACTCCCGGACGCAACCTGAGACGCCACCTTTCATTTTGTGAGGAGACCGAATGGACTTATACCTCTCCTCGAGTCTGACAGCCATGCCGACCGAATCGCCGATACCAAATCTGCACCACGTCGTGCCGACACAGGATTTGACTGTCCTCAGTGATTTGGCATATGCATGACCCGACTCCATTCCTCCTGCGACCAGCTCTGTCCAGATATCGAGCAGATCTTGCTTCTTTGCGCCGAACATGTCGATACGTTGGCCACCGGTAATCTTGGTATAGAGTCCGTATTTCTTGGCGACGGTGCCAATGACCACCAGTTTGTCAGGTGAGATCTCACCAGCAGCGACACGAGGTATGACGGAGAAAGTACCATTCCGTTGGATGTTGCCCAGATATTGGTCATTAGTGTCCTGCAGGCCGTGCAATGGCTTCTCCATAACGTGCTTGTTGTACATGCTTGCCAAGATGGAGCCAATAGTCGGCTTGCAGGCCTCGCAACCCAGAGACTCTGGGTCGGTGCCACACTCTTGCATCACTTCGGGGAAAGTCTGCAGTTTCTTAACATATACGATGTTGAACAAATCGGCTCGAGAGTATTTGAAGTGAGGACACAAATGGTTGAGAACTTCTTGACCCATGTCCTTCATCGCTTTGTTGAAGATGGATTGGACGAGTGGCATACAACCGCCACAACCTGTCCCAGCCTTAGTGCAAGATTTGACGTCGCCTATCGCCTTGCAAGAGCCGTCCTTGACAACGCCGACCACATCACCTTTGGTGACATTGTGGCAAGAGCAGATTTGGGTGTCGTCATCAAGTTCGTCTGCATTTTCTTCGCCGTCTTTCGATGCACCGATGATGAACTCGGAAGGAGGTATGTCGAGGACTTTCTTATTCTTGACCATGGGCACTAGTTTGACATAGTCTTTCGTGTCGCCAATCATCATGCCACCGAGCAGGTATTTGCCATCAGGGGTGAATAAGTACTTCTTGTAGACTGCTTGGAATGGGTCCTTGTAGGTGAGAGCTTTGACAGCGGGAGCCGGTGGTCCGTCAGTAAGGGCTTGGACTTTGCTTTGCCGCCTGCCTTCGCCATCATTCTTTTCTTCCTTCTTAACATGCCTCCGTGGTAGGTCCTTGGGACCATCTCTGTCAGCGAAGAAGTCGCCGAAGCTCGCAACCTCAACTCCCAGCAGTTTCAGTTTTGTGCTTAGATCTGGTTGCTTGAATTTCCGCGGTGCGTGCACCTTGGCTTGTGTGAAGTTGAAAGCGAGGACATCAGCCTGCTCTATTCCTGGTGCGATCAGTCCGAAAGTCTGGTTCTTCCAACTGCAGCATTCGCCAATCGCGTAGATGTTAGGGTCGCTCGTCCTCAGATCGTCATCAACTGTAATCCCGCCGCCACGATCAGCACAGGTTAGACCGGCTGCACGCGCTAATTCGTCTCTTGCCTTGATGCCAATAGCGAACATTATGCAGGTGCAGTCCATTTTCTCGCCATCTTCGAAAACAACACCCTTGACAGCGTTGCTCTCGTCGACCTCGATCTTGCCAACGCGCTTGCTCATCATAACATCAAGGCCAAGCTTGCGCACAAGCTCAACCACAAGACCTCCGGCTTCTCCGTCAAGCTGCCTTGACAGTACCCATCTGTTTCTCTCAATAAGCTTGACGTGTTTGAACTCTTCTAGATCCATCATTGCTTTGGCCGCCTCGAGACCTAGCAGGCCACCACCGACTACGGCACCGGTGGTGCCCTTGACAGTCGCGGAATATTCTATCAGCTTCTGCAAGTCTTCGATGGTGCGATATACGAAGACGCCCTTAGCGTCGTGACCAGGCGTATGCTTTGGAAGCACCGCATCTGACCCCGTTGCTAAAACCAGAATGTCGTATGACACGTTCTCGCCAGAGGATGTAACTACCACCTTCTCTTTCGGCTTCACTTCCTCGACCTTTGTATTCAGATGGTAGTTCAAGGCGCCTTGATCGTGCGAACTATACCAGTCTTTGGCGTTCAGATACAAGTTCTCCTCTTTTCTGTGCTGGAAGAAACTGGTGAGGCCAACTCTGTTGTATGCGAGGTGTGCTTCTTCGCCAATGACCACGACGTCGTACTCTCTTCGCTTTGCATCGAGTTTCAGTAGTTTCTCACTGTGTGTTCTGTCAGTTGCGATCATCATCCGTGTTTCATGCTTATCCTTACATGAATGCAATGCCGACCATGCCCAATCCTACAACCACGATCTTCGTCCTTTGTCCTGCAGGGGGAGGGGCAGTCGCAGCGCTCTCTGCGCTCGCACCCTCTGGCTTCCTGCTGATAGCCATGCCTGGGGAAGAAGTAGCCCAAGACATGATATGCTATTGCTATAGCGATTGTCGTAGAATGTTGCTGCCAGTAGTCAGTCTACCCAACTCAATGGGTCCCTGTCATTCGCAGTGAATACAGAGGATATCACGGAGTATAGGGTTCAAACAGGAAGTTTTGTACAAAGCATCAGTGTCAGAGCGCACGAGGACTTGAATTCAAGCTCATTAAAACATATCTCATGTGCCGTGCAGTGCAACGAGTCCGCGGCTCGAAGCTATTACATGAGCCAATACCGAGCCATGATAGGAACTGAGGCTCTCGTATGACCAAAAGTCTGGGCAAAGAGGTTCCTCTGCGAGGTCAGCCATGTTCCGACCAATGGAACATGCGTCTTTGCAATTGCTCGTCGAGATAACTGTAACAACGGCATGCGGGTCATGTACAGATGCTCGGCGAAATCGCCCCGGAGATCTTATTCTCCACGGCAATCATGTCCAAGAAGCATGAAAGTGTAAGAGGCACGGTTCTGATAAGAAAGTGCAACAGGGACGATGAAGATGGTTGACTTGTTTGTTATTGGTCGAGCGACGCTAGTGTTATCATGAGGTCTGGGGCCAAGATAACAGTCGCGCTAGTATTGAGCGCGTAACAGCTTTGTTACGAGGCTGCAGGTGAAACAGGACCCTTTCCAGTCTGAGAGACAATAAACTTGGCCAGGGGCCGCAACACGGATTGAGGCATGATGTTCCGTCGATGGCACGAACATGTGAATTGACCATACAATAACTAACTCGGAAAACTACGGAACAGGCCACTGCATGGTACTCCAGCAGCCTTTGGAATGATCGCTAGATTCCCATCGACTCCGTCGCCTTATCTATCTGCGGCGAACCTTGAAACCATCACAAGATTGTCAGACCATCAGAAGAACATCAATTGATCATCTTGCCAGCCTTGTTCTTTCAGTGCAACGTGCATCGCCTTCTCCATCGTCTCTGGACCGCATATCAGCACGAGTGTTTCTTCATCCCGAATGCAATGCTCTTCCACTAGCTTGCCAGTAATGCGACCTCGAAGACCAGTCCAGTCGTCAGGCGCTTTGGTCAAGGTATGCAGAATCTTGCACTTCGCATCGTTGCCTTCCGACAACGCTTCTAGCTCTTCTTTGACTAGTATGTCCTCGAACAACCGATTGCCATCAAGTATAGTGCATCTCGTGTTGTCTTCACCATCTCTCATGATAGCTCGGAACACCTGGTAGATGGGTGTAATGCCACTTCCTCCGCAAATCATGACAAAGGACTTTATCCGCCGCTCTTTGCCACCAATCAAGCAAAGCCCTTTGCCTTTGTACTCAAACTTGCCGATAGGTCCTTTCATTTCGATGAAATGACCTATCGGTAGCGAGTCCATGGCCATCGACATCTTGCCACCTTTTGAACCATTTGTGGCAAAGTATACTTTCACGAGCATATCCATGTAGCCTAGATCATTGATTTCTGATATTGGCGTGTAGCTTCGGATGATCGCCTCTCGCGTGGCAGGGTCGTGCAACCGGACCATGAGATGCTGCCCGACTGGTAATCCGAGTTTCTGCTCTGCATGATCGAGCTTAAAGGTGAAGATTCTTGTGTCCCACGAGACGATCTTTTTCCCGTGCAAGATGGCCTTCGACCACACTTTTGGTTGCAAGAAGTGTTCTCGTGTCTCGGAGCCTGATCCTGCTTCAGCATCTCCAGCAGCCAGGGTAGTCTTTGCTGCATCGTCAAGTGACCCGATGTGATAGTCTGTCATCATTGCCTTGGCGGTTTCGCTGTGGATAGCCATGAACTCCTCCGTGGCATCGAGGCCAGCCGCCGACACAATACTTTGTGCACCGCCAGGGTGCTCCTCGAGGAACTTCGTTCCATCATAGACTTCGCCGTTCAGCACGAACCAAGGTTTCTCTGCGGTATCGTGCTTTCGTAATTCATCGATCGTGATCGGAACTTTCAGGCCTTCTTTGACCATGCAAATCTCTTTCGGTTTCTCAATCTCGGCTGCATCCTGCTCCTCGCCCTCTAGCTTTTCGCCCCAGAAGCCGTTAGCTAAATTGCCACCAGCTTTCTTCACCCTCTCCATCCAACCTCCAGGCATAAGAGCGGGTTGTGTTGGGTGCTCGAAGCGCATCGTGTCACCTTGAATGTCGATCGTAACTCTGAACCATGGGTTGTTCATCATACCTAGCACAGACCAATACATGTCTCTTGGTTGTACATTCATGCTCTCATCCATCGACCGGACGAAGATGTCCTTTGCGTTTTTCAGATCTTCTTTGTTTAGATCCATCGACCAGAAACACCAGCAGAAGCAACTCTCCCTCCAGTTCATGTCCATACGGCCGCCGTATAGGTCTTTCACGAAGTCGCGATACCGATCCTCGGGATATTCCACGTTGGCTAGCTTCCAGCTTTTGCCTTTGTCCAAGGTGATCTCGACCCTTGTGATACGTCGGCCACCACCACTGTAAGCGTAACCTCGAGCACGGTACGTCTCAGGTCCTTGAGAGACTGAGACCTGCTCTTCGTGGGCTGGGAAGCATATCGCTGAGTTCGGGTTCAGATCATAGATGGCGTATCTCTCGTCCGTCCACCACTTCGGTTCATTCGCCGACTCTTCAGGTGAGACCATGGTTGGGAGCACCCTGTTATCGTAGATGTGATACCAATTCTCACTTGGCCCTTCCGTCAAGATGAGCTTCCGCAACCACTTTACAGAACGGCCACCAATTTGCCCCGGAATGACCGCCCGCAAAGGCTTTCCGTGATCGGGGGTTAGCATTTCCCCGTTCATGTTGTACGCAAGCATAATGCCGCGATTGGGATCCATGGCCCAGTTAAGCTTTACCGAAGTCCCGTAGTAGCCATTGGGCAGCTTGTCAGCACCCTCCATACACACGTACTTGGCTTTGCGTTTAGGTTTTGCTCTTTTGATGACCTCCGACATTGCAACTCCTGTCCACAGTGCTGTCGAGACGCCGGCTGCACCCCAGGAGAACCCTTTGGTTTTGCGAACAACGTTCTGCTCTTTCCTCCGGTTGCCTGCACATACTAATGTGATGGGGCATGTGATTTGCTCATATTCGGACATCAGTTGTCTCAAGGAAATGGTCACAGGGTTGTCAACCATTCCTTCTACAGTAAATTCCCAGTCAGGGATCTCTGTGTCCTTGACTTCAGGCACTGCGCCATGGTTGCGAACATAGAACAATTCTGGACTAGTAAGGAACCCCTCGTTGAACAAGTCTGTGAGTGGCGCTTCAACGTTAAAGGGGTGTACACCAGTCAATCGTATCAACCGCGGATCACGAGGTACATGTGAATCTGGTGTCTTGAGGTCGATGTCAAGCACTCTCTCAGGTGCTGTAGAGGGTGGTGGAAGTGGGATATCGACCTCTGAGTCCGCAGAACTGTTTGAGGCACTGTCATCCGTCTCCGGGGGCGTCGGAGGTAACACATCGCGAGGTTTCTGTGTACCCAGCTTTTCTATAGCCTCTGGAATGCCTTGTGAATCTCTGTTCGGGTCCTCCATTGCAGTATAGCTTGCAGTGTAGATGACCTGTCGTCCGAAATAGTCAAGGCACGTTAAGAGAGAAGCAATGCTCTGAAAGAGCCAGAGGGTCTCGATGTGCCATGGCGGCGGGTACTACAACCTTCGTATTGACCCGAGGAGAAGTGTATGACATAGAACCCGCCTGCATGTTGAAGCAGCGTTATGCTTGGTGTATGGGCTCTGTGTAGGCCCAATGACGTGCGACTTATTGCGAAACCACTTGATTGGAGATCTCGCCTGCCGCGGCGATACTCTGTTCCCGTCGTTTACGAAGTCGACAATCCAGGACGTCCCGGTTACTGATAACGAAGCAGTACTTCGTAGGCTCGGTAGGACACGAATGTGGACAATGATAAGGCAAGGTTTAGTGTCCCCACTCCAACGTTACAGTACCACCTGAAGCTTGGCGTATTCAGCATTACGACTGCGGTATCGGCGAGGCTGGATATCTCTATCAAGTCGGTGGGTATCCTGCGCCGCTCATTTGACGGTCTCCTCTACACACAGTAAGAAGGTACGCGTCTCAGAGTCTCCGCGGCGGATCGTGACCTCTTCGCGGGGTCCGAGTTGTTATCACCTCCGGCAAACTACGTCTTTCTCATATCGAAGTGCCTCAGTGCCCACTGTGTTGCTCAGCGCTCAGAACGTCGCCAAGTCTCAACGATGGTGGTCGAATCGGAACAAGTGATGAGTACTCCTGAGTCCTAGTCGGTGGCCTATGTAAGAAAGAAGATATCGTTTTGTAGCCGGTCAATGATGTGTCCTCGAGCCTGCCAAGGTTGGGAATACCTGATTGACAATCCAGAAGCTGCATAGATGATGGCAAAACAATGTATTTGTGCAAGCAGAGTTCATATACTGCTCACAGTCATTCACGAATGCGGCATCTTACTCTTGAGGAGACCACACTTCGAGCGGGAGAATAGCTGCTCATCGATTTGGTAGAATGGATTCAGGTAAGCGTTACTGCCTCAGCAGCCTCGCCGTCCATCGTTACAAGGTCGAACATCTAGGCTGCCTTTCGAAACGTACCGGCACAACAATTAGAGTCAACATAGTTCCTAATCACAGTTAGGTCGTTAATCCGTAAGTTCGTCTTTATCCCACAGCTAGCGATGGACTGCTGAGGCGCGGCGCAAGAGCGAGGTTCCCTCAGCCATCAGCATAAGACACAAAAAGTTGCCAACAGTCATAAGCTGTGAGCAACAGATCGAGAGCCCAAAGAGTCAACAGACGTCTTGGAGTTAGCCTCCGCCTCTTCATGTCCTTCTCTTCGATCCAGACTGCTGAGTGTTACCTGAGGAGCAAAGTTTCCCCGCATCTCGAGTGAGTCCTCACTTGCACACGTGGCAATCGGGAGGCCGAGCGTAGGCTCAGACACCATGCACTTACGGCTGAGAGAACGATGACACATGATGATGATGATGTAGAGGGTGGTCCTCCACAACATAGATCGATGTGATGGGATCTTGGAAGATCATACAGAAAACTGCACACAGCGATGATCGTGTTCAGTGACAACATTGCTTGTCTACTCAGCTGGACATATGTTAGAGGTAGAAAGGATTGTCACTACGTGGGCTTGCGATCAGCAAGGACTTTTGGACCAGCGATTAGCTTTCTCCGATGAGCTTCCGGCTCAGTTAAGAGCTCGAAGCGAAGATCACGCGATGTTCATGCTTGAGCTTCAGTTCACGTGGTCGTGATATGACATATCCAGGCGACCTCAGCATTCTTCGCAAAAAGACCTAAGGACCTACGCCTGCAGAGCTACGCTATAGACTACAACTGTAAGCGAACGTCTTGCTTTGCATCGCGTCAAACCGAGTGAGCTAAGCTATTTCTAATTTCGAAGCGGACTCAATTGGTCAAAGGCTAGGACCAGGATCGCTTCTCAGATGTATCTCCGTAAGGACACAAAGGTAATTTCGTACTCGAACGTAATTCGTTGGTTCGTATTCGCATTCGAATGCGACGCTAGGTTGGGGTGCGACACGTGTAACGGTGCAATTCTGAGCAGTTTTGGCGAGCAGCGATATACTGTAGTGGTTCTGCCCGCTCACCATTGGCGGATAGATCGTTCGATACCCTTTTGATGTCTTCCATGACCTTGTCGCCTGATTTTCTAGCCAGCATTGTCCGCTGGTGAGACGAGACCGAAGCGCAGGACAAAGAACATGCTTCGGCCCTATTCTCTGCCAGTTAACTGATGTGTAAGCTTCCAGCCCCGAGTGTCTGGCCCCCGATGCACGATACGCAGCACATTTCCTAGCTTCTTGGTGGAGATGCTAGCAGTGCCCTCTTACTGTGTGTTGCGAGCCCCAGTAGTATGAATGGTGTTGTTGAGGTTGCATTGCTAGCAACACCTGTGCTCGCAAATAGCCGGCGACGAGCCGCTGAACCAAACCTTCGATGTTTGTCGCAAGTCATGCTTCTTTATAGCATGGATCGCCGGCCTGAATCCCTGCTAGAGCTTTCGTAGCCGCCAGCACCGCGTCGTGGAGCTCTAACACTGGTCTAAAGTGGTTAGGATCAACTGAAGCATGACAGAAATGGAAGTAGGCCAAGCTTTGACCAAACGGGAGCCAAACTGTTTCAGCCCCGAAACTCAAAGTCCATGTTCCACGCTCCATCAGTCGCTCTGACTGGCATCCATTAGTCTTGTACACATGCTCAGCCGACCGGTGAGCCGGAAACCGAGCGTGCAATTACCAGCGCCTGGAACTTGTCAGGCCACAGGGGTTCATGACTTCTGTATTCGTGCTCGATCGATGGCCGGCAAAAGTCGGGTGTATGACAATAATTCTAGTCGCAGGTGGTGTCTTCATGAGCACACTGGGTCACGAAGGGAACAGTGGCGCTGCTAGAGCGTCGGCCTGCGACGTTCAAGAGTCTGCAGGAACCTCACGGCAATCTCATCATGCCGCAAGTTTTGCTGTCAGTTCTAGTCACCCTGCGATACGGTGTCGAAAGTGGCTAGAGCTCAAAACCCAGGAGGATTCACCCCAACATGAGGCAGTGGTGGTTGATCAATACGAACTCCCAAATGGCCATAGGAGACCAGATGCAGAACCTGGTGAAGCTTACATACTATGATCTTCACATCGCATCTGCCCGGTGAAAGCACGCTCCTTCACGCCAATGACCGGCGTAATCACACTGATTGGAGAATCTTCAAGGTCAGGGATACGAAACGTGGTCCATTGCGAGGACAAGAAGTTTCCCTGACTATGCTAGTAATGCAGGGGCTATCCGCAGCATCGATCCTTCCGCTTGCTGGGTGCTTGATAGCTCTGTCTGACAAAGCGATGGGAGGATTTTGTGCAACACAGGCAGGAAGTGGTGTTCACCCAGCAGGACGGGTTTCTGCACGAACCTCCTGCCGAAAAGGGAGCTTTGGCTAGGTTGTGGCAGGAAGCATGGGGTATATGCCTAGACCACCATTGTTCTTCCATATCCGGAGACTCACGCTGGGAGGATTGCAGATGCCGAGCTCGACACTAAATCCTAATCTTAGGGCTAAGCAAAAATACATTTTGACGGTTGTTTTGTTGCTCTCTCAGTCGTGCAGTCATGCAGTCAAGCCGTGCTTGTCTCCAAAGTCTGACAGGACTTAGTGGGTGGGCGGGATGCTGCACAGTACAGCGAAAAAAAGCCAACATTCGAGACTCTTCCTCAATCCTTGTGTGGGATACTGTGGACTAAACTTTTCGATGCAATGTCGTGGCTTGCTGCAGTCTTTTCGAAAGCACTTCAAGCCTTAATTACTGCATTGCCTTCACAAACTTGGGTAGATTTCATATTTGCAGGCCACGTTATCGTCCGCATATTGGTGGCGTTTGGAAGCTTCGCACGTAAAGCGAGAGTGAGTTAGGCAGGCTACTTAGTAGTGAAGCAGGTCAACACACAGTACAGAAGAATAAAAACTCAAAATGAGGTAGCATGTTGACTTTGATTTGTGCTCTACATACAGCAAATGCACTGCATTGTGAGAGGAGATGTATCCCTCATCACTATACCGTCCGCCAACGAAGAACTCACTTTTCGTACGTGCGCCAGCTTACCAATGCTCACGTTGTACCTGCTTTTTCCTGTTATAGAGAAAGCTCGCCATGCGCTCAAGTCGCCGCAAAGATGATATCGCTAAATAACAAACCGTAAGTCATGAAAAAGTGTCTTTGTAAAGGCTTGTCAGTGCATCGACTTCTTCTTGCTTGGGCTATGCTGCTGCTGAGACTGTGGATGACCCTTGTTGTGTATCCGCCTGACATGATCCTTCATGTTGTCCATACGGCTGAACATACGACCACACTCCTCGCCGTTGGTTCCTCTCCACTCACACGTGATGCCTGGATTATGTTTTGCTTCATGTCTCGCTCGATCCTTCTTTGAGGAAAAGCCGCCAGTGATAGCCAGCTGTGATGGGTCACTCGGCTCGGCTCCGGCTTGGATCGCTTGCTGCTGTGCCGATGCGACACAGGCGGCTTCCGACTGGGGACATCCGCCCACACGACAGAACAGGTGTTTAGAATGACGATTGTAATGTTTTCGAAGGTCGCAGCCCCGAGTGAACAGAGCCCGAGACGTGCAGCTTGGGAATCCACATCTCCAAGCTTGAACCTCTGTGGAGTCTGGAGAACGTACTGCAATGCCGAACGCGTGGAGAGAGGAGCTCGAAGATCGCTGTGGCATTAAAGAAGTTCTTCGTCCTCCTTGCGGACCTGATGAAGCTTGCCGTGAGGATCCGGGTGAGCATGATCTGGATGATGTGCCATCGATACACGTTGTACTTGGCGCAGTTGACGAATGGCGTAAACCTTGATTCGAGTAAGCCCTGAGGAAGGTAGATGGGTCTTGGGGTCTCGAGATCACGTCGTTGAAGTTGAACGATGCGCTCGTCACGCCCTGAGGTGTTGGCGGTATTATGTTGCTCGGCACTTGGGACATACAAGCAGGATAGACACTTGTTGAACCCTCGCTCGAATAGGGGTACATAGACACTGCATTCGAGTATCCACCATATGTCATCCATGAGCTCGCTTCGGATGGTTGGTATGACATCGCCGTTGAGTATATTGTTGCATTCTGCAATGAAGCTGTATTGGAGAACATCTGAGTGTCTGCACTATCGAGGCAGAACATCTGCTGAATGTCTTCTTCCGCGTCGTATGTGGTGTCACTCTGCCCCATATCTGGAGACTGAGGTGAGAATGTTGGACACCGTTGTGAGAACGAAGGCGCAGGCGACGGGTAGAACACTTCCGGAAGGTATATCTCCGAACCGAGCATAGAAATATCTTCGCAATCCCCCAGGTCGCTGGAAGGAGGCGTCATGCTAGGAGTCATATCTTGGAACCGCAACGCAGATGTCATGTTGAAGAGCCTATAGCGTTAATCACTGCACTGAAGTAGAAACTCCCACAGCACAATACGAGCTTGGGGGCAACGGTGCTTTATCAATGCAGTGCGAGAAAAAAGATATTGCGGAATCATGTTCGAGCAGGGGCTGAGGGTCTAACACCATATGAATAGAATACACATGGGTCTGTGGATCGTCGTGGCTTGTACCAACCGTGGGCATGCTGCCAGGAACCAAGGCAGGGGAGCGTTGTAGGGCTGTCACGGGTGGAACCAGGCTAGTATGAAGATCACCAGTGATGGTTGAGATCAAAAGGACTATGACCGAGAGCGAAGGACATACAGGTGGAACGGAGTTTAATTGAGAAGCTTGTACGCTTGACCGTTATCGTCTGTGGTGTATACGTTGAAGCGCGGCCGCTGAGCAAGCGCAAAACGATCCATGCACTGCTTCCCAGAATAGCTAAGCTCCCACTCTCGTTCACTAGGTTCGCGCTATGCTCGTAAGTGGCCGCACGACGTGGTTGGCGCAGCAAGGTGCCTAGTCTCCAGCCGGTTGGGATCTCTACCAGCTCATTGGGGCCAAGCTTCAAGAAGCCTTGCCATACCCTGGGGCTATGAGGCACATGCCGCAAACTCGGTACCAGGCATCGAGTGACGCCTTCGACATCCTGGACGTTGAATCGCAATACAGGCAGTCGATAGAGGCTTGCTATTCGTTCGCGTGGTAGTGCTGGTGGGCTGTAACCTTCGACATGCTTTGCTCTGTAGGGGAGTCATCTCTTTGTGGATCTGCACCGACAGTGAGGTTACAGTATAAGCGGTAATGACGTGTCAATCACTGTAGTTTGCGAGTCCAGTCCTCGGTGTGTTGATTCGAGTATTGCATCGTCGTGCGTGAAATGTTTCCATCCGCTTGGAATGTATCGTAAGACGGCGAAATGAAGCGAGTCACAGGCGTCGGTCTCCTGACAGCGCTTGACGATCGCGGCGTAATGTGGCACCTTGCTGTGTAAGCTGCACGCGGAACAGGCTGTTGGAGCGGCCCCTGCTAAGTCATGTCCTCTTGCCACTTGTCCTAAACTAACTCCATCTAGGATCCATGGATTATCCTGAGCACTTCACCGTTTGGAAGAACCTTGCACCGTGACGTTTTGCTGCTAAAAGAGGTTCTTCTCTCCACGTTTGTGCGGTGACTGGTGACCACTGCATGCCGGCTTTTGCACGCTAGATCTGGCGTCTGGCCCCACTGCCGTCGCATAACAGTCCCAATCAGGAATCGTGATGGCCGTCGCTCTACCGACGGTATTGCAAGCGCATCATTGGCTGAGGGACGAAGAGTCGCAAGAGCGACACCACTTGCTACTTGACTGCATGGCACGAAATAGAAGCCTATCGTTTAATCGCATCCACGCTCGAGATAGCCACGTACGCCGCGCCATGCAGTACTCAGATTCACGCAAGGTCGATCATGGCTTCGCGGATCTAGCATATTCGTTCGTCTTTCGTGCTTACTTATCCCAGAAATGTTTTCAGACAGGGATACTTTCGTCCGTAACTGCGGCTTTTGCCCGCACAACACGCATGGAGCTAGGTTTGTAGGCGCTTTTCGAGCAATGTTGTGCTCGTTCAGTAGCCTCGATACAAGATTGGTTCATAGCATGGGTGTGGTGTTGCACCCGCATACACTGATGACCTTCGTTCAGAGGCTAAGTATCACTCGCGCAGCACAAACTCTGGACCTGCGATGCAGTGGTGAAGTGGGTAGGACATCCACAAAGGTCAGCTGTATGAACGACAATCTTCTACGATAACGTCGATCAGACCTACTTCTAGCGATGGGAGCGAATTGATTAACAATGTTGCGTGGATTTACAGGATGCACTATCGTGATGACACACTGGCTTGACCGACTTGAACTTTTGCGTCCATGCTCTCTGCCTGCAGTGAGTGCCGCATCTCAAGCTCTCCCCGTTAAGTCCGAGTCCCCAGATTTGAAAGTTGTTAAAAACGACCTTGATCGGGCCTGCTGCACCCGAACCCGAGTTTGCGGGGGCCGAATCGGCCGAATGCGCAAACCGTTTGATCGAGGAGTTGAGCATCTCGCCGCGTTGTGTATGCTCTTCGTCAGGATATCAAGTGAGTCATAATCCACAACGCCGATAGGAGCTGAGTGCCCCTGCCGAGATGGCTGGTGCTTGCGTCACCTGCAACAGCGTCTCATCTCTCAATGTTCGACGATGGCCAGCTAGCTCTACGAGCCTTCTTGTACAGAAGCACCTTCCGCTGCATCGGCGAGAGTTACTGAAGAACACAGCTCGCTGTTATGGCGTCCTTTTGTCAAAATATTGATTGCGCTACAGCTTGGATTTACTAGGACCGTTCTGTAAGGTCTCTACCCGCTTGTATGCCCACATACCATAGGGCCTCATCATCGCACCATATTCCATAGCACTCGCACTACTGGCTTGTCTCAGCGCATACCTGGCAGCAATGCCCTGCATGATGACGGCTCCGCGGAAGCCCCCGAAAGCCACGCCCCAAGTCAGGTCCTTCTCGACATCATATCCTGATTCCTCCTTGTACCACTGCGTGACCTCGTCCAAAGACGGCAGACCCGGAGTGGCGCCCGCCTCGAAATGCTTGTTAGCCCCGACAGTTTTACCTGATATCCCCAGTTTTGAATCTTTCATTGACCATGTGAAGGGGCCAACCAAGTTTGCAAAGTCAGAAAGCGGATGCCCAATGGTGGCCATCTCCCAGTCCAAGATACCAATGACACGAGGCTCTGTCTTGTGGAACACCAAGTTGTCAATCTTGTAGTCACCGTGGATCAGCGATGATCGGTCTTTCGGTTGTTGAGATTTGTCGGCGAAGAAGTCCACCATGTCCTGGAAATGCGGGATGTCGCCCACTGGCTCTTTCGTGTCCTGGTCCAGTGCCTCGGCTTGTGCTTTTGATACAGTACCGAACGTCTTGATCTGACGATCATAAAACCCGTAATGTTTGCCAAAAGAATCCATGCCCACCTTCGAATAGTCGACTTTGTGGAATTTGGCAAGCGTCCGAATGGCATCGTGCCACCTAGTACCCGTTAGCATGAGACTCGACACGCACGGCCCACGCGACCTACATCTCCTTCCTGTCTTCGGGAGAAACCCCGGGGAAGTGTGGTTCTGTGATGAATCTGCCGTCCAAGAAGGACATGATGTAGAAAGGTGTCCCGACAATGCTATCGTCGTCGCACATGGCTATTGCTCTCGGTACAGGTACATCTGTGTCATTGAGGGCGTGTATGATTCGAAACTCGCGATCTACTCGGTGGGCTGTTTTAGACAAGAGCTTCCCCGGAGGCTTCTTTCGCATGACATATCGTTGGCCATCGGCAGCCGTTATCTGGTAGGTGGGATTCGATTGACCAAAGCCAAACTACCCCGTCGTTAGAGATGCTGCTCAACACCATATGCAGGGAACAGCCCACCTGTTTGAGGTCTATAGGGGTCTTGATCTCAGGCACATGCTCTTCGATGTACTTCTGAAACGCCTTGAGATCGATGGGTTGTCGAACGGCTCCGGCCATGGTTGTAGGTCTTCGCTGCCGACAGTATTGAGAAAGGCGAGCACGGTGTACAAGCAGATATCGCAAGCAGAATCAAGTGCAATGCAGCTCAACCATATCAAATGCGCCCCGTCGTCCAGGCGTTTCAAGCCGTGGTTGTCGGGAAAACGCTTTCCGCACTTTTGGCTTCGATGCAGTCCAGCTCCCGAGGTTGCCTCGGCTCAATCGTCACGGGCTAGTGACCTCAGCTTGCCTCACCACGGTGCGAGAGATTCTGCTTCTTGTACAGCACGATATCGCTATTGACATGAATACTCCCGTATCTTGCACCATGGTACCTGGCCTGTAGCTCCATACCTAGGTAGCCTCGCAATGCAGAAGTCTCGACAGTTCGAGATTGAGGCAGAAGGTAAAAATGTTCTTCCCTCCGAATCCGCCAAACGCCGAGAACTACCCGAGAACATCAGACGCGTTAACGCGTCGACGCGTCGCAGGAAATGTCGTATTTACTTACGTGTCGTGATTGCATCTGAACCCTGAGAATACCCAAGTACCAACCACAATGTCCAACACCGCGCCCCACGACGGCAGCGAAACACCAAACCAACACATTGCTCCCTCACTACCCAGCTCTCCCCTTCCAAAACGAGTCAAAGCAGATCACACCACACCAGCAATGGCAGAGCCGACGCCCACACCAACACCAGGCGCAGCAGCAGTCCCCGCCCCCACGCCAACATCCTCAGCCCCGCTCCCCCCAGTATCAGCACTGCTCCCCAGCGTGGCCGCCACGCCCACCATGCCCCAAGCATCAGCCCCCGCCATTCCACCTTTACTCGTGCAAAAATTGGCACCGACAGCCACCACGCCCACTCGAGGCTCCGCCTTCGCAGCCGGCTACGACATGTACGCCAGCGCCGACACGACGATCCAAGCAAAGAACAAAGCCCTCGTGTCGACATCGCTGGCCATCGCCGTGCCGCCCGGCACATACGGCCGCGTCGCGCCCCGATCCGGCCTGGCGTCCAAACACTTCCTCGACATCGGCGCAGGCGTCATCGACGCAGACTACAGGGGAGAGGTCAAGGTGCTGATGTTCAACTTCAGCGACGTCGACTACCAAGTGAAGCAGGGAGAGCGCATTGCACAGCTGGTCCTGGAACGCATCGTCACGCCCGAGGTCGTCGAGGTGGACACGCTCGAGGCAAGTGTCAGAGGCGCTGGTGGGTTTGGAAGTACTGGGTACATCTGAGGTCAGACGCCATGGACTAAGACGTGGTCGGGGATTATGTGCAGAGATGAATGGTCCACGCTGTCCTCAAGCTACCGGTCCGTTGGCCGCCGACCGGGCGAGTATTGCATGTGTCGGTAATGCGCTTGGATGGACGCCTTTGAGCATTTGAGCCGAGTCCGCTCGATCGAAGTCTGACCAAGTCGAGTCACGGTAGCGGCTTCTACTCGTTGTTCGAGGGATCTCAACATCGTGACTGCATCGTAGCCTCACGACTACCACCATCCAACACAGTTATAGCACGGATTAGCGATCGTACCTCGCCTGCGGTCGGCATGGTATGTCGAATGTCGCTAGGACACAGCCGAGTCCTTTAGTATGGTGGCCGTGCAAAGTAGTGGTCTGAAGAGCGTTGGTGCATTGGACGATGGCGAAGCGCCTGGTTGTTTGGTCTAGCACTCATTCAATTCTATATACGCTCCACTATACACTATTGTAGTTCTGTCGTTCTATTCTCCGCATGCAGAGCAATCCACACTTCGTCTTCGTAAGCACGTCTTCTAAGCGGGGCTCTAGCTGACTTTGTCGAAAGAGTCAATCTGTGGCCGCGGAAGCCTGGCACTGGGTTTTAGATCGCCAGACCCAAACCGGTAACACCGAGAGGACTCGGTCCAGGCGGACTCTGTCTTCTTTCCCTAACATCCCTCGCTGCCTGACTGCTCGAATTGCTTCTTCGCCGTGGCTGAGCCATTGGTTTTGGACCACCTGCATGGCCATAGGGTCCAGGACTCATACTTCGTTTCTGCGGCGAAGGTCGTGGTCCGGGACTCAATGGTCGTGGTGACTGGTTATAAAGGCCAGGACTCATGGCTCGCTGTCCACTGCCAGGCGGGCCCATGTTCTTGGGTCCTGGAGACATTGGGCCACCCATACCAGGGGACATGGGACGTCCTGGTGGTGGTGGACCACGCATGGCTGGGGACATTGGACGACCTCGGAGGCCTGGTGGACCCATTGCTGGGCTCATTGGTCGGGCGCCTTGGCCGGGTCCTGGACGTGGTTTGGAAGGTCTGGTGGCGAGACAGGTTCGGGGTACAACACCTTGTTGAGAACGGTCGAGACGAGCGCAAAGACACTAGGCACAGTTAGTACCTTCCAGCACGGATGGAACCAGAGAACTTACCCAGCCATCATCGTATTCGTGGAGCATCCTAACGACTTGTCCAGGTTGGAGCTCGAGTTCATCATCCATAGACGGAGTGAAGTCCATCAAGACCCGGTAAACACTGCCCTCGGGGGCAGGGGTAGGGGCAGAGCCAGCGGAAGAAGCATTAGATGGGTTTGGCTTGTGCGTGACAAGAGGAGCTGGAACACCAACACCGGGGGACGGTAATTCGACGGGTTCAGGCGTAGCAGGTCCTGGTTGTGGAGCCTGTCGCGAGGACTCGTTGTGCATTGTCGCTCGAGCGGCAGCAGCTGCGCCAGCACCGGCAGCGGCAACAGCGATCTTGTCGGAGTCTGAATCGGGAACGGAGGACGCTGTAACTGGTGTGGGAGCAGGAGCCGACGTGGGGGTGGACTTGGGAAGAGGGGCAGGAGCATGAACTGGTTCTGGCATGGCGATCGGTGCCGGTGCTGGTGCCGGTGACTGAGAAGCAGATCCAACTGGGTCCACGAATGGATTTTCAGGATCCTGGAACGGGTTTTCAGCAGGAGCAGCTTTCGCAGTCATAGGAATAGCTTGGTGACCGCTGGAAGACGTGTTGAGGTATTTCTCTTTCATTGCGTTAGGCTCGTTGGAAGCCCCGCCAAGCGCGTTACCGATGCTGAGTCTGCTCTTGGGTCGACCCATGAATTCAGGCATGAAGGAGGAAGCAGGTCGGAAGCTCAGTCTTGGGGCGATAGTGGGTGTGGACAGCTGAGCTTTCTGAGTCGCAATCTGAGCATCTTTCTCCGAATCCCCTCTGGCTTCTTCTCTGACTTGTTTCTTCTTCTTGTGTAACAGAAGAAGAATGAGACCCAGGGCTGCACCTATAGCTAGAATGATACCGGCGGCCAAGCCGGCCTTGCCTGAGGTAGACATGCCCAAGTCGGTGGATGAGGATGTAGTAGAGTTTGACAAGTCTGCGGACCCCGTGGATGCTGCTGTGGATTGAGTCGAAACAGCCGAAGAAGATGAGAGAAGGATCGAAGATGCAGATGTGCTTTGAACAGCTGCGCTTGAGCTTGAGGTCAAATATTGAGAGAACGGATTAGGCGCTGAGCTTGCTGAACTTGCTGAAGCGCTTGCGACTGAAGCTGGAGCAATGGCCGAGGAGGCAGCAGCGGCGTATGAGGACGCAGCAGCCGGCGCACTATAACTTGTGCTTGCGGCAGCCGGCGCATCGGTGGTCTGAGCGGCCTGGGTGGTAGTTGCAGCGCTGTCTTCTGTGGTCAATCCTCCAATGACTCCCGTGAACGTTGGCTCAGCCGTGACAAAGACCACCGACACGACCTGGCCATTAATGGTGGTAACATCCCTCTTCGCCATATGATGTAGAGACTGGTGTTTGATATCCATCACGTTGTGACCAAGCGCGAGCTTGTAATTCAAGTTGGGTGGAAACATTTTGTGGAGGAGGCGCTGCAAAGGTTCTTGTGTCTTGATCTGTGCGCACGCGGGCCAAGTGACAAACGGTGACTTGGTTGAATAGAAGTCGTACTATTATTGTGGTGGTGGTCGTACAGGTTGTATTTAAGGAACGGCTGAAGTGAGTGCTGATAAACGAGAGGCAGCAACCCAATCTTCGAAGAGAATTAAAACACTGGCACGTTCAACGAGCAGGTGCGAATGCTACATGCGCCGCCTATAGCCAAAGAATGTCAAAGGAGGGGAGGAAGGAACGAGAGTCGGAGGTGCTCGACCAAGAAGTAAGAACTTGCAGGACCACGGGACCACGAAAGCCAGAAGACCATGAACGACGTTGACTTCCGACTTTCTCGAGAAGCGCGCGACATCAGAACCCGCACGAACAGGGGAGCTGCACTGATTGGTGAGTCCGACCACTTGTACCTGACTAGCAGAGATGAAGCCAAAACCCTCTAACTCATTTGGGGAAGGCGTCGAAAGCCTGCCGAGATTGCTGACCGGGGTACGGTTCCCCCAAATCACCGGTGCCAAAATCGAGCTCTGAAGGCGCTGCCAACCATTGCTGAGCTATGTACGAATATGTCCTGACCAGAGAATGCTTGGCAGAGGTAGTCGACTATCTCGACTGCTAGGATAACGGCATCGATAACATAGCAAAGCTACTTGCACAAGATTTCGAGGCAGTTCAAATTATCTGCAAATCGTGTAGTCTTCCAAAGCCGTCAGGGGTGCTGGCGACAACTGGATCCAGCGGGGTGGCAGGCTGTTCGCGCAACCTGCCTCGATCGTTTACGACAACGCTGTTGGTCAGTCCAACACATGCAAGCCACCTGCGTGGTGGACTTTCGAGATTGCTGCTTTCTCTATGCGCCTACTTCAAGCTTACCAAATCCACTTATCGCAGTCGTGGTGTACCTATTTCCGTTGTTCTCGACGCGACCATGATCGACGTCACGCTCAGAAAAGCTGCACATGTGCTAACAAAGGTCCACATGGACACACAGACCATACATCGTCAACGTGAAACGTGGTGTGCTCCATCGCGGTCGGGCATTGTACTGTAGATGCGCACCGGGTCTGTGCTCAACGTCTTTTGGGTGACATTTCACGGCCGAACGACCCGATCTTTAGCATCGTTTGTGCCGTCTGCACGTATTTCAACGGAGCTGTAGCTATCTAAGCTTCATGCTTAAACGAATGCTTCAACGCCTCTGCGGCCGTCATTCTATTCGTTGTCTCATAGCACACTGTCCTTGACACGAAGTCAATCGCGGCTTCAGAAGCGCCTGACAACATCTCTTTCCATGGCTTTGCTGGAAAGTCCTTGAACCTAACCTTACCCCAATCAGGATAGTTCTGTGCAGATGGCCACTCTGCATCGGTTGGCGTGCCGAGCGTGCTAAATATTGACTTGATCAAGGCCAGCTCACTCCCCAAGTCTCCAGCATCGAAAAGCTGATGATGCCCCTCTCGTACCATCTCTGCGATCACACAACCTGCCGCCCATATGTCAAGCGATGCATCGTACGCGCGATGACCAAATAGTAGTTCGGGTGGTCGGTATACAGTCGTGCCCACGTCTGTAATCTTCTTCGTAGGGTCTTCGGACTCGGCATCTCCCTGAGACCACGAGATGCCGAAGTCGATGAGGTACACGGGCCCATTCACAGATTTGAGAAGGATGTTCGATGGCTTCACATCTCGGTGGATAATGCCCAGAGAATGCAGATGTGTCAATGCTCCGAAAAGGCCTTCAAAAACCATTCGACTCTGTACCTTGGTGAGACTATCTGTTCGCAGAAGGTTCTCCAAATCCTGACGCAGGAAAGGGAACACCAGCACGAGTTTTCCACCGGGTTGCTGAAAAGACTGAAGCAGAGGTACAATACTATCGTGTCTCGCTCTCTCGAGTATTCTCGCTTCTCTACGTGCATTGTGCGGCGGTGCCATCTGGTCGGGTCTCATGACCTTCAGCGCAACCACTTGCTCCTGCGCTGAGGCGTCTGCCGATTTAGCCTTGTAGACAGTACTTGCTTGGCCGTCAGCGTAAAACGTGGACCATTCATATCTGCCTAACGTCGGTCCGTTGGTGTTGAAGACATCCTCTGCCGTTATTTCCATCCCTAGGTCAGTTCTCTCCGACGTCGCTGCTTGATGCACCTCAACGTAATCATCACAAAGCTTTTGATACTCATCGGCGGTACTCGCCACGTTCAAAAACTGACCCTCGATATTGGTTGCTTCGGTCTTTGCTTGAGGTCCCTCTCGATCCTGATCACAAAGGTACTTCGTGATCTTCATGATATTCTCAAAACGTTTCGAGAAGCTGACGTCCATTTTGGGCAGCAACAGGCAAGTGGAGGCACAATATCGGATCAAGCAGACGTTGGAAGAGCGAGCTGATACTCCTTCATGTAAGACGGACAGTGTCCAGTATCACGAAAGCGAAAGCAGACAAAAAATCGGGGCTTGAATGCGAGTTGTCGGCATGATTCAGAGGTCATGGAAGAACGAAAAAGATGGAAACCAAGCCGCGATACGCATCGTCAACCTGCGCTTTACCTGTAGGCACTGACGCGCCTCCTGATTGCTAATTCGATGTACCAATCTCTAGTCGTCGACCCATCACTTACTGCAACGTCCATACTCTTTCACTACCTTACAAGGCCAAGAGCGAGGAAGTAGCGTCGCACCGACAGATTGCATTATAGATGGAAGGCACCGAAGGACCGGACCCTTTAGTAACTGCATGACGACACTTCAACCATTTACACCCTCTGTTTCGCAGCTAGCGTACAATCCGGGAATTGCCTTATCACGAAGCTGTGAGCACGACCTTGTTCGCATACCCCTGCCACACGAGCATGACAACTGTGCGCTGTTAACACGGAGAGGCGCGCGTACTGGCTCTGCCCTAGCCATAATCCTCTGATCAAACATGAATATATTTGGAGAGCTGTCAACGGCCGGTGGCGAGCCTCCAATCGGCCAACAGTCCGCCCTCAAGCGACCAACATCCTGGTGTCGAGCTAGTCCTGAAGAGACAATGTGAACGCCAAGGACGCAGACGGTTCAGGCGACTTCAGCCCCATAGAGACTTGGTCTGGAGAACCAGCAATGCAAATGAATACATATATGCGCTGCCCAGCTCACATTCGATGCTGTTCGCAGCATCTCTGGTTTCGTCATCCTCCAACTAACGGCTCTCAATATCAAACGCTGGCAGCCAACAGACTTTGTCAAGTGTAAGAAGGCCCAGTCGACCGCAATGCACGATGGAGGAGTACAGGAAGAAAATCACGTGGCTTCATCGATTTGAACTTCCCCATACTGAGATTCTGTCGGTGCTGAGGAGGAAACATGGCTTCGAGCACAGGTGAGTGCATTACGCTGATCCATGACCACCTTCTCACTGTCTCAGGTATCGGCAGCTTTGGGCAAAGATGAACGGATAGGGACTCTGTAAGAATCGCACACAGATCCTTTGTATTGGATCAGGTTTGTCATGGGCCATCATCAGCGACATCGATATTGCGAACTCTGGTACCGCAACGATGTCGAATGGTGTTTGATGCAGGTTTGTGGGGGCACTGCGCTTGTCCAGATACACGGGGACGGTTTATGGTTTTGACCACGTTCCGCTGCACAGTTCCTTGAGTGTACTTGAGGTTGTTGGATTAGACGCACCTGGCTTGCAGGCCATGAGCAGGACTGCTGAAGTTAAGAGGTCGTTTCGTTGTGCGAAGTTCATTTTGGCGGCGCACTCGAGGCGACAAGAGCTCCACGCTAGGTTCTAGTAACACAGTCATGGGGGCAACGATCGTTCATAAAAGACTGTGATTTGGTTATACAACCTGTTCGTCTGATGAAGCCTCTCTATCGATGAAGGGAGCGCTCAAAATACATAGACAGTGCATAGTATGCAGCAGACACGTTGCCACATTTGACGAAGCATTGAATGTGACTAGCGGTTGGGGCGCCATCAAACTGCCTGTTACCCACCGGAGTAGACGTGAAGCGACGAGCCTGTACCTACTCTCTGCACAGCAGTGATGATACATGGATAGTAATGGCCTTGGAGTGACGGCTGATCTGGTTTATGCTTGATGAGTCGACGGCACCATGAATCCGATGCGGCCGAGTGAGAGTGGGGCTCGTCGGCGGTTGCTGGGATGTGTGCTCAAGCTCCCGAAGGTACCGCGAGCACCGGGGTGTGGTCTCATTATTTCCGGCTGTGTCAACTGAGCCGCAGGGCTGGCATTTCTATTCATACGAGCAAACGGCAGCATTCTCAGCAGTGCCATGAACTACACATCCCCTCCGAGCTACGGCGACATTGCACGATCTTAGTTGGACCATTCACCTGGGCTGTCGAGCCGGCCTAGTCCCGCGACGACTCCGCGCACGATGGATCTTGCGAGACAGGAATATCCGGCTTTGTTGGTAGGCACGCGGGACACCCAACAGCTGTGAAGGTACCGCAGAAGCTGACTTGTCTCTCAAGCCCGGTCTTGAGGCCGACCAAGCCGTCGACATCTTGAACGGGCGCGTCGCTCTCATCAACAAAATCCATGCCGACATCGCCGATTGGTTGCAGGTTGGTCGCATCTCCCCAGTGCAGCGTAAGGAGCTGGAGCTGGAGCTATAGCTTACGATACGCCTAGGAACGTCGCAGGATCGAAGAACAATATGCCGCCTCCCTGCGCAAGCTGGCTCGTCGGCCCCAGCAAGACAACGCTGTGGCGCTGGGCGTCTTCCAGATGCCATGGCAGCGCATTGTCAGCTCGACCGAGAACACAGCCCAATCGCACGAGACCTTAGCTGCCAAGATCCAAGCCGATGTCGAGACGCCCTTGCGACAGTACGCTACCACCAACCGCGAGTTCCAGTCAATGGGCAACATGTCCGGCAATCTGTCGGCCATAGCCCAGGACCTGTCGAATGCGCAGAAAAAAGCACAAAAGCTGGACGCCAGAGGCGGCAACAGGGGCGACGGCGCGAGAACCATCCTAGACAATGCTACATCACAATGGGACTCGCAATCTCCCTTCGTCTTCGAGCAGCTCCAAGCTCTGGACGAAGCACGCGTCAACCACCTGAGAGACGTGCTAACTCAATTGCAGACCCATGAACTCGACTCGATTGAACGAGGCCGCACAAGTGCTGAGTCATGCTTGAATGCTCTACTGAACGTGGAAACGGCAGACGAAATCAGGACCTTCGCCGCGCGTGCTAAGGCCCAAGCAGGCACCCGACCCGCTGCAGCATCGAGACAAGGATCCTCCGCAGGTTCGACCCGTGCTGCTGCTGCAAACGCACCACCCACCCCACCTCCCCCAAGGACCGCGAACCTCGAACCAAGGAACAGCTCGCTCTCGGGCCAGGAAAGGCTAGCCCCATTACCAGAGCCTCCGAAAGAGAAGAAGTTTAGCGGTCTGAAGCGACTTGGCACAGTCATGGGCAGGAGAAAAGGCGCAATGCCTCCGCCCCCGCCGGGCGAGAAGAAGAAAGAAAAGACCCGCTCCTTTGCTCCCTTTAGAAGACAGGAGTCATCTCGGAGCTTCCAAGATCTCGAGAGTTCAGGTCAAGATTTGGCACCATCGAGCAGCCGAAACAACAGCATAGTGCCTCCTCAAACACAAGAAAGCATGCTCTCAGACGCCCCATCGTCGCCAGCCCTCAACGGCGCGACTAGTGGTCCGGAGCCTTCTGGCTTGGAAGATCGACAGCAACCATCGCTTCCTCCGATTACCGCCACTCAGGAACCGCTGATTCCAGAAACCAGACAAAGCACCTTGACCCCCCAGACTGCTGCCGCCCTGGAGACCCCCGATAGGAGAAACGTGCAGCCAGATCCTTTTGCACAAGCAGCTGACGCATCAGCTTCACCAGGTGAAGAACCAGCGCGAAACTTTGAGATCAAAGACCAGCCAATCCCCGAAGACGCTAATGCTGCACAAATGGCCATGGACAATATGGCCAATCAATTACGCATGCAAGCACAGTCATCTGGCATGAGTCGAGTGCAGGGTAGTGTTCGGGGGCGACGTGATGTCAGGAACACCATGTTCTTTCCCAACCAGCAAGAACTCCCATCTCCATCTACTCCTAACCTCGGCGCACCATCAACTCCAGGGTCGGGAGCCACCGTGCCAACCATGATGACTAGTACAACGGGTCCCACAACGACAAGTGGGAGTGCATCTGATGTGGCCACACCACTCAGGCGACTCGGAACAGGCACAATCCCTGAAGATGCCTCACATGTCACGTCCGACAACCGTTCGATTCACTCAGCCCATAGTATGGCTCCTGTGGCGTATCACCAAGAGACGTATGCACCTGGTCTGAATGCTTCGATCGTTGAGACCGTGAACAGCTGGTTTTCCGACGAAGGTATCACGAGGTCATTCGTTGTCGGAGAGGTTGCTTTGGCCTATAATCGCTCAAGTGCAGCTCCATCGTCGGACTACGAGGTCGTGCGCTTACAAAACTTCCACCAGCTTGAAAAATGTGCGCAGAATCCACAATTCATCACTGCACCAACATCAGCCGACCACCAACCAGGCACATACACCGTGGCCCTATCCCCCATAACTCGATCTATCCCCTCGGTCGGCTTCAAATACCAGCTTCACCTGGACGAGTCAAATCTGTCCAAGTACTCACCCCTTCTTGTCACGCAAGCCTGGCAGATCGTTGAAGGTCAAGCAAGTGTCATCCTTCTTTACAGCCTCAACCCTGCCTTCGCACCTCTTGCCGATCCAGGCTCTTCACCAGATCCACCCCCGCAAGAAATCTTACTCAAGAATGTTGTGGTGACAGTATCTCTCGATACGAAGCCTACCACCGGTTTTGACGCATCGTCACCAAAAGCAACAAGCGCACAAATGATGCCTGTGCAACACGCACAGTTCAAGAAACGTTCGAGTGCTGTCTCATGGCGCTTCCCAGAGCTGACAGTCAAGCCCACTCAAGAGAGACTATTGGTTCGATTCATGATCGAGAACAACGGTACTGCGAAGCGAGGGGGCGTAGAAGTGAAGTTCGAGGCCCAGAATATGCTAGGTTCGGCGCTGGGCGTAGAAAGACTTGTTTCGGACACTGAGCCCACCACGCCTGCAACTGATCCATTTGCTGACGAGAATGATAGTGCGAGGAAAAGTGCAGAGACTGGGCAAAGGTGGGAAGATGTACAGAGCCGGAAGCTGCTCGTCAGTGGTAAATATAGTGCTACGTAGTGTTGATAGTAATGGTGAAGCAAGCAAACGAGAACCGTTCAGCTCTAGCTCAAGAGTGCTGACAATGCCAGATGAAGCGCCTGGCTGCTTCACCACTCCTTTGTGAAGAGTGCCAAGGCTGCTGGATGCGCTTCTCGGAAGCTTTCCCCACCTGGCTTAGTGCTTCTGATCCTACTGCGAGGCGCCTCTGGTTGAAGTGGTAGCTGAGAGGCGGTCTAGCATGTTGACATTATTGAGGTTCCACAGCATATATTTGCACGGCATGCAGCTTTTCAACGCTCAATGCACACACCGAGTTTTCCCTCGTCGACATGCCTGGCACTACGCAGATCTATCGGTCTGGAAAACGGCGTGCGGTCGACTGTCTGATCGTTGTGTTCAAGATAGACGTCCTGGGAATCAGGATGTAGTCAGGTCTCTGTACTGCATGACCTCGATGATCCAGTGTCGGGTAGAGCTCTGACAGCAGTGCGCAAAAGAGTCTACCGTAGGGTGACCCCATAGCTTCCGCTCTTTTACGTTCCAGCGCACAATGGATCGCCTAGCATCAGCAGCTCACGCATCAGACTTTCAAGCTGCAACCGAAGATCTCAGGCAAACGAATTGCTTTGGAGGCTCCATTGATATCGAGGAGCTGCTTAAGCTCTTTGCTGAGAACGGCCTTCGCATCAATGCAGAACATGGCGAGTCAGCACTTCAAGCATGTGCCAATTTCGAGTACTCCAAGTGTACCCAGGAGGAGTTTCTCAACGTCATGAAGGAGTACTGTACGGTCCATCGACAAGTGGGTGGCCTAGCACAGGTTGCAGCTGGTGCGGTACCAGCTGTAGGTGCAGCATTCGGCCTCATGCTGGCACTTGTCAAGGTCTCAAACTCCATCAAGGACCGAGCAAAAGCAGCGAGAGACAAGGTTCAAGCTGCCGAGCTAAGAGCACGCTATCTGCGAGGACTCGCTACTGCTGACAACTTGTCAGTGGAAGCTACCAATATTGCGATTGTGATGCAAGAGCTCATTTCGCGAGGCCTAGATGACTTTGAGACGATGAGCCTTGGTGCTTCTAGCAACGCCACAATCCAGCTTTTGCGAGAAGACTTGCTACCATACCTCAAAGGTCTCAACGGCAAGGATCCATCAGAGATCAAGGCTTTTGAGTTGCGGCAAAAGCGATGGGAGCTCAAACAGCGGCTCATTCGACAATATGAAATCGTGACTGTCCACTTCAACCGAGTTGAGCAGGGCCTATTAGAGATGAAAGCTGGCATACCTACGTATTACATGAAGACGAATCGGCTTGTTGCCTATGCAAGGGAGTGTCTACTGGAAATTCACCTTCGAGCATGGTATGCCATGATGGGCTACTTCGACCCCGAGAACACCATGATCGAGCACGACGATCGTAACGTCGGTTCGTCGGCGTCTGAGAGAGTAGGGCGAATCCAACATTTGTTCGACCAGTACGCTGAAGCTAGGGTTGGCATGCTGCAATACAAGTATGAGTCGAAGCGCGATGTCAAAGGCATGACGAAGCACGAACACACGGTCTACCTCAGAGATTACGGCGCAGCGAGCGACGTTCTGGTCCCGCGACTATCCATCAGATCACTTATGGCTCGAGCATATGTGACGTGTTCTGAACCAGAAGGCGGAGGAATCGATCACTTTCCTGATGGCAGCTGCGAGATCTGGAACGATACTATGTTCTCGGGTGAAGACCGGTGCTCTGCCCTTGGACGGTACATCGACAACACGATCAAACGATATCTCAATGACCAATTGCAAGTTGATGGACCAGTCTGGTCTAGCTCACTCGGTTTCGTAGATCGGATGAGGAGAGCTGTACAACCGGCTCTACCGCAGCGGCCGAAAATCAGAACATCCGTCACTGCGCCCGTGAGAATGCCCTACCTGCATGGTCGAGTCTCTGCTCCAAGCAGGATTCCCATGGTACAGAGTGCGCCAGACGAGGCTCAAAGCAGGATGTCGTCCACCCACCAAGGATATTGCGCAACCGTTTCCGACAGTGCATCAAACCACCATCACGATTCCTTTGCTTGAATTGAGGGACTTAGGCTACGTAGTCCAACTTCGGTACGGGAACTTGTCTTCGAGGCCATATACCACCCACCCGAAACACAACCCTGCGATGCCTAGAGCACAAGATCAACAACCACAGCTCGATGGTCGCTACATCGTATGCCATCATCGAACAGATTTGGCACTACCGAGTATGATCGAAGTCGGTGGCTAGCTTCGCCTATGGTCTCCTCCTCACTCAACCCATGATGTACAAAATCCAATGTCCTAGCAGCGTCCTCGTCACCATGTCCATCGAAGCCGGTAAACGTGATCTCGTCACCGAACTGCCTCACATCATCAGTTCTTAGGAACCTACCAACATCCACAAAGCCGCTGTCAGACGTGTTCAACACTTCCCAAGCACCGTGCCTCTCATCTCGAGTTGAGTTCAGATCGCCGGACAGAAAAACGTGGTCGACGTCGAAATCCTTTCGCCACCGTTTGGCGTATTTTAAGATGAGCAAAGCGCCGTTTCTCCTTGCGAGCTTACTGGCGTTATCCAAATGAGTGTTCAAGACCATCACCTTACGTGCATGGCTTCCTGTCAGCCTGCTTTGCAAGACAACACAAGTACATAACCTATTGCTTCCGGCATCCCATCCCCGACTAGGTCGCTCAGGCGTGTCACTCAACCAAATCGTTTCGGAGTGTGCTTGAGCCCACCCTTGGGTATTGTAAAAGACTGGATTGAACTCGCCTGCCGCCTTCCCATCGTCTCTGCCAACACCTACATGGGCCCATTCGTCTCCGAATGCGGTCGCAAGGTCACTGAGCTGAGATTGGAGAACTTCCTGAAGGCAAATGACTGTACTTAGTGGATTGAAAGGGCTAGCAGTATAGTGGTGGAATTGGCGAAGGAGATTTGGCAGTCTTTGTGGCCAGGGTCGTTCATGAGGAAAGAGGTCTCTTGCCGCATAGCGAATATTGTGTGTTAGAAGGCGGAAGGGAAGAGGAACGAGACTGGATGGTCCTTCCGGAGCATTCAAGGATTTTGTAAAAGGATATCCATAGCCCTGCGAAGTAGCTGTGATGGGAAGAATCTTCGTACCACCGCGGTGGAATGCATGTTCCTCAGGGTAGCGGTCGCTTCCACCCATATTTCGAGGTCGACGATACTATTCGGCGAAAAGAAACCCCTCGAACTTAGAATCAACCTCGTAACGCTCCAGCAAGCGAGAGTACAGCTTTGGAGTAGCACGATCTTGCTCCTCTCACGCTTGAATTATCAACAGGGGTCGTGATGACTGTGCTATGCACATGTTTCTCATTGCAATCGTGTCTCTGCTCTCATCCTCATGACGGTTGATTATGCTTCCCATACCATTCATGCACCTCTACGTTACATTCATACAAGATCCAAGCAGAACGGCCCACAGGGACGATCCCCACCACCACAACGGCACTTCTTCGTCCTCACGTGCCGAAATTTGTCGACCAACCGGTAGGCAGCCGAGCAAAGGAGTGATACGCGCATCATCTGCTTCCCTGCAAAAGTTTATCCTAACTGCCGAATTTCAACGACGAGAGATGGTCTACAGCGGAGCGAGAATTGCCTTTGATGTTTGTTAAGTCCCACCCTCTTGGTGTCCAGAGAGCCAACAAAGGCTGGGAACCGAGGCCACTGTGACCTCAGATGTGCCATCATAATGCTCATCACGGGTTGCCCCACTTGATACCTGAAACACTTCGTCGCTGCAATAGCTTTTGTTACCTATTCTGAAGCATCTTCCGTATACTGATACTACAGACGGTCACTGAATACCCCTAGAAGCTAACAGGTTTTACTCTCAATACCAAAGGAGACAGTAACATCAGACGCACAGATCGCAAGTACATAAGCAAAAATGCCCCTCCCGTTAGGTGTCTACCGCGCCGACCACGTCGGGTCTTTCCTTCGGCCCAAGGAGATCCTCCAAGCACGAGCCGATCTCCCACCAAACAGCAATGACACCTCGTCTCTGCGGCCTATGGAAGATAAGTACGTCTCCGACGTCGCACGTAAGGAACTGCAGAACGGCATCCGTAGCATCACAGATGGCGAGTTCCGTCGGGCATTCTTCCACCTTGACTTCCTCCAGCACCTTGGCGGCGTGAAAGTCGAAGGGCAGATTGCCTCGACACATTCCTCCAAAGGCGGGTGGCAGCCACCCAGACTGGTGATTACGGACAAGGTGCAACACGTGAAGCCAATTCAGCTCGACGACTTCAGGTTCCTCGAGGATCAGATCGCCGCCGCACGAAAGGAAGGCATCGTGGGCGAAGGCGAAAAGGTCACCACCAAGGTTGCCATTCCCTCTCCGACCATGTGTCACTTCCGCGGCAGTCGGGAGTCAATCTCATCCACTGCGTACCCAGACCTCGACCCCTTCTTCAGCGACCTTGCAACAGCCTACCAACAAGAGATCCAAACCCTCTACGATGCAGGCTGCCGCTTCCTTCAGCTCGACGACACAAACCTGGCCTATCTGTGCGATCCCTCAATGCGCCAGTCAGCCAGTGACCGACACAGCCAGACACCCGAGCAGATCACAGAGCAATACGCCGACCTGATCAACGCCGCAGTCAGCAAGCGACCAGACGACATGGTGATCGGCATCCACCTGTGCCGCGGCAACCACCGATCGCAGTGGTTCGCAAGCGGCGGGTACGAGCCCGTGGCGCAAGTCTTGTTCGAAAAGCTCAACGTCGACGTCTACTTCCTCGAATACGACGACGCGCGGTCCGGCGACTTTGCGCCCCTGCGTTTCCTGCCCGAACACAAGGTCGTCGTCCTCGGCGTCATGAGCTCCAAGTCAGCCGAGCTCGACGACAAGGAGACCATCATCAAGAGACTGCACGAGGCGGCCAAGCACGTGCCCAAGGGCCTCGACCAGCTGTGTGTCAGCCACCAGTGCGGCTTCAGCAGCACGATGGAGGGCAACGAGTTGAGCGAGGAGCAGCAGTGGGCCAAGATACGGCTTGAAGTCGAGATTGCGAAGGAGGTCTGGGGCCAGGATCTGTCGAAGTGAAGGGTAGCGAACGAATGAACAGCGGGTGCAGATGAGGGTGGCCGGTCGGGCACGTGTCATCCTGTGTCAAGGGAGCTTTGCTTGTACCATTGCATCTTGATCACGGAGCTCCATCTAACAGGTCCCCCACACGAAGACAGACCTTCCTAGGTAGGGTCTTCCCTCATCCCATTAGAAATTGCCAACGCGAAAAGCACGGTAGTATTCGGCGTGCCAGTCAAAACCGTGCAACCATCGATGCGATCACTGTCCCCTTGTCGAAACCCCCCACACGTTTGTCATTTACACCGACGCACTGCATTTCCTGAGCCGCTCCACCTCCCCCACCATTTACCTACTAGTACCCCACCAGCCTCCCTAGTACCACTCTACAGTAGATCCCCAACGTCCTAACCATGTCCTCATGCCACGTACATAGTCGACTTGACGTACACTGGCACCGTGACGAGACCCTATCTCGTCAACGTACGTCCACGTCCAAGTCGCCCGTCCGTTGGCTGGTTCGTTCATGCGTTCCCTCATACCCCCCTGTCCCCTCCGCAATCGCCAGCAGATTACTGGCGTACACTGGCCTGTCCGCGGAGTGCGGGGCTTCGAAGATCAGTACCCGGCCTGCGTCGTAGAGTCTAGCTTACTAGTAGTGGGGGAAGGCATATGGGGAGGTTTGAATCTGCTGGCCGAAAGTTGAAGCAGATTTCTGACGGCGGAACGTTTCATGTCGGAGTGTGATGTACGGCGCGGTGCGGAACATTTGATGAAGAAGCTAGAAGGAGGATGTTTGGACACGACGTGAAGGAACGTTCTCATCGGAACGTGGTAGGAAAGCTACATCGGCAAGAAGTAGAGTCGAGCTGAATGAATGCTGAGCGTTCAGCCCAACCTTACACCCGCAATCTTATCCCTCTTGCCCATGGTGCCTTGGGCGCGTTGCATACCCCTGTCGTCGGAACTAGAATCCAGCACGCTCTTGGCCAGATGTCTCTTCTCCTCTTCGATCTTCTTGAGGTGTTTCTCTGTCTTGCCCTTGCCACTCCCTTTACCGTGGAACTGGTGACTGAGATGCTTGAAGGCCTCTTTCTGGTTGAGCAGGCGACCTGAATCGTCCACGTACTTCAGCTCCACATCTGGCTTGTACTCCTTGTTGAAGGCCGCGGCAGCTGCAACACTCTGCTGCTGCGATCTCCGTTCGTTCTCCCAACGCGCCTTCTCTTCCCTGTCTCTCTGGCTCATGCCCACGTTCTTGCCAGTCAAACGATCACGTTCTCGCTGGAGACGCGCACGTTGGTCGGAGTCGTGCTCGCGGAGGCGTTGTTCGTTGATGAAGCGTTGACGGTCACGGTATAGAGTATTCTTGTCCGAGATGTCGTTTTCTTTGACGAGGCCACGAGAGCGCAGGAGGGCAAGGGCGCCACCCAAACCGTTGCTTAGCGTTTGTTCTTCATCAAGTCCGGTGCGAGAGAGCTCGGGGTTTGGTGTTTGTGATTGCGACTGCTGGCGGGCGATGTTGTCGAGCAGGGCTTGTTCGTCTCCTTCAACGATCGTATAGGCTTCATTCGACTCGGCCATGGGCTGGTCTTCGTCTTCGGCCGGTGGCTGCTGTTCGCGTTCGGGTGATTCTTCGACTGTTTTCTGGACTGGCTTGATCTCTTCGTCTTGTGGTCGCGACTGGAGGTTGTCTAGGAAAGTGGTGGTGTCGTCTAACACGATTCCACCTTCTGCTTCGGGAATGTCTGTTTCAGGCTCTTCCTCTTTCAGCTGCTTGACAAGGTCTTCTGGCTTCAGCTTCTTTTTCTTCAACGCAGCTCTCCTGCTGAAGCTCAGGGCATTGGACAGATCCTCGTCATCGTTGAAGTTCGTCTCTGTCTTTGGTCTTGGCTTTGGCGCATCCACGTCCATCACATCGCTGTTGGCATTTGCGTTGATCGGGTATATATCGTCCTCGTCCGCTTCTTTCTGTCGCTTGTTTTTCTTGCTCGACTTCTTTGGCTTCTTGATCTTGATCTCTTGGTAGTCAGACATGATTTCAGGCTTCACGATCGAGTCTAGACTGATGGCGTTCTTCAACTTCTTTCCTATGACCTGTCTCTTGCTTTCTCGTTCCTCGAGATTGCTACCCTGCGCGTCGAGTGTGAAGGCTTTCCGCTTCTTCTCATCATACTGCGACAACAGATCCTGCTTCTCTTCATCATGGATGTCGTATCTGATTTTCTTCTTCGCATCCAGCTTCTCTTTCAGCTTATCTCGAGCAAGCAAATCTGCGTTCTCAAGTATGTCTCCCTCCTCGTCTTCGTCGTCCTTTCCAATCTCCTGGTCTTTGAGTGTCAAGATCTGGTCGCCTGCTTCGTCATCGAAATCCCCCATTTCATGCGCTACTTGTACACCGGCAAGGTCGGAGCTCTTGTACTGAATGGCGGCCAGCCTCTCCCTCTCTGCAAGCTCTTCTTCCAGCCTCCGCGTTCTTTCCTTTTCAATGTCCTTCTGTCTCTTCCTCTGGCCTCTCAGCCATGCCTTCGCATCTTGTACCTCATCCTCATCGGCGTCACCCAGGCCCTTGCCTTCCAGTTGCTGGAATCGCGCCGCTGCATCGCGGGCCTTTTGAAGAGCCTTCTTCCTCTGTTCTCGTTCTAGTCGTTTCCTCTCGTCGGCTTGGATCTGTTGGAAGTTTGCATATCCTGCTGCTTCTCGGGTCTCTAAGGTGGACGCAGGCTCTTCGTCTTTGACGTCGCCCGCCTTCTTCTCCTTAAAGGTCGGTCCATCGGAATCTGCTTGTGCGCCGCCGAGTAAAGGTAGGCCTAAACTCTTGCGCAATTTGTTCATTTGCTCGATCGCCGCAGAGTCCATGATGGGCAACTTACTGTGCAAGATACAGGCCGCGAATGGCAATGTTTGAGAGAGGCGACGGGAGGGCGAGAGTGAGTTGGGAGTGATTAGCAGTGTCGAACATGGCCTTGTTCCGATGAATTTCACGCAGGACATTCGGGCCAACTTCGGAAGCGGCTTTCGCGCTAACCAAAGCAAACACAGCAAACTTGACCTGCGCTGTCCAAAACTATTTTGTCCTCGCGTGTCTGCCACCCTTCTTCCTTCCCTTTACAACCACAGATCTGTGTTCGCTGATCCTGCTCCTTGCTCCGGCAAGTGTTGCGGCCGAATCGCGAACAGCTCGACAGCAAAGGAGCCATTCTTTACCTCTATAATGTCAATCTTCCAGTCGACAGATCTCAGACTAATCCCGTCTCGTCTTGCTCCAAAATCTTTCTGAGCTCGCTTCGGCTGAGCTCGATTGACTGAGATGAGGCAGGACGTGGATTGAGTCCACTGTAAACGGCGCTTTATTCCCAGACGCTTGTCGATCTCCCTGGAGCATGAGACTTGAGTAAAACCAAAGCTGCTGACATACCAAACTACAATTCATGAACCGAACTCGGATGATGGTCCAAGAGATGGCCCTACAGACAGCTGTACATAAGTGAAGGGTTATGGGATACTCAGCGGCTGTTTGCTGTCGATGCCAACGGTATACTGGCTGTCCAGCCACCGGTCCCAGGCAACAAGCATTGTTTCTTCTGCAGTGGCTATATACAAATATACTCGCTTTTATCGTTCCCTGGACTGCTATTCTTTATTGGTGTACCTGATTGTTTGGCCAACAGCAGACAGACCCGCTCAATCGGATGAACTAATAGTCAAAGTTTCAACCACGAGAAACACCTACAAGATCATGCCATCTTCGTGTCGGAAATCGAGGCCTAAAGTGCTCTAAGGAGAAGAAGGGTATCAACACGTACCAATGACCTCTGGCTTATGACATCCTCGGTCAGTTTTGCGAGGGGATGCCAGAGACTCGAAGGCAGCTGGCCTAGCTCAGAATCGACAGTACGTGCAAATCGGGTGACAATCTCCTCATCGTGCCATGGTAGGGTGTCTTTTTCAGGTCGGCAGATACCGACAGCACGTCGATGTCGCCCATGTGCAGCGGCTGAGTTGCGGATGCCGCACCGTCTGATGCATCATGACTTCAACTGAGTTCGACACGTCCACTGCTGTGGCTGAGACTGGCTTCAAGCAATGATTTCGTGGCTATCTCGCAAGGCTGGCTCAGTCGCAGCTTGTAGATATGCTGTCACTGTGCGCGGTTGATGTCGACTTGACTCGTTGTCGACCCTTTCCCAGCTTCAACAAGCTCGCCAACAACTCTCCTGACTTCTCTTGAAACTACCTCATCTCATGGATGTTCGTTCGTTGACCCAACAGTCTCGTCTAGTAGTTCGTAGCCTGAGGCGTTATAGTATGCATGGCTTGGCTTTGTCCTCCGCCTTCTCTATAGGTTGCATGTACCTGGCGGTCTGCTCCGAGTCAGTAGCTCATTGCGGCCGGGTCTTTGTCGTGTGCACATAACATGTTTCCGAAAACCATCTTACAGGGGTGATGGCACAGCGATGCTTCTCTAATGTGGTAGCTGTGGCTACAGACAAGCAACTCTGAACCATTCAATCTTGCCGTTGTTTTACGGTCAAGCTTATGGCATACAATAGCACTAGTGACGTTCAATGAGCACTAGGTACCGTGTGAAGTGTGCTTACTACTCAGGTGCTTGATGCTGTTGAACAGTTCGAAAAGGCAGCTCTCTGCCGTCTCAAGATGCTGCAGACCTAGATTCATGAGTTTCTTCACTAGCATCCTTTGACGTGCTCGCCACTGACTTTCCTCACACAATGGAGACCGGCTGCGAGCTTGTCAACCCAGCGAGAATGGTTGAAAATCACCGAGACTATCCTCGCTGATCGACACTTCTGTCTAGACTTCTCAGACTGCTCTTGCAAGACTGACAACGTCATTGTCGAGGTCGAAGATCGAATACCATCTCCTCAAAAACGGGGTGCCAAGAATGAAAAGGGGTCCAATCTTCTCACCTGTGTCAAGTCCATAGAAGCAGGAGATACAGCCGCCAGCGTCCGTTTCGAGGATGTAGTCGTAAGCCGAGATGCTGAAATCATAGCCAGACAACGCGAACGTGAGGTCTGGCAGCTCCTCCCTTCTGCTACATTCGACTTCATGAAGACCACCGAAGACTTCGTCAGCACCAATGTACCTGTTCAGGAGCTCTGCAAAATTGGTTGGCATAACGACGAGAGGAGTGCCTGTATCAAGGATAGCACCAATGTTGTTGCCCAAATCAGAAGCTACCGCTGCACCAAGTGATATAGCATCAAGCTTGACCTCCCAAAACGTCTTCCTTCGAAGTGGAAGCTTGACGGTCTCGCCTTCATAAGCAGTGTCGTTGATGCCACCCAATGTACAAAATGACTCTACCTTTAGCGGCATCACCAAGATAAAAGGAGAAAACGGGCTTGTCAATGAGCTGCTGGTCCAGCATACGATAGAACGGGGGTCTGATGCCATTGTTGGCAACGTCGGCGTGGCCGAGGCCGATTATTCCGTCAAAGCTGCCACCCCCAATCAGTGGGTCCTCATAAGTAACTTCAGCGAACAACTGGTGCTCGATCGGTAGTTCCCCTATCCAGAGGGTATCTCGAGAGATATTTCCTGAGACACCTCCAGTTCCGTACTCTGTACTAAACCAGGAACCATTCTTTTCGAATGTAGATGACACTGTTGCGTCGTATTTGGCATGACCTCGGCAGGCTGTCGAGTTGCACTGGTGACCTGGGACCCAAAGATTGGAGCTTCCAGTGTCCACCACAACCTTGAAATACTGTCGCGGAGTGCCGATGCCAATTGTGGTGAAATATTGACTGTTGTCCCTTGGCAGTTTCAAACTGTCTTGCACCTAGACATGCTTCTCGTTATAGAGCACGACCTGGCCATACTTGTCTCTCAGAGTACTCGCCTGATGGACGAGACTTGCACGATCCTGACTGAGAGGTGCTTTCGTGAGCTCTAACTTAATGTGCGCAGCAACACAGCTATACAGCGTGGCCGCTAGCGCAAAGCACCATTTCATGCCGATGATATGACTGTTTGTCACGTACGTTGATAGGTTCAGAGAATGGCACAGTCTGTATCAACTGCAGAGGTCAGTAGTGTGGTTCAACATGCAATCCTAAGATGCTGTCTACACCAACAGCTAGGCCAATAGACTGAAATAGATGGGCTTACAGAGGTATGCAGATTGCTCCGACATATACCATGTGCTCAAGCATCAAGCATGGCATCTTGACTCACTCGTTTTGCCGCTGTTTCTTCTTGCGATTACACCGCTTCTTCTGGTCTAGCGGACTAATCGACGAGTAGTCGCCTTCTTCGTACACAGCCGCACGACTCCACTACAGGCTGTGATGCCATAGTCGCAAAAGGACAGAAGCGCAATACAAATAAAAAACTGCCATCCAATTACGTTCAAGACTATCTGACGCCCTCTACCTCTTGCTAACAGATCGTAAGACATTCAGTGCCACGTACTGACCCGATGCCCTGCTACATACCATGCACTGATCATGCTACAATGGCTGAAACCTCCAGTAGACTAGGCCATATCACACGGCCACTTTGCGATACATTGCGCGTCCAGCATGATCGCATGCAGCCGCTGTCAGAGGCAAGTGTGTGCAGGACATGGGTGCAGGAGAAGCGCTACGCGGCCTCCGTGCATCCACGATCATAAGCTCTTTACACCGTGCAGTGAGAATTGTAAGGAGCTGTTGCGTTTCAGGCCTCTTTAGAAAGCTGTCTGCCAACTTGATGGCGTCCTCACGCTTCGCGATGTCGTTGAGATAGGGTGTTGGCCCCGACTTTTCCCTCTGGGAACCAAGGTCCAGGCGGTGGTATAGATGCTGACACCCTGACCCAAACTGCTGCGCTAGATACTCCTTGATCATGTTTTGGTGCTTAATTTCATGCTTGAAACTGGTGTTCGGGCGACCGAGACATTGCTCTGCCTCTTCCGGACTCGGAACTGTATCCTCACTCCTGGCTCGTTTTGGCTGTAGTATCTGCCTTGCCATCGTCCTAGTCGTGCCGTCCGCGCTGAATGCTCGCCGTAGCTTGAAGTGGAATCTGAATGCTGCTGGGCCATTCTTGCTTGCGACTTCCTGCAAACTCATGATTTGTTTCTCGCTAGGTATGCCGGGGCTGATGTTCAGAATGAACTCCGGGGCGACGTTCTCGCCGAAGAAAGGTGCAGCTTCGTCAAGAGCGAGGCGAGACACATTGTGAGTATTGGGGAAGTTGTCATCGAAGTAAGTCGTGCCGTAGATATTAAATTCCTTCGCAAAGTCTTTCGCTGCTGCAGTGGCTGCGCATGCATCCGAAACCTTACATCGAGTTGGCGGAGGACCTGCGCGCATGCCTTGCTTTGCTTGGTAAGATCTGAAGATACGATAGTCGGGGTCGGCAAGCTTGTCATCGTGCTTTATTACCCCAACAGCAAAGGCCCGACAGGGGGACTCTTCAGTATCAGTGGTTTTCTCACCACTTGGATCCATCATGTTGAAATCTTTGCCATAATCATCGATGATTCGGTCTATCTCTTGGATCAATCTTGCTTGATCGATGGCAGCTGGGACTCCCTTTGCATGCGTACACGACGCGCGCTTGCGCGTTGGATCGATGGCCTTGACGATATCAATGTAAATGCTCATGCATTGGTCGATCCTGAGCTTGTAGCGACCAAGTAGAATTGCTAGCCAGCCTCCGGTGCCAACACCGCCAATGACATCAAAAAGTTGATGTGGAGCGAGAGTCTCGCTGGCGCCTTCGGCCTGCGACAAGACCTCGCACACATCTTTCAGTACCAGCAGCACAGATACTGCCTGCAGTCCACCATTATCTGGGGTGTGTTAGAGTAGTTTGGCTTCCTGGACCGGACTGTCGACCTACCAATGGTCAGGATCCGTGGGCCGCTATGCTTGCGTGAGCTCGTCGTTGACTGCATATCGCTTCAAGAAGCAGTTAATGCAAGATGGTTTCCTTCCATAGCGAAAGTGAAGCGGACAACTGTTTATTCATAAGGTTTCGTCCTCCGCAGTGTCCTTCGAGAGTCAGAGAGTGACAGGCCAAGGTGGCTGAGTCCCATCTCGGACTGCGTGCATATACGGAATCCGAACCATGGCCTCTGAGCCACACAGCAGCAGGCGAGCAGTCATCCAGAACCGTCATAGAACATCTCTAGCAGATGGCCTCGCGTGCACAGCAAGGCCAGACGATCAAGTAGACCAATAGCTGATGATTTCATGTGCGGTGAAAGGGTCGATAGTGGGGAAAAGGGCAGTCTCCCGTCACAAAAGGACAACTATTGGAAGGTGCGTCGAGCGCGGAATGCAACAAGGTTAGCCCTGGCCGAGGCGCTAATTGACCTCGACTTCGACTTCTATTCTAGGCAAGGCACTCTTGAAAACACCCAAAGCCATTCTGCATGATGTTGCGGCTTGGTCAACGCTTCGACGGTATTGGACATTATCTCTCGACACTGGTCTCTTTGCATTCTCCGTAGGGCGATGAATTCTAATCATGCAGCCATCTGGCACTTTCCATCGGGCTGAAAGCACCGTGTGTGCTTCGAGTCTGCCTCCAGTCACAAGAAGCTATGCAGGTCTCAGAATAGGGTCAATTCCCCGGGCTCTGCACCTGCACGACTTTGTGGTAGCTAGTTACTGCACAAGAAGTGCGGCTCTTGACTTCCACTAGAGCACGATGCATATTAGACGAGCAGGTAGCCTGAGGAAGCTGCCTTTTGTTACCGGCTCCAACTTTGTGTTCCTGTGCTCCGTCTGAAGTCTCTCCAAACATGATTCAAAGCAGAATCAAGAATGTCAATATGCTATGCTTGGGTAAGTAGGCTGCGGATCACGATGAATGACAACTAAGGCTAATTCACTACCTAGACGGTGGAGGTGTGCGAGGCTTGTCTACGCTAATAATCCTGAAGGAACTGATTAGTCTTGTCAGCCAAGAACTCTACTCAAGTGGCCAGGGCATGACCTTACTGCCCCGAGACGTCTTTGACCTCGTCGTCGGAACGAGCACGGGAGGGTAAAACTTGGTGCTACACTTCCTTCTACAGATTGACTAATCATGACAGGCTCATCGCTCTGATGCTAGTCAAACTTGGCCTGGATGTGGATGAATGCATCAGGCTCTACAAAATACTTTCTGAAGAGATATTCTCTCACCGGCACCTGCTAGGTGTTCTTACTCTAGGCTTTGGTCGCGCGAAGTACTGCGGGAAACATCTCAGGAAAGTTCTGGTGGAGAAGGTCATCAAACCGTCGCCGCCTATGCAGCATCGAGACCCGGAGAAGCTCTATCTGGAAGAGGTCAACAGTCATGAGTCGTTCCGCTGGTAAGTTTTCCAAAAAATCCACGGGTGACTATCCACTTATAATATGCAGTGCCGTCGTTTGTCGTGAGCTCAACCCTGACAATATGGACCGGAAGCGTGAGTGCGTCTTCCTCTGCAGTCGTCGTGCTACCGACGACACATCAGCCGCCCTTTATCACAAATGTCGAATGCAACGGCGCAACAGCAGCGAAGGTCACATCAAAGTTGCAGATGCTGCCAGAGCGACGTCTGCAGCTCCAACATATTTCAGCCCTGTCAAGCTTCTGGAAAAATACTACCTTGTCGACGGTGGTTTCGGCGAAACCAACAATCCTTCGAAAGCCGCTTGGAATCACTACTTCAACATGCGTGTAGGAGATTACGAACAAGTCAATGTGATTAACATCGGTACGGGCTCGGAGCCCAAAGACTACCAGAGGAAGAAAGACTGGTCAGACATTCTATTACCTTCGGTCATTCAACGCGCCTTCCACACTGTTAGAGACTTAGAAAAGCTTGCCACCGACTCGGACGCGGTCGGTCATGACATGGAGCTGATTCAGATGTGTGCGAAAACACTCAACTTCTCGCGCTTCAGCGCCAGCACCGGAGAGTTGCACAGCATAGGGCTCCACGAGTACAAGAGGCAGTCTGAAATCATCAGTCTAACGGAGGAATACTTGAGGACTCCGAAGGCGCGAGATGATCTTCACATAGTTGCGGTGCGACTTGCAGACTCATACCGAGCGCGCAACCCTGAGATGCTGCGAACAGGGAACGACATTGCGCCAGAGACGATTCACCAAGCAGATGACGATGTATCGAACGTGCTCAGGCGGACCAGCTCAGCCGGCCTCAGTGGAAGGATGATGGAAGATGATAACGCGAGCGACCGATCTTCTGTCTCGACTCGAAGCCGTCATACTGCTTCTGGCAGCCACGACATAACGGAGCCAAGAATGCAAACTTCGACTATTCATGACACTTCACTACTCTCGGCGCCAGAAAACACCCCAAGAACCTCTATGAACACATCGAGACCATCTTCTGTGTCAGATATCATTCCTGCAGTCCACAAAAAGAGTATAGCATTGATTTCAGCGCATATCGGCGGCATTGACAATGTCGGAAGAGCATCTACATGACAGCTAAACTTTGTGCACGGATGTGTTGATATAGACAGTTTGTATATGTTTAGATCAATCTACAGTAATTTGTCCCTGCAATGCTATACAAGGCATGTTCCACGAAACCTCCCGTTGTGCACCTAGGTAATTCCCACGATCCTATCGCCCGTCTTTCAAAACCCTTCGAATGTAATACAGATCCTGCGCCGAGCTCTCCCTACAAGGCAGCGTACACAAATTCCGTGCTGTCAGCCACTCCTCCAAAACCCCTGCATGTAATTCAATTCGTTGTGTCAGTCCTTCGCCTTTCGCCCCGCTCGAGAAACATCTTCATAGCGCAGGACGAAGAAGACGACATGACGAACAACTGCCTGATGGTAAATGCGGTACTGGACAAAACGAGGATGTATTCACGAGAGCGGTACGCGACGACGCGGCGGCATCAAGCGGAACTTTACATTGCGCTAGCAGTGGAACCGGGAGGTGCCTTCCACTGAAGCGTTACGGTACATTATGGTGGACAACCAGTCTTCCAAGGCCTTTACCAAGCTCACATTAAGCTCACGCGAATGCTACATGGCCTGGATGTTGTCTACAGCTGATACATTGCACTGTCGCTACTCCGTTTCATTTCCAACCCGCTTCCCATTCCACCTCCAAGCGGCTTCAGACCCAGGCCCAACGATCGCTTCGTAGGGGGCACACCATTAGTGACATTCAACCAGCCGTTGATCTCGTAGTCTCCGAAACAGCTGTAGTCGTATTGCGCCTGGTCTAGCAATCCACCGAGGACGTCGAGATATGTACTCATCTCACACCATCCATCATCTCGCATGCCACACTCGGAGTAAGAATAGCCAATCGGGACAGTCCGTTGGTTGATCGTCATGTGAATGTAGTGAGTCGTGTCACCCTCGTCATAAAAGTCGCTCATTGTGGCGTTTGCGCTCGTTGGTCGCTGAGCCTTCAATGGTTGAGGAGTGGTGATCTGTTCCCAGACCACTCGAGCACCGAAAGGAGTGATGTGAGAAATTGTCACATTACGATTTGGTGTAATCGTGTAATTGGCGAGTTGGTCGTTGAACTGCGTCATGCCGAAAGCCGTGAGAATAGCATAGATGTTCACGTCGTGGGAGAAATCCATGTATAGACTTTGGTTGAGCGGGAACGTGCTTTCCATGGTGTCGAGCGTGCGGTTGACGTTCGTTGCACCTGGTGCAAGATTGTACAAGTGTCCTTGCATCCGCGCGTAGAGTTCTTCCACGTAGCCGATACCCACACCGCGACCAGTGGGTGAGAGAAAGCCATAGCCGCCTTGAAATTGTAGATCGAGGCTGTACTCGAAGCCTTGCCATTCCTCATAGGTGAAGAGATCACACCAGTTGCTGTAGCCGTATGCAATCGTTTCGTATGGGCACAGAGTCTGCGCGTTGTAAGAATCTGCGACGGTCCAATTGTAGTCGCCAGAGAGTGCTCTGAACCTCTTTGTAGCGTCAGCAAGGTAAACGTTCTCCCAGACAATAGAAGCGTTGGTGCCTCCTTCGGAAACGTAGGTGTTGCTGTTGTTGCACTGGTAGTATCCCGCCAGAGAATTATTGAAGCCAGACTGCTCAATGATGGTCTCAAGCGTCACGTTTTGGGTCCATTCAAGACCAAAGAAGCCTGCCATGAAGTACTCTGCGGACTTCAACATACGATCCTGGGTTGTGGTTCGAGCGACAAGCTTGGTGGAAGTGTTGTAGAGGTGACCATAGTTGTAGTAGAAGAGCACACCGCTGTCGAAGAGTTCTTCTCGGCCCTTGGGTACCAGTATCTCAGCGCCCAGAGTATATTGCCACGTATTGAGGAAGCTCAGTCCGCCTGACCACGTGGCTGTGCCGTTCTGAGTAATGTTTTCAATCTTGCTTCCAAAGTCGGCGACGGAAGAGTCTCCGGTGGGATAACGCGATCCGTGCCGGGAAAGCAGGTTTGCGGTGGTGATGTTGGCCCCCGGTGGAAGAGGATACTCACGAACGCCGAAGCCAACTGGATTTGGAAAGTACGGAGACAGTTGACCCATCAAGTGGAAGATGTTTGCGTTGTTGGTATTGCCCTGGATGGGTTCGGCTGTCTCCAGCGGGTCATTTGGCACGAAAGAAGCCGTTCCAAATGGGGCCGAGTTTGTCTGGGCTAGGAACGGAGCGATTTCTGCGGTCTTTGTCGGACCTGGCCAAAGATCTGGCGTTGACTGAAAGTACTGTGGTACAGAAGATGAGCTTGCTTGCCTGTGGTCGAGCGCAGCAGCATTGCCATGGCCAACGGCCGTCATCAGACAGAGGAAGAACAGCATGGTGCCTAGGATGGATATGAAGACAAGGCAAGTGAGAAACAGCAAGCGGGTGAAGTTGAATTTGTAGCTCTCACCCATGCGCAACCATGCTGCACGTGGGGGCAATGAATCGCTCACGTCGTCGGAGCTACCAGAGCTCTGCTGGTACCTTGAGCTGTACATCAAGCGTCATAGTTTGGAGGACATGTTAGCGGCGAGATCCAAGTAGGAAGGAGGAGCAAGGGAACGACGGCGAAAAGACAACTAAGCGGAAATTCGGTTAGTCGAGTTAAGAATGCTAAGCAAGAAACCAATAAGCTTCGCCAGGCTTGGCCACGGGTAGCGACAAGATTCCTGGACAACAAAGTTAGGCGAAGCCTACATGGATCATTGCGCAGAAAGGTCGAAGTGGCAGGCCGGCAGCAGGCGGGGAAGAAGCTCGATTGCTCAAGAGAACGAATGGGCTTGAGTATCATAGCCATGTGCTCTCTGGCAGCTCTTGCCAGTCGATGTCATGCACGACCTCGAGGAGTCGGACACTACTACATTGGGTTTGTCGGCATTTCTGCCAGTGAAGACAAGCTTCGCGCAAGAGATCTAGGTTTACACGTTGATCCAGTATCTGTCAGAGCTTTGCATAATGTAGCTGCAGCTGGAGAAGATGATCCTTGAGCGTGAGGTGCATGAAGGACGTGGAAGGGAGACTGACGTTGTCCAATACATCGGTGTTGGATTCATGTTTCTGATCATTCAGAGAGCTGCAGGTAGCGTGGCGCTGCAGGAGTATTCGTAATCCTGATCTCTAAGAAAGATTTGTTCTATACATTTTCTGTGCAGGACGATCCGTCCTTCACGTCGCCCAGAGCGAACATTAGTCCTCAAACTTAAAGCTTTTGCCGCCACTAGTATCTATGGGACCGCCTCTATAGCTGCCTCTCTTCTTCTTGTTCTTCTCTTTGGTGAAACCCTTCCCTCGTGTGACGGAGAGATCTTGATATGCGCGGTCGGCGTAGTCGTAGCTGACATAGCTGTTGCTGACGTACTTGCCTGAGGCGGGATCGTAGGTTTCTGAGAGTTGAGCAAGTCTGGTGGGGCGCGCGCCCGTGTGCTTCCGCTCTTTCGCTGGCCACGGAGGCAAGGGCGCAGGATCGCCCTGTATGGTCGCGGACGAGTCTGAATCGGCTGGCACAGTGGTTGTGACAGTGGTAGTGACAGTTCTCGTCACAGGGTTCTTCACCTTGACGGTTTCCTTCTCTTCGTCGGATGAGCTACTCGACCCGCTACTGCTCTCTGCTGAGGACGAGTCAGACTCGGACGAGGTGTCAGAGGAGTCACTTTGCGGCAGGGGAGCATGGACGGCATCTGCAAGGGCCTTCGATTCCTCTTGGCCAGATTCATCCTCAGACGAGCTCGAAGAAGCAGAGCTCTCGCTGCTAGAGTCCGAGCTCTCTTGTTGTAACTTTGTCTTCTTGGCTGGTCGACCCTTCGGCTGCAGCGCATTGGTCTCGTCTTCGCTGGAGGACTCGGACGAGCTCGATGATTCCGAAGCAGAGCTGCTTGCTTTCCTTTTCAATGATTTGGTGCTCGCCTTGGGCGCAGGCTCCTGGGCTTCGATCTCCGAGTCGCTAGAGGAGGACACGTCGGAGGAGGAGGAGGAGGAGGAAGAGGAAGAGGAAGAGCTAGTATCACTGGGAGCTTCTGAAGCACTTTCATCGGCCTCAGCCATTGCGACGTCGGAATCTGCTTCGCTGGCCGAGTCTGAAGAGCTGTCGCTGTCGCTGTCCTCTTCACTTGAGCTTGACTCGGCATCTTTCTTCTTCTCGCTCATGTACTGCTTGAATATGACATCTAGCCCAGGAATGCCCTTGGCGAGCTTATCTGCGCGAGTGCCGTTCGAGTCTTTCTTCGAAGCGCGCTGCTGTCTTTCGGTGTTGAATATGCGCAGCGTCGAGGTGAAACCATGGTTCGCAAGGAACTGACCGACCAGGACGATGAGAGCTGGATCAGGCGCCGCATCCGGCTTGCCAGACTGTTTCTTCCCCATGCTACTTGTCTTTGGCTGTACGCAGAGCTTCAGGCTGATATGTATACTGGCTACGATCGCAGACGCCTGAGCTCACCGGGCAGCACTAGTCTGTATTGTAGATTGAGGTGGATAAATCTCAGGAAGGGTAGTCACGACCGCTAACAGAACATGCGACTACTGGAATTGAATCCAAAAATTATTTTCGGCCTCTGGGGCAGGTGCAGCTCCAATTGCAGCCTTACTGCCTAAGCTAGCTGAACAGCAAGGCACCAAGAAGGGTGGAGAACATGGCCCGCGTCGCGATGGTATGGGACACTGATGATGCACTTGCGCTACTTGGACGACCATTAGTTCGAGTCCAGTGCTTTTGTCCAGTCTGGCGGCCTGTCACCGTCTTCTTACCATGGGCAGGGCTTTTCCAACATGAGAACGAGATCCCCGAGCGCAGGCGACCACGATGAACCCAGGTAGTAAGGGCGACTTCTCCTATGGCGGCCCTCGAGCTGCCGCCCGTCCAACACCAGGTTCAGGGCCGGGTCCAGGATCAGGACCGGGCTTCGATCCTCGCAACAACCTGCCGAACAATGGCCCCATGATGCGGTCTAGTCCTGGTGTGGCCCCCTCTGCCGAGTCGAACCAGAACAGAGCAGCTAGATACGACGACGAGAAGCGGCGCATCATCGACAGCTGCTTCTCCAAGAAGGAAGCCGATGGCGTCCTGCTCGAGTCCTACATCACCCACGTTCGAATCACCGAGGACGCCATGTACCCTTCGAGCCCTCCTCCTCCCGATTCGGCTCCCAACAACAAGAAGAGCCGGCTGATTCTGATCGCCGTGCGCAAGTCGGGTCGAGTTCGAGTCCACAAGGCTCGAGAGAACCCTTCGGGCACTTTCTCCATTGGCAAGACATGGGCCCTCGACGAGCTCACTGCAATCCACATATACACCGCTGTCGTCCCAGCAAATGAGCGAGATGCCATGGAGAAGCAGTGGGCAGGCGACCTAGGCTTCACTGTTACCCTCGGCAAGCCCTACTATTGGCATGCCCCGACTCCCAAAGAGAAGGATTTCTTCATAGCCAGTCTGCTGAAGATCTACAAGAAATACACCGGCGGCAGTACTCCCCACCTGACTGGCTTTCTACCCCACCAGATGGACCAGCTAGGAAGTGCTCCTTCCAGCAGAACGCCCTCTGCCACTGTCTCCCAGGCCCCAGCACCGCAACTCACCGCTCCTCCACCTATCCCTGCTGCCTCTGCTCAAAGGCCTCGATCCCCTCAAATTCGACAGTTTCCCCCCGTGACTTCAAATAGATTCGATCAGCAGCAGTTCCCTGCTTCGAGAGAAGATCCTCGAGACGGTCCTCCCCCAATGCCTGAGCCCTTGCGCTCTCCCGCTCGCATGGATAGGCGCATGCCAAGCCGAGAGAACATGAGGCAAGGTCCAGAGGGCCCTTTCGCTGGACCCAGTCAAAGGGAGCCTGCCCCTGCTATGCCGCCTGTTCCACGTCAAGCGCCCACCCAGAATCCTTTGCCTTCTCAAGCGTCTCAGAACTCGCTCGGACAGTCGTCGGTAGACTCCAGAGAGCAACAGGGCTTTCCACCGCCCAACAGAGCTATGCGTGCTCCTACCAATGGCCCTAGCCCCTATCAGAGACCTCCGAACGAACCATCGCCCGCTAACAGCGAGCACCTGCCTACCGTTACTGCAGTTCGTGACAGATCGTTCGGCTCAGCCCAGTCAAGCGACCGTCCTACCACTTCAATCTCCGACGCCACATCCGTTGCCTCACGGGGCCCAATCCAACCTGAGGTGCTGTCCATCTACTCCAAGTCTGCGGCGCCTGAAAGCCTACCACCACCTGATCGAAAACGGCCATTCTTGCCAATAGTGGACACTGACGGTACTCAGTCGCATGGCAATGATAGTCCATTTGTCACGCCAGCTACAACACCTACCCCCAGGGCAGAAGAGACCGCCCCTCCAATAGTGCCTTCACAAGAACTAGCCAAGGAGCATAAGGTCCAGACCACCGCGAAAGGAGGCTACTTCAACGCTGTTACCATGCCCGATCCTCCGGAGCTCAGGTCCAGCGGAACAGCGACACCAGTGCCTAGCACCTCAGTTGCCGACGACACTGTGGAGCCGCTACCGATCACGGCTGAAGAACGAACTGCAGAACCCGAGGATATGCCAAGTCCGGACAAGAAAGAAGAGGAACATCGACCTGGTCTAGGTCCTATGCTCAAGAAGAAAAACGTGGCCGATCAATTCAGGAAGGCCGCTTTTGCTGCCAATGCATTCAAGCCACGCCAAGGTGGGGGCGCTGCTCGTCTAAAGGCAATGCAGGAGGAAGGCAAGAAGGGCAACGAACCAGACGGCATCACAGGTGTTGTTCCTGCACCGATTATGCGAGGCATGAGCTCTGATAGTGTGACAAGTAACAGGCCCGCCACTCCCGCTACCCCGGGTATCACAACTCCAGGGCTCAAAGAACAGCCTTCGACGCCGTTGTCTGGCCCACAGCCTCCAAGCGTCCATCTCGAGAGGACTGCTACAGAAGACAGTGTTGTAAGCCAGCAGTCACAACACTCAACACAATCGACAAAGTCGAAGCAATTACTCGACTCACCTGTAGTCAACGACGCTAAGCCGCAGCCCGTGCAGGAACCAGCACGACCTCCGTCCCCAGACAAAACACGATCTCGATCACCCCAAAGGAGGAAGCGTCAAAGACAAGAGCAGGATATCGCCAAGTTTACCTCATCCCTTGGTATCGATCCTCGAATACTCGATAGCAGAGGAGCTGACTTTAACGATTTGCTAACTGAATTCGGATGGGATGGCAAGCTCGATCCAAAGCGAAAAGTGGACGATCTGGAAGCGGAGGTCAGACGCGAGATTGGTCGTGCACAGGCTACAGGCTGGCTCGGTCATGTCGAGCAGCAGGATACCAAGGTCCAGGAACTTGCGAATGCCTTTGATAGAGCAATTGAGGAGTGTGAAGAGCTCGACGGCCTGTTCACCCTTTACTCCCATGAACTGGACACACTTGCATCAGACATTGAGTACATTGAAGCACAGTCCCAAGGATTGCAGGTACAGACCGCCAACCAGAAGTTATTGCAGAAGGAGCTGCAAGGTCTTTTGTCGACTCTCCGCATCACAAGTCAGGACCTTCAAGACCTGCATTACAGCCCGCTGGATGATCCCCGAGGTGTGGCCAGCATCGAGCAAGCTCTTTCAACCTTGTACCAAGCCCTTATCACTATTGACCCCAATATACGCCAGAACAAGCAGCGAAGAGAAGGACAAGGCAGCAATGCCGATCGCAGCGGCGTTGGCGTATATGCAGACACGGAACTGGGCCAGATGCGCGCAGTTCGCGAGAAAAAAGATGAATACGCGGAACAGTCACTTGCCTTCATTCGCAGGTTCTGTCAGCACATGACCCTACGCTTTAAAGATCTCGAGCAGATACGAGACGATGACAGTAGCTCGAAACCTAAAACCAGCGACTCGAACAATTCCCTTACGACGCAGCGGGTGGCAAGACAAGAGCTGTGGTTGTACAACGGCATGATGCTGTTTGTGCGTGAGGTCAACTCCTATGAGTGGAAGACGCTTATCAAGTCTTACGAAATGAATATAAGAGGCTCATATCAGGAACAGTTCCGTCAGGCATCGATGTCCTCAAGAAGAGAGGCACGAAAACCGACCGGCGAAGAGCAAGAGGCCCTATTCTCTTACCAGGAGAAGGACAGATCAGACGAGTCTATTACAAGCTCAGCAGCACGAAAATTGACGGTGAAGCGAGGGAAGACAGTGAAGCCGGTTGGTGTCAAACCCTCCTTCGGGGGCGACCGCAAAGATGGCAAACCCGACGCCTGGGAAGTCTTTCAAAATGTACTCGAGCAACAAGCTAAGACCGTCTCCGAAGAACAGAACTTCATGGTCACATTCTTCCACCTGTCGTCTCAGTCTAATGCCGACTTCACCGAGCTAGTCTCTTCCCGTGCGCCAGAAGAGCGACGTCTACCCAACCTCAACCAGAAAATTCCCTTCGAACCGGACAAGAGTATCTCCGCCACAATCACTGATTCTGTCTCGGCAATTTACTCTTTCTGGCTGTCCGACCTGCAGTCTCAAGTCGAATGGGTGCTGAACACAGATCAGATTCAAGGAGTTGGCGTTCTTTGTGCGCTGGAACATACGACGAACACTTATGACGACACCAACCAGGAATTCATCACCACCACCATTCGCACTCTGCACACACGTCTCGTTGGCCTGTTTCACAAGTTCATTGACGAGCAGATCAGAGCCATCGAGGAGACCAAAGTCAAACTCAAGAAACGAAAAGGTATCATCTCCTTCATGCGTACGTTCCCAATCTTCGCAGCCACAGTCGAACATATGATATCCGAACATATGGTCGATACAGAGAATCTCGAGGTCAGATTCATTGTGAACGATGCGTACACTAAGGTCCTTCGTGCGATGTGGGAATCCCTGACTTTTATCGCCAAGGACGACCCGTCGCAGAACACAGGTACAGGCCACAGCACAGCGCCAAACACAGGCGACCCCGAAGACAAGGAGGCGCTCAACTACCATATCCTATTGATTGAGAACATGAACCACTACATCGAAGAAGTTGAGACTCACCACAACCTCGTCCTCGAGGAATGGAAGCGCAAAGCAGAGAGCGACATGTTCACACATCTAACACAGTACACAAACGCTGTGATACGCAGACCACTTGGAAAATGGCTCGACTACATCGAGTCGACGGAAGCAATGATGAAGACTGCCGACAGCTACTCCGGCATTGCGGGCAAACCGAGCCACTCGCGCTCGGCCTGCAAGAAAATCGTCAGGGCGTACGATGCCTCTGAAATCCGCAAGGGCGTCGATACGCTGAAGAAGAGGGTAGAGAAACATTTCGGCGACGTCGATGATCCAAACACGATGAGTAAGAGTCTTATTGCACGAGTGTTCGACGAGTGCAATGCACGATACGCACACGCGCACGACAGGATGAAGCTCATTATTGACAAGGTGTACGATGGGTCTTTGGAGATCGATTGGAGGAAGGAGGATGTAAGCGCTATGTTCAGGCGGTAGAACCGTCTGAGCAGTGAGCGGCCGAAACTCAAAGTGGAGATTCCTGGGGCGTTGATGTTGTGAGAACGAATGCGCCGCGATGCAAACGATTCGGTGTTGCAAATGGCGCTTGTTTTGGCGAGCACGTACCCGTGGGTGGAATTGTAGGCTTATGTACATCAATGAAGAGGGCTCTTTCGCTTCGGAGTTACTGTCTTTTGCATTCGTCCCTCTTATTAGTGGGATCTCGGTCCGGCAAACTAGTTGTTTTGGTCGGTTGTGGGAGAACGTCAGTAGTAAGCAGTCCCTTCCGGAAACCGGTAGTGAGGTGAAAAACGCATGATAGTGGGATCGGGGCTGATTCCAAGACTTGTGCTGTGTCCTGTAGATTCTTGATATCGTGTTTGGAAGGCACGCCGGCTCTTCGGACCAGGCCGATGCCGCTCTGCTACAGTAGTAGTGGTACCTAGGAAGAGATGTGCTACCGACATATCAATTGAGACAGGTCGAGAGCGAAAAGCGCGATTGTCTACCACCGGCTAAATGCATCATCCGCAAATATGACGGCTTCCACCCACTCACACTCACACCCACACTCACACTCACACCCACACATGTACATCCCATCCTGTCCCATTCTACCAACTCAACACGCCCCTCTCCCTGTCGAATCCGCCCCTCAGCTGGCGCTGCGGCTTGATCACCTTCCCCTGCAACACGGTGTACCTGACGATGTTCTCACAGTCCTCGGGCCGCACCCGCGCCAGCCAGATCCCCTGCACGGCCTCGCTGCTTGATTCGGCGGCGCCGTCGGCGTCGCGGCCTTCGCGCCGGTAGATCATGACATTGGCGCTGTACTTGTGGCCGCCGACGTGGTTGATGAAGTAGATGCCGACGCCGCCGGGCCGCTCGTCGTCGAAGTCACGGAAGAGCCCGAGCGGGCGCAGGTGCCGCTCGAACTCGCGGCGCAGGATCGGAGCGGACTTGCCGCAGCGCCAGTCGCGTGTGCCGTGGCTGCACATCAGGATCACGGCCTTGTGCGGGCAGGGTTTCATTGTTACGCCGGCGGGGATAGAGCGCGGGATCAACGGTTCGTGGGTTGTTAGGATTGTGTCATCGTTGGTGTCGCTGGCGTTGGACGATCCGTTGGCGGTCCCGTTGTTTTGGGGTTGTGGTTTGTTGTCATGGAGGGACAGGCCGCTCGCGTCTGGTACGTCTTCGTCTTCCTTCTGTACTACCATCTGTCCTTGGGTCGGCTTCGAGGACTGCACGGCTTGTGTCCTGGTGGCGTGTTCCTTTGAGAGTGGGGTTGAGTTCGTGCTGCTTTTGCTGACGACGTCGTCCAGGAGCCACTTGGCTTCGTTGATCCCTACACCCTCGACCATCTCCCAGCGTGGCAGCAGTAAGCATTTAGTCTTGCCTTCGTTGCCATAAGTGGAGCCATTCTTTCCCTCGGTCATGCCCCACGCTTCGTGGATAGTGCCACAGTCGCTTGTAGTTGGCATGTCAGAGGCACTAAGCATTAGTTTCCCGTTCGATAACTCTACACCCAAATTGCCGACCGCTTGCATCAAACTTCCGTTCTCCTCCGTCACGTCTCTCACCCAGTCTGTCTTGCCTGTGCCAATCACAAGATGCGTCTCCCAGCCCTTTACAAAGCCGTAGAGCTCATCCTCTTCGTCGATCTCCCACTTCCGTGGAAGCGATTCTGTACATGAAGCGCAGTCGTGAAGGCAGTCTTCGCCGTCGATCTTCGGGTCTGGCTTGGCAAATAAAGACGAGGCATCTTTCTCTGTGCGAAATTTGCCCGAGGTTGCGTCGTGTATATTTGCTGAAGAGCTGGTTGGCGTAAGGAAGGCCCTGGTCTTGGCAAGGACAGATTGCATCTTGCAGAGGATGACTCTGGTGTGCAAGAACTGGATCAGAGACGAGGTAGTCCCGCTGTGATATGCTAATGTTGAGTGCTGTAAGTTTGACACTAAAAAAGCGATGCCGAGGGTTCTGCCGAAAGTTCGTGCTTGGTATGATACCGCTCTTTTTTACTACGAAGTGTCTGGAGCCTTGCTCTGGAGTGAGGCGTTGTCGAAAACAAGCCTTGTGCTCAATAGGCTTGTTCAAGGCAGGACAGTGATAGCAGAGACAAGATGACCAGTGGCTCGAAACGTACTTATGACAGCATCAACCACTTTGGATCTGATAAATCAGAATTTCATCTGATACGCGCCGAAACACGTCTTCCGCCTCCGAGTGGACTCGCAGACACGTTTCTAGGTCAATTTGTGGCTGATGATTGGCCTGTGTTGCCGGATATGTTCCGCCACGGCTGCGCAGATGTCGTACAAGAAGGCTCGTTCGGGCGTCTTCGCGTACCGCAGAAATCAGCACCGGTCTCACTAGCTCGATATTCTGCCGACCGGACTATGTTAGCACTGTGGAAAGAAAAGAGGTAATCAAGGACTAGGAGCATGAAGTGACTACTTGTATGAACCTGTGCGAAGCATTACGCGCCGGCTGCCTCGGTGATCGAGCGACTTCGGCCATAAGTAAGGCAGCAACGATCAAAGCCCTGGAAGGCATCAACGCGGTGTTCAGAGCAAGTGCATCCTACTAATACACTTCACATGATGAGCTTTTTAGCGAAAGGCTAGCTTTGATCGAGTCGCGCTTTGCTTCTGTATCGTGCAGCGGAGCCTGAGCGCAGAGCTCAAATTTCCACAAGGCAGATTATCCACAGACGCTTACGTACGGGGAGTTCAGGTTCAAGCCTTGAGCACCCCCGTTTTGTACGTACAAAGCGACATTTCGGCTGACTAAGGCTCCATGCCTATCTTGGCATGCTGGGCGCCTGAAGAGCAGGATCAGATCGACCCGCTCAGATAAACATTAATCCATGGGTGACAGTCTTAATGTCGTTCTCACGCCCATTCTGGCAAGACCTACACTCCCTCGCTCAGATCTGGACTCATTGGAACATCGATCAGGATGCCACGGCAAGCACGCTTAGCACGCGGCTGGTACGGTCGGATCGCATCAGTCGCCCTAGTCGCTCTGTCAGCCCTAGCGGCCTATGAGATGCGGTACACGCCATCGTCGCCTGGCTTTTCAGAGCATTTCCTCACGATAGTCGACACGGAGGCATTTCCCGAGCACCCCGAGCTTGTGGTCCGGAGCCAATACACAGGTATTGCCAACGTCGATTACGGGCTGCGGTTCCTCGTCGCTGCCTTCCTGCCAGGCGCTGCAGGATTTGTCAAGGAGTTCCAAGTGCTTCAAGCATATTTCTTGATCTCGTTCTTTGCGATCATCTCGATTCACGCCGTAGAGGCAGGCAGGCGAGCGAACAAGAGAGCCTGGACATACTAGTAAGTACATTGCGATTCCCATCAATCCTCGCTCCACACTAATGTACATGCTTCCGTAGCACAACCATCTGGGCACTACTCTACCAAACCGTGGGCGGGGCAGTCATCATACCACTTTACTGCTTAGCCTCCATGCGCGATACGGCAAGACTAGCCTACTACGCGGCTTCTTCACGGCAGTTGCCAATTTCGTACGCCAGATCGCTTGTCCCTGCACTTCTTCTTGGGTTTCTCTTTCCAACGATCGTCATCTATCTGCCCTTCAATGATTCCGGCCTTGTGATTAAGCAAGGACTTGTCGCATTCTGGCAGCCGACTCCTCTGTTCGTCAACCTCGTGTTGCATCTCTTGCCATACTTCTTTGGCGCCTCTTCGACGCCGGCAGCAAGCACAACAACAAAGAGCGATGCAGATGCTGATACAGCCTACGTCAAGTGGCTGTACGGAATCTGCTTCATCACTTCAGCCGCGACCCACCTGGGCTTGATACTCCTTCGTCTGATCGATCCGAAACTATCCTTAATCCGCGTCTTCGTTCCCCAGACGGAGCTGCTGCCTGATTCAGCAGCCGAGACTCTTCATTTCATCTTCCAGTGGGATTGTTTACTTATTTTTGCGGCATCTATGCTTTGGGCCTGCGTTGCTGTATACGACCTGAGAGTCGTAGGTAGAGCGGACGTCAGCCTCGCAAAGCTAGGTTTTGCTGTCATTGTAGGAAGTTTCATGCTGGGACCTGCGGCAACAATTGTGGGAGCCTTCTGGTGGCGTGAAGATAAGCTGAGGCAAGAAGTCAGGCCGAAAGCATCGTGAGCCTCTCGCCCGTATCGGCCTTGGAACGGGGCTCGAAGACGTGGTACGAGCCTCATTATGAGGTCAGGAGTATCCGAGAGTTGGCCAATGAAAATGCTCAAGGTACCTTGTTGACCTCTCAATGCCGTAAGAGGAGTCGGTTGAAATCTGGGCTGCTCACTTTTCGGTGGTGTAACAAGTTACAACTCCTTGAAACGCCACACATGCACCACTACCACCAAGCCCTGGTACACTGTGCGCGTGTGTACCGTAGTAGCTGATCGGCAAAGTGGGGCGCATGACCGCGAACTATAAGTGGACCTCATTGACCAAGCGTTATCTTCACAATCTGCGTATTGCCATCGTGCCTGACAGGCTCGCCCTGTGGCCAGATGTCGAGATCGTCCCAATCTCGTGCAGGCTTCGGCGCAAGCGGCCGCCAGGTGTTGTTCTCGATGTTTCGTTTCAAGGTGCATAGAACCGAAGTGACAAGTGGTTGACTGAAATCAACAATAAGGGTTCGGACACGAGATGTCTCAATGAAGATTGGGTTATTGGCTGCAGCTCTGCATGTGCCAAAGAGCTTGTACTGAAACAGCATCTTCCTTGCTTTTAGATAGAGACCAGGATACGTGACTGCTATCGTCAAACTATATTTGATGAGGGTTCGTCGCCATTGTGCCAGAAGGAAGTCAACATCGGCGGACTCTAGCGCCATTCTTTCGGGCACCATACGGTGAAGGACCGTGAGCCAGAGCAGCCATCTTAGAATGCTGCCTAAACTTTGCTTGGCCTCGTGCAGATCGTTGAAGCTGGCCGGTAGTTCTGGTCGAGTCGGTGTATCTGGGCAGATGACCTCAACGTTCTTTGGGGGTCTACCAAATAGTGCAGTCGCTAGCTCGAGTTCTCCGAACATGGGCTCAATGAAAGCTCTCACGGAATCTGTCAGACTGCAGTGTCCCAGAATGGTCTCTTCGCGGAGAATGCGAAGGCCGAGGCTAAAGTGCGCTGGTGCGGTCGCAGGAACGTCTTCACATAGATTTGCGTACCCCATAAGCATCGCACAGCTGAGCAGCGATATATCGACTCTTAGGATGTTCAAGTTCCGTGCCAGTGTGGCTACAACTGCTTCGTGTGAGCGCTTGCCCAGCGCTGATGATGCCGGTGAGCTATACACAATAGCTTCGTGCTGCGCGCCCATCGCCACAGCCAACTTGAAGATCAAAACATCGGAAGTGGCAGTCTGTGGGATGATGCCACCCCAAAACCTCGAGGCAAGGTCATGTTGACCTGCGAATTGTGGCACAGTGGCCTGCTTGAAAAAGTCGAAGGCTCGTCGTTCGTCACAGTTGCCCAGCGTGATTGGCGGCGGACCTTTCAGGAGCACAGGTGTCTCCTTCTCAGGCTGGAAAATCCATGTCTTTGGCACAGCATAAACACACTTGCGATCGCTCAGCCGACACCGTGAGCAGATCGGTTTGCCTTCATCGCACTTGATCCTCCTGGCTTTGCAAGTGCAGCATCCCGTTCGCACCTTAGAGTGAGTTCGTTTCTGCCGTTGCTGGTCATCTGTGAAGCTACTAGTAGTGGGTGAGATGAGTGGAACTGAAGCACTTGACTGCATAGCGACGTTTTCTACACATGCTGTACGGGATTGTGCACATCAATGGTACCAAGTCACCAACTGATGGAGACACAAGCGCCAGCATGATTTACGTCGACAGTACGGCAAGTGGTCGAGGTAGTCAAAGGCTCGGGCGGTTCGTCGGAGTACCGGTGGCGTAGAAAGTTAGATTAATCGACTGTCTCGGTTGTCGCATCAGGCTAGGTAGGCAGCGCAGTTGGTTGGTTTGGGGACGTGGATATCGTATCGGCTACCGCTAGGCTGTTGAATCCTGGGCTAGTCGGAGTTTATTCCTCAATGTGCGCAGGTCACGACTTCGACATGCCTAAAGTTCTGGAGCCTGATAAATAGAGACGTGCAGATAAGGCTAAGCGCTATCTGCCCTGCATCGACGCTAAAAGTGACTTTCCGGTGGAGAGAGCTCTCGTACTTAGGCATTGTTCAGCGACGACGCGTTGCGGAGCTTGCAGTGCATCAATACCCGTCCTCTCTAACAGACCATTAGTGGGCTGAAGAGCAAGCAGCACCATATCTCATTCGTAAACGCTGGACTGTTATGTGAATCCTGCGACCAAAGGTGCATAGTATATCTTGAAACTCGTCAACAATAGAGTGTTTCTAGGAAGACATCCAGCAAGTCTCAGCTGAAGCACTAGCCATGGCAAATGTGTACATGGCACGGTTCAACTACGGTCAGTCAAGCACAACTTTCCGGAAACTTGTCTCACTGGTGGGAAAGCCTTCGAAACACACCTCCTGGATGTCAAGCTCAGGCCTTGGATTTCATCCGGTAGTGTGCCAGGAAAGATTGTGGAAGTTGTCGATGGTGTCTGGCAAAAGGTTCAAAGCTCGCTGTATGGCCACAGCGATGCTTCTGCTGGTGGGGCAAGCATAACTGGTACCACGTGTAGAGCCAGTGTCTGCTTAGTAGAATGTGCGGTTTGAAAGCCAGAGTCAGACTGGCTCAACGGGTCTTGATTGTTCAACATGCAGTTCTCGTACGTCCATAGGCAGGTTTGGTCTGTGAGGCGTACCTCAATGGCCTGGTTCGAGTGTCACATTGAGAATGCACAGAGTTTCAAGCACTAGTGCCAACTCTAGGTTGTGGAGACTGCGTATACCAACTCCATCTCGAGGTCATCACCATCACTACTTCGAAGGATCCTGACGAGTGCGCCGCGACGCCAATTCATCATACTTGCTAGCAACCCTCTAGCTTGAGCAAGGCACCGTGCATCAAGAACCATTTGTAGCAATTCATTCATTGTACATCCTGCGGACCATGACCTTGATTCGCGCAGGTACTCCTTACGCCCCATATACGGCCCAAACGCGTGTGCCTCTGCATTAGGCGTACTCTCCTAAAAACAATCTTGAGACTTTACTCTGTCTGTAGCAATGCACCGGCCGCCCGGTCTAATTCAGCATAACTGCATAGTTGTCTGCGATTCGAATCTGAGGCTGTATTGCAGAACATGATCAGGACGTAGCTCACTGTACCAACTTAGCGCATGGCTTTTGTGGGAACATATTGCCGGTGACCGTACTGATAGTGCCCCTGTAGCCAACCCGTCACTTATGAATCACAGCGACCTAGCCGTACGTAATCCTGCCGTTGCCGAACGACAGGCTGAAGCGCATGCCCACTCGGCGGACATAGAGGACTTTAGGTATGAGGGTATATTGGTGCATCTAGGGGAACAGAGTATCAGCATCTTACTGTCCAACGAAACATTCACTTGCTCGGAATCGTAAGGTGGAAAGGGACCCAGTCAGAGTGCTAAAGTACCCACCTTGTGATTAACGTGAAAGTCGCCCATCTCGTATGTTATTCCAGGTTTCTAGGAGAAGAAGTAGAATCGAGTTTGCGCGGTGTTCAAATATTCGTGCTTAAAGCGTGATAGAGGTAAGTTCGAGGGTGGAGGTTATGTATGATCGCAGTCTACTCCAAGTCTGGCAGAGTCACTTTAAAACAGGATCGCAATTAATGCCAAGTAGGTATGACGCCAAACTGCGCCGCTTTGGGCTGTGCTGCGACTGCCTCCTGCTGTATGATGTATGCCAAGCGCAGAGCGGAAGGGCTGCCCCAACCTATCATACTAGTAAAGTACTGATGGGAAATACCGACTCATTTTCCTGTAACAGAATGGGTGAAACAGCGAACAAAATAATACCGCAGCACTGAGAACACCATTAATAAACACTCTGTGCAGACGAACTGCCAGATATCGCACGTTTTCCGCTCAGAAGGATCGAGCCCTACCGTTGGCTAAGAAGGTGGCTGTAGACAGTATCAGCTGGCGAGTAAGGCACTCAGAGACGTAGTCTGACAGCCCGGCTGGCTACGCATGTTGTAGGGAGACGGCCAGTGCTTGAACTAGAAACGTACCGCTATCAATCGGGCTAAGATGAAGCCAGCATCATCCGCATCATCAACAGCCTAAGGTGGATACATGTCATCGGCTCGGTACGCATATTCGACTCTGTGCCCTGGTTGAAAAACATGAGACCTGATACCGGATCGCGCATCTATATACAAGATGACTTGTTGCATCTGAAGATACTGTAGCGCTGGACTCGCCCACCCGTACTGCGAACCTGTTTCCTGTCGTGGATCTAGGAAGCATGTTGCTAGTAGTAGCAGTGTACTGTAAGATGAGCGGTGTATGCACGTCCGCAATATCATGTCTCGCGACTCCAGATCGCAATGATGCGAAGAAAAGGTACCAGATCGACACATCTCATATACCATAGCATGATTGGCAAATACAACTGGCACCTGGTAGCAATGCCCGTGTACGACCGCATCGTGTGACTCGAGAACAAGCTTTTCTAGCAAGCTTCCATCTTGTCGCAGTAAAGCCCACAGCATGTTGCTCCTTCTTAAGGTCTGATACAGACGTGCCTCTCCGTCGACCTGCATCGCCAACTTGTGGTAGCTCCTTCGCAACCTTCAGACGTGCAGTGATCGACACAAGGTAAGCCTTTTGAAGCTTTGGCCCTCATTCGAGGAGGTTAGAAGAAGCCGCAACGGCATCCTCGATTCATCCTCACCCATCCACCCTCTTTGACACGCGTGCACTTCTGTATCGATATCGGAGCTCAGCCTGCGACCCTGCCCTTGATGACTGTAGTCGCAGAAACAAAGATCAAGAGCTGCGAAGGTCATTGAATCAGGATAAAGAAGCTAAGCTCAACGTGTTCATCCGCGAAGGGAGCAGCATTTCTTCGCGCCGGCAAGCTAGTTGTGGTAGCACTATGGAAGCATCACACGATGACCTACACGATATACCTCCCAATGCCAGGCTTACGATCACGCTCAATATGACCTCGCATCCTTGCGGAGCTGCTCGTACCTCCATCGCCTCGACAGCGGGCTCTGACAGATTAACAGCCACTGCATTACCGCCAGTAATAGCAATAGCAGGCCTGGCGATCGAGACCTCCTCTTTTAGTCCTCAACGGACAAGCGATCAGTCGCAATTTCATCCCTACCGCGGAGTTGACATCTGCGACAGCAAATACGCTTCTTTCCTAGGTTCAGACACGAAGCTTCGCCAGAAGGCAGACTGGCGCGGTGCCCTCATCGGCCATGCTCTGCCCGGCGGCGTTGTGACTCGCGAGCTGTTCGATACCCTGACATCCGAGATCTGTTCGCGGCTACTTGAGATTGCCCTTGACGCTAAGAGACAGGGCCGTGAGATAGAAGGTTTGTGGTTCGATATACATGGCGCCATGGTTGTCGACGGTCTCAAAGACTCAGAGTTTCTTTTGCTAGACCGGATACGAAAGGTCATTGGAAACGAGGTACTGGTGTCCGCCAGCATGGATCTTCACGGCAATGTCAGCAGCGACCTGGCTAAAAGCTGCGACTTGCTGACATGCTATCGTACTGCGCCGCACATCGATACGAAGGAGACGAAGGAGAGGGCGTGCTGGAATCTGCTTGAGCTTGTCAACAGGAGGAGGAACGAGGGCAAGAAATTCAGCAGGCCGTTCAAGGCCTGGGTACCGGTGCCGGTGCTCTTGCCTGGTGAGCAGACGAGCACACGTGACGAGCCAGCAAAACGGCTGTACGAGGCTGTGCCTGAGATTGAGAGATTAGATGGCGTGACCGATGCAAGCATCTGGGTTGGCTATGCATGGGCCGATGAGCCTAGAAATCATGCTGCTATCGTCGTCACTGGTTATGATCAGGATGCAGTCACGAGAGGTGCAGAGAAGCTTGCGAAACTCTTCTGGGATGTACACAAGGAGTTCCATTTTGTGGCCAAGACTGGGACATACAAAGAATGCATTGACACGGCATTGAGAAGTAGGAAGTCGCAACGGCCATATTTCATCTCGGACTCGGGTGACAATCCTACTGCTGGAGGCTCGGGCGATGTGACGTGGGGTCTCACGAGATTGTTGGAGAGGGACGAATTTGAGGACCAGAACGGACCGACAGTGATCTACGCCAGCATTCCAGGACCAGAAGCTGTTCATGCTGCTGTCAAGGCTGGGGTCGGCGCAATGATCACACTCACAGCTGGTGCAGAAGTGGACAATTTGCACGCTGGCCCAATCACCATGACCGGACGCATCCATGCTATCAAGCACGGCGACAAATATGCAAAGATCGAGGTCGTACTGCAGGTTGGCAGCGTATACGCTATCTTGACAGAGCAAAGGAAGCCATACCACCTTGAGAAAGATTTTACAGACCTTGACCTCAAACCACGGAATGCAGATATCGTGATAGTCAAGATTGGGTACCTAGAACCCGAGCTCTATGACATGGCGAAGGATTGGATGCTAGCGCTGACCCCTGGTGGGGTGGACCAAGACCTCGAACGGCTGGGTCATCACCGCATCAGGCGGCCGATGTGGCCGTTCGACAAGAAGTTCGAAGAAGAACCAGATCTGCGTGCCAGAATCATTGCTGCGCCTGGCGAGCCGTCGACTGTGCATGATGAGTGAGGCCTACAGAATGCAGTTCCGGAAATTCCATTTCGGGGCAACCACACCGGCGGGCAGTTCCAATGTAACAAGTAGCTGAGTGCAGCTTATGCGAGCTAGTTACTACCCACGGCATGCACGAGCATCACTTGCAGAAATCAGCTCTCGCTTGCGGACAGGAGTCTGTGCCTTTCGCAGGCAACTCAAGGCTGTACCTCGCTAGTCAACGTGTACGAGCTCAACATCAGGCAGCCTGGGATATCTGCAGAAAGTGTCCCTGGGTACTGCAAGACCACGTTGACGATGTATAGACCGAGCAAAAGTGAAGACCGCTACAACACTTGCTACCTACTTTAGCCATGTGCTCAAGACACCTCGGGATGTTCTTCGAAATGCTCAAAGTAAAGTGCTCTTGCTCTAGAAAGTGCTTGGGGTAAGAAAGCGAAGGAGAAGAAACCTGTTTTCGAATGGATTCAGCCTGGGAAGCCCCTCACAGATTCTTCTGATGAAGTTGATTTTCTTGTTACTACATACTAGGCTTTCACTGCAGAGCCAGCTGCACTTTTGACGACCGGTATTGCCTTCCTACGACAATGTTTGGCAACCTCCTGCTGAGAGAGCATTGCGATTTGCAGCTCCAGGTTGACAGCAGGTTGCTCTGCTGTTTATCTTTATTCCCTTGCTTATCCTCATCGTCATAGCTGATTATATGCATGGACAAGTATATCTGCATATCCATTCCCGCAACCGCCTTGTGAAGGATTGTTGCACTTGTGTCGGTATATGGTCTTCTATGTGTTGATGGTCTTCTACCGGCTGATTCCTATGCTGGAGCCGGAGGGTCGACGGCGTATACATCATTATATAAGTTGTCACTCCAGCAGGCGAGGCATCGTCGCCTTCCAGCCTCAGAGTATGCAGTAGCTGGTACTGCTGCTTCTGATAGAACTTTAGACTGATGTCTGATACTAAGACACCCATCGAGATGCCATCCATATGCGCGAGCGTCCGACCCCACTCGACCAGCCGCTTGCCGTGGCCACGTCCCCAGTAAGCAGGATGGACAGCCAGCGTCTCCGACATCATTCCACAAGATCCGAAGTATTTCTCGTTCATCTCGTCGATTGCTTCCCAGAACCGGTCTTGGCGCTCTTCGTGGAAAGGCAGATGAGGTTCTACTCTGCTGAAGCGGGGGAACAGGCCTGCTTGTTGCTGTTCCGCGAACTGGCCTACCCTGGTTGAGTCACCTTCAAACCTCCAGACGGCAACCCCCACCACTGCTCTACCTTCCGTCCAACGAGAAGCAGGATATGGTGCTGGATCATCGGAATGTATTGTGATATTCGTCTTCGCTGCCTCATCTGGATCGTACAGATCTTCTACCACCACAACAACATGATTGGGTGTATGCATGTAAGAAGCGAGCCTCTGACGCTCGAGCTGCAGCGCTTGGCGAGGCCAGCATCTGTGATCTGGGAACGTCCACGTCAACTGTGTCGTCTTCTCGAATGCGGCATACGTGATGATTCCCATACGCATCACGTCTAGGGGCTTGGCAATTCGTAACGGGTCGAGGGGAGGAATAGAGGCGAGGTTTTGTGTGCTGGTAACAGGCGATTCAGTGTCTTGTTGAGTCATGACAGCCAGGACACCGTGTTCTACGGTTAGAACTATCGGCGAGTAGGAGTCGACCGGACGTTACTGGTAGTCTAGAGACTGACATGTTGGGTCTTTCAAAAGTTACATATCGATTTATGTGCGGCGTTAGATAGCAGAGTGCAAGCTTGTACTGTTTGCAAACGTATCGGTGTTCATTACACTTGCACTCTTTGGCCGTTTTCGTCTGTGAAAAGGCAGTACAAGGACGAAGGCGAGCAGTCATTGCTGTCACTAGGACGCTGTTTGAACTTTCACATCAGCAGCTCTGAAGTAGGTGTACCTGGAAGGTGTCTTGTGCGTGAAATCCACAGACTTGCACTTCAATAGCCTAGATTCAAGAACCCGTTCGCACCAGCAGCTTGCACTTGAGCAGTGTTAGGTTGGTGTAGGAATCTAGGGCTGAATGAGTAGTTGCAGTGCGACAGGTGGGACTGCAAATCCAAGATGGGAAGTGAAAACCAGCTTTAAGATGTCAAGTCAGTTGATTTGTCATTCAAGATAGGTGTTTGTAGGGTGACAATGATTGTGCTCTGCTGGTGGCCATGGGTGATTGGTAGTCGACGCAATCTTGCTATGGGTATGTCAAGTTATAGCGAATGCCGCTGTTACCCATCTCGCTCGATTGCAGACTTACCTCCTCCTTCGTTCGGGTCCAAAAGGACTCCGGACTCAAGTCTGTAGCCAAGTCAACCTTATGTGCGAACACGCCACTGCCATAGCATCCCTTGAGCCATGCCCTTGCCTTCAATCGTCATTCACCCGAATTGAAGCCCAAGCAAGATCGATCTTAGGTAAAGCAGCAAAAAAATGCATCCGATCTTGGCATTCATGGTCGTTATATCGCTCTTACATCGGAGCAACAAACTCGCTGCAAAACACAAACTCCAGTACATTAAGCCGCAGCTCATCCGGTCTGATGTAGGCCTTCTACATAATCGATGACAATTTGTCGGCGATGAGATGAGAAAGTAATACAGATCCTAAAGGGTGAAGGAGACAGCACAAAGAAAGCAAGATGTTGGCGGTGCTAACCCTAAAGAGGGCACTCGAAGGAGTCGCGATGATAGCTGGTCAGACACACCATAGTACTAACAGCCTGGAGTTCCGTGGTTTTCGTAATCGCTCCAGACCGAAAACTCGCCTCACACGCAAGTTTCCGTACAGCATCTCCGGTTCTCTGGCCACTTTCGGACGGCGAGTCCATAGGGGTGTTTCTCAATCAGAAGTATCTGCCTTTGTTATGAGAAGGTTGTTCTGTTCTTCACTTAACTTTACCTCACCCACCTGCTCACTCAATGTTGTCACTGCAGGTTGGCTTTCGTCCTTCTTAATGGCGTGGTGCAGCGTACTAATAAGGTTCCTCGCACAGGTACGTCGAAATGGTGTCTGCAATCCTAAGGCATCTCTAGGGAGAGCAGAGGTGAGTGTAAAAGCATGGTCGAATGTCCAGACACGAGGCGCAGCTTGCTTGAGGGTGCAGATTCTGGATTTCACAGCTTGCTTTCATAACTAAGCCTTTGTTTGCATGTAAAACATTGCGTTCACCTATGAGTGACTGCACACCTGGCAAGAGGCTCTGAAGTGAGACATCAGCCAGCTCGTGGCTGAGAAACCAGCGTTTCTAACTGCGCAGCCAAAACTGCGCAGCGCAGCTAAGCTGCGCAGTCGCAGCTTCGTCTGGTATAGAACTGCGTTCGCTGCGCAGTTTCTTGGCGTGGTGTAATAGGTATAGCGTCTTAGAAGGCGGTGTAGGTATAGTAATAGCAGTTGTTGCTTCGTCGTCTTGCTTCGTAGTGTTGTAGTTTGCGATATTAACTATTAAGATAAGTGCTATAACTAATCGCTACTAGCTAGGCTAGCCCTACCCTCTAGCGCAGTACCGTTACAGTCGTAATAGCTAATTATATGTCACGGCACAGCCGTGGGCGATTCACCGTGGGTGGACCTTCCCCACGTGACTATAGGTCACCTATAGTTATATAGATATCGGTGGACCATTCACCTTTAGGAGATAATCAATCACTTCACAACCAAAGTACCTCACAAATTGGTAGCAACGACTGCCGCTCTCTGACTATAGAACCCCTAGTTATTACTTTTTATATCGGACACCCGTGCACGCGGTTAACCCGCACGACAAAGATCGAGACATCCACTATATGACTTCGAGGGACGCCGATAATCCAACGGACGAACTTATTAAGCAGGTATATCAGCTTAAGTTATTCTTAGAGCATAAAGCCTCGAAGAAATTTAGCAAGACAAAGGAGACTGCTCGTCTTCGCCCAAAACTCGAATAATTCGCTAAAGATTTCCCTCGACGAACCTATCCGGGACCACTAGGATTCAACGGATAATAGTTAATCTAGCACGAATTGCCTAAGAGATTATTACAACAGATCTTATCAAAACTACAAGCATACGAGAGTTAGGAAGAGAGACTAGACAAGCAAGATTAAACCAAAAGTAGTGCTAACTCAAGAGACCTAACTCGAGACTTAGGGAAACCCGGATCCACTAGAGATACCCCTAGTAAACCTATAATTTCTATAACACTAACCATATCCACTACTACACCACCTCCGAGAATACCATCACCAGAGAACCGCCGTCTACTCGAAGCTCTAAAAGCAATTAAGGGCAGGCACGAAGCGATATAGAACCGAGAAGGAGATAACGTAACTACCGAAGATACGGAAACTAGCAGCTACGCAAATATCCTTGCATAACGGGTAACGGCACTAGGATAACCGGTACAACGTGCAAGACGAAATTCACTATAATCTAGTTTAGAACTTCCCGATATACTATACGTTCTAGGCTATTACAGGTCTATCTTTAATAGGCAATCGTTCCTAGCAAGACTATAGATACTATACTAACCGGCGGCCTCGGGAGGACAACCACTATCTCTAAGAGGACGACGATTAAGGTTAGTAGACGAAACTAACTTAGGTCGAGTCGGAACCCTAGATTTTACAAGAAGGACGGGATAAGTCCCGATTAAAAGGCTATAGGAAAGGTTTACGAACTATAGATCACTAAGTATTTAAAACACCGACGAGACCGAGTCCACTTATTCGCTACTAATCGAGCGAGAGCGAGATTCGGAACCGCCACTAGAGATAACGAGATTATCTTAAAGAATAATAGGCCACATAGAGATCATCGAAAGACCTAATTTCGGACCTAGAAGACGAATCCCCGATAACTAGCCGGCCGGTAAGATAGGAGATAGGATAGACGCGTTCGAAGAGGAACTTAGAACAATAAGGGACGGCTAAGAGGCGATAATAGCCTTGCTTAGGGACATCTAGGCTTAATAACGGAATGCTAGATCACCTAGAGAAGCCTCGAGAGAGCGGGATAGCGGTCTTGCTAATAACGGATACGGCATCCGACGCTAACGAGAACCGGAAGTCGACGATCGTTAATTTCAGCCTAGACAAGTGGGCTTTTTCTTCTCTAACTCGGAAGGTGAATTAGAGATCCAACAATTAGGAAAGGATACAGTTTTTAAAGATATACACCTGTTCTATTAACGACTAAAGCAACAGGCCACTGCGAAGGGAGTTGCTTATATCTAACGTAATGCCTGGGAATGCCTGCGGGGAGATGCTATACAATAGTAGCACGGCGAATTATCGGAGGTGAAGTAAGAACTAATTATAACTAGCCTACAAGGCATAGTTAAATAGGAATAATACCTTCTTAAAAGATTTGCTTAAGCGCCACACGAAGCACTTAAAAAAGTAAAAGATTACAGGTATACCCTCGACGATGCAGCTAGGAAAAGAGATCCCCGATCGTTTATAATATAAGTCCTATAGGACGCACGAGATGCTAAAATAGGGAGCATATTCAATGCCCTTAACATAGTTTACCTTTAACTCGATATAGAACTCCGGAGGGATATTAATCCACTAAAGGAAAATGGCTCGATCGACGAATTTCTTAGTTAGCTAGACGCTAAGCGGGATCTTTAGTACGAGATCGCTGTATAGAAAAGACAAGGTTAGTATAGCCGTAGAGGTTTCTATAATTAAGGTTTTAGTTAGAGAGACCTAGGCTATAGTAATAGGTACCAATCACGCTTTCCCCCTCGCCCCTACCTGAACCAGCTATACTCATAGACCTAGGCACGTTTCCTCTATACCTCTTCCTAATATACAAATTATCCCCGATATATATTAAATATACCTAACGCTACACGTTATCCCTAGTATCCCCAGCAAAACGCACCTCTACCCTAATATTACGAAACAAGAGCGAATAACCGAGGAATCCCCTACCCTTAACGACTGCAGATTACGGCCGGAGCAGGAAACGGGTCCGGTAGCAGGACTAATTAGAATCAAAATAGGCCGACGAACAATCGTAGAGGCTATAGCTAGAGGAGCAACCTATAAAGAGGAGGGGGACGAGGCAACTACCGAGGTTAGATACGAGATAGCGGCTATAGAGGTAGAGGCAACTACAATGGCAATAGGAACAACAATTATGGCAGTAGACTAATTCTAGCTTTCTACGCGGCAGAAGACGAAATATAGACCGACGAGGAAGGAATAGCATACTATAGGGACTCCATATTTAAAGAATATAAGCATGCTATATATGATATATTTAAGGATTACGCGGGCGACGGATAAGAACCTGCAGCATATATAGCATATAAACAAAGTTATATCGACAAAAACGCGGATTAGAACGAGAATAATAAGGAAAATAAACTACTAGCCGAAGATAATCCTATATTCGGAGGCTTCGCTACGGTAAATAATATCGCCGCATGGAACAGCTACCTAGCATTTAAATGCAATAGCTGTGCCTAGGAATTCTCTTCTAACAACAAGTTATTTAAGCACCTGAAATAAAATAATAAGTGCAGAGTCTAACCGGCAGAGGACAAGATGCTAACTAACAGGAGGTTCTAATTAGAGAGCGTGCCGATTATACGATCTAAGGCGATATAAGAGGAAGACCTATATTTCGGTTTCCGAAACTGGCATTACGTAGTAGCATCGGTATCCTTTAATAAGATAATATAGAAGATAAAGTCTATCTATATAGATACGGGCTGCATAATATTACTTATTAATAGCGATTTCCTAGATATAATGCTGCCGGAAGCGGTTCGATAGCAGATAGCACCTATTACGGTGCGTAGCATAGAGCCCGATACACACTAATGCTCCGAGGCAGTAATGCTCCTAATCTATTTCTCGAGTTACCGCAACGGCGAGCTAGCAATCGCAAAGATCGAACGACCGGCAAGGGTTGTTAAGAATCTGCGAGCTAGCATACTATACGGAATAGACATTATAGGACTAGAATAGATAGAGCTAGGAATATATATATAGAAATTAGTTATCGGCACCTGCGCAGGCTTCACTGCGCAACTTAAAGTAACACCTAGGAAGGCCAGGGTTGATGCAATTATGCAGTCGAAGGGAAAGGTAGTAATCCTATCGAAATCGATAGTATAAATTGCAATTACTTACCGCAATAAGGTATAGTCTATACTTCTAGACGGTTAGGATTACATGCTAGAGCTAGCGAAGTTGTCGTGCGACCTAGGACCTAAAGGCGATATAATAAGAGCCGTAGTCTCTACGAATACGGTAGCGGTAATAGTTACTAATAGCACGGATCGGACTTAGGTCATTCTACGTTACACGAAGTTAGGTCGGGTCGCAGACTGCGAGGCCGAAGGGTGCTACCTAGCTACCTCGGACCAGGCTCCTCTAGCAAATAGACTAATCTTAGTTATTAAGAGGACGGCAGTAGCCGCCCTATCTGCGATAGCACTATTAAACCTAGCAATAACTCTACTAACACCTATAAAGTCACTATTAGCATTCGAAGAGGTCCTACTAAATGGGCTAACAGTCTATAGCAAGACTAAAGAGATACGCGGTCGCATCATCTAGTTAGCACAAAGTTACCCTAAGGTATAAAACGTAGAAGCACCCGATGTCATATAGTTACCTTACGAACAGCAGATAGAAGTTAAACTTAAACCGGACGCAAAGATCGAACTATAAAAGGTATACCTATAAGGTCCGGAAGGCCGCGCACTAATCGACAAGACCCTAAACGGCCTGCAAAAGCAGGGCAAATTGGCCTACACACAGACACGCACACCACATAGTTACCCGGTGTTTGTCGTATAGAAGTAGGTGCACCTGCAAGGAAAACCCCTAGAGAGAAAGGGACGAGTCGTAGTCGATATCAGGGGCTTAAATGCTATTATAGAGGACGATCCATACCCGATGCCGCTACAGAGTGATATTATAGCAGCAGTCGCGGGCTGCCTATATATCTTAACCGTGAACATCCTACAGTTTTTCTACTCGTAGCCCGTACGGAAAGAAGATTAGAATTGCTTTACTATCGTCTTACATAGAGGACAGGAGACCTTTAAGGTACTAATTATAGGCTTTAAGGGTTCGCCGCTATACGTATAAAGGAGGATCGACTATATATTAAAACTATACCGAAACTTCATTAGGGCCTACGTGGATAACATAGTGATTTTTAGTAAGATACTTAAGGAGCACTTATAACATCTAGATACTATTCTCAACTTGTTTAAAAGTATTAAGATATGCCTAGCACTAAATAAGAGTTACCTAGGCTATCCGAGCGTCTAGTTGTTGGGTTAATACGTAGACGGCCTAGGATTGTTAATATCGAAGGAAAAGTTAGAAGCTTTGCTAAGCCTAGATTTCCCCGTAACCCTAAAGGAGCTAGAAACCTACATCGGACTAAGCAATTAGTTAAGAGATAGAGTAAAGGATTACGCAAAGAAGGTTAAACCGTTGCAGAAACGGAAGACGAGTTTATTAAAAGCAGGACCGGCTAAGGTAGGAAGACAACGAGATAAGTATACTAGAACGACACAACTATAAAATATTTCACCGGAAGAACAACAGGCGTTTAAGACCCTACAGAAGGATTTTAGCTCGATACTAAAGAGACACCACTACGATTATATACGGCTATTATACTACGACATTAATGCCTTAGGAGAGGGTATAGGGGCAATAGCCTACCATCTCAAGGGGGACGCAGTGGTACCTAAAGGCGAAAGAGTCCTAAAATCCCTAGTACAGCCTATTATCTTTTTATTACGGCTATATACGCAAGCCGAGAAGAAAATAAGCGCAATCGAACTTAAAGTTACGGCACTAATATAGATAGTAAGAAAAACGAGATATATAATAGAAGCCTTACCTTATATTACGATTATATTTACCGATTATACAGCGATACTATTAATTGCGAAGCAGATAAAGCTAGCTATAACTAATATCGACAAGCTAAACCCTCGGCTAGTAAGAGCCTTACAATATCTATTATAGTTTAGGCTTAATATAAGATATACACTAGGCAAGCAAAATACAGTAGCAGACGCAATATCACGACTAAAGAGATCGGAAAGACAGAAAAACGCGGATACGCATTATACGAAGGCTTATGCATATTCGGTAACACTAGTAGAGATGTTATTAGACTTCCGCTAAAAAATCAAGGAAGGATACCAGCTAGACCCTTACTAGCGAGAACTATTAAGACAGCTGCAGAAGGAAGTAGAACAAGATAAGAAAGCGGTAATAAGGACTCCTAGCACGATGCTATATCGTCTAACCGAAGACCTTATCTATATAAATAGCCGAGGCTATAGATCACCTAGACTTTATATACCTCTAAGTTTAGAAAAGGAAGTCTTCTAAGCAGTATATAACGAGCTAGGCTATATTAGTTTCTATAGGGCATACGCACGGGTTAACGAAGGGCTCTATATGTATAGACTCCTATAGAGAATAAGAAAGTACTTAGAATACTGCCCTAACTATTAGCTATAATCCATTAAACGTCACCCCCTATATAGCGAGCTATTACCAATCCGAAGTCCCGAGCTACCTTTTTAAACGGTTATAATAGATTTTATTATCTCCTTATTAAGATAGGGATACGACCTAGACGCGATTGCAACTTGCACTTGCAAGATGTTAAAAAAGGTATTGTTAATCCTAGGTAAGACTATATATACCGCGGAAGACTAGGTACGAAGACTAATAGACGCCTAGCTATTTGCAGATTAGGGTATACCGACGGGCATTATCTCGGATAGGAATCCTAAATTCTTATTAGAATTCTAGCAAGGACTATTTAAGAGGATAAACTATAGACTAATGCTTACTACGATATACTACCTATAGGCGAACGGCTAATCGGAGAGAACTAATTAGACGGTAGAGATCGCCTTACGATTCTTAACAATAGAATACGAAGAACTATAGCCGGAGAAACTCCCGCTACTCTAGATAACCCTAAATAACTCGGTAAACTAGAGTACCGGATAAGCACCGAATAAAGTAGTAATAGGATTTAAGGCACGAGAACTACTCTTAATCTTAAACGCCCTAACCGGAAAGAGAGATCGCTTATTAGATCGCGAAGCTTTTCGATAACACGCTAGAGATACCGCCGACTTCGCAATAATACAAGCGAAAAAACAGTACGACAAGAAACACAAAGCATTGCTAATAAAACCAGGCGATAAAGCTTTTCTAACCCTACACAAGGGCTATATAGTACCTAAGAATAAAGGGAGAAAATTCTTAGCATAACGTTACGGTCCTTTTACTATTAAGAAGCGAGTAGGACGCCTAGCATACGAACTCGACCTACTAGAGCGCTAGAAGATCTACTTAGTGGTATCCGTAGCACAATTAGAACTAGCACTAAAAGATAACGATCCTTTTAATAGACCAAAGCTAGACCACCCCGAGGCGGTAATAACAGCGAGAGACTCGGATAAATAGAAGAGCTAGGAGATTAAGAAACTCACGAATAGGAGGTTAAAACGATATAAAAGGAAAACTATTATAGAATACTTAGTCCGATAGAAGGGCTACGGCAGAGAGTTTAATAAATAGTACGGGGAGGACCTGCTAAAGAACGCAAAGGATTTGATAAAGCGATACGACGAGGAACACCCTCGCTAGGCAGATAATTCCCAAGCTATAGTCATCGCATTAAGGGGAAATGCCGATATAGAAGTAGCAACTCGGATAAAGGATACTAACATGCCGAAAGACCTACCGACCCGAAAAAAAGGGACGATAGTGCTAAGGAAACGATAGCATATAACGTGCAGGAATGGTTTATATAAATTAAGCGACTAGTATAGCTATAGGTTAGTAAGTAGGATAGCAAACCGAAGACTAGATGTTAAAAGTCAACGGCCTAAGGTTCAGATCGAAAAGACCGACCCTTTACGATTTTAATAAAACACCTTCACTAGTAACACGTGATACAAATATAACTTGCATTTATATAATAGACTGCGCAGAATTTGCGATTATACACATATTAATACGAACTAATCTATCCTCTGCGATCGATACTAATACTATAAATCGAAAACTTAGACCACGTCGCTACTAACACAACCGAAATTATAGCTAACTTAGGAAAGAAGAGAAAGCCGCTAACCCCGAAGAAGACTAATCTAGATGCAGGAGAGCAATTGCCTACGCTATAAGAAACGCCCTCGAGGCGATCGAACAAGCAGGAGCTGCGGAGACTGCTAGGATTAAGCACTAAAAAAGAGTACCAGAAAATAATAGACGATCTAGATATGCATAGCGCAGACCGAGATTTCCTAGAGAGGCAATAGAAAAAGCTAAACCCACTATAAAAGCGCGACGATAACGACCCGTTTAATACGAAGCCACTAGGCAAACCAGATAACGGCAACGGGGATATTAATATAAATAACCCTTAGGACGGTACACAAGTTAGCGAAAGCAATCAAGCTGTGCCGGACGCTAAGGCAGCTACCGCAGCCTCTAATAACTCCGATAATTCAACAACTTTTAAGTACGGCAACAAAGGTGCGAAGGAAAGTAAAGACACCAGTATAAGCCAGCTAGAGCCGCCGGTGCAGGCAATAACGGATCTAGACTTATCTATATTATTTAACACATCTTCGAATAAGAACAACTTCTCCTAGTTCGATATTAAGGCGGAGGACCTAGGGAAGACCGATGCCGAATCGTTAACGGACGAGGACAAGTTCACTTAATAAGAACCTAAAGATGACGAAGAAGAGAGAATAGATAGGGTAAAAGGAATCCTAAAGTCTTTAAGCTAAAAGACGCTAGATCCAGAGCCGGACACCACTAACGAAGATAAAAAGGGTTAGATAAGCTAGGCCGGCGAAGATAGCATAAACAAGGAGTCCACACAAGCGGATAACGAACTAGGAAGCGATAACCGAGAGATCGTTAGTCGCTCTATACGACAACCTACAAAAGCCGAATCACCCTCGGAAGAGGAGGTAGCAGATATTAACGATATCGTCAACGAGATCAAGCTAATAGACTTCGATAGCGCTAGGACTCTTATTAGGAAGAGAAACTAGGAACGCGTTACCCGATAAGGCCGCAGCGGCATAAGACTGCGGAGCATCATAAGGAATATGCCGAGGGAGTTACTCTCTAACCGAAGAAAGAGACAATAAAAGGAAAGCCGGAAACCGGATAACTTAGAGTAGCGAGATATATACTACCTAAGACTAATACCACGGGAGTATAATATCATACTGGCCCCACGGGTTAGGAAATTTAGCTATCTAAAGAACGCCCCGGACCTCGATACCCTTCCGAGACTATATAGACGACCTTAAATAAGCAAATATATCGGCTACATTATATACGGTTATAAGACGAAGCTTAAGTCGGCCGAGCCTAAAATAGGCAATATGAAAAAATACTAGGAGGAAATAGGCAATCTAGTTAATATTAGACTAAAGGCCGCAGATAGTAGGTATAACATCGTAAACGCAACGACCGATAAAAAGGTTAAGATCAACAATGTACACTACTTATTAAAATATAATATCGCCGAAGGCCTCGATAAGGCAGTAGAGGAACTCCTAAATAAGTTTAATAACGCGGACGATGAGGAGAGGGATCGTTATATAATAGAGATAGAGAACTAGAGATGCAAGAGACGATAGCAAGAATATAAAGTTATTAAGAAATGCGTCTAGGAAAACCACCTATACCTCTTTAATTAAAAGTTACTAGTGCGAAAGAACCTATAAGCGGCCCTTGCAGCGCTAAAACGATAGATATAGCAAGAGAACGCGAGAGACCGAGAGGGGATCGTACTAGAAGACTATAACGGCACACCTTACGCCGAGTATATCTATACTAGCATGAACAAGGATGCAAAGAAGCGTCTAAAGGAAGTCGCAGATATCGATAAGCAACTATTTACCTAAGCCTAAGAAATCATTAAGAAACGTTAAGATAAGGAACGAGAAGCATAGGATCGGTTAACGAATCTATAAAAGCGACGGCTATATACGCTAAAGCGGGGATTAAACGAGATCGAACTCCTAGAGTTCGAAATTACCGAGGATATCTAGTTGCTGCGAGAGGCGTCCGACTTAGTTAAGAGATAGCTAAAAAACATACTAGCTAAACAAGGACGGCCTAAGATAAAAGCATTAGGGGACACGCCATCGGATAATAGCGACGAAAGCTCGGAAGACGAATATAAACCTCGGCTATCGAAGAAACTACTACGAAAAGCGAGCAAAGGCCGCTCGAGGAAACGAGACGATTTAGATAACGAGAGCTCGGACAGCGAGCGCTCCGATAGCCTAAACTATTTAAAGCGCTATAACACCGACCAACTCGAGTTAGAATACCCCTTATCCGCAGGCGAATCCAGAAGAGGCAAGAGGAAGCTAAAGGTTAAAATCGCGGACACTCTAGAGAAAGCAAGGGAATCCTCGACGACCTAGGAAAACGCATAGGTACAGCTGCTCGCAGAAGCACCCTAGTACAGCTAGGATTTCGACGAGGTAGTTAACGACGATATTGCTACTACGAGAGAAGAACCGTTATCGGAGGCCCTAATAGTATAGGACTCGAACAAAGCATTATTTATCTTAATCTACGGCGAAGAGCTAGTTAAACTTATAGCAGGAACGACTATTAGCAAGAAGGGCCTCATATGCGCTCTAAACGCAGCAGTAATAAGCATAAAGGCTATAAACGACGCTAGGTATATACCGAAATTCCCACTAGTTATAGCAGAGGACTTAGCAGATAAACTCGCTCGACTAGATATAAAGAACTATTTAGTAGGTTTCCTGCTTAAAAATAAAACATTTCTGCACGTTAACCAGGCTGCTATAGCAGTCTATTTCTATTTAGGTCGGAAGTTCAGTTTCCACGCTTAGATAGGATACTAGATTAAGGGCCAGTCGCTAGTAGTGATCTTAGCGAGAGAGATAGTAAGCCGATAGCCGGCGACCTTTTTTATTACTAATAATTACGCGGCATAGTAGGGTGAAATCAACTATTTCGATAGCCTATAGCTACTGCGGCTAGGACAGCAAACCACACCGAAAGCTAAGAAAGTAGATAATAAAGATAGCGACACTAAGCTAGAAGACTCTAGCTTCGGCAAGAAGGGCACAAGATAGGAAATGTTAAAGGATAATACAAAGGCCACAAAGGGCAACCAGGACTAAAGCCCGAAGAACCAGAAAGCTAGAGAACCTAGCGGCGATATTAGAAAAGTCAAGCCCATCTAGGATGCGAGTGAGTTAAAGCATATACCGAGGATTAAAGACGAAGGGTCCTATAGTAAGAAATAGATATACGTCCCGCATAATAAGATTACCTAGAAATACAATAACGACCCGTATAACCGAAGAGGATAGACGCTTATAGAAGTAGACTTACCGACTCTATACGTACTAGTTAACACAGAGAGAATAGTATTATAGGTGCGAGTTAAGAACGTATACGTAGTGCTGCGAGATAGAGGCTAAGATAAATACGGAAATACTATCCTCGTAAAGGAAGAACGAGCTAAGGCGCTCTAAGCCAGAGATATCTATAAGAAGAACGGCGATAGACACGAGGCTTATAGTTACTATATTAGAACCTATAGCAGAACGAGATTAAATAAGGGAAGTAACACAACTAACGCTATTGTCGTAGAGAGCGATAAGAGCGCAAATAAAAACAAGCCGCAATCGGAACAGGCGCGACAAGCGGGCATCGAGAAGCGATAAACCAATGCGGCTACGAGGGCGTCGCTGGATCGCGATAAGGGAAAAATATAGCATACCTACGGTTACGACTAATCACGGGAAGTCGAAGAAAAAGACTTTATACTAGTATAATACAGCCTAATTAAGATCTACGTGCTTACTAAATACCCGATAGGTAACGTAGCTAGCACGCCCTATATTAAGATCAAACTAGACGCCTAAGGCAAGTTCGTTTAAAAGAATATAGAAGATATAGTGGCAAAGCGAAAGTTCAGATACCCTAATAGGATAAAGGGCGATAACTATAGCAAGACCAACTACGTTAGCATCTAGATGCCCTACGAGTTGTATACACGATATGCTAAATACCCTAACTAAGGACTAGTAAGGTATATCGAAAGCAGTATAGATCAGTTATGCGCAGCCTTAAGGGAGAAGGTATTAGAGGAAACTTAGAATCACATTATGCACCGCAACGAGAAATATCTAGTCGGTCCTAAGGATTTCAAGCCCGTAGCATATAGAATGATCGGAGTAACCCTGCTTTAGAGGAATATAGACGGATCGTAGGGCAGATAAGGTATAGAACTATAGGACACCTAAGGAAACGCAGTAATTCGTGGATGCGTCCGAGTAGAGGTTAACGCTAAGGGCTAGTATATAAACCGGGAATTTATAAATAAGCTCGAGAAGGGTCGGATTCGCGCATCGAATAGTAAGAAAATCGACCTAGCATAGGGCAAATATAGTAACAAGGTCGATAACGAAGGTTATATATAAGTTACCTAACCTACGTTCGCTATCTAGCGGGATAATATAGCGATATAGGACGAACTCGAAGGATTGCAAGCTAGGCTATTAGTTTTTCGAAAGTTCTACATAAACTACGATACACGTATTAAGATCGCAAGCAAGCAGGTCAAAGAGTCTTAGGATAAGCCACCGACTATAGAAACGGAGATACTAAAGCCTAAGAAGACAGCTCTTAACATATCATTCTTAGATAAGCTTAAAAGCGCGAGCAAGCTAGCGGGTGATACACTAGATATCACCGAGCCGATATACGATAGTCCTAGCGGCGAAGCCGGTAACACACGAAGTTCATCGAGCCTAGATATAACGAGGCAAATCCCGTTACGAGGACCAAACCAACGAGAGCGACTAGCCGAAGTCATACCTAACAGCTAAGAACCTAGCACTCTCGGCTCCGCTAAGAGAAAGAGCACTAGGAGAGGTTCAAGCAGATTAGGTAAGAAGCGCAAGACCAATTAACGACGAGGACGTCGATACCTCGCGGTAGGAGGCAGCATATATATATTAGCAAGGTGGACCACGCGATAAGACAAGGTCGTAACAACGAGATTGGCATCACTAAAGAATATTAACGGTAGTAATAGGATTAGTGAAAGTTAGTACAACTAGAAAAACATATAAGGCATATAAAACACGGACGACCTAAATATACGACGAGGACGTCGGTTACTTGTAATAGGAGGCAGATTGTTACGGCATAGCCGTAGGCGATCCACCGTAGGTAGACCTTCCCTACGTAACCATGGGTTACCTATAATTATATAGATATCGGTGGACCATCCACCTTTAGGAGATAATTAATCACTTTATAACTAAAGTACCTCACATTATACGTCTTATACAGTCTAAGTCTAAGTAAAACCTCTCGGTAGTAGGCGTACGGTTAGACTTATACTTTACCCTCTAATCCTACGAAGATTGCTAGCTAGTTATACGATAAGAGAGAGTGCGATAAGTTCGTTATAATAAGTTAAGAGGCTGCGTTTATAGCGTATAAGCACTTAAAGCTAGCTTACGCAATTAAAAAGAGTAGCGAGCAGTAGGAGGAGGAGGTAGAGGATATCGCAAGTGCTATTATTAGCAGCTAGCCTAAGTTAGAGGTTAGCGACGCGGATAGTTAGTAGAGTATAAGGGCTACCTTTAAGACGTTAATACATATAATTAACGTTAACCGATTTTAGCATAAGGTACTACGATTCTTCGTTATCGAGTATATTACCTTAAATAAGGTTAACTCGCAGTCTTTTTAAGAAATGCTGCTAGCAGCTAGCCCTACGCTTGCTAATATATCGTTATCGAAGGTATTACTACGTAATTAGGCTATAACTGCGTTCGAGAGAGAGAAGCAAAAGATTAAGGCCTTATTATAGTTATCGCAGTCGAAGATTTATCTTTCTTTTAATATTTAGACCTCGCTAAACCGATATACAATACTAGGCGTCGTTACGCACTTTATAGTAAAGGACGATAGTAGCCTACGTAGTATATCGAGGCTGCTAGATTTAAAAAGGATAAGGGAGGCGTACGGTGCTAAGGAAATTACTAAAGAGTTGCTTAAGGTAATCCTAGACTATAAGATTAGAGACTTAGGTTTCTTATAGTGCGATAACGTAATAGTTAATAACGCTGCTGCTAGACTTACGATCTTAAGGGTTAACCTAGTAGAGAGAGATCTTAACTCTTAACGAGCCCGCTATATTAGTTATATTATTAACCTAGCTACGAGGGAGTTTATTTATAGTAAGAACGTTAAGGTATTCGAGTTTAATATCGTCGGTAAGGATATTAATGCTCGATTAGAGTTATTAAAGGCGAAGCTAGCCTAGGAGGCTTAGAGGAAGAAGGGGGCGATTAGAAAGCTATATAACCTTATCGTCTTTATTAGAGGAAGCGTATAGAGGAGAGAGGCATTTAGAAAGATAAGTATTAGTAATAATAAGGTTAACGATAAGTCCTACTGCTATTTAGTATAAAATCACTAAATTCGTAGTATTAATAAGTTAGATTATTATCGTATATATAGATACCTTAGTATATAGGTATTAAGGTTCTAATTAGTTAATAATTTAGCTTAGTATAGACGGTACGCGGAGTCTAAACTTAAAGAGATAAGGCTACCGTAAGCTAAGGCCTAAAAGAGCTTAGCGTTAAAGTTAAACCAACGTCGTTTAACGACGTTATTACGTATTTACTAACTTTACGGCTAGATCTTAAGCCCGCACTTAATAATAATACTCGCTAGTTATTGTATTATTATTCTATTAAACGAGCTATTACTATTAAATTACGGCTTATCCTCTTTTGCTAGCGATACTATAATTAGATTCGCAAGGATATACTCTTAGAGAACGACTAGGACTACCTCTAAGACGTAGTTGCTACGCTATAGCCCTTCGCCCGAGTATAAAAAGATCTATAATCCTCCGCTAGCAACGGTTAATATAGATTAATTTAGGAATAGCTAGTTACTTTCGAGGGCCTAAGGAAGTATATTAAGAAAGAAATAGCAGTAGTAGAAGTAAAGTACTACGAAAACTACGAGATCGTTATCGCCTACTAATAATGCTAGTAGAAACTTAATAAATACTATACTAGATCCGATAAGCAGTATACCCTCTATATAGTAGCGATACTCCTCGTCCCCTATATATATAAAGCCTTCTTCGACCGCAATTAGAGCAAGGCCTAGAGCAAGTAAATAATAAAAAGTATCTACGAGCACTATAAGATCTATTATTCGCACTCGAATAGTATAAACTAAGACTTATTCTTTAACGATAAGGACCCCTTACTCGTTAATAGCGAGCTTCTTTTTATAAAGAGGAAGGCACTTAACGATAAGTTTAAGGTATATATTAATTAGGGCGTCGTACAGCATAAGATACCTAATCTCTTAACCTAGTAGTCGTAGTCTAGCTTTCTAAAGCTTGCATAAATAGCTATTAACCTTATCTCGGTACTAGTAATATCAGCAGAGGTCGAGAGGATCTTCTCGTTAGCTAAAAGACTACTTGCACCTAATCGTCACCGCCTTACACTCGAAACCCTTAAGATATTCGAACTACTGCGCAATTAGTGGCTTAACGAGGAGGGTCTGCCTATAGAAAGAGATGATGACTAATATAGCTGCGAACTGCGCAGTCGCAGCTCGCAGCTTCGCAGCGACGACGAGGTCAAGCTGCGCAGCTAAGCTGCGCTGCGCAGTTGGAAACGCTGTGAGAAACAGCAGATGCCCTTGTCGTATGATCATTGAACAAGATAAGGTCACGGTCGTCCTGCCTGTAATAGTAAACACGATCAAGGCAACTTTAAAACGCACAAATCCTCATCGTTGTCGGTCACTGGCTAGTGGTTGCATATCGACTTCACTTCAACCCCCGTTCGCAAATGTGTTGATTCCTCTCAACGATCCCACTATCGGGTCATCGGCACTCGGATAGCGTCGGTGAGGCAAACGAGCGAGGCTGTCTCTCGCTCTATAAGTAGTATAGCATTCCTGCTCATCAGTCATATACTTTGCTTACCACACAACCACTCTCATACTCTTCCAAAGCATCTCCTTACACAATAGACAAATCTCTTCATACAGGTACGACCTCCAGGGGGGGCCAAGACCTACTGTTCCTTCCACAACAGTTTGACTAATATCATCTAGCCCCGAAACACAATGCGGGTCGTCAGCATAGCCCTCGTTGGCCTTTCCCTTCTCGCGAGTGAGTGACAACCCACCTGACTGGATTGAAGACAAGAGCTGACAGAACATTGCCACAGCCGTCGTCGTTGGTAATCCTATCGACAGCCCACCCGACCTTGACCGAGCAGCACACGTGGACGCTGTCAAGATCCCTCCACCCAATGTTCCACTACACGGCTGCGTTCCGGCAGGTGGCTCTTGCGCAGAGGACAAGAACTGCTGCGACAACAAATGCATTGGCTGGCCTGTCTACGCTTGCGGTGGCTAAGACACAACCACTGCTGATGGTATGGGTACTATCCTTGAGAAGGGACCCCCTGGCATTTGGATCAGTGCCCAAGAAGACAACGGGAATGATGTGGATGATCGATACGTGGTTCGAGAAGCGTCTCTGCATGGCAAAGAGTGGAACAAGCACTCACTTAACTTTGTGAACGTACAGGGTAGGCAGAACCATTTTGGTCTCTAACATGGTTTCAGACATCATGGTACTTAATCGAGGTGCAAGGCCTGGGGAGCATGATCTTACGTCTGCTCGTTCCGCTTGACGTCCTTTAATACAAGCAGACACCCAATCACATCATCCATACAATGCCCGCATATGATGTGCATAGTTTTCCTCAGTCACATGAAGTTGGCGCAGTCAAAGAGAGAATTCTGGCCGCGTTCGTTACTAGTGATATGTCGAAGGTAGATTAGGACGTCAACGCACTGAAAGCTAAAAGATGTCACTGCATGGCGCTAGTGGTTGAGGTCAGCTAAGCCAAATACAGAACCCTCCGACCTCCGTCTGTTTGCACAATTTGCATCTCGAACTGCCAAAAAGTTCTGGTCTGTGAAGTGCCGAAGTTGATATACTACTCCAGGTAACTCATACACAGTCCAACCGCCCAGCATGTCGGACAAGCAGTGGTACTCAGCGCTCAGCGCACCCATGAGCAAAGCACAAAAGAAAACACTGCTCAAAAAGCTGCAAGACCCCGAAGTGCTGTCCTCGCTCCGACGCCCCGAGATCCTGATGGACTTCTTTACCGACTGCCTCTCTCTCAGTCCACCCGACCTCTCCCTCGCGGTCCCAGCCCTACAGGGTCTGTTCCAACTCATAGTCTCGCGCAACCTCGACTACCCGCTCTTCTACCCACGTCTCTACTCGCTGCTCGCCAACAACATCCTCCACAGCAAGCACCGGTCCAAACTCCTGCGCCATCTCGATGGCTTCCTCGCGCCCACGAACCACATCCCCGCCGCCACCATTGCAAGTTTCATAAAGAGACTGAGCAGGCTAGCGCTCTTCGCGCCCCCGGCCGCCATCATCGCCATCGTGCCGTTTATTTACAATCTGCTCAAAGCCTACCCAAGCTGTACATTCATGCTGCATCGCAAACCTTATCCGCCCTACACCAAAACCACAGAGAACCTAGGAATCGACCCTTACGACCCAGAACAGACAGACCCTCAGCATACAGGCGCCATAGACAGCAGTTTGTGGGAGCTACACACGCTGCAAGATCACTACAACCCGACCGTGGCCAGTATATGCAGAATCATCAGCGAGCAGTTCACTAAGCAGCAGTATAACCTCGAAGATTTTTTGGATCACGGGTATATCACGATGCTGGAGAGTGAGTTGAAGAAGGATGGGAAGAGGGAGCCCGTGGTGGAGTGGAGGATACCGAAGACGTTGTTCGAGAAGGAGGACGGTGTGGAGGAGAAGGACGTCTTGCTTGACATGTGGTCGTTCTATTGACAATTCGAAGAGACTTTTCCTGGGTTTAGCGTAGGCGTTGTGGAGCAATGTTCGTCCAGAATGGAAGAAGTCGCTGATGACATGACAGTCACGAAGCAGAGTGCGGCCGGTTGTAATGCTGAAGAAAGTGATACCATCATATCCATCTCAGTGATCGAAAACCCCTCGGCATGACCATCGCTGTGCCCATGGGGTCGGCAAGGCGGGGTGTCATTAGTAATCAACGAGTTTTCCTTTTAAGTGATATCCACCCTCTTCAGCATGGATACACAGCGCAGTAAGACAGCTGTTATCTGCTTCAGGGAGATGTGATCGTTGTATTTGGAAAGCCTCTAATCCAAGTACTCACAACTATCCCTGGCTGTTTCCACTTGTACGGATCTTTGTCGTCTACGCCAGATGCGTGTTTCCACACTATCAGCACCATCTGCGGTCTAGAGTTAACACTGAACTAAGGGATCTCCGCCACGACTCGCAGGTGCTACATCCCACCCAGTGGCTTCGGACCACGTGAAGCCTGCGCGACGGTACTTTTGCTGCGATTCATTCATTGGTCCGTTTTGCTCCCTATCGAATTCGACTGCAAGATGATTTGCGCCTATTTCGAGAGACCAAATCGGCTCCGGTCCTGGCGAGGTGAGCCGTGGCGGACTGAACCAGATACAGTACTTGTGATATCGAGATAAGCACGACTTGCTGCCTGCTGGCACACTTGTGGTGGAGATATCCTTAATAAAGGGTTCATGGTGGGTGGCAAGTAATGTTGTGTTGGCTCTGGCTGACCAATGCATCACCACTTCAGGGACTTCGCTGATTGGGCGGGCCTGGCAAACGCTTACTGGCTACCTCAAGCGAGAGCAAGCGAGAACAACCATCTCGGTGATCGCGCTTGTCGTATGGAGTATACCGCTGTTCTGGGCTTTGGTGACATTGAGAATGGGGCAGACAGAGTTTGCCGCATCACTCGGCCAGCAGAGTGAGAGCGACGTCTGGTCTTTCGGGCAGATTATTGCAGTTGTGGTGTTCTTGCCAGTGTTGAATGAGCTCTTGTACCAGTACCTCGACAAGCCTCATCCAGCTAGCGCCAGCATACAACAGCATGCCTCAGCATGCCTCAGCAACATTGCCGAGTACATCATCACCAAAACCAGCCACGGCGCACTCCTGAACTCCATGAGCTGCAGATGACACCCGACTATGGTATGATAGTGGTTGGGCGCAAAGTGCAGGACTTCGGCCGCCCATTTGAGTAAACTTCTCTTCCCAAGCTTTGTTGCCGCACGCTTCCATCCCTCTAGATAGCTTTCTTTGTCTTCTTCCTGTGGGAGGCACTCTTCGAAGATAGAATGTGCGCCTTCTAAGCCACGCCGTTCTTCTCGACCGCCTCCTTCGCCTCGCCTAGCAACCTCTGCATCTCCTTCCCGTCTGGCCCCTCCGGGCCTTCCAACTCCAAACCCTTCTCCAACCAACTGACCGCCTCCTCCCATCGTCCCATCTCAACCAGGCACTTCCCTCCAATTGTAAACGCTCTGGGGTTTCCCGGCGCCTGCTGACCCTGTGGACCCTGCTGCTTTCCTCTTTTACACTCCGCGCTACACTCGGCGTCCTTGAACCCGTTGACCCAGTCTCTGTTCTGGACGTATGCGTTCGCGCGCTCCATGTAGCACACGGCCAACTCTTCTCGTACCAGACCCGCCGGCTCCCACGGCGGTCGCTCAGCAGCCATCTGGATGGCGAGGGTGAGGAACCGAGCAGCGGCAGCGAAGTCATTCTTGCGCGCGGATTGGGCGGCGCTTTCTCTGAGTTTGGTGAGTTGGGCCGTGCGTTTAGGGTTTACAGGGAGCGGTGCTGGTGGTGCGTGGTTTGGTGTCTCGAGGGCTTTGAATTGGTTGTGGAGGGCATTGATGTTGTTGAGCATTCCCTGCAACTGTGCATCTGAGGACTTGGTGGAGGAGAGGACTTTTGTGGCTGGATCTAAGTGGAGGGGGAGGTGGGTGTATGTCTCGAGAGAATCTTCGGTCGCTGACATTTTGAGGACTTTGTTGTACACTTGTAGACTGGCTGACGGGTTGGTGGGTGCTGTCGTAATATGCGCCTGCGCGGGGGTAGATGGTCGAGAAGGTGAGATAGTCAAAGTGTTGGCTTGTGAACATAGTAGTGTATTCTGTCCTTAATCCACGAACGTTGCGGTGTTGGCGTGAGACGGCAACCATACAGAACTAGCCCACATCAAAAGCGCGCTTGAACTTCCGTATTGCATAGTGCTTTCCACCACACTGCATTTCTCTACCTGCGATGATTAGCCTAGCATCATCACGTTCATTATGCAAGTTCAGCTGTACGTGCTACATGTGCATTAAGAACATAGTCAGCAGTGGACAGCATATTTATACATATTATCCTTGTGTGAAAGTCACCAACATTAGGGGTATCATTGACCTTCATAACCCATATGTCCCACCCATTCCAACCGTCTTTGTAGCGAGAAATGATGATTAGAAGCTTTCTTCAAAGCACTAACGTGCAGCTCGCCTGGATACACCACCACAAGAATTACTGGAAAACAGCCCGCGCCTTGTATTGGAGAAATATAGACAGAAGTATCTAAACTTGATTCCTTCTTCTCCCCTCCTGTAAGCTAGTTCGCCTTGACCCACTCTCTTGGCTGATACGTCGGGCTTGCTCAGTACGTGCTTGGCTCCCGGTTCTCGAGTATCGTGCACGGGCAGCGGCAGCATCGCCCTGGCTTGCGCCAGAAAATGCTCGGGATGCTTTTCGTGCCTGAGAAGATGGAACGTACGAGAGCCGTCGGTCATCTCCATTTTGTTGGCGAGCGCCAGCCAACTGTTGCGCGAAAGGAGATCGCGCTCGGAGGGTGGGCCCGTAGTAGTAGATGACGTACACTGCACACACCAAGAGTGCAGAAATGCAGAAGAGGATGGTCGACGCGTAGGCGAGCGGCTGGTTTCCGATATCTGTAGTAAATTATTAGCGAGGGACGACCAAGTCTGGAAACCATGACTTACTTGAGAAGAATGGTGTAGCAGGCAGAGTCAAAACACCGGCCAGAAAATCTCGAGCCCATCCGTTACCACCCGTAGCGGAAGCCGAATACGGACCATAGGCGCAAATCATATAGTCAATAGTTGCCATGTAGATCGCATAGTTAGCGATGCCGACAATGCACGCCGCAATCATTGAACCAATCCAGTGTAGAGGCGGTCCAGTGCATGTCCAGGCAAAGATGATCAGACCGATTGGCAGACATGGCGCAGTGTACAGCAACCACCAAAGTCGAGATTCATACTGAACGCGCTCATCGTCGGGGTTTTCCTCGCGTTGTCTCATGTTTCGCTTAATAGCCGGGAAGAAGGACAACCAAGCCAACAAGTAGCCGAGACCAATAGCACAGAACGTAAGACCGATAGCGTATGGCTCAAAGTTCCATTGGGCGTACACAAGGGCGAAAGACTGAATGAACATGAAGATAAGGGCGTCGGAGAACCCGGAGAGAAGCGATAGAACCAGGACGATTGGTTCCGTCACGAACATTCGGAACGGTCGAATCCAGGTGATCATAATCTCCTTGGCACTGAAGCGCTCTTTGAACGTCAGAAGCTCATTAGGACCCCAGATGTTGGGCTGCTGGCCTGACTGGCGCCTCTTCTTAGCGATCTTGTCCATCATGACCGTTGTCCGTGTCTCTGGCACCCACAAATGGATGACTTGTGTGAAGACACCGAAAATGAGTTGGATCCAGATGGTCCATTGCCATACGCAATATTGCTCCACAAATCCACCAACGATCGGTCCAAGCACCGAGCCACCAACCGAGGAGAAGACGATGAATGCGACGGCATATTGCTGTTTGTCAGATTCCCACATATCAGCGACCATGGCCAGAGTGACTGAGCCGCCAGCAGTGCAAAGACCAGCAATGGTGCGGAAAGCAAGGATCGTGCCAAAGTTCGGAGCCAGGGCAACAGGTATTTGAAAGATGTTCACTAAGCCGAGAGAGGCTTGTAGAACCCATTTTCGACCAAGCTCTTCTGACCATGGTGCCCACAACTCACAGCCAAATGCATACGCGATCAAGAACAGGGCGGCACCCAGACGTGCTGCTTGTTCAGAGACGTTGAATTGTCGTGAAATGCCGCCAATACCATTTGAATATAAAGACGAATTGAAGTTCATCGAGACTTGTACCATGAAGATAACAGTGAGGATAGTCCATTTTTTCCACTCCGGAAAGCTGAATCCTAGCTCGTCGTAGCAGTCTTCTTCTGTAATCTCGATCTTCTCATCGGAATCTGCTGGTGCTGGCTCGTTTTTGGCTGTGGTGGATTCGTCGTGCGCAATTGCTGTACGCTCAGATGACGACTCACGTCGCTTTTCTGCATCTGTGGCACCAACTGCCAAACTTGACGTGTTGTCGGGGCCAGGCATGTTGGGCAGGTTGTTGCCTAAGTAGTTCTACCGATGCTTATCTATAAGGAACCTGCCAAGGGTGGGAGAAGTAAGGAACAGCAACTTCTAGGCGATGAAGAGAGGTAGAAATGCTCAAAATCAGATTCAAATGCAAATGATGACACGCCTACAATAAAATATGTGCGCTTATAACAAGACGAGAAGCATGGCTCGATGACCTGGGCGAAACGTTTGTTTAACTTTCGCAGAGTGCGACTTACTTGCGCAGCGATGAGGAAATAGTGCATGCCTTGCGTGGTTCCGTGGACAGCCAACGGCAGGCTTGTACCAATCAGTACAGCTAGACGCCAGAAGGATTTTGAGCCGTGGACTGGGGCCGCTATGCGATGAGTAGAACTTCAAGCTAGCAATACAGTGCTGCAACGTCGGTGGAATAAAATGGATGCGATCATCGTGCTTTTGCATGTAAATCTCGAAAGAAAAGTCATCGCGTGCAGAGGTATTCTGTGGCCCCGCCCATGCATTCGATACCGTAGGTAGTCCTTTGGTTCGCAATGGCAACAGCTACCTACTTAATACATTCATAGAACTCATGGTCTTGTCACGTCCTTATATTGTAACTTCGGCGCCATGGTCCTTTTGTCGAGGCTTGACAAGCTTGGTATACGAGGCACAGCGAGACAAGAGAATGGTCGACAATCAAGCTCACGGCACGCTTGTTCGAGGCGTGGTTGTGACGTATGTGGCACTAAAACAGATCATTGGAGCCTCTCAAAGTTCGCCTACTTGGTGCCCACAAGTCTCTCAGACAGATCACCAGCGGTCCCCACGAGATGGTCACGCGCAACTTGCTGTTTTTGATACACAGTAGCGACACCTTTTCTCGGTGCAGACTGAAGTACAGATTCCTGACCTTCGTGAGGTTCGGCATATCAAGGAGCATCTGCGCACGCACAATGCATTTGGACTCTCAGACAGTGACGGGTAGTCTGGCGCAGAGAGTCTTGTCAAAGCTTATTTGTGCTCACGCTTTTGCTTACGAGAAAGGCGGGGCGTGACCTGCACGGACTTTACCCTAAGACAAGCCACTCTTGCAGATCGCGCTTGATCCCTTGCCACTTGGCATGCAACATGATGTGATGTGCCGCTTGCGCACCAAATGTTTGAAACCGCTTTTGCCGTGTAGGAGATGTGCGCTGCCGGTTTCCTTGTAAGAAGGATCCAGCGGTACGAAATGAACTGCAACACGCACCCCATCTTGCCAATCAGCACGAGCCCTTGCCGCCGGTGGTGGTCTGACTCGCGCGCTCGACATTGCATTTCTACCCCAAAGTTGGGGCCTGTGCTACTAAAAACGTGCTTCCGGACGACATTGGAGATCTGGGGGATGCCACCCCGATTCGACGTCATAAATTCCTAAGGCGCGTACGTTATCGGCACGGTATGTGGGGGCAACGTGGCCAGCATTGCTACGCCGAGACCTATAGCGAAAGGTGCTTGAGTGCCGGCTACCTTGCTTGTCCGCCGCGTGGTCGGGCGTCTCGGCTCGAAATACCCTGCATAACGGATCGAGGCTGGGATCTTGTGATGACTGTCACATAACGATAAGCGGGACAGTCCTTCAGCCTGGCGGTACTGATGATTGATGTGCTCGCGCTTGGAGCTGTCGGGAGAAAACGTGAATTTCAGGGGTGATGATATACCCAGAGCTGATAATATCTCAGCCTGCGCCAGTATCACTTGGATCTTCTTTGTTATTCTTAACCGAGTCGATAACGTCTTTTGCCCATTCCTTGGCTTTCTCAAGCTGTTCATGGAGATACTTCCACCAGCTGGATTTAGGATCTTGGTTGGTTTTGGAATTTTCTGGAGTAGGTACAGGGCTCGCGTCTTCCTCGTTCTCCGGCATTGGCACTGTAGAAGTTGATGGTTCGACCGTGTCGGTTGTCGTATGATGAAGATCGGCCGGGTCGTCATTTGGCAGTGCCAAAGGCTTCGCAGATGCACTGTGCAACCCATCGGTTTTCATCGGCAACCGAATGGTGCCGTTGTTGCTGTGGGGTAATATGCCCAATGAATCACAGACGATATTATACACTTCAATGTTCTGGAAAACAGGAACTCTGCTGTTTGGCGCATGGGGGAAGGCCGGCCCTCTTGCAACAAAGATAGCCCTCATTAGAGGATGCTCATGATCGAACCCGTGTATCCCCTTAGGATGGAACTCTTCGTCAGCAGCAACCGCTGCAGCGATATCAAACTCCTCTTTCTCAATGACCAGCCACCCGGTCTTCGGCACTACCCAAAGAGGGGCAATTCTGGGGTTGTTAGTAAAGTGATACCTTTCCGGCATCGTGTCTAATGTATAAACGTCAAATGTGCCGTGCTCTTTGGCCGCTGTGAGCAACTGCTCATGCATGATTGGAATGTCTCTGTCTGGGTCTTTCAGCCGTAGCCCACGAAGTGGCCACCCATCGATATGATCAACCAAGCCCATGTCAATAATATCGTCGAGTTGGACCATTCTATGAGCGGACATAGTAGCCATACCGTGATCAGATACAACCACAAGGTTGACGATTTCTGTTAAATTCCGTTCCAAAAGTCCCTCGAGCAAGAGCGTAAGCATTCGATCGGCGCTAGCAATAGTAGCGTGAATTTCGGTACTGTTAGGACCATACATATGGCCATCGCGGTCGACGTCCGGAACATAAGTTGCAACTAGCTGTGGACGTTCTTCTTGCTTCTTGTCTAGCAATTCCAACATGCGATCGACCTTATTTGGCAACTCCTCATATGCACTGAACTTGTCTAGATATGTTGGCTCCAAGTTGTGAATGTGCGCCTCTGATCCTGGCCACATGTGTATAGCAGTTTTGATACCCTGCTTTTCCGCCGTCACCCAGATAGGTTCTGCTGCCTCCCACCATTTTGCCTGCATAGAAATCGACGTGTTTGTGTAATAGAACTCTTCTTGAAAAGCAGGGTCCCAGAACTGGTTGCTAACAATGCCGTGACTTTCGGGGTAGAGCCCGGTCACTAGAGTGTAATGGTTTGGAAATGTGACCGATGGGAAGGACGGAAGCATGTACTGGGGGGATATGCCAGAGGCAACAAATGCATTCATAGAAGGAGTCAGGCCACGTTGCAGGAAGTCCGCTCTAAAACCATCGAGAGAGATGAGAATGGTCGTCGGTTCGAAGACGTGCGTGCCATTACTGAGCTGCTTCGGCACGTAGGAGCTTGACGCAGACGACTGCGAAGCGCGATAAGCACCATAGGCTAGGACAGCGAACAAGGCGGCTATTGAAGTAGACATCAGAACGAAACGTAGATAAGAGGTTGGAGAGTGCGTTTCTTTCTCATATTTTGACTTCCCTAAGAGGAGAGACTCGGTAGAGGTGTTCGAGCTTGTGTCTTTGTAGCCCTCTTCCATCTCGTATACAAGGTTCGAAGCCTCGTCTGATCGTGACTTCCTTCTGTGTCTGCTGGATCGTTGTCTTCCCTCGCTTACGCCATCACCGTGTTTCAGGCCTCGTGCCCTGGGCGTCGCCTCTGCCAGCAGACGCTCGGCCTCATCATGATCGCGCAGAACGTCTTCATCTTTTGCGTCTGGCGAATGGACTAGGGTATCACTATCGCTTTCGGCGTCCGAATCAAGGTCAGATACCGTGCTCAAGACCCTGGCGTCATCGTCGTATTCTTTTGGCGCAGCCATACTATGGTTCGCCTGTATAGACCTCCAGACGGTACTGCGTCACAGTGTGTAGGCAGATATTATCAGGTTCAATCAAGCAGTCATTGTTCCCTGTGGTGGACTTGGAGTGTCGCTGCATGTTGAGATCCTACCGGGAGTACTACGGCGATCTACCACTGCGAATGGGGTCTATGCCACACGCTAGACCTGATTTGCTTACGATCGGAAGGAAAGTACAACGAGTCCGTCTTGCACTCACCCTTCACTTCTTCACTCTTTCTCTCCAGGCCCAGAGCTGGTCATGGAGTTCTGTGTTGACGGTATTTGTCTTAAACGGATCCTCGAAAAATCCACCGTGAATGTCATGCGAGCGTTCATATGCTTTCGGTGCTCGCAACGTGCCCATCACTTGCAACATATTCTACTTATTGCTGACTGAGGGCGTTCAGTTGTGTATAGAGGTGGCAGGCTTGTACATGGTGTTTTCGCTTCTCAAAGTATCAGCCTGTGTTTGGCGATAGGTAAGTGAAGTGTGTATGGTAGGAACGTCACGAGATGCCGAAAGAACAAAACACTTTCACTGTGAGCAGTACTTCGCCTTAAATACTCCCTCCAATGCTCCAGACACCTTTCGTCATCCCTCCATTGCACCGTTCCAAACGCTGCTTTTCTATATCTCATCCTCAAAGACCATCTTTCGAGGCAGTCTCCAGTTATAAGAATTGTCAGTCAACTACTTGAAACAGACACTACTTGCTACCGTGATCATGTCTAACGACTCTACGGACTCCGATAGCGATACAACCTTGTCCGACACTGTGGTGCCTGTCATAGATACACCAACTCATCTAAGCGTCGCATCACAAGCACAGAGTCCACTAATGCAATTGCCAGCAGAAATCAGACTTCTGATATTGCGAGAGTTGCTGCTCAGCAGCAAACCTATAGCCGAACGACAGACTTACACCAAACAAGGGTTGCGACTACCGTCAGGTGTACCTACAAGAGATGCGAAGGGTCAATTCCTGAAGAAGAGCGCTATAATGGCTTCTGGACACCGTCTGACTCCTGCAATCTTGGTAGCATGTCAACTGCTCCTAAGCGAAGGTTGGCCAGTACTATATGAAGAAAACACGCTTGCGATACAAATATTTTCTGGGTACAGGCCACGGAACCCTGGAGATCGTCCTAGTTTCCATTATTACCGTGTATCCATCGACGCACTGGGTGGCATAGGTACCTTTGAACGCGGGATTCCCTGGACCCGCTCAGTGTCTCCAGCACGAGCTTTGATTTCTCGATTCAAGAACTTGCACATTAGTCTTAATGCTAGGTACGCCACGTCTGTCAAGGAAATCTTGGGCTACGAGCATTTCGCCAATGCAGTCGGCACGATTGCTCCACTTTTGACCGCATCGTGCGTGGAGCTGGCAGTTATTGGTCAGAGCTCACGATTGAGTAGCTCACAACTTCGACGTCAATTGAAGGTCTTTCAAATACTGAGATGTAAGCACTTCAAGATCAACGCCACTTCTCTGGTGAAATGTGTTCTCGACGATATCGACAACGCGAAGACTGTTCAAACCATCGAGAGCACTGTCACAAGCAATCGCCCAGTCGTACTCCTCTATGAAGTGGTCAAGAAGCTCTGGCGCACGGTGCAGCTGCTAGATTGGTTTTACATGACGGTGGAAGCTCGCCCTCGGCGAGATTGGCTCTCTGACTTTTGGAACGAGATTGACAATGTTGTAATGGATTACGACAGCGAAAAGTTCTTCCAGCTGCGAGGGGAACTCTTTAGTAGATTGCGCGACGGTGTTACCAGGCTGGAGCATGAGGCATGCAACGAAGGTTGAAAAGGTCGAAGCTAGCTTACGACTGCATCCAGGCACACTGTGCTCGAGTGACTGGGGCAGACGTACCGGGATAGGACCAGCCATCAGTCTCACATGCAGAGATGGATGACGATACACGCATGTTAGCCTGAGCGATCCAGCCAAGAGTTCGATTTTGAGGCGTTGAGATCGATGGTGAGATGTCCAAGAGAGTTGACAATGTCGTTTGGGTGCTTCTGTCGAAAGCGTCCTGGAACAGAGTGGAGCAATGCTGATGGTGCGGTGCGGTACGTGCGGCTTATGGCGAGGTGGATCAGAAGTAGAGCACGAAGACAGAGGCTTGATTCAACCGGATGTGGTTCGACCTTTGGTTCGACCACTTAGGGAAGCAACGGCACTCTTTTGTTGCTAGTAATCAACTTATTGACCAGACGCCGTCTACTGATGCCCGTGCTGGCGGCTATCAAGACGAGGGACATGTAGTCAGCCATTCAAGGGCACTATGGGCTTCGCGGGAGCACAGGATCGCAGATATATTGGCAGACTTAGAGATAACAGCTCAATGGTCTGCTGGCCGGACAAGTGAAGACAGGGAAACTGCGAAACATTCTCCCAACATCGTTACCGTGCGTGGCGATTGTAGTGAGATCTTCAGTGCAGGAAGTCGTGCCCCGTTGTATCGATGTATCTGAAACCTTAAGACATGGCCCGAGCTCTCACGAAGCGAGTAAGCGTCGCAAGCCAACGTTCCACTCTTTGATTGGCCTGTCGAAAAAGCTTCTTGAGCAGCTGATCACTATTCATTCAGATAAACATTTCCGCTGTCACCCCTTGCTCGCTTGGACGATAGCCCTGCTCTCGACGAATCTCCTTCTGAACTCCCGTTCGTCGCTTCAATCGGCCGCTTTAATGACGATGCTTGCTCGGACGATGCTAAAGGTTGCAGACCGAATATAGAGGCACGATCTGATCGCCTCGGCTGAGTACTATCCTTGGAAGCAGGCGCTGAGTCCGACTCTCCCATCACATTGTTCGAGAGGCTGGCATTGCCGTCGGGGCTTTCTTGCGACGCGCTTGTCTTGGCATCAGCCGGTGCCACGAAAAGGGGCACAGGCTTGCTCAGTCTAGCAAACCCCTCTTCTTCGTCGCCGATCTTGAGAAACTGGATGTTTCTCAGAACGTTGACCATCACACTGTCGTCAAGCATTGGATTCCCAACTGCTCCCTTTGTCCCCTTGGACGCAGTGCCCAGTGATGAACTCCCACCATCGGCTGGATCCGCTTGATCAGCTCCACCTCCTCTATGCTCTTGCTCTAGCTTCTCCTTTCTCCTTTTCACAAGCGCCTCCTCATAGGTGCCTTTCAAGACCAATGTTTCCACGAAGACATCCTTGTTCTGGCCGATCCTATGGGCACGCTTGATGGCTTGGCTCTCGATGGCTTGGTTCCATATCGGACTTATGATGTATACGCGGCTCGCAGCAGCAACATGGAGGCCTTGTCCGGCTTGCTTGAGATCCATGAGTAGCACTTTTGTTTCAGTATCTGCGTTGAATCTGGCCAAATACTCTGCTCTTTTCTGAACGGAGAGGGTGTTCGCGTAGATCAGGAATGGTATTCGAAGGAGTTCTAGCGCTTCCGCCATGAAGAAGGCAGTATTGTTGTGGTTGTAGAACACGATTGACTTCTCATCTGGATAACTCATGAGTTTGTGGCAGAGATATGTCAGTTTTGATGATGCGAAGCCGAGTATCTGGCTCTGTGGTAGATCAACAGGATAGATTTCCGAGGAGTCAGCATTGTGCGATGTCGATGATTCGCCGGTGGCCATCTTTGCAGCAGGCTTCGAACGCCCCGATGAGGCTGGTGCTCTCTTCGCCGGACTTTCGGTTGTTCCTACATCCTTCTGTTCAGTGCCCGCTTTGTGTTTCTGTCGCAGTCTCTGCTCTTCTTCTGCTTTGTGTCGTGCTGCATCCATGATCTTGGCGCCGTGCGTCGCAAGTTCAGATATTGGGTTAGGAAGCCTCTTCATTATCTGGCTATGCACATGCTTCTGTACTTCTCTTGCCTGAGTAGTTCCCATCAGCAATGGTTCTTTGATAATGCTATCAAGTGCCCAAGCTGCTCTTCCCTTTTGTGGGAAGTCGGATATGAAGACTCCCATCTCATGCATCGTGCTGAAAGCGCGCCAAGCTGGGTCAGAGAGTGCCCGCTCGCCGTTCTGGATGGCTTCTGTAAGTAACATACCATCGTCATCAGAAATCCTGTCTATATGCTTATTCAGATAGTTGTTGCTCACATCAAGAGTATCCTTGACATTTTGCTCGGTAACGCCGACCCAGTAGAAAGTTGCATGACCAAGGTTGCTGATTAATGTGGTAAGCTTGCCTCTGTTGCGAGGGTGGAACATGTAATCCTCATCCTCACGTTCCGAGGTTACATAGTTTGACGTCAATACCATGATGAATTGGTTGATCGTCAGTTTGTCGTGGTACGAAGGTTCGAGATATACCACTTTATTGTGTAGAGGTGGCAGGGCCAGGTCACACTCAACGTCTTGTATCCGGTGACGGATAATCAGAGTCTGCATGACTTCTCGCAGAGCAGGCATACTGCAACGCTTGCCTTGTTCATTGACTCGAGGTGCAAGGTAGGTCTTCCAGTCCGCCATGTCGTCTCCTTTCTTATTGGCCCATGGCTGAAGCTTGAGGAAGTTGACAACAATCAGCCGAAGTCGCTCGAGGTCTTTCGCTTCCGAAGCTTGAGCGCTGGGAGACCGCCTTTGCTTCAATGCCGAGCCAAACGGGTCCGAGACGTGTGAAGAGCACGTACTGTGATCTGACTCAATTGATGCTAGACCTACCTCGACGCCATGGAGATTGCTTGAAGGTGTACCACTGACCACCCACCGACGTTCGATATACATCTTGTCAAGCATTGCCATAGCATTCGTTTTCTGTGCTGATCCGGCAAAACCATGACCTTCGTCGCAGATGACTCGCAGCCATCGCACCTCAGTCAAAGGAGACTTGTACTTTTCCGAGTATCTTATGCCTTTCCCTTGGTTCAAATCGTCATCACGGTATTCCTGCTCGAATCTGGACTTGGACATAAGTACTACATCATATTTGACTAGGTCGTGCCATGGGGGAACAACGACAGAAGGACCGTCAACAACGAGAACGTCAATTGCATCTTCGTCGATGTGCTGCTTTATCTCCTCTTGCCACTGTATGATCAGATTGGGAGGCACCACAATTAATGTTGCCGAGCAGAGACGTATTATGTTGCTATACTCTGGCTTGCCTTTCCTAGTCGGGTTCATCGATCCTGGTGTTGGCTCTTTGTATGCTCTTTCGTATTTCTGCAGCTCTCCAATACAGCGGTCGTGGTAATAGCCCGCTTTCTTGAGCATGTAGAACTCGTTCTTCCACGGCAAGCCGGCATGTTTGAGACGTCGAGCAGCCATCGATAGCAAAGAAGGAGTTTTATGATATGTCTCCTGGGAGTGTGTCTCGATGCAATAATGCGGTACTGAGGGGTAGTGACCTTTCGTTGCTAGTATAAGAACCAGACATATGAGGGTCTTCCCGTAGCCCATAGTCTCAGCCAGAATGCCGCCTCTCGGCTCTGAGTATAGCGGTCGCTGGCGGAATAATGAGCCATCTTTAGTGTCAAGATAGAAAAAATTTCCGTAGATATCAAGCATTTTGGTCTTTCGAGGATCTCTTACTTTTGCTGGAGAAGATTCTTTCTTGATCATCGCTGCCACAGACCGTCTCTGGTATGGGTACAGCTTCGTCTTGAGACCTGTGATGGTGTCATCGAGGATATCTACCATGGCTTGCAACCCATGAGAATGTCCCACGTATGCTTTTAGATCTGGACTGGGTGAGCACAACGTATTGAAAGTGTAGAAGATTGATTCCTCCACATCGTATACCGGTTCACGGTAGACATGGATCTGGCCCTGGGGTTCAGCCTGCCCCGTCCAAGCTTCAGCAGAACAATCAACGAAATCCAGCAAGTACCTGATGAGCTTATGGAAGTCTCTGACGTGGCCACGATTCGACCTATCGACGTCTTCTGGCAATATGTAGACCCGAAGACTCGTAATGCCAAATTTTGTGCCAATGGATAATCCATCGAGTCTAATAGTCTTTTTGCTTTGGGCAGTCTTGATGAGGATGTTAGGGTAGACGTCGTCACGGGTGTGTCCACGCATGTACGTGGTAACTTTACCGGAGACTAGGTCTCTGTAGTCATAGAGGCGAATTGTGCCGAAAGCGATTGATCCATCGTCATATGGCATCTTCTCTTTCAGGCGGTCAGGCAAGTCGACACCATCTGCACACAGGAACCCCAGAGACTCTGGATTTCCCTCAGGAGTGGAGTACGTACCACCTGTAGAGGCCGTCTGAGTTGTTATATGTTCCTGTGAAGGAACCGGTTGAGATGAGGGTAAATCATTCGTTGTGAAGGTTCCCACATTAGCGTCGAGTGGCGAACCCATGTTGGAAGGTCCAATGTAGAAACCACTTTCATCAAGTTCATTGCCGAAAACACGCGAGTCAACAGAATCATCGGCATCCATTCCATACCTCGCGGATGGTGCCCAGCCAGGCAGCACACCTGAATCGACACGTTCGGACTGTCTTGGCCTTCTTCGTCCGATATGGTGATTGCTCATAACTAGATCTAGTCGTGGACGTGTGAAGGTTTGGGAAGATACACACGTAGGCGTGAGAAGATGAAGTAGGCTTACGAGGACAAGTTGAGGGTGGAACGAGATCAAACAGAAGGTCATCACGAAAGCGTATATTCTGGGCAGGCCACCAATCATGATATCTGCTCCGTACGTACCTAGCCACATCTGCTTAGCGCATATTTCTGCCGTAAAGTTCAGGCACCACTAGGCTGTTCGGCTCTTATCACCTGGCTAACAATCCAAGCGTTATATTCATGGCCCAGAACATGACATTGGAACTGATGCAGCTTTGGCACTCTGGCCTGTGCTAGCGTCGCACAGTCTCCATGGGGTGTTCACTGGCAAGAAACTCAGACTCTCTCTCACTCGCGAGCCTCAAGGTGACCGCTCCAGTGCGCTCATTTGGGTAGGATGAGCGTATGGAAGCGAGCATCTTGAGTGTTCGGCAGGAGGAACCGCAGGGTGAGCTCGATAGGAAGTCTCGAGTGGTAACTTAGACCTGATAGGCCGGGCACCAAGCACGCCGCATGGCAGCGAGCAGCATCTTGCTTGTTGAAGGTCGGGACTGCCTTTGTTACTAAGCGTGGATTATGACATCTGCGAAACGGCCAGTGTGGAAAGCCGCAGTAGAGACGACCGTGAAGCTTCGAAGCAGGAGTCACAGGAATCTTGTCAGGAGCGTACTCCAGGAACAGCCTGCGTTGCGTGAGAGAAGAGTTGTGTATGTAGGTGAAGTCAGATGTCTTCAAGTGAGGGGAAGCTGATGAATGACTGTGGTACATGCGTACTCATGTTTCTTCTACTTCTACCTACGATTGTGGAAAGGAGGAACGCGTTCAGGTGGATCCGCGTCAAGGCAGCGACGATCCTGTTGATCACAGCCAAGTCGCGGGTAGCGCCACTAGCAATCTTGGGCAGCTACTGGCGTGATTCTTTGTAGACAGGAGGGCGATCGATCTGCACATGTGCTTTGATTTTGCCAGACTTGCATAGGACAACAAACTGGCAAAGTGAAAGCAGTGCTCACAAGCACCAGAGGTGTTGCAACCCATGCTGGCAACATCTAGTCCCCAAGAAAATCCCGGTTTCGGTAGAGAGTCTTATGCTCGTGCTTGGAATCCTTGTACTACAATCAAAATAGGCTCCCCACAATTGGGAATCACCACAGTGTCTCGAGTGTTTGTCGCCTAAGACTGAAACGAGGACAGTGACGTAGATGGTTGCGCACCCACACCATTTGTGCTTGGAAGCGAAGAGCAGGTGCACCGGCTAGACTGGAGACTATAGAACTTATCAACAAGCGTCGTGGCCGCGGGCTGAGGCTGCGTATTTCTTGATTCCTTATTACACCCTGGTCGATCCTTGCAACTCTGCATGTTCCAGCTTCTTCTGCTTGGTCACCGACCACAGTGCACAGTGTACACTGACGAGAAGCCGCGACAATATTGATGCAAAGGGGCTCCTGCTATCGCCATTGTGTGCACAACTGTCCTTTTGCGCCTACCTGCTCCAATTGTTAATCGCTGATACTGGCTGACTGGCCAAGTCTGATTCACAGTCGCAGTCACAGTCGCAATCACAGTCGCACGCAGCCGCCATGGCTCAGAGGAGTGGGAAGCCATGGAGCGGCAACAACAAGATCCCTACAATCCACGAATTCGTCGAAAGACTCGACAAGGACAAGGCTCAGCGCGACAAGAACATAGACTCCAATGGACAGCAACATGCCAATGGACAGCAACAGGATGCCGTGCCCCACAAGAACCAAGAACGCACCGCGGACACGAAGGAAGTCTCAGACCCAGTCACTGGCAGGCAGGTCAAGATTTCTAATGTTGGCAAGGAATACATGACCAACGCAGACAACCCCATGGTGAGTCGAGTCTCGCTGCGAGAGTCTAAGTGGAGAAGCAAAGCTGACAATGCATCTAGCTCACAGTCCCCAACCAGAATCTGGGTAAGGATTCCACCGTAAACATCGACTCCTCCATGAGCGGCGAAGAGTATAGGGAGAAGCAGGATGTCTTATCACCCCCCGACCCAGTCGCTGAAGGTGCCACCTCTGATGTACCCATTCATGGCGAGAAGACAAACATCCTCTTCCATCCTACCCCCTCTGTCAGCTTCGAGCCTATGTTTGCTTCCCTCGAGAAGCGTGCTGCTGGCCTGGGTATAGCCATTCTCATCTCCATCGTTGTCGTCGGCAAGATGTTCGGTGGTGCCCTCAAAGGCCTGATACCGCTGGGCTTCTGTGTCGCTTCGGGAGTTTGGCTATGGATGAAGGAAGTCGTAAGAAGTGGTCGCGAAGTCGAGTGGTCCAGCGAACAAAAGAGAGGTCACACTGCTACTGCAAACCTGCTCCCCGAATCCGTCGAGTGGATGAATACCTTCCTAGCAGTCGTCTGGGGCTTGATCAACCCTGACATGTTCTCCGCCGTCGCCGACACTATCGAGGACGTCATGCAAGCTTCCGTCCCCGCCGTCATCAACAACGTGCGAGTCGCCGAAATCGATCAGGGCAGCAATCCTATCCGAATTCTCTCCCTCCGTGCCCTACCGGACTCGCGAATGGGCGACATGAAAAACGCGATCCACGAGGAGAACAAGAAGAACAAAGATCCACAAGAAGCCGCAGCCGACGAGGAAGGCGGCGAGTACTACAACTTGGAAGCATCCTTTGCATATCATGCCTCGCCAGCCGGTGCTAAGGGCGTCTCCAGTCACGCACGCAACATGCACATGAACCTCGTTTTCTACCTAGGCATCAAGGGTCTTGTTGGTGTCCCACTGCCCATCTTCGTGGAGCTTCAGGAATTGGTTGGCACAGTACGTCTGCGACTACAGCTCACACCGGAGCCACCTTATGCCAAGAGCTTGACTTTTACTTTGATGGGCGTGCCTCACGTGCAGGCCGGCTGTATCCCAATGGTGAAACACGGCGTCAACATCCTCAATCTGCCATTGATATCAAATTTCGTCAACTATGCCGTCGGGGCAGCGTCGAGCTTGTACGTTGCTCCCAAGTCCATGACCCTTGACCTCAAGTCCATGCTTCAGGGAGATGACGTGACAAAAGACACCCAAGCTCTTGGTATCATGTGGATCCGCATCCACCGTGCTGTCGGCTTGAGTAAGCAAGATCGATCAGGTAGCGAAGGCGGTGGCAGTGATCCGTACATCAACCTCTCCTTCTCCAAGTACGGCAAGCCGATGTACTGCACGCGAGTCATCACGGATGATCTGAACCCCATCTGGGAAGAAACAACTGCTTTGCTCGTCACACCTGAGCTGATAAAAGCTGACGAGCAGTTGAGCGTTGAGCTTTGGGACTCCGACCGGCACACTGCTGACGATATTGTTGGCAAGGTCGAGCTCTCAATGCAGAAGATGATCCAACATCCTGGCAAGATGTATCCACAAGTCTCGGAGCTGGGTGGAATGACCGAGGGCAGTGACATGCCCGGCCAGCTTCATTGGGAAGTTGGCTACTTCGCCAAGCCAAAATTCAGGCCTGCACTGCGGACTGATGGCAAGGACGTGACTCTTCCCAAGAAATTGCAAGATGACCCACACTTCCAGGACGAGAAGGGCACCCTCGACAACGAGGATGCTGACGCAGTTGCCCACACGCCCCCAGACCCGCTCTGGCCCTCCGGTATTGTCAGCGTCATCGTGCATCAAATCGTTAATCTGGAGCTTGAGAATATCAAAGGCAGCAACGGCAACCGCAAAGGACGAGAATTTGAGCCGGCTAAGCCATACGGCGAGACTACCGAGGAAGAGTCCAAGACTCTCCCTTCCTCATATTGCACGATCCTGCTTAATGACACCTTGGTCTACCGAACTCGAGTGAAGGCTGTCAGCAGCAAGCCGATCTTCAACGCTGGCACAGAAAAATTCATGCGCGATTGGCGATCAGGCATCGTTACAATCACAGTTCGAGATTCCCGAAATCGAGAGCACGATCCAATCCTGGGCGTGGTGCCCTTGCGCTTGTCAGACCTGCTCAAGACTAGCTCTCAGGTCACCAGATGGTATCCACTTGACGGCGGGGTTGGATTTGGTCGCGCTCGAATTTCTGTTCTGTTCCGAAGTGTCGAAACACGTCTCCCACCAAACATGCTTGGCTGGGATGTGGGCACATTCGAATTTCTTTCCCCAAAGATCCTCGCCATTGGTTGGGACAAAGCCAGCACAAAGCTCAAGTTGAGAACAGGGGGTGGCACTGGCAAGGTTCCCCGGCACCAATGTCATAAGACAGACGAAAACGACGGCGTCATATGGGACATCTCACCTGGCAAGCACCATGAGCCAGTTCGCCTGCCAGTCAAACACCGCTACCGGTCGCCTGTTGTGTTTGAGTTCCACACTCCAAATCATCGAGCACCACAAGCCTACGCTATCATTTGGCTGCAGCACCTAATTGACAACGAAAACACGCCATTTGATATTCCCATCTGGACAACCAAGAATGGCGACAGACTAATCCAGAATTACATCACGGAACGCAACCTGTCAGGCAAAGCATCTCCCGGCCTCGAAGATATACACGAGGTCGGACGTCTGCAGTTCCGAGGCCGTTTCAAGGCAGGTACTGACGAATCCCACCGCGAGTTCGTCGTCGATAACGACAGTCGCGAAACCTTTGAGACTTGGGAAGCTTGCCATGGCGAAGGCGTCCGAGGGCGCGTTGTGGAAGCCGAAGTCCCAGCAAACATCCAGAAAATGCACGAAGACTCCCTTCGTGAAGGTCGGGAAATCCTTAATCAAGCCGACGAAAAAGAGAAGAAGCAATGGCTTGACAAAGACGGAACAGACTGGTCTGGCGCATTTGGAGATGACCCCCGCGCGTACACCAACCGCAATCGCGAAAAGATTGCCGAACCTGGCGTCGATAGACCACCACACGACCCTGTGAACCCATCATCCGACGATGATTCTGACTCTGATATCCAGGACTCTGACTCGGACCTCGGCATCACAGACGCCAATAATGCACCTCAAGGCGGCTTTAAGAGACGCGCAGGTCCCAACGCTCGCGGTTCCGAGAATAACGGCGATGCCAACGGCTATGCAGATACAAATGGGCGAGCCTCGGTTGAAACATCGCGTACTGCGAATACTGGGTATACCACAATGACCGAGTCGGATAGCGTCACAAGTCCACGACCGCAAGATGAAAAGTTCGACCAGAAGGCTGGCAAAAGGGCCGAGCACAGAAAACAAAGAGGTATGATGCAATGGAAGCCCGCGCGGAACGCTGCATTCGTGAAGGATCAGACGAAGGTTGGTCTTAACAGGATCAAGAAGAGGTTCACAGGTGGACTTGGTGGACGTGAGCCAGGTGTTGAGACTGAGGCTGCCACTTGAGTTGATCAGGAGGTGGAACTTGCGGTGTAGTGTGTTGATCTGTCGCCGAGCAGCTTGCGTTTAGTGCTTGTTTCAAGATTGACGAAGGATTGGTGTGCAACGATGGATGGAGGGATATCCCGATGAGGAACGACAAGGAAGTCTGATAGCAATACCCTTACAATTCCAATGACCCATGCTTAGCTCTACTCACGTCCGTTCGATCTTTGTCTTTTCACCACCGTTTCTACAGTGTCATCAAGGCCCACGCTCTATGCCATCTACTGCGACGATGCACTGCTTGGCTATTTATGAGCAAAATCCTCCGACTTCTCAACTGCGGTTTTGAGCCCGCAAGGTTGCAACATACAAAGGTGAGTCAAGTAGGCTTCTCGCTGGTGAAAGACCACCGCTCAATTGCATTGTATCACATCATGATCCCCTCATGTGGGCGGAGGCGTGAAAGGTGTCAATGCTATATGACACCGTCGATCAGATCGATAATCTACGTGTGCGTGCGTAGTTAGGACTCAGATAGCCCGCATTGCGTGCTCACTCACTCCTCTGTCCCGTCTCCTATCAGCCTGTCTCCCGAAAGATCTCATGCTCCGTGCTCCCACCCGTCATCCTCTTGACACAAACCCTCGCGCTCTCCAGTATACGCGCCGGGATCCCGACCTCGCCTTCGAACCCGGCGTGCCGCACCGTCATGAACCCGTACGTCGCCTCGATCTCGAAGCCGCGCAGCGCCCGCCAGATACCCAGGATCTCGTCGGGTGAGAGCGGGATCATGTTCGGGATCGACCACATGAAGGCGTAGCTGGTGTGGCCGGTGCCGTGTTTGGTCGTGCCGATGGTCGGGGTGTAGGCGTTGGGGACAGTGTAGATCTATATGGAGAGGGGAAGTTAGTGGGGGGACGACGGGAAGGGTTCTGCTGTATTGCTTCGGCTGGGGTGGAATGGCATAGGTCTGCGTTACGTTGGAGGGTCCGGCCAGCGTCTTTGTCTGGCTGACGCTGGTGATGCCGTGGGGGGAATAAAACTGAAACGAAATGGAACGAAACGACCCACCGTGTCAGCGTGGAATAGTCCAGGCACTTTTGTAGTTCCCCTTGCACTATGCAATGCCATGCTCCCGGGAAAATGCCCGCCGCATATGATCGCCGTCACGCCAGGGACGATGGTCGTATGCCTCTCATTCAAGAAGTTCACGTTAGCGTCCTCGACAGCCCTATTGATCCACTCCTTGTCGAGCTCCGCCAAGTAAACCGGCACATCCTTGAACGTGGCGCTCCAGTCCTTCCAAGTCGTGTAGAAATGGGGGTGCGAAACCACGATCGCGCTGAGCCCGCCTAGCTCGTTGATCTGCGACACGGCGGCGTCGTCGAGGTACGTTACCAAGTCCCACAGGACGTTCCCGTGCCGAGTCCGGATCAGGAGTGCGCGCTGCCCGATCCCGACGCCCGGCGGCTCAATCCTGATCCCGACGATGTTGGGGTCCTCCTCGTCGGCGTTGAAGGTCAGGTGGTACCCGGCCGCGTCTGATCTGAGCTGTGAGAGGGTGGTGAAAGACTGACCGGCTGGAGGCACGTATTGCCTTGGATCATCGCAGATGCGACACGAAGTCAGGACATTGGAGTCGGCGGTGTCGTATTGCGTTCCGCAGGCGCGGCAGATGAGGAGGTCATCTGAGGTTTTCAGCGTGCCCAGCTGGTTGGTGCCTGTGTGAATTGGTTGGGACATGGTGAGGAGGTCGTGCTGGGTGATTTGCTTCCTTGCGTGCTTCGAGATGCGCTTGCCTTGCTTATTGGCCGTAATACCTGTGAATTCGCAGGGCTACGCAGACCTGACTTACTGTGCGTAGTGCCAAAGACCTGAGATGGCAATGGTAATGATCATTTTTGACGTATGTAGCATTTGGAGGATATTAGACGGATGTTCTCTCCCCGCCTTTGTAACAGCATGGCAAGCAGTTTTTGTTGTGACGCGTTAGCCCATCACTTTATGCATCGTGATACGAGGGAGAGGCTCAGTGGTGATACTGGGTCCCAAGCACGAGGTGTACAACCGTGTCAGCAGCCAGGACTATTGCGTGATAACACACAATGTCCGAATGCCACACGTGGTCAAGGGTCTCGTACTTGCATTTGATTTTATGTACACTAGCGCATACATATTTATACGCTACAATGATACTGCTTTCGCGCTCAACGCCTACCAAGCCTCACCAAAGCCGCTGTCGTCAGAAAAATAATACTTGCGCTCAAACCACCACCTTAATCGGCCATATAACATACAGAACCCTAAGCAATCCTATCCACTAAAGTCCCGCCCTGTCAAAACCAAAGGCGCAACTATACTCCAAGTATAAATTGCATAACACACCCAACCGGATACGATCTTGATCCAGCTCGCCGCATACGTCCGGCCTAGTGGCTGGAAGTCGGAAGACGGGTTGTTTTGGTCTAGCGACTGTGTCAATAATGTTGCCACCCAGCATGTGGCCAGGAAGAAGATGATATGGAACAAGCTGTAGTTGTACTGTGTTGCTTTTCTCTCGTCATCCTTGACGTGTTTCCCGCCGTGGGAGTCATCCTCCAGCTCCTCATCGTCCGAATCGTCGAGAGTTGCCGAGGCAGGAAGTGTGCCCTCTGCGATCGCTTGCTGAAGGAGCATCTGCCGTCTAGCGCGTGGCTGTTCGGAGATAACGACGTGGTTAGAGGATGGACCGTACTCGTCTTCTGGGAGTTGAACATAACCACCGTCTGTGTTTCCGAAGAAGGACTGGGTTGCGGCACGGGTAGTGGTGTAGGCGATGGTCAACAACGTGACAATTGCACCAAGAATGATGGTTGTTGTTCGAGCGCCTCGGGCACGAATTAGTGGGTTGCATTTTCTGTCGTCCGGCTCCATGCAGACGGCGGAGAAAGTAAGGTAGGTACAGTAGACGACGACCATAGCTGCCTGACCGATGCCGGCTTTGGGGTTCTCATCCTGCACTCGTGGCGCCATACTTATGCCTGTCACCACCAGAATAGCGATCAGATTGATGGTGATGGCAGAGTTGTTCATGCCGCAGGTGCTGCCGGAGAAGAAGATGTACATAATGATGGTCATCGCAAAAGCAGCCAAGTACATGGAGAAGGTCGAGCCAACAAGGACCCATCTCCAGACGGATGAGTTGGGGTTTGCATCGTCCTCCGCTTTGTCTAAGCACATTTCGACCCAGCTATGCGCCAGGTCGACCAACAGAACCAGTCCAAGCAGGGTGAAGAGCATTCCACCTGCGAAGGCGATGTATCTGCCGTAGAACATGAAGAACCCCTCGGGGATGAAGAAGCTGATGACGATGAAGGCAATCCATGCCACGATCTTGGGGCCCCAGTAACCATTTTGTAATCCTGCGCGTCCGTCTTTCGTGTTCCTCACGCCAATGAGAATGAATGAGAGGAGGAAGTGGAAGAGGCCGAGAGCAAAGTTGATGCGCTGCACCGCCATGTAGCCATAGCATTCGTGCGAGCCACACTTGAAGGTCATGTAGTCGAGAGTCAGATGCTCAAGTTTCCGTAGTGCCCATGGGGTCAGCATGATCCAGGCGAAGACGGAGTTGAACAAAAGGATGACGGCGTATGCTATACGTGTTGCCATACTGCAGCGCAATCAGTCTGCTGCTTTGCAGTCCATGCTCGTTGCGACTCACCTGCTCTGAAACTTGCCGCACGCATTGCATAGTGCTGTGCATGTCGCCGCGCCACAGCACGATGCTGCCACTGACCACAGTGTCGCAACGCTGGGCAGCGCCAGCAATGGAAGGGAGAGTAAAGCACCCATATCTGTTGACGTACGCTATGTTGTGGGTAGAAGAATTGCCTTTGTACAATGCACTTCCCTTCCCGTGTCGCGCTGTTTGAGTCGGCTCGGCAAACCGCAAGAGGCAATCGCCATCGTCATTATCACGTGGTCTGGAGGAAGGGACACGTCTCGAGCACGTGCCACCGTGGCCATCACCTAGGCTCAACTAACATGTCAAGCAAACAGGGCAGTGAAGTATCTGAAGTTCCACCATATCGCACATATATCAATGAATTTGTATCTAAGAAGGGTACAACGCTATCCATGTTCGTGCTACTCATTGCCGCCGCCAGTCAGCTTCGTTCCCGCGGACCAGCTCCGAGTTCGTTCCTGATGCTTCCAGCCATCGAAGCACTCGCCCCATCATCACATCGTCAGATTCAGCCACTACACTGGTAGTACCTCAATCCATGCTGGTGCTCCATACACCCTTTCACGACACCACCGTTGATTGTCGTCTTACTAAATGTCATCTACCTTATCGGGTTCTGTTGTTTGTCGTGAACGCAGATGTACATTGCCTTGTTTCGCCGTCAGATCCTCGCTCTGCCGTCCATAGAGCTGGTCTAATCGTTATGTGATCGATGCTCTCGTAGCCTCTACTGTGCCTTCTTTGGAGCAGCCTGAGAATTGCCAAGGTACTTTCTCACATCTGTAGCCTCAACACCCTGTCGAGACACATTCTTGATGGTATCCCAAGCTTGCTTGGCCGCGGGAGGTACGTTCTGCTGGTTGACTTGCTGGTCAATTCGTGCGGAGAAGTGGCTGAAGGCACCCTGAACAAAGGTGCTCTGATGAAATCTCGCTCGCAGGAAGGCGGTGTAGAGACCAAGAAGCAAAAATGCGCTCTTGCTGAATGTCAAGGCAGAGAGCAAGAGACGACCCCACAGAGCGATCTCGAGGGCCGCCACGAGCATCATGCTGCTGTCATAGTATTCCTTGACGAATCGACCGATCATGGCGGCGAGACCGCTCTGAGGCTTGGCCTGCTGAGGAGATTGGCCAGCAGGGGCTGACTTCGGCTGTTGGAAGGTTGGGATAATGTTTGTGCGCGTGTATGTTGCAACGTGGAAGATCGAGTAGACACTGAATGGCAAGAGAGCCAAAGGGATTTGTCTGCTAAAGAGCCAGACAAGCGAGATCACTGTCCAGGGTCAGCTTGGGTTATTGCCATCACGGTGTTGACCTACATAGGTACTGCACGTTCTCATCCCCAAGCAGAGTGATCGCTGTTTGGGCAGGAGGAGAGTTGGGCTTGACCCGCGCCCGGAAAGCCTTGTAGACGACAATGCCGTACGTTGCCACTGCTGCCACAAATGCGGTACGATAGCTGAAGGCGGCCCATTTCGAAGCAGCGTTGAAGGTTATGTATGACAAGCTGTACCGGAAGACACAGAACAGCAGGGTGAAATGTCCAACGAACCAGGCGAGTGCTGCGATGTCAGTACGTATGCTCCTCGGGGAATCTGGAGGTAGACTTATATTGAAGAGTCAGCGCAAGCTTCTGCAGCCTCTCTGTCAGAGGGAGATTGGGAGATGGTGGGGCAGGCATCTTCGTTGTTTGCTTTGGTATTTGTGTGTACCAGGCTAAAATTCGATCTCTGGACACTGGAGGTTCAAGATTTGACGTTCGTGTGCGGATGGACTGGAGTGAAGACCAAGAGACAAGAAGAATTCAGGAGAGGACAGATACTTTCGGAGTAATACTCTGCTGTGGGTGTGGGCGAGGGTGTTTACTATCACAAGGAAAGACGGTCAAAACTTGGTGCTGCAAGTGCGATCGCGCAGGCGCTTGCTTGTGCGTGCATGGACAACAGATGTGATGTCACTGGGCCATTTTAAGCTTCCACCAGCGTATTTTAGGTAATGAGCAAACCCTTTGCAAGCCACATCAGCAGATTCAAAAGTATCGCCGTGATCTGATGTTGTTGAATGTACGTGGACAGTCTTTCCGTACCAGTGGCCAGTGTCACCTTGTCCTGTGAACACGCAAGTCCCCAGCACTCGCCCTGCTGAGACCACAAAGCCGTTTTAATTGCGAGCAAGGGGTGTGAAGTGTCACGCGAGCGCGTTCCAAGCTTGTCGCGCATTGGACGGCCGGCTGAAATGCACGCTGAATCATATTTCCTTACTATGCACTCCATATTCTGTTCACAAGCTCGCTATTAAAGAATACACAATGAAGGAAATGTAAACTTCGAAGCTGGTGGCCGTCAGTGTCGCTCTTCGGCAGACTCGACGGCCTCTGCGCTTCGCCCACATATCCGACTGTCTCACCCACTCCGTATGCACATTCAAAATACACGTGCTGCTCTTTCACCGTACACAGCTCCTGTCTGCTTTTGGTCCGTAGCAAGCACAAGTGGAAACCGAGTCTCAAGGACGGTGCTATCGCCATCGTCGTCGCATCGCTGAAAAACACAGTTAAAACAGGCTGGAGATTCCGCGGCGTCGTCGCCCTGGATGCCGTGCCACTTATCTGAGAGAAAAGCCCTTCCTCTTGCCCTCTTTTTCGATAGGTCGGCCTTGTTCGATACGCTGCTTCTTCTCTTCTAGTTCTGCTCGTTGGCGTTCTAGTTGGTCCTTCATCTCTCGGTGTCGGGCGAAGAGTTCCTCCTCACTTTGTTGTAGCTTGGACTCCTTTTCTGCAACCTTCTGCTGGAAGACCATCTTCATTTCTGTCTCCATCTTGGCGAGCTTCTGCTCGTGCAATGTTCGTTCTTCCTCTTGCTTGACTGCGGGGTTTACCTCCTTGAACACACTAGGATCTTGTGAGACGCCCATCTGGATGAGCTTATCTGATCTGTAGTTCTCGTAGAGAAGGTTGTTGGTGTTCTCCTTCAATTCTTCCATGTGAGTTCGGATTAGCATCTGTCGAAGCTTGACAAAGTCGCAGTGGTCCTCATTGTCTACTTCGATGATACCCCATGGGTAACGTCGGCCTCGGACCTTGCGGCCTTCAGAATTTGTGACTTCGTAATTTGCACCCACAACGGCGAATGGTACTCTAGACATGATCTCCTGGTTCTCTGCGATGGTTTCTTCGTCGTCTAGCTCGTATCGAGGGCCCTCGAATATTTGGATGGAGTGGTGCTGAATGTCTGCCAGAATCTATTGCGGTGTTAGTCGCCTTTTATGATAGGAGCATCACCTGCGGGTCTTACTCTTTGCTTGAACATGGCCACCTCATCGTCTGTCAAAGTATCTGCTTTAGCAATGACCGGAATGAGGTTAACCTTGGTATGCAATCTCCTCATCACCTCGATGTCGAGCGGCTTCAACGAGTGGCCCGTAGGCTCGATGAAGTAGACGCAGGCATGAACACGGTTATCCACGATGTTCATGCGGTTGACCTTGTTCTCGGCCTCGAGGTATGCGTCAAATCGCTGCTCAATGTTCTCAACGATCGGTCTCCAGGAGTCGTCGTTGTTGACGAAGTCACCGAAGCCGGGTGTGTCGACCACGGTCAGTCTGAGTCGGACGCCATTTTCTTCGATGTCTGCGCTGATCGATTGTATGGACACAGTCTTTGGGATGATATCAAGGCTGGGGCCTTTGCGCTCTCGTGGAGGGTAGAGGGAAGTATTGAAGAGGGTGTTGATCAAGGTAGACTTTCCGAGACCGGACTCGCCTGGCTATGTTAGTATAGACGACCGCTGTCCGCTTGATCTTGACGTACCAACAACCATGACATTGAAGCTGAAGCCTTTTCTCACACTCTTTCTGTGCCACTGATTGGGCAGATTGGCAAAGCCAACGTAGCCGGTCAACTTGCGCCTGACGACATTCCTCATGTCCATGGCAGCGGCAGCAGCAGCCTTGGGATCTTTCGAGCTTATCGTCTGTGCACCAGGTCCCATTGGACTGCTCTCTCTAACATATGGGGACGATGGTTTGCCATTTGGCACAGGCGCAGGGGAAGCCCGTGCCTGCTGCGGTGGTGGTGATTGTGCACTTGCTACACCGGACATTATATTAGAGCCGATCTTTCCAAGAGATTCTTCCGACTTTGAAGGGTATTTCAGCATCGGTGGCTTCTCCGCGTTCATAGGACTGATCGAGCGTTTTGCGCCCTTGCCACGGTCGAGTGTTTCGGCGGACAACATCTCGAACACACGGTTGTGTGCACACAACGAAAGCGAATACGAATCGGAAGGATCACAGGTGGAAGCAAAGATGTTGTGGTATTAGAGATGGCTGCTCACCCATTATGTTTTCAGAGGAGAATCCGTCAAGGCTTCGGAAAGGGACACGCAATAAGGAACTGTCGCAACTTCTTCGTTAGCATTTCTGAAACGCGTGGTCTGAGGAGGAGATGGAGCAGGTGTGATGGTGTCCACATGAGGGTGGCATACGTTCAAGTTGTGTTCGCTTAAGAAGTCGTCTTCTTAACAACAGAGGAGAAAGAAAGAACGAGTGAGTGCCTGCTGTCGCGACCTTCCTCCAAGGTGATCACAAGTATAACCTTGACAACAACAAGAAGAGCGACGACGGATAGTCTAGAACGATCATGTATGGACGGTAGCATTGGTCGGCTCCCTGGCAGAGAAAAGGGATGCCGCCAAGAGGAGAGTTTACTCTAGTGCCTGCGGACATTTCTGATTGCCTGTCAAGCCAACTGGACCCCTGACTGCCACCCCAGAGATCTTCGATAAATGTCCACCTATAATGCCTGGGAGCGCACAGGCACGGATCGAGCTTAACTAAGGTAACTCTATTGGTCTTCTCGGCAACCTTACGAGCACTATGTTTTCGCGGTGAGATCTAGTATCGTCAAATTAACCGACATGGTTTTGCTGCGCTAACTTGACAGCTGCGTCCACGCAGGTTATTGGAAGGTGCGAATGCATTACTCTATCATCTATATACCTTACATACGACCAAAACTGCCGAGTCTGTCTACACCAAGATCTATACACGAATACCGCATTTCCCACAACAGCCGCTGTCAACATTGCTGTCAAATGCTGTGCGAGCATCTGATGAACTTCGTCGCCGTGTCGACGCGACCATGCACGGTTATATCGACCCTGAGCCATCCTTCTTCTCCGACAACCGCTCAAACTGTTTTAACAAATATTGATACATGACAAGCATGGTCCCGCTTTGCACGCTCGTCCACACAAACCGTGGCCCGACTCCCCGGAACCAACCGCCCACGCCTTCCGTCTTGTATATCATCCTTAAGCCCGTCACAACGGAGGACGTATCTAGAGTGGGTACAGTCTTTGGAACGGTCCTTGGTCCGGAATGTATAGATCTCTTCTGCACTTTGGTGGACTTGGCCACGCTCTCCAAGTTCGATGCCTGGCTCGACTGCTGGTGGCTGTCGGGGGTGATTTGTGTTTGTATGCGTGTCTTTACCACATCTAGAGGGCACGTCACCGCTCCTGCAATACCACCTGCTGACACACCTGTGAGCACCTCCAACCCCAGGCCGATGTCTGTAGAGTTAGTAAGCCCCATCGACAGCTGTCGGAACTGCTCGTACAGAGCAAACTGAATCGCGGAAAAGGGCAGGTCTCGGACTATCGTTGCCTTGTAGCCAGAGTACAACGCTAGTAGACCTTCTGTTCGAGTGATTGTCTTCGCTGCATGCCAGGTGGATTTGTAATTGTAGCCCGAGTGAAAGAACGGGTTGTTGTATCTTCCCTGTAGCTGCAACCGAGTTTTGAGAACTTCTGAGGGTACATAGAGCACGGAAGCAGCGAAGTCAGCAATGAAGCCTGTGGTTGTTAGCATGTCTCAGGCTGCGAACACAGTGATAGAGGGACGGACCGGACGCCAGGTAGCTGAACGAGGGATTGAGTCCATAGTCCAGCATCCTTCTCTTTGTGAACTCATATGTGCCGAAGAACACGACGGTTCCAGGGAACGAGCCCAACATGGCAGCAGTAAAGCCGCCATAGAGCCCGCGTCTAATGCCTTCCTGCCGGAAGATTTTGAGATATGCGTCTCCCAGACTCCCGTATCTGGGTGGCCAGTGTGGATCGCCTTGCTGTCTCGTCTTGACTGTATCCAGCGAGTGCATGAGGGCGTCACCGCTCGTGCCGCCAATTCCTCCCGCAAGCATAGCCTAGTCGCGCAATTAGTCCTTGTCGGCTCTGGGCGCGCACAGCGTATGCTGACCTGTAGGTATGGAGGTCGCTTCAAGTCCCAGTCGTCCTCTGCTATTATCTCCGCCATCGTGTGCAGGTCTGCGTTATCCTTCCCAGATCCAGGCTTGGTGCCAGGTTGCGAACTGCCATCTTGCTGGGTTTCGTGTGGATGCGCTGGTTCTGAAGAGCCCAGGAGTGATTGTGGGCGGGTCGTAAAGCTCATCTCAAGGGCTCAAGGCCCATCGGGTATAGTCAAGTCAATTAAAACCGAGCAATGGAATAAAACAGAGACATGCGCCTGACGGATGCGCTGTATACTAGTCAGTTGGGGAGCCGTGACGAAAATCACTGAACTTCGCCGCAGCGTGGAGCCTCTACGATTGGGACTCGTCGGAGCCTTGCCAGCCCGTCCGGCTATCGAGGCTGCGGTCGAACAGGTGCCAGTGCTCCCTAATCATGCCACTGCAGTGAGTCAGTAAGTACCAAGCAGTTGTATCAAGGTAAGCATTGCGATGCAGTCGGTGGTGGTAGGGTCAACAGGCGCATTGAAAGTACTATATCCATGCTATAACCGTTCCTCCTCACTCCATGCCACCAAAGACCGCCAAGTCCTTCAGCACAAGGAAGACTCGTAACCTACGCTAACACGAAAAGGAGCCACAACTTTTGCTCTCGTAGACTTGGAAGACCGAATCTTTTGTACAAGCCCTACGATTACAGCATCATCTCTAATGGGTTCTCGACGATCTTTTTGAGCTCCCGGATCCAATCACCACCAACAGCTCCATCCACGACCTTGTGATCGAAGCTACCAGTAACCACAATCTGGTCGTCCCACTCGGTGATCGTGCCTTCTTCGGTTTCCACCGGCACGGCGACCTTTCTGGTTGTGCCAACAGCCAGGATCGCAGCTTGTGGTGGGTTGATGACGGCAGTGAATCTCTCGACAGCCGGGTTCATGCCCATGTTGCTGATGGTGAACGTGCCTCCTTGGTATTCTTCGGGCTTTAGCTTGCCATCTCGAGCTCTTTTTCCGAGATCTTTGACGGCGCCAGAGATTGATGACAGGCCAATGCTGTCGGCGTTCTTGACGATCGGAGTCATCAAGCCAATCGGTGTGGCAACAGCAACGCTGACATCAACAGTCTTGTGCTCTCTGATGACCGTCTGTCCATCGACCTCACGCCAGCTCGAGTTGACGGCGGGCACCTTCTTGCATGCAAGCGCACATGCCTTGATCAAGAAGTCATTGACCGACAGCTTGTACTTCCCGTCTGCGGATGCATTCAGTGCTTCCCGCAACTTCATCAGCTTACCGACCGAGAGGGTGGTGGAGACGAAATAATGAGGGTTCTGGTTCATGGATTCGCGTAACCTGGTGGCGATGGTCTTTCGCATCGAGCTAGCTGGGATGTCCTCGTAAGCCCCAGCACCAGCACCAGCGCCAGCGGCAGCAGGAGCCCCAGCAGGAGCCTTGTAGCTCTCGACATCTTTGGTTGTAACGCGGCCACCTGGGCCTGTGCCCTTCATGCCCTTTAGTGGTACACCCTTCTCCAGGGCCAATTTCTTAGCAGTGAATGTGATGTTCGGCTCTCTGTCAATGGTGGCCTCGAGTTTCTCGCCCGTCGAGTCGGACTCTTGTGCTTGTGGTGCAGGCTCTTTTGACCCTTCTGATCCTTCTGATTTTGGTGGAGCAGTACCCGCACCAGAGTCGGGGGCTTCTGTCGCTTGAGAAGCCTCCTCCTTGGGCGCATCTTTCGGGGGCTCTTTCTCCCCACCAGCATCATCGATGGTGAAAGACTCAAAGGCTGAGACGTCTGCGCCCTCCTCGACCATGACCGCAATGGGCTGTGAGATTGTTAGATGTGCATTCTTGAACATGTAGGAAGTCACGTACGCTGCCCACTGCCACGTCCTTGTCGCCAGTCTCCTTCAGGATCTTTGCAAGGGTACCCTCCTCCTGGAATTCGAAGTCCATCTGAGCCTTGTCTGTTTCGATCTCTACCAGGACGTCGCCAGGAGCCAGTGAATCACCGGGCTTCTTCTGCCATGCGCCAATGTTGCCTGCCTGCATGGTGGGCGACAGAGCCGGCATGCTGATGACAGTGTGTTCGGGGAACGCTGATCATGTTGTTAGCTCATGAACACGCGAGATGATTGGCAGAGTATGTACATTTTGAGGCATAGTAACGGGCCAACACATTCAACGCTGAGGGCGACAAACTGGAAGACTAATCAGCACGGTTTTCTTCCCCCCCTGGTAACAGTAGACTGGCCATACCGTGCTTGGTACCTCAGTCTGTGCAGCGACTGTTGACTGCCCCTGCACGTCGCTGGGGTGTGTGAGAGGATGCGAGCAGGTAATCTGGAAACCATTGTGGAAGCCATGACTGCGCAGAGGAGATTGTCGTAGTTTCAAGCGCAGTCAGCTTGACTGACCAAAGGAGCGACGAGAAAAGGCCAGGAATGCTCGAATGGAGGCAGGTACGGTGTGGGACAAGTGAATTGAAGCTGTTGAGGTCTTGAGCCGTGAGGAAGCAGCAGCGTACGAAAATGGACAGGGCTAAATCTGGAGCTCAGTTACCTCAACTGGAAGTTAAGGGCCACGAACTGCTCGTCGACCCACTCTGCAGTTGTTGGGCAAGTCGGGCCGGTCTGTTCCTTGTAGCGGCCTGAAACATAAGGCCATCAAACGAGCCTCCAACTCCGCAACCCCTGCGCTTATGGCTCTCCAATACAGCCGTATCGTGGTACCCTGCTGAGCCGAAGACATGTATGCAACAGGCTGGCATCATTGACAGGCTGCAATACCTGACAGGACGGGAGACAGACCGTTCAAGACTAGCAACAACGACCTCGCGATTTACTCGATCTTCATATCGTACCACCTGCCGAGAACAAGCGACATGCTGCTGTGCACCAGGAACAACTGCGAGGGTCCTTTGTAATATTGAATGCGCTCGAGACCGGACAGATGTCTGGAGAACACCGTGAGACGGAAGCTACACCAACGGTAGAGTCCCCAAGCCATGAACAAGATGGAACGTCCAAAGAGAGCATAGAGCAAGGGCCACAGCATGACGGTGATGAGCGTCCCCAGCGACCTTCACCCCACAGGGCCACCAGCGAAGCCCCAACCATCACCATATCCGATACAGACGCCGATGAACCGTCTTTGCACACCGATGCAGAATCTGCACCAGGGGGGGAAGAAGAGCCCCAGTTACATGGTTCGGAGTCAGGTGGTGAAACCCAGACTGAGCCCACTATAGGCGAGGACACTACGGCAGAAGAGGCACCGGCAACAGTAGAGACGAGCAAGGAAGATGGTCAGCCAGACGCACTTTCAGCTACAGACTCGTCTATGAGACCTCCAGAGTATGAGTCTCAGCGGCAGAGGTCTGATTCACATGCGACGAATGCCTCCCGCTCCCTCCCCATCAGTTCGACAGTCTTTGTGGTTAATGCCCTCGAGTCTATCAATGCCTCAAGAGAAGTGCGGAAAAGCAAAGAGTTTGGCGACGCTGTACAGGCTGCATTGGCCAACATCAGGAACACTGAACAGCAGATCAATCCAGAACTCATCTTCAGACCCCTGCAGATGGCCACAAAGTCTTACAACGTTCAGCTACAAGTCACAGCCTTGGACTGCATCGGCAAGCTGATCAGCTACTCTTACTTCGCCTTCCCCACCCCTGCTTCCGCTCCTCCGCCAGCCGCTGATACGCCACCCTTGATCGAAAGAGCCATTGAAGCCATCTGCGACACCTTCGAGAACGAGGCTACCGCTAACGAGATCCAGCAACAAATCGTCAAGTCCTTACTTGCCGCAGTCCTTGATGACAAAATTGTCGTGCATGGCGCCGGCCTGCTGAAGGCTGTGAGGCAGATCTACAACATCTTCATCTACTCCAGATCAAGCCAGAATCAGCAAATAGCACAGGGCTCGCTCACACAGATGGTTGCAACCGTCTTCGAGAGGATACGCGTGCGACTCGACAACAAAGAGCTCCGTTCCAAAGAAGGCGCCGCCAAATCAGTGGAAAGACTGTCTGCTGAGTTTCGAGATGCTGAGCAACCCGAGATTGATGGCGCCAGCGAGGCTGACGACACTCCTTCCCCAACAAGCTCGCCCCCAGCGGGGCCAGATGCTACGGCCACAGAGCAGTCAGAGCAGAGAATGACCTTGCAAGACTTCGAAACAAATAAGACATTAGACGAATCAGTGCTTGCGGACTCAGCACCCACCACCGTGACACGTGCAAGGAGAGATCGTAAAGCCACGCGCATGAACTCTATGCCCGCTTCGCGGAATAGCATGCAAGAGGAACCAGAAGATGGAGATATGAGTCCCGAAGACGAGGACGAGATCTATCTTCGCGATGCCTTCTTGGTTTTCCGCTCTTTGTGCAAACTCAGCCAGAAACAATTGAGTCATGATCAGCAACAAGATCTCAAATCTCAAAGTATGCGCTCGAAGCTTTTATCGTTGCACTTGATACATCACGTCTTGAACAACTATACAGCTGTTTTCATCTCGCCATATTCCGCACTGAAGGGTGGTAGTGACGGTGAAGCAGTGCCGTTTGTACAGATTGCTAAACCGCATCTCTGTCTAAGCCTGTCCAGAAACGCCTCAAGTTCCGTACCTCGCGTATACGAGGTATGCTGCGAAGTATTCTGGCTGTCGCTGAAACACCTGAGGGTAGCGTTGAAGAAGGAGTTGGAAGTTTTCTGGAAAGAAGTCTACCTGACTGTGCTCGAGAAACGAAATGCTCCGCTCTTCCAGAAGCAGATGTTCATGGACGTCCTGGAGCGCCTGTCCGGCGATGCCCGAGCGTTGGTCGAAATTTACTTGAATTATGACTGTGATAGAACAGCGCTCGATAACATGTATCAAGAGATAATCGAACATCTCTCGCGGATATGCTGCACACCCTTTGCAACCACGCCGCAGCAGCAGTTGCAGTTTCAGGAGCAGCAGAATAAGCAGCATGCTCACGATTGGCACAACAAGGGTGCCCTTTTCCCGAGTCTAGCCACCGCTAGCATAGCACAGCCGCTCCAGCCGCCTCTTACCGTTCCTCCTGAATACGCTCTCAAACAGCAAGCACTTCGAAGTCTTGTTGAAATTCTAACCTCGTTAGACACATGGTCCTCAACTGACATGCTGAATCCGTCTGGCTATGCAGCATCTCGTACCTCAAAAGAAGATTCACGAGAGTCAATCGATCATCCCGGACCCATACCTATGTCACCTCGAGTTGTTAGTGGCTTTTCCGACTCAGGTGCCTCGACTCCTGTTCTCGAAGACGACCCGAGTGAGATAGAGAAGGTCAGAAAACGCAAGACAGCCTTGAACGATGCCATCCGGCAATTCAACTTCAAGCCAAAACGAGGAGTAAAGGCGCTCATTGAACATGGTTTCATCAGGAGTGATGCTCCCGCCGATGTTGCACAATTCTTGCTTGCCAACGATCGCCTGGACAAGGCCATGCTTGGAGAATACCTCGGAGAGGGCGACGAGTACAATGTCTCAGTCATGCACGCATTTGTAGACACGATGGACTTCACGAAGCGACGATTCGTTGATGCTCTACGACAATTCCTGCAGAGCTTCCGGCTGCCTGGAGAGGCGCAGAAGATCGACCGTTTCATGCTCAAATTCGCCGAAAGGTACCTTACAGGGAACCCAAACGCTTTTGCGAACGCCGACACGGCGTATGTCCTGGCCTACTCCGTCATTATGCTTAATACAGATCAACATAGTGCCAAAGTTGCAAAACGGATGACGCCTGAGGACTTCATCAAGAACAATAGAGGCATCAACGACGGTCAAGATCTGCCACCCGAATACCTTACTGCCATTTATGAAGAGATTGGCAGTAATGAAATTGTACTCACCTCTGAGCGGGAACATGCTGAAAATCTTGGCATTCAATCCGCAGCACCTGCAGCAGGTCTTGCTTCTCGTACAGGCCAAGCTCTGGCCAACCTTGGCCGAGACTTGCAAGCCGAACGACAAGCGGTCGAGGCCGACAAAATGGCGAACCGCACCGAGCAATTGTTCAGGACTTTGGTTCGCGCCCAAAGGAAATCAGCGGTTAGAGAAGCTCTCTCCAGGTTTGTGTCAGCTTCAAGTTTCCGCCATGTGGGCTCTATGTTCGCAGAGACTTGGATGTCGTTCTTGTCGGCATTATCAAGTCAGATGCAGGATGCTCAGAACACAGACCTGATCCAGCAGTGTCTGGACGGTCTACGACTAGCTATCCGCATTACCTGCCGCTTTGACCTCGATACCCCAAGGACGGCCTTCGTGACCACGTTGGCCAAATTCACCAACCTGGGAAATATTAAGGAGATGATGGCTAAAAACCTTCAAGCTCTTCGCATCCTTATCGAAGTGGCTATTTCAGAAGGCGATTTGCTCAAGGGTGCGTGGAGGGAGATACTCATGTGTATCAGTCAGCTAGACCGCTTGCAGTTGCTGTCGACCGGCGTTGACGAAGGCGCCTTGCCCGATGTGACAAGAGCTCATATACCCACGCCCGCTAATGTCAGCTCGTCAGGTCGGTCGTCCAGAAGATCGACGCAGGTGAGCAGACGGCCTGGTGGACCGAGACCCACGAACAGTTTCAGGCCCGAAGTCGCAGACGAAACAAAATCATCAGAAATGGTTCGTGGCGTTGACCAGATATTCACGAACACTGCAAAGCTGTCAGCAAGCGGGATCGTCGATTTTGTGCAAGCATTAACGAACGTCAGTTGGCAGGAAATCCAGTCCTCTGGCAACTCAGACTCGCCGCGTATGTATAGCTTGCAGAAATTGGTCGAAATAAGCTACTACAACATGACGCGAGTAAGGATTGAGTGGTCAAGGATATGGGATGTGCTTGGGGATCACTTCAATCAAGTGGGCTGCCACAACAATACGTCTGTCGCCTTCTTCGCACTTGATTCACTTCGACAGTTATCCATGCGGTTCATGGAGTTGGAAGAACTGCCGGGATTCAAGTTCCAGAAGGACTTCCTCAGGCCGTTCGAACATGTCATGGCCAACAGTTCCACTGTCACAGTTAAAGATATGGTCTTGAGATGTCTCATTCAGATGATACAAGCTCGTGGTGACAATATCAGGTCTGGCTGGAAGACCATGTTTGGCGTCTTCACGGTCGCTGCTGGCGAGCAATACGAGGCAATCGTCAACATCGCTTTCGACTACACCACGCAGATCTACAGCACTAGGTTCGGGGTTGTCATCTCGCAAGGTTCTTTCCCGGATCTCATCAAGTGTTTGAAAGAGTTCTCTAAAAACCTCAGGTACCAAAAGAAGTCGTTACAAGCTATTGAGTTGCTCAAGTCAACAGTTCCCAAGATGTTGAAGACGCCGGAGTGCCCGTTGAGTCGAAGACATCTGAAGCAAACAGAGCAATTGAACGGCGTTGCGTCTGGAATCAAGCAGCCGAGTGCACAGACCGAAGAGGAACAATTCTGGTATCCAGTGTTGATGGCATATCAAGACGTTCTCATGACAGGAGAAGATCTTGAGGTCAGGTCGAGATCCCTCAACTATCTATTTGAAACGCTAACACGGTATGGTGGTGACTTCCCGAAGGACTTCTGGGAGACCCTGTGGCGACAGGTTCTATACCCAATATTTGTGGTGCTTCAGTCAAAGTCGGAAATGTCGAAAGCGCCAAACCACGAAGAGCTATCGGTGTGGCTGTCGACGACTATGATTCAAGCACTACGAAACATGATTTCTCTGTTCACGCACTACTTCGAATCATTAGAGCATATGCTAGACCGCTTCCTTGAACTGCTCAGCTTGTGCATCTGCCAAGAAAACGACACAATCGCGAGGATAGGCAGCAATTGCCTGCAGCAGTTGATCTTGCAGAATGTGAATAGGTTCACGGCTGATCACTGGGCACGAATAGTGGGGGCTTTCGTGGAACTGTTCAATCGCACTACCGCTTACGAACTCTTTTCCGCTGCAGCTACGATGTCAGAGGCCAGACCGGCAGTCACTGAGGCAGGTGATGGCTTGTCCATGACGCCTACCGACTCGGCGGCTCCGGAACCGGTGACCACGAATGGCGACCATAGAGTCGAAAATGGAGAGGCACAGGCCACCGCTACCACTACCGTTGCTCAAGCCGGCCAAGGAGAGCTCGAAGACTACAAGCCGCAGCCAGATATGCAGACACCTGCACCAGTGGTGACCGCCGCTCGCCGGCGCTTCTTCAACAAGATCATCACGAACTGTGTGCTGCAGCTTCTCATGATCGAAACGGTGGCCGAGCTGTTCAGCAACGACAGTGTCTATGCACAGATCCCCTCTAACGAACTCCTTCGGCTTATGGCCCTTCTCAAGAAGTCCTACCAATTTGCGAAGAAGTTCAATGGCGACAAAGAGTTAAGAATGGCCCTTTGGCGCCAAGGGTTCATGCGACAACCGCCAAATCTGCTGAAGCAGGAGTCTGGATCGGCTAACACATACGTCGGAATCCTAATGCGCATGTATCATGATGAAGGCGAAGAGCGCCGCACGGCGAGAGCTGAAACTGAAGGAGCTTTAATACCGTAAGTCATTTCCCATGTCTGTTCTTGTCACGCACTAACGTTTCTACAGACTATGCGCCGATATCATCCGCTCCTTTGCCCACCTCGACGATGAGACTCAGCAGCGTAACATAATCGCCTGGCGGCCTGTCGTGATAGACGTGATAGAAGGCTACACCAACTTTCAGATGGACTCCTTCACAAAACATATTGAGACTTTCTACCCGCTGGTCATAGCATTGCTAGAAAAGGAGATCAATAATGATTTGAGAGGTGCGATTTGGGGTTTCTTGAGAAGAACAGGCGAGTGCAAGTTCGGCATGCCTGAATACCTGCCAGGGAGAGGGCGCGAAAGCAGCGTTTCTAGCGAAAGGGGACCGAGTGGCGGGGCGACACCTCTCAGCCCTGGGGCCAGTCATGGGGGCCACATGCCGATAAGTCGTAGGGCCAGTCGAGTAAGTAACCGCTAGTGGTAGCTTCTTCACAGGTGATGTTTGAGCGAGGACTACCGGTTTGGAGTGGGTAGAAAGATGTTGATTGCACCTTTGCGCATCTGAAGCGATGCCACCACATAGTAGCGGGATATTCACTTGCCGGTAGTGACGCGTTCGCCAACAGAGGTCAGTGCCTCGCGCAGCACGATACTGTAGAGGAGCTGGCAGGCTACGTGAGTTAGACAATTTCACGTTCGGCTTGCGACTTTTGCAACCCTGATCAAGACCAGCACATGGTCAGCTTCTCGGTTGCAGTATGCCATCGTGCTTCATCTCTTTTGTCGACGTAGTTGCTGTGACAGACCAGGACTTGCTTTGCCCTCCATACGCAACAATACGAGTAACGGGCGAAGCAGTTCATGGGACCTCGACCTCGTACTTTCACGTTGCTACAGACCTATCAACGTGGCCAAAGTTCGTAGCGCGAATAAGAGCGTATGTATTTTGTGATTTAGAGCTGAATGGATATAACACAAAAGAGTATACACGATAGAGAAGCCTCTTGCTCGTTATACCTGTAAAGTCACAGCGCTGATACAAGCCAAATTCAAAGTTCTACGTCGCGATGGTAAAGCGATGCACAGTCATGTAACGTCGAGCTTGGCTTTCCGACGAAAATGCACCCCACCGCTACTGTGAAGCAAAGAAAAATAACAGGGCAACCACGTGCATAGAGCTTGCATATTGCATTACTGACGCAGCCACTCTCAAGCAGCTCGGTATGGGGTTGTTCCTTGAAGTACACGCTCCTACGTGTACAGTACCCTAGCAACGTTTGATCGTCCGCCGAACACGGGCATCGATTCGATAGCCTCAATCCCTGCTTGGCGAACAACAAGATCTCGGATTATTGGTTGAAAACAGTGGCTGTGTCTGTTCGACAAGCCGCCAAGCACTCTAGCGTCACGCCCTGCGGACATCGGCTTCCAGTAATCGGTTACAGCTGCCAGAACCTGGCTGGACGTGCAGTGCGGTGGTGGAATTGAAGGGGAAGCTCTGTGAGTGCCAATTAGAAGGTTGCCTATGATGCCATTGCCGACATCTTGCACTTTCAAGCTGTCTGGGTGGTTTCGTGCATGACAAGCGTGTGCTGCCCGAAACTGCAGCATCAGCACTGCCTCTTTCTGCTTGCTCTACCATTTGCTGCCGCTCAGTACTCGGTCCCGTAACACAAGCTGGGCCAGCTATCGTTGTCATCACTAAGCACCCCTCATTTCTTGCTGGTCATCCGTCTAGTCTCAGTGTTAGGATTTGGTTGCCAAGGGGAGCCCGTCACAGGCTTGGCTGCTTTGGCTTACGTTCACCGTCCATCTCATTTCCCATCTGAAGATCAACGCCGTGACAAGCTCACACTTCAGGACGCGGACGCTGGGCATTACCAGGAGATAGCCTCTACCAATGCCAAAAAGTAAGTACAAATCTTTACCCCGAGATCCCGCTACCCGCCTGTGCCATTAACTCTACTGCGATCTGCCTTTTGTCTTCTGCCTTATTATCCCGAATCACCCGCCCCGTGCCTTCGAGCCACCGGTACTAAATGTCTACAGGGACAGGACTCAAAGGTGCCATGCGGAAGGGCGCAATGGCGCAACCCCCGAACCGAAGCCAGACCGATCCTGAAGCTGGCGCGAATGGAAGCGCCGATGCAAATGAGCAGTCTAGCCTGCTGGACCATGCTCATGAGCATGTACACCAGCACTTGAACCGCATCACCAGGACGAGCTCCGGCACACCATACAACAAGCATCCGAACCCCATCGTCAGGTACCCATCCGAGACAGTACACACCGTTGTCCAAGTTCTCAAGACCAACTACGTCAATGTATTATTGGTATTCGTGCCAATCGGTATAGTCTCAGGCGCCGCAGGATGGGACCCCGTTCTACAATTCATTCTCAACTTCATCGCCATCATCCCTTTGGCTTCGCTGCTGGCTTTCGCAACGGAAGAGTTGGCTGTGCCATTAGGGCAAACTCTGGGTGGTCTGCTCAACGCGACCTTTGGAAATGCCGTTGAGCTTATCGTAAGTCATGACAGCGCTATGCTCATGGCCGGATGCTAATAGCACACAGGTCAGCATCATCGCTCTGCGCAATGGCGAAATCAGAGTCGTCCAAGCCAGTATGCTGGGCTCGATCCTCTCGAACATCCTCCTCGTCCTCGGCTGCTGCTTCTTCGCCGGAGGTTTGAAATACAAGGAACAAACTTTCAATTCGACCGTTGCGAGCACCATGTCTTCGCTGATGGCTGTCGCGACTGCGTCCCTCATCATTCCAGCCACTCTTTACTCCGTCATGAGTGAATCTCGGGGCCAGGACGACAAGATCAATATTCTGTCACACGGCACGGCCGTCATACTCCTCATTATCTACATCGCATTCTTGGTCTTCCAGCTCAAGACTCATGCTGATCTCTTCGAGGAAGCTGAAGAGTCAGGTGAACACGACGGTCCAGAACTTCTCGGCCCCTGGGCCGCCGGTGCTTGTCTGGTCATTGTTACACTCATGGTCGCCATCTGCGCTGAATATCTCGTCGACAGCATTGATTCCATCGTTGAGAAGGCTCACATCTCGAAGACGTTCATCGGTCTTATTCTCATCCCCATCGTCGGCAATGCTGCCGAGCACGTCACGGCCGTAATTGTCGCATGGAAGGACAAGATGGATCTTGCGATTGGTGTAGCCATCGGTTCCAGCCTGCAGATTGCAATCTTCGTCACGCCGTTCCTGGTCATCTTGGGATGGATCATGGGTCAGCCTATGACGCTTCACTTCGAGACTTTCGAGACTGTTGCGTTCTTCCTTGCATCTTTGGTGGTCATCTTGCTGATTCAGGATGGCAAGAGCAACTACTTGGAAGGACTGCTGTGTTTGGGCATGTACTTCATCATCGCTCTGGCATTTTATGTGCTGCCGGATGATGCCGGTAACGTGTGATTCCAACTGAGTGCTTAGCAAAGCATGCAGAGGAGGAAGAGGAAAGGCCTTGAGAAGAGGCGGGCATCTGCACAAAATCTCGCCGCATGATATGATCTGGCTACCTATTGGTGTGATTTCGGCGCCACTGTATGCGCAAGCAGGAGTCTGGCGCCCTTCACTCGGAAGTAAGCAACAACGGGCTTCGTGGAAAAGGCTTTCTTTTGTGATTACCGAAACCTCGACGAGAGTATCAAAGAATGGGACCAACAACGATGATATACTTGAGTAGTTTGCAAGGCAGCAATTGAGTCGGTATACAAGACAACTCCCCAGATCTACCACCATCGGCTGTTAGCCAGATATGGGAACCTCCATCCGATTGGCATTTCCGCATCAATTGTAATCGCTGAAGAGGTGCTATAGTCCTTATTACATCCATCCGAAGGAACCATCAAATTGCCAAACCACATCTGGATCCGAAGCCCCAAGCCGTATACTCTCAAATGATCTCACAATATCGTCTTCGTAACCCTCCACAAGCACCTTCATGTCCTCCTCATCCATGTTATTGAACTCCTCCGTTGTCCATTCGTCACAAACCCGACTCATCCAAGCCATCCTTTTGCTGATATCCTCAACCCCCTTCCCGGGCGCCACCCGCCTCAACTTCCTCCTCAACATCCCCACCTTCTGTATACTATCGCCTGTACCCACGGGCAGCATCTCGCCTATCTGCCGACGAATCTGCGCTGCAAGTCTCGGCCCATTTCCATTCGTGCTGACCATGATCTGAAGTGGTCCATCCCGATGCACGCTCCCAAAGTAGAAGTCGCATTCAGGCGGGACATCAGCGATGTTCGCGGGTACTTTCATCTTTTTGCAGTACTTCCATATCCGAGTGCTCGCCTCTGGATCATCGATTGCAGTCAGCACCATGGAGACGTTTTTTTCAGGTTCAAGGTCAATCGGCAGCCAGACGCGGTCGAGATGCGATACTTGGTTTTGCGCGACGCGATATCTGACCTCGTCGTTGAGGCCTGACGAAGGACACACGACGGTTACGTGGGCATCGGCGTTGAGGAGGTTGAGGATTCGGCCGGCGGCTACTTCGCCGCCGCCAACGACGAGGACATTTTTGTGCTTGATTTGCCAGGCTAGGATTAAGGAGCCGCCGCCTTCGACTGAGGGGAATGAGTCGGCGTGGTCTTGAGTCATGGTGTTCGATAGACTGCGCAGATGCGCAGGACAAGAGGGGAGCTCACATTGTTGTCGACTTGACTTGGTTGCGGCCCAGCAAAAGACAATCCGGACGCCGATGACCTCAACGCTAGTAACACTACCTAGCCGATAACGATAAGCTTGCAGGTCCTCCGCGGCCTTGGCGATATTTTCGGTCCAGAACGGAAAGACTGAAAGCTCATTCGCTAGCGACTCGCGAAGCAAGCAGGTCCTTTGTTCGAAACAGTTTGCACGAACGCAAAGAAGGACGTGGGAGTCAAGACATGCCGTGACTATTCTCGACCCAGTCAGACATTCCTACAAGCATTCGACATGCGCGGTGTGAAGGTCTTCGCGGGGCGCTCCCACCCCGAGCTGACGGAAGCAATATGTGAACGCCTTGGAATGAACAATGGCAAGTGCGACCTGGGCAATTTTGCTAATGGCGAAACGAGTGTGCAGATCAACACCTCAATACGCAACGAGGATGTGTTCATCGTTCAAAGCGGAAGCAAATACATGAACGACAGTGTCATGGAACTTTTGATTATGATTGCAGCTTGCAAAGGTGGTTCGGCCAAGTCGATCACCGCTGTCATGCCGTATTTTCCCTATGCGAGGTCATCAAAGAAGAAGAGCCATCGGGGTGCAATCACCGCTAAAATGATAGCCAACCTGATGACGGTAGCAGGCGTGAGCCACGTCATCACAGTCGACCTCCATGCATCCCAGATGCAAGGCTTCTTCCCGTTTGGTGTTGACAATCTGCACTGCGAGTACATGCTTGCAAGATGGATCAAGGCCAATGTCAAGAACTGGCAAGACGCCGTCGTTGTCAGCAAGAACGTCGGAGGCAGCAAACGCGTTACCTCGTTGGCAGACACTCTCCAACTCAGCTTCGCGCTCTGCTCTACCGATCGAAAACGAGCAATCCAGCCAAACCGTTCGACTGGAACCATGACGGACAGTGTCGTATTCTTTGACGCGATCCAGCCGACCGAGATACGTACCAACAGGGTTGCCCGAACAAGTTCTGATTTGGAAGACGATGACAGTATTGACCCCACAGCTGATCAGTCACGCACTACTGCTGGTAGATTGAATCAGGCCGGAGCTGAGCGAGACAGACTGGACTCCAACGCCACGGAGAGGCCCACTAGACCTCGGACGGTCGCGATCAACTCAAGTCCACAAGTGCAGACATTCAACCGAGATTCTGCCTCACCTGAACCTGAACCTGAACCCGAAAAGCTTTCGCGCGTCGAGACCTTGCCCAACGCTCGTAGGCCCTCTGAATACGAAGCACAATCGGGTTTTTACGATGAGAAAGCACGTGAGGTGATGATAGGCCGTCTTGTGCAAGGTCATATTGTGGACGAGGATCGTTCATCGCCAGCACTTTCGGCAATGTCTGGTTTCGGCGATCGTCATGAGGCACTAGAAGATCCGGCCATGGATCCCATGACCTCGTCCTTTGTCTCTAACGCATCGTCCTTTCAGCCTGGTCATGCGCTTGGTGGGACGATCGATGCGGCAGCCTCATCCGAAGATGAGGAGGATGACATTCAGAACCCTGACCTTGAGCACACGGTCACGCTCGTGGGTAACGTCCGCAACCGCACAGCAATTATAACCGACGACATCATGGACAGATCCGGGTCTTGGGTTGCTGCAGCAGAGGCGTGTGTCAAAATAGGTGGCGCGAAAGAGGTATACTGCATCGGCATACATGCGCTGCTTGGCGAGAATGCTTTAGAAGAGATGGAGGCTTGTGACTGTATCGACCGCATCGTCATTACCAATACTTTCCCCATCGACAGGCGGAGGCTTGAAGCCTCCCGAAAAGTTGTGGTCATTGACCTCTCGAATCTGCTTGCGGAGTCCATCCGCCGCAACCATCATGGAGGTAAGTCTTCGCTAAAGAGCATGCGATAATTTGAGTTTGCTGACATAGGGCAGAAAGCATCTCCACTTTGTTCATGCAGGATTGAAGAACGCGCATGCTCCAATACCCGTTTGACGGCCCGGACATCGATGCAGCTAGAACAACGTCGTCCCGCGTCAACGTCGTACACATGTGGAGGACAGCCGAGTCGTTTATTGATTGCGACCTAACGCCACTCGCTGACATTGCAACAAAGTCCAGAGAGTTTGTCTGTCTTCCGAATATCGAACGCGGCTGGCAGATTCGCCCGAAGTCGTGCTTACGGCAGCCAGTTCGGAGAAACGAGTGGTGTCAGCAAGAATCATACGCTAGGTCTACGAGGCCGCTCGATACCGTAATTTTGAGCCGGATGAGGCGGGCGTTTCGAGCTACCAGGAACATGCATCCCTACAAACATTTACTTGAGTGTTGACCTGTTATCCGGACTGAATTGAAAAGTCTATCTGGACGTGGTTGATTCAACTACACGGTCTACGAGCTTTCGCGTTCAAGTGAAATGGGCTCCTTAGAACGGTATTCAAGCTTTCAGCGCGCGCACACGAGCACAGTATCTGCAGCGGGAGGCCCTTCAGATCTACAAACAGATCAAACAGGGATGCGAAGATCAGGCGCTCATGCGCCTTACGAAAGAAGATAATTGCGGCTTGGACGGCTACTACAATGGACAGGTGGCGCTCGTATCGAACCATGATTGTGGCTTCAGTCTCCACTTGTGAAGGGCATCAACACTGAAGGACACGTTTTATGCAAGTACCAACCATGCAAACATGCATGGCAGGATTTCATTCATTCTTTCAGTTTCGGTAACGACATTAGTTCCTGCAAGCCTGACGTTGAAATCGCGGATAATGATTCGTGGTGCTCTTTGAGGCTCTCCTTGTTGGTGTCGGAGATCGATTCAATCGGCTGCTTCTGACATTCTCCGTGCCATCTGGCATACCAGGATCGGCTCATGACTCCGATACTACTGCAAGTACCTATCTGCGTTGTGCTTGAGCGAGTCGAGTGCATTGACTGCTGCAACCGTTGAAGCCTAAGCCTAGCGTGCAACTATTTACTGCACGCTGGCCACAAATTCGCGGTGTGGCAATCGGATGCGATGATTGGTAAATGAATATTCCTACCCCATGTTGAGATAGCTGACGTCTGACCGGACCACAAGCGAGCCACGAGGACATTAGCCTTACTTCCAAGAGATCTCGTGGCAAAGCTAAGCATGCTCGTGCATCTAGAAAAACGCCTAATCATGCAGCTCGCTGAATTTGGACACTGTTTTGATTTGTACATCACGGACGTCAAGTGGAATATTATGTTTCATAAGTCCACTGCAACAGAAGGAATGGGTGCTGCAGGTGCCATCGCAGTCGTTGATTGGACCTCAGTCAAGACCCGATCTCGGGCTAAACAAAGCCCGAAGTAATGGTACTTAGCGACCAAAGTTTAAGCTGCAAGCACCAACTGGACGACGTGCACAACCCCTCCGACAAAAGAACAAAATTTCCCTAAAGCATCACCACCTGTTTATGGATAAGCAGCTTCTTTGAAGCATACATTGGCCAAGCACATCACACAGCTGCATTGTACCAGCATGGTTGAATGTCAGTAGATGCAGCTGCAGACTTCCCAATACCTGCATTATGGCATCACCATGACCAACGGGGTCAACCTAGTGTCCGCGTGGAAGAACGCCCGAAAGCAACAGTCGTTGACCGATCCCTCAATCCTTCTTCGGCAGACTTTGTTCGTCAGGACACTTCTCCCTTCGAAACATTTCCAGATGCTCGCCTATCTCAGATCCGAACTTTCGAATCTCACTTAGTGGGCCCGATACCGTGACTCTGGAGCCATGCATCGACAACCCAATGACACATCCGTCTTTGGTCCGTTGATGTGCCATGCAAGTACCTATCCAGGTTTGACTTGCACCACAAGTCGAGTAGTGCATTCTCACATAGTCTCCAGTCGAGCGTGGCCCGCTCTTGACATCCCGAGCTCAACACCATTTTCCGTCTTAAGTCTGCTAGTATGTACGTCAAGAGCTCTAGCATTGACCGCTGGTTGTTGGGTAGAGCTCAGACATCACGAGGCATTTCTCAGGTATAAAGCCATCCTACGGTGGGTGGTGATCTGCTCCTTTTGTGCTATCAGAAAACAAAAGGCCTGAACCAAAGTTAGTAGGTTGCCAATTGGACTGCATATCACAGGTACAAAATTCCTGAGCCAGTACTTTGATTGGCTAGCGCGACTTCACAAGACTTGATACCATGACAAGGTATCGTCAGCCCTACGAGCACGGCAACCCGGCCAATACCGCAGTCGCAAAACGTTGTACTGAACACGATGGTCACAAGCATGTTATGTACAGGATGAAGTCACCCTATGGCGGCGGTCAAGGCTTGGTTCTCCCTACATGTAATGGATGTGGACTCTTGAACCAGACAGACTGGTGGGAGTGTCTCCATTGCTCGAGACAGAGGTGTCGACAATGTCGCATCAGGGGCACCAAGGATGCTCCAAACGGAACAAGCTGGAAAGAGGGTGCCCCGCCTGCCGGTAACATTGCCACCCCTGAATATTTGTCTTGAACCCAGGACCTGGAGCTGATATATTTATTCTACGCTGCAGGCTGAACCTTTGAGCACAGAAATACGACCTGTTCGCTTTCATTTCAACTTGTACAATAAAACGGCGGTCATCTGGATGATCATTCCAAACATCAATAGAATAATAATACCGCGTGGCCGCAATAGTCGGAAGCCCACACGTACTACAGACTACGGCCATCTTCTCGCAGGCACTCCCTACAAGACTAAGCAGGAAAACGTCGACCTTAAATCTGCTGCCTTCAAGATTACAGTCCATGTGCTGCCATCTGGCACAGTTGAACGAAACATCTCAGATATTTGCAAGGAAGAGTCAAAGTCGAGCATACAACACGCTTCACAGCCCATAGACACCGCTCTGCAAAATTACGAGTATCAGCTGCTAGCATGCAGGGAGCAAAAGCTCGGGACTTTTGAGTTGAATGACACATTGTACGAGAAACACAAAACAAATTTTTGACTCTCCAGCCAGAGTTTACGCCCAGTCAAATCATTCTACGTGCTTCCTTCTGTCCTGCGGTTTCCGTTCCACCGTTCGCCGCCTTGCTCTTTGCTTACCCCTGCAAACTTCGTGCTTGCCCGTCGTAGATGTGTACCTGCTAGTGCCTCTCGCCCATCATTTCGTCCTCACCAGCTCCTACAGTCGGTCTTACCATCTGACAATTGCACGTTTGGCTCGTGTCTCCCACTCTTCGCTCATCCCATTCCGGCAGCAGTGCGTTCTTGCCCACTCCCACAGGTAAACTAGTATCACATGATTGTCTCGCGCCGTCACCACCCGTGGGCTAAGACGCAGATGAATCCGCCAAGCACAGCAACGCACTAAGCAAGGACTCGTTACCGCCCGTTTGCTCGCCACTGACGCCCTTCCTTCGCCTCGAAGCTTACTTCCAACCATTGTCTCTACAAGCTCGAAGATATCCGTATGCAACTGGTGCAGATGCGAATTGAACACGTGGCTCCCCTGTCAATGCATAAGCTAAAGCCTAAAAGCATCCTGCCGTGCCCCTAAACTCAATAACTACGTCGTGAGTTGGAGAAGCTCCGAAGCGATGCTTGCTACATCTTCCTTTCATGGTGACTTAGGTATGACCTCAACCGCTGGACGTATCCGTCATTGCCCGGTGACATAATGCTCACTCTACGCCATCAAAACTTCCAGCGACTCGCACAGAGCATTCATGTACGGCATAACCGATATTCAAGGTCCGCTTCCTACAAGATTACACACAGCTAAGAACAGAAGAATTGCCAAACTTCGTCAAGCTGCATGCACATTGTAGTACATCTAACTCAAGTGACTTAAACATTCATTAGATTTCAGCCCAATCGATACCTACCTCACCACAGACTAGCACCCCCACCAGCAGCACCATGTCCAGCCCACAGAAATCCGCCTCCTTCGACGTCCTCGGCACCTGCTTCCACTTCACGCCGCTCATCACGCTCATCGACAAGATCCTACGCCGCAGTCAACCCAACACCACCATCGACGCCAGCTCGCTCTTCCACTCGTGGTTCTACGCGGCCCAACGCGACTTCACCTACCTCTCGCTTTGCGACGCGTACACGCCCATCGCCAGCGTCCTGCAACAAACATTCCGGCGCGCCGCCAGCATCGTAGGCTTCCCAGACCCCAGCAACACCATCACCGACGACGACCTGTCGGCCATCATGACGGAGGTGAAACGGCTCCCGCCGCGCTCGGGGCTAAAGGAGACCTTCGACGGCCTGCGCGCCCACGGCTGGGACGTCTACGCCGTGACCAACGGCGCCGCCGCGTCCTCGCTGAAGTACTTCGAGCTCGCGGACATCGCGCTGGACGAGCAGCACATGCTCAGCTGCGACGCGATCCAGGTCGCCAAGCCCGATTTGCGCGTCTACGAGACCGCGAACAAAAGGCTGGATGAGGCGCGCTGCGACAGCGACGAGCGCTGGTTCGTGGCCGCGCATTCGTGGGATCTGATCGCGGCGCGCAAGGCCGGGTTCCGGACGGCGTGGATCGCGAGTGAGGAAGGGGACCCCGTGACGGGCTTGTTTGGGGAGTTTGATATTATTGCGAAGGACTTGAATGAGTGTTTTGAGATGATGACGAAGAAGGAGAAAAAGGCGTAGGTAGGTGGGTAGGTAGGTTTGCTGGGGGGTGGGTTGCCTTTGCTGAGAGGCGGGCTAGACTGGGTTGAGTTGGACGAAGATGGAAACACAGTAGTGGTGGTGGTGGTGAATGGTCGCGTCTCTTGAGCCGGTAACCGGACGCTTCACCAGCGAACCGCGATATATGCTCACTACTGTTGGCAAACATCTCATATTGGCCAAGAGCTTAGCTGCTTAGAGAACGCAAAAGCAGGACTATTCTTCCCTATAGCTCAATTTCCTCATCTCAGCAAGCCGTCCCCTGGCAGCTTCAAGAGCGTTGTTCAGCTTCAGAATCTCGACCTGTGGATTTAGTTAGCACGTATTTCTTCGGAAAAGGGGAGATCTGTAAAGGACAAAACTAACCTGCTGCTCCATCTCCCTGACCTTGAATTCATGTCCGCTCAACGCGCCATAATCCTCTGCACTGCCCTCTTCCTTCTGTCTCTCCTTGATGATCTCCTGCACTTGCCTGACAAGGGCTCTGCACGCCGCGCCCACGGCCTTACTCGCCTGCTCGAGGCGATCCTGGGTTTGCGACATGAATGTTGCCTTCACACGACTGGCGGCGACGAGTTGAGCGGTGGAAGCCGCAACGTCGTTGGATGCCACGATGAGTTGTTCGGGGCTGTTGCGGCCCGAGATGACACCGTCGGCGGTCTCGATGAGAGTGTTGGTCGAGGTTGCCACCGCTTTGGCTGCAGAAATGAGACCTTCGGTCCAGCGGTTGTTCTTCTTGTAGAAGGCTGTGCGCGATGAGGAGCCACGACCGGACTGGACGATTTCTTTTTGTGAGTCTGTGGCCGCTTTGATGAGAGCTCCGATCGCGTTGGTGATTGCGACTGCGGCATCGAGTATCGAGTCATTCACGCGCAGCTCGTACGTGCTGTAACCGTCTCGTGGTTTGTTTTTAAGTTTGGCCAGACGCTGTGCGGCGGCCTCGATAGCATTGGCAGCCTTGACGAGCTCGCTGTCGACGAGGTCTCCTAGATCGCCCTTGGTGCTGAGTTTCGAGGATTTTGGTGCAAGCGCGTCAGCGAGCTTCGACAGTTTCTGCAGCTTCATGAGCACATCGTGGTTGTTATTGATCACTACGTCCGATTTCTGCATCGGCTCCAGACCTTCAAGGCGGAAAGATTGAAGACTTCGGAAGAAATTGATTGTGCTCAGCGCCGACTGGCGTGCACTGTTGGTGAGCTCATCGCCCTTCTTGTCGTCTGTCGCGAATCGGAGAAGACCTTTTGAGTTAGTAAGAACGTCTGCTATCGAGGCGGCAAAGACGGAAACTGTCTTGATGATCTCCGCATGGTTGCTGTTTGGACCGTCCGCGATGAAGTTGTTGAAGGCGGTCGAGAACTCAGTTGCACTCGATGACGCCTTCTCAATCTGTGACAGGACGTACGGAGCTGTAGCGTTCTGGTTACCGGCCTGCATAGGAGACTCGAGTTCGTAGATAGCGTCGTCGACTCTCTGTACGCCAGACTGCAACACAGAATCGATCATGTCGTTGATCTTGACAATATTGCCTTTGATGACTTCGTCAATGGCGCCATCAAGAGCACCATCCGTCTCGCCAGAGCCGAGTTTGAGCTCTTCCAGTTCTTCCAGGGCTTGCTCCATACCAGATTTGTAGATTTCAATCTCGTCGTCTTTCTCTCTAAGCGCAGCATCGTGGTCGAGGTTCCGCTCGCCAGACTTGTTTCGGATCTCATCGAGCTGTCTCGTCTTTGCTCGCATGGCTTCTTCAAGATCAGCCATCTCCCTGTTGTACTTGGCCATGAGAGATGAGAGCTCCGAGCCCTTGGCTCTCTCGGCGTTTTCAGCTCTCTCAATGGCAAAGCGCAGCTCTCGCTTCAACTTCTCGAGCTCGTCTTTGTGGCCGCCTTGACTTCTGTCCTTCTCATGCAGGGCTCGATCTCGTTCTCTGATCATGTCTGCTAGTTCCAGGTTCTTGGTCTTCATTTCTCTCTGCAGTCGTTCTCTTTGGTCGATGGCTTCCTGAGCAGAGGCGGCCTTCAGCTTGAGTGACTTGGTGGTCTGCAGCAGATCGAGATGCTCCTGCCGCAGCTGTGAATAGAGCTTAGCCAGAGCCTCGTACTTCGACCTCCAGGTATTGACTTGCTCCTGGAGCGCGTTGAGCTGGTCGTCCTTGGACTGGTTTTGCAGATTGAAATTCCCTTGCAGCTGGTTGTACTGCTCTTCCAGGGCCTTCATCCTCTGGTCATATTGTTGCAGCATCAGCTGATCCTGTTCATATTGTGCACGAGCTCGGAGGTTCTCCTGCTCCAGCTCAGCCATGCGGCCTTGGGTCTGCATGGCCATTTGTTGCTGCATTAGCTGTTCCTGCTGCATCCTGGCAGCCTCCTGGGCGCGGCGTTGCTGCTCCTCAAAATCTCTTTGGGCTTGTTGTTCAGCCTGCATTCTCTGGCGCTGCTGGTCCTCGTACTGCTGGTGTAATCTTCTCTGCTCTGCTTCAAACTCGTCCTGTTGTCTTTGACCTTCTCTGGTCCAGAAGTCGGACATGTCGGCAGGGTCAGGGGTACCATTCTTCTGAACCGGGGTTGGAGGCTTCTCGATCTCTCTTGCGGGTCTCTTCGGCAGGGCAGGTTTCTCTTCGTCTTCGGCGAGTAAACTTGGTGGGTCTTGCGGTAGCTTAGGCACAGTGATCAAACTTGTAAGGTAGCGCAGGTTGGAGCACTCGTAGTAGAACTTGATCAGGCGGTAGTGCTGACCATTGTATCGAGTCCGTAGGGGCTCCAGGGCATCATCGTCTCCAGTGGTGGTATGCATGGCTCTCAGCATGCTTGTGATGAACTTGTAGATGCCGTAGCTTTCCTGCACCAGTGGGACCAGCGCGGCGATTCTGCACTCATTGTTGTTTCCTCCTCTGAAATGCGAAAAGATGAGCTTTTGGAAGGTATCAATCTGATCTTGCAGGGTCATCAAGTCGGAGATGGTCTCGTAGCCTTCGTTGGGATCGTTGATGGACTTCAAACTGATGTACTCTTCATATTCGAACAAGCCGTTGAACTCGACGTGCTGTCTGTGGAAGGCGAGCTTCGCAAGGAGGAAGAAGACGTATTCTCGGATCAGAGGGCTGTAGCCGCGCAGGCCATCACCACCACCAGCACTTCTGGCGAGTGTCTCGATCCAGTTGACGTTCTGCTGTGCTTCGCGGACGACGACGGGATGACCCTCCTGCAGCACTTTGTGTATGGTGATCAAGGCCTTGAAAGTCTGGATCTCGTCGGCCATGACAGGCTGGACCTTCATGCCGGCCCAGAAGGACATGGAGGACTTGTGGTCCCAGGTGTAGACGATACATGCTCGGACGTGCTTTCGCTTGGGCGCAGTCTCCTCTATACTGGTCGCTTTGCGGATATTGATGGCAAGGTCGGCCTCAGTCTTGGACATGTCGACGTTTCTCGTGCCGCCGCCATAGCTGTTCATCTTTCCCGTTCCCCCAGTAGCAGATGGAGAAGCAGAGATGGCGTGATCTTGAGGTCCAACAGTCGTATCGAGGCCTGCCGGTCGAATGCAGCTCCTGCGCGCGAGACAGACAACAAATGGATCTTAGGTAGATATCCCAAGGCTGTGAATAACGGTCGTATGAGTAGACGTGACACGCGGCTGGGTCGGGGGACTGAGTGTTTCAGCAATACGAGCCAATCGACGGCTTTCTAGCTGGAATTGTGGTGCCTGAGGAAGTCTGACGCAAGAGTCCACCGTTGGCCTGCGGTCCAGCTCGAGCACACGCCAGCCGCCACAGAAGCCACTCTTGGCCGCCTACCATGCTCCATCGAGTATAGTTCTATTGCGGGTGAAGCTCTCATCTGTTTGAGTATGAGAAATGCAAAGCTTTCCCTTGAGCTGAGGGCAGGTCCGCCATTGCCAGTGTACTAGTACCAGGGCGCGTCGAACACGTCTAGCATGAGTTTTGCTGGTCGTTTATGTATATTGCACCACCACGCGCTACGGCGTCTTATGGAAGTTCATAGCCTGGTCGAATCCTCAACATTGCTAACAATTCACTATTTAATCCATCCCGCATACTGCTCCAGCAACAACATGGAGAAATGCAAGCACTTCAACTTACCAGTCCTGACCTTGAGCTCAGCGCTCTCCGTGATATCAAAGCCCTGCTTCTACATGTCCCGATCACTCTTCCTGCCCACAGTCCAAAAGACCGGCCTCCTCTGCAGATTGTTCAGCGTCGCCAACTTCATACTCTCCCTCCCATACTTGTCAACCAAACCTCTAGTCCAAGCAACATAGTTCTTCGCCAGACCGTCGTGGTACTCTTTGCGCACACCATCTCACTTCTTCACACTGCTTTTGCTAGCCACTTTCCAGATCGGCATGTTTCATGCTGCGCTTGCGGCGATTGTGTGATGATCAACTACATCAGGTTGCTGTTGCTTGATTGGAGTTCTTCAACAGATGCTAGCAGGTGCTTGGCCTCTGAGTACAAGGGAAAGGAGAGCGCACGTTGCTGGAACACAAAGCGCTTGACTGTTATTTGCTACCAATGCTTGTAATGCTATCTAGCACGGCTGCCATCTTAGAGGTCTAGCTGCATCGTAGCTTCGCGTGACATACCATGCCGACAGGAGTGAGACATATTGCTCGTCCGTGCTACGACTGACCGTATGCCAGTGACACGACATCGCTTCATGATGTCGCACGCCGGTCCTTCTTATGCCTTGTGCTCCTCGACAGGTGCAACATGCTCTCTGCAAGCGGCTTTTGCCTGCTCTCAGGAACCTCACTTTCCGTATACGGCAATCGAAGTCCAACTTCGCTGGCCGAGGAGTCTGTGCCTTTGGACAGGCGTTTGAGTGGCACTGTAAATACACATCACCAACCTGATAGTACGGTGCTGTACCACCGTGCTGGATTTGATGCTCCAATTGGACTTGATGATCCTCGACATGCCGGAGCAGAGATAACTGTGGCAATCTTGTCTGTCCTTTCGTGCTCAAGGAAGAATTTCGGGGCTTTTAATGTATGAACGGGTAACAAGACCAGATGTCATCATTGATGCTGATGTTGCTCCTGCCTGTCCCAGGGGGGCCGCCTGCTATAATAACTTATAATTGTGACTCCTCACAATTATAACCAGTCAACCCAGACATTTCACAGAAACGTGCATGGATCCAGTTCCTGCTCACGTCTTCGTAGTGTCCATTTCGAACCTTGATTTTGTTCTCCCAGACGTGCTTCCAGAACTACCGTATCACACCTCCAACACCAGCCCAGCCAAGCACGAACCCGCTTAATCCCTCTGTAAACAAGCCCCCACCCAGCCAAACGTCCTTCCACGCACCCACTCTTTTCCCCTCTCCAGTCTTCCCGCCGACACCCGGCACCACACTCCCAGCGAAGTACGACTCCGTCTCGCCCTCAATCAACAAGAAATAGAACAGTGAAGATATCAGCTGTTGTGAGATAAAGTAGAAGAGGAACCCGCCGACAGATTCGAGACCTAATATGCCTGCTGAGATGCCGAGGAAGAGGGAGGATATGCTGCGTAGGTTGGAGAGCATGCGGGTATTATGTTGCAGGTTTTCTGGAACCAGAGGGTAGAGAGCGTAATGGGTTTCTTGGAGAGTTGGCGGCATAATTGCTGGTGCAGGCTGTTGTGCTTTGTTGTACTAGTAGTGTTGCTGTCCCAGTGTGGGGCTCGCGCGGTGAGTGGTTGTTTTCCCAGTGAATAGTGTGCCGGCAGGATCGATGTATGTATCTGCTATAGCGTGTTGAGAGACCTGGTGTGCAAGGATCTGGTGTGACAAGCGTTTGCTGAAGTCCGGGACGCTCTTAGACTGCTGTTAACGTTCAGTTTCGTAGAAAGCTGAAGTTGCGACAACATGATCTGCCTGAGGCCATTCCTACTGTGGTCTAGGAGATATGCTATTCATGCCTGAGGCAGCAAAAGATGTGCCCTCGCCTAACCTGCCCTAGACGGAGCTGCGCAGCTAGAACTTCAAAGCTCAACTTCAAGGTACGTCAAGCTTAGGAGACCACGACTTTCGCGAGCATCTATTCACACAAAATGGCGTCCCGACTGGCCAGAAGCGCTGTCAGTACGTGATGCTCCTCTGCTCGCTTCGCACAACTTCGAAAATACTAACAAACCGTCCAGGCGCCACGAAACTCCGACCAACTCTCTCCCCCCGAGTCCTCCCCTCCCTCACAACCGCCCTCTCCCAACATAGATACCAGTCCAACGTACCAACCGAGGACCCCAAAAAGCGCGCCCAGACCATCATCGATGCTCTCCCTGGCAACTCGCTCGCTTCCAAGACCGCCATCCTCTCTGCTGGAACCGGTACCGCGGTCTGGGCAATCAGCAACGAGCTCTATGTTCTGAACGAGGAATCTGTCATCGCTTTCTGTTTACTCACTGTTTTCTACGGTATCTTCCAGTATGGTGGGCCCATGTACAAGGAGTGGTCCGACAACACTATTCAGAGATTCAAGGACATTTTGAACACGGCAAGGAAGGGACATGCTGAGGCTGTCAAGACCCGTATTGAGGATGTGAAGCCACTGTCCAACGTGGTGGACATCACCAAGGACCTTTTCGCTGTTAGCAAGGTGCGTTCTATCGGTGCGTAAGTCTAGAGAAGACGCCATGGCTAATGCTTCCGTGAACAGGAAACCGCCAAACTCGAAGCTCAGGCTTTCGAACTCGAACAGAAGACTGCCCTTGCCGCCGAAGCAAAGGCCGTTCTCGACAGCTGGGTACGATACGAGGGTCAGGTTAAGGTGCGACAACAGAGGGAATTGGCCGACAGCATTATTTCCAAGGTCGGCAAGGAGTTGGAGAACCCCAAGTTCTTGCAACAGATCCTGCAGCAGAGTGTGGCAGACGTCGAGAAGGCTCTGCAGCAGAAGCCAACTGCTACTGGCTCCCAGTAGGAAATTAAAACATGTGTCAAGAAGATGCGGACCGGCGATGTGGACGTCCGCTGTGTAAATAAGCTTGAGACGAAGCAGGACGTTAGATCTTAGATCACCTGCACGCCAGCGAAAGGTTGTGGCCTGGTATACACTCCGAATGTATTCCATTTGTTCAGTCCTTGACAGCTCTCGAGCCTTCTCGAACGTCACCGCGAGACGATGCTAACCGCCGTTCAGATGCGTCGACCACCATGGGGCTAAACGCATAGTTTCATAAGCCCAAATTCAGCAGTGTCCCAGCTTCTCCTGCTGCCCAGGGTCCCTGCCACACTCCTCTCACTCGACCTGTGCAACGCTTCTGGCAGATCATTCAGCTAATCCTTCAAGCCTTATCCTGCCCTCACCCGTGGCTAACCAGTTACCACACCGGCATTCCCACGACTCCCGCACAATCCCACCAGTCTCTGGCAATTTCGCCATCCGATCAACGACATACAGCCAAACGTAATATAGCCAGCAATCTCGGCATTGGTCATCCATATCTTCAAAAGCGCCGACCCATGCCTTCCGATACATGATGGCGGTAACATCGAGCCAACGTCTGCAAGTATCGGCTAGAGCGTGAAAGTTGTTGGTTCTAGAACTGTCGTATCCACAGGAGTAGACGACGTACTCGAAGACTATGAGCAGAACTTCGTTGGAAAGATCGTGTATGTACGTCATGGTTGGATCGCTGTTGGCCGCTCCGCTATTGATGTGAGCAATGTGCTACAAGAGAGTCGCCGCTACTCACGTCCAATGGCTTATATGCTAAGGCTGACAGCGTTGGGCAAAAACATGTAATGTTCAAAGGGTTGAAGTGTAAGCGCGAAAGGGTGGGAAGGTCAATGCCGAGCAAGGCCAGCTGCATTATTTCACAAGGCAAAGACACGATGCTTCGTTTTCCTCTCTCATCGCAACTGCCTGTCGACGGGCTAATCAATGTTTATGCCTCTGGTTTACTCAGCCCAACCCTGGCGCGACTGCCAAAACGTTAGGTCCAGCATGGCATTAGCACACCATCAATCGAGGAACCTCCAGGTACTACCCGGTGATTCATCTGGGCCACTCCAAAGCTTTCTTCGACAACGTACGTCTACACATCGGTCGCCCAGCATCTGTGACATATTCTTGATCTTGATCTGGGAATTGCATATATTTCTGCTCTAACATAGCCTAAAGATTAGGCGAAGTCAGCGTCGCCAAATACCGTTCACACGGACGATCAATACAGCAAGGGTTATTTGAAGGAGGAGTCTCGAAATCCATAATATCTGAGTTAGTCGAACAATGTGGTGGCTGAACCATGACTGCATTGAGAACGAGCGGTCGTGTCTCCTAGCTCTTGCGTCATCCACCTAGCTTCCCAACTCATCATAACACGATATCCACACGGTGTCTGGTCATTGACCACTCCTCCTAGTCGTGCCCTCCTCATGTCTTCACCTCCAGCCACCAACCGCCTTATATCGACCCCCAAGCAGGGCGCACCGCCGCAGCAATCCATGTGCTTGCCATGATGCTTCCAGAGACCTTACGTGATTTGCTCCCTAATCCTGTGCGTGGCATGCTGCGATCGCGCCTCCGCATTGCTTCCTAGCCCGCTCCCAGTATATCTCGAATGCAGTATCCCGAAAGTGCTTCCGGATTACTGCGATGCTGAAGAGCCGAATGAGGTTGTTCTCGCTCGCGGGCGAACCCTCGGCACAGATTTAGCGACGGATCTAGAGGAGAACATGCGTTGGTTCCTTTCCCAGCTGTCCGCTTCGGTCAATTCCTTCACGCTGAAGCTTCACAAGTAATATACAATTTCCATCTTCTCCCACCAGTTTCCCCGCGCAACCCCGACGAGCCCCGGTCTCTTTCTCTGGCCTTGCCGGTAGATGTCGAAGGCGAGCTCGAACCACGGCTGGCGGACCGTTAATGCGTGCACCAGTGACGAGCCGTAGAGGTCTTCTACAGGTCCACCTACGAGAGCACGTAGGCCGTGAGAAACTTGGAAGAGAAACTTTGAAGGCAGGTCGTTGATATGAATCATGTTGAGTCTTGACTAGGTGTATTTGGTATGTTTCGAAACGGTGGCGCCTCGTTGTGAACTGTAAAGACAGCATATGGAAGAAGCACAGGCCGCTCTGAAAACCGCAGATCATGAACAGACAATCAACATATCTTATCCACGCTTTAAACTGATTTGTTAGTTCATCTCTCATCACACAACCAGATACTTCTCCGTGATCGCCCTGGCCTTTTCACTGTTACCATTGAGCGCATAGAGTGTTGACATGGCGTAAGCAGCTTCCATAGTAAACTCCTCGCCCTCTTGCTGCTCTGTGTCTTCCTCCGCATGCTCCTCGTCCTCACCCGAAGCATTCCTAGCTCGATCGGCCAGATCGAGCACTCTCTGATAGCCTCTCATGCCCAGATCGGCCATGCCCAGCATTTCCCAGCACCGCGCCTTGTTGAACTCGACCTCACGCTTGATCAGGTCTACCACCTTCGTCTTACTGTACACATCTACGCCATCTGTTCTGGCTCTTTCCGCTTTTGCATCGATCTTTTCAGCCCACTTGATCCTCTCCTCCTCATACTTTCCAAACCAAGCCCATCCCATGAGAGCATAAGAATGTCGATTACCAACCTGCCGCTTGAACAGTTCGTGCAGATAGCAGAACGCTAGACTCAATAGCACCACACTGTTACTCGGGTCTAGGCTATAGGCTCGGTACAGATATGAAAGTGCATTTGGGAAACTGCCGGAAGACATCATGATATGTGAGTAGAGCACGAACAGGACGACATCCATCTCAGTAGGTGTGTAGGCTTTGACGGCAGCGCTATCAACCAGCCGGTCATGGCGACTTGGAGAATTTGCAGCGATATCGTCGGCATCTGGAGCTTGTTCTGTCTCATTATTATTGACTGTCGTGGGAGTCGCGGTCTTGTCCTTGTCAGCAGCGGGTTGCTTCGCGACCTTCCTGAGCTCTTCTCTGTGTCGACGCATAAAAGGTGGCACACCACCTTCAGATCCATCGACATTGTAGTCAGCTGGAAGCATTTTGTCCAAGCTCATAAGCTGGCGAAAGACGAATTTCTGATTCGGACCTCCTTTGAAGACTGCACCTTCCAGCTGCCCGGCTTTGCCACCGGTCACGTTCGGGAGTTCATTGACCATGTTTATGGCGCTGTATAACCGGTACGTGTCTGTACAGAAGGCATATTCTCGCATGAACCACCGAAGGACGGTGTTGTATAGTGTCAAGTCATCACCAAGGGCAAGACAACAAGCGAGGTAGCAAGAGTAGATCGTGAGCATGCTTTGCGGATGGTGGTGGAAAACGTTGCACTCGATTGCCGCGTTTATGACTGTGTAGCAGTCAGTTTGGCTGTCGGCGCTGTTGGAATTGGCATGGAGCAAGGCGAGCTCGAGAAAGACGTCTAGCCAGGCGGCGAAAGGGATGTCGCAGTACTCATCTGGGAGGCCGTGTGGCACAATGCGCATGTGATTCGTATTTGACGGAAGTGGCGTGAGACTTGCCCGGCAATGGTAGGAAGCAGAGTCGTGCGCGTCACTCAAGTCACCTGAAGGACCGGCAGCTGGGGTCGCGGGTCGTGGCTGTGGATTGTGGACAGTGTAACCCTCGAATCTTTTATGTCTTTCTTTTGGATAGAATGGCACCACGGTGCGGAAATCATCTGCCATCGCGGCTGCACAGTCGATCCATACCCCCGTCGAAACCTCGTCGCCTTCCCTCATTGCAGCTTGGTGATTGAGGAGAGTCTTGTAAAGTTGTTGCATTTCCTGGTAATGCTTGGCGGCGTTTTCCTGGCTAGGTCCCTTCCGCTTCAGTGCCTTTGCCTTCTCTGCCTCGGTTTTCCGTGGCCGTCCAGGCTTCTTCGGTATCTTGATAGGTTTAGCATACATTGGGGGCTCTGCATCTGCAGGCACGGTTGCAGAAGCGGCTTCGAATTCGGGTGGTAGAGATGGGGATGGTTGCGAGTCAGCTGGCTCAGACTCGGGTTCTTCGGTGACCGGTCTGGGGACGTACTTGACGAACTTCTTTGAACGTTTCAAACGCGGTCCTCTGGTAAATTTGAGGTCATCTGGCACTTTGCCCGGGGCTCTGCCCCGGCCCTTGGGCATCTTGAAGGCGTTTTTTAGGGCTTTCTCCGCAGCCTCTCTTGCAAGTCTCTGTTCTCGACGCTCGTACTTTCGATTCATAGTTTGTGGAATCATACTTTGAGCCATGACAACAGCCTCATTGCCGTACTTGATAGCCATGTTTCGGTCGCCCATATCCCGGTACAGCTTCGTGAGCTGAGTCTTTGCTTCGAGGCTATTCGAATCCAGTTCTAGGACTCGTTCATAGCAAGCGATGGCTTTCTCCTTCTGGCCACAGACATAGCAGCTTGCCGCCATGTCAAGCCAGAACTCCAAACCCAGATCAATGTCAGCATTGTCTAGTGCTGTATAGAACTGCAGCGCTTGCTCATGCTCTTTAGCATCGTGGAGCGCTTTGGCAATCTCGTAGAAGGTGTCATTGTATTCTTCGACCAGCGATTCCTCCCCTTCAAGATCTGGTTCGAGCCAGTCGAAATGAGACTGCGCCTCTTCTCGATCATTCAGTTTCAGTCTCAGGATCCCAAGCTTGCCTCTTAGGTCCAGTGGGAGAGCTTCTCCGTATTGCTGTTCTGGGTGCACGTTCGGTTCAAAACGAGCTTCTTGCAGTCGCCGAGGGTAGTGGTTTTGATCGAACTCTCTATCATCCTCGATGTGCTCCTCCCAGTAATTTTCATCACCACGACCAGTAAGTAAGCGGGAGAGCCTCTTGAGCATGACTATGGCATTCGCGGTTTCACCTGCTTGCACAAGCAAATCGACATAGACCCCTATATCCTGCCAAGTGTAGTGATCCTCCTCCGAGATGCCTACATTCTTGTAGTGGTCAAAGTGATCTTCGTAGACAATTCTTGCCTTGGGCAGGTCTCCGAGATCCTGACACAGTTTTGTGAACTGTGCTAGGATAGACGAATTGTGTGGGTCGCTTTGTAGCAAAACATCAAAGTCGCCAAAAGCCTTGTTCCATGCACCAATTATCCGAGCGCATTCAGCACGCTGAAATCGCGCATCCATATCCTTGGGGTCTTTTCGCAGAATAGCTCCATAGCAGTACATTGCCCGTTCGACTCTCTTCTGGTAGGACTCGTCTGCGACGTTCAAGATTCTGTCGGCAATCGTTCGCCACAACTCCACATCGTTCAGATGAGCATGCAAGCCCACGATAAGAGCATCCATTCCTGCGTCAACATCACCTCTCGCGAAGTGTATATCAGCCAGCAAACTGTGAGCGGCAAAGATTTCTGGATTGATGCCAATGGCTCGAAGAACCAGTCTCTGAGCTTTCTCAACTTCGCGCTTCTCGATGAAAGCATCAAGTGCCTCATTATACACTCTGATGAAGTCTTCTCCAGGATCTATAACGGTTCGTGGCCCCCGGATTTCGCCCTTCCTCCGCCCCCTGGGCCTTTCCCCCTTGGTCTTGCGACGTTTGCCTGGCGGTGATGCATTCCCTTGCTGTGGGATCGCAGCCACAGCAGTACGCTTCCGTCCTCTCCCAGGCCGTCTCGCCCCCAGCGCTTCTTCAAGGTCGGTGTCATCAGCGTCGGACTCAGCTTGGACGGGGAAGTTCTCCTGTGATATCTGATGATCGGCTGGAGGAGCGTGAAAGAGTGGCTGAAAATCGACAACATGGTCGGCTTGGTGAAAACTCTGTCCTAAATTATCATTAAAAGCTTGAGCTGTTGGTGTGTCGTCTCTAAACTGAATTTCTTGAGGCATCATTGGGAGTCGCTGAGTTGGAAAGCTATCCGACCATGGTGAAGTGTTCTTAGCATCATCGAATAGCACATCCTGGCTGTGGAAGGGCTGATGGACAGGCGCAAAGCTGACTCGATCTAGAGCGCTCTGAGATGGGTTCCATGAGCTCGAGTGGGCCAAATCATCATAATAGCTGTCCCTCTCCTCTGAGGCCGAGATCATGGGCTGGACTTGCTCCTCATGGGCATCCAACTGGCCAGAAGGTATTCGAGACGGGGAGCTCACGGAGTTTGACCGAGCACGTTCCGTGTGGCCAGATGTGGTTGGCGGTGCATAGGCCGGATGGTGGTTGAGCAAGTATTGGTTGAAGGCAGGCGACGAGCGCAACGACGCTGGCGATGTGTCTCGAGTCGACGTGTCAAAGAGGAAAGAGGCAGGAGCTCGAGGCAGCTGATCTGGTTGCAAAACTGGTATGTGCGATAGCCATCCAGCAGTAGTCGTAGGTGGAGGCGGAAGTCCATCGCGACGGTTTCTGTCGCTGCCACCGTCTGACTGCTGGCGGTCCTGGTCCTCGCTGAATCCCCCATTCATCGTGAGCGTGCGCTAAGGTGATAGTTCTTTGATCTGTCAACCCCCGGTCTCATAAGGATAATCGTTTTGGTCTTCGTCTTCGGGCATGACAATCGTCGTGATCAAGTGTAAGTGATGCAGACGGCTCACCGTTCACTGTACATTCTTCCGTTCGTGCTTAGCTAGAGTATTGTGTCATTGATAGTGCTCGCTTCAAAATGTTGACGACGTCGTGCAAATTATTGCTACCTACAGTGACTACCTAGACTTTCTGCTGGAAGAAAAGCCGGCCACTAAGTTGAGGCTAGAGCTGACCAATAAGCCATGTGGCAATACGCCCGGAGAGCTCTTGCCAGGGGTTTTCAGCCCTGCCTGAACAGCACTAACGGCGCCTAAGACAGCCGCGAGTCAGCTTTCGGGTTAGCGGCAGTCACCCTCAAGCGGTGCTGCAAGCAGTTGGAGGAGCTAAACGACGAACACACCAGTCTTTGTTTCATCTTGTCCTGAGGAAGGTTTTGCTTTTCAGGCAGTTGGCTCGTCCTTCCTGTTATGTCTCCCTCACATTACTAGCCTGTACCTTTACCCCATATCTGAGCTTGGCTTCGTTGCCGCCGACCAGTGTGACAGAGAGGCCATCCGAGACATTGGGGCCCACAGATACTATTTTCTGGCTAGGCGGCCGCACCAGAAAGGACCCCAGGACTCCTCCATCAATCTCACACCCTGGCATCCTTCTTCGCGAGTGAACGCTTGTCTACGTCCCTGAAATCCATTGGACTGGCTCCTTGGATCCTTTGTCGACGCCGAAGTCTGATCAGGCCTTTCTTCATATCTAATAATGATCTTCTAGCTTAAGTCCTTCTGATAAACATACACCAGCAGAGCTGAGAACCGCCAGGACGACCTTCGCTGCTTTACACCCTTTCGGCTGGTCCAATCGCCCCTCATTTGTGACAGCAAGACAAGATGGCCAGCAATATCATAGGAAACAGGAACAGCACTCCTGAAGCTTCCAAGCCCTCGCTGCGAGGACTTCCGTCTCGAGCTGTCGGCGCTCCTAGCAATCTACGATCATCTGCCGATATGTCCTCGTTCACGTCTCCTCTGTCTGCCCGCAATATACGCCCAGCTTCAGAAGTACTATACAACCAGCAATCTCAGCAGAACGCGCAGGACGATTCTGGCAAGCTTGGTGAACAATGGATACAAGACATCGAACAATACGAGGTTATGCTGGAAGAGATGGCCGCCGCAACGCTCGATTCGGACTTCAAGGATGAGCTGAGTGCCATCGAGCAGTGGTTCCATGTTCTCAGTGAAGCAGAGAGAACTGCTGCAACGTACGCTCTGATTCAGCAGACCACCCAGATGCAGCAGCGATTCTTTGCGCAAGTGTTGAACCAGATGTCGAGGAGCCATCCAATCTCGGGCGTGCTCTCCCCAGCAAACTTTGGCGAGAAAGGTTAGCTGAAACGAAGAAGGTCAAGGTGAAGAGCAATTTACTGATGAGCATGGCAGACCCAATGTCCAGCCGAATGAGCGATGCGATGGCCAAACTAAGCATGGAGAACTCGCGCAACTCCATGTCAAGAGCACCCGTCTCTCCCGCAGGCGGCAAGAGAAATTCACAAGTCGACCCTTCGGCTATCAGCGCCATGTTTCCGGATGCTGCAGCTGCTATCGCTCAACAAAAGGCAGAGTATGCGCAACAGACGGGCAACCCCATCCCACACCGTAATAGCCAGGCCATCGGCGACCGTCTATCTGTGCCAGGACCGGGAATGTCGGCTTCGAGAGATTCCAAGTCCGAGAGCATGAGCCAGAACTGGAGGCAAGCAGAAGGTCCCCAGTCGCTCAACCGGCCCAGGTCGTCGGACAGATCAGCTCAACCACCCATGGGACAGTTCTCACAGCCTCCGCCATCGGCAGGCCTACGCTCTCCTCGGCCGTTGGGCTCGCAGTCAGGAAACATTACAAGCACAACTCTCGAAGCCCCCGAGCAGCCTATCTCATCCATACTGTCCCCATATAACATTGGCAATCAAAGCTGGGCTTCGATGTCCAACACACCCATGGTGCCGAACTTCAACATACAGCAATCTCAGGCCCAGAGCGACATGATTGCGAATGCCACTGCCATGAAGCTGGCAGCCCTTTCCACCGTGAACAACAGAATCGCGCTCGATGACGTCAAAAAATACAGAAGGTCGCGGTCCAATGAGCCAAAGACGTCTCCGGGCCAGCCTCCGGTGTCACCAGGCTTGCAATCTACTGGTATTCCTGGCATCAATACGATCATGGTTAACGACCAAGGTCAAGTTTTGAACGGACAGCAGATTGCTGCTCTCCAAGCACAACAAATGGCTGCAGCGCAAGGCAGGCGGTCAAGGCCAAGCTCCCCGGGCTTCGCTATGCAAGGTGGAATGGGCGGGGCACAATTCTCTGCCCCACAACACAACGGCTATCTGGCGGCCATGGATGGCAACCCAATGATGCTCAACCCGGGCATGGGCGGATTGATGGCAGGGATGGGACAATTTGGTGGAGGTGAAGGATATTTGTCCGACCACTCTGAGATGCAGCGAGGTCGATCACCTCGAGGACGACGTGGTAGCTCCAAGCCGCCGGAGGACCCGACGGACCCGAAGCTGCTAGGAGACATTCCCACCTGGCTTCGGTCGCTTCGACTGCACAAGTACACGGATAATTTGAAGGACATGAGTTGGGAAGATCTCGTTCAGCTTGACGACAAAGGTCTTGAGGTTCGTGGCGTCAACGCCATGGGTGCAAGAAACAAGATGCTCAAGGTACGTCGGTTTCAGCGATCTATGCGCCATCACTAACATTCTACCCAGGTCTTTGAGCAAGTGAGAGAAGCACAAGCAGATGGTAAGCTTTAGACAAGTGCCGGATGCGGATCGAATACCCTTGGAAAATGCTCCTCCAGTAACGACGAGGCAGCACGAAGCGTTGCCAGCGACGTGAATGCCAGTGACGCAGGAAGGTACCGATTTAAATGGATTCAGACTCCGAAAGGCAAATTGAAGAAGGTGCTGTGCACTGAGGCCACTGCCCTGTGAGATCGCGGTAATGCATAATGGAGATTGAGCGTATCTTTAAGCATGCCTGCACCAAATATTCTGGCAAATTTTTCAGATCTGCGATAACTAGCTGAATCGATTCCTCTCAAACGGAAAGTCATCTGGTCCATACCACAACTGCTTATCGCCGTGCCCGAAGTACTTTTTGTAGGTATAGAAACAAGAAATTGATGCCTTTATGCCTTACAGTCTGGTGGGGAAAGTCAATCTAGCATGCCAGTCTGGCTCGAGAGCCACTGGCAGTGCACTGCAGGTGAAAGTGGAGCGACATTTCGAGGCTGAAACTCGAATCTGTCCTCCTCGTCGATAGTCGTCGCACCTAGCCCACAACCAGCCATCATGCATAACTCGGCCTGAGCATTCTTGTAGCTGTAGTCACAGATGCGGCGGAATAGATAACACTTGCCTGCAGCGTCATTGCTGCCCACGCTCACTATCGTGAACATGAACGGCTCTTACGAGAAACACGGGCTCGACGACGATGCATTTGGAGACAAAGGTTCCTCAGGCCTGCGAACATTCGATGCCTTCCCCAAGACCAAACCAACATACACCTCAGCAACCGAACGAGGCGGCAAATGGACGGTGGTAATAAGCCTGCTCTGCGCAACCCTCACGATCTTCGAATTCCAAACATGGTGGGCAGGGGCCGAAACTCACCACTTCTCCGTCGAACAAGGCGTAGGCCATGAGCTTCAGCTCAACCTCGACGTCGTGGTCGCCATGAAATGCAGCGACATCCACGTCAACGTGCAAGACGCAGCCATGGACCGCATCATCGCTGGCGATCTCCTCACCCGCGAAGATACGAACTACCTCGCCTGGCAGCAGCGCGCAAGCAGCAACAAGGGCCACTACACTGCCAACACTCAGGGCAAGAATTTCGACTCATTCGCACAAGGCACCGGCGACCTACGCCGTAAGCACGCACAGGAAGAAGACACACATGTCCAGCATGCCCTCTCGCACATGCGTGAGTCGCGCTCGAAACGCAAGTTTGCACGCGCTCCGAAACTGAAGCGAGGCGAGGCGATCGATGCCTGCAGGATATACGGAAGTCTCGAAGGGAACAAAGTCCAAGGCGACTTCCACATCACGGCCCGGGGACACGGCTATCTCGAGCCTGGTGGACGCAAGCATCTCGATCACGCAACATTCAATTTCAGCCACCATATCAACGAGCTCAGTTTCGGCCCGCATTATCCCAATCTTCTCAACCCGCTGGACAAGACGAGTGACTCTACCGACAAGAACTTTTACAAATTCCAGTATTACCTGTCCATCGTCCCTACCATATTCACGAAACGGCGCGTCAGTACTAAGAGCGGCGCACTGGATCCAGCGGCGATCCCGCAACCCGCGACTCTGGACCTGACGCCGCAGGACATGAAGAAGGTCAAAGCAGGCGAGATACCCAGCCACATCTCGAATCCGAAAGCAGGGCGAGACAGCAAGAGTATTTTCACCAATCAGTATGCGGCTACCAGTCAGAGCAGGGAGGTGCCGCATCAGGTCATCCCTGGCATCTTCTTCAAGTATGATATTGAGCCGATATTACTTATTGTAAGTGCGCAGAGGAGTGGATTTTGGGCATTGCTGGTGAGGCTGGTCAACGTCATCTCGGGGATTGTGGTCGGAGGTGGATGGATCTTTCAGTTGACGGAATGGGGGAGTGATGTCGTGAGGAAAAGGAGGAGGGGAACCGGCGAGGGCGTTTTGCATGGGAGGATGGGGAGCGGCGATTACCAGGGTGAAAAGTTTGGGTAAAAGTCTGACGATGAGGAGGACGGGGAATTGGTTGGCATGTGGCGTCACAATAGAATTACGATTGAACTCTTCTTCCGTGTATCTGGACACCATGGCACATCTATGCAAGAGATGGCTCTTTCTTGTCTCACGTTTCATCCTCCACAACACTCTCGGTAAAGCTGACGATAAGACAGTGCCGTATCTGAGCTTCCACTTCCTTTGCTTGGTGATTGTAAAGTTCCTTACGGATACAAGATTGAAGTCAAATCATTTGTACCTGCGAGACAAGAGGGAGATGGTGCTCTCTAGCTTCTTGCCCACAGCAGGTCTATCTTAGCACCGAGAGCTGTATACTCGTGATGGAGTTGTTGTGAGGTTCTTTCTAGATCAGTTGAGGTTGCATGCTACGGCCGAGCGGTTGTCAGCTGAGCGATTACCAAGCCAATATATGAGTCGTTGGGCAGGTGAGAGCAAGTGAGCCTGTCTCAACAGGGGCTAAGTCAGGGGACGGAAGCACGCTAGAAGGCCAGAAAATCACCGAAAATGCTTGGCCTGGCGATCGCTCGGCGGCTTTCAATGCCAGTAAAAACGCCGCGGACCCTGTTTGCTTTCATGTGCAACATGCAGTGCTGAATGTCAGGAAGTGACAATTTTATCTTTGTCGCCACGATCCCGTCATTGTGTTCGTGTTGTGCTGGCTGTGGGACGTGCTAGAGAAAGTTCCACGTCAGTCGCATCAAAGAGAGACAATTGACAGCCCTATGCGCTTACGGCGTGAGCATACCGCCGTGTGGAATCAAGACGGCGTGACTACAAAATTTTCTCAGCAGGTACGTAGTAGCAGGGGACGTCCATGCTCAAGTTTTCCATGTGCAAGATCTCTCATCGTTGTAAGAGACACTCGTCCTATGGTTTGATCAGCACCCGACTCGACGTGTTTCTTAGCTAAGCCGTGGCCTGTTTTCAACCTCGAAAGCCAAACTCTCATCATTTCACGCTTACTCGCAATTGTTTTCCGAATCTGCGGGGATCTGTTCGCTTAGCACCAACAACATCCCCACACAGCTCAACTGTGGTTCCGCGGCTCGGCCTCCCATCTGGCACAGCTTGACAGTAATCTCTGCGGCAGTCAAGGTACTAGCAAAGGCGCCGTCCCCAACCGAATCGCCAAAGCCAGGGGACAATCACGTGCGGACCACGCTTTGGATAGATACATGCCTGTGTTACCGGTACGTCATTACTGGCCGCTGGTCTGCACCCCTGCAAGCCTCATGCACACTTTAGCGACAGGCTCGGGCTCCCCCTCCTCGTCCCACACATATGTATGCTTCAAATTTGCGACTGTGATGTTGGTTGCTAGCTAACACTATCACCCCACCAGCGGCGTCCTGAGCCCAGACCATATCATCGAGCAGCAACGACGTCGGACGTGCTGTGCAATGGTCGTCCCAAGTCCAAGATGCCGGCCCAGACAGTTCACCTCCCCAATGGACAAACGTATAGCATCACCCCCATCTTTGGCGGTTTCACCTTCAGAAGCAACGACCTCGACATCCACCACTCGGCCAGTCCGCCTGGCTGGACCGTGAACCTCTCGACGGAAGATGCACTCGACGAGGACGACGAGCGCACAAGGAGGAGAAGCAAGGTCTACATTGGAAGAGGAGAGGAACCGCCGGAGCCCAAAGATCACAAAGTCACCATATCACACCGCTTTACTCGCCCAACTCTACAGAACGACTCCCTCTTCATCTCCTCCGTCTCGGTGCCCTCGAGCAGCGACTTCAAGACCCCAGCCTCCCCCTCACGCCATGTCGCAATGATGCTCTGGGCCACCCTCTGCTGGTACTTCCATAAAGACCCTCCCTCACCACATCTCACCACAAGCGCCTCGGCCGAAACACCCGAATCTGGCCGGCCAAAGGGCGACTGGCGTGTCAAGATTCGCAAAGAAGGAATCTTCAAGACCCGCAACGTCCTGCCCAAACTCGAGCGCATGGGTCTAATCACGAGCGAAGACTCCACCGTGGGTACAGAAACCGACCCTCGCAGCTCAGAAGGCTGGACAGAGTGCTTCGTCTCCCGCCGTGCTTTTTGGCAAATCGACCCGCGCCTCTTCCTCTTCACTCTCGCCCCAGTCCACCATAGTCCGCACCCATCACAATCTCCCTTCACCTCACGGCCAGCGAGCCCAGAACGAGGCCAAACAGGCAATCACTCTCGCGATTCACCCCGACCAACAATGAACTCTGAGGCGTCCGCCTCGATTCTCCACGACTTCTTTTCAAATCCTGGCGTATCCTCCCCCGGCGGCCCCTTCACCTCAGGCTCCCATCTACCCACCTACTACCCGGCCCCGCCGACTCAATACACGTTCAGCAACAATATACGCCACCCAATTCGTCCCAAACCTCCACGTCAGGGGGAAACATTTTACAATCGCTATATCCCCAGCCTGGACTCCTGGCTCTCCTTCCGCGTCCCGACCCTCTCCCCCAAACCTATCCCCTACTACGGCCCCGACGCGCCAAGGATGGCACCCAACACCAATCACAACGTCGCCAACGCTGCAAGCGGCCTGAATGCGAGTAGCATCAGCGTCGCGACCCTCCCAACCCTAGCAAACTTCTCCGAACGCCTCTCCGACGTTGAGTTACTGAACAAGTGGATGAACAATGAACGCGTCGCCGCCTTCTTCGGCGAATCTGGCCCCCTCTCCCATACCAAATCCTTCCTCTCCAACAACCTATCCTCGCGCCACTCGTTCCCCGTCTTCGCATGCTGGGACGGCCGGCCCTTTGGCTACATGGAGATCTACTGGGTCAAAGAGGACAGATTAGGGACCGCCCTTGGTGGCGCCGTAGGCAATTGGACCAGGGGTTTCCACCTTCTCGTCGGCGAGGAAGAATTCAGAGGCAAACACAGGCTGATGGTGTGGTTGAGCAGTATTGTCAACTGGTGTTGGTTGGCCGATAGCAGGACCGATGTCGTCATGTTGGAGCCGAGGATTAACAACGAGAAGTAAGTCCATCCATCCCGTCCATGCCTCGCCTTGGACCCATGGTCTAGGCACAAGGCGGCCTTTTGCTTTGCGCATCATCGCTGACTCATTGTCGCAGATTCATACAGTACCTCCAGGACGCTGGCTTCTACAAGCAGGGCGAGGTGGCGTTCCCGCATAAGCAGAGTGCCGTCATGAAGATTGATCGGGACAGTTGGGAGGCGCCTTATATATAGCGTGACGAGCGGCACGTTTGATGTGATTGGGTTCATTTCGCGCGAGAAAACTCGTCTTAATTCTGCTGCTCTTTGTGCCAGATGGTCTCTATCAAGCCCCCGTGGTCTGGGTCTACCTTGGTCAGACTATCTAGATATACTCTTTGTGTCTCAAAATCTAAAATATCTAGCTGCCTATCTAGTCAGAGGCTTTTGAACTTCGCACACATCCTCTTCTTCTCGCTGTTAGACATTGTCTCGGTGGCCTGGCTATCGTATGCCTCTAGCCCGTTCTAGTCTGGTCCGCTGGTTTCCTCGCGTGCATCGCTACGGGTCCCACCGCACAGCCGGACTCGGATGGTCCACGCCTCCACGCCACTGTGGTCTCCCGCCTCACTCAGGCCTTGATGTTCTCAAAACTAAACGTCGGCTTCCCGGGCTCAGCATTATACGCCACGCCCGGCAGATCCTTCACGTCCGCGGCCGCCTTGACGACCTCGATCTCCTGACAGCCGGACTGCTTCTTCACGCCGCGCAACATCTCGTGCAGGGTTGCCGCCTCGTCGAAGGGGATCTCGCGCTCCGTCAACGCCGCCTCGTCGCCCCCGAGCACCTTCTTCCGGAGCTCCTGCACAAAAGGCATGACCTTCTTCATCTCCTTGCCCGCCGTCTTCGCCACGGTCTGGTTGACCGCCTTGTCGTCGGCCAGGGTCGAGTTGGCGAGCGCCTCTCGCAGCAGGTCGACGTATTTGTCTTGCCAGGCCGGGAAGGCCTCGGCGTAGAAGATGGTGAGTTTCTTGGGCTGGCGCGGGTCGAACGTTGCGGCTTTGCCCTTGGCCATCTTGCGGCCGGCTTGGGCTTCGGCTGAGGTGATGTTTGAGGAAGTGGATTTAATGTATTCTCTCTGCGCGGTGAGGGCTTTGTCTGCCTGGGGAACGTCGGGCCAGCGGGCGTTCTGGATGGATGTGGGCTTGTGCAAGACTTCGAGGTACATGTATTCTGCCCAGTGGGGGGCGATGGTGCTGATGAGCAGAGATTGAAGCTCGACGTATCGCAGGATCAGGGGGCGGGACATGGGGGTGCCGGCGTTGAGGCAGGATTCGCGGTAGAAGTCGCGGGCGGACTGGAAGTCGTAGAGTGAGGATTTGAGGGCGAGTTTGTAGTCTGTGTTCGCGTAGTGGGCGTATGCTTCGTGGACGAGGAGGTTCATTTCGTCTTCGAAGAGGGTGTCCCAGAGGACTTTAGGGTCATTTTCGGTGCGGAGGGACTTGTCGGCGACTGTTTGCTCGATCCATTCTTTTAGGATGTACATCCGCATGATCGCGGCGTTGGCGCCTTTCTCTTCAAAGTTTGCATCTTCCATACCATCGCCTGCATCGGCTAAAGCTATCCTGGTTGCGTCTGCGCCGAATTTGGCGACCGCTTGGGTAATGGTCAGGAAATTGCCGGTCGACTTCGACATCTTGTCACCGTTCAGGAGCAAGTGACCATTCGATCGAACTGATTTTGGCCAGTACTCTCGCGGGAAGAGCGCTGTGTGGATATAGAGGAAGAAAGTGAGATGGTTCGGTATTAGATCTTTTCCTGAGGAACGCAGGTCTAGAGGGTACCAGTACTCGAATGATTTCCGCAGAGTTTTCAGGTCCTTTTGTGGGATACCCGATTTCTCCGAGACGGCCTCTAGATCGCTGGTTCTCGTAAACACGTAATCCCAAACTTCATCCAGCATCTGATCTGCCTTGATACCCATGGGACCAGGTTCTTTACCGAACTTCTCGGTGTGGAGGAAGTGTGCTATCGTATAGTATGACATGTAGACTGTGCTGTCACTGAGGGATTCGACCAGGAACTGCGGGTCCCACGGCAGCTTCGAACCCAAACCGTACGTTCTAGCACAAGCCCATTGATTGAGCCATTCTAGGTTTGCGACGAACTGGTTTTCTGTTTCCGGACCATATGTGTAAAGGCCATCTTTCGCTTTCACGTACTCAAGTACGGTGCTCTGCCACTCTTTGTCATTTTCTCCGTAGTTGAGAAACCATTGCGGGATGTAGGCGACAACACAGTCATCAGCACTTCGGCTGATGACTTCACCAGAGGGATCAGCGAAAGCGAAGCCATCACCAGACTTGAGGATGGATTGACGAACTTTCTCCTTTGCATCTTGGACTTTCTGACCGGCGAACTCACCAACGAGCATAGTACCATTGTAGAAACCTTCCTTGTAAGCGAGGTCCTTGGCTTCAGCAAGCTGTTTGTCATCCTTGGGAGAGTTGATCTTCATTTTCTCTACCAGGTGCTGAGCAGAAAGTTTTCCATACGCGGGTGTCTCTAGGACAGGTATTATCTCCAGCTCAGCCCACTCTTTTTTGATCTTGTAGTACTCGGCTTTCTTGGCCAGTTCTCGAATAGTGGCAAAATCGTCAGGACTGTCGGATGGTACACAAGTGACCACACCCGTACCCTTGCTGGCCAAAACCGTCTCCATAGGCAGGATACGAACGCCCTCCTTGTGCATAGAAAGCGGGGCGTTGATCAGAGTACCGACGAAAGCAGAACCTGGGAGTTCAACAACAGGCGGTAGCTCCTTCTGATCTTTGGGGAAGTTGTCTAGGTCGAAGAACTTGCCCTGGAAAGCCATGTTCCAGGCGGCTCGCTTGGTGCAGACGAAGTACTCTTTGTCGGAGACCTTGAAGATTCCATATTTGATAGCCGGACCGACAAAGCAGCATGTCTGGCCATACATAGTCTCGGGTCTAAGAGTGGCTGGGACGAAGTATACACTGGCATCTGCTGAGATCTTCCCTTGAACCGCAGCTGCAGCTTCATCTGACCACTCTTTGACCTTCAACTTCAAAGCAGTATACTCTGTAGGACCAACACCCTCGCCCTTGGCTCTATCGTGGTCCATACATGGCTGACCATCCTTGGGACTGTAGATTGTGTATCTCTTGCCATAGAGAATTTTGTTGGCCTCCTTGAGTCGGTTCATCTGCCAGCGGACGAAAGCGTCATAGTAAGGGTTTGCATCGGTGGTCACGAATTGTCTTCGCCAGTCCATGCGCGCGCCGAGGTTGATCAGGTCCTGCCTCCAGATCGGTGGGAAGTACTCGGTCCAGTAGTAGGGATCTGCGAACTTATGGATTTCTTCTTTTGGGATGCCCATAGCCAGCATAGACTGAAACTGGTAGTTTGTCTTCACGTTCTTGGCCGTAGCCTTGCTCTTGTTGCTTGAGAACTTGGTGATATCAGCGTTCTTGTTGACGCCCTGCACCGGGGCAGGTGTAGGAGTGCCATTTGCCTGTTCTTGCGAAGCCTCATACTCGTCGAAACGCTCGAAGTTCTGGCCAAACCTCTCGATGTCGCCGATGAGCTTGTCTGCAGCTGCTTTGATTGGCATGCCAGTGCAGTGAAAGCCTAGAGGGAACAGTGTGCGCTTGCCGTTCATTCGCTGGAAGCCAATGGTGAACTCAACTTTCGAGACTGTGAACAAATGACCAGCATGTCCAGAGCCGTTCATGTAAGGGTAGGCGAAAGTGCCGAAGTACTTTGGGTACTTCTCGCGCAATTCAGCTGGGGGCAGGTCGTCCTCTGGGAAATCCGACTCGAAGACATGATCGTCTTGCCACTTTTGCTGATACTTCTTCTCGATAGCAATGAGCACATCTCGATTGTGCGTATTCTCCAGCTGAAGCGCCATCTTGACGCCTCAATACACGCGATTGTGGGCAGTAACAATTTCGAGCGACCGGTCTACTAAAATGCGGCATGCGGGCGTGTTTGTGACTACTTATCGATAACAGATTACCAGTCAGCGGAGAGGGTCCCGAAACCTTCACCACCCAAGGGCCGCCTATCATGGCAGGCGCCATCCCGCCGCTTTGAGTCATTCACGTCTGGAGACTTTCTTCATTCAGCGCCTGGAATGGCTCTTACTCTTCTATGATTGCTATGAGGATGTGATACGCTTTTTATTACAAACGAGGAGTACATCATCGTCGAACTATTACCAACATAGACTTAAATCTAATCTGAAGTAACACCACGTTCGCTCGCCAGTCAATCGTGTCTCATGAAACCAGCCAGGGGTCATTGTACAGGTCTTCTGCCGTAGCGCGCTCCTCAGGAAGCCACCTCAGCATCTTGGTTGCAAACTTCAGGAAAAATCCTTTTCATCGTCGGCGATGGCATGAGTGTGACTGGATAGACTAAACGGATCCGTAGGGATCAGCCCAGAATGTCGAAAATGGCTAATGAAGTTGAGGATCAGCTTACGCTGCCGCAGGAGCTGTGGGCAAATAGCGGTACAGAGCATTGCGCACTTACCGTGCGGGTTGTAAAGGTCATCGAGTACTCCCTTGCCTGCTCGTTGGAGTAGTGCTCCTGGTGGTGGACCAAACAACTTGTGTAACTGAGCAACACGTACCTCGCGGAGATATGTTCCCGTATCGGGCATAGTCCAAGTACAAGTGGCTCATCCTGTAAAAGCTCCCAGAGCTGCAAAGGCGAACGTAGTTAGTGCCGACAATCGAGCTTAGATTCGGAAAAGCTCACCACAACGCCAAGGTTCCAGACGTCTGCACTTTGGTTCCAACCAGCCATAAGCAGGACTTCGGGTGCCTCGAGACCCTGTGGCTGAATATCATGGTAGCAGAGCTTTGTTGCATCCACCTAGACAGAGGAGCCGGAATCTGCGATCTTGACACGCCCGACTGCCTTCTTGAGTGCACCAAAGTCGCCTTGGGATTTGTAGATGACATGGTCATCAATCTCTTTCGAAACGACCGCATTCAACTCTGCCGAAGCACATTTTCTTGGATCACTGAACCATCCTCAAACTCCAGCGAGAAATTGTCTGCTTTGAGATCTGAAGCACCAGCTGTCAAAACAGTTCCAGAAGTATTGAAGTAGAAATGCACGCTTACCAGTAAGGACGATGCCGCAGGAGTGAACAAATGCAAGCCCTTTCAACAGTGTCTTCAGGTATGGCTTGAGGACGCGCAAAGGTAAGCCTATTCGACCGAGCCTGCGGCCGAGCATCCGGAGTGGTTCCCGGAGAGGCTCAAAAGCAAGTACAAGGTGCTTCTCCTGGGACCTTCCATCAAGAAGTGATCTTGAACCGACCGAACGTACGAACGACCTTCTTCACCAGAGGCCGTCCATGGAAGTGTTGTGATATTACAAGCTCATCAATAGCTGTGGCTGCGTAACGATCTGGCCGCCATGGCCATCTGTACTCTGTTAATATCCTGGGTGTAGGACATGGATGGATGCTACGACTTTCGAGTCTCTTTAGCAAGCCAAACAGTCGAATGCGTGCCCCATCCTAGTTTTGAGATGACTTGGAACCGAGTGATCGTCTGTCCAATTCGGACTGGGTAGAAATGTGCACTTCAATAGTAAGAACTGGCGTCTTCCTCAGAGAAATAATTTGCTTTGCAGGAAGCAGTTGCTATGGTAGAACGTTGTCGACGCCGGAGATTCTGCAGAAGGACTCGAGATGAGAGAGACATCTTCCGCCAAACGCATTGCTTGCCAGGTCGCGGACCCCCCGAAGACAGTGGAAGTGGCCCTGTTCAGTGTTTCTTTATGAGCGTTCCATCATGAGAGGAGACGGTTTCCTAGTGCCCATTGTTATCCTGAGCTTGAACCAACAAACGTTTGCGCCATTCAAAGACCGTAACAATCCGTGCATGACTGCAATGGGAACCCAAGAGTCGACCAAGGGTATGTTAACTTAGTGTATGAGTACATGAGTCCATACCTAGCCTAGGCACATGCTTTATCGATAAGCGGCGGTCGTCCGGATATCACATCCATGCCGCAACTGCGGGAAGGCGAGGCAAAAGAGGTAAAGCAGGAACAGGCTCAATGCACCACTTGCTTTACCTCAGCACCAGAGTTTAGATGGGGGTATGCAATCAGCATGGCTTTTGAGAAGTTGTGCTCGGTCGGTGAGACTCTTGTCTCGACCTTCAGCCTGCCACCAAGTACCGAGTATCACTCGACTCGCTGAATGCTCTACTGCTCTTCGATCATTCTCGACAGCCACAGCTCGAAGACAGCAGGTGCAACCTCTTGATACAGCGAAACACGATGGGCCAGTACCAGCGCCACGAGTCGCCATCATTGGCTCGGGTCCAGCAGGATTCTACACTGCTCGCAAGCTGATGAGGGAGGTCCACGGCACCAAGATAGATATGTACGAGCAGCTGCCCACACCGTTTGGACTGGTTCGATACGGCGTCGCTCCAGACCACCCAGAAGTCAAGAACTGCCAGGAGGAATTTGATCAGGTCGCTTCCTCGCCAGACTACACCTTCGTCGGCAATGTCGAGCTCGGCCGCGACCTACCACTGCCTCTCCTAGCCAAGCACTACGATGTTATTGTCTTCTCATACGGCGCCTCCAAGGACAAGGAGATAGGTCTGGAAGGGGAAGACAAGCCACACATCTATTCTGCTCGCGCCTTCGTAGGCTGGTACAACGGCCTCCCAGAATATCGAGGTCTGGAGCCAGATCTGCAGGCAGGAGAAACCGCAATTGTCGTTGGTCAAGGCAATGTCGCCATGGACGTAGCCCGAATCCTCCTCAGTAGCATCGACGCTCTACAAAAGACAGATCTCACATCCTACGCCATCGAGACTCTGAAGACCAGTCGTATCAAGCACGTCCACGTCGTTGGCCGCCGAGGACCCATGCAGGCAGCCTGCACAATCAAGGAAGTCAGAGAACTGATCCAACTTCCCGGCGTGAACTTCTCACCTATCCCCCGCCACCTCTTCCCACCCGACGTCAAGGCTCTCGAAAGACCCAAACGCCGCCTGATGGAACTCCTTCAAAAAGGCAAACCACACGACCCTAATGCCACAAAGTCCTGGTCCTTCGATTTCCTCCTCGCCCCAACTCGCCTCGAATGGGAACCCAACGACCCCAATACTCTTCGCGGCGTAACCTTCACCCGCACCGCGCTGTCAGATCTGTCCTCGCCTTCTTCGACCGTGACCAACACTCCCGAAAGCACCACCATTCCCACCTCAACCTTACTCCGTAGCATCGGCTACAAAGCAGAACCCATCCCCGGCATGGACAGTGTAGGCGCCACGTTTGACTCTCGCGCCGGCACCCTCCGCCACGATGGCACCGGACGCATCCTCACGCCCGATGCATCAGCACCCGCTGAAGGCCACGCAGCCCTCTACTGCGCCGGCTGGGTAAAACGCGGCCCCACAGGCGTAATAGCAAGCACCATGACCGACGCCTTCCAAACAGCCGAAGCCATCGTCTCAGATTGGAAGCGCGCGTCGGCGTCCTCAGACTCACACCCCGCCCCAAAACCAGGCTGGCCCGGTGTCAAAGCCCAAGCCGCAGCCGAAGGCCACCGTCTCGAAGGCGTCGTGAGCTGGGACGGCTGGCACAGGATCAACGAGAAGGAGAAACGCGCCGGTGCCGTCAAGGGAAAGCCGAGGGAGAAGTTCGGGAGTGTGGAGGAGATGGTGGGGGCTGCTGCTGCGGGCGGAGGTGGCCATGTGCACTGAGTGGATAGGCGGGTAGGTAGGTACGTAGACAAAAGACAGGCAAGCCTAGGCGGGCAGTCGATGCCTCTCCTCTACCTCGATGCGATGAAAACATCGACTCCCGCTGGACTGAGCCATCCTAGACGTATTTTTGTCAGTGCGGTGTTGCAAGTTCGTACGTGCTGTGCTTGCATATGTGACCACGGCCGACCGAAGGTCAAAGAACGCTTTGGTTATCACCTCGTCACACATGGCACTGGCACCTTTCGGTTCCACTGTAGCACTACTGCGCCATATCTATTGTACTACACGCCTGGCTGATCCCTGTAGTAATGGTGGCTCTGGAAGTCTCCCCCTGTTCACTGTTATGCCCATCGAGCCTCTCGACGCTACCTAGCATCTTTCGTGAAGCGTGAGGAGAAGAAGTCAATGATGTATCTGCATTGTGCAGTGAGAAACAGATCATATCGAAAACTCGTTCATGGTATCTATGTCGAGGTCGTAGAATATCTGACATGAAAAGACGTAAAAAGTGATCCTACTCGCTAGTGAATGTTCCCCAATATCCTGCTCCGAGACGTCAGCTGACTACGTCTCGTGCTTGCTGTGAAGTCGATAATAGTCAGGTTGTAGGTCGCTCGCCCAAGACTCCTTTGCTATGCCAATGTGGTTCGTACTCGATCATTGATGTCGTGTAGCCGACGCTGCGTAAGCTCATTTGCTTCGTATTCTTGGTAGACTGGGTAACACCGTCCAGAGTTGGGGCGGGATAGTGCTCATCCTGGTTCAGGGGCTATCCTGTCTAGACAGTTGCTCCTCCATCTTCGTCGTCGTTGTCAACTGCTCTACCTAGTTCATCAACTACGATTCTTCGTCCTCGATCTCTCTCGGGGATGCCATCTCTGGCGGCGCCAAAGTCCAAGACCTGAATCTGTTAGCAAATACCATGTTCGTCTGGCTGATACTGCTTACCTCGATGAACGTCATACTATCGCGCTGCACAGCAGCCACACACCGTCGATCGTTGAATTTCACTTGCCAAACGCCGCTAAGGTCTGAGAGCAAGTCTTTCTTGCAGTATCCAGTCTTGATGTCCCACATTTTTAAGGTCCTGTCACTACCACTGATCACTTTCTGCGAGTCATGCTGAAAGCAAGTTATTGCTCCCGTGTGTGCCGTCAGCGTCGACTTGCATTGGCCATTCTCCGGATCCCAGATACGTAGCGTTGAGTCTGCTGCTGCTGAGACGAGTCGATCGCAGTTGAGATCAAGCAACCCAACAAGAGATGAGTGACCTTCCAGAGTATAGAGGGCAGAGCCCGTTTCCAGCGACCAGATCTTGACCAAATAGTCCATCGATCCGCTTATACACCGATTTCGTTCGTGGTCAAGAACTACACTGTACACCTTTTGTGCATGGCCTTGAAGACGATGCACTGTCTCGCCTGTTGAAATTTTCCATACTCGGACGGAGCAATCATAGCTGCCACTCACCAGCGTATCAGCGTGTGCCGCAATGGCCCGAACCGAATGCTGATGACCGGTCAAGGTTCGCACGTAGAAGGGGCTATCCTCGGCCTCCGCATCAGCCTCGATTTGGATATGAGACGAATCTGACGACCTGGGCAATTTCCAGATTCGGAGAGTCGAGTCTCTCGAGCCAGTAATAATGAGCGGTTGCTTCGGCATCATAACGTCCTTGCCATCCGCCGTCTCGCCAACCTTGGTGGGCTGCAGTATTTGCAGGCATCGCACGGTGCTGGTGTGACCTCGGAAGACGTGTGTCTCTCGCCCAGCTTCAACGTCCCATACGCGCACCGACCGATCCGTGGAGCCGGACACTAACGTGTTGCCGATGTACTGCAAAGCCCAGACTCCGCCTTCATGCCCTCTAAGCAACTTGCGAAGCTTTCCGGTTTTGGTGTCATATACGTTGATGTTGCTGTCATCGCTCCCAGTCAAGATCTTGTCTGTGTCGAATTGCAAGCATGTGACGACATGACTCCCATGAGCCCTGAATGCTAAATGGTGTGGTTTCGTTTCCTCTGACATCCAGTTGCGTTTGATGAGATGATGGCGACGATACAGGGACTTGTAGAGATGTAGGCCTCTCAAACTCGGAACTGGGAGCTGCGGGTTGGGTACAGCGACGATGGCAGCATTAGCGGCATTGTTGGGTCCTTCAGCTGTCGACAATTGTGACATCCAATCTCCTGTGCTCGGATCCACTGAAGCTTCTCTTGAAGTGGCTTGCCGTTTAGCCATCTTACTGCGATTCGTTAGTTGAGTCGCAGCTTTTCTCTTAGATCGTCGCAATGATGTCGACGTAGTGGATTTGCGTCCAGTCGATGGCCCTGGAGAGCCCATTTCGCTGTCGCTTTTGGCCGAGTGTGCATGGCTCATGTTCACCTCTCGAGCATCAGGCCCAAAAGGGTCTTGCCAGCCCCAACCTTGAACGATAGCCTGTTGGAGCTCTCCTTCAGGCAGAGAGTATCCATCTGCATCAAAGAGCTCTTTCCAAGCTCGCTCGTCACTGTTGATCATCTGCCTCCACTTTTTTGAGACTTGGGATGCACGACATAGCGATTGCACGTCGAGTTGTCTGACTATGTTCATTGACAGCTCAGGAGGCAACAGCGTAAGGAAGTCACACTTCAGCACAGGATTCACTACATCTGCTACCACCTGTAGCGTTTGTTTTGGGCACCTTCTCAACAGCTGATGCATGACATAGCTTTTCATGGCGTCAGGCAGGGCTTCGAAGAAGTTGAGCATAGAAGGAATATCGCGAACGGAGGTCTCCGTGACGTTTCCAACATCCGAGAGGCCGTCGTCGGATGACGCTGCTTCTGTGATAGCTGGGGACTCATATCTGCCATGGGAGGGTGTTTCTTCGTAATGGCTGCCTCTGACGCTCCACTGCCCATGGGGATGTTCGAGATGGGAGCCAAAGTCCGAATTGGAGTCAACGTCGGCAAAATATTCGTTGTGCTGAGTGCTCGCACCTGCGGTGACAGGAGACAAACTAGGACTTGGCAGGGTCCCATCCTGTATCGAAGGGCTTTCCGACACGTGTAGACGAGTAGGTATAGATGAGAGCGCTCTCGGGCTTAGGACACGTTCTTGCAAGGACATGTCATCCGGTTCTATGGGTGGAGTGGGAACCGCACTATCGTAAGATGCTCTGGACAACGCGCGACTGCCCCTCCTTTCTGGTTGTGACCCGACTAGGAAATCATTGTCGTCCTGTTGTATGTTCAACGACGAAAATGCTTTCCGAGAGATGGGTTGGTGGTGTTCAATAGCTGGAGATGGGAGAACATCGTGAGCAGTTCCACCGCTGACGACGACAGCTTGTGGGCGTCGCTTGAGAGTCCGCTCGTTTCTGGTTTCAGGCGTGACAGGATGCGAAGTTTGGACGGCTCGAAGCCGAGGATGTGATCTCGCGGCCGGTTGAACGGCTCTCTGCTTGCCAGTGCGACGGGTCCGGGTTGCTGGTGCCTGCTCAGCCTGAGACTCTGCTTCCGTTATGGACTCGGGCGACGCTGGCCTTTCGTGCGCTTCTTGCAGAAGCCGATTGGAGGGGCCGACACGCTCCTCCTTGGCCAGAGGCATAGAACCCGATCTTTGTACGCTTCTGATCACGCCGTTCCTCTTTTCCAACAGACTCTCCTGTTCTGCAATTTGTTCTAATTCTGCCATCGTGTCGCTTGCTTCTCGAAAGACGACCGACTTCCCTCCCAACGAGAAGCCGATATTCCTCAGGGCGGCAGGCGTGGGGCTAGCGGCAAGAGGATACAGCCTCGGGTCTAGGTCGTTGGCATGCTGAGGATTCGGCATAACAAAAGGAGGGAACTTGGTGGTGGTGGTTGTCGTAGTGGTCACAACTGTCGTCTGGGTAGCGGGACCATATGAGAACTGGCCCAATGTGCCCTGTGCGGGGACCCGCTTGCGTAGGGTCTTCCTCGTCGCGTCTTGGATTGAACCATCTTTGCTCTTCGGACGAGTAGAAGGGGTGTCTGGTGGGTTGACCATCTCTTGACCCATGGCGGGAGCCTTCACAGAACTTCCTCACGACCTCGATCCTGCCTGGTCAGTCATACGTTCGTCCGCTGCTTGTCGAACGAGTCTAAGTATCTTTGTTTCGAGCAAGTCGAAAGGGATTGGCAGGCGGCCGCAAGAGAGGTCAGTTGACGGTGGCCGCGAAAGCTAGGGCTGTCCAGATATGCGGCTCTTGTGATCGCGTCTATCAGCAAACGCCCGGGTGTCGAAGAAGACAGTCGAGTTGTGGTTGGTGTGATTGGGTGCTGTGTTTTCGGGAGGCAGCAGTCAGCGCTGAGTACTGGCGGCGGGTGCGGTGGGGTCACTCAATCACGAGTGGTGCCAGCCTGACGGCGGCAAAGGAACATCAACAATGGAATTTGAATCTGGCAGATCTTGGTCTGCAGAGTTCCACCTTTTGTCGCAGTATTAGTATATTGGCTCGCAGGTGTGCATCTTCGAGACGTTGATGAGGTGATGAAGATAAGTGACACAATTTGGCAAGAGGCTGCACTGTACCGTCACCCAAAGTCTGTTCAGCCCGCTGCTGATTGTTCGGCACGCCCACCCCAGGCACGCGCTTCGGTTGATGACATGCACCGCAGCCTAGACAACATCGCCACTACCCGCACCTTGGCGAACGAAAACCTGTGCCGCTGCAGTTCTAAAGATATGATGTATCTACAAGGTCATCCATGGAATGGTTGTGGTCAAATATGTATGAGGATCCTGTACACAATGTGATCCATCGCGGTTTAGCTGACGCCTACGTGGCAAATCCATCATGAAGCGGTGTTGTCAATCTGCTCTCATATGTTGCTTGACTCCAGTTTCACTTTTCCAATGCAACGTGAGAATGCTCTCGAACATGGCTTCTTTGTGACCACAGCCTGAGTAACCGACACGGTTCAGGGTTTCAGGGGTTGCGCGCGTCTTACAGCTAGCAGCTTCGACCTTCTTAGGCTCGTCGTGATGAGTTGTGGCAGTATTGGCCACCTGGAAGGCGTTGTGAGGCAGGTGCTTTCAGTAGCCTGTCAATGTGGAAGGAGCAAGGACGCCAAAGTATTGCTTCTATTTTCAGAATGCACAATACTGCTGAAGCTTCGAACAACATGCGAAGCCACTACTCTGGCTTCCAGCCAGGAAACGGTAGAACATATGCCGCTGCTTATCACAAAGCATACCTCTGGAAACTGATCTATTCTACTCGCCTCATGAGGCACTAATGGAGCAGGTACAACCCCCACTGCCGACTGCGGAGGTGTTGAAGCGGATTCACCTTGGCTTCGTCCAAATCTTCCTGAACGCCTCAATTGCATGTATCATCTACACTCGGCGTCTCATCAAGCGCCAGTCAGGGTGTTTTCTATCTCGTAATGTCTCTCAATTGCAGTTTCCTGGATCACTCCAATGCCTCGAAAAGTTTTCTGAGGTGCATGAGCGGTTTTGTTCTACTGAATGGGACCCGTGTCCAGGTAGTATCGAGTCCCAAGAGTTCAAAGTCCTGCAGCGAGGCGCGCACCGGTGCGCAGATGATATCCTCGATCTCTTGGTAAGTCTATCTCACACATACTAGACGATTGACTGAACGCTCGTAGAGTTTTGGCATCATGGACGCCCTCTACAAGGATTATCTCAGCATTTTGAAGCTCTCCGTAAGCGGTCGACCGAGTGAGAAGAGCTCGCCAGCCATCGTGGAGACCTACACCTTTGTCTTCCAGACTACTGCTGGTTTTGCCCCGTCTGTCAAGATAGTCGAAACGGGCCAGGACTTCTCCGTCGATCATCTACAGAAGAGCTTTAAAAGGGGCGTCAATTCTCTACTTCGATCAATCAGAGATCTACCAGCGTTACCAAGACACGGTCGTGCGCTCGGCGCCTCTCTCTTATTCAGACAGTCTTGTCCGATACTGTACCAACCCCATGGCTTTACCGCCTCTACCGATGGTCAGAAGACGCTGTGGCACAACAGGAGCGATATCTTAAGGGCAAGTCAATTCAATATAGGCTCTATCATCATCAACATATGCGTAGAGCGACATGACACGCAGACCGATACAGACTATCTGTTTAGTACACATCTCAATGGACTACAGCACAGCTCATCTCGTGATTCAGGCCTACTGCCCACGATGGAGCAGTTCCAACCCAAGCCCAAGGAAAACCACTCAGTCGCTGGTAGGAATCGTCGAAGCATACACCCGAATACTCATTTGCCAACTGCTCATCTTACTAAAACTTGGGAATCGGTTGTATCAGTAGAAGAGGGCCATAATGTAGTGGAAGAGTTCATCGCCGAGGAACGATGCAAAGTCAGTGACGCAAAAGTGGCAGTGCAGTTCAGCAGCCAGTCAACCAACCACATTCTCTCTTCCGAGATTGATAGTGAATCCTTTCGATGAAGCTGAAGACGAGTGTGGAACGCAGTGTGCGCACGTACAGCAGGACTCGAGCTCTGACGAGCCTAAACCTGTGCAAGATCTATCTTCATAGCAGATCGTGCTACGCGAGCGAGGCTTTAAGCAACCAACAATGATAGATCAAGGCAAGAAGTAACAGGAATCGATGTCGTGCAAGATGTGTTTATGCCAACCTACAAAATATCTATCCATCGACGCGGGCACAGGCGACCTCAGTTAGCGCTACTACAAAATGAATAAAAAACGACATTACATCTGCTTCGGTCGCTGTTCTGGCACTAAGGTGCGCCTACTGGCACGAAACATCCTGCAGTGATTCTCCGACGCAAGATCATCAGGATCCGAACGCGCCACCTGAAAGCAACATCCGCCGTCTGCACATTAGATCCATTGCGATAATGTGCAGTGGTGGCCTTGATAAGCGAACAAAGGAGCCGGTAAGTTTACGTGCTACGTCTACAATTCCTGTTTCTTCATCAAATTAAGTCCATCGACAGGATGTAGTTCTGCTCGTTTCTGCGCGTACGAGTTTCGGTACGACTTGAACCATAGCATGTCGATGGTGTTTGTGGTATGCGCATAGTATGCACAATCAGACACATGGCACGCCAGGTACGGTGACGTTGGCGTCAGATTCGATGGTACCTAAATCTTGGAACCCTTCTCCAAACACCACTTAGCTCATGATCGACATTGCTGGAGGCTTTTATTTGCACTAAGATCTCAGGAGACGGAGCACTAAAATAAGGTACCACGCTGGTGGACATTACAATACCGCCTAATCGCTGCTATCGGTTCCTGGCCTGAGCTGCGCGAGATTCGTTCTACTCGTTCTGTAAGCGAGCCCTTGTCCAGCACAAAGGAAGCCTTGACGTCGAGCACGCTAAGAAGAACGCACCTTACTCTAACGACCTTTGAACGTTCAACTCGTTGGCGCAGAAGCCACTGATTTAGAATTCAACATCACAGAGCAGATCTGGTGTGCGGAGCGTGGACGATTGAGTTCATCGGCGCTGTCTCCTGCCAACGATGTGCGAAAAGCTAAAAGCGTGCTCCGTGGCTACTATCAAGTACCTGTGACAGAGAAGCCTCCGCAATGAGTTACGTGAAAGCGCCGAATTCAACCAAGGCTCTCGAGCTACTCCCCAAACGGGCAGCGTCAAGCCGTTGCTGACACGCAATCCTTTCCTGAAAGATGCTCGGCAATTCAGTTAGTGCCAGCAGTGAGCGGCGGATTGCGAAGGAATTTACCATGGCGGTTGCCGGACTCGAAGCTAATTTTTCTAGCCTCAACGCGGTAGTTGTTTGTGGTGCAGCTACTCGCTTAGCTTTGGAAACTCGTCCGCCGGAGCGCCGGCAATGGGTCTGATCCATCGTAACCACCACCACCATCATCATCATAGGCGATGCCGTTATACCTGGATTTCGCAGCACTTGCTTGCTGATCGCCTTTCATCAAAGCCAATACAACGAGGGCGCCCATTGCTCTTCTCAACAGGAACGCCTACGACTCTTCCTCGATAAATCTTAGACGAGCATTTACTCGCTTGTTGCACCACATATGCACCGAGTATATTGCACAAAATCTAAGTCTGACGGGCAAGGGAACCAGGCCATGGCAAACGCATATCAGATGTAGCTTGCCGTCAATCAAAAAGATATTATTCGTTAGTCGCAGTCCAGGGCTGCATATCTGAAGTACAGCTATATATATGCGCTGCAACGTCGTCAACAAGACAAGAACAGATCAGCGCAAGCTCCGTCCGGACCGTGGTCCAAGACCACCAACATGAGCATGACTCTGGATGTTAAAAGAGCTTTCAGAAAAAGCAAATACGTCAAATCGGTAGAGGAGCCTCGCACGCAACAGGCAGCAGATATCACCGACGCTAAACTCCGACATATTCTGGGGCTAGATGCTACACATGTTGGTTCAGGTCGCAATAACAGCACGAGCTCCACGTCCACTACCCAGCTGCCTAGCGTAACGTTCTCTGACGCCACGACCGCCGCTGTCTCGACAGACGGCACTACAGACAGCTTGAAAGACGAGTCCTCACAACTAGATTATCCGCAAAAAGTCTCTTCAGTGCTGGTGAAGCGGCACCGGACACCCGAAGAGCGCGACACTCACATCACGCCACAGACATCCAACACCTCTTTGCGTTCATTCTATGACAAGAGTCGTGCGCCTCTGAGTATCTCGCAACAGACTTCAGACTCTTCCAGCCGAGACCTCGCTCTCAGAGTGGGCGTGCCCTCAATCCTTAGCGCACCAAGCCAGAAGATGGAACATCCGAAGCAGTTGCGCTTCTTCTCAAGGTCTCACAAGTCAAAGCGCGACAAAACCAAGCTCGCTGCTCTAGAAGCAGGACCCGGCAGGACTCCTTCTCAAAGATCACTTGCCTCGTTTGAGACGCTATCCGATGCCGGCGAGTCAGTGTTGTCCCAGTCTCCGGCATCTCGTATCTCAGTCACCAAAGGAATACTGAAACGTGTCCCGGCATCGCCTGTCTCCTCCAAACACCAAAAGGATGTAGACCAGTCGCAAGCAAGGCTGCAGGCTACTGTAGACCCGGCTCGGGCTAAAGTCAACGTCAGAAGGCCGAAAGCAGGCGCCAAGAACTGGTTCGATAGTCTGGATAGTGATTCCAGCGACAGTGAACACACAGAGTTGGAACCTCAGCTGAACGAAGACTTTGCCAATGAAGTGGAAGCGGCTTTCGACAGCAATCGCATAGACAGGTTCCCACCGAGGAGCTCCTCCAAAGCTCCTGCGACGTACGCACCTGTGACTTTGAAGGCCGAGGCCGTGCAGCCATCGACTCATCTAGAAACTAGAGACTCCCAAGAACCAGTACCTCAAACCTCACTGCCAAAAAGAATCAGAAAACCTAGGGTCAATCGTCTGTCGGTCGTCGATCTAACGAAGCAGAGTATCTTATTGGATTCTTCCGGCGACGAGAACGAGGATGGACGCCCTTCGCCGCAGCCATCATACCAAGCTCTCGCACATATGGCAATCAGAGAGAGCTTAATCAGCGGGCCGTGGGATGACTCCGAAATAGAACTTGGTCAAGCAACAGCAGTTGTCACCAAAGAAGCTGAGAGAGCGCTGCCACAAGTGTCAAACAACGCTTCGACCATGGCAGAGGGGCCACGACGGGTCAGCAGCCGGCATTTGACCTACCTTGACGACCAGTCAAGCGAGACTTTGAGCCAGCACCATGATCTATTAACGTCATTCCCGCGGACGCCGTCGGATACTACATCTCGGTGCACTTCAGTGCAAGAGTCAGTACTGTCGGACAACACAAGTGTTTTCAGTACAAAGCTCATGACGGTGACGAGGCAGGAGGAGGACTTGATCGCAGCGATGCGGCTAAAAAAGATTGCCATGAAACGAGCACAAGCTGCGGCCCATAGGCAAGGCGCTCTGAAGATACTAGAGAATGACATCAACAAGACTCCAAAACCACAGAAGCGGCGAGAGAAGCGGTTCGATCGCCTGCCTATTCCAGTAGCTCCAAGCTCGCCGCTGCGACTGTCGTACTTGGCATCTCCATCCACCTTGCGACACAATTCTCTGAGGCCCAATTCAGACACAACGTTCCAGACGGACTCAATCCAGCAACCAAGTGTCAGGAGCTCAATGGCAACGTACTTGAGCGAAGGATCAGAAGACCTCCAGCTTCCATACTCAGCTATCGATGGTTTGCCCATGGGCTCATCGCATATGCCGCAAAGAACAAAGCCACGTACAGCAATGCCAGCTCGAGATACATTTCTATCTGAGAAGACAGCCACGACGACCGACACTGGCTCATACGGTGAGTGGTCACCTGGCGGCAGAAGTAGTGCCCAGGACAATCACGTCGTGGTCCTTGACCCTCTGGAGCGGCAGTTACTGCGCGACGAAATCCCGTCTCAATTATTCATGGAACGACCATTCTTAGGATGGGAGGCTCGGACGAATTTTCAGACTGCGCACTGAGCAGAGGTTACAATTACACTCTCCTGGTTGAGAGAATGCCTGCCATTGAGCGCTCCTTTTGTGTAGCGGGAAACTCTCATGATATCCACGTTCTTCTCATAGCGTTAATCAACTAAACAGTAGTACTGATGCTTACACGATGCTCCTCACACCGTGACATAATGCTTGCGTCAAGCTTTTCGGAACGAATGGAAGGACCGTGGCAGACTAATTGAACTGTACGAAACGCTTGCCTAAGGCTTTGGCGGAAGTGAAAATTGGAACCCCCTTGTCCAGAAAGAGATACGCGGGTCGGGAATGCGAGCCGGGGTCACAAATTGGGGACCGTGTCAGATCCAGCACCCCTTCGAGTCCAAGAACGGACCCCTGGTCTGGTCGCGAGCTGCAGCTTGAGAGCGTCGACAAGGAGGCTTCCAAGGCTAATCTGCCAAAGTGTTCTACGGTAGGTAGGCAATGTAGCCTGCCAATGACCGCATTTGTGAAGGTGACATGGCACATGCGACCATGATGCGGGTCTGCTGACCCCGGCTCTTTTCGGTTTCTGCTGCCTTTGATGTCCAGCACTCCAAGTCCTGCTGTGATCACAAGCGCACATAGACGAAAGAATAATCCATACAGCATACACTCCTTTAGACTTTGCTCGTGACGACTGTGCTGCCATTACTGTTTGTGCGGCGTTCACTCCTTACAAGTCGTCACCCTGAGCTTGCGAATCTCCCTTTCAGCTTTCATGTGCAACTTCTTGGATCATGCCCTCGAACGCGCAGTTGGGGATTGAGAGTCGCTACGTACAACCTCAATACGCTGCTATGTCTCGAACTTTGGATAGGCGGAAAGCTGGGCCGCCATCGTTATGGGGCGTACCTTTGAAAACGTTGACTCTGGTGGTGGTGAGGAAAGATTCCCTGGCTGAACCAGGGGCGCACGGCTGACAGGACTGGTGTAGTTGACCTTCCAGTTTTCTGCCTTCATATTGGTACGAGCAACGATATGCGGGAACCGCAGTCACGGTCTCAGACGATGGCTAACCCAGAGACAGTTACTTCATTATTCAAGGGTCATGCCTACGCCTGACGGCCACCGATACCTTCCCTCGACCGCCGTCTTTCTTGTTGAGCTACTACGGCTCGCTGTGTGCTTGACGATAGCAATATACGAGATCTCTCAGACCATACCTCGGTCCATGCCACTCACAGCCATTTTCGACGCCCTCGGGAATGCTACCTTCTCAGGAGACAGCTGGAAGATCGCTATGCCAGCAGGCCTCTACACGCTTGCGAACAGCCTACAATATGTTGCCATATCGAACTTGGACGCGGCAACGTTCCATGTGGCATACCAGTTCAAGATCATCGTGACGGCCGTGTTAAGCGTGTACATGCTGAAAAAGTCAATCAACGGACGACAATGGCTATCGCTGGTATTACTTATGGTTGGTGTTGCTATTGTGTCTCTGCCGCAGGAAGAGCAGCGGTTAGCTTCGAGTCATCACACACGAGTCTTCGTCCCGAGAGCCCTCAATCCGCTCATGGAGCATTTCGGACGCGATAGCGCGCAACCACAATTAAGGAAACGATCAGCTACGTACGAAGGCATTGCAGAGGATGAAGATGCCATGTACGCGCCTATAATGGACGCTTCAATCGGACTGGTATCCGTGTTTTGTGTCTGCGTATGCTCAGGGCTGGCCGGAGTCTACTTCGAAAAGGTCATCAAAGAATCCCCCAGACCGGCTTCTATGTGGATACGCAACGTTCAGCTCTCACTGTACTCGTTGGTTCCTGCATTCTTCATCGGCTGTCTCTTTCTGGATGGGGAGACGATCGCGAAACATGGATTCTTCGCAGGTTACAATTCAGTGGTGGTCATCTCGATTTTGGTGCAGACATTTGGGGCCGTGGTTGCAGCGTTTTGCATGTTTTACGCCGACAACATCTCCAAGAACTTCGCAGTGAGCATCAGCATGGTAATTAGCGCATTTGCAAGCGTGATTTTGTTTGATTTCCAGCTCACTACTCATGTAAGTCGCACATGGTTTGTGAAGGCGGGAATACAGCTAACCAAGAACTAGTTTGTCATTGGGACCGGAATTGTCCTGGGCTCGACATATTTGTACACCATCCAGGGATCTCAGACCCGACCACCAGTCATCAGAATAGATTCGTTCCAAGAGAAGGGAGGAGTGATGAACGCTCTAGAGGCACAGGACGCTTCTATATCTATACCTAAGACACCGCTGAGTCACGACAACATGACTATATCGACATCAAGACCTAGCTCGCCTGCTGCGCAGAAGAAGAGGAAGAATGACTCAGGAGGGTATTTTCCTAGAGTCCCACTTTAGCAGATGCTTTGTTCAGGATGTAATGCGACAATGAGGGAATGAATGTATTGGTATATGCCACATGTGAATTGTGCTTCAAATTTTGGGCTCGCTGCATGAGTCATCACCGTGTATATTCGTGGTAGGAAGGCACCGGAAGGATTTTACGAGAAGGGAAGGCACGACACTGTTTATCTGGGGGCGTCCTGCCACAGCCTCCAACCTGGTTGTTTCAACTTCACCTGAAGCAAGTCTTGCTGTGTCCTCTTTCAAGGTCATCTTCTACTGTCATGTTACAAGATGACTCTATTCAATCCGTACATGCCAAAGCACGCTGCCCCTCGGCTGCTTCAGCAAAGTCCACAGCCGCGAGATGAACAGCCAAGCTATTCTCACCACTTCCTGCAGGCAGATGCAACTCTATACACTCAGCAGCTCAGTTCGAGTATTCATCACGAGCAGAATGAACAACTTGACGATTTTGGTCAGTCGCTAACCTCAAATATTGCATCCCGGATCCTGACAAGCAGGAAGACCGCGAGCTGTTGGCTCAATCATCACAACAGCGTCACTCACCCCTCCAACCTGAGCCTACAAGGATGACAATATCTCAACAGGCCCAGCAACAACCTCCGGTTACCTATACTAACCAGTTCACACTTGGTGAGGCAATGTACTGCAACAATGCTCGTGTAGCTGACATGAAAGAGACAGGCAGATGAAACCGCCACTGCAGTCTCCTTTCGCATCTTCGGATTCCGGCCCCTTCTCAAGCCCATCCGTAACAGTGTTGCAGAATAAACAGAAAGTGCAACAACAATGTGCGCCTAAAGAACCGCGAAACGCATTTAACAGTAGAATTGTGCAGCTGCAAGGTCAGGGCAACAGCAGAGTACACGGACGAGGAGCACAGCAAGCCCCCCAAAGAGCGGAGACGAAGCACACAGGTGCTCCTGTTGTCAGAGGAATCCCGCTTGTACCAACCACAAAGCTCCCGGACAAGCAGAGGGCGCTGTTCAAGTTCCCTCTCTTCAACGCAGTCCAGTCGAAATGCTTTTCGGCAGCATACGAGTCGGACAACAACATTGTGGTATCGGCTCCCACTGGGAGCGGCAAAACCGTCATCATGGAGCTCGGTATCCTCCGGCTCATGGATCAGCTCAAAAGCGGCCAGGCCAAAGCTGTATATCAAGCTCCGACCAAATCGCTGTGTAGCGAGCGCCATCGCGATTGGCAGACAAAATTTGGCATATTTGACATCCAATGCATCGAGATGACGGGCGACACAGACTCTAACGCTTTGCGAAATATCGCTAGCGCAAGCATCATCATCACAACACCAGAGAAGTGGGATAGTGTGACCAGGAAGTGGAAAGACAATGCCCGACTGATGGCTATGATCAAGCTATTTATGGTCGACGAAGTGCACATCCTAAAGGATAAGCGCGGTGCCACACTGGAGGCCATCGTCTCACGCATGAAGTCTGTTGGCAACGATGTTCGCTTCATTGCCTTGAGTGCTACAATTCCTAATTCTGAGGACATTGCTATCTGGCTTACCAAGAACCAGCAGGCACGCCACTTGCCAGCGATACAGCAAGTCTTCGACGACTCATTTCGTCCTGTGCAGCTAAAGAAACATATCCTCGGGCATGACGGGCCCTACAACCCTTGGGCATTTGAAGGCGCTTTGACCGAGAAGATACCAGAGGTCGTGGCAAAGTACGGTAAGGCAAAGCCGGTGATGGTGTTCTGTCCGACCAAAGATTCGACTCAAAAGACAGCTGAGAAGCTAGCCGAGTCCTGGTTTGCGAGTAATCGCCGCGCATAGCATGCACCACGAACAATCGTGAACGTGGAGAACGAGCAGCTCAAGAAAATGCTTCCAGCAGGTGTCGCGTTTCACCACGCTTCTCTTAGCATTGATGACAGGAAGGCCGTTGAGACTGGCTTCCTGAAAGGGGACATCACGATCATCTGCTCGACCTCGACGCTAGCAGTAGGCGTCAACCTGCCATGCTATCTAGTCATTCTTAAGGGCACTCAGACTTATACTGACACTGGATTGCAGGAATACTCTAGTCTAGAGGTCATGCAAATGCTTGGTCGTGCGGGTCGCCCACAGTTTGAGACAGAAGCTTGTGCTGTGATTCTGTGCCTCAATGATCGGCTTACCAAGTATGAGAAAATGGTTGCTGGTGAAGAAGTGCTTGAGAGTTCATTGCACCAGAACTTGATCGAGCATCTCAATGCTGAGATCGGTATCGGCACGATAGGCAGCCTCAGTAGCGCGAAAGAATGGCTCGCGAGCAGCTTCCTGAATGTCAGGCTGCAACGCAATCCCGAGTACTACAATCTTGATTCAGAAGAGACTGGCGAGACCCCAGACGATGCACTGTTGAGGTGGTGTGAGAACGGCCTCCACCTACTCCACGAAGCTAATCTGGTCGAGGACGTAGGAACCTTGAGATGCACAGAATATGGCGATGCTATGGCTCGGTACTGCGTCAAATTTGATACCATGAAGACATTCCTGAATGCTCCTGCGAAAGCAAAGGTCCCAGAAGTTCTGAACATTCTATGTCAAGCAGTAGAGTTCAACGATTTCAGATGGAAGCAAGGCGAGAGAGGTTTGTTCAAAGAGCTCAACAGAGCCAACGAGATTCGATACCCTATCCAAGTCAATATCGACCTCCCTCAGCACAAGATATCTCTGCTTCTCCAAGCCAGGCTAGGGTCCGTCCAGATTGGGAAAGACAAAAAGAACAAAATCAATGCTGGTCAACGACGCCAAATCGAGACGGACACCAACGGCGCGACTGGACACAGCAAGCGCCTCATCCGCTGCATGGTGGACGTATTCGTGCAACGCAACGATTCGTTTGCTGCGAAAAGTGCATTAGAGCTTGCTCGAAGTCTGGCTGCTGGGGTATGGGATGATACGGTCCTGCAGTTGAAGCAGATACCCGGCATTGGTGACGTGGCGGTTCGGAAGCTTGCAGCTGCAGGTATCAAAAGTATTGATGCAGTCTTTGACGTCGAGCCACGTCGACTCGAGGTTGTCTTGAGTAAGAATCCACCATACGGCCATGACTTGCTGAAGAAACTTGGCGAGTTCCCCATGCTGCACATCACCGCGAAAACAGCAGGCACGAAAGCCACGTCTCAGAGAGGCATTGAGGTCAAGCTGCAATGTCAGGTCGGTTTCTTGAATGAAATTGTGCCTGTGCGGTTCGGGAAGAAAACGTACAGTGTGCTATTTTTATGCGAGACATCCTACGGCGAATTGGTCGACTTTCGTCGGTTTTATCCTCCACGTCTTAAGAATAGAGAAGATATCTTGCTTACAGCCCTCGTCGACCGACCTGGCTCCAAGCTTCGTTGTCATATTATGTGCGATGACATTGTCGGCACGCACAAGTTCGCAGAGGTAGAAGTTGACTGCCCAGCTTCCTGGTTCCCACCGACACAAATCACGCATAGGCCCTCTTTCAAGAGACCAAAATTGGATCTACATGCACCCGTCTCAAAGTACGAGGAATTTGACGAAGGCCTGGATGACTCGGATCTACTAGCTGCTGTTGCACGACAACCAGCATCAGTGGCAGAGGAGATTGAAGCCGTTGAAGATATAGATGCCATCATGGAAGAGCTAGAAGTTGAGAAGAAAGCCACGAGGTCTCGAAAGCGCAGCAACACAGCTGACAGCGTTCAACGGGAACTTAAGGAGCCACGACAGCTTCCGAATGGGAGATGGACATGTCAGCATACTTGCATTGCCAAAGGCAAAGAATGTGGTCACAAGTGCTGTAGAGAAGGCAAAAGGACAAAGCCGACGAGCTCAACTAACAAGCGACAAAAGAAGGATCAAGCGCTGGATAGCCAGAGAGCTACTAGCAAGTCAGCAAAAGAAGAAAAAGGTTCTATAACACAATTGAGACAGGATGGTCCTCTTGACCACATGTTATCAAGAGCTGGTGAGGGATATGGAAAGTCGGGTACACGGAATGCTCTCCTCGAGAAGCGGACCGACTCAGGTCGATCAACGGAATTTGCGAATCGGGAACCTCCTGTTCCGGCGCGCACTGCAAGGCAACGTCTGCAAGGCACGTCGGATCCACAACAGCCTATATCAGATGCTTTCGATATGGGTGACTACGATTGGCAGGCTATCGATGATATCGCCGCGATGTTTGACGAGCCAGCGCACCCATCTCGAGACTTTGTCAACCACGATCCCAGTTCATTAAGTGACCATAGCTTGCCACCTTTTGCTTGTCACCAGCATCTCGGGACAGGGTACGTTGGTACAGAGGACACTCCAGCTTCACCAGAGAGGGGTCTCTTTCTGACGTCAAGCAGTAGTGCTTTCAGACGTGACGATGGGCATGGCGTTGAAGCAGGCCTGGACTTTATGCCGTCTCCAAGTACCCTAGCTGCCAACACCAGCCACCAGACAACTCATTCCGGGACACAGTCAAGCCATACGCCACAGTACAGAAGCTCGACTTCAACAGCTGCAAGTTCCTTGGGACAAGCTCCAGCCCATCCTCTTGACGGTTCTGCAGTGTTATCAACTGCTGATACTGCGATGGGTAATGACTACCTGCCAGGGGAAACAGAATATGAAGGAAACAGAAGACTCGAAGATGATGATCAGCGAAGGAGATGGGCCGAGCTTAACGATGGTTTCTTGAACTACGAAAACTTTGGCAAGTGGTTCAAGATTGTGGACGAGCTGCCTGAAGACAACGTTGACGACAACACTACTCAGGCTACAGGATAAAGGGGAGCAATTTGGGCGGGCGAGGTGCATGCTGTATTTCCAACGGCTATCATGTGGGGATTTCAAAGCAGCTATGACATCTCGTGCTCCTCCAGCAATTTAAGTAGAAGGACTTAGCCAGTTCAGGGTGAACAGAGACTGGAGAGGTCTGCAGTCATCGAACAATGAACAGATAATTGAAGTGCCCTCCTGTAAGATGCGGACTGGTTTGCAAGACCTGTTTTCCAACGCCAACGCCATGCTCTACTAGACTGAGATCGACAAGTTCTACACATACATAGGTCACCATCCTCTGGCTTCTTTGATCTTGTCTCGCTGCTCAAACTCCTTGTCGATCATCTCGCCATACATCCTCTTCTGCTCCAACATCTGGGCCAAGGCGGTCTTGGCCGGACTGGCTCTGGCGCGGCGTTCGGCGTCGCGCTCGTCCTCACGCGGAACGACATGGACGAGCTCGTCCTTGAACTTCTCGTTCTCGTACTCCCAGCCGGCGAGCAGATCTTCCTCGGCCTCGCCGGACTTGGTCCATCTCACGCGGTTGCCGGCGGTAATGATCTTGGCGGCCTCCTTCAGCGTGTCGCGGCCGATGACGCGCTCGAGTTCTTTCAGGATGCGGCGCGCGCGGTCGCGGGTCTCAGCGTCGTGGTGGGACCGGGCGACTTGTCTGCCTCGTTGGTAGGTGCGCAGAACTTGCAAGCAGTAGGTTTCGTCGGTGTGGAAGCGCTGTTCGATGCGCGCGGGCTGGGCGGCGAGGAGTTGGAGGGTTTTCTCGCCTTGTGCGCGTTCGAAGGGCTGTATGGAGTCCACGGTGTTGGGGTCAGCTTGGTGGGAGGGGACGGCATCGCGGGTGACGCGGGCAGCGTGGCGGGTGGCCCAGGTTGAGGGGGGGGGGGGGGGGGTGGGTGTGTCCGTGTCTGTGCTGGTGTTGGCGGTGGAATTGGCTTTGGGGTCGGTGTTGGTGTCTGGGGCGCGGATGCCGAAGATGTTCCACCACGGAGACCACATTGCTATTACCCTGCCTTTTACGAGATTCTGGGAGATGGGACCGAAGTAGTTGCTGTCGACGCTCTTCTTGCGGTCGTTGATGTCGCCTTCGACCCAGAGGTGGTTGTAGGGGATCACGACTGGGTCGGGGTTTGGGGTGCCGTCGCCGTTGTAGCCGGGAAGAGGGACGACAGTGTCGCCTGGGAGGGCGACAATACGCTTTAGAGCAACCTTTTCGGGATCATGGGGGGTGTGGTAGACTACCAGTTGGCCGCGTTCGTATTTGCCGCGAATGGTCTCGCCTCGAGCGATCCTGCGCTGCGAGTCTCTGTATCTATCTGGCATCCAGTTTTGCACTAAGACCCATGTGGGACTGTAATGATCGTCATCTTCAGACTCGCAGCCGGGGTTGATGGTTGGGCGCATGCTGGGGCCTGTAACGCGGCGTGGTTCAATGGGGAGGTGGGTGAGGGAGAAGCCTGCGATGGGCACTGTAAAGAGGAAGGAGATGATCCAGCTGCGAAGATAGGGCCGGTCACGAAGGTATTTAGGCGTGACGCGCTCTCTCTGACGCTGAAACCATCTCGATACTCTGGCAACCGGCGACTCTTCTGGTGGTGGTGGTGGTCGATTTACGGGCTTGTTTCGCGCTTTGAGGAGTTCGGCGCGCATCCTCTTGCCGAATGTGCGCGGATCTTCTGGTGCAGAGATTGAGACATTGCGACGGGTGGGTGGACGAATCAGTCGACAGCGGCAATGTAGAGCAAGGCGTGGGAGAGGCCCTCTCGAAGCTGGAGGCATCTTGTAGATGCTTACGCTGGCGAGGTGTAGTAAACGCTACCGTTGCATATTGGGCGTGGTAAGATGAGTTTGACGATGGTCAGGTAGCAAGCTCTTCGTAGGAGCTGTACGTGTCCCAAGCAGACTACCGTAGGCCTCTATCAACAGCGCCGACTGGCACTTGCTGTTGGACGCAGAAGCACATCGTCGGCTGGTGACCAGAAAGGCAGCTTAGCCGCGACCCTGCATCATCGAGCGAGCACAGGCAGTAGCCCAAAGGACCACCAGTTGTTCACCGTCCCTCTTCGTTCTTGCAACTGACAGGCATCGAAATGTGTTTCACGTTGGTGTCGTGTCTATTGAATATCTAGGAACTGAGTTAGATAGTTCACTTCGGACGTCAAGCAGTAAGCAGCATGGACAGTCTTGCCCACTGCACGGGAATGACATGACAAGCAGCTGTCCTACCATCGCAAGCTCTATCCAAGGTAGTTCTACGAGAGCCGCTGATGAGCTCCTACCGCGTCTGAGAACGATGGCGGATGCATCCTTTGCATCAGCTACTTCGAGCCTTCTCGTCTTGCCCAACGAACTTTTGCATCATGCCTTCTCCTTCCTCGATAGAACCTCGCCATCTGAACGCAATTTCACTCACCTTCCAGGGAGAAACTGGACGGACCACGCTGAAGCTCCTCTGAAAGCTCTTTCTATAGTCTCACGTCGCCTACGGGCCATCGTCTTGCAGATTCTGTTCACACACGCCAGGCTTGATCCATGCTATCTTACTCCCTTCCTTGATTTCGTCCACCAATTGGGTCTAGCTGGCAGCATCGAGAGCATAGTTGCACATGTACCAGACTTGCGACATTGCTTCCATCCTGCTTGGTATGTTCGCTTGCTGAATGAGGTTCCAGCCACGCGCCTCGTGATCGCATGCGAACCTCACACCTTCGCAGAAATTGCAGGCATTGACATGAACCTGGCTGACCGCTGGGCGTTCAACATACCTCATCAGTATCTCGAGTTGCGACAACCTACCTCTGAAGCTGTCCGACAAACTTCCTATGACTACCTGCCAGGTCTGCTCGGTGCAAAGCATTGGGAATCAATGAGGCTCAATGAGGGCAGTAGCCTTGCTGCATACACAAGTTACGAGTACTTCCTCAAGAAGCCCCCATCGCTATTGTCCGACATCCACACCTGTCTCACTTCCATACCTTTTGATCCTGAGAATCTGCCAGAAATGTCTTCAAGCACGTTGACTGGGATTACATTGACCCAGCACATGCTCCAAAATCTTCAAGCATTCTCCTTCACCGCAGTATTTCCATTCTACAACCATGTTGACGACGTACTGAAGTGCATCCGGAGAATGAGAAATCTTGAAAGACTTTTCATCAAACTATGCCCCGAACCCGGAAGCACGGTCCTCGATGACGCGGTGGAGGCTGCGGCAGGTCACATCGATCTGAACGACCCGTGGAATGAGTGGGTTTCAAGCCTCGCGTGCAGTACGTCCGCCTCGCTAACCGTCAGTCTAGGATTACCACCGCCTATACTCTAGTAGCTCACACCGTCCGATACATGGCAGTCGAAGGTCGACTCAGAAGTGTTGTCATTGACGACACAAAGATTGAAGCAATCAGAGATACAATCGTCGAACATGTTTCGACCACGTTGCAGACTTTCTGGTCTCATGATGGCAAGGCCACTTGGACAAGATCTATCGCCACCACGTCTCAGCCACTGGAATGACTCTGCGATCACATTCGCCAATCTAGGCTAAATAGCTGCGCCCACAAAGACCATGCAGAGACTACCAAACGAGAGCATGCAATTGCAGAGCACATTGTAGTCACATGAGCAGCAAACCACTCTGTCCACTTTGATTGGTTGAAGACCACACGCAGACCATCGTTTGTCTTTGCGCTGCGGACTCAGGCATGCAGTGTCCGCGCCATCTCGGTTCATACAAACCAACTGGACAACAGACCCTCTCCCGCTTGAATGGTTGCGTCGGAAGTTGGCATCAGTTGAATTTATGCTGTCTTATCATCCTGATACGTCAGAGGAGGTGGGAACAAGACACGTGTCATTGCATTAACACACAAGATGAACTTTTGTCAAAAAGAGCATCCTGGCAGTGCCCGAAATATGTTACATGACCCTTGCAGCATGCCACGAATATGCACGCTGTCAGGAGCAAAGGGCCGAAATTGACCACTCTGGAACATCTCTGACGTCGGCCTTCCTTGTTAGATGGTCGTGAGACCCTGCGCGGGACAACCCAGTCTTTCACAATTCGCTAAGGCGAGGTTACTCCATGACTGCCACAGGCGAGTGTCAAAGCAAGGCGTGCCCGAAGCATTGCCAGCAGCAACTAGCCTGGTCGGAGCGCAATGGTTGGTTCAAGCGCTTTGTCCTTCGTACGTCAGCGCGTGACGAGACGGGCGCAGAAGTGTGGCGTGCCTCAGGAATCATTCGATATTCGTCGCGCTACAACCCGCACCCTTGTATTCGCATGCACATCACGCGGCTCGCTTCTGGCTTTTCAGAATGTGATGTGAATTCGCGCACCTGTGCAACAACCAGAGTCTAGAGCATTCTACCTATAAGCGACGTCAAGAGCAAGTGGCTGTCATTGCCTGTTCGCTGTTCCGCAGCTTCAAGCTCAGGACAAAAGCCTAGAACGATCGACCAGCTTCGGCCTGAGGCGGACTATTCGTGGTGCATCCACAAAGGTTCGGATCAGCCGCAACGCCAAGGCACCTTTAAGCACGCTACTGTTGTTCTGGCCTTGACACCTCAGGCGAAAATTCAGGTGTCTCACCCGCACATGACATCAAGGCGCAGCCGATTGAGCCACTGGATGCGCCCATCCGTTGGAAGCAAAATTCTTTTATCGGCTCGCATTCACTGCGGGAAGTGGTAGCTGGCTGTGAATGAACACCGCATGACAAAAGGCATGTGATGCCTGTAAGCATGAAAATAGTAAGCCAATATTAAGCAACTTTAATTCCACCGCTAGTAAACCCAGTCCGGAACGAAGAGTGTCCTGGGTTTAGCGTCCCGGTCAAGCCGTGGAGTTGGCTCCGTTCCATTCCCTCGAACGTCGAAACCAGTCTTGTCGTGTTTGGCATTGTTGCTAACAACGATGATTGGCTATTAGTAGGCGTTCCTGAGCATCTCATCAGTCGCAGCATGTGAGAGGGACTGTCACCCAAGTGACCGAACCTCAATCTGGCGGCCTGGCTACTCTTGGTTGCACAAAGTCTACAGCGGAATGAGTGTTGTAGATTCACAGTTAATGGTTAGTGAAAGTAGGACGTGAGAGGCGAAGAAGTCTAGCGAATCTCACACCCAGCCAAGGACATAAAAGGCGGGAGAGTAGAAGTTGCTCAAACGCTGTAAGATCACGCATTGACAGACTTTGAGATGAAATTCCATCACCTGGCCAGTACACAATCTGAAACTCGTCTTGCTTCATACCTCGCTTCGCCCGCACCGTAGACTTAGTCTACGCAGCACCACACTAGACTTGCGACGCGGTAGTGCTACCTCTCCTCCCCATGAGCAGCTCACCTCGTGTCTCGCAGCATGCTCTGATGCGCCGCCGAGCTACAGTAGAAGCAGAGACTACCCTTTTAGCCCCCTTTCGGACTCTCCGGCCTTACTCATGCCTATTGAGGTATCTGCCTGCAAACATGAATCGAGAAGCAAGCCGCGGTCCCCTGTTCCACGCAGTAGTCGTTACGACTAAAGCATGGATTGCATTAGCAGAAGGCGGAGACTTCAATCACGGCGTCAGCTGTTTCAATCGGTGGGTGTTTCGAGCTTGTGATGCGAGCGGCAGGCAGACAGGCAGGCAGGTGTCGTATCGCCTCTTGCGACCGCGCTTGCCCGAAGGAAGGATGGATGGATTGCTTGTGTGAAGAAGGAGGGCGTGGCCCCCGACAGGAAAGTGGGCTACTACGCGGGCAGCGTTACAGCAGGAACGACTAGGCGCTTTCAGCGGGGTGGGTGGCAGTCAGCAAAGGGCGCGTGAGCATGTCAGACGCAGGACGTCGCGGGTTAGGACGTGCGTGATGGAGAGAAGGGATGGCATTCTCTGCGTGTGCTAAAGTGTGTTGCGAATTAGGGCGGATCAAAGTAGATGGTCCTTCTTCCATGAGATCTGGTATTGCCTCCACAGTGAGCCTATGCCTCTCCTTCTAGTATACTGAAGTGCATCCTGTCAGTGGGGGGATCGTCGCGTGTAAAGCAATGACTATAGCACGTGCAAGCAGTGCCCAGCAGTATTGACCTTGATTTCCGACTCCGCGAACTCCTGTGAACGTGTTTCGATAGACATAAGAAAGATGGTGAAAACTGCTATGTATGTCCATGTAACCTTGGGCATCATTGCCCCACCCCATACACACGTTCCTGGCTACGGTTTTGCTCCCTCCCTTGTATGTCGACTGGGCCAGTGTGCGTTCGCTTCTCGTAATTACCCGTAAGGTGTGACGATTTCCAATGTTGTAGTATAATAGTAACAGACTCGCAATACCACCATGCCGACATTCCCTTCTTGTTTTCGTTGCTTCAGCGGCTGTTCCGTGTTCTTGCTTCGGCGACAGGTCTACTTCGGGTCAAGTCAACGTGGAAGCCGCATGATAATGCCCACATTTGCCTCCACAGCCGAAACATGAGCTTTAGCAACCTCCAATCCCATGAGGAACACCAATCACGAGTAATAGACACGTTGCGGTCTTAATGTAGTTGCAGGGTAATGCACAAACCACAGAACGGCCTTGAGTCCCATGGTCGCGCAACAGGGAGTTTTCGATACGGCGGAAGCGTTGCACGCGGGACACAAAACATGCTGTGGTAAGGAAAATTTCGACCCAGCCGTGGCGGTGGCAACAAGGTTAGACCCAATCAATCCCTCCATTTGTTATGCAGAATATTGATATGCTATTCTCCTCATTCGGAGTCACCGTGTGGCGAAACACATGCAGTTGAAACTTCGTGGTCAGTAGTTCAAGGCTGCAAACGTGTCTGCCTAAGACGTCGCTGCAGCTGCCAACTTCTCACTAACCAAATCTCTTGCGATCTCGATCCGACGAGATGGTTCAGTGCCATTACCATTAATTTGACTGTCTCCGTCGATTTTTGGTTGAGGGCTTGGGGCTGGCAGATCACGTAGCGCAGGATCTGTCACTGCCTCAAGAGCCGCATTTTGAGCCGCAGTGTCAGCGTTCTCGTTGACCTGCGCAACAGGCAACGGAGATGCTGCGCGGTATTGCTCCGATTGTTGTAGGTGTGGCAGAGATGCTGGCACTGGCGACGGCGGTGGGTAGTTTCTTTCGGATGGCTTTGGATATGGCACGCCTGCATTGTGCAAGCTTGAGCGCAAGTTGTGCAACTCTTCATCCTGGCGTCTGATGAGCTCTTGCTGTTCTGCAATGGTTTGACGGGCGATTGTCAATTGTCTGTTCGCTTCGAGCTGATCCAAATCTAGGTCTCCATTCATGAAGTTTTGCTGGAGATCAGCTCTCAACGAGTCTCTTCGTAGATCAGGGAGTTGCTGGCCCGAAAGTCGTGCCTGGTGGTTGATGTGGTCGCCGTTTGGTGAATCTGGATCAGCCGTCTTCCGGCGTTTTCGTGGCTGGTCCGGGTTCTCCTCATTCTGGTCGGACAGCGACTGGGGTGGCGGCGAATAGTGGCCAGTGTATGAATGTCTTCGACGCAAGTGCTCCTCAAGGTTCTCTCGGCGAGTGAATCCTTCGCCCGTGCTTCGGATACAGTTTGCGTGAGGACAATACAAAGGCCGTCTAGTTGGACCAACGCCTTTTTTGTGCACCTCGCGCATATGCCTTAGAAGACCACCACTGTAGGTGAAGCCAGGGTTCTGTTCGCAAGTTGGTTCATTGCACTTGTACGGCCGCTCGTGCTTGTCCATATGCTTGTTCCATTCGCATGGTCGTCGAAAGGTTTCTGTCTTGTCGCGACATGCTTCATGAGTACAGATGATCTCGCCTTTCTCGTTCCGCGGTATTGGTTCCCGATCAGGACGAGCAGAATAAGCTTCTATGCTGTTGCGCGGCGCTGGTATGTGCGTGTGCGGTGCCATTGTTCTTGACTTTTGAGGAGACAAAAGACTTGGAGATACAATGATTGCGAGGCCTGAGGCTTCAATAAAGAGACCAGAAGCCTGAGATCAGGAATCTATTGATGGTCTTTGAGACGACACAATCAAAATTGCGCAGTCGCCGTCTGTAGTCAAGTGACAGATGCTTGTGAAAGTACGACAAGATCTTAGTACTTGTGGCTCAACTGTACTGCTTGCGTGTCTGAAGGCTTGCGATAAAGAATCTTGGATGCCTGAGGATGGCAAAACGAAAAGTCTCACGTCGACTATTTACGGGTTTTTGACGAGGCGAAAACCAAGAAAGGCTTGCGTGACCGGGTCGGAAGTAAGGCAGCTGAGACTTACGTTGCCACCACTGTGCGAGACATAGAAAGATGAATAACAAAGGTAACGCGAGGAAACAACGGCAGTGACACGCTAGTGCGGCCTTAGGCTGCAAATCTGTGCATGGTTGGCACTTGCCGAGCTTGCAAGGGCTGGAAATAATGGATTCCTGAGGTTTCCACTAGCAGTGCCGAAAGCTGCGCCTGCAGCCTGGTCTCGGTTTACTCGGCTAGCGCCTGACATCTTAGTTCCTAGGTTGCAATTTTCCTCCAATAGCAATTTCTTTCTTCAGAAGCCTCCCTCGCCCGAGAGTCCGGCCGGCTCAAATGGCTACCTGAGTCGTTGGTTGCAGGTCAGCGGACTACCTTTGTACCAACCACAGGACGTGCTCGACTAGCTCACATTTACTCTACTGTTGAGTGTCAAGCTGAACTTGTTAACTCAGCTATAAAGCAGTCACCTGAATGTCGCATTCGCAACGTTCAGAGGTTGCTCAGCGCGACTGCCTTGGCGCCGCCCCAAGCACGAGATCAGACGACCTCGCAACCGAAAGCTCGGACTCGGCATAGATCGAGACAGCGTGTTCTAGTGAGTCAGCGCCTTTGTGCTGCGCTGGCGAGGCATGCATGTCCGCCTGAACTATCTACGCTTCTTAGCAAACAACGTTTTCGTGCCGCCATAATTACGGGAAGCGCTACAATGTATATGATAAGTCGTAGCTTTGCAATCGGCCTCCAGGTCTTCAGCCTAATTTGCTGCCTTGTTTGGGTCCATTGCTAGCATACTTGGACTTGTTGAACGTTTGGGCCTGTGAGACGCCAGTATCAGGCAGCCTTTCCAGTTTTGTGCTTCGTCGAGCCGTGCAAAGGCTTATTTGTAGTGCACTTGCACAAATCGTTTAGGCCCTGAAGCCAGAGCTTAAGAGCATTAGTGTTGTTCAGGACCATTTCGGTACCCAAGAATAGCTGTAGCTATGCCAATACTTGGCCATGACTGGATGATCCTTGCAAGCTAGTGACAAAGCAATGCTAAGACAGCGATATCTCGCTGCGTCAGCCATCGTCCACCCACGTCCCTCAGCCCTCATTCACCTTCGTAGCTACCACAGACCGAACCACCAACACCTGCAGGAACAATAGCTGTGCCTGCTATGTAGCCTAGCTCTGCTGCGAATGATGTCCTGGGAAATGGAAAATTGTCATATGCTCTCGCTCGCCACGAAAGACAGCCATCCACAAAGAGGTGACCACGCCTCGGCAGCCCGTAATTTGCTGTTCCCTCCATGTGCTTCAGAAGCCACGACGCTAGCGAATTGCCCTGCTGTGAACCATGAACAGCCCAGGCAGTGATGACTCCGTCGTCCGCAGGCAGCGAATCGATGCCCGCACGAAGAAGTAATGATATCATCTGTGTCGCTCGAACGTCCTGCCTAGCCGCCAGGTGGAATAGGTCAAGAGGGAGAGGATGGTGCGAAGCGGGAGTCAACTGAACTGTCATCATGTGTTGGAAACCCCAAGCGCCAGACTTGAAGAAAACATTATGCATCTCAAGCAACGTTGTCAATGCAGCAATATTCGACTCTAAGATAGCGTTACGCATGCCCTCAAACACAGCTTTAGCAGAGATGTCCATAACGTGGTCATCTTGGATGAAAGTGTAACCCTGTCGGAGAAGCTGCAGCAAATGTAGCTGCTCGCCTGTCCACGGAGTATTAAGAAGCAACCAGTCTGGAATATGTCGAGCTGCCAATATGGTAAGTGACCGGTCTGTACTCTTGTGTACGATTCCTTGGGCGTCCAATGAGGATGTCCACGTGATTATGCGTGGAAGATATGCTGCGGCCTCGTCGTGCTGCAAGGCGGAAATGCTGCTGCCTAGATTCTCTGTTGTAGTTCTAGCAAGATAATGCTGTTCGAGCTTGACCTCCTCATCTAGACTTGGTAACGCGGCCAGTTCACGAATCGCTTCGTTGGGCACAATGACGGTATTTTCATGCGTTCCAATACTGCCTTGATCGTGTGACTCGTCGAAAATGCGTTCCTTATGCCATGCTTGCACCATGACCAATCGGCTCAGTGAGGGCAAGCATGTCTTTATGCGGTCGAAGTCACACCATCGACAAGTAAATATGCTCTGTTGTAGCCTTATCTTCTCCCCACAACTAAGCATGCGGTAGTCAGCAGGCAGAAAATGCTTTGCCTCCACAGGACTTTCGCCATCATCATCGAAGTAGGCAAAGACAACCAATGAGTTGAAAATCTGCTCGGTGGAAAGCACTTGCCGTAAGTAATTCGATGCGCGTGGTAGATTGACCTCAAGAGCATGAAAGAATACCTGCTGAATAAGCTCCACAGGAAGTCTCTCCAAGGTGGAAAGCCTGTCTCTTTCGCTGTCCATCTTGCGTTGAGCTTCGATGTGATACCTTTGTAGCTTTCCCAGAATGACCTTCTTCCGCGCCGATACGAGCTGTGTCGTAGCTTTGGATGGTCGGCCTCGACTTCTCGAGGCGTGCGAATTCTTGGAAGCCTCACGTCGGTCACGCTTTCCACGGATGCGCATCATGCTAGCAGCATGATGTGCAGAATTCAATATAGCATAAAGTCTGTGCTCCGCTAGACTTGACTTTTTCGCTTACAAACTGGTCGAGTACTTCGTCCAGGAAACTGTCAGCTTTGCTTGGAAGTATCATTCGTGCTCGGGGTGGTTGTTACTACTCCACGTCATTCGCAACAACTCGACGCGGCTATTACTAGCAGCATGCGAGGTCCTCGGAGGTGGATCTCGCATGAGAGCAATTGTACGGGCGGGGGCTACCGCACCTTTCCTGTTTATTATTTTCGGACTTTGCACATTCCGTGAAATCGTGAAATCGTGAAATCGTGAAATCGTGAAATCGTGAAATCGTGAAATCGTGAAATCGTGAAATCGTGAAATCGTGTATGCTGCTGCTGCTGCCGCTATCGCTATCGCTGCTTCACGAATACTACCGTGTAACTTAAGTAGATCATATATTATAAAGGTTTCTTTTTATTTTGCTACCTATATGGTATATATCCTTAAACGCTAATTCTTAAACGCTAATTCTTAAACGCTAGTTATAATACTATAGCTCGAACTACTCTATTGCTCGTAGGTTAAATAAAATATTAACGCAGAACGCTTAAGGCCTATCTAGCCGACTAGGGTTATAGTAATCACCTATTCTTAGTATCGTCGAGGCTAACGCTTTTCTCGTAGCGCTATAACCGAGATCTAAACTCTATCCGCAGCATCTAGGTTCGGATGCTAGTACCCTACACTTTCTAGAGTCGAGGCTTAAAGAGGAGAAGCTCGTAGTAATAAAGCTTAAGGAGAAGAGCCTTGTAATACTAGACCTTAAGGAGCCTAACTTTGTAGTATTAGAGTTTAAGGAGCCTAATATTATGGTATTAGAGTTCGAGAAGTAGGAGCTTATAATGCTAGACCTTAAGGAGTCTAACTTTGTAGTATTAAAGTTCGAGAAGGTTACGGCGTCTAACGTTTACTAGGTAGAGCAGAAGCTATATTAATATCTATAGTAGAAGATAGACTGCTAGAGGAAGAGCGAGTTAGTAGAGGGATTAGTGCTAATCTTTAAGGTTAAGGAGCTAGTACTAGTATCGACGGCTAGGTAGAAGAATTAATTATAAACTATCTAGCTAATAGGCTAGTAAAGGAAAGTTGTGATATACCTCCTGCTATCTACTCTTCTTCTAGAGCATCTCTAAAAGCAGCGGCTAATATTCGTATAACCTCGAGTCGAAGTTAACTAGTTAGAACATTTATTGCTAATTAAGAGTAGCGGGACTAGGCTTGAGCATTCTTAATCACCTAGAATCCGCAGTCCGCACCGTTAGTCTATTACGATACAATCTAGGTTGCTTATCGCTACTCTATAGACCCCCCGAATATAAGCTATACCTAGGCTGTTACTCGCGTCCTCTAGCCCTCGGCCTTAATTATATTTAGTAAGTTAAAGAGTCGGATTTCTCGTTAACGAGGATTAACGATAAATAGAACGAAGTAATTACTTGCTTCGATAGCACCTAGAACTAATATCGAGATAAAGAACCGAGTTGCTTAATTAGATATAACTAGTAGCGTAGAAGGCCGACCGTTTAGATCTAGATCGAGATCGTCTAGGTTATTATACTACACATTAAGTATCTATTTATTAATCACTTAGGCCTAGAATCGATTATAGTTACTACTAGCTTAGATCCTTAGACGCGCGTTCTTAATAACGGCAGACGTATCTAGCTAGCTACGGAGGTTACGCTGCGGGTTATAGATGTAGTTATTCTTATCTAGTCGATCTAGCCTTATAGAGATAGCATATATACCATCTCGCCCTAGCAAAAGTTCGTTTATATTTCGCCCTATTTAGCGGACTTAAGCAAGGACTTAAGCGAATAGTAGCTTAATCTCAGCCTCGTATAGCGATTTCTCGATTAAACGTTGCTACTGCGTACTCTAGAACGAGGATAGAGCATATGCTAAGAATCCTCTCTATTCGGCTATTGCTGCTTGTGGTAGACCGCCGGTAGTTTAGATCCTAAAAGCCATCTAGCTAAGGTTGCTAATAGCAGTCTATATCTCGGCGTCTCTATACTAGCCGAAGCTCTATTCGAATTCTCGAACGGTAACACTAAGGTTATATAGCTATTTATAGAATTAGACGGCTTAGGAAGCCAGCTTCTTCTCTAGGGTACTAGCCTCGAGAGGAAGGATAAAGTCGAACTCGCGTAGGAGTCTTTCGAAACTACCCTATAAGGTACTAGAAGATACCGTTAATGCTCTTAAGCCTTATATAGAAGAGTCTCTTATTCGTTATAGTAGATCACTTATACATCTAGAAGTTCTCTTGCTAATAGCGGCGGTTACCTCTTATACTCGCTATAGGACTATACTAGTAGGCGCTCGATTTTAAAAGCCTAGTGCTAGTCTAGTATTAGGTACGTCGACTAGAGAGGCGCTGCGAAGAACTAGTAGATATCGAGGTATTACTAGAAGAGAAGATGCTGCACGCTTTATACTCGATGCTAGAGGCGAACTCGTTATCGGCAAGTTGCTCTATAGCCCTAAACTAGGAGTCCCTCTAGGTAAAGCCGGTGCCTAAGTCCCTCTAGGTAAAGCCGGCGCCTAAGTCCCTCTAGGTGAAGCCGGCGCCTAACTAGTAACCTCTTTAACCTCGGCTAGAATTAGGCGAGGTAGGTTATATCTACTAAGGAGTTGTTGCGGTGGATTTCGATAGTGTAAGAAGCTATAACTATCTCTTATAATAAATAGTTAACGTTTATCTACTTGCTTACCCTAGTTAATATTACTAATATACGCGTTCTATCTAGCGATAAGGTCGGCCGTAGCTATAGCGTTATTTAGCATTCGTAATTTAGCTCGTTCTCTTTCCTATGCATTAGTAAAACCAGGTAAGCCATTATAAACATCCGCGGGTGTAAGGCTGCTAATATAGTATTAACCTCGTTTACCGCCTTGCATCGAGACTTCGAGTCGTCTTGCCTAAGTAGACTATATTCGCTAAGTGATATATAACGCTGCATTAGCAGCACCGTTCCTAGAAGCGAGTTCGTTAAGTCGATTAGATATAGTCTCTCTATTAAATGCATCGGCTATCGTAGTAGTTATATAGAGGTAGAAGAACTAGTCGTACTATTAACTACTAAAATAGTTTCGTAAGATTCGCTCTATACGATATATACGATCGTACGCCGTACGGCTTTCTTTAACGTTCTTTGCTATAGTCTTTAGATAATCGCCGAAGGTGCGTCGACGTTAGTCGATATATTCTATATAGCCTTCGAGTGCTTAAGTAAAGGTGTATATAAGGATCTAGTTTGCAGCGATAGCAGCATTTACGTTTTAGACGAAGTCTTAAAGGGTAAGAAGTATTAACGACTTAGTACTCTTTAGATTTAGGAGATCGTTTACGAACTCTTCGATAGTCTACTCTCGTCGTTAGAAATTAAAACGGCGACCAGCAATATCTAAGGGTTAGAGTATATAAGATAGGTCACCTAGTATAGGCGGTAGTAGGATAGAGGGTTGCGCAACCTAACTAGTCTGTATAGCAAGAGGTGCAGATGCTTAGAATCGCTATAGGACAACTAACTATCTAGTTAATCGTCTAGTAGCCTAACCTTGTTAACTCTGCTAGCCTTATTAACCTTATTAGCCTTATTAACCTTATTAGCCTTGTTAACCTTGTTAGCCTTGTTAACCTTATTAGCCTTATTAACCTTATTAGCCTTGTTAACCTTGTTAGCCTTGTTAACCTTGTTAGCCTTGTTAACCTTATTAGCCTTATTAGCTTATGCCTTTCCTAAGCGAGCTGCGTTTAGGGGGCATAATGAAAGTGTTAGGATACTTTAGGGAGGATGATAATTAAGGTTTAAAGACTAGAAATCAAAGGCGACGGAGTAGCTTTCTTATATAGGTAGACTTGCACTCTAACGTTTCATATTAGCCTATCTAACCGAGTTTAAGCGGCGGCATATAGATACTGTCAGTTGTAAGAACACTGTGAGTAGGACTATAATAATATACTAAGCTTAAGTGATAAGATAATAGTTATAGAAAGATATTTTCACTTAGCTATAGATATTTTCACCTAACTATCACTGTATCGATTTAAACGCAGGCTCGGACTAGTTTATCTAAAGTAAGTAGCTAGTAAGTATAACTGCAGGAAGATCGAAAGGGGGTAGAGAGGGTTAAGGAGCTAGAGCATTTGCCTAAACATGTTTAGGCAAATAGTCTTTTTTCTTATTAAGCAGCAATATAGTTAATTCTCTCCCGAATCTCTTTAAACAATACTAGTATAGCAAATAACACTAGCTAATACTATATCTTAAGCCGTCTAGCTAGATTCAATCTCGTTATAGAGTTAGATTTAGCTAAATATATTTAGCTAAATCAGGTCGGTCGGCGTTAAACGTTCCCGCGAAGCGCAAATTTATTATTAGCCGAGTAGATAACTATGCGGCCTACCCTACCTCCTCCGAGTCCGTCTTTAACTCAGTACGCATTGTGCGCTTTACGCTATTATTAAAAAAGATCCGATTAAGCAGCAGAAGATAACGGAGATATTCCTCCCTCCCCTAAATCTTTATCTTTAACGGTTTTATCTTTATCGCCTTCGTCTCGAGACACTGTTATCCTATTACCGTCTTGCTATTCTATTAACCTAGCATCTATTTTATCCTTCGTAAGCGTCGAGACGAGCTTATCCTATTCGGCAAAGGATATACGATTAGCTTATAGTTCGACTTATGCTTATAACTATACGTAAAGTCCTTATATACGAGTTCGACGTCCTTTAGTTCGAATAGGAATATATCGAAGCTTTTCCTTTAATAGTACCTTTCTAGAGCTGGTTTCTGTTTTGCTCGGACTGCTTAGCTTAGATAGACTAGCCTGTATCTTGCTAGGACTGCGTAGTTTAGCAGGGCTGCGTAGTTTAGTAGGGCTACGCGGTTTAGATAGGCTACGAGACTTAGCACGTACCTCTAACTTTACTTCTTTCTTAATACTATCGAGCTACTATTCTAGAGCACTAATATTAGGAAGAGGACGGCTATCATCCTTTATAGTTATAGCATTAACAAATTGCCTATCCTTATTATCGTCCGCCGCACGGGTTCTGCTTCTGCTTAAGTTAGCCGCTTTGCTATCTCGCCTAGTCTTTATCTGCTTGATCGATATCGGCATTATAGTCGTAGCTCTTCGTTTCTTAGCCTTTACCGGCTTATTAACGAGAAAGATATACCAAGTCGGCATTCTAGCATAAGCTTTGTCTTTATCTTTGCCTTAGTTGCCGGTCCTTTTCAGCTCTTAAAATCCTATAATGCTTATTAATTTACCTGCTCGTACTTAGTGCGAGTATAGAATATTAACAGTAATATTAATACTATCTGCGGAGGGCTTGCTAATAGCAAAAAGATAGTTGCCTTTCGTATTAGCTGTAGGTGCGTACTTAAGGATATCTTCTCTTTTATACTTCTATAGTATAAGGTCTATTATTAGCATCATTAGTGCCTCGGTGTCTATAGGTAGGTCGTTAATAATAAGATTAACCTTAAACTCGCAGTGCTCGAATTTATCATCTTCGTCGAGGTTATACCTTAATAAAGAAACCTTTAAGCAGATCTAGTAGTAGGTCTTCTTATCCTACTCGGATTTCTTCGCTCGTAGCTCTTTGCCGACGAACTCTTTAAGGGCTGCTGCGCCTGCTCCCTAGGTATACGAGTGTATTATAGGTTTAGCATTATCGCGAAGCTAGCTAGATAGCTTAGTGCTTCGTTAGCTTATAGAAGTAGACGACTCCCCGGACTCGGTAGTTAGCGGTATAAATAACGATACCGACTTCTTAGAGGACTTAGCAATCGAATCCCGTTTAGGCTTAGTAGGTAAGTCGATCTTAAGCATAGTATCACTCGGTTAAGGAAGGCTTTTAGGTCTATCGTACCTGCGCGTTAGATACGTTATAATATTCTTCTTTCGACATCTCGAGCATTTAAGCGTATCCTTTAAAAGGAATTTATGCTCGAGATTAACGTCCGCTAAATACTAACTATTATAATCGTAGTAGGCGGTAGCTATTTCGACTAAATGCGTAGCAGCTTAGATACGTGATAAGAGGAACGTAAGAGCCGGAAGGAGAGAAGAGATAGAGTCTAGAGCCTTAATATGCTCGTAGATAGAAGATGAAAGGGACGATATTAAGAGAAGAGGGGGAGAGGGGGGGCGCATAAGCGTTAAGGTAATAGACGAGCGAGTAAAGAGTAGGAAACGAAAAGTGTTAAATAATAAAGCAGCAACGATTATATAGGCTTAAAATAGTACTACTCGCTAGCATATACTAATCTATAACCCCCTTAGTATATATAAGCGAAGTTATCGTCTCTAGAGTCCTAATCCTCTATCTCTGCTAGTGCACCGTACTTACTATAACTATACGCTTAATCGAGACTATACGTATCGAAATCGTTAAGTAATTCGTCCTCGATAGCAGTCTAAAGTTAGTCTTTATTCTATCTTTATTCGGTAAGCGTTATGTTAAAGGCTAGATTAGGATATGCATCTCTCTACTCTCTAGCAGTGTCCGGGAGGGCAGTAAAGTCTAGCGTATTACCGCGAATAGAGGTATAGTCTCGTGCTTATCGGATTAACATACGAAACTATTTCGAGATAAGAATCCTTCGCTTAGGAATTTATTAAATGAATTTATTAGCGGTAATACCGTCTTACTTATTAACCTCGGCGAAGATCTAGTGCAGCGTTTTATCTAGCTATACCTTAGTGCTTGCAATAAAGACTTAGTCCTTGTCTTTAGCTACATTAGTGTACGTAACGAAAGAGGCGATTAAGCTATTACGTACTATAGTCTTTAAGCAACCGCTCCTGCTTATTTAATAGATCAGCATTAGGTCTATAGCCCTTAGTCGGACGCTTAGCGTTAAGCCGATTATATCGAAGATAGTTACGCTCGAAGTAAAGCTAGTTAGGAACTCTAGTAACGTAATATAGTCGATTACGCTATTTACGTATCCGATATGCGTTCTAAACTTCTATAAAGGTATTAATCTCCTCTCGAAGAAGCGGTAAGAAGATATATACTTATATAATACGATCTAACTTGTTCTCGCTTCGATAGAACTATCGTAGTTGCAGATTCTTAAATAAGACCTAATATAGTATGCATTATTAGCTTTAAGAATAGAAAAGCGGTTAGGATACGAGGTATCCGATAAACCTTCCTATAAGCTTCGACTTGCTAGGTAAGACGTCTTCTACCTATAACATATATATACGCCTTTAACCTAGCTGGTAACGCATGTAGAGAATGCTAGATAGCGGGTATACTTATAAGCTAAGGTGCTAACTAATGCTTTTTGATCCGAGACTAGAAACTCTTAATCCGAATATTTCGTATACTTATTCTATAGACGAAGCACTCTCGAAGGCGCTTTCGTATCTTTTCGTCTATAAGGGACTAATTACTAAGAACTCCGGTGTCTCGGAGGTGCTAAACGTAGAATTAAAACTATAAATTAGCAATAAAAGGTATCTCTAATCCACGATTAGAACGAATACGATAAGGGACGATATTATACTCGCGGACTATCTAAATATACTGCTTTGCGACGGCGACCTACCTACGGCTAGCGACCCTAACGTAAACTTAGATAATTCGTCTTAAATAAGCGTCTATCGCAGCGTAGACTTCGATACTAAAGTTTATAAACTTCTTATAGCTATTAATAGACTATACGTAATCTAGCCCTTTATAGATAGCTTCGTAGCGTCGTATAACCTTATACTTCGGCTTTCGATTACGTCTATATGTATTATTAATATCGTAGAGGACCTTTCGAACGTGATCCTCCCGTACTTAAAGTGCTAGATAGCGTACCTAAAGATAGGTATAGAAATAATTCCGGCCCTAGTTGCGTCTAATGCCTAACGTGATAGTTTTAAGGATAATAGCCTCTATGCGCTAAAGGCGCTCTAGTTAATTCTCGACAGCACGGTCTCTTTAAGACTAATTATACTTCCGTCGTATAGACTCGATAAGCCGAGTACTAACTACTACGTAAGCGAGCTTCTATCGTAAGCTCTATGCAATCTTCTCGTTATCCTATAGGGTCTATTTATAAGCGCGTTGCACTAATAAGATAAACCTATTATCCTAGTAGAGACCTTTCTTTATAGACTAGTTCGAGGCAATACCTTCTGCTTTAAGAAACTTCTTAAGCACGTTATATCCGCACTTAATACCACGGACTCTATTAATCTAAGTAAGAATCTCTTTTTGCGTCTAATCATATTAGACGACGAAGTCGTAAATCTTAATAGCTAATAGGCTAAGATCAACCTTAGGACGACCGGCTAGCATGGCTACGTACAAGTAAAGAAGGCATTAAGCGATAGGTACTAGACCTACTTATACCTGCTTAGTCCGGAACGTGCATACACTGCGGGCATGCATTAATACCCAACTACTAACGCCTAAGCGACCTGCGGCAGCATATGCAGCCATCGGTAGCATGGCAAGGACGAGGATAGCGACAGCGACAGCGACAGCGGAAGCAGCATACACGATTTCACGATTTCACGATTTCACGATTTCACGATTTCATGGAATGTGCAAAGTCCGAAAATAATAAACAGGAAAGGTGCGGTAGCCCCCGCCCGTAAATTGCTTGGCACACGGGCAGAAACTAGGGGATCAGGCATTCATTTCCCCAGACTCATACATGCCTCGTAGAGAACGACGCTCAGCAGCGATGTCTTGCTCATCAGATTGGACACCCTGGCTCGGGACTTCCATGTCGGTACACGTTTGACTCCGGCCGCAGGACATCAGGTTGTTGGAGGTCTACATCGGTGGCACATACTTGGTCTAAAGCCACGGAGCTAATTTTGTTCTACTTTGTTCATACTATATTTCACTCCACTGCTGCATGATAGACATTCAACACTGCGAAGAACAGGAACAGCACCAGACATAAAGTTCGCAGTGAACTCTACTGCTTGGCAACTCTGTTACCGGCTGGCGGCAGCGCAGGTTTCTACGCCTCTTGAATGTCTTTTCTTATTCCTAGCCACCAAATTGGTTGGCTAAATCTCTGCGCAGACATTGCATTCATCCCAAGTCAAAGGGGAATCCCTGTTGAAGATTCCTTCCGATCTTTCCGTCGACTGCGAATCGAAGGTTGTATGATGGTTCGTCTAACTATGACCACTCTTCGGCCGGAAGCTCAAGATGACCGCTTCACCTTTCAGTTGGTACTTGCACAGCGGGTCATATTGTGTTTCCGGCCGAGATCACTAGACTTCGCGCAGTCCGACCATCGACCATGTCCTAAGCGCAGAATGGAAAGATAATGACGTCATCTGTACCCATCAAAGCTTGCGCTGCTCGAGCTGCATACCAATGGCGCCGGAATGCGCCTCAAGAGCAATCTACAGCTTGCGCGAGCGTGATTAAGACGACGTACAATCATCATAGCATTATACACTAGATATATTTCAGTCTGCGCTATAGTATATCAAACAGACCAGCTACATGTATCATGGTGTCCACGCTCGACAAGTGCCGGAGGAAATGGGTATATAAATGTAATAGACCAAAATCGTTGCTTCGTAAAGTCGTAACATGGCGTGCTCAGTATTCTGAATGCCGTCTGCTCCTCGCAGGCACGTCGAGATACGCAGAGCTGTCTCGACGATCGTGGCTTCGACTTCGACTTCTATGCCGGTGCCGGTCGCCAAACTTCTCTTCCCACTTCTTCTGTTCTTTGTGGCGCTTCTCTGCCTTTTCATGTCTGTGGTGTGCGGTCTCCTTGCCACCTATCCAGCCTGCGACTGCACCACCCACCGTGCCTAAGCCAGGGAAAATTAGGTCGCCTATTATGCCACCTCCTGCTGCGCCGAGTAAAGCTTCGGAGTTCGAAGATTTGGTGCTTGGCCTTCTAGATCTCGTCTCTCTAGATCTCGTCTCTCTAGATCTCGTCTCTCTAGATCTCGTCTCTCTGGATCTTGTCTCTCCACTGTCTCTTCTGTGTCTGTGTTTGTGCTTGCGTCTGTTATGCTCTGGATCTGACGAATACCCACCGCTCTCTATGGAGTAATGGGAGGAGTTTGGATTCGCATACGGTCGCATATGTGGTGTGAGGTACTGCGGTCGCTGCTGTGGTGGCGTGCCGTAAACACTTGACTCTGGTAGACTGTGAGGCTGTTGCTGGTATGGTTGTAGTGCCATGTGCTGCGGAGGATATGGATCGCCATAGCCTTGCTGCGGCGAATGATTCCACGCAACCGGTGGTGGTCCCTGGTGGCCGGAGAATGAATGTCTCTGAGGTGGCCCTTGTGGTGTCGGTGTAGGTGCGAAATGCACCCCAGCGGTGGGCTGTTCATATGGTGGCGGAGCTTGCGACTGCATACTTGGCCTAGGCGCGTTGGCGCTCGGAATTGAGGTTGCACTTTGAGAGTACGATGATGGAGCTTGTTGGTATGGCGATTGTGTTGGTCGGTGCATGGGAGCACTAGAGAAGTATTCTGCTGCTGCCATGTTTTTCGCGTGAAGGGGGGTTGACGAAATGAGGCGAGACCAGAGCAGTCCCAGGCGGAAGGGCTGCGGCTATATTAAGTACTTCGGAAGAGTCATCAGTGCGTAATTAGGGCGTTCAAGAAGAGATCATTTGACGAAGAGACCTAGAAGGCAACCGTTCTGCCGTTCACACTAGTAGCGCATCCAAAAGTTCTTTCTTGAGCCTTGCGCTTACGCCCACCAGTAAGACAATAGTACTTCACGACTCGCCTACGGAATCATCGCTGACAAAGTGGCAATACACTTTGTCCTCGCCCTGAACCCCAATCCTAGTTTGCCTGATGTGTGGCAGCACACCCCTCATAGAAGCTTCAAGTGGTCACCCGAGGGCTCGGAGGACACTATTTCCGGAGTGATCCACGCAAGAGCCCAGCTTCGGTTTTCTAGGCATCAACTACGATTCGATGAGATCAGATCATGTTTCACAAAAGTCCCCTTAGCCTTTGGGACCTGCGTCCCCGGATTCATTTTCAAGGCCCTACCGTGATCTTCACGTCACAAGGCCCAAATCACAAGACGACGTCATAGGACCAGGGTATAGTATGCGTCCTGCCAGGCACTTTCACGCTGTCGGTTAGGCGGAGGAGCACGTTTCCAATGCCACTTCGAATGTGGACGCAGCGCGCGAAATCTGCCGCTACTCTGCACTTGCCGCATCAAATATCTGATGTAACATCTCGAGTGGGATCCGCATACAACATGTTCTGCATGAAGTGCTTCCATCTTTCATGGGAACAGGGCCAATATTGTAGACTGCTCAGAAGACCGTTAGATCCTAGATCCGCTACAGGTGTGTTCTAAGTGGGAATTGGTGCTTTGCTGCAAAACGTTGGTGAACTTTTAGCTAGCTTACACTTGCCCCGAGGCAAACAACGCTGTCTTCGCGAGGACTATTGAATATTGCCAAAATGCGGGTACTGGATCCCAGAAGTCGTAATATGCCTCGTCCCAGAACAACAATCTGTGCAACAAGGCAACAATGCTGGTGAGCACCTGGTCTAGCCTGGTACGCCGACGCAGGAATCCTATGCATGGGTCGATGACCAGGGTTACAACATCTTCCAGCAGAAAATACCGCGGTCTTGTAAGCTGTTTGTGGGTGGTCGACGCAGCAGCCATCTTTGTTGCTTGAATGGCCAGATTTGAGGTCCCATTTGTAGCTGACTGTGAGACTGATGCATACGCTTGCACCAGATCCGAGCTCTTGCCTACTGGGAGAACGAAGGTAGGGCTGGGTTGATAGGTGCCTGTTAACGGCAGCAGCTTCGACTCGACGCCCCCTTGCCACACCCTCTCCATCACCCCAAACGTCAAGGCCAGGTGGCTCGAGAAGTGGTGCCCCAGCTCTCGTGCAATGACATCCGTATATGCTCTCATCGCTTGCCATAGTGCAGAATCTTGACCCAGATGTCCACTGGCGAATTCGGCATCTTGTCCTGTCCAAAAGAACCTTACGACGCCTTGTACCACGACGGCAAAGCACTCGTAGGTACGACTAGGGTCTGCATGTTCTTGGAGAATCATAGGTGAATCTGCGTTGACCTTGACGAGAGATATCTCATGGTAGGTCTGACTTACACTCCGCCGTGGTAGAAGTGTGCTGGAGTCGAACGGCCTGGGCCGCGCAGGCGATGTCAGCATAAATTTTTTCTTGCCCTGTGCATGGTTCAACACGTTATGGATGTCGCTGCGACTTCTGACTTGATGCACTTCCGGTGTTGGTAGGCTCCTTTCCCTCAGAAATTCTAAGAATGCCTCCTTGCTTCCTAGTCGTTGAGTACTCGCATGGTCCGCTGTGATGCATGCGCAAACGCTGTTGTTCCGCAGCTCCTCACGCGCAGCTGTGATCGTGCTTAGCGGTATGTTCTGTGAGCAATCAATCCATAAGCCGGCATCTTCCCTCTTGACCACAGCGAGAATACGGCGAGCAATGTACTCTGCATTCTGGACAGCCAATACCGGCAGACTGTAATGCTTGTAGATAGCTCTCGATCTTTTAGCGATGCTCAAGGAACCATCGACGACCACATCAGCACCAATGACTCGATATCCCTCTTTGTTCAAGCCTCGTGCCAGATTCAGGCCAAAAGCGGTTTCAGTGCCAGTAAGCAAGATTGTCTTTGTCCGGGTCGCCTGCTTTCGAGCAGGGAGGCCAGTTCTATGTGTTGCTAATACAACGGCAGCATAGTTGAACCAGAGCAACAAAGTCGTCACAGGCAACGTCACTACCACGATGAGAAGCAACAGGACATTATGGCGGCCCGAGGCTATGGTCAAAGGCGCCATCAGCGGATAGTTGACTTAAACCGCGAATAGGTCAGAATTCCGAACGCGCTGTGAGGCCGCTTCGCAATTATCTCGCAGCATCTGGAATTTTTGAACGGTACTCTGCCATCATGAAAATCTGGATGAAATTAGGGAAACAGGGACTTGAGCATGTGCTTGCCTGACGCTGGACGGATATCATGTCCTACAGCATGCATGTTGACCAAGAAAAATTGCGTGGCGCTTCCATCAACCCTGTCGCAAGCCGGAATTGTTGTCATCACGCATGTCTCGATGCGAATCGCTTCTCAAGTAGAGTCTTTACAGAAGCTGCTGCCTCGGTAAGAAAAGTTCGGATCAGAAGTACATGCGTCCCAGCAGTTCTTGGTAATGGTAGCGCATCACTTTCAGCTGAGAACACAACTCTGCTATACCCCGAACTTAATTATAAGTTCCTCTTCAGCTACCATCATGCAGTGACCTGACGTCTTAGGAATTTGACCGAATCAAGCCACACTGAGCGTTTAGACTTTGAGCAACCTGAGTCTACCATCACGACCTGGAACCTTATCAAGTGGGTTTTACTCAACCAATAGCTCAATGTACATTCTCGCATTGGAACAGTGAGGACGAAGAGGAACAGGGTATGCTGTGCACCTAATTGGCACTGATACTAGCTTTCAAAAAGCATCGAGCCAACAAGGAAAGCTCTCTCTGTCTATGAACATTCGACGGCACTCTGTAGGCACGGGAGTATTCGTACATAGAGCCTTGTCAGATATGTAAGGCTCGCAATGTGTAATTACAGGTCGTCGATCAGAATAGCCCTATCGGATAATATGCCAGGTCCTTTGATCATAAAGTTCCAAGCCGCGAGGTGCAGGCTTATGAGAAGGCCCAGAATTTGAAGCTTGTACTCTCCACAAGCATTCGCTAGTCCTAGCATTTAGATCATCTTGCCCCACTACAGACGGACTCGCTAAGCACTTTGGGATCTAAAATGCCAAATTGGATGCGCGATGCTGCATGAATGCCGTCAGGTCGTATTTGCGATCAAGCGTACTTGGTAAATACCCTTGTCAAACAAATAATGCGCTCACCAGCGCTATTGCGACTTTCGTCATCTCGACCTTGCGTGCGACTTCCCAATTGTCGTCGTATAGACGGTCTCCATCTTCTTTCTCGTTCACTCATCTCTACGAGGGTAACCTTTTGTTGTCATGGCTGCTCAAGGTGAAGCAGCTGGTTACTACCAGCAGCCGCAGGGTTACGCGCCACCTCAAGGGGGGCCTCCTCAGAACTACCAGCAATATCAGCAAGGTCCTGTGCAAGGATATCCTCCTCCGCAGCAAGAAGCGTACGATTCGAAACAGCATAACCCGCCTCCATATGGCGCCAGCTTCCAGCCTCCGATGGACGACAAACAGACGTTTCAACAGACCTTCAAAATTGAAAAGCCGAAATGGAACGACTTATGGGCAGGTCTGCTGCTCGTTGCGGTCTTCCTAGGCTTTGTCGCAGTCTCAGCCCTGACACTATGGCAGTACTCGAAATACCAAAGCTTTAACGGTGATGGCATTTATGGCTCATCGAACGATTTCTCTCTCAACACGAACGCCCTTGTCCTTTTGGTATTTGTTGTGGTTGTCGCCTTCGTTCTCTCGTGGGGATACTTTCTACTAGCCCGAGCGTTCACCAAGCAATTCATCTGGATCACAGGTATCCTGCACTGCGCCTTCGCAGTAGGCACTGCCGTGTACTATTTATACCGCAAATACTGGGGTACAGGAATTGTATTCTTGTTGTTCGCTGCCTTTGCAATCTTTTGCTTCATCAGCTGGATACCTCGAATCCCATTCGCAGTGGTTATGCTACAACAAGCGCAAGACATAGCACGTATGAAAAGGGTGCATGTGTTTACGGTCAGCTTCATTGGAGGAGTCGCTGCACTCGCGTTTAGTATTTGGTTCTCAGTCACGTTGGTAGCCATTTACGCGGCGTACATGCCATCGAGTGCTGGTGCGAACACCAACCCCGCTTGTTCGGTTGGAGGAGGATGCAGCAGCGCCAAGGTCATCGGCCTTATCGTCTTCGTCACCTTCGCTGGATACTGGATCTCCGAATGGCTCAAAAACACTATACACACCATCATCGCTGGTGTCTACGGCAGCTGGTACTTCTGTGCCGGAAAGCCAGGTGGCATACCGAAGGGTGCTACCATGGGAGCCTTCAAAAGAGCAACAACTTACTCCTTTGGGTCAATTGCTTTCGGCAGTCTCATTGTTGCCTTAATCAACATGCTTCGACAAGCCTGCAGTGTCGCTCGGTCTGCATCTTCCCAGGACGGCAACATTGTTGGTGTTGTATTCTTCTGCATCCTTGGGTATCTTATTGCTATCCTTGACTGGGTAGTACAGTTCATTAACAGATATGCTTTCTCTCACATCGCCTTGTATGGCAAGGCATATATTCCAGCGGCAAAGGATACATGGACAATGATGAAAGACAGAGGACTCGACGCTCTCATCAACGATCTCTTGATAGGACCAGTGTTGACTATGGGCTCGACGTTTGTTGGATATGTCTGCGCACTCTTGGCTTACCTCTACCTCGAGTTCACCGATCCGGCCTACAACGACTCGCGACAGTTCACTCCTGTCATTATGGCATTCTCATTCTTGATCGGCTTGCAAGTTTGCCAGATCTTCTTGACGCCAATCAGTTCCGGTGTCGATACGATCTTTGTTGCGATGGGCTGGGATCCGGACATTGCGGCTAGGGAGCACCCAGAGTTTTGGAACAAACTTATTCAAGTGAGTTCCTGTTCCATCTCACATTTCCCCGTTTTACTAACTTCTGTAGGTTTACCCCCGAGTTCAAGAGGTGATTCATGCCTGACGTGTCGACCTTCGACAATACTTTTCTTAAGAGAACGTCAATACGTGTCTTTGGTACACAGCACGTTGTTCCGACATACACAATACAGCTACGCTTGATCGGGAGAACAGGGCTTTAGCAAAATGTACAATCATCATTCCAGCAATTTCTCTTCCTATAGACTTTTGAATCCTGTTCACCGTTGAACGCTTCCCATACTGGACTTCCAAGCTCCGCACTACGATGTCCATAAATCTGCAGTCCACTTCCTCTCTACTCGAAACGCATCGTCCGTAAGACTTCCAAAACGCCACCTATAGCCCACCTTTCCTCATTCATACACGCTCACATTTGCGTCAATTCCATATCACGCACCCCTCCCAGTAATGCGCAGATCGCTCATCCGTATCGACTTAGCCTGTACGTGATCATGAGCAGGTTTTACGCCACGTACAGGAGCCCTTCCTTCTTTAGACCTTTGCCCCCTCGACTTCTTCATACGCCTCCATGTGTCGAAGAAGATAATGGGGATATGCAGGTCAAGCTTATACCACTGACCTCGCTGGTTACGTCAAATCCACCAAAAGGGAATGCTAGTGAGTGGACAGGAGAGTATATTGGTGAAGGAGACTCGACCGACACTGGACAGAGGTGTGAACAGAACAGGTGTATCTCAATAGACAAAGCATTGCGTTGTCGACATCAAGAGAAACCTGCTGTATACTGACGCTTTTGCCAAACGTCGTGGCGTCGGACGTGCTCCTCCACCAGGATACTGCCTTCGTCCCATATCTCGTAGGTCGTGCTGGCACGGGTCGCCGCCTGAGGCCCCTGGGGCCGTCAGATACTAGAATATTTGTGGACTAGCTCTTTCTGTTCGGTCGATCTATCGATAAGAGCCCGCAGCGCAACTAAAAAAGTTCAGAGACGCAAACACCAGATGCCGAGTGCGCGCAGGTCTGTCCGCACGACTGATATATACTTCTTTGAGAGACACAGCAGGCATCATGTCTCTCGAGGAGAAGCTCGTGAAGATCAAAACACCCAACCTTGAGAATCAGCGGCATACAGCGGTAGTGCTCAGCAGTATCGAAGACACCCTCCGAGAACAAAACACCAAATTCACGCCGACCGCTTATTTCGCTGCCCTATTAGCACTGCTCAAGCAGACAGCGCATGACGGTGGTGCAAGCGAGCCAAATGAGCTGGTCACTTCAACAGTATACCTCCTCGACCTGATCACCTCCCACGTTCCTGCAGCACTCCTACGTACACAATTTGCCCCGATTGTCTCTCTCCTAGCACCTTACTTGAGTACGGAGGGAAGCAATACCGCCCTTCAAAAGTCAGCCATCGGCTGTATTGAATCCATACTTGCCGCGCAAGACAGTTCAGCATGGAAACTACCCCCTACCCAAACAAGCCCTCGACAAGCATTGACTGCGCTTCTCCCACTCGCCATCGACCAGCGTCCCAAGATCAGGAGACGAGCACAGGATGCCGTGAAGGCCGTGTTGCAAAACCCTCCGCCTGGTCCGTCGTTGGATCATCCGGCCGCCGAAGTTTGCGCTGTCGCAGCCCAAAACAATCTAAAAAGCGCAGTCCAGCTTGTACATCAGAATAGAAAACAGAGAAACAAGAATGCTGGCGATGACAACAATGACCCCTCCGTCATCCATGCTTTGCAACTGATCAAGACTATTGCTGTGGCGACAGGAGGATGGCCAAGCAAGAAAATCGAGACGCTATGTGAGATTTTGCTCTCCATCTCGCGGTCGAAAAACGATTTTCTGGTCATGAGTGCATTCGAGGTCTTCGAGGTCATATTTGAGGGCATGCAGGATGAAGTCTCATCAGCCAAATTACCACGTCTGCTCGAAGCCATCGTCGAATTGAAGCCACAGCAGAACGATGCTCAACTCCTGCCCCCTTGGATCGCCATTCTGTCGAGGGGATACGGGGCTTATGCACAAGTTGAGCCTGAGGAGGTCTTTGCAAAGTTGCCAGAGCTGATGGACCTCGTGGTAGTGTATCTACCAAATGCATCGCACAACATCAGGGTGTCTGCATCCGAGTGCTTGATTTCGTTCTTTGCGAATTGCATACCCAATAGCGTCATTTTGGAGCCCTCGGTGTATGACGAGAAAGTGCTCCAGCAGACTGCGGACAAAGCTGCTGAATTGCTGTCAGTGAAGTACCAGACTGCCTGGATGGAAGTCTTCAATGTGCTCTCTGCAGTTTTCGATGCACTGCGGTGGAGGGGGGATCCTTACCTTTTGCCACTTGTACAGGCAGTCGGTGAGCTTAGAGGTAACAACAGCTTCCAAGGCAAAAAGGAGGCAGACGACGTGCTTGGTCATGCTATTCGCAGTCTCGGTCCACAAGCTGTGCTGAGCGTTCTGCCTCTCAACCTGGTCAAGCCGAAGAAGGGCCAGACAGGTCGAGCTTGGCTGCTGCCACTGTTTAGAGACAATGTGACGAACACCAACCTGGCTCATTTCAAGGACGAGCTCGTACCACTTTCGGAGACCATGTACCAGAGAGTCATGGATCACGGCTCAGCTGAAAAGACAATGGACATCAAAGTTTACGAGACTGTCGTACAGCAAGTCTGGTCCATCTTGCCTGGTTACTGCGACTTGCCAGTTGACTTGCAGATTTCTGTAGACCAGAAGTTTGCGGAACTGCTCTCGAACGTACTCTACCAGCAGGCAGATCTTCGAGTCAATGTGTGCCGAGCACTACAGAACCTGGTCGAGTCTAACCAAGCGATTCTCGACTCCGATGTCGACACGGAAGAGCTACGAGTTGAGCACAGAACGACGAAAGAGGATGCTCAGAAGAACCGAGCCCACCTCGCCTCGCTCGCAAGCAATTTGTTAGCAGTTCTGTTCAACGTCTACAGCCAGACTCTCCCACAGTCACGGGCATACATCCTCCAGTGCATCAATGCCTACCTAAGTATCACACCTGAGAAAGACCTGATCGACACCTTCGAACGTGTCGGTAACATGCTTGAAGCAGAGATACCCGCAGCAGATGCGCCAGTACCCAAGAAACAGCCAGTTCAGCCACATAGAAGTCAAATGCCACCGACTTCACACACCCTCCTCGACCTTGTCATCGCTCTTTCAGTGCACCTGCCAAGGTCTACCTTCGCTGCACTCTTCACCCTCGCGAGCAATATCATCACGAACCCTGCCATACTCGCATCTGATCCGCAGCTAATCAAGAAGGCATACAAACTGATTCCGCGGCTCGCAAGCTCAGAAACAGGCCGAGCTGCCCTGCAAGCACGATCCGCGGAGTTACAGCAATTGATCGTTGTAACCAGCGAGAAGACGCCTGTACCAGCACGCAGAGATCGAACAATGGCGATTGACACCATTATCAACTTTCTTGATGACAGTGCCCTCCACTTTATCCCTACTGTCCTGTCTGAAATTGTTCTCTCCTGCAAGGACAGCAACGAGAAAGCTCGCACGGCTGGCTTCCAGACTCTGTTCTCTGCAGCGAAGAGGATAGCCGATGCACCGCCGGGCACACTGATACGCAACTCATTGATCTCGCACATGCCTGACGACGCGCCTGACGCTGTCGCCTCAGTCGAGGAACTGTTCACCATGGTCTCCGCCGGACTCGCGGGTGTGGCACCGCACATGGTTGCAGCGAGTATTACTGCTCTCGGCGCGTTGCTTTACGAGTACCATGAGCACGACGCGCTCAGCGGCAACATGAAGAGTGAATTAGTTGACACTGTGACCATGTTTATCGAATCGAACAACCGTGAGATTGTACGTGGGGTGCTGGGCTTTGTGAAGGTTATCGTCGTTATCTTACCACTCGAGGCTCTGGAGCCGAGGATGGGGGTGCTAGTACCACAGTTGCTCGTATGGAGTAAAGAGAACAAAGGGCGGTTGAAGGCGAAAGTGAAGAATATCCTTGACAGACTAGTGAGGAGATTTGGAGGACAACAGGTCGAGGAATGGGCGGGAGCTGATGCGAAGAAGCTCATTGTGAACATTCGCAAAGCACGCGAGAGGGCCAGGCGGAAAAAGGCTGGCACGGGGGAAGCAGATTCTGACGATGAGGAAGCTGGTACTGGCAAGGGTGGCCAAAGTACTTACGACAATGAATATGACGAAGCCGTGTATGGCTCTGACGACGACAACTCAGAGATCCTTGGTAGCGACGAGGACGATGACGATGCGATGTCAGGAGTCACGCTCAAGAGCAAAACGACGAACAAAACTGGTAAAAGTGGAAAAGGTGCGAGGACCGGCCGGGAACAGTTCATTCGCAACCAGGAAGACAGCGACGATGAACCGCTTGATCTGCTTGACTCGAAGAGCATGTCTGCCATTTCTTCTTCACGACGCAGCGCCACCAAATTGGGAGGGGAGCAGCAGAGAAAGACAAAAGCCAAATACAACGAGGATGGGAAGCTGGTGTTTGGTGGTGCAGATGACGATGATGGAGACGATACCATGATGGATGGCAACACAGCCAACGGCAAGGGAGGAGCCGTAGACGCGTATCTTGATGCTGTCTCTGGACCCCATGCTTTGCAAAGAGGCCAAAAGGGCAAATTGAAGGTGAAATCTGGAATGCAGAAACCGAGTCGTGGAGAGTCAAGAGGTGGTGGTGATGATGAGGAGATGCTCGACGTCGAGGAGGCAAGAGAAGTTGCAAGGAAGATATTGAGTGGCAAGGGTGGGCCGCAGGGTCAAAGTCCGAGAAGTCCCATCCAGAAGAGCCAGGGAAACCAGAGACGGGGATTGAGTGGTGAGAAGGTCAATGCCACTGGTGCTGGGGGAGGTGCAGGCGTGGACAAGCGAAGGAACAAGGCTGGGCCAGGGAAGAGGGGCGTGCGATTCAGTAGTCATCCTGCCAGACGAGGCGCAGGAAATAGGAGGTGAGCCTCGACTTGTAGTGTTGAAGACATTCCACCCCCTCAGCGTCTCAGACGCAATGTTGTCATTATAGTGTGCTCAGTTTCTGATCTGTGTCTTTTCCATCTGTTGCTGCATACGCAGATATATCAGCACCTGCCGCGACTTTGATCTTGCCGTAGCTTGGTGCTCAAGATGCCGAGACCTGACGACCAAGGGAGAATCGAGGACTTTGTTAGGCGCGAGATTGTACTCGCATCTACCTAAATACCTAGAGTTGGTGATCTTAGAAGTATCTACCAAGGTGCTACCTTGCTTGGAAGTCAGTCAGTCAGAGCGGCCACGCGGAAAATACCGAGGATAAGCCTAAAGCAGTGCATTGGCCGGCACGATTGGAGCTCGGAGTTACCGGTCACGTTCTAAGTTTGGCCATAATTTCAGCGAAAGAATCGCGTGCTACGATACGCCAAGCAAACGTCACCGACGAGGTAAGTTAGGCAGTCGCCAACTTTAAGGTTGTTACCACGTGGGAGGACAACCGAACCATCCAGATTATAAGCCTCGTTCATCATCGGTCTTGGTTCGAGTCTCTACCGCCACACCGACTACTTCTTCGCCTTCGATCTCGGGATCTCCTCATCAGACTCACGTACAAGTCGACCGCGTTTTTCAGCCCGTCAGATTGGCGATTGTGGCTCATCGAAGACCTGTATTCAGCATCTCAAAAGCGCCACAATTCTCTGCAGCCAAACGACATCGAGAGTTGAATTCGTGAAGCAGGCGGGCCACGCTAGCAACTGGCTGGACAAAGCCACTATCTCCTGGATACGTGCTGTTTAACACCGTACATTCTTGGCAACCTCGCCATCGCCAGCATTCACCATGTCTCTCAATTGGGTCATGCTTCACGACCCTTCGACGACAACGTCCCCGTCACCACCAAAATCAGACTTTATCCCCCTGCCGAACGAACGGACTATCTTTAAATCATCACATCGCACATCGCTCTTGCTCACCACCCCCAAATCAACATACCCTGCTCACTCCCCCAACCTCTCCATCACCAGCAGTGACGGCACCTTGTACCTTACTAACCAACGCATCATCTATCTTCCGAGGTCCAATTCAACAGTATCGAGCAATGTGTCGAGCTTCAAGTCTTTCTCGTGTGCGTTGCTCAACCTCCACGATACACACCTCGTGATGCCGTGGTTCGGGCCGAATGCGTGGACGGCAATGGTCCAACCCGTTCCCGGCGGGGGTCTGCATTCACCCAGCAACGCAACTGGGATTGAGCTCAAGTTCACGTTCAAGGAAGGAGGCGCACCCGAGTTCCAGGGGAAGTTCGAGGCTATTAAGGAACGGCTGCAGCAGGTCGTCGATGTGGCACGGGAGCAGAATGGAGTGCAGACGTCCCGGGGCAATGCAGGCGCGAATGTAGACATGACCAATGTGCATCTTGAGCAGCTGCCGCGGTACGAGGATAGCGGGACGGATAGGATGGCGCCGTCGGAAGCGGAACGGGGTGCTGGTGAAAGGGTCGAGCAGAGGAGGCCGACGAGTGCGATGGCGGATGAGGTGAGGGCTATGGCTGCCGCGACGGCGACACAGAGGAGAGAAGAGGCTGTACAGAGGAGGAGTAGGGAGGAAGAAGTGGACAGGGGGAGAGCAAACGGTGGCGTTGAGGGTGCAGTACCCGTTGATGCGCCGCCGGGGTATGAAGAAGCGCAGATGGAGAGTGTTCAGGCAGAATTAGAGTGGCGGTCACAGAGAGAGCCTGATCGCAGTTGAGGATGGCGGGGAACAGATGGACGACGGTGGCTTTTCACTTGAATCATGTTCTTTTCCAACGACTAACGACTACGTAGATAATATCATAGCACAGAGGCAACAGCAGCCACCTCACCTTCGTAGACAAGTTGCTGAGTGGTGCCACATGTTCAACGAACTGAACTGGATGGAGCCACATGGGCGAAAGAGGATCCAGCTTGTCGAAAATTACCGCTTTTGGACGCCGGCTCGAATTTTTGTATTTTGTAGCAGAAAGCAACACCGGTAGCGCTGTCTCACAACTGCTTCTCTAACGAACACACACCATGGCGGCCACTGCCAACACGACCCTGAAGCGCAAAGCAGAGGGTGGAGGCGCAAGATCCCCACCATTGAAGAAGCGCCACACGAGCGACATCCGCAAAGCATTTCGAGATGATCTGTTCGAGCCGGCCACGGTCAAGTCCTTCCACGACAGCTACACTACTAGCGAGCCTTATCCACATGCAGTCGTCTCGAGCCTGATACAGGAAGATCTCTTGCGCAACGTCCGTAGCGAGATCACCGACAGCATCCACTTCACCCTCAAGGAGACCGACATATATCGCATCCACCAATCCGGCGATCTAGCCAACCTTTCCAACCTCGACCAGGAGTCTCTGAAGCGTCTGCCGAGCCTGGTCAAACTGAGAGATGCCCTATACAGTCCAGACTTCCGAGAATGGGTGTCAGAAGTCACTGGCGCAGGCAAGCTGTCCGGCCGCAAGACCGACATGGCTGTGAATGTCTACACCCCCGGCAGCTATTTGTTATGCCACGACGATGTCATCGGGAGCAGAAGAGTCAGCTACATCCTTTACTTGACCGATCCCGACAATTCCTGGCAAGCAGAGTGGGGTGGTGGGCTGAGGCTGTATCCCACCGAGCCCAAAAAGAACAAAGCGGGAGAGGACATCAAGGTGCCGTTGGCCGAGTGGAACGTGAACATCCCACCGAGCTTCTCACAGTTGAGTTTCTTTGCCGTCCGGCCCGGTGAAAGCTACCACGATGTCGAAGAAGTCTACCACGGCAACGATGCCCAAGAGGACAAGGGCAGGGTCAGGATGGCCGTCAGTGGCTGGTTCCACATCCCACAAGAAGGAGAGGACGGCTTCGAGGCAGGTGCCGAGGAGGCCCAGGCCCAAAAGTCCAGCTTGGCCCAGCTACAAGGCGCAGCCGATGAGTTTGACGAACCACAAACTCTCTTTAGGCATTTCGACGAGCCTCGAGCTGTAGCAAATGCACAAGCCACCGGCACCGAAAAAGACCCCGGCGCTGAGGATGACCAAGACGAGACACTCCTCACCGAGCAAGACCTCACATTCCTCCTGCAATACATCACACCTGGTTTTCTCGTCCCTGATAAGCTCGAAGAGCTAGCCGAATCCTTCGAGGAAACCTCAATGCTCCAACTCGAAGCTTTCCTAGCAGAAAAGTTCACCAAGCATCTAAAACCCTACATCGAGCGTCTTGACCAGCCAGCCTTTGAATCACACGTCAATCCATGGCCAATAGCAAGGCCTCCGCACAAGCATCGCTTCGCCTACCTCACCGAGTCCACAGCACCAGCGAGTGACTACAACCCAATCGCTCAACTCTTGAACGATCTCCTACACTCGCACGCCTTTAAGAAGTGGCTCGCTCTAGCCACAGGCCTCCAACCATCAAGCCTCCTGCGCCAGCATGCCCTCGCCCGCCGCTTCCGCGCTGGTGGCGACTACGCCCTCGCAAACACATATACCGGCGAACAACCACGCCTAGAGTTCACCATCAACTTGACACCAAGCACGGGCTGGGACCGCGACGACCCCAACGCCGCCGTCGATCCACCGGCGCCAAAAGCAAATACAAACGGAAAACACAAGCCCGGTGCTAACGGCGCCTCATCCTCGTCGAAAGACATGCCAGACAAAGACACGCTCGTCGACATCGACCGCCCCGAATACGGCGGCGAAGAAATCTACATGGCTGCCGACGACGACGGTGACTCCGTCCACAGCAAAGCCCTGCCCAGCGTGGGCCGGAAGTCGCGCAACTACGATCCGGCCGTCTACCAGTCCGCCGGCAACGACGCCGAGGACGATGACGGTGGGATCCTCTTCACCAACGCCCCTGCGTGGAACACCTTCTGTGTGGTCTTGAGGGATAAAGGGACGATGAGGTTCGTCAAGTACGTGAGCCAGGCGGCACGGGGGGACAGGTGGGATGTCAAAGGGGAGGTCGAGTTGGCGGAGGATGCGTTCGACGGGGAAGACGATGACAACGACAATGACAACGACAGCCAAGACGCGGATCTGGGAGAGCTGGGCGAGGACGACGTCGAGGAGGAGGTTGAGTTCGAGGAAGGTGATGACCAAGATGTCAGTAGTCAGGAGGGGGCCTAAGACGAGATAACACAGTGCGCATGGTTTCGTTCATCTGCCCTGTTTTAAGTCGAAGCTACCGTACGCGAAACAGTGACGAGCACTCAACCGATCGAGACAGCGCGTATCAAAAGCGTCCCGCCAGCCGTGCCTTGCCTTGACCTACGCCAATCAGCCCAGCTCAGCTCAGCTCGACTAATTAGTCACTCGACGATCCCCCTTCGTCACCCCCAGAACAGAAACAGCCTTTTGCAAACGACGTAGCGCGTGCAGCACCCCCGTCCGTCCACTCAATTAGCGTGACTAACTGACTGGTCACGTAAGAAAGAAAAGACAATCGACGAAGACAAGAGGAGAGGAGAGGCAGGAAGCCGACTCCCTAGAAACGGACATCGAAGGAGCTTGTTTGTTCTTTTCTGAGAGGCACGGGAACGACGTGAGAGGAGAGAGGACAGAAGTAAACAGAAACCTGAAATAGAGCTAAGAGAAGAATAAAGGTTGATTCATGATTTTTTTATGGGACGCAGTGTGTGCCGAAGAATGTGCACATGCTGTTGCACACATCCCCCTACCTACTCCAGCATTGCCCAGTCTATTCCCACCCTGTTGTCATGCCAAGCCACGCTACGCTGATTCCACTCCAGATTCGCAAGCACAAAGTATATCTTAAACGTTAATCTGGTGTCGCCAGACCTGCTGCTCGTCCCGCGCCGAGTACCGCGACACGTTGAGCAGGTTGCGCATCTGGTCGTCGTGGATGAACATGATGCCTCTGGCGACAAACCAGCGGACGCCCTCGGTGCAAGGCGGGCTGGTCAAGCTGCCCTTGTACGTCCAGAACTCGTCAAAGTCCTTGACCTGGGCGAGCGCGGTGTTGGGGTTGAACGACGTGTCTCTGGTCCTGGTCTGTTCGAGCGCGGCGTTGGGGCTAAAGGTTGCGTTGATCCGCTCTTCGGTGGCGCGGTACGAGATCAGGTCTGGGAGCGAGTCGAAGAAGGCTGACTCGCTGTTGCCGGGGTCGATGCGGAAGGCGAGCACGGCGCGTGGGTGGCCTTCGGAGTCGACGTGGACGTAGTGCAGCTCGGCTTTGCTTCGGTCGCCTTGGACGGTGTGGTCTGCCGGGGCGTGGATGTGCCAGCCTGTTGAGTAGACCGTCTCGTTGACGCCGTCTTCTTCCTCGAAGGTGAAGCTTGGAAGCGTGCTGTAGTCGCCTTCCTCGTGCTCGTAGGTCATTGCGGGACCGTAGCCCCAGTTGTAAAACTCGCCCGGAGCTTTCATGTCGTAGTGGTCGAAGTAGGGGGTGTGTTTGAGTGACAAGCCCTGGTTTAGGAGGAGAGGGATTGGAGATTGATGCGTTCCCGTTTGGCAGAGAGTGTAGTCTGTTGAAACATGTTAGGGGCCATGGCTAGGACAAGACACGAGCTGCTGCCCGGGCTGGAAGTGACTTACTTTCGCTGAGCTCTGCCCAGTCGTACGACTCATCGTACGCCCATTCTGTAGCAACAGGGTCTGCGCGCTTGTGTATGCTAAGGTCTCTAGTCTTTCGTTGGGTGTGGAAGTCATGGTCAGGGCACGCAAGGACGGTTGACAGTCCGAGGGCTAGAGTAAGTGCCGAGCTTTTTGAATACATGATGTTGTGTAGCTGACGGATGTAGTAGGTAGGATGTAAGGCTTAGTGATATCGTGTGACACGTAGCTCAGACTCCTGGCGCTACCGACAGTCTTATATCACATCTTTGAGGTGGCAGGTTCCGGCTTCACAAGAGTTCAGTCGCCGATCATGCCGATAGCATCGCCGTGTCTTGCTCAAGCAAAACAGCCAAGGGTCCAGAAGACCAACGCGTAGCGGGCAGGAGTCTTGGCGTGAGTAATAGGTGAGCAGGGTCGTCAGCAGCGGTGCCCTTCTATTCTCAAGGGTCTAGTACCGCCACGAAACAGGTCCGTGGCATTGGGCGAATGAGGATAGCACAAAGCCATTCTTCAGAGCTTCTCGAATTTTCACCATCTGCATTGCGTCTGCCACGCAGTACAGAGTTTCCGTGCCTCCTCGTCATGGAGAAGGAAAGGTTCGCGAGCGACAGCAGAGAAGGCTAGCAACGTGCCGGAAACATATCGTGGGGTAGTGAGCTCGACGCTCAGTACGATAATTGCCAGAGTACTAGGTTAGAACAAGACTGGGGGTAATCTAGGACATTGTTAATTATCAGGTGATACGGTGAAAACAAGACTTTGAGTCAAGACATCATTGCCGGCTGCCCAGGCTGTCTGGACTTGGCTGATGCTGGACTTGTCATGTCTTAATCCTGCAAGACCGTTAGCTTAGCACTAATTCGTCAAGGTGTGGAGACGGGAAGGAACGGCGGGGAGAATTAGGCCGAGCCTTTCCACGTATCAAGAACAAGGTATGCTCGTGTACTTCGTGATTCTGCTCCGCGGCCGGCTTGCTGGGGTAGTGCCAGACGGGGCTTCTATTCCGAAAGACTCCAAGCATACCTGTTAGAATTCGCACAATCTCCGATCGGGCCACGATGGGCAGAGAGAAGTGCAGTCCGTGTAGAGATTCGCCGTCTTGCCTGCGAGCGTAAGGTTCTGTGACCGTTCATAGTGTAGATCCCGCTGCTGTTCAGAGGCGTTGAGTTGTGGCCTAAACCATCGCAGTAGCTCAGGCCATAGAGCAGGTTGTCGCTACGAGGAAGCTCTGCTGCTCCGCCGTCCCCTGTGCAGCAATTGACGCTACTGTGCATTAGACTGAAGTCATTTCAACGAAACTTGCTGACCTGTTACCTGACGCCCGACCTGCCTACCTAGCCACCAACTCGAACTCGTGTTCGACCTCGACCTCGCTATCGCTTTCAATTTGCTGGCACGCCACAGCTGATATCGACCACGCACTTAGGAAAATGCGAAGTTATAGATCCTGTGTTGGTCACCTCAGTCAACATTGGATCTGCTCGCAGTAATCGACCTGTGTAATTGGTCTTCAGCAACATGGCAGGCAATAGCTGAGACCATGCACTGCACCTGCAAGCAATGATCGAGCTGCTAAAGCAAAACGGCTTCCCAAGGTTTCGCCATGTTTGCAGCCCCACTGTGATTAACAAGCTTGAAATGCATTGTTCTCAGCTGCCGTTTGGCCTGTCTCTGGATGTTCTTGCCCATAATATATACATTTGCGCCGACGTGTAATGCCTCTTGTCCATCATGAGTAGCTTAGAATTTCTCGCCCTTTGGCCCAAGGGTGTTCCCCAGCCTGAAATCCGACCCCTTCGATCCCAGGGCTTGTGTAGCCGTTGGGTAGTTTGTCTGGATATAATTCTGCTCCGCCTTGTCCTGCATATAGTTCTGTTCGTATCCCTTGTAACCGTGTACCTTGGCCGTCTTCAGCAGCTGTAGGTATCGATCTGCCGCCGTGAGTGTTAGCACCACCTCTTCCACACTAGCGCAGGTAGAACACAACAAACCTCTGTATTTCCCGCACTTCTCAAGATGGTTCACGCCTTCTCGGTGGTAGCATTTGCCCATCTCCTCTCTCACTAGTCGTGCCATCATCACTTGTACCCATTGCTCACGGATAATGGCATCTCGGGCGTTGGCCACGGCATCACTGTTTCCGAGGTCGACACCCTCAAATGTCGGTGGGACCGTTGGCTTCTTTCTCAAGAAGGACTCTGATTCTGGTGTGGGCATGTTGGCGGCCTGGGTCGGTGGACTGAGAGATGAGGGTCACGGCTTGGTGGGTAGCCCGGCAGATCGCAAAGACTCTCGTTGCTCTAGGTGTGGCGCGCTCGGTCGATACTGAAGTATGGTCTTTGTGGCAGCTAAGTTCGAGACGCTTGCTCTAGGTGCTTTGCGACGGCGCAGAACAATTCGAGGTCGCTGCTGTCATTCGACAAGCTTCCCATTGGCGGGAGCTCCTCAACTACTCATGCCAAGCAAATACGGCGACACAGAAGCGCTTGCATAGCCACGCACTGAATCTCCAATTAGCAATGGAGGTACTTCTTACCTTCAAGTTGACTGACAAGGCTCAAGCGAGTGCTGTTTTACCTTCACTGCATTCTGACCTAGGTACACAAAGCCTGCTAACATGTATCTACGTTTAAACATCTAGTACCAACCACAGGTACCACAATGCGGTGTGTCCAACAGCGGTAACTCTGTCGATGCCTTCATCTGTACATTTGATCATGGCCTATGCCACACGCTGAAGTTGCTCTTGGGTGTTTGATCGATGTCGGTACCAGTGGCCCGCCAAGATTACTCCTGTACTTGACGAATCGTCCTCCAAAGTGCAACTTTTGATCGAACGAGCCACATGCATTGCTCATCGGATCCAAGTCTTATGTGCCTTGTGTGCCTCCGCCATCCCAACCCATAATCCGATTCATACCCTTCAAATTCCGCCCGAACCCGTCCCTCGACACATCGACACGCGGCGATGCGGGCTGAGGAGCTCCCATAGAGAATATCGATGCTCTCTTCTTGTGTTTAGAGTCCTGCTTTGGCTTCTCGGATGCTGGCGATGCAGGCTTCGGCAAAGCATTTGCGGTTGAACGTCCCCACCAAGACCAGCTGGAAGAGGTCGTCGTGGTCTTCTCGGCCGTGGGGGCTTGGCCAGACTTTGAGTCCCGTTTCTCGGCGTCCGCGTTTACGTCTCTATCAGCAGTCACGACAACCGCACTGCCTATACTCGTGGCTTGGATTTGCGCGTTCATCTGCTCCATCTCAGCGACCAGCCTTTTGCTCTCTTCGTCCTGCTCAACGATTTCACTTGCGTTTGTCTCGGCCTGTTGCACGTCTTCGCCAGCTGGAATATTCTCGTTCTCGATCCTTGCCTCCTCAACACATATCAGTGGAATTAGTTCTCCTCTCCTCCTAGCCCCACTATTTCTTACGATCTTTTTGCGTTCTGGGTCAACCACGCCATTCTTATTGTATCCGAACGCTTGCTCGCGCTCCACACTTTCCCTGATCGTTTGGGCCTCGAAATGTGCTATGTTCTGCAGCCGGGCGTGCTGGCACGACGCACAGAGCAGAGGAAGAATGTACGTATGCAGTGGATGGCGGGCCAGGTTTGGGCACGGAGGTGGAACCATCAGCTGCTCGGAATCGGACTTATATCTTCCTCGAACCGGGGCGGCGGTGACCTGACTTGCCCCATACGCGTCTATGATGTCGGTTTCATCACGATCTCGACTTGTTGAAGCTATGGTAGTGACAGGCGAAGCTTGTACTGAGTCGTGGAGTCGCTTTGCGAACTCGAGTTCTTGAGGCGATGGGAAGGACAAAGCGCGAGCATGGACGGATGTTGGCGCACCGGGCCCGTGACGCTTTAAGTCTGCTGTCTCTGGCGTTGTGAATGCTTTCTTGCACGGTTTGGTATGCCTGACGGGGTTCAATGATATCGACGTATGGCCGCATAGTGAGAAAAGGTAAGTGGTGTGGAAGCACATCCTTTCCGGCCCGCTTCTGCGACTACCGTGTATGAAGAGGATTGTAGTGCTTCTCACCGAGACATTGGCTGGAGGTGCTCCAGAACCTATCAGTCAGCTTGTCCGACCGGCCAAAGCTGCTTCCACCGTTAGCTTGGTGTGGCAGGTACGAGGTCTGAGGACCAGGAACAGACATGTCGCGAAACGACATTTTGCCATTTGCATCGAGAGAAGCAGACAGGTATGCATGCATGCAATCATCAGAGAACACGGTCAGACAACGAGTTTCATTGTGGCTTTGTCTGGCTGAACCATACCCTCGACAATTTGGTGTTGGAGTAGTGTGCTTCTTTGTTAGTCCAAAGCAGAACTCGCAACGCACGGACCAGATGGAACAAATATTCCGTAAAACCCGAGGCCGTGAACGACGAATCCGGAGAAGGGCATCCTGTGAAATGTCTATCATTTTCATCGTTGTTCAGTAATTCACGCAAGCTGTAGGGTATCATCTGGTCTCAAACTTTGCTTGCCAGTGTCCAAATTCCTTCAAAAGTCGGTCAGCAATGCTTCTACGCTAGTCATGTCAGGTGTGGGTGTTGTTGAGTTGCTGGCCTCGTCGTGTTGCCTCGGGCGTGGGTGTGACTGAGGGTGGCGCTTCAACCTGGTGATGAGGGTTGTTGAGGGGTTGCTGAGGGTCATCGCATCGTCAACAAACTTACTCCTCTGGTGCCAAAACAACTTTGTTGCCTCTTCCAGCCAATGCCTCTCCGACATCAGCTTTCTTACCTGTCCAGTCCTCCTTCCCCTCCTCTTCGATTTCAGCCCCTGTCTTCTGGCCTCTAGAATGTAGCTCCTCTCTGTGTGCTTCGGTCTTTGCATCAAGATTCTGCGTCAAGCTCTCTTGACCAAGGTGACCGCCACCACCGCCGGTCTTGACGGCCTCCGCAACTTCGCCCTCGCCAGGCGCTCGCATTTGCTCGCCCTCCAGGTTTGGCTCTTTCGAGTATGGGTGGGAGTTTGACTGTCCAATATCCTTCTCTTTCAGTGGGCCAGTGTCTCCACGAGCCAACGAAGAGCCAGTCGCAGCCTCACCATGTTGAGATGGTACATCGTGCTGCTCTCGGTGGTCAATTGGCACCTCACCCTCGTTGGTTGGCTTTTGCGAAGTGGCTTTCTCTTCATCGGTCTTTCCAGCTGGATTTTGTGCTTGATTCAGTCCTTTGACATATGCATTAGACCATGACATCTCGAGTGCGAAGTTCGTGCATACCAGTCTGCTGTGTCGGCTGAGATGGCGCTTGGGGGTCGAGGCCAGACATGGTTGTGTGATGTAGAGGTTGATAAGGGTAGATATGTGCTCGTTGCTAGCTAATGTCAGTTTCGCGACTCCAGATATGTACACTTTTCACACACGTGGTTTGCTAACGGTGACAATAGCAATGATAGGTATTTTTCTGTTCAGATCAACGAATGCTATGGCTTAAATCTGCGCAAACCGCGGGATGTGAACAGGGTGATTTGACTTTCGTACCATGAACATGACCGCATTTTTGCTCTGCTACAATGACATCATTCAAGAGATAGCCCACTACCGTCTCACGCATGCAAGCGCGGCTAGTCATGCAAGATAGCCTTCAATAGCGAGCACATCTTATCCATGGAATTGCCATATCTGTCGTTGAAGCGAGATTATGTCGCGCTTGATGGCGAGATGTTAGACGTATGAGCGGATATCTTCTGGCGCTGCATTTATGGGAGAATGTATGGCGATGGTGACTTGTCAGGATGGACGTTCGAGCTTGGAGAGGAGTTTGGTATCACATGTGGAATGGAGCATCGTTCTTGGAATGCTCCCCACCATGTGTCGCGCAATTAATGTACAGATCGAAGAGCAGCTGGTGCGGAATGAAGCCATCAAGCTTGAATCGAAAGAGCCCAAACTTCGCTTCTGTTTTTGGAAGTTTGAGATGTGGTTCTGATGTTTCTGAGGGTGCACGCAGTCTACCCCGAGACCCCCTGAAGGTTCGTGGACATGCGCCACTTCACATCAAGGACTACAGGAATACCTCTGCAGCTCTGAGAGACAATTGAAGAGCAACAAGCTGTTGCCAAGCATTCGAATGTGATGTCTTTTCTAATGCTCAGAAAACCCTCAGCGACTCGACCTGACATGAGCGCTGACATGAGAGTGGCTCGAAATTTCTGAAGACGAGATCAGTTTGCAAACGACGACGTGCTTGAAAGTTGCCTGTCTCGTAGCCCTCCTTTCCTTCTGCGGCCATTGCTTTCCTCTTACGCATACCGGTCCAGTACACCATTCACGATTTAGTCTTTTGTCTCCCAATCAGTCAGTCAATATGCCTGTTGACCTTGGTACCACATGTCCCAAGCTGTGAGTGACTTGGTACACTCCATATATCCTTCACTGACTCCGGGAACAGCGCCGCTGAGGCTGAGGCTATCCTTAAGAAGGAGCTTCAGCTGGCCAGAGATGCAAAAATGACTCTTGAGAGCCAAAGACGACTAGTCAAAGAGCCGACGATCAGAGCGCAGCTTGGTGAGATCAGTAAGCACATCGTAAGTCGCTCCCATGCCAGCAAAACTCCTTGCTAATCCTGACAGTACTCAACCGGCCAGCTCGCACAGACTGGCTTTCTGTCTGCTCTGCCTAACGAACTCAAATGCCACATTTGGTCCTTCATTGAACAGCCAGCTGACAGACTCATGTTCGCCCTCACCTGCAAATGGAATGCGGCCATGTTCGAGATGTTGAAACCCGGTCCCAAAGAGGTTCCGTCAGCATCGACAGCAAAATCGTCCAAACCATCGTCCACAAGTGCCGGCACGACTTCCGCTGACAAGAAGGGGTCAGCGAAGAAGCCTAGAAAGGCCGCTGTGAAGCAATCCGACTTGATGCATCTTATACCTGTTCTTCAAAGACTTAAAAAGTGGATGCCGCCAAGGTACAGGCTTTGCTATGAGTGCCTTCGTTTCCGGCGGAAGGACCTTGTCAGGGAGGCGTTCATCAAGGACAAGGGCCGTATCAGGGGAAGTTGGACCCCAGGCGTGACTATGGAGCTCAAAAAGAGGGTCACCGTCAAAGCCGTTAGGCAGAATGGTGCTCACTGTCCAGAGTGCGGTGTACGCAGAAAGCTGGAAGTCCTTACAATCAAGGGGGAGTTCAAAGAATTGAAGCAGATGATCAGCGACATGGCCGGTGTCAATTCCTAGGGTGCTTGCGTCTCAGGTATGACTGATGCAAGGCGGCCAGTAGGTTATCAATGCGCATGATATGGACAGATCCAGGTATTGGTTAGAAAGAGCAACATCGAGTTGCTATATTCGCGATTCAATGCCTTTCAACATCATTTCGATCACGATGGCGGAATTCCGGCTAGAGTTAAGCTGGATTTTCTGAAGCTTGCGCTTTGCCAACAGAATTAGCTTTCTTTGAGTTGACAGATAAACACAGTATGGTTATACTGCGCATTGGCAGACTTCCTCATCCTTTGGGGCCATTGTCCGTATACAGCTTATCTTTGAAAGGCCTGTATGGCGCAGTGACTTCGTGCTCACCCGGCGAGACGCCCCTTGCGAGCTGGTACTCTGATATACCAGGATACCTTCTCTGCATTTCATGCATGTTGTCCAGCGGCTTACCAGTAATATGGTACTTAGACCACTCGATTGGTGGGCATCGAGCTATGTTCTGTGTATTAGGCAGGCGCCCAAATCTCGATGCTGTTGCTTCGCTCTGGGCAGCTTCGCCGTCGTTGTCCCCTTCCTCATACTCGACATCGTCAAAAGCAACCTCACCAGACAGCGGCTTCTTCAATTTGCCTGCTCGTAGTTCATCTGCGAAGCCCCGAGGATCTTCCAACGCAGCGTCTTTGATTTTGTCGAGGTCACGCATATCCTTGAGACTTTGCTGACGCTGCATCTGCAACAAGGATATTGTGGCTCGTAATGCTATAGCATCTGCATTGTCGTCAAGACTGAGCGGCAACGGTGCTGGCTCGTCAATCAATTGCTTTTCAAGGCTGTCTGGCTTTTCTTGCCCCACCAGCTTCTCATGAGAGAGCGTCGGTGTCACAGGGGAGTACGAAGGCCTCGGAGGGCTGCTAGACTCATCCTTCGGTGCAACAGTGCTAGCAGAACGGGAGTCAACAGGCGTTGACAGAGGAGAAGTTTTGAGCACGAGTTTCAGTCTTCGCGAAGGCTGTTGCTCCGATGCTGATTCGTCACCGGACATAGTTGGAAGAATGTCGTTAGTCAAGAGTTTGAGGAAGAGAGAAGACTCCCAGGGGCCGGAAAGGAAGTGAAAAATTGACCAATCTGTGCAAGATTTCGGCTGGTCGGAGGCAAAATGACTGGGTGTGTGGAGATTACTCAAGATTTTGTAACGGTACAAAATTGTTGACTGGGACAATATAACGAGTGCCACCGACTTGTCACGGAATAACCGACAACGGTGCTAGTGCAGTAACTCTGGCAGCGGTGTGACGCTCTGTCACCAACTGTTGTGGATACTGTGTAACAACGAATGTTTTCCCTACAGCAAACAGCGGTCGACGAAGGCGTGACTCATTCAGGTTGGCATGGCGAAATATCGATGCCAAACAGCCTTGCCATCGTATTAGAGCTGTCGAGACCTTTGACTCGGCACAGGAAGTCTGGAGCAATCGTTTGAGCGGTTCATTTGTAGACAAGGCACGCGACTTCCCTACGATAACTTGACAATGCCGCAAACAAGAGTAAGCGACACTAGAAGCTCGCTACCACTATTAGCACCACCGGAATGCCTGCTTCTGGATAAACAAAAGAGCCGGATCCCGAGTTGCCCTGAACTGCGGTACTTCCAATAGAACAGCCACGGAGAATGTATCCAGACCACAAGTCACTGTGAAGCCTTCGTTGGTTGAAGATTCTGCTCTACTGCATGTCTTCCGGAAGCCACAAAAATACCCACCGTAGCACAGAGCATCCCATGTGTTCCTACGATCATATTCTGCATAGTATCTACGCAGACGCAGCGCTTGCCATCCAGACTAGTATAGGCTGCGTTCGAAGTCGAGTAGCCCGGCATTAGAGGGCACGGGGGCAAGAAGGAGAAGCATGACCTCTTGTCTGTGTACAGTACAAGTACTTCGGTTAGAGATCGGCCAAACGATCATCAATCTCAACGGCTTCTCCACCCCAGGTTGCACTGCCGTTCAGATTGCTCTTTCTCAACAGTCCACGTGCGGGCTATTTTCAGCTGAGGTGCCGCGTATTTACTTATCGGCTTGTATTACGAAGCAGTGTACTGTGGGCTTTTCTGAATTCATTGTGGGCCCAGTGATGATTTCTGTATGAGACGGATTGCTCAAAGTCCCACACTCCTGTCAGTGGCTGTCCTCTGCACCTTCGACGAAAGCTGCACAAGAGCTACGAATCACCTTTATGGAGTGGTATGATCGAGCATCACTTCTGACGCCCGACTAGAAAGCACATGGCCCACTGGGATGGATGCAGCATGGCTTACGGTACAGGGGCGTCTGCGGAACCTTCGGTGCGAGGAGATCTTTGCGTAGCTTTCTGTCGCTTGTGTGGAAGCTATTGACGTCAAATCGTCGTGCGACTCCTCTTTTACTCACTCCACGTTTTTCAGCTCCCTGCATTGCTCCGTTAACCTAAGTTAGATTCGTTCGTTCTTCAGTGTTTACGCTTGACTTTCGTGTTTCCCGCGGTGCATTCTGTGACAAGCTCACAGAGCTGTCTTCGAGTCTGCCAATGAGCACCTCTATGCGGTCTACCGCCCTTGATGGTATTTTCTCTTTGGCTGCTCATCCTTGCTTTCTCGCTTACCCCAGTAGTTCATTATGCGAAGCCAGTCTTCTTTACAAGCATACTGCCTTGTTCGTAGGAGGGGCATGTTTGAGAAACATTTCACGTTTTTAGCTCCACGTATTAGTCGAGCAACTTCGGATATCTATACTGTCTTGCTAGAGACCTGGTTGCGTCCTGTATACGTTTAAAGGTATATCGAGAGACATTGCTCGCCACCACTGAAGGACTTTCTAACGCAACGTCCTTCAACATGTCGTTGCCATCGAGTCCTCGCAACCCAGACGTGCGAGCCACTCGTGTACCGAAGCTTGCTTATCGCAAAAGCATACCTCAGGAAGAAGCCGATGAAACCAGAGCTCACGCTCAAGAAACAGCGATTCAAGCCAACAACGTTAGCCGCACGGAGCGGGCTCGCAACTCCAGTGTCAGACCGACCACCCCAGTAGAGACTATTGCACCAGCAAGGAAGAAGAATTCGTTCCTGAGTGGCTTGTTTGCCAAGGAGCCTACGTTAGCGGCATTGGCTCAGGTTGAAGCAGATCTCAAGGCCAAGCACGGTGCTGCCACGCCGCAAGCAGTACCGGACGTGAGCGCTCGCAAATTGCCTGACCATGTGCCTAAAGTGAATTCAAAATGGGATGGTGTTCCAGAAGTCGTGAAGCAGCACGAGCGAGAAGAGAAACGGCGAAAACGAATGAGTCAACAAAGTTCCCATGCGCGGCATCAAATCGTGCACTCTCACAGCGCGGCAAGTTCGGGACGCAATTCCGTTCATCGACAACAAACTCGTTCGCCACAAGAATCAGACGTGTGGACCACTGGCGGTGCTGAGTCCGGTCGAAACCCCGACAGGCCGATGAATAGATATTATCCTTCTTCAGTATATACCACATCATCTGAAGATTCCCAAGAGAATTATCGTCGGCAAGCGGTCTCTGCCGTGCGTCCACAGCCAGTACGGTCGCCTTCCGACACGAGTGTGCCAGAAGTTACTCCGTTCTTTCAGCACAACGAACAGCAGCCCAACGTTGCGCTACCACAACGATGGCAGAGTGTAAATAGTATGGCGACAAACTACAGCGGGCCGAACGATCAGTCAGGATACGGATACTCTCCGCGAGAGCATTATGGGCCCACGATCGGTATAAAGCCAGAACACAGCTCGTCGCCTGTACTGACACCCCGAGAAGTGTCGCCAGTCACGCCAACGTGTGCATCTGATCGTGCGGTTTCCCCTGTTCAGTGTGTCTCGGATACAGAAACGTCGAATGTCAACTCCCATGTGCGCTCGAAGCACGCCGTTGCCGGCCAAATTGATGCTTTCCTTGCAGGAGAAGCTACGCCGTTGCGTATAAGTGACGTTCAGGAAAGACCTGGAAGGGGGTCTGATTTGCCCCTGCGCAGGTATCAGGAACTCTTAGTCGATCGCGTGGAACGCGACATTGCGAGAAGGCCGGACAGTTCGCGAGCTCGGCTTGGGCTCAGTTCAAGTATGGTTGTGCGCACCCAAGCTGCACCATGGGAAGCACAAGAGCCCTCTATGGTGGGCCCGAGCTCCTCACGTCCTGCTCCAAAGAGCCGATTGCCCAAGGCTTTAGCCTTGTTCAAGTGAAAGCTTGAGGGTGCGGGCAACAATACTGCGCCTATATGAACGTATGAGTTGTTTTGAGCGAGCAAGGTGCCAGGGTGTTTTCACAGGTGCGGCTAGACCTCGGTGGCAAAACGCTGAGGCTGTCGATATTGGTCTTCTTTAGTTGTATATGGGACAATCTTGGAGGCCGTCACGGATAACGTGAGGCCAAGCATCAAATAACAAGGAATAAACATGTTTTCTGACCCTTTGACTTTGCTCTGAGCGCCGAAACATGGTCCGAGTATACCGACGCGTTTGCTACTAGCATGCTATAGTACTTTCGATTTCTTGTGTTTGCTGCGCCTGGAAGGGACCGGTTCGTCGAGTCTCGATTTTGCCAAGTCGGTCTCCAAGCCCGCAAGTCAGATTGCTCCATTTGTCCCTTCTCCTTGGTAGCCAAGCAAGGCAATGCTTGGTATGCCGATTAGCGACGTAGAGAACGTCCCACATGAAGGCTGTGCTACAGCGACAGAAAGGTTAAGAAAGGTACATGGGATGCATGAATATAGATCGAAGCATGTGTGATAAGTTGACTTTCATGCAAACTCTTGGACTGACTTCAGCCAAACACAATTTCACCACTTGAGGCAGGATGCCTTTTCCATTCGTTCTTCCTACCACGTCGCATCTATCTTACCAACAGCACTTTACATCCACAACACATCCGTCCTTGCCTTCGACGGCGACTTCACAGCGCAATCTCCTGAGGTCCACATTGAAGACACACAAGAGGCTTTCCGCTGCCGAGCAGTCAACTAATCTTAATGAAGCCCTCTCAGCCCTGACCTCGTACCTGAAGTACATCTGCACGCTCGATCTCGCCCTAAGCGGTGCCGCTATCAATGATGAAGATGTCGAACTTGCATTGACCAAGGAAATTGAGGTCGAGTGGCGCCCAACCCTCTCATCAGGCCCGATACCTGGTCGCGACGCCGATCGAGTTCGAGGACAGGGGTTGGACTACGAGTTCTTCTTCGCGCATCAAACATACGCCACTGTTCAGAATCTACTGGCTCGCCAGGCTCTACTTGGCTTATATGCATCATCTGTCCCGAATCCGGAACAACGGACTAGCCTGATCCAAGCAGCTACGCGCCACCTGAGAACAGCATGCAACATACACACTTTCCTCGTACAGAGAGCAAATGTGGGAGATGGACCACCAGAGCTCGCACCTTCTGCGGTTGATGTCTCTGTCAATACTCAATCGGCTCTGCAGCGTCTTGCCCAAGCAGAATTCAACATGCTCAATGCCTTCAAAGATGACCCCTACCCAGCCGTGGTTGTACAGTCTCGCAACGAATCAGACCGAGACTGGATGATTAAAGCACCGGAAATTCCAAAGACTAGGGCGCAAGTCCTGACGCGTCTCTGTGTCGGTGCCGCCGAGCACGCAGCTAGTGCCGGCGCAATACTCAAGGCGGAAAAGCGAGTGTCGAAAGACTTGATTGACTACGTGGACGATCTAAAGCGTACAGCAAGGGCTCGTGCATGTCGATTCCAAGCAGTAGGTGCCGATCTGCACGGAGAGACAGGCAAGGCCGTGGCATGGATCTACGCTGGGTTGGCCGAGCTTGGTCTGGAGATCAATATGAAGGATGGCAACAGCAAAGCAAGCGGCCTCAGCAAGCTCAAGGCGTCATGGCAGGAGAGAAAAGAAGATAAGAGAATAGAGAAACGGAGTGCTCGCTGGGGTACGGACGCTGGGAAATCCGAGGAAGCGCGTATCCTCGAGTATCTGGAGAAGAAACTGGTCAAATCGAACAATACAGTGCACTTTCAGAAAGTGCCTGAGCACAAGCCTCTTCTAAGTACCCTGCCGAGCGGCATGAACATGCCGCTTGGCAGCGAGCAATGGCAGCGACCAACACTCAGCGAGGATGAATTAGTGCAGATGAGAGCACCTCCGGATATCGACGCGATGGACCAAGACAGCTCTGGAGACGAGAACGAAGAATACCAAGATTCACGGGGCCCAGGTCCAGTTGGTGCATTCCCAGGAACACAAGGCGAGTATAAGGTGTCTTACTATTGAAGCGTCTAAGCATGATGGTTGGAATCTCAAAGCATTCATCATGTAGCGTCCTTTTATCACGTCTCGGTTGCTGCTCGATAGAAGATTGCCACGGTGCATCTACTGCTTCTTGTGCTGAGCGAAGAAGAAATTGGCACCAACAACCGTTAAGTCATTCTCTTCAGCCCAGTCTCTCACACCATGCCTTTCCTTGCCATAGCCCCAATGAGGTCTCTCCTTTGGTGGCTTCAGGTCCGACACGTCGCCTTCGAGCAAAACGAATACATAGCGATGAGGACCAGTCTTCTTCGGGGGCGCAGGCGGCACGTACGATTTGACTTCGCCAGGCTCCTTATCTGTCTTGGACTCGCCCAGGTCAAAGTCAAGATCGATCTCATCGTCGAACAAACGCTCGAATTTCTCGACGATCTCCATCAGCTCCGGCCAGTCTGTGTCCTGACTGCCGATGGGTGTGGTCAGATTGGTCACGAGCCAGTGGCACATTTCACTCTTAACCGGGTGTTTTCGGGATAGAGCATCTGGATCGGTCAGAGCAAGAGTGAAGGTGAGATTGTTGTCGTTTGGTGGATCGCCATAGTCAGGTGGGCCCGTGAGATGATGGAAAGTGAAAGTAGGACGTTCGGAGACGGATTTGACAGGAATGTCGTTTCCCATGAGGACTCTCTCGTGGTCTTTGGAGAATGAGAGATCTAGGTAGTAGGTTGGCTCGAAGTCATCAAGGACTTGTGGAATAATTTGGTTTGCCAGAAGGACATCTCGGATAGTAGATTGGAAGTGGACCTTGTCGTTGCTGTCAACACCTGGTGAAGGCCTGATGATCTCCTGCTGATACTCAGGCAGGACGTTTGGGCGGACTATGGCACTAGCCAAAGTGCTCAAGGCGACCAAATGTAGTATTTGATGCATCATGCTGCTGGCGTGCGTTTACACTGGAATGGATTGTCAGGTTCAGCTTCAGCTTGTGGAAGTTGAGAAGAAGGACACTTCCAGCACAGCAAGATGCTGTCAAGCTGTCCAAAACTTCAAGCTACAATTCCGAGCATCACTACTTGCATATCCGTGCTCACCCCTCTCGCGAAGCCTGACGCAAGAGTGGTTCGAGGACTCGGCATGAACGGGCAGTTACAGGCACAAGACATGATGACGCAGAGTTTAGTCTGACTGCCATCTGAGGTTTCTTGGACTGCCCGAGTCGAGTCTGGAGAAGACGCGCTAGCGTTTGGGCGGCGGTAGGGCCTGCTCTAGGCTTGGCCCAGCAGACCAAGTCGCGAGCAGAAGGGCCGGCAAACACCTGTCATGTGAAGCTGCGGCACCTGCGACTGTCAACATTGAGACCAGCGGACCAACATTTCTATTATCTCGATTTTGGTTCTTGCGCCTTTGTTGTTGTGGTACACTCGCAGTGATTTCCTTCTTCACGGCCCAGTGATCTTCTTTCTACACCCTCAGCCAGCATTCGATCGGCTTCTCCAGCGTTAATACACTTCGACTAGGCCTCTTCCACTATGACGACCCTGGGGGAGGACCTGCTGAAGACGGTCAACAAGCTTCAGGACCTGGTGTTCAACACCATTGGGAGTGATTCTCTCGATCTTCCTCAGATAGTCGTGGTTGGTTCGCAATCCTCCGGCAAATCCTCAGTGCTTGAGAACATTGTCGGCAGAGATTTTCTCCCTAGAGGCAGCGGCATTGTCACACGAAGACCGCTCATCCTACAGCTCATTAACATACCTCCCGATGACGACGATGTATTCGCGAACGGCGGCGAGGCCGCTATCCCCCATACCGCTGCCAGTGTGGCCGAACACGCCGAGTGGGCAGAGTTCCACCATCTCCCTGGTCGCAAGTTCCAGGACTTCAACCAAGTCCGAGCTGAGATCGAAAATGAAACCTCAAGAATCGCTGGAAATAACAAGGGTATCAACAGACAGCCCATTAACCTGAAGATCTACTCGCCACATGTGCTCAACTTGACGCTGGTAGATCTGCCAGGTTTGACCAAGGTCCCTATCGGAGACCAGCCTGCCGACATCGAGAAGCAAACGAGAACCCTCATCAGCGAGTATATCGCAAAACCGAACAGTATTGTGCTAGCCGTGTCTCCTGCGAACGTTGACATTGTCAATTCCGAGGCGCTGAAGCTTGCACGATATGTCGATCCCATGGGAAAGAGGACGATTGGTGTGTTAACGAAGCTCGATCTAATGGACCATGGCACCAATGCTCTGGACATATTGTCGGGAAGAGTATATCCATTGAAGCTGGGCTTTATCGGCGTGGTCAACAGGTCACAACAAGATATTCAGACGCAAAAGCCCATGTCCGAGTCGCTCAAGGCAGAAGCAGATTTCTTTAGACACCATCCTGCATATCGAAATATCGCGACGCGCTGTGGAACGCCATACCTAGCCAAAACTCTCAACACCACCCTGATGGCACACATCCGAGATAGGTTGCCTGACATCAAGGCAAGACTCAACACCTTGATGGGCCAGACACAGCAAGAGTTGGCAAGCTACGGCAGCAAGCAGTTCAGTGGCAGCGGTCACCGTGGATCACTGATACTGCAGCTGATGACTCGATTTGCGACATCTTTCATCTCCTCGATTGACGGTACGTCCTCCGAAATTTCGACCAAAGAATTATGCGGAGGTGCAAGGATATACTACATCTTCAACTCCGTGTTCGGCAATTCTCTCGAAACGATTGATCCTACACACAATCTGTCGGTTTCAGATATCAGAACCGCCATACGCAATTCTACAGGACCACGGCCCAGTTTGTTTGTCCCCGAGCTCGCTTTCGACTTGCTAGTCAAACCTCAGATCAAGCTGCTCGAGATCCCCAGTCAACGATGTGTCGAACTAGTCTACGAAGAGCTAATCAAGATCTGTCACACCTGCGGCTCTCAGGAGCTCTCGAGGTTTCCCAGATTGCAAGGCAAACTCATCGAGGTCGTCTCCGACCTGCTGCGCGAACGACTCGGCCCTGCTTCTAACTACGTCGAGTCATTGATATCCATCCAGAGGGCGTACATCAACACAAACCACCCTAACTTCCTCGGTGCCGCTGCTGCCATGTCCTCGGTTATACAAAGCAAAAACGAGAAGGAGAAAGCCGCTGTGCTCGCAGAAGAGCGCAGAAGGAAAGATGCTTTGAGAAGGAAACAAGGCGGCATGAACGGCACTGCGACGCCAGAGGAAGATGATGCTGTTGAGGAGAAGCCACAAACACTGCCATCCAGAAGCTCTGCGGCAGCGAGACCGCCTCGCAGTATGTCACCAGCTGTGGCCCGAGCACGTGAGAACGGCCAGTCGTTCAGCCATGCCGCACCCCGAGACTCCTTCCTCAACTACTTCTTTGGCAAAGACGGCGCCGGCATGTCACAAGGACCCCTCCCACAACCGACTTCGGCCACTCCTCGACATGTCAGTCACAACATCGAGCCGAGTATCTCCCAAAGTATAAGGCGACCGGATCACAGCATGGACCTCGCGCGATCGCCTCGCTCAGCCCCGCCCCTGCCTTCGTTTAGTGCAGAGGAATTCAACGCGTCGTCAGAATATGGTGGTGATTCGAATCCTTTATTCGTAAGTAACACACCATGCGGTAGTGGTATAAGCTAATCGTTCATAGCCTGGTGATCCTACGGAGCCTGCCCTGACGGAACGTGAAACCCTCGAGACCGAGCTTATCCAGCGACTGATTAGCTCTTACTTCAATATCGTCAGAGAAACGATTGCGGACCAAGTACCCAAGGCAATCATGCATTTGCTCGTCAACCATTCAAGAGATGAGGTACAAAACCGGCTCGTCAGTGAGCTCTACAAGGAAGAGCTCTTCGGCGACCTGCTGTATGAGGATGATGGTATCAAGAAAGAGAGGGAGAAGTGTGAGAGACTGCTCACTACATACAAGGAGGCTGCGAAGATTGTGGGAGAAGTGCTATAATTTCATGATGCTGATGGTCTGAACCAGGTGCTTTGAACTCTCCCTTGCAATGACGCGTCACGGGTCAGCGATGAAGTTCTGAGATATGTTGGGTCTTCTGCCCTACGGGAACCGTGTAAAAGTCAACGGTGTAGCCATAAAGCGGAAGGGATTCTGGGATGTAAAGTATGTCTTTGCTCGCTCTGATTTGCGAGCACAGTACATTGTATCTATGTAGAATAGAGTCTCACTTTTATACAGCGAGAGGATCGCTGTGTTCCGGCTTATGGTCGGTATTGCTAGAAAATGAAATTGATGAATGACTACTATGCTGTCAAACGTTGTCTGCTATACGAAAGAGGTTCCTTGGGTGCTTTGCCGTTGATACGGCAGTGGTTTGACAAGTATGGGTTACTTAAATTTGCACTCCTCGGTCAACAGTACGTATTATCCTTCCCTCATCACTGATCAGCGAGCGACATTTTCGTCGCGATGAGATCGAAGCAAGCGGACGAGTTTGCCCTCATTAAGGAAGAATATCTTCAAGCATTGGCACGAAATAAGGATGCAAAGGCAGAACTGAGGGAGGTGCTCAAGCATAGTACAGATCAGGTTACAGCGAACGCGTCCTCTCGACCAGCTTCTAAGCGCGATTGCTTAACAGCTCATCTGGGCAGGCTCCGGCTCGAACGCCAGTATGACGATCTTCAGACCGTGGCACACTATTTTGGTCAAGCAGAGACGATCGCTAATCATGAGAAGCTTTATGATCCTCTCGCGGTCAAGACCAGCAACACGCAGATCAGCTCTAATCACGATACCCGGGCAGGCCAAAATAACAAGGTCGAACAAGCACAGCAGCGGGTCCACACCTTGCTAGACAATGCAAAGACACTGACCACAAATCTCGAGCTCGCCCTGGCCAAAGCCCGGCAGCAACTGAAGCATGAGAAATTGCTTCTGGAGCGTGCAAAGGCACAGTCCGAGGGGATGCAGGATGACAGGAATTTGGGCGTGCAACTGAAGGCTCTTGAAGTCACTCGAAACGAGCTCCAAGCATGGATCGGGGACAGCTTGGCAGCTTGCGAGCGCGAGGCGTTCTTTCCTGAAAGCGAGCTGTTGACGACGTCCAGCGACGATGATCCTGCCCCTACCGTGGAGGAGTCAGATGCAGCAGTGCTGGACGGATACGACAGGTACATCGAAGCAAGAAAGGGGCTGCTTGCAGCCACAAGAGCTCTGCGATCGCCACTGCCGGCTCAGGAAAGCGATGAATCTCCAGTCGAACCCAAGAAGCCTCCCATAGCGAGCCAGGCTCCAACCACCCTTCGACCGCCGTATGCGCGCTATAAGTCCAACACCTCGGGCAGCAGGCTAGTCGAACATTCTATGACCCCTTCGCTTGCGGAGATTCAAAACGTATGTCTGCCGGAGTATTACCACGAGAAGCTGTTGAGCACATATACAGCGCATCTGGAGGACCAAATAATAGCACAGGATGCCAGATTGCTACAGGTTCTCAATCTGCTCAGCCACGAGAGTCATCTGCTCCCCACCTATCCGTTGCCTTCGACGCATCAATCACAAACGGGAAGTGCAAACAACCTCAATCAGCAGCAGCTCGAAATCGAAGGTCTGCTTCAACATTGGGCATACGCATCCGGTGCGGCCAGTGAAGCACTGGAGTTGAGTGTGCAAAATAACACCCAAGATGCTAGAGGTGCGCTTAGGAAGGCCGACACGAGTGTAGAAGAGATGTATGTTATGGAGAGCATGAGGACGGAAGTGCTTGGAAAGCCCTGAGCCTGTCCCGCCTGAGCAGTATATCTTGTTTCCGCGTGCCTGCTTCTAAAATGCCTCGTCGCGAGGCTTCTAGGGTATTACTAGTTCCTGTTTCTCATTCCACACCAGTCCCGGCAATCTCAACGATCTTTAAACTCCAGTTTCCAGCCTTGCCTGACTGGTCATGCCAACTCAACTTCAATCAGGTCCTGATCGTACCGACTATAATGCACGATATCTGTGACTTTCAGACCTATTTCGGGGTCTTCTAGTAACTTTCTCCATTCGGTCTCGGTTCGCTCGCTCGTGGTATAGAATGTCAACATCTCCCAATCGAGAGCACATACGTTGGTCCCAGCACCCTTGTCAGGCATTAAAGTGTCCCACAATAGCAACTTTGAATATCCTTTCTTCATTGCACCTGCCACCTGTTTCAAGATCAACTTGCAATGTTCGTTGGTATGATTGTGGAGGATGTTGTGCATGAAATATACTCTGGCACCTTCAAGAATGTTAGGGACCTGTCGAGCGAATATCAGTTGCGAGACTCACCTTGTACTGGCTGCGGAGTGAAGAAGTCATAACTCATCTTCTCCACACTGGCAGGCAGACTGCCCTCAGAGATCTCGCCGATAACATGAGGCTGGTCCTGCAACACGAGCCGGCCTGGTATATCTTTCTGCGGCACATTCGCGAGCAGTCTTGGGAAGTCTTGCCCGTGGCCGCCACCAATGTCAACCAAGAATGCCGCGTCGGGAGTTTTGTCGGCACCCTTGATCAGCCGTTCTCCGACTGGGTAGAAGCCGCTTGCGTCGTCAGACCAGTGCGGCCGTCCATTCAACCAGACTTTCATCAGTCCCTCTAGGCCCTTGTACTGATCATCGCGCTTCATCATCTCAAAGAAACTCATTTTGCCCGAATCACCAGATGGGAACTGCACAGGGGCATCTAATGGATTGTCCGGCCATTGATAGTTCCTCGCTTTAAAGTACTCTGGCGTTCTCAGATTGGCGTTCGAACCGTACGGCACCCTTTACGGTGGTTAGCATTACGAACGTAATACCTATGCATTGAACTTGCATCAGTCCCAGAGCATCCTTCCACGTTTGATCGGTCATGGAGTCGGTGAACGGCGTCGCGGCGAATGAGTCAACGTCAACCTCCTTCACTAGATAGTATGACGCCAAAGTCCTCAACACTCTGTCTGTGTCAATCTTGTTAGCTAGGCCGTTGGCTAGATACTTGCGGACACGCACTAGTCAATCTGTCGTCCGCCCCAGCAGCCGCTGCAACCTCGTGACTGGTCTTGGGCGTGCCTTCGGCAGCTTTCAGGATGTCAAAGACCTTCATGTCGTTCGCAAGACGTATCACGGGTGGGTAGACCGTCTGTATTCATCAGCTCCATGCCGGCACGAAAAGGTCGAACGAACATGGGTCCACATGATTCGCATGAATGCCTCCCCTGGGGTTTCGAGAGATGCCACCATGCGAAAGCAATCCGCGACGAGCGCATCTCGTGCCTGCTGATCTCCGCCACGGAATGCTTCGGCATTCTTGTTGAGGCTCTGAAGAACATCGAATGCTTCGGCGTGACCTTGCGTGCCTTTGACCTGTTGCGCCATTACGTCGGATACGATCGACCAAAGTATGCTGTTGGTAACGTGGGGAGGGACGATGACTTCGTGGCACCTCTGATTATAAGCGTCGAGCCGATACCCACAACGTGTCACCTCCGCAATTTACTACGCAGACCAAATTGTCACTAGGGAATCTACAACCTTCCAAGACTCTCGTCTCGAAACGTGCGGGTCCAGGAAGCTAACAAAGGCTCATTAGACTTACAGGTCACGTACCAAAGACATGGCTCGTGTTGCCTCTTTGTATCTGGCAGGGGCTGGGTAGAGTCGTCGACAGCATCGACAATACTACAGATAGCTTTCCTCCGACCAGTAGACGATTGTCGGAGTTGCATTGCCCTGTCGTTCTGCAAGTCAGCCAGCCGCACACTCTTGATGACCATCCAGCAGTGATCTGCCAAAATCGGCGCAGTCCAGAACGGCCCGCCCTGGCGCTTGATGTTTGCATAAGCTCGGCAGAAGCTTGGGAGCATCCGATCTGATGCAGCCTATGATTCGTTGTCCGAGCTCGTGCGTTGGTACGTACATCCCACTTCGCTTCGCGTCTTGCTGTGAGAGGAGTGGCATGTTCTGCGATGCAACCGGCGTTCTTGTCGAGCTTGACGTCTTCGACAGATGCTGGACGCGGTACGCACGTCTGAATCCCACACTTTGGCGGTTAACAGACTTGGCAAACGCGAGCTTGGGTTATTTTCCAGTCTACAGCAGCAGTCACGGACGTCGAGAACGCGCGCTGACCAGAGACGACAGCATAGACTGTGCGTCCTGCGATCACATGTGGACCTGTACCTCGATGTCTTGAGGTGGCCTTTAGCGAGAAGAAAGAAAGCACTCTTCACAAGCCCCGCACCCATCTGCTACTGTAGATGTCACGTCCACTCGATACACGATTGAGGTAAGTCATGGGTGGACTTTCACTCCGATTCAAACATTATGGATCGAAGCATGGTCAGCGTAGCTGGGACCCACATTTACTACTGGCAGCTCCTAGCAAGGGTACGCCAACGACAAGCACACCGGTGCTACTCCGTGCTACGCGGTGTTCTGAACACGGGGCCCCTTCATACCCTGCAGACAGAACGCCATGTATAACTACGATAACACAATGCCATCGTATCCCTCGGGCTTGCACATTCCGTCCAGAGCCTCCATGCTCTCGAGGTCCGCGCAGCACTTCGCGACACCTTCCCCTGACAACCCGTTGGACAAGCTGGACTGTCCATGTGTGTATAGCTTGCAACGACATGACACGCGCAAATCCAACGCTTCAAGTGACCCCAGGTACGTAACGAAGGAACCCGCCGCCCGCCCAGCAAGAACCGAAGCTGCCGAAATAATCATCAACTTGGTGTAAAGATAGAGAGAGACATGTTTCCCACACATGTACGCTCTTCTCTCGTGCTTTGGTATACATACACATTGTACATCGAACGCTCCGCGCGCTGAAGCCGCAGTGTAGAGACAGAGTAGTAATGTTACCTTAATCAACTCCCCGCCCTGATTGACACCGCCCCAAGCTCACCGGTCCACCATGTACATAATCGCAAAGCAGTCTAGTCAGAACAGACTGCCATTTCCTTCCTCGTCCAACCAGATCCCGTCGTTCATTAGTCAGCTGCATCGCATCGCATCGCATAATATAACATAGCATTACTCATATCAAACCACTCCAATCGCCCCGCCCCCGTCCTACCCCCTCGCAGCAACAGCCCTCGCAGCAGCAGCGTCCAGCGCGCGTCTCGCGCCCGCACCTGTTCCCGATGCACCTGCACCCGCACCCGCGCCTCGCACCCTCTCCGGCCTCCTCAGCGTATACTTTGCAAAGGCGCGCGCAAGGGCCTTCTTGGCGCTGACCTTCTGGCTGCCGACGAAGGAGTCGACGGTGACGGCGATGGCGCGGTCAATGTCAGCGTTGCTGCAGAAATCAGACAGACGCATCTTGGCGAAGGATTCGGCGATGCGCATTATCGCTTCGAGGTGGCGGACCTGGGTGGAGTCAAGTTAGTAAGGGGTGTTCTTGGGGGGTGTGGCGAAGAGACAGACTGGGGGGAGCAAGCAAGCAAGCAAGCAAAGGGGAAGACTAGACGTACAGTGATTGGATAGGCGCCTGTCGCGAGGGACTCTCGCCTCATGTCGGCGAAGAGGCGAGCGACTTTGTCCTGGTCGATCTGGTAGAGTTTGGGCCGGCAGCGGTCGCGAGAGTAGAGAATGTACTTGCGTAGTAATTCCTGTGGGATGGCACCTTCTTGCTGAGGCTCGCCGTTGTTGATGTCGTCTGTGTCCTGCACTTCCATGGCTGCTGTGTCGCCGTTCTCGACGCTGAGACGGCTGGGGTGGGCGCGGCCGTGACTGTTGACGACGAAATTTGCGAGGCGTTCGTCTTCGGCGGGGTCGGCGGTGTCACGGACGACGCAGAGGATGTCGAATCGGGAGAGGATGGGTTCAGTCAGCTCGACGTTCTGGCTGAAGGGCAGGGTTCCGTTGTAGCGGCCGCCGACGGGGTTTGCGGCTGCGACGATGGCGCAGCGGGCTTGGAGGGTTGTGACAATGCCGGCTTTGGAGATGGAGATTGTTTGTTGTTCCATTGCTTCGTGGATGGAGGTTCGGTCTTGATCATTCATCTTGTCGAACTCGTCGATGAGACATGTTCCTTGGTCGGCAAGGACGAGGGCGCCGCCTTCGAGCGTCCATTCTGCGGTCAGGGGGTCACGGCGGACGGATGCCGTCAGACCGACGGCCGAGGCGCCTTGGCCAGTGGCGAAGACTGCACGGTGAGCTGTCTTCTCGACGTACTTAAGGACTTGGGACTTGGCTGTGCCGGGGTCACCGAGGAGGAGGACGTTGATGTCGCCTCTTATTTTGTGTTTGCCTTGTGCTTCTTTTGCGACACCGCCGAAGAGGGAGAGGGCGACGGCGGTTTTGATGTCCCTATGGCCGTAAATTGAGGGGGCCATGGAGTCGACTATCTTTTCGATGATTTGAGGGTCCTTGGACAGGGCACGGATCTTTCGCTCGTCTTCCTCTGTCAGGCGAAAACCAGCGAGTTGGTCGTGGGTCTTGATAACGTGGTTTGCTTCCAGCATTGTGGCGAAGACGGGGAAGCCGTTTTTGTTGTTGAGTTGGCCACTGTAGTTGTTTCTGTAGATGGCGGTGACTTCGATCTCTTCGCCTGGTTTGGCGCTGTCGATTAAGTCTGCCAGGAGCACGACTTCGCGATGACGTGGTAATCGACCTGCTGGGACGGTGCCTGGCGACTCTTGCAGGGTCAGCTTCTGGTAGTTCCTGTAGACTGTATTCTCGGCGTTAAGCACGAAGGGTCCTCGCTTTTGACATTCCGGGCAGTAAGTGAGCTTGACTTCTGCCGAGGTGGATTCTTGGGCGTAAGGACCCAGGACAGCATCGCACTTTGTGCATGTGAACTTGACCATCTGGAGCTGGGGGAAAACGCCTGTTCTTCGAGTGACGACGCCTGAGACACGAACGAGGCAGTTCAGATGTGTCTGTCTCAACTGGCGCAAGGTGTAATGCACGGGCATCTCTGAAATCCTGACGTGTATCTCGGGATGAATCTGTTCGTAGTTGGGGTAGTGGAGGCGAACGACCTCAAAGGCGGCTCGATCGAAGAGCTTGAGGACTTCGGTGGGCGCGTTGGCTACGAACCAGGCGATGATGGCTTTTGTGGAGGCCAGGTGGTCATAGGATACTTCGAGAGACTCGGAATTGACCTCACCCAGCGTCCTGATCCGGGTGCCATAGACCGAGGTGCCGTTGTCATCGATGTACTCTGTCAGGAATGACTTGAATTCTCGGATGATGGTTCTTGCCACGGAGGGCACAGCGACCCACTCAGCGATGCTGGAGGCCTTGACGTCGCCCAGAGATTCGAGAGTAAGCTCTTCATCCATGATGTTGTCGTCCATGTCCATGTCGTCCTGGTCTTCGTCGTAGGCGTGTCGTCTGCGACGGGGCTGGCGAGTGAGGTCGACGGCCAGATCGTCGTCGTCGTCGGGCATGAAGGCGGCGGGCATACGTCTCCTCCTGGCCAACTCTCGGTCTCGCTTGTTCAGGCGTGCTTCAAGCTGTCTTCTCTCGGCAAGATCGAGGTCATCGAAGTCGCCGTCATCGTCTATCATGCGCCCCTGATAGGTGTCCTGTTGTCCTCGTTCGCGCTCGTCGCGCATGAAATTATCGCCGAAGAGGTCAATGCCGTCCTCGTCTTCAGCAAGCTCATCTACATCGTCGATATCCTGGATCAAGTCGTCCTCGGCGCGGATCTCGTCGTCGTCGTCTAGGTCGTCATTTTCGTTGGCTGCTGGAAGGGGAGGTGACGATGGAATTCCTGAACGAAGTTGGCATGTAGTCCATGCGAGATGCGCTCATACTTACCCGCTGGAGGGGAGGAAGACAACATATCTTCGTCTTCGTCGCGAGCTCGTTTCCTCCTCGACTGAGGATTTGATCCTCGATTTGCTGCAGACATACTTGGCCGTAAGGGGGAGCTGTTGTCGTGTTTTAGCGGCCAGGACCTGTGAAACCGCATGCTACTCACCTCATATTGTTGCAGATCAACTAAGTAGTTCTTGAACCAAGTCCAGCTTGCGGAGTGAAGTGAAGCATCAGGGAGGGGGGCCCGCTGCGAAAGTGAAACGCGAAACACGAAACCGCGTGGAGGACGCGTTAAGCACTTGCATGTTAACGCCGGATCTAAACGCCGGGCTACCGCGACGGCTACATCATCAGCGACACTGCAACGACGCGATACGACTCGACGTGACGATTGTTGTTGACACAGATATCGAGTGTACGGACGCCAGTGATCAGATTCATCTCACGACAACGGAGCCAATTATGGAAGACGCAGTTGCAGCCAACACGAACGCTACAGGCCAGAATGCTCACCAGAATGCTCACCAGAGTTCTCAGACTGCATCGCAGTACATCGATGAACAGCTGGCCCTGGAAGCTGATGCGAAAGAGATCCTCCCATACAAGTTCGACAAATGCACCTACCTCCAAGGGCCACTGCGACAAAGTGTGTTCGCTTGTTTGACCTGCAGTCCTCCTCCAGCCTCACCCGCCCAGCTCTACACCCCTGCCGGCATATGCTACAGCTGCTCTATATCGTGCCACGGTGAACACAACTTGGTCGAGCTGTTCAAAAGACGCCACTTTGTGTGCGACTGTGGTACCAGCCGCATGCCCTCCACCCAGCCATGCATGCTCCGATCAGATCCAACCACTGGCAGGAAAGGAGTAGCCTCGCAAGAGCCGGGCAAAGACAACATCTACAATCACAACTACCAGAACAAATTCTGCGGCTGTAGCCAAGAGTACGACCCCCACGAAGAGAAGGGCACCATGTATCAATGCATTGGTCTAGGTTCCGTGGATGCCGGTGCCTGCGCTGAAGACTGGTGGCATCCTGAGTGCCTGATGGGCCTGCCTAGAGACTGGTTAGCCAAAGGCCTAGCGAAGCCGCGCGCAGAGAAGAAGGTAGACGGCCAGGACGTCCCAGAGTCTGAACACCCTGTCCCTGAAGGCTTTCCCGACGACGACGATTTTACCACCCTCATCTGCTACAGATGCGTCGAATCGCATCCTTGGATCAAGCAGTATGCCGGTACAGATGGCTTTCTACCACCAATATACAACGTCACATCACAATCCAACGACGTAGCCCAGGGAGGTAATCTTAAGAGGAAGGCTTCCGACCATGACATGCCTCGACCAACCAGTCCTTCGAAACGTCTCAAAGAGGAGAAGCCTGAAGCATTGCTGGGAGAAAGCAATACCGCTACTTTGCTGGCCGAAGACACAACTACAGGAGACATTCAACAAAACCTCGCCGGCGCAGCTACTGGCCTCCCTTCCAACACCCTCCAAGCAACGCACAAGCACCAAAACTTGCCCCCTGCACCACCAGGCCTGTTGTCCATCTTGGCCAAGGAAGATTTCAGAGATAAATTCTGCCACTGCCCACAATGCTTTCCGAACCTGATACCTCACCCACAGCTTCAGGAAGAGGAGGACGAGTACGAGCCTTCCATCTCGGCCTCGGAGCAATCTCTAGCAGGAGGCGGCTCCGGTACTAGGAGTGTCGGCACTGGTAGTATACTGGAGCGTGGTGAGGCCGCTCTGAGCACGATGGATCGAGTCAAAGCTATCGAGGGAGTCATGGTATACAACCATCTCAAGGACAAAGTCAAGGACTTTCTCAAACCCTATGCGGAAAGTGGTGAGGCTGTGAGCGCTGAAGATATCAAGGCATATTTCGAGAAGCTGCGAGGCGATCAGGAAGCCATGAGAGACGCGAGAGAGAAGCCCGTTCCAGGAGATGGAGAGGGTGATGGAGACAATCGTAGAGAACAAAGCGGATACTGAGGCAGCCTGAGGCAGCTTGAACATAACATCTTGGATCACAACCTCCACGCCACGCTATGCTGTACACGAATAACACAATAATCGGACGAAAGTCAACCTTCCATTCTTTATAGACTGAACGCTTTCCCTTTTCACCTGCCCTGCTGTCTGCTTATGATCCACTAGCTATCCCCAAGGGCATATTGACTTCTCGCCCGCACCTTGTCACCCCACACATACAGCACGTATGGCACCGGCGTGATCACAAGACTGATAGCAGCAAGCACCGTCAACGTCCAATGCGTGCCCAGATTCTCATACATCGGGATGCCCACAACTGTCCTGCATGCTTGTCAGTTTTTTCCATACCAAAGTTCGATGACAATGCTCAACTTACATTCCGCCCGCGGCAATATATCTCACCAGCGTCACAAACGTCAAGGCTGACGCCGCGTAGACGTGGTAACTGTCGATGATGTACATATACGCGCTCGTGAAGATGCCGATGATGCCGAAGCCCACGACCACCGAGCCGACGATCGGCGCCCAGATAGAGACTGACGACTGACAAAAACTGTTAGCCACGGTTCGGTTCGGTTCGGTTCGGTTCGGCAACAAAGGGGGGTCTACTTACATAGTCGGTCCAGGCCATCCACAAGAGGCCGATGGGGATGAACGGCGCGCTGATCATGGAGAAGATGATCCTGGTCTCCTGGTTGAGTGCGCTGCCGGACCCATCGTCGCCGTCTCGCGCAAGCTGTTTCTTGGTGATTCTGTTCACAATGGGCACAATCACCACGTTCGACACGATGCCCACCAACAGCCCCAGGAAGCACAGGTCGCTGAGGCCCGCGCTGATCCCGTACGTCTGCTCGAAGATGTACGTGTACCCGTCCAAGAAGGTGAAGAGGATGATGTACACCACGGTCAAGTAGAGCGTGAACAGCAAGATGATGGGCTCCTTGGCCAGGATGAACGGGCGCGTGAAATTGGTCTTGAGCACTTTGGCGAAGCTGTGGCCCTCGGCCTCCATCGCCGTCTTGAAGCGGTCGTCGCCGGTCAGCGTGCGGAGGTGCTTCGCTTTATACCGCAGGATCTGCGGCGCCAGGGTCTCTTTCTTCAAGATCAGAATCAGCGCGATCACCAGGCCGTCGGTGATGAGCATGATCCACGAGACCCAGCGCCAGCTCAGCACGCCCGTCTTGCCGATGTACGCCGCTATTACAGGCCCAAGGACTGGACCGCCAAACGCAATCAGGGCAAATACCGGAAACAACCACGTCCTCTCCTTGATGCTGAACATGTCCGCAATGCTGCCGCCCGCGACAGTCAGCGGCGCAGAGGCGGACAGCCCAGCCAGGAACCGGAACGCGATCTGGGCGCCGATGTTAGGCGCTAGCCCTGCCCCGACAAGCCAGCATCCGAAGATGACCAGCGTCACGAGGTAGACCGGATACCTGCCCACCATCTCCGAGGCCGGGCTCGCCAGCAGCGACCCGATTCCAAAGCCGACCAGGAAAATCCCCGTGCCGCCCAGGGCCTCGGTGACCGACGAAACCCCGAACGCCCGCGCAGCCTGCGGCGCGATTCCAGAGTCGATCGAGCTCGCGGCTGTGACAACAAACGCAATCGTGACCAGCACGAAGGCCGTGCGCAGCCGGTTGACCAGCGACCAGTTCTTGGGATTCTGCGGGTCCTCGGCCGACTCGAACCCTACCTGGTAGTACTTCTGGCCCTGCGGGTCGGTCTCGAGGGTAACGCCATCGAGCGTGGCGTACGGGAAGTTCTTGGCGTCCTCGCCGTCTTCGCTCGCGCTGTCCTTTCCCGCGTTGTCGTTGTCGTCCTGCTCGGCCGTGGTAGTCGCCCCGCTGAACCGGTGGTGGTGGTCGAACGGCTCGTGCCGCGCTTTCTCCTGGTCGTCGAACTCATCCAACTGCTGCTTCACGCGCTTGCACAGGTTGCGGTACTGGAGGTAGAACGCCATGGCTGCTGTTCAACGGCGGCGGGAGGGGAGAAGAGCCAAGTGAAGACAAGTCAAGACAAGCACTCATGCACACTCACGTACCAAGGGGGGGAAACGACCACGTATATGCAAGGACATCTCACTTCTCACCAGATCGATCGGACGAAAGCAAGTCCTCTAAAAACGCCATCCTCGACGCCAGCCGTCATCGATTCCGCTTCCTGAATGGCCCGGCACCCGGGCTTACCGGGACGGTGCTGGGGCGCGCGCGACGCACTTGAGATCTGCCGGCCGGGAAATAGAAGTACAGCGCAACTACGGCGTCGAAAGGGGAGACATTGCAAAAAGACTAAAATGGCAGGAATAATAACGTCATGACGTTAAAAGTTAGAAGGAAGAGGCTGAAGTTTACTTGTGGGAGCTGGCGCGGCGGATGTACGATCGTGACTAATCGGTTGGGCCAAGTCGCGATCGACGACGCTAATGTAAGCTTAAATTGGGTGTCTACCCAGACCTCCGGTGCATCGCGGGCAAGTGTCGAACACATGTTCGAGCATAATAAGAGCAGTATAAATACCGGCGATTGACACATGGCGTGCTATTCAATACATTGCTCGCGCCATTCACCACACCATAATGGGAATTTAAATCATCGCACACGAGCTTTTTCTCCGTGAGCAAGCGCAAGAATTAATGCTACAGAATGATCACGTCGCGTCACCACGCTGGTTACGATCGTACCTTAACAGTATCCAGAACCTTATCCGCCTCTGCCGCACTCTTGAACCCCCATCTCGGCGTCTTCCTCTTTCGTCCCTTGCGATCACCATATTGCTCGTCGAATTTCTTGATCTCCCTCAGACTACTCATGTCCTCACTGATGCTAGCACTAATCTCTTCAAGCGCTTTGTCGAAGTGATTCTGTGTGAGGACTCGCCTTTCGGGATACTGGTATTGTTCTTCTGAATCCGGATTTTCCTGGCGGAACTTCTTGGCCGCTTCGTTTTCTTCTCGGACGGCGTTGAGGGCTGCTGCTACCGCGACATTCTTCAGGTCTGAGCCGGAATAGAAAGGTGTCTTTTTGGCCAGCTCGGACATGTTCACCTCTTCTGAAACGGATTCCTGACGAAGATGGATCTTAAGGATCTCAAGACGGTCCTGCTCCGTGGGAAGGTCAACTAGTAGCCGCCGAGGCAAACGCCGCAACACTGCGTCGTCGAGGTCCATTGGCCGATTCGTGGCGACCATAATGAATGCACTGCCAGAGTCATTCGACATACCGTCCCACTCTTTCAGAAACTGGTTTAGCAGTTCTCTGTGAGACACCCGGCGCCCTTGCGCTGAGCGGGCAGAAAACATGGCGTCTGCTTCGTCAAGGAACACAACACACGGCGACAGCTTTTTGGCTAGACTGAAAAGCGCTTGAACGTTCTTCTCACCCTCGCCGACATACATGTCGTTAAGGTCTGCGGCCGAGACTTCGAGCATGGTTGCACCACTTTCTTTTGCGACAGCCTTTGCCGCAAGGGTTTTACCCGTTCCCGGGGGTCCGTAAAGGAGAAGACCAGGTATGCGGTCTGACTTTAGTACTCCGTACTTGAAGGCTTCGGGACGAACAAGGGAAAGTGTCGTCAGCGTTTGCAGGGCTTCCACGGTATCTGCTGGTATGTGAATGTCACTGAACGTTGTCGCAATCTTCTTGGGCTCGATCACACCACTCAGCAACTTCTTCTCGTGCCGTGTTGCTTTCGAGCGTATCGAGCGCATACGTTTGTTTTCTGGCTTTTCGGATTCTTTCAAGTCTTCCCTCACTATGTCTGGCTGGTTTCTTCTTGCCCATGCGACCTTTGATTCATCCGACTGACTCAGTGTTTCGACGGCATGTGCGATGGGCGTCTGCGAAGAGTCGTTTCCTGCAATCATGGCTGCAATGCGCTGCACATGGATGAAGGGCCAGTAGGTGTCACCGAGGGCCTTGAAATCCGCCTCTCCCAGCTCGGCGGAATAATCTTTGTGCCAGAAGCCTTCTTCGAGGCCTTTGAGGAGGATACCGCGGCTTTTCAAAACGGTGTAGAGATGGCGAACGTTGACATCGCGTATCTTCTTCTCACGATCGGAATGAAGAGCTAGCTCGGCGTTCCTGTCGGGGAAGACCGGTGTTAGGACAATACTGCTCGACGCGCCGTAAGACCTTTGCTCCTGTTCGTCAAGGATTGCGCGAGGGTTGTTTGAGGTAGAGAAGTCGCGCATCGAATCCGTTCCTATAACAATGATACGCTGGCCTTTTTGTGAGCGCCTGTCGGCTGCTACGATCAGTTCGCCCATGAATCCTTCCGCCAAGGTGTGGTTCTGGAGTGCGCGATAATTTGGCAGTTGAACGACTATAGGGCGTGGAGGGGTCGTTTGAGGCTTCTCGGTGCCCTCTGCAGGCTTCTGGCTCGAGGCCGTGTTCTGCGCGTCGGCACTTGCTGAATAGATCGAGTTGATGAGATGACCGAACAAGCCCGAACCTTGGCGCGAATCCGTGCTTATCACGCCATCATCGAGCAGCTTTCTCAAGGGTGAGCTAGATCCAGACAGTCCGCGGCGAAGGTCACTGAACATGTTCTTCGGCAGAGCACCGCTGGGAAACGCGACCATAGAGTGGACGGGGATATCGATTGAACCCCTCGAGCGAGGTGAATCGTCGTCATCGCCGTCGTCGTCCTCTTCGTCCTCCTCCCTCGGGAAGAAGGAATCGTGATAGGTGTTGGTGGGGCCGAACATGTCCTTGCACACCTTGAAGCTGAGTCTGCCTCCCTTCTCTGCTATCTCTGGGTCGACATCGGCTGCGGCCATGAGCTCTGATATATCCTGGATGTCAAGACGCACACGGTTTGCACCGACGCTCCTGCACAGGTCCAAGACCAATGTGTCAAGTAGTTGATCGGCATCCTTTGCGCCGTGGAGGATAGTAAGGTGATTCACTGAGAATGGGTTCCTCCCGTCCTCCTGTGACTTCTCGTTGGCTTGCTGTAGACGTCCTTTGAAAGTGTTAAGGAGTTCTTGATACTGCGCACTTTCGATAAAGTAACGACCGCCGTCAAGCGATACATGGTTTGTGCTGCCGTTGCTGGACTCTGGTGCAGGGGGCGCAGGAGAGCTGTCTCCAGTGCCAGGTCGGTCTCCGCCTGTGCCGTATGCTCGTTGCAGAGGTTCCGATTTGATGTTGGTTGCGGCGTCTTTGAGCGGTTTTTGAGCCTGTGCTTGGTCCAGGCTGGCGACTGTGGGTACGTAAGTGCCGTCTGCCAGCTGGCGCACCGCCACCACGCCCGGGGGATTGGTGGTTTCTGGCTGGCAAAACGCGATATTGTTGTTCATAAACCATGATGGTACCTTCTCCTTCTCCACGGGTGCAGCCTTGTTCTCTCGAGCTCTTTTGCGCCTGTTCCTGTAGGACCCACGGTACTGTCCTTCTTGCTGGGAGTCGGCTGCCTCACTTGCGCCTGCTGTGCCTGTCGCATCCCCGTTGCCGGCCGCTTCTGCTGTAAGGGCAGGGTCTGAAGGGTTCTTGTTGCGGCTCAAGACGGGAGAGTCTGCATGCAAAGGATAGATTTGAACCACTTTGCTCGAATCGTCGGTATAGATATAAGGCGTGAACATTTCGTCTGGACAAGTCGTAGGCAAGAATGCATGTCGTGGGGCCACATCTTCGACATCTTCGACAAGCTTGTAACCAGGAGGGATCTCGGCCCTGGCGAGGCACTTTTGTAGCTCCTCTGCTTCTTTCTTGTACTGCGGTGTCTTGCCGTACATTAGGAAGTCCTCGGAAACAAAGCCCGCGGGTAGGCCAGCATCGGCGGACTGAGCATTCTCGGGGAACTTGGACTGGGTCGGAGAGCCTCCACCGTATTTCTTCAACCAATCTTCCACTTGACGGAACAACGGCGTTGACCCCGCGACACCTGACCGACCATCGTTCGGTGGCTTTCCTTGGCCATCTCCAGAGGGCTGGTCCTGCAATCGAACGTAACTGGAGAAGGAGCGAACAGCTCGGTGCCTGTAGACAGTGTGCTGGGGTCGTATCGATCGTAGGACTCGTTGAGCACCTCGTAGCTCTGGACGCAGACCTGGATACATTCGAGTCTCCAAGTTGGGCAAGATGCCGGTGATGTTGGAAGGAGGGTATGCGATCACTGGTCCTGAAATTGTTACTCTTCCAGGTTGCGGACAGTTACGAGGCTGGCATTACATAATGCAGGCCCACTATATGTATGTGTATGCCTCAGGCGTGTGCCACTAGCCAAACATCGATTCATCTGCCAGTGGCACCAAGTCGTGATTCGCCCCTCTGCACATCTCATCCGATGGTACTATTGTGATGACTAGACGGAATCAATAGCAAGACTGAAACGAGTAAGATGCCTGCCACTTTATGCGAGCTTTGCAAGACCGGGCGAGCAGTCATTGTTCGGCCTAAGAACCTACAAAAGATCTGCAAGTCGTGTTTCATAGCCATATTTGAGCAAGAGGTTCACGAGACCATTGTCAGCAGTCAGTTGTTCCGCAAAGGCGAGCGCATAGCAATAGGCGCATCAGGCGGCAAGGACTCGACTGTGCTAGCCTCCATTCTAAAGACATTAAACGAACGCCATGATTACGGCTTAAATCTATGTCTCCTTTCTATCGACGAAGGCATCAAAGGCTATCGCGACGACAGTCTGGAAACGGTCAAGCGTAACGCCACTCAGTATGATATGCCACTCGAGATTGTCGGTTACGATGAGCTATACGGCTGGACTATGGACCAAGTGGTCGCCCAGATCGGCAAGAAAGGCAACTGCACCTACTGCGGAGTTTTCAGGCGCCAGGCTCTGGACAGAGGTGCCGCTAAACTGGGTATCAAGCACGTCGTCACCGGCCATAATGCAGATGACGTGGCTGAGACTGTTATGATGAACCTGCTTAGAGGAGACTTGCCGCGACTGGCTCGCGCAACCTCGATTGTCACCTCGAGTGCTGCTAGTGAGATCAAACGAAGCAAGCCGTTGAAGTACGCTTATGAGAAGGAGATTGTGCTATACGCCTACCACAAGAAGCTGGACTATTTCAGCACCGAGTGCATTTACAGCCCCGAAGCGTTCCGTGGGAGTGCAAGAGCTTTGATAAAAGACCTCGAGAAAATCCGACCCAGCAGTATCCTTGACATTGTCAAGAGTGGTGAAGACATGGCTGCTTTGGTTCCACCAGAAGTCGGCGCTTCTTCCGCTTGTGCTGGCGATGGTGCAGAGGCCACCTCGGGATGTGGTTCTGCCAACGGCCGATCAAGCGGTGGGGAGATGGCCGTGATGGAGCAGCGCTTGGCCGAGAACGAAGCTTCCCAGTCGAGAGAAGTCGAGGTCACTCTGCCAGCCAACGGTAGCAAGACAGTTCAAGAATCCGTCCAGCCGGAGGCCCAGCCATCAATACATGACAAGAAGAAGCATGGCCGAAAGAAGCTTGTCAAGCAGGTCATGGGCCGCTGCGAGAAATGCGGCTACCTCTCAAGTCAAAGCATCTGCAAGGCTTGCATGTTGCTTGAAGGGCTTAACAAAGCACGACCTGCGACACAGATTGAAGTTGGGGCTGAAGAGGAGGAAGGTAGTACCACGCTTATGCGGCATGTAGCTGCTCTGGAAATCGCCGCCTCATGAGGGCATGGTCCGCATCAAGATATCTTTGCCTTGCCGAGCGTCCGTTCTATGCAAGCCCGGATGATGCCCAAGAACATCGCGACCACCAGTATCAGCAGCTGAATGACTCGAATTAGCAATCGAGCAGCATGGTTTCTCAGCGTCAGCACAGGCTTGCGCCCTCGAGAAAGGGTCGAATCCACAAATTCAAATGGCAGTTTAGCACCTAGATGCTCTTGCGCCGCTGCGAGACCGCTGCTGAAACCGTCCTCATGGAAGCCATACTTTGTCCACGCACCACAGTAGCTGACGCCTCTGCGGTTTTGGATCGTTGAAAGCGACGTTTGCCATCGGGCAGCCTGCGCATCATATGAGGGGTGTGAGTACTCCCAAACGCCTTGCGTCAATTCTGGCTTGGGTGGGTGAAGCGGGTTCACCGTGACCAGAACTGGACCAGACTCGCTCTCATCAATGTGTTGGAGCAGGTTCATCCAGTAGGTCAAACATGTCTTCGATACCTTCGAGGTGTGGGTAGGTGGGAAGGGTGACTCTGTAATAAAGTTCCAAGCGGACCAGATAACACGGCGCTGTGGCATCAGAGAGAGGTCCGAATGAAGCACGGCAATATTGTCGGTTGTCTTGAATCCACTCAACACTTCAAGCTCCTGCTTCGTTGCGGCAGGCTTCAGCATGTCGAGTGCTTGGTCTCCATGAATGGCGAGGATCACATGGTCGAATAGTGAGTCTGCACCATTAACGCGAAGCGTGACTTTCCCCTTGGATTCAGGTATTACAGCAGTGACCTTCGAGTTGAGGTGCACACGTTCTTGCGGAAAATCCTTCATCACGGCCTTGATGTACTGGTTCGTGCCACCAGGGACAGTCAACCAATCTGGCCTCCCTGCGATGGTATTGAGGAGGCGGTGATTCCACATGAATCTGATTAATGTCGATGCTGGGAAGTGTCCCGAACATTTGTCAGGGGTCATGCTCCAGACCATTGCTGTCATTGGAAGGAGGTAGTCCTCCATGAAAGTCTGTGAGTAGCCCTCTTGGTCAAGATATGCCCCGATGCTCATCCTGGGGGGAAATCGAGCAGGTCTGTTCTGGGATCGGTCCGAACTGCTCTGCTCACTTTCAACTTCATCGATAAGTACATCGAGCGCAAAGTGGTTGAAACGAATAACGTCAAAAAGCAAGCGCCACCTCCTTGGACTTAGAGTGCTCCATCTCTGCGCAAAAACAGCGGCGAGTGAGGATCCTACCCATTCAAAATCGCCACCGTCTCTAGTGACGCTGAAGGACATGTCAGTCTTCTTCGTGGTCACCCCAACATGCTCCAGGAAGCGGATGAGGTTCGCTATGACAAATGTCAGCAGATTCCATGGAAATGTCTTGCAGCAGCATGACTAACGATACGTAGCCGAATTCAAAACCATGGAACCAGTATCGACGCGTATCTTGTTGTCATCTGGAGTCTTGAACGTGACTGTGTCGGTGTGACCTCCTAACTGTGAGTCGGCCTCGAACAAGTGAACTTCATGGTCGGTGCCCTTTAAAGCCCAAAAAGCCCCCATACCAGAGCATCCACTGCCCACGACTGCCACCTTCATGGGCGTCATGGCCCTCCAATGCTTCACTCTATCTCGTCAAAGTCTTGCCCGGGTCTAAAATCAATCTACTATATAGCGAAATTCCTCAAGTCCTCCATGGTGACTCTCGATACCTTACCTCATCCTACGATTGACTCGATAGTAGAAGTGGCGCGCACCCAAGTGCTCCACGTTTGGTAGTTGAGCATGATTCGGTGCCGATGTTCCACATATCTTCGACAGCCACGCTACCGTAGTAGTAGGACCGGCACTAACGTGTTAGCATGTTGGGGTGCCCTGCTCCACCGTAACACGTGCCAGTGACGGCATGTTCCATGTGGCACTTCGACGCATACTATCTAGGTAGTAGTTCAAGTCCCCGTTCTAGATCCACCATTGTACCCAGCACTCACCAGGCATCGCGATATTGACGAACTGTGCAGCAACACCAACTGCGCATACCCACGGAACTTGAGCCACATTAATCACGGAGGCTTTCCCAAACGATTGTGCAGTCTATCGTTCTGACCTCCCCGTCCGCCCTCGCCGTCGTCAGAAGCACTACGCCTGATTTCATATTAAAGCCTCTCAAAAGCGCTCTAGACTCAACCAAGCACCATGGCAAACCACCTCGACACAGATGCTGGATCCGAGCTGTTCAGCAACTATGAAGCTGAGCTGAAGCTCGTTCAGGCTGACCTCAATCAAAAGCTGGATCAAGTAGAAGAACTGTCCGGCGAGGACCGCAAGTCTGCAGTACGAGGCGCTCAGCGAGCACTGGAAGAAGCAAAGGAACTGGTACGTCGTCACTTAGCCTTGTCCATCGGACTACACGAGTTCTATACGTGAAACGACCAGACTAACACCACTGCAGCTCGACCAGATGAACCTCGAGAAAGCCAACATCCCTACTTCGTCCCGCAGCAAGGCGAACCAGAAATACCGCAATGCGCAAACAGACATCGACACCCTCTCTCGCAAACTCAAGACTCTTACCGCGCAGAGCAGCGACCGCAAAGCCCTTTTCGGCGACCGCTACACAGACGACCCAGACTCGCGCGATGCAGCCCTCGAACAACGGCAACAATTGCTGTCTGGCACAGACCGACTCGGTCGCTCATCACAACGGCTGAGGGACTCGCAGCGTGTCGCCCTTGAAACAGAGGCTATTGGAGCCAGTACACTTGCAGATCTGCATCAGCAAAGGAATGTTATCGAGCATACCCATCAGAATCTACAGCAGAGCGAAGGGTATGTTGACCGGTCCGTCAAGACACTGAGAGGCATGGCTAGGAGGTAAGTACTATACACTCCCTCGGGCAGAACGAAGACATGCTGACTAGATTGAGGATGGCTACCAATCGGATAATCACCATCGCAATCATTACCGTCTTGGTATTGCTTATTATCGGCGTGATCTATGGCAAGTTCAGATGAACAGTATCGCAACAGAAGGATTGGGTACCCCTGGACACATTAGCCGGCGTTGTGGAAATTTGGCAGCGATAGGCACGCACTCTGATGCCGAAGCGGGTGAATGGCAAGTATAATGTACAGTTTGATCTTTCCCTCTCTCCCATGAGATGTCAGCTCTGTGCACCACACGAAACGTGGACTGAACCACTTTCCAGTAGGAAGAATCGCGGCCCTTTGACCTCTAACACCGCCCAGATATCTCCTCGTGAAACATGCCGTTTGAAGACGGGCACAAAGACTTCACAGCTATGTGCGGTGTGTTGGGCGATGAAATCTATAGCATCCTCTACGTCTATACCAGTCTGTATCTATTCGCAGCAGCCACCGACAACCACCAGCACACTTACATCCGGCCAGTGACTCGTGCATTAGCGACTCCCCGTTGCGGCCACCTCGTCCTCCATCTGTCGTGTGGTGCTGGTACGCAAGCCGTTATCTGCAGCATGCTCCAGAGAGAGGGGGGGGAGGGAAGCACAGCAAGTCAGCTAGAGCCGCCCAAGCCCGCATTCTTAGCCCCACTGCAGGATGAGCAAGCTGCCAGAAACACAATCCCTCGGACAGGGATCCACGATCCTCCGCGTTTCGCACGTCCAGGCCTGTCTTGCCCCGCCCAACCGGTCTTCTCTCTTCCTCGTACCGTAGACGCTGGAATCGTCCAGCAAACAAGAGGGAGGAAACGGCTTGAAACACACGAGTCTGATCTGTACGCGACTCGAGTCACTGCGCGGCCCTCAGTCCAGCGTCTTGGTCTTGTACACCTTGATGTCACTCTTGGGCTGGTCGCCACTGCCCCTCTGGCCGCCCTTCTGCCACCTCTTGCGACTGATCCAATGGCCCTCGGTGGTCTTCCAGGCGCTCAGGACCAAGTCGACCGTCTCTTTGACGCCGATGCCGTTCTTCACCACGGCGCGCACCACCGGCCCGCCCTCGCGCATCCGCTTGGCCTCGAGCTCCATCAGGTCGACGTCGGCGCCCACGGCGCCCGCCAGGTCGCACTTGTTGATGATGAGCAGATCGGAGCCCGTGATGCCGGGCCCGCCCTTGCGCGGCACCTTGTCGCCGCCCGCAACGTCGATGACGTAGATGATGAAGTCGGCCAGCTCGCGCGAGTAGTTGGCGGCCAGATTGTCGCCGCCGCTCTCGATCAGCAGCAGGTCCGTGGTGAACTTGGCCTGCAGGCCCTGCAGCGCCAGCAGGTTGGCGCTGATGTCCTCGCGCACGGCGGCGTGCGGGCAGCCGCCCGTCTCGATGGCGACGATGCGCTCGGGCGTCAGCGCGCCGTGCTTGGTCAGGAACTCGGCGTCCTCGCGCGTGAAGATGTCGTTGGTCACGGCCGCGATGTTGTACGTGTCGCGTAGCGCCAGGCACAGCTCGAGCATCAGCGCCGTCTTGCCGCTGCCTACGGGCCCGCCGATGCCGATCGTGAAGGCTCGGTCGGTGAAGTCGCGGTCGAGCAGGGGTTCGCGGTTGAGGTAGGAGCCCGGGCCCGAGTAGATCTCGTGGGTGTGCCCGTGGTTGGTGGGCGTGGAGTGGGTGTGGGGGTCGCCGTTATCGTGGCTGTGGGTTGCCATGGTTGGAGTGGTAAGAGAAGGCTCTTGTGCGAGGGGTGTGCGCAGTGTTTGGTTTGTTGATAGTTGTCCGCTCGAGTAGTCAGACGTGGGACTTCTTGGCGGGGCAGGAAGCTACTCAGGACTGCAGGTGAGCTGCTTTCGTAGCGAGGCGACAAGTCAGTAGGAAGAGAGGAATGCTGAAGCACTGATGGGCAGTGTCGCAAAGCCTCGTATGTTTTGTTATCGCAGCTTGAGATCGCGAGTCTCGACCCGCACGAAAGCGTTGCACGCGGTGTTTGTTGATGGTGAGGGGTGCGGCTGCATGGTGACCCCTCATGCAGCATGATAGCATACGTCCGGGCGCCGGTCGAAGGGTGGAACACAGCCAAAGTTGAGACTCGATTGCCTTGTTCCGGCAGGTGCTCGGAAACCTTTGCAACTCGGGTTAAAGCACACTGGCCAGACGCGGTGGTAAAGATGTCGTTGGTGCATATTGTTCTGTTTAAGCTGAAGACGTCCCTCACCGAGGCGGAGAAGAAAGATGCAAGTACCCGATGGCCCAGACTAGTCCAGTGATATATGTTGCTGACACCAGCAGTTCTGTGATGACATGCTAGGCTTGCGTACATCATGCGTACACCCTGAGACCAACAAGCCCTACATAGTCTCGTCTTCGGGTGGTGTTGACAACAGTCCCGAAGGAGCTCAGGTTCGTCTACCAGTTATTGCGAGCACAGTGTAATCAGCTAAGGATAGACAGGGCGGCTTGACACATGGATTCGTGGTTGAGTTCGCATCCAAAGACGACCGGGACTACTATGTGGAGAAAGACCCGAGTCACAAGAAATTCCAGGAGAAGAATGGGCCACGGTTCGACGATGTCCGGGTTCTTGATTATGAGAAAGGCGTATACTGAAGCAATTGACCTTGAAGTGCAGGGATCCAGGCCGCTGAATTGTGTATATAAAATGTATGACTTCTCGCTTGAACGCCACGACTTGAATTCGACTGTTGGTGCTCGCCTCACGAAACACTGAAAGACTCGCCACAACCACACTGCTCCGTGATGTTGGGATTTCTGAAGACAAACCTGGCGCTCAGCTTGTCTTCCTGCCAATCCATCTCGCTCCCGATGATGCTGAACAGGGCCTTGGAATCAATCAAGACTTTGACGCCGTCTTTCTCGACCACTTCGTCGAAAGTGTTTGGCTTGTCCACGTACTCCAGATGGTATGCCAGGCCTGAACAGCCTCGGTTCTTCACCCCCACCCTGATCATCTTCTGGTCCTGCTCTAGCAGTTCGCGTAAGTGCTCCAGCGCACCAGCACTGATGCTCATTGCAGCCTTTCGAGGCCGTAACTTCTTCCTTGGCTTCTTGGTCGCACTGCTCGACGCCGAAGTGTCAGTTTTCTGTTCTGTTGGTTGCTCTGGCACGGGTCTGGACTTCTGCGCCTCCCGCTCGGGGAGACTTATGCTTGCGGCTTCTTGCATCTTATCCTGGTCCGGCCTTCTCGTGTCATTCAACCTCGGTTCGGGGCCAGCTATCGATGTGTCTGGTATGTTGTCATTGCGTGGCGGCATGGGGAATTGCGGCATAGAATGTGGCTGATACGCAGGCGCAGTATATAACTCTCTCTTGGACGAGGCGCGCCGGATGGCTGCTGACGAGAACGTCTTTGCAACGTGTGGACATGATCGGGCGACTGAGGCAGCGGTTAACGCCCTAAAGAACATGGCTGCTGATACAGTCTGTGGCACGATGTGGGTGGCTGCCATGGTAGGACGGCCTTGGTGACTTGTTGGGTTGCGTGCGAGCCGGATGAGGGTGGTCTGAGAGGGTTGGTGGTAGATGCGGTAGGTATGAATAACTTAACGGCGAATTGGTCAGACACTAAACATTGAATCGATTGTCCATTCGGCGCACTTCAGACGCAACCGAAGCTGTGACGTCCCGCCTCGCCATCGCGCTAGTCCCTCCACCAATTAGATCCGCGGCGTAATAATGCAACGCATCGTCAACGTCTAGCCCTCACTGATGTCTTTTGATGCCCTTGTTCAACTCCAATGCATTCGTTGGTCATGTCCTCAAACCATGGCCGAAAGGAGTACCGACACTTGTGTCGTGAGCCCATCTCCCTGCAGTGCTGGCGTCGGTACGAGCCAGCATAGATAGCAAGGCAAGTATTGCGCCAAGATGATTGGGAACAGCAATATCGGCGTCGTCAGCTTCAACCGTTTTACCTCTAAGCAACAACTTTCCATCTCTGTTTTGCCCTATCAGACATCATACCCGTCTCGTCTGCTCGTTCACACCATCACATTTTCTTTTCCTGAGCTGCTTGTGTACGAACACCCATGGAGGCAGCGTCCCCCTTGACTCGAGATGTCCGCGAGTCCTTCCAGCCCAAGATCGTGCAACTTTACTCCCACCTATTTAGCCTCGACCAACACGCCGACTATGAAGACCTCGAGCCGTCGGAAGGTTTCTGGCGAGAGTTCTTCTTGTTGAAACCCGCCAAGCAGAGATTTCATGATATACTGGAGCCACTGACCGCAGACGACTTACTACACATTCAAACACAGACGAGGCACTATGTATGGAGATCGATAGACGAATCCGCGTCTGGCCAAACGCCTCAAAACGAAAATGCTCTGGAAAACCTCACAGCCTTCCTTGCTGCTGTGCTGGCTAAGCGCTTTAACAATCCAAGCACCGATGTGATTGAGGTGCTCGCGGGGCTTGAGGACGTAGACAAGATCATGACCGCCCTAGTTAGTGGACTGGACTATAACATCAGCAAAGGCACTACCGATACCGTTCGACGAAAGGCGATCGACTGTGCCGTCGCTGCAGTAGCTGGATCTTACCAGACCAGTTTAGTCGCCTATTTCATTCATAAGGACTTCTTCCATGGCCTTATGAAATATGTTCAAAACACGCCCGAAGCAGCCTCAGCAGCACTGTCTCTCCTTGGACTGTTAGCAAACTACAACAAGTTCGAGGCACAAAACATCTACCAGAATCGGATGGGAGACCTTGTCAACGAAGACATTATGGCGAAGCTGGTCGATGGATTTGTGAATACATGTGGAGACATACGCGACGCCTATGTTGCTATCCAGGACGACACACCGGCGCAATGGTCCATCGGCTCAACGCTGTCCTATGTCGGGTTGCGGGCCTTGACGCCTGAAGCAAGGAAGCCGCCACCCCCGACGGAAGAAGAAGCCAAAGACTTATTCAGCAAGCTTCCCTCCGTCAATGCGGTAGTCTTCCTGGCCACTTACTCCTTCGTCCAAGCCAACAATGTCTTCGCCTCGCAATTGATCTCAGTCGAGAAAGACAAAGATCTTGAGTCGCCTCTGGCTGCATTTCTCAGTACGACGTCCTACCTTTGCCACCACGCCTTCCGCTCCCCACGGACGGAACAATATTCCCTGCTTTCCCTCTTCACCATCCGCATTCTCGTCGACGACCCAATCCTGGCAAAACGTCTTTCCTCTACCGAACACAAGATCGAAGCCCGCCTGGCTCGTCAACGGCCGCCACATCTGCCGTACATATCTGCAGCTCGAACACCTACCAGCATAATAATTGACATCCTCACCGACACGCTGAGTCACAATCTACGCAAGCGGCTGTCTGTCCCGCTGTATAGTATCTCGCTCACAATCCTTCACCACATCCTCACCCAACTCAGCAGCACACGCGTTCGCCTGTCGCATCACTGGCCCTACATCTGGCTCAGCCTCATCTCGCTCCTCCGCTTCCTGACGACCTACGCCAGCGACTTGACACAGTCCGCTCGTCTCGCCGACCTCCAAGCCCAGATCTGCACCCCGCTCACCTCAATCCTGACATTCAGCCTGCTGCGCGGCGACAACTTCCTCCCCGATCCACCCAGCTACGACGACCTCTTCTACAAACTCGTCGAGGCCTCCGACACGCTCAGCAAGTTCAAGACCGCGTACGAGATCTCCAAGCTCCCAGCGTCGGACAAATTGCGAAGAAGCACCGATGCACTAATGGCCATTGCGACGCACTACCAGAATCTAGTCGGCAAAGCCAAGAAACAGCACCAGTCTCCACGCCAGATTCAGGAGATCATCGGGGAGGGACACGAGACGTTCGGCGAGGTCGTGGACAACATCTCCGTGGCCGGGAGTCAGAGGGCCGGCGTCGGTGGGCGCGAGGAGTTCGCGCACTACGAGAAGTGGAGGGAGAGTGCGTGGAAGATGGAGATCAAGAAGATCATCAGAGCCGTCGTTGAGGATGCGAGAGTGGTGTGTTTGCAGTAGGAAGAAAGCTTAATGTCAGAATGGAAGGGACTTGACTCTGCGCTCGCTACTAGAATCGTGATGTGCTGTGTGTGTGCTCATCGTTAGGTACCTAGAGTGTCTAGACAAGCCCGTGGGTTCATCATGCTGACCGTTCTTGAACATTTTGTACACGCGGAAACGGAAACTCCCGTATCTATGCTACATGCTGACCGAGCGATTCTCTTCTTCGCCCCGTCATTGGGTCTGCCGCCTCTGATCGCCCTTTCCCTGCGTCTGCTTCGACTTCTTCATCCTGCTGACCTCGTTGTCGGGCATGATCTCCGCGATGCCAAACCCCTCCTGCACCCTCGGCAATTCTCTCGCGGGCTTCTCCTCCTCGACATACTCGGGCAAGCTCTTGTTCAACGGGTCGTGGAACTCCAGCGTCGGCATGTCCAGTCTCCGCTCCACCGCGACATCCTTCCACTTCAGCGTGCCCAGCACGTGGTTTGCCCACGCCTCTTTCTTCTCCTTCAGCAAGTCCCAGCCCTGGCTCATCTTGGCGACAATCTCGCGCCGGCTCTCGGGGTCGTTCCACGCCGCGGCAAACGTGCTCTCGGCGCTGTGCGGGCTGATCTCGGCCGGCGGCAGGCCCAGCCGCTCGCGCTGCTTGCGGTGCTTCTCTTGCATGTTCTTGCTCTTCAGCACCAGCCAGCGCAGCTTCCAGCCCAGCAGGCCCAGCTCCTTGATCCGCGCGGGCTTCTCGCCCAGCACGTACTCGTCGAGGCCGCCGCACTTGGTGATGGTGCGCATCACGCGTGCGGTCGTCGGGATGGCCAGCTCGACGTTCAGCGCCGTGCTGCGCAGCTTCTCGACGCGCACGTTAGGGTACCATTTGCGCAGGGTCTTGCCTTTGTTGCGGCCGTCGGAGATCTTGTGCCCGGACTGGATCGTGGCGGAGCCGTAGAGGCCGTGGTTGGCTTCTTGGAAATGGTAGTTGCCGCCGTAGGGGTAGGGCGGCATCAGGGGGTCGGTTTGGGCGAGCCAGGGCTGCTCGAGCGTTTTCTTTGCTTCGTCGTTGGGGTAGAATCGCTTTTGGTAGGTTGGGCGGGTTGAGCCGACCTTGAATTTAGGCACGTGGTATTGGACTGTCGTGGGGGAGGCGCGGACGGCGGGGAGTTTCATCGCGCTGGCCATGTTGACTTGGTCTTGCTGGCCGTAGCCGTGGTTAGGGATACGTTGTGTGGTCTTGCAAGAGCTATTGCATCGCCGGGGTGGAGGACGTGTCTGCTCAAGAGTTATTTGGTCTGATCAGACAGTGAGTGCGGTAGAAATGCTGTCGAGATGGAAGCTGATGCGTTGCAAGTCGTGTTCTTGTCCTGAGCGTTCGTCAAACCCGAGTCGAATCCTTGATTCACTGCTCCGATCGACGAGGCTGCGTCGCACGACTTACTACAAAAATTACGGGGGTCGACTATTACCAGTAGCGTCAAGAGCTCGTCAAACCTGCCCAGATCGTGTTTTGGATCTGTCAACAGTTTTATCATGAATGGCCGCTGCAAACCATGGCGTCTACTCCTATCCCTACATCGTCTACGGAGGCTACAGCCTCGTCGGTCTTCACAGAACGCTAGAGTGGATCAGGCTGTCTTAGAAGCGAGGGCAAGCCTGAGAAGAGTGGTGCATGTTGCGCATCGGCTCAGCCCCAAGTATAGGTACCAGAGCACGGCAATGGTGATGAACAGGGCGCCAGTGCTGGGTTGGTCCCTCCTGGTGAAGGAAGTTGTGCGTCGGCTGACACCCAGGCATCAGAAACCGGTGGTTGTGGCAAAGGCACCGCCAGTAGTAAAGCAGGTAAGGTGAAAGGAGAGGCCATATGTCGTTCAGACTCGAACCCTGGCACGCATTGAGAGGCGCTTACAAAGTGTGCCTGTCAAGGCTGGCAATTCGTTCTGGCTAGGGGTCGGGGAGCACCTCACGATCGCGGGATTTTCTACAAGGAGAGCTGACACTTTTTTGCCTTAATATCAATTTGCAACCGATAGCATTGTGGACTCTTAAGAGCGACGTTGGCCCAGAAGCGGCTCCTGTTGTCCGCAACCTCCATGAACACAGAGTTACCTGCCATAGTCGTAAGCGGTGACAATGCTGATGCTGTCCGACCTGTTGCTGCGGAACTTCAAATTCCACTGGCTCACAGCGCGTCCTGACAACCTCCAGCTGAGAAGCAGATGTACATGAACGAGTTGCAACTCAATACCCATCAGCCCAATCAAGCCATGAAGAAGAACAGAGTCGTGCTCTTCGTAGGCGATGGCACAAACGACGCAACAGCAGTAGCACAAGCAGATGTAGGCGTGCACATCGCCAGCGTCAACCTCAACGCCTCTGACACGATTGCAGATGTGGTCCTGCTGGGGGGGTCCAAAGGGTGTTCCTGCCTTGTTAGATATATCCCAACGCGCCGTGAACCAGATACGTTTCAACTTCATCTGGTTAGCTGTGTGAAATTCGTTTACGATCTCACTGGCTGGGGGGCCGTTCGTAGAGATAAGGATTCCGCCTGCTTATGATGGGTCAGGCGAGATTGTTAGTATTGCACCTATCGTGATTGCTGTGATAACTCTGGTGGAGAGGAAAACGGGTGCTGCATCAGGCTGAAGGGAAGTCAAGATCGGAGAAAGACTCTGTACGTTCGTAGAGGCTGGACTCGGTCACTTGCATGAAGAACTGGACTGCCTGTCTGTGGTAGATTGTATGCAAGTCGATCACGTCTGGTAGCTTCGCAGTCTGTAAGAAATACAACTGTCTCGCACCAAACCCTGTGTCTGTCGCCAGCGGACTCGTGTCTAGAGTCCTCACCATTAGATCTGTGGCTGTCTTTGTCAATGCCGCAGGCTGCTGGTAACAGTTTGGGACTGATAGTGTTGTTCTGACTCAAGTCCGTGCTGGCGCTGACGAGGCTGCGGAAACTTTTTTTGGAATGTTTGATGGGATCTGCATCTGCCGACTCGCGACGCAACTACGAATACCCTGCCATACCCCAACACAACAATCCACCACCATCACGCTCCCTCTAACCCCACCACTAGACTCGCAAACCTACGAGACACGTCCTCACGCGCGAAGCCCCTCCCTCTCCCTGGCATTTCGACCGCCACAATGGTCAACATCACCGAAGTCAAATCGAGCGGCCGCGACCACAGAACAGCAGCACACACGCACATCAAAGGCCTCGGTCTGAAAACTGATGGCACCGCCGAGTCTACCAGCAATGGTTTCATCGGCCAGGTCGCAGCCCGCGAGGCATGCGGCGTGATCGTTGACTTGATCCGCAGCAAGAAAATGTCCGGCCGCGCCGTCATGCTCGCGGGAGGCCCAGGCACAGGTAAGACTGCGCTGGCGCTCGCCGTGGCGCAGGAGCTGGGTACCAAGGTGCCCTTCTGCCCGATCGTGGCCAGTGAGGTGTTCAGTGCGGAGGTGAAGAAGACGGAGGCGCTGATGGAGAACTTCAGACGTGCGATTGGGCTGAGGGTTAGGGAGACGAAGGAGGTGTACGAGGGTGAGGTTACAGAGTTGTTGCCGGAGGAGGCGGAGAATCCGTTGGGAGGATATGGGCGAACCATCAGCCATTTGATTATCACGTTGAAGAGTGCCAAGGGCACGAAGAAGTTGAGGCTTGACCCGAGCATCTACGAGGCCATACAGAAGGAGAGGGTTACGGTGGGCGACGTCATCTACATTGAGGCGAACACTGGGGCGTGTAAGAGGGTGGGCCGGTCAGATGCGTATGCGACCGAGTTTGACCTGGAGGCGGAGGAGTACGTGCCTGTGCCGAAGAGGGAGGTGCATAATCGGAAGGAAGTCGTGCAGGATGTTACGTTGCATGATTTGGACATGGCGAACGCGAGGCCGCAGGGTGGGCAGGATGTCATGAGCATGATGGGCCAGCTGATGAAGCCCAAGAAGACCGAGATTACCGACAAGCTGAGGGCGGAGATCAACAAGGTCGTGAGCAGGTATATCGACCAGGGTGTTGCTGAGCTGGTGCCGGGTGTGCTATTCATCGACGAGGTGCACATGCTTGATATCGAGTGCTTCACTTACCTGAACAAGGCTCTGGAATCACCCATCTCGCCCATTGTCATTCTGGCGTCGAATCGCGGCAACACGGTCATCAGAGGCACGGAAGACATCGTTGCTGCGCACGGTGTGCCGCCTGACCTACTTGCGAGACTGCTCATCATTCCCACACATCCATACAACCCACAAGAGATTCAGCAGATCATCAGGACGAGGGCCAAGGTGGAAAGCGTAGCCATCTCGGAAGCTGCACTCCAGAAGGTCTCGGAGCATGGCGCCAAGGTGTCGCTGAGATACGCGCTGCAGCTGCTCACACCGGCGAGCATCCTGGCAAAGGTCAATGGCCGCCAAGAGATTAACCCTGACGATGTCGCCGAGTGTGAAGACCTGTTCATCGATGCGAGGAGGAGTGCGAAACTGTTCGAGAGCTCAAAAGGCTTCGTGAGCTGAACGCGTCAACGGTCAGCTCGACGTGGAGCGTGAGACAACCATGAGCAGAGCTTCCACGGGCGAGTGTGTCGCTGAAACACTTGGCTGCGTGGTTGCGACAGCCGTCTGATATGCAGGCTCGCTACGACTCTTGTCTGCGATTTGTGGGTGTCTGCTGAGGCGCAAGAATGTATACCAGAACAGTAATTTCAAATTGAGTTCAGCAAGCAAGCAAGGCGTTTAGCGGACAACAAGTGGCATGTGCACGGCAAGGACAACAAGAGTTCTGAACAGGCAAGCGGAAACACAAAACCATAGCCAGCGTTGATTGAAGGAGTGCATGATGCAGCTAAAAGGCGTCCATATCTATGTGCTACGGCATCTTTCGCAAGACGTACTGACAGTTCTTCTAATGCCCTATTCTTTGCTTCGAGTTAGCAAAGGTCCAAACAATTGTGAAAGTAATATTTTGTGTCGTTGTGCTCCAGTCAGACATCCAAGGAAGGTATTGCAACGGTCACCGTCACCCACTCCCTCTGAATTAGGTTCGTCGAGGGTTTATGGGGCTACCGTGAAAACTGCGAATGTGGAAAATGTTTCATCATAGGAGGGCGAGGTGCTGTAATATGTGGGAGGGAGGTCGACATACCAGAAGAGCCATAGTGAGAGGTGTTTGGAGCCGTCGCAGAGAAGACAGTAGAACCTAGATTACTGTCGAGAATTAGCAAAACTGCGAAACGAGGAATGCTTGCAGCGAGGGCAAATGCTTCTCAGACAGATAATACTGGCAAGTAGCAGCTCGTCTGGGAAAGACGAACCGAAGGTTTCTTCAGGGACGATTCGGTGGTTGTAAAGAAGTGATTTATGGTTGTCATCCTTGAAAGGTATGGGTAGATGTGAAGATGTTGGATCGACTTACCAGATGTGAGAATTAGCTGGTCGGCTGCAGTGCTCGCCTACATGTTCCCGGAAAAGCAGGACATCATGGGCAGCGTGGCCAGAGAAGGCCAAGCTGAATCTTGCGAAGAGATTGAGAGCAGATAAGCAAAAGAAAACCTCTGTGTTGCTGTTCTGGCTGGCAAGGAAATGAGTTGTGAAATCACATCAACAGCAGAAAATAATTGTACTTCAATTGCTCCAAGTCGACCACGTGCGAGGCTAGCGTCATCCGTTTGCTCTGTTTGTTCCCAGGTTTCCCCAAATCAGCGAGGGAAAGTACGGCTCTGATCGTCAGGTGGCAGGAGATCGCCAGTGGCCGAAGTTTGATCATCTTCCAATCCCAACTAGTGCTGCACCCACCTGGGCTGCAACTTCTCGCGGTCTGCCGTCTCTGTCTCTCTGCCAGTGCTGCAGCCAGCTCCTCTCCAGCACTCGATCGCTAGATAGCCAAGTGCACATCGCCCTGCCCCCAGCGACATCAACGTCAACCACAGCACCAACTGTCAACATCCGTCGTGCTCACCATTTCGCTCGTTTTTGGCGTCGGGTGCGACTTCGTTCTGTTGCGCGTGCACCCAAATTACCTCACCCGCCGCAACTATCGCGATTGCGGCCCCGGTTGAGCCAGTCCAGCCCGTCGAGCCCCCAACTACCGCTACCGAACATCACCACACTCATCTGACTTCGCTGCAGTCCGCATACCAACATAGGTCACGCAACTTTTGTCTCTCACTGTCGAACAACTATTACCGCCATGCGCTGCCGATAGACACATACCCTGATCACCTCATCGACGACCTATGCCCCCGACCTTTTCCGCACGTCATTATCGCCGACACTACCTCCATCGCGCTCCATTGTCGAGTCTGTCCCTTAGTGCTCTCTGAACCCTCACGAATAACCAACTTCTCGTCGCCGATGTGATAGAGTCGACTCGTGAAGGAGCGCAACTCGGCGCAATATCGCCATCGCGACGCGAAAGATTCCCCGATTCCATCATCGTCATCGTACGTGCTGGGCACGGGGTCATACAGCCAAACGCACCTGGCCCGACTGCTGATAGACCATATTGTCCCAAGTCGTTAGCCAGGAGCACACATCGCGGCTATGATGCAAGCAAGTCCATACCCTGCCCAATCTGGCATGGGCCCTGGGCACCCCGGCATGGCCCACGGCCATCCCATGCAAGTTCCGCACGGCGGCCACATGGGTCAACCAAACCCTGCTATGATGGGAGGCATGCATCCCTCCATGTCTGGCCCCCAGGTCACTCAGGGCGGGCCCATGGCTTCTGGCATGCCCCCAAATTCAGGAACACCAGCGCCTGGAGGCCAAATGCCGAATGCTATGGCAATGGCCCACCTCGGAGGCCAAGGCCCAATCTTCCATGGCAACCACCCTCAGATCAACATGGGTCAGATGCAGCAGATGAATGCCAACATGCTCGCTAGACAAAGGGCCATGAATATGATGCAGGCCCAGCAGAATGGCCAGCTGGGACACGGCATGATGAACATGCAAAACATGCCCCATGGGCTCAACAGCGCCCAGTTACAGCAGATGAAAGCAATGAATATCCCCATGCAGCAGCAAATGCAGCACATGACCCCCCAGCAACAGCAGATCGTCCAACAACAGCAGCAGTACGCTCACCAGCAACGGATGATGGCTCAGCACGCTGCTCAGCAGCAGCAGATAATGACCCAACAGCGTCAACAAGCTCAACAGCAAGCACAACAACAACACGCCAGCCAACAGATGCAGATGAGCAGATCTCAGGAGCCCACTACTCAGCCTCCCCAACCGCAACCTACCCCTGCTCCTCAGGCCCAGCCTCCGCCACAAGCAACACCTCAGCCGAACCCCCAACCCCAACAACAGACACCACAACCGAAGCCACAGCAAGCCCCACCACCTACCTCTCAGCCTCCACAACAGAGTGCCCCCACCCCACAGATCAAGCAGGCCGAAGACGAAGATGTTCAAGTGAAACCAGACCTGACCAAGCAACAGCTACTCATGGACATGGCTCAGCACAACCAGGACTTCAGTGGTCAGTGGCTTTTGCAGCTTATGTCGTACTATGAGGCCTTAGCCTACCCAACACGGCCCCATGAAATTGAATATTGGTCCGAGGTCATGGCAAAATACTATTCCCCAACCGGCTCCATGCGTCAACAGATCTATAACAACAGGAACCAGAGCGACAAGTCGTTTCAGTTGCAATACCCTTCCTTGGCACGGTTCTATCATTCCCACTTTGCAAATGGGGTGAAGAAGATATTCATGCAATCTTTCGACCATGCTCAAGAGCAACTTCCACATGGTGGATACCATGTCGTCAGCAGAAAGCTGTGTCTGACATATGAGTACGCTGACGGCCTGAGAGTGACGACAAACGGTACGCTCAGTGTAAATTTCGACGAGATGCAGAAAATTGAAACTCTTCACATCGCGATCAAGGATTGGACAGAATACATACCACGAGGTCTAGCGGATGGTTCCCAGTCGCCAGAGCAGAGCCGTCAAAGCCCCAAAATGAGTAAAAAGAACTTGCCAAAGAGTCTGCAGCGCCCATCGATACCACGTTCACCGGTCATCGAGTGGGGCATCCCTCAGCCTTTGCTGCAATTCTTGGAGGTAAGTGGTGTAATCTAGCTGGTCGTGCGCGGAGACACTAACGAGAATGACAGATCGCAGAAGTCATGACCACCATGGGTCCGCTCATGGAGTACTACTGCAGGGATCAGTCGTCTACGCCGAGAGACGCGCTCAACCGATTCAACGCCGAAAACGCTCAGATGAATGCAAACCGTATACAGAACATGAATGCAGCTGCTGCCAACGGACAGGGACAATTTCAGAATCCAAGGATGATGCAAGCCCCGAATCAATTTCAGTCACCGGCGTTTGCTCACTTGAATCTTCCTCAAAACCAACAATCGCCGCATATGAACCATACACCGAGCCCAGGACATGGTCAGGGTGGTGCACAAATGGTCCACCAGATGTCCGCTCAAGGGTCGAATTTGAGTGGAAGTCAGGGTCCAAGCACAAATACCAGCCCAAATGTCTCGAACAAGAGACGTCGAGCGAGTCAAATCAAAGAAGAAGATATAACACAAGCTTCTGGCGGTGACAAGACAAAGCCGAGTCCTAGAGTGGGCAAACGCCAGAAAGGTGCCCCAGCATAGCAGGCTGGTTAAATTGTCTGGCATTGAGGCCTTTCTGCTTCATGCGTGAGAGGCGTCGACCCTTTGAGATATGCCGGTGTTTTGCTGTTTCAAAGACGTGCGGAAAGTTGTGCAGGTTTGTCGATGTTCATATTTTCTGCGTTGCATATACACCACCTGACTTTCCTGAACTTCGGAGTATGGAGCTTGAATTCAACCCTGAATGTCTGCATGGACATTTCATGGTACGAAGTGACATATACAGTCATGTCAGAATTATCTAAGGATTGTATCTGGGAGGAACCATGTATTATATGTTTTGATACCTTTGGCATAGTGCAGGATTCGATATACTACGGGAGCACGAAGAAGGTCTGGTCAGGGCATAACCATACCAGGCCGATGAGATATCTATTGACTCAGCATCTTAGTCTTCATGCGTTCACTCTTAATAGAAGTTTACATATTTTTACCTCTTTTCTGTACTGATTTTCATGTTGAAATTGTCACGGTGCTGATCAACATTTTTTTTTACCTTCGAGGTTGTAACATGCCTTCTTGGCCGTCCTCACTCGCGAACATATGGATTACTCTCACAAAACTATAAATTGTTATCCGCCGGACGGAGAATCTTAGTCTTGAACCTCAAGGCATGCGTCATATGAGGCTTGTACAAATTCCACGAATCGAGGTACACCAAGGCGTGAATCGTGCTTCGACCACCAACCCACTATGGCCATCGCTCCTTCTTCGAGCACCCTGATTGTGGGAGTGTCAGGTCCTTCTTCATCAGGCAAGACAACTCTCGCACGTCTTCTGCGACAGATCTTCAACGTCAATGCTGGCAGGAATTCACTGCAGCTCTTCATCCTCCACGAGGATGACTTCTACAAGACCGACAAACAAATTCCGCGAAAGACGTTCAGTTCGTCCGAACACGGCACACGTGAGCTGGATGACTGGGACTGCGTTGAATCACTCGACTTGCCACTGCTCAAACGTGTGTTGACGTACGTCAAAGACCATGGTACGCTTCCGCCAGATTTCGCCAGCAAGGAAGACCAAAACACGATTGGGGAGTCGGGCGTCGCCGATCATGTTGTCGCGGCCTCCAAACACGACCTCGAGAGTTGGTTACGACATCTGCCATCATCCGAGACGGAGAATGCAGAGGCCTCCAACCGTGTGACTATCTGTCTCCTTGATGGGTTCTTGTTATATCCAGACCCCGGATGCGCAGAGGATAGCCAGGAACGAGAACTCCACGACATACTCAAGCACTTGCTGAGCTTGAAGCTCTTCATCCCTTCAACGCTCCAGACGACCATCGAGCGACGCACAAAGCGCACAGGATATGTCACCCTCGAGGGGTTCTGGGAAGACCCGCCGGGCTATGTTGAAGACGTTGTCTGGCCCAATTACAGAAGGGACCATGCGTGGCTATTTAGCGACTCGGATCAGAGTTCGGTGGAAAGCCATGTGGCAGAGGTAGTGGACGAGGGAAGGGTCAACAGGGACGTTGCCGCTCAAGCGGGTATACTGGTCGGGCCGGGACGTGGCGAAGCACATCTGAGCGAGATCCTGCCCTGGGCCGTAGAGAGGCTAAGGGAAGCGGTCGGACGGGACGTAATCGGGAAGCAGATGAGGACGTTGATGCAGGGCATCAGCGGCTCAAACTAACGCCATCAAGCAGAATACATCCATAGATGCAGCAATCAACAGCTCCGGACGCGGCGAGCCGTATTTGTGCTGCAGCTATGAACAGAACCTGGACCCTCTACCGTCTCGAGCCCGTTCCGCTCAGCTTGTCCCCACGAATCGTGCAGCAAGCCACGAACAATGTGCATGGGCAGTGTTGACAGCCCGACCAAGACAAGGAAACCTCTACGACTCGGCTGTGCGTAGCTGAAAGTGTTCTGAGCTCAAGCAAATGGCTGCGGCGGGGTTGGGCGAAAGTAGGTCAACCACTGCTGAATCCTGTCCTGCAAGTGCTTCGACGGCCTGCTTTCTATGGCGCTGTCATCTCATGTGGTGTCCTATGTACTCGTAATGTGATAGCTAAGCGGACTCCCGGATGGGAGAGAAGAGACGCATGCTGAATGCAAGGCGTATCACAGAATTGTTCTTGACACCGAGGTACGCGTACTTGCAGGAACAAACACCAGCAGCATCTTTGTGGTGGGTGGCTGAATCTGCAATATGTGTGTTTTTTGAGATGAAAGAAATAAAGGAAGATGTGAATACTGATAGAGACATCTAATAGGACTCCAGCACATCATTGCAGATTATCAATCTGCCAGGTCCTCATCTCTTCGCTTGTCTCGCCGCCACTGCCCTCGCTCGTGAGGTCCTCCCACATGACCTCGTCCATCGAGTCCACCAATGTTGATCCATCCATCTCGTCGTCCGTGGGTACCCATACCACTTGTTCCTCGGCAGCCGCTTCGCACAAAACTTCGCCCGTGCCTTGATCTAGAGCTGCGTGACCTTCCATTGCTGCCATCGCGCTCAAGGCTTGCTGCTTTGTGAAGTCCTCTTGAGATGCCTTCATCCAAGGGTGTGACATTTCCCCCTTCAGGATTCTTTGAGCATCTTCGAAAGGAATGGCAACATCTGGGTCCATGATCTCGGGGCCCTCCCACCTGAAGCGGGGCTTGCTCTCGAAGGTGCCCCGGTCCTGTCCGAATGAATTATCCAATGGACGAAACATGAAGAGAAACTTGTTGTGGGCTTTGGCCTGCTCTGGTGTAAGTTCTTCCAGGAGCATTGTACGTCGGAGCCGGAGCTTCTTCTCTTTCGCAGGCCTCTTCTGTTGGAGATCGGATTCTGGCGATGGGCTGGGTTTCGCCTTTCCGATCTTGTAGAAGGCGTCTAGTTTCGGTTGCTTTGTTTTATTTTGGGTGTTGACAGAGCTTTGTGTATCACTGATGCCAGCCAGCTGACTAGGCGCATCCTGTTCGTCTTTGATCTCGATTTCGTCTGTTAGGTCCTCTTTCTTCGGTCGGTACGCTTTAGACCATCTCTTCTCCAGAGGCGGTAGATACGGCTCAAGCAGGCACTTGAAGTTTGTGAAATCCTTGCCACTTGGTGGAGGGCTTGAGCCGCAGAAGGGGCAGACCATTACTCTCCCTCTCGATTCTCGAACGTTCTCGTTGGCGCAATGCGTCCAGATTTGATTGTGAAAGTCGTACCTGATCTCTTGAGGAATGACCTTATGCAAGTACATGGCAGCGTCTTCCGGAGTAGCTGTCTTTGGGATCCAACCAAGCCACTTACAGAACCTAAGAACATGAACGTCCACAACGAACAAGTCTCGCTTTAGCTCGAAGGCGAGGATGCACATTGCTGACTTCGGCCCAAAGTTCGGTAGTTGCAGCAGACGATCGAGAATTGCTTGATCAGAATTGTCCTCATAGTCTTCCGTTATAAAAGCCATTGACAGCATGCCGTCCACGAAATCCCTGGCATCCGGAGGGTTCCCGTCACTGCTGTACCTCCCTTTACCAAGTAGTTTCCTTGCAACGTTAGCGCTATAAACATAATCGAGCAAGGCTTTGATGGCTTTCGCACGCTTGTTGAATTGCCCACCTGGAACAAGCGCATCTCGAAGGTCTTCCTCCGGGACAAGTCTTACTTCATGCCAATTTGGAATCTTACCAGCATGTTTCCTGCCATCCACAGTATATACATACCGATTGCGCAAGCGGTCATGGGAGTCGATAGCGAGCTCATTCGCAGTGGTTTGCGAAAGCATGACCTGAATGATACTGTCGACAGTCACGACTGCTCTCGACTGTGTGGCATGGGCTGGTTGACTAACGAACGACCCAAAGCCGAACTTCTGGTTATGGCCGACCAGTAGGTTGTATATAAGTACAGTGTCAGTTTCAGAAAGGCTAGGTAGTGATGTTCCAGCATAAGGGTTGTGTCCAAGCTTGAACTTCTTCTTGTTCGTGTGAACAACTTTATCGCGCTTGATTTTGATGCTAAGCCTTTCCCTCAGCACTTTCGGACTGATGTTGTAGTACCTTACAGGAAGTCTTACGACCAAGGACCTCGAAGATCGAGCTGTTCCTGTTTTGGATGAACTCTGCTTCGTGGTACGGCGCTTCATTCGTGTTTTGGTTATCTTCGGTAAAGGTCGAGTGCTCCTGAAAGACTTGTTCTGAGCGGAGGGCTTGGGCTTCTGACTAGCCAGCTTTGTGTGATGCTGGATATCTGATGATTCCGCAGAGCTCAATGCTAGAGCAATCATGAGATCCGCTTGCTCCTGCTCGTCGCGCCATTTCGATTGTGCTCCAGTTTCGACTAGCATTTTGGCGTTGCAAGTCGTCAACGTGTTGTGGCTTTTGTAGTGCTTCGAATGATTGGCGAATATCGACGCAGAAGAGGACAGGCTTTAGTTGATCTACTGTTGTTTTCTCAATAGTTAGGAGAGCACAAACCCTTTTATGTGGGACAGGCAAGGAAAGAGTCAAGATGGGAGAGAGGTGTTTTATGCATCGCAAGTTCAACAGGACAGTAAGATGGGAAAGTCATGCTGTGACCGCGAAACGATTTGGTCTGAGGTTTATGTGAACATTGACTGAAGGTGAGCTGCGCCCGAGAGAAGGTGACCGATGAGTCTCTGTAAATGTCGACCTGGAGATTGGTACATCTTTAATGAGCGTCGGTGAATGAAAGATAACAGCATGGCGCCTCCTGGGGTACACCAGTAGTCATAGTCGACTACAGGGTCAATGCCATCATAGAACAACCACTCGGCAGCCAACCCGAGTGACGATTGTCGACATTGTACCATACCACGAGCCAGACATGGCCCATTCGGATAACGTGCGGTAACGTGCGAGGTGGCCGTCGAGAGCAGACTTCTATCCAGGTTCCACTGATGGTCACTCGATACCGCATTCACCTTCATGTGGATGATATCGACCAATTTTACACAGCAAACAGAAGAGACGATACCCGCCATTCTTGGTTGCTGAGCAGCCGAGAGATACCCAGCGTTTGTGTTTCAAAGCCTGACCGTCGCTAAGCAGATGTATGCAGACATGGCTGTCACATCCTTTTTTGCTGCAAAAGTGGGCACATTTGCAGAGGAGAGTTTGAAGAAGTTTTGGGCCACGCAAAGGCCAGGTGACGAGCAAGATATCGTGAATGGGGAAAACGACGATTGACTCACCTCAACTGAGACTAGGATGTTCATTTTTTCGAATTACTTGTCCGCGGTACTCCCCCAAAGTCAGCAAGCAGTGCTGTTTGCCTTGGGTTAAGACCAATGCCTAGGTACGGAAGTTGTGATAGGCAGTCTGTTGAAGAATATCGTCTGCTAAACCTTCCGCTCCTTCCAGGTCTCTTGCACATCGTGGCGAGCACACGCCACTCCTGCCACTTTGGATCCATTGCACCTTTTCTCCTTAACTCCGCCGAATACTCGTAGCAAGGTCGAATGCGCCATTGTCGCGCCTTCCCATCATGGCCGAAACAGCACATCAACAACGACTTTCGTGCTGATTTCTGTAGCCTCGTGTGTCCTACGCTTGTGGCGCCAGGGGCAAAGTATCCTAGTCGTATCATTAGGATTGCCGCGACCAGAGCACTACGCAGCGCCCTTGAAATGGCAGGCCACTTCAATAGCGCCACTCAACCGCCATGCATGGCAACTATACATCCTTAGACTCCACAGACCCAGAGCACGTCTCAATGTTTTGTCACCTTCAGGAGCGCTTCCTTTCATGCAGTAGAAGGAATCTGCTAGACTGAGTAGAAGGGCTTTCAACCATGTTTCTGCTTCCACTTCTTGACTCTCCTTGCGATGTCGCCTTGACTCTGCTGCATGGGGTTCAGCTTGCGGTCCCTAGACATTGCTGTAATGTCATCTCCGTGCGCTTCGACCAATCTCGCAATCCACTCCTCTTCTCGAGAGCTCTGTTGCCTCGGTCGCTTGCGCTTTGCCTCTACTTCTGCTTCTTGCGCTGCCTGAGCCTCTAACTGGGACACAATGCTGTTAGGGTTCCTGGCTCCCTCAACTTCAGCCTCGTCATCGGACAGATCATTCAGAGGGTCGTTCAGTGGGTTGTGGTTCACTTCATCCGCGTCGGGCTGTATCACGCGGAGGATTCGACCAGTTTCGGGATCTCTCTCAACTCGCACCTCTTTCGGTTTCGTCGTGGCCGGAAGATGACTTGGTGTTATTGCCAGGCTGTCGCGCTTAGCAGGCACGCCTTCACTGGCGCTTCGACCTTTGATCTTCTTAGGACCGGCTATACTCGAGTTCAGTTTGGTCGAGAGTCCCAAGCGCTTGTAGTTCTGTTCGAGCGTCAAGCCACGATCCCTAGTACTAGTCAGCCAACTTCCCCCCGGTGCGCTGATGGCTGGTGTCCTTACCAATTCTGCGCAAGGGTCTCATTGCCGAGGAAATTGACCTTCTTCTTCCCTGCTTTTGTACGGCCAAGAACCTTGGGTTTTACTTTGGGCTTGGACGACCTGTTCTTGTGCTTCTGTAGTTCTCGTCCCATCGTGACCAGAGTGGTGAGCTGTACTTGGTATCGAGTGTTGAGTGTACGAAGTAAAGCAACGAGGCCGCTGGTGGTCACTGATGCTCTACTCGAGCGCAAAAAGTCTTATCGATAACGACCATCTCGAGGCCACGGCGGCTAGCGTCAAAATGGACGGCCTTGACGGGTCCGAGAATTTCTTGGAGCAGGGAATGTTCAAGCGGACAACCCCACGTTGACGTCGATCACAGCAGCCACGCCGAGTACTCCTGAAATTGACCATATTCTTGCTCACAAGCTCACCTTCTGTCGCGAGCTGACCCTCCAGGCAGAGCACAGAGCATTCTACTACTTGTACAGCCGCAATGGCTTTTCGAATGTCGCGTCGTGCTATCATTAGCATTGCCTTGTGCTTCTTATTCGCACTCACGGCGGCAGATTCGCTCGTCCAACCAAAACAGTCAACAAAGCTTCCAGTAGCAGATGCCCAACACCAAATAGAGGAGTCACCAGCACATTCAATAGCAGACCCACTCAATTCAAAGAAGGTGCACACGGACCACACGCCTCATTCAGTCAAAGACCAAATACAACATTCAACAAGCCTTACAACAGCAGAAGGTTCTTACCAAACCGAAGACTCGGCCGCAGTCATAATAGCAGACGCCCTTCAGGAAAAGAAAGAACTAAACGCCCAGGGCTACAGGGTCAAGACAGCTAAAGAGCAAGAGAAGGAGAGGGAGAGAGAGAGAGAAAGAGAGAAAGAAAGAGAGGAAGAGAAACAGTCACCACCCCACATCTTCGATGCCATCAAGGACAAAATCATTCTCGGCGCAGAGGACACCCAGAATGTGCTCCGCCTCGCATCGCAAAAGGAGCACGACTCGCAGCAGGACAGCTCCTTCACCACCAAACTCTTTGCCCTTCTCTTTCCCTCTTCCAAACCAGCCGTCAATGCTCTGCTAGCGACAGCCTATATCTCGGGTCCACCAAACTTCCTCTTAGCACTGTGTCCGCCCAATATCGACCCTTCCTCCCTCAGTGTCATGGTCGCGTTTGCAGTGGGTGGTCTCCTGGGCGACACCTTCTTTCACCTCCTGCCGGAGATCTTTCTCGGTGAGGACGAAAGCCCGACCAAGGTCCGACTAGTAGCCCTCGAGCCAAACCGAAACCTTCTTCTAGGAGTCTTCATCTTCATCGGCCTGGCAACGTTTATGGCCATGGACAAAGCTCTACGTATTGCGACAGGTGGCGGACACAGCCACAGCCATGATCATGATCTGAACAAACAGGCTGAGAAGATAGACAAGAAAATCGACAGCACAGACTACAGACTGCAAGATGACCTGAAGGGACTCGCCAAGACAGAGTCTCACGATGATCACAAGCGGCGTCTGTCCAACAAGCCGTACAACGACACACGTGTAGCAGGCGAACCGACAAGGAAGATCATCTCCGACCTCGCAGCTACCAACGAAGGCATTCGAAGGCGTAGTGGCCCCGCCAGCTCAGGCGCAAGTGTTGGCTCAGGTACAAATGCCGACTCACGTGCAAACGCCGGCGCAGCTGTATACGAAGAAGTCACCGCAGATGTCCCAGTAGCTGGGCCCACGCAAGAGTCTGAAAAGAGCGATCCCACCGAGCCTACGTCGCTTACAGGGGCAAGACCACATCCACATGTACCAGGAAAGGATGTGAATCCTAGTGTCAAGTTAGCAGGCCTCCTCAACCTCATCGCAGACTTCACCCACAACATCACTGATGGTCTCGCGCTGAGTACCTCGTTCTATTCCTCCCCCGCTCTCGGCGCGACTACTACAATGGCCGTCTTCTTCCATGAGATACCGCATGAAGTGGGTGACTTCGCTCTCCTGATTCAATCAGGGTTCTCGAAGCGGTCGGCGATGGGCGCACAGTTCGTCACTGCTGTCGGCGCATTCCTTGGCACATTGATAGGCATCTTAGTACAAGAATATGGTTCTGGCGAGGATCCGGGGGCAGTAGGAGGCCACCAGGCGGGGCTTCTCGGAACAAGTCTGCAATGGGCGGATATGTTGCTTCCGTTCACGGCCGGGACGTTCTTGTATGTTGGGACAGTAGGAGTGATTCCAGAGTTGCTAGAGAATGAGAGTGGGAGTAGCCAGGGAGCTGAGGTCAAGAGGACTCTCATGCAGTTTGCGGCTATGGCCGTGGGTGCATTGATCATGATTGTCATTTCGTGGAGTTGAGGCGGATGAGTGGACAAGTATTATGAGTTATAGTGATGGAGACGATGAATGGTCTGATGACGAGCAGGAATGTGCTCTCCGGGTGTGCAGGGCTGGAACGTGCAGCAACCACGCAATCGACGTAGGAAGAGTATCAGACATGGACGACAAGAGTGGGCGCAAGAGAGGATGCTTGCTCCTATCTATCACGCTTTTTGGCCCGCGATCGAAGACCACTACTCAAGGCTGAAGATCTAAACACTCGTCCCTCTTCATCAGACGTACTTGCTGGTTCTATCACGCTGTCGCCGTTCTCCACTGATCGATTCCGTAATGCTCAATCGCAAAGCTCGATGCCCAACACCACATGCTTGTTTCATCCGGCTCTACCCCCCCCCCCCCCCCCCCCCCCCCCCCCCCTCTACCACTTCGCCTCCTTACTAGCAAGGAACGTCTTCAATATCGCTATACGCTCCTCCAACGCGGCCAACCACTTCTCCTCCTCACTCTGGAACGTCTCAGCACTAGCCCCCTGGCCCAACATCTTCGCGTATAGATCCTTTCTGTACGGCGTAGCACTCATGGCCGCACTAAAAATCGGCTTGACCATGAAACTGTGGTGCGGCGCCAACGTCAACTTGTACGCGTCGCGGAAGCTATCAGCCAGCTCCTTCTTGGGTTTCTGCTCGGTGATGCTCACGCCGGCGTTGTTGGTCAGGTCGGCGCGCAGGGCTTGGGCGGTGAAGTCAAGGCCCCGGACGAGCCACAGCAGGCCTTCGGTCGCTTTGTGGGATTTGCTGGCGATCTCGGATTTGCAGAGCGATTGGAGGGTCGAGGAGTTGCCGGGGGAGGCGAGTTGGCGGTCGCGGACCTTCTTGACGTTGCCGATCATGTCATTCTTGACAGGGGTGAAGGCGACGGAGCCGAGGAGGTCTGTAGGGGTCAGTTGTTAGTTCGGACATGTCATCGTGTGTTTGGGCAGTGTAGTGTACCGAAGAGGGTGGTTGTTGCTTCAGCAGCCTCGAGGAACGTCGACGTGTCAACGCCCTGGTCGGAGCCAATAGGGACATTGACGAAGGACTGCTTGAGGTTCTCGAACCATGTCTTGCCTGCTGGTATCGATGCCATGTTGGAGCTTGCTACTGAGTTCTCGTATTTGGGTAGAGTGTCTTTTGTGAATGCCGCCTAAAGGCTACCCATCAAGGGTTAATTATGAGGGGCATTCGTTGTTTGGCCTCGAACCCGATCCCCACAGGCTGCGGCCAGTCTAAGCAAGGATGCTGCCGGCAACTAGCCCGTCTTAGGCACAAACCTCGCCCAAGCCCGCCTGAGCAAGTCTCCACGAGCCTCCCAAGCTGTCTCGTCATAGGCTCGATAGATGGCTTTGGGTAGTCCACATGCCAGCGGCTTGAAGCATGTCAATCTTAACTCCAGATCGTCTGCGAAAGAGACTCGCGCCTGCATCTTGTGCGATTTGCAAGATATGAGCACATCTAGTCGCGCATCATGAGGAATCAAAGACCATACGACTATGCTATATACACGGTGGACATGAGCATGGGACGATGACGACGACAGTATCTTTATTCACAGCATGAGCTTCGCACAACAACAACCACCTCAACACCTACTACTGGAAAGTCGAAAGGATGGCTGCAACGTTGATGCCAGTCAACACAGCCACGTCCTCGCACGGCATTGCTGGCCTTGACTCCAACTCGTACACAGCGCACAAGCTCAAACATGCCAGTCCAGAGCATCTACATCTCACCACTCGTCGCTTTTTCATAGGACCCATACCAGAAGGATGGCTGAGCAGCAACCGGAAATCATGGTACAAGCGCAGGCTCGAACTGAGTACCTATTCCTCCAGAAAAGCGAGTTTCACCGCCCGACAAGACCAAGCCAACCACCAGAGAACCATGACCGGCCTTGATCGTTCAGCCGCTGCTCGTTTGAGTTTCAGCTTTCCCCAACCTGGAGACCTCGACGGACCGGCACCTGGTAGTGACAGCGAAGAGGAAACAACGGCGACAGAGAACGACGAGGCAGAGGAACAAGAGGGCGAAGCAACCAGGGAATTAGAGCCCGTGTCGACTCTAGTGCAAGAGCGAGACCTTCCAGGCAGTGAGTACGCAAGCGCAAAGAGCAGTCCGAGTATTTCTCCAGCTATGAGGAATGATGCAGTGCCATACCTTGTGGATGCGCCGTCGGGCGCCTCGCCCTACAACACAGGGGCTGCTGCCTCGTCAGAATCTTCGCGCCACCTAGAAGGCCAGGGCCTTGACAACTTTCAGATACATGTGACTGGCTCGCCCAGCATTCAGCCTAGATCTAGTGGAGATGCTGCGACTGCCGGTGCCCATAGAGCATCCACTGTGTCTGCGACAGACACTCGTGATTCCTCGCTTCGGCACGCTGGTCAGTGGCCACAGGCCGATAACATTGATGCAGGTAGTCGTACTAGGCTTCTGTCACCCATTCGATCTAACAGCAGACCACCACCGAAGTCAAGAGATGGACCCAAACCGCTTAGTAGGTATGATCCAGCTCCTATCGCTACCGATTCCGACGAGCTGGACACGCGAACAAGACAGTCAGAAGGAGTGCGTTTCAAAGTCGCCGAGGCAGTTGCAGAAAGGCAAAGACGCGTCGGCAAGAGGGCGAAAAGTGCAAAAAGCCGCGTTGGCAAGAAGATTGCTCGCAGGCAGACTCTACGCGAGGGTACAATCGTCAAAATGGAGAAGATGTTGACAAGAATCGATACTACCCTCCAGCAAGTCCCGGACGACTACGACGAAAATGCAAACTTGGGGCTTAGCACCCTGCAGTTGCAGAAGTGGCAGGAATTCATGGTAGTAGCAAGGAGAAGTCAGACGAGCGATGAAGATGATTTCCGCCTACAGTTCTACAAGACGCGTGTGATACCCGAGATCCATGACGATTCTACGAAGAAGAAGCCATATCGGGAAATCAGGTTGGTCCGCAAGTCAACACACGTCAACTTGTTCTCCTCCCTGGACAAGTCTGTGGTAATATGGCATCCCTACAAAAAAGGTAGCCGTATCACAATCATGAAGTGCGAATCGACAGCGCACTCAGTCGAGTGGTACACCTTTCTCAGAGACGCACTAGGTTGGAGGCGGCCTGATAAAATACAAGTGGCTGTTCCAGATCTTGGGGTCAATCTTCAAATCGAAAAGCCATTTGATATTGTCGAAAATGCAGCTCTAGACGTGGAAGATCTGGATACTGCACTTGCGAAGGTGGCAGAAGCTGAGCAAGCAGTAGCCGGCAAGATCATAGCACAGTGCGTTGAGATGCTGCACCAGAATCCCGAATGGACTACTGTCATGCAACAATGGCAAGCTAACGCCAAGCCCGGTCTAGCATGGAAACGCTACGACCGCCTCGAATGGATTCATGGTGTTAATGAGCAGAAAATGTACGGCTCAATGGCCATGCAACAGTCTTACGAGCTCGAACTGCGGCCCAAAGTCCATTACCCCCAACACACACATGGCCTGAAAGGCAAAGATTACGAAGAGCCGCCTCCGATAGAAGGCTTCCTCATCCGCATGACCTCTCAAAAAGGAATCCACAAGCGTATGGGGAAGACGTTCTTTAAACGCCTGTACTTCAGCACACACGACAACCTGCTCGTTTTCAACCGCCCGGCGCAAGCAACACCACCGCATCCGCCACGCCTCCAAACAATATCCGGCACTGACATACCTTCCAGCCGAGACATCATCGAAAAGACACCTACCATGTACGACATCGATCCTTTCCCTCTCGACAGCAGCCACACTCAGATCGAGTTTTTGACTGGTGGTGACCAAGATCAGATCAACCGCGCCGACCGCGAAGCCTTCGAAGAAGCCCGCCGTAATCATGCAAACCTCTCCAGTTCCGATGGGTACATAAACTTGACCCGCATCCGCATTGTTCGCGCAATGCGCTGGGGCACTGACTCCGTCGATGAAAACCTGGAATCCGGATCTGACAATGACGTCGACTTCCACCAGGCAGTATCCGACACCGTCAGGGACGATGGTACCACATCTGCTGTCGATGACCAACGTGTCTTCGAATTGATTCTGAACAACGGCCTCGTTATACGCCTCCAAGCGTACGACAAGCACACGCGAGATGAGTGGATTTTTCGTCTTCGGACACTGGTAAAATATTGGAAGCTGCGCAAGACAGCCGACATGAATGCCTTTAAGTCCATCCGTGCAAAGAACCTCGCCCATCTCAAAATCGACGAGGACGTCGAAGCAGAACTCGGCCAATTCGGCCACAAATGGGAAGTCACAAGGTCAGAAGCTAGCCCAGAACTGTACAACATCTGTAGCATCTCATCGTGTCGAACGATTAGTCTATCGGGTCCGCTTTACTACAAGGCGCGGCGACACGGCACTTTCGAGCGCTGCGGTGTCGTGCTCAGTGGTGGCAAGATGTTGATCTACCAGTCTACTCTGCGCAAGACCTCAGGTGAGCAAGTACCTAACATCCACCAAGAGAAACAGGAGGTCATCGATCTACAGGGCTGCTACGTCTATTCCGGCCTAATCGTAGAAGATGACCTGCTCTACCAAAATCGCACTTTCGATGCAAACCACGTTGGTACCTTGGCGTCGCTGCCACGCATCTGGGCTGAAGACGGATGGACCAGCACGGATGTCGACGCTATGTGCTGCTTTGTCATCTGGATAAACACGCGCAAAACATGGTTCCGAACCGCGGGCGACAGTCTGTTTGGCGCGAACAAAGCAGGGGCAGTGGAGAGCGAGGATCACGCCACCAACGCGAACGCGAAAGACAGCAAAGGGAGAAGAAGAGCGACAATCAAGCGGGTCAGACGGCTTGGTGTGTCTGGTCGAGGGCTTGTCTTCAAGTGTCGAAGTCGCGCTGAACGGGATTTGTGGGTACTGAACCTAGGGGTCGAGATCGAGAGGCTGGCTGAGAGGCAACGGTGGGAGGATGAGAGTGGGGAAGGGGAGGTCAGGTTTGCTGGCTAGGAGCCGTGGGGTCTTTGTTTCGATGGAACGTGTTGTTCCTGACTTCCACTTCTTGTGAAACGGGTTGCACAGTGGGGGTGATTGTTTGCATGCATGCCACATAAAGCTTGAGAGGACTCGGCCATAGCAGCGTGTCTTCCAGAAACGGACGGTGTATATACCCAGGAGTGTGGCTTCATTGCGCTCACTAAACTCTGCCTTATTAGTAATACTGTAGACCAGATACCTCTTCGAAGGAATCACTTCCATTGCAATAGCGACCCATGGTCTGTCCAGATATCTCGAGTGGACGCGACGAGTCGACCAGCCAGCCAGCACTGACAACTCGAAGCATGGTGTGAGTAACATGGGTTAGAGGTGACTTGTGAGACTATCTCGTGCTAACCTACGTCGTGTATGTGCCCGTGCTTAGATCTGGACAAGCATCAAACAATGCAGTTTCGTATATACTACGTACGATAGTCGGGATAAGCATTCAGCGTCCTTTGTTGTCGTTGACCACATGCCAAGACGCGTTGCGTACTTGACCTCTTCTTCTGTGGTGCAGCTTCCGGTGCCAGTAATGCCAGACGAACTGTCCTTGGCCGTTGTCCTACACACATTGCTAAGTCTTACTTGAACTGCAGCGCAAGACTTTTCGGCACTTTGTTCGGATACTGTCTCTGGAGCCCCAACAGCCTGTAGTAGTATGGAGGTGTACCCCACGGAATCCACACTCCAATCACTCATGCATCCCTACACCAAAGATATGCCGTTTCGAGTGGCAAGGTTCCAGATAATCGTCTCCAACCGCTGTCAAGACAAAAGGCAATCGTTGCAACCAGAGTCCTCGCGGGTCCCCGGAATTGACAAGGTCATTTAACACACGAGCAGTTGAGGAGCTCAGCAAATTTGAAACGCCATGATCGCAGAGAACAAAAACGAGAACCAGATAGAGGAGACAGATCTCCTTATAGTAGGTGCTGGGCCGGCAGGAGCCTCGCTAGCATGCTTTCTATCAGAATATGGTATATGCCATAGATTTCCCGTCATGGAATGAAGTTGACACGTGCCTACAGGCCTGAAAGGCATTATGATAGCGGCAGCCCCAGGAACGGCTGACACGCCTCGAGCGCATATCACTAACATGGCTGCTCTGGAGTGTCTCCGAGACATTGGGCTCGAAGAAGAGTGTCTCGCTAAGGCAACAGCCTCAGAGAACATGGAACACACGCGGTGGTGCCACAGCATGGCAGGCGACGAATACGCCCGCATTCACTCATGGGGCCACGACCCGCACCGGCACGGAGACTACTCGGATGCGAGTCCCTGTGATCACGTCGACTTACCACAGACATTGGCCGAACCGATCATGGTCAATCGAGCACGCCAAAGGGGTTGGGACATCCGCTTCAGCACCGCCCTCACTTCTTTCGACGACCAAGGAGCCAAAGGCGTGACCAGTGCAGTCAAAGATGTCACCTCCGGACGCGAATATGCCATCCATTCGCGCTTCCTCTTCGGCTGTGACGGCGGTCGCAGCCAGGTAGTCCGCCAACTTAATCTCCCACTACTCAAGAAGCCCGGCCAAGGCATCGCCCTCAACGTCCTCGTGGAGGTCGACCTCACCCACCTCATTAAAACCCGCGTCGGCAACCTCCACTGGTGCGTCCAACCAGACCGACCGCATCCGAAATGGGGCCACATGGCCATCGTCCGCATGGTCAAGCCCTGGCACGAATGGATGTTCATCATCCTCCCCGAACCAGGCTGGGACCCCCAAGTCGACAAGGAGCCGAACGACGACGAATATATGGCACGTGTCCGCGAATTCATCGGCGACGACAGCATCCCCGCCAAACTGCTCGGCGTCTCAAAATGGGCCATCAACGAGATCGTAGCAGAGCAATACTCAAGCACCTCGGGCAACATCCACTGTCTCGGCGACGCAGTCCACCGCCACCCGCCCTTCAACGGCCTAGGAAGCAACACCTGCATCCAGGACTCGTACAACCTCGCCTGGAAAATCGCCTACTTGCTCCGTGGCCACGCCGGCCCGGACATCCTCAAGTCGTACTCGATCGAGCGCCAACCCGTCGGTCTCGGCGTCATCACTCGCGCGAACCAAGGCCTCCGCGACCACGCCGCCTGCCTCCAAGCGCTCGGCGTCACCGAGCCCGATCTCGCGCGCTCCACCGCGGCCTTCAACGAGCTCAAAGCCGCGACCCCCGGCGGCGCAGCACGAAGACGCGCGTTCCGCGAAGCAGTCGCGGGCACGGCGCGCGAGTTCCACGCCGTCGGCCAGGAGATGAACCAGCGCTACGACGCGTCGCCGGCCATCTACTTCGCCGACGAGACGGAGCCCAGGCCAGACTTGCCCGCGGACCCCGTGCTGTTCCACAAGATCAGCACGTACCCCGGCGCCCGCCTGCCGCACGCATGGATCAACACGCGGAAACCCAGCCAGCCGATCTCAACGCAGGACATAGCGGGCAAGGGCCGCTTCACCGTCATCACGGGGCCGGGCGATGGCCACGCGCAGTGGAAGGCGGCAGCGGCGCAAGCGAGCAAGAGTCTAGGCGTGGACGTCCAGAGTGTCAGTGTGGGCTACGCGTGTGACTGGGAAGACGTGTATTTCGACTGGGAGAGGAGGCGCGAGGTCGAAGATGATGGCGCGCTGCTCGTCAGACCGGATCGGTTTGTGGCGTGGCGCGCGAAGGAGATGCCGAGTGAGCCGGGGAAGAAGCTTGAGGAGGTTTTGAGGAGTGTGCTGTGTTTGGATGGGCAGGGCAAGCAAGTGGACGCGAGTATGAGTGATGGTAGTAAGGCTTCGGAGTCCATGAAACATGATGTAGAAGGGGGTGATGCCAACTTTGGGCCTCAGGACCCGGCGTTGCATGGGTCAGGTCAGTAGTTGTTGGCCCGTGGCCTGGACCGGTATATAGAGTGGCATAGATTAAGAGACGGTTTGTAGCAGAGTGCAGTATATGGAAGGAGCTTTACTAGAAAAGAACTCCCTATACGACCAAGTCGCCTTCTCAGGCATGTCCATGCTTATGTTTCCTCGTTGATGGCATCGTATCTCCGAACAATGCCGCTCGGCCCGTCTTCGTCGTGACTCTCCTCCCCAGATGCCACGGAACACCTGGGTCCCTCTTCTCAATTCGCTCCATGTCAAGCTTGGCCCTCTCGTACCTCGTCATCAGCCTACCCGGGTCTGCATCGCCACCAACATCATATGGAGGATTCGGCTGGTCCGTCATAACGTTATATGTAGCATTGGCCGGAATCACCTCGTAAGTGACCGTCCCGTTACCATTGACGTAGTTCGACTCCGCCGGTCCCTGCGTAATGTAGTCGTCCGTAACCATGGTATTTCCGATTGCGATATCCATCCTATGGATTGTCCTGTTGACCATCTCCAGAGCTACTAATGGCTGGTAGAACGGCACTTCATGGCCGGACTCGAAGATGCGGACAAAGCTGAAATGGCCTGCGCTTTTCACCTGCCCATGCACGGTGCCATCTGAAGTCGTGATGTTGGTGAAACCAGCCGTGCCGTCAGTGTATCTAGGCACGTTCGTGAGGGTTCTGGAGAATGCCTCGCCGCCGAACCAGTTACAGTTGTAGTCTGCGTCGCCAAAGTATAGCACGACCGTCACGTTGTGGTCAATAAGATATTCGGTCGCTGCTGTCACGCCTTCTTCTCTCGCATCGTCCCCGGTCGCACCGAAGGCTGTGCTAGTGATGGAAGAGCTCTCACTGAAGTTTGTGTACGCGCCTATAGCAGCCTGTACCTTGGCGCTATTAAGATAGTCGACGTAGAAGGTGTAAGGGAAGGGGTCTGGTGTCAGATATCTGATATCGTACTCGTCACGCCCAATATATATGTCAAAGGGATACTCGACCATATAGTAGCAGAAGTTGTCGGCTGCGCTGCATACCGCATTGCCCGTCCCATCGGAAGTGTTCGTGGCGTAGGGGTACGAATTGCAGTCATTAAGTTGATCGAGACAGTTGTGGCTACCGTACATAGCGTTGGAAACGAGGGAATCGATGCTAGCGTTGTAGTGGACGCCATAAGTGTTTCCCCCTGGATGATGCGTCTGGGCACTGTAGTTCGACGTGAAGTTATAGTAAGCTTGGTACTGGAGGATAGGGTTAAACCATCCATTGCCGATTAGGACCTGATGACTGGTTAGTGCTTTGCCGGCTGAGCCGAAGTCACAAAGGCAGGCTAAAATGAAAAACTCCTCGACCGCAAATAACAAATCAAGCCCAAGGTGACCCCTAGACACGCCACTCAGGGTAAAAGAGGTACCCCTGGCTATCAGGGCCGCTAGCCAAGGTCGGATTCTTTTGATACTGGATTGGGGCAGGTAGGTGGACACTTACTGCTTTAAGGTCGATTGGTGCCGTGCCAGCTAAGTTCAGCTCGTTTTGTTCTAGGATGTACCGGCTAAAGATCGGTCCGTAGTGACCACCATAGCTCTCTGTCGCGAAATAGACGCCATTTGAGGAGTACTGTGGAAAAGCCCCGGTGAAAGCTTGCAGGGTGAGGTAGAAGTTTGGCGCCGCTGCGACTGTGGAGTTGGCAGTCAAAGTAGTGTTGTAGACGTTGTATGTACCACATGTCGACGAATCAGCATAGTCTGGGCAAGTGGCGTTTGGCAGAGCAACCAGCGAATTGGTATTCACGTCTTGGTAACCTGGTACTGGGATCGAGTAAGAGAAACCGGTAGTTGTAGGCTGATCAATGAAGATCATATTCGAGACGTTGTTCCATGCGTATGGGTTGTTGTAGACGTTACCATCCACGTCCACACCACAAGGTCCATTCTCTTGGAATAGCCCGATCATGGAGCTCGAGCCAGGCCCACCATTGATCCAGATTGTCAATGGTGCAGTGGTAGCGTCGACGTTACGGGCTTCGAAGAACCACCAAAAGATGTGCTCATTCTCCGAGACATCGGCGTAGCCTGAGTAGCTCTTCACGTTCGGGTCTTGCTCGCATATTCCAGTCGGAACTTCCTTGTAACGAACATTGATTCCTGCATGTCCAGCCTTTGTGGTGAAGTTAGTCGGCTCAGCAACGAATTGAGCAATAGCTAGTTCAGCGAAGAGCAGCAAAGCTGCTAGAATTGAGGCCATACTGAGTTCTGAAAGTTTTGAACGAGCCCAAAGCTCTGCCGGGGTGAGATTGCAACATCTTTGTACCACTCCCCGCTCTGCCAGGAATGCATGAGCTGAGCAAGCTGCAGCAGGAACGCACACCGGCGCACAAGCTGAGCTCTCACGATGACGTTGATATATATGCTTTTGCCTTCCAGATAGGGAAAGGACGACAGATAAGCAGCTGAGCAAGCTCAAGAGGCACAAGCTTGATGCAGCTTGAGAGCATCGTTGGAGCAGTGCTGCGACTGCCGATTTGGTGTGGTGGGGTTGCCCGAGGTAGCATCACTACCGTTAGCGTATAATGACGGGATGCCTTCACTGTACATGTAGATAGGTCACACGAGCAACAAACCAGGCAAACGCATTGAAGCAACAGTGATAACACTGATGAGCGTACTAGAGTCGGCCTTGTTCTATTAATGGTAGTGCAGGCGGCAGTCTCTCTCATATAGCGGACGATGTGCCTATACTGTCAAATTGGATCTCATTCCTACCAAATCGCCATTAAGAAGATCGCAGTCTTTTTGATCACAGCTTGGTTTCCGACCTCAAGTTGCTATGTTAGCAACGCGAAGACTGTATCTTTGTAGCCTTGTCTCTTCCTCTCGTTTCTTGCTACCCCGATCCATGCTTGACTTCCGCAGATGAAGTATGGTTCTTGGCGTAAGCTGTTTATTTAGGGTATCAGCCTTGGTCAGTACTGCCGTGACACACCAACACCAAGATCGCGTGGTAGTCCATGTCTGTTCAATTTCCCCTACTGCAAATTCTGTTATCCATAGCCTGATTATAACCATAGCGACCGAGGACGAGCTACATGCATGAGAGAGTACGCGTAAGATAGTAGCGAATGAGCTGTGCTCCATATCAGGGTGCTGTCAGGCAGTGTGATGGCAGCCGCGAAGGTCATTGATAGCGATGGAGTCATTAGAAATGAACACGCCGGGTGGTCGACCAGCGCAAACCATCGTTATGGTGCTAGTTTGGTCCCCTGATCAGCAGTTATGGTCACTGGACGGAGGAACCCATATCAAATTCTCGCAAACAACAGGTCCGATTGTCTAACTTGATGACAAGAGCCCGGTCAAGTGGCTATATGTGATATCAAGGTTGTTCATGCTCCCCGTGTGGATCACACTTGTCAACAGCATTACCTGAAGTCGCGACGTATCCAGAGAACTAACGAGCGTCCATTCGTATCTTCCGAGTCCACTCTGATGAGACGTAAGAGTTGTTAACCCCCTCTATGACCCAAAGATCTAACCTTGCCCCTCTGTGCTCTAATTAGCCACATGACTAAACTGGGCAACTGAAGCCAGTGTTATCTCTGACCATGCACTCAGCCAGGTCTGAGACGTCCGTCGCTGATCCACACGAGATGTTGACAGCAGTCCCAAGGTCCGGCGAGATGATGCAGCTGGGGAAGCTATCCCGGCAAGCCTTCACAGTAAGAAAGCATTTTGGTGTTGTGGCCACGCATGCACGGGCTTTGATGATGTTCTGACCTGTTGTGGAGATGACGACTGCGCAAGCAGTTTGAGCGTTTGTGAACTGAGTCTATAGGAGTGTGATTACTCCGAGAGTGAGGGCTCCCTTGATATAGTGCATTGTGATCTTGGTTAGTTTTGCTTTTGTGGAAAGGGCGAGAAGGCTGCTTTCAAGCGTTGGCGGGACTTTTGCCGGCTGCTCGTTTGAGTCAAATTGTAGAACTTCGATTGAACTTTTGCATGTGTCTTGCGTGGTTGAAGACTTAAGGTTGGACTCGTAAGGAGTAATACTTATAGCTTTCAACTTGCTTGCAGAGCTCATAACATAGGACGAGGTCTCACAACAACGCTCACACGGTTGCGATGACGGCGCTATGTCACTTCACCTATCCGAACCTTTTATCTAGTGTCTGCGTACATCCAACTTAGACCCTTCTTCCTTGGGAACTAGCTGATTGTGATTATCGGTCATTCACATGTTAGCTCCTGGCACAATAACAAGACCACTAGCACGGCGACAGAGCCATACAATGGGCCACGTACGATCCCGTACCACGCACACTGACCGCTGTCCATGGCGTCTCGACTTGACTTTACGGTAGGCATGGTAGGGGAGCGCGTCTTGATGGGCTGGAGAAGAAGACACGGCGTACACGAGCGACTTACTTGCTTGTGTTCACATGCAGATGTGCTGACCGAGATCTTCCTATGTTCAGGACACATTTGGTTCAGGCTGAACTGTTGAGTCTGCAATGCATATAACCCACGCTGATACCAAGTAGGCATTGAACGGCTTCGTCCGGACTGTCCGGTCGACGCTGATCCCTTGAGCCCCGTCGACCCACGTCTTTCAGCGGGTCTGCCACGGGCTCCAGACTGCCGTCGACTCTTGCGAGGCGGCAACTATCGACATGAAGTCATTTCAACTTGCTACACATGTCAAACACTGGGATCGCGGTATACTTGGTTTGACAGTCGTGTTGTTCCTTGAAGTCTGCTTGTTCCCGCGTCTCGTGGCACCCCGAGTATCGGTTGGTGTCAGTGACCGCGGGCTTTTGTGCTCGTCAACTGAAGTCTGAACCATTATCTGTGGTCAAGCACTTCTGGTGATCGAGATCCGCTAGCTGTCAGGGCGCTCCTGGAGAGCAACTTGCCTAGTTCTGAGATGGACGGAGTAACATTGACGTGGTCTTATTTGGTTTGACCTTGGTACCCAACTTCTTGACGTAAAACAATAGCTTGCAACCTTCACCAGCTGTTCGTGAACAAGAAGGTACCATCGGACAACTCTTGCGAGGAGTAGCACAGAGTGCAGTCGTTGGCCCGCGTCGACCCCCTTGCAGGCTGTGGTTTGTGACCCTGAAAGAGTAAGGTTCCTGACACGTGACTACGCGTCATTGCAGTCACGATTCGTGAGACCCGCGCGATCAGACCAACACCCCTGCACGAGATGGCATGTGCCTCGATTGCTTGTCTGTACATACAGCATGAAATGTGTCTTCGGTGTGCCCGACCAATATCGACATGGCGACGCCAACCTTGAAAGTAGGGCAGACTGTCAAAGCGACTACAGATAAGGAGACACACCAGGGCATTCTTCGATATATTGGCACGATCAAGGATGGCCCGCCAGGGACTTATTGCGGGATCGAACTCCCAGATGCCACGGGCAAGAACGATGGCAGTGTCAGAGGCCATAAATATTTCCACTGTGCGCCTGGACATGGCCTGTTTGTCCGGCAGAACATTGTCACGCCAGTAGCGACGACGAAGCCGGCTGCAAAGCGTACTTCTGTGGTGCCTGCGACCACTTCAAGTTCGAGGGGGAGCAGCCTAACTGCCGCCTCAAAAAGAACGAGCATAGCACCAATCACGAGGCCATCAGGCGTGAGACAGTCGATCTCAAGTGTCCCTCCTAAAAGAGCCTCGGTGTCTAGACCCTCGTTGCAAGCCACTCCTCGTGAAGTAGCTCCCTCGAGACCGAACCGAGCCAGTACCCAGAGCATATCTCGTGCATCGTCACCGCAGAAGTCCATCGCAGAAGAGCCTACAGCAGAGCAAGAAGGAGACAAAGACGAACAGACGGCTGGAGAGGACGGTGAGGATGGGGAATCCGATGTCAACCAAGCCGCTGCCGAAGTTCCCTCTATGCCACCACCTTCGGAGAGACCGAGAGAGCACACAGCCTCGAGGGACTCAATTAAAGAGCAAGGCAGTATAGCAGCACAAAAGGCTCGCGAGGTAGAGTCCTTACAAGTGAAGCTGCGGGCCATGGAAAGAAAGCGAATCGAGGATCGGGACAAGATCAAGCAGGTTGACACCTTACGGAGTGAGAACGAGCGCCTCAACAACATCATCAAGACATTACAGACCAAGTTGCGGGCCACGACAGAAGAAAGGAAGAACGCACAGGCCAAGGTCCACGAGATGGAGCAGCAATTACAGTCTGCAGAATCCGAAAGACCGGCCGCACAGCTCGAGTCTGAGCTGGAGCTCGCAACGATTGACAAGGAGATGGCCGAGGAAAAAGCTGATTCCTTACAGCACGAATTTGACATGCTGAAAGCCAGATTCGAAGAGCTGGAACTGGAGACTGACATACTGAGGGAGGAGAATAAGGAGCTGGCATCAACGATGACTGAAGACGAAAAAGCTGATGTTGGTTGGATACATCTTGAGCGTGAGCGCGACAGGCTAAGGGAAGCTTTACTGCTGTTGCGAGACCACAAGCAAGAGGTAGAGCTCGAGCTGCGCGAAGAAATTGAGCACCTCAGGGACAATCTGAATGAGACCGAAGACGCCGCTACTAAGTACCTAGAGACAGCAGAGCAGTTGCACCGCGCTGAAGACACAAACACGCACCTCAAGGAACAATTGGAAGCCGCGGAGAATCAGGAAGAGGTCATCTCAAACATGATGCTGGAGAGGGACCGCCACTTGGCACAGATCGAAGACCTTCGTGGGACACTCTCTGACTTGGAAGAGCTCGCTCAGACGAACGAAGATCTCGAGCAACTTTACCTGGACAATGAGAAGGGGTTGCTTTCACGACTGGACGAGCAAGAGTTAATCATCCAGGATCGAGAGCGGAAGACGGCCCATCAGGACCGTGTAATTGAGGATCTCGAGTTCACGCTGAACAAGTTCCGCTCCGTTGTACAAGGGTTGCAGAGCGATATAGACGAGGCTCGTAGGTCGCGAGAAATCTCGGAGCTGCAAGCACATGAAATGAGCTCAAGATCGAAAGCTATCGCGGAGCTGAACCACAGGCTACAAAACAACGCCGCCAAGTCACAGACCAAGGCCATTGATATAGAGATGGTGAGAGCTCAGGCTGCGCTTCGAGAGCGGCACGTCCAAATTCTATCAATGTTTTTGCCAGAAAGCTTTGATTCAGAGAGAACTCCAATCGCTGCATTGCTGGCCTTTTCAATGTTGAAGACCAAAGCGGGCATTGTAGCGAATATGCTGGCTGAACGACTACGAGATCGAGCTAGCCTGAGCTCTGGCGAAGAGATCCTTGTAGGGTATCAGGTCATCGAGGCTATGCAGTGGATACACCGGACAGCTGAGCGTTTCGAGGAGTTTATGTCAACGTGTTCTCCAGCCGAGTTCTCATCTTTTAGCAATGCAGGACAAGAAATCGAGCCTGTAGACCGGGCTGTCACCAATTGGCTAGAGGCTTTGAAGGGTGACGAGTTTGGCGCAGACAGTCCCGATCAGTTGAAGCGCATGCAAAGCATTCTGGTCGATATGGCGGAGAAGCTCATCTCATCCAGCGCACAAAACAACGCAACATACCTGAGGACAGAAGCGCAACTGACCATGACCCATCTCGAAGTGGCGGCCTCACTGCTCGACTGGGTAGCCAAGACAGTCAAGAACAAGCTCGGCGAGCCCGACGATGATGATCCCGAATCATTGGACTTTGACAGACAAATTGATCAGCTCAGTACAAGAGCCAGAACGATCAAGTTAGCTTGCAGTAAAGTCGCAAATGAGCTTGAAAAGAAGCGGGCAAAGAACATATGCTTGGTTGAAACCTCCTGGCCGCTATTCACGACAGCGGAAACCCATGCCTCGGCCATCAATGAGCAAATACTGCAGGTTTGTCGGCTTGTCCTCTCCTGGTTCAGTTATGTTGACCATGAGGAACAAATGTCGTACGCTGTGCTCTTTGACTCCCTAAATGCTGATGTCGACATCTTCTCTACTCTCCTCGACAACATCAAGACTTTACAGGCTCAGGTCGAGGCACTGACGATGAAAGCCCTCGAGCAGAACTCGAAGCTGACATTCGAACCACACCCTGCTCCTTGGGCGGTACGAGCAAGAGAGGTCAAAGCACAACGCCAGATGTCTAGCGACGTTCAAGAAGAGCTCTCTCAAGCGTCGCGCAGGAACCAAGACCTTTCGGCAAGGATAAACGAGAAAGAGCGTGCGATAGAAGAGATGACCATCCGTGCAGAACTAGCCGAGAAGCGTGTCAAAGAAAATAAGTCGAAAGAAGGACAGGACAAGGCTCTCAAGGATGAGATTGAAACACTCAAAGTGGAGAAGCGCGAACAGGAAACGCAGCTTTCAGTGCTCAAAACGGATCTGATCAGCTTGCAAGAAGAAAACCAGAACAACAAAGCTGAAATCGCAGCGCTGCAAGCTGCAACAACAGAGCACGCGTCCAATGGTATTCGTTCAGCTTCAACAGCAGGCATCATAGACCCAGCGGCGAACGACCTGTTGTCAGCCCACATCAAAGCACTCCTCGCTGAAGTAGAGAGCTTACAAGCCACAGTGCGCCACCTTCGCTGGGAGAACCACGAGCTCAGCATCCCGATCTCAGAAACCAAATTCCGAGCAGCAGCCGATGCATGGCTGGATCCCGCCAACTTAAAACGGCCGAAGAACAGAACGCAAGATAGGGCAGCGCGCATGGGAATCGAACAAGATGACCGGTCAGATGCACTCCTCGAACTGTCCAAGAGCATGAGCATGAAACCTGTCCGACTGAAGAGTACATGGCACAAAGACAACCAATGGAGAAGTGTCAAGGAGAGCACGCGATGGCAGGTCTTGCGGCAGAAAGAGGAGGTGGAAGGCTGGGATGTGCTCAGGGAGACGGCCGCGAATGGTTTCGTGATTAGGGTTCGGTAAGGAAGGCAGCTATCAGGGATTTGCATACGGTAGAGCATAGGCTAGACCGCCTGCATGCTAAGAGACATTCTTGATCATGCAATTTGAACAAGACCTGATCTCCTAATTCCAAAAGTCCAGCGCATGATGCCTGTGCCAGGTCTTTTCGTAGCCTGATCTTGGGTAGGAGCTTGCAAATCACAGGCGGCGCGTCCGGGTCGAGGCCAGGACGTGTGCATGGATCTGGGTATGGACTAGGGAAGACAAGTCATATTGCAAGAAGTCACTTAGGTAAGTGGCATTGGTAACGATATGTGGAAAGATCGATGTAGACGCGCACTGTTCAAAGAACAAACAAAGCAAGCATGACAGGGAAAAGTCATGTTGTTAGAGAGCAGGTGAGATATGCTATGCAAGCAAATGCTCGTGTATACATACGCGACGTCACCGAAATCTTGGGAGGGCTGAAATTGGCTTTCGACTAAACCTCAATCTGGCTAGCGCAGTCACTGGTAGACTTTCGAGCTCAAGAAGTGCCCGACGTGGGCCTCTTCTGAATGGTCGTGGCACGACTAAGAGACACGAGGTCGAACATACAATGTTCGCTTTGCCCCGATGTCTACCAGTCGTACGTGGCTTCCAACGCTCGTGGAGTACGGCTCATGATGTCAATTGTCGCTTTGTTTCGAAGTTGACTCTAGTCGACCCGTCAGCTCGCGTATCCTCCTTCCACACGCGCCGTACCACATGCACATCGGTCCTCGCTGCGAAGAAAGCCAGCGTCACCACGAGTTGGAGATGGCACGCCTGTCGCAGGGCTTCGAGCGCACCGGCGTATTTGAACACCGGCCATGGCCCCGTACCCGGTAGTGAACCCGGAGTCGACGCGTCTGACGAAGACGCAATATGGCCTCAGTCTCGACGACAGAATGTCCAGGTAAGTCAGCATTTGCCCTCACCATCCACCGCGCACGCAAAATCTTCTTCCCGAAGTGTATACGCAACAAGGTGCTGAATTGAATCTTCAGTCTCAGATCACGGCAGTAGATTTCTCAGCCGATCGGATCGAGCAGTATGAGCTGAACAACGATTCTCTGAGGGAGTTCCTTGCCAAGCCACGGGAGGACTGGGTCACTTGCCGCTGGATCAATGTCAATGGCCTCAGTTGGGACGTTGTCAGGCTGCTCGGTAGTGAAAGAAAGCTGCACAGCCTCGCCCTTGAGGACCTGATGCACACGAGGAACAGGACGAAGGCCGACTGGTACCCTGAGCATGTTTTTGGTAAGTCAGTATCACATCTGAATGCCAGTACCACGCGGGAGGTTCGCAGAGCTAGTGGTGGCTGGGCAATTACATATCTGCGGCTTCTGACGAGCAGACTACAGTTTTGTTGACGCTGCAAAGGCTCATCCGGAACCCATCAGCAAGGTCTGCTGCCTCAACTCGCCAAGCAAATGGTCAATCAAAAAGCTATGCAGACAAGCCGGTCCCCATGGAGTACATACACAGTGTAAAGACACTGCAAGGCTATCGCGACAACTCCGACCCCGAAAGGACGACATATATGGAAAATCACTCGACACTCAACCCCAAAGGCCTTGCGATCTCTGTGGAACAGGTTTCCATATTCCTTCAGAGTGACAACACGGTCGTATCGTTCTTTGAGCACTCGGCTGATGTCATCGAGGAGCCAATTCTAACACGTCTGAGATCATCCGAAACTATTCTGCGCACAAGTGGTGATGCGAGTATGATCATGCACGCTATAATCGATGGCATCGTAGACCTTGCCATCCCGTGTACGGCAGCATACGAACACAGCATCGCGGAACTCGAGCTCGATGTCTTGATTGACCCGAGCATAAGACACTCCAAAGCTCTGTAAGTGCCATTTTCTCAATTAGCCAGAGAAGCAACCCCTCACTGACCGAACGCCACAGCTATATACTCACGTCGGAGCTTGCAATGCTACGCTCCCACATTGCGCCCATCGCGGCCCTCGTGAATGCACTCCGCCAGCACAGCGCCGTCGCCATTCAACAATCCACCGACAAACCAGGCCTCTCAGAAACCCCTCCCCCTTTTGCTGAGAAGTTGGGCGCAATCACCATCTCGTCTCTGGCGCACACCTACTTCAGTGACGTCGAAGATCACTGCGTCATGGTCACCGAATCCCTAGACCGAATGCGCAGGTCAGCCGACAGGATGATCTCGCTGATATTCAACATCATGGGCGCCTACCAGAACGAAAGCATGAAGCAGCTGACATTCGTCACGATATTGTTTTTGCCCATGACTTTCTTGGCCGGGTACTTTGGCATGAATTTCGAGGAGTTTCCCGAACTCAAGAATAGTGATGCGTGAGTCTTGCCTTGTCTTGCCGCGGTTGGAATGCACAGCCTGCTAACCTTGATTTAGATTTTTCTGGTATCTTGCTGTGCCTGGGACTAGTATCATGGTCCTGATTCTGATGTAAGTTCTGCCCAGACTCACAACGAGCATCGCGGTCTGATGACCAGCTGCTGATGCGTCTATTTCTTGCGATGTTACGGACTGACTCATTTTTTCTAGGCGTCACAGTGTCTGGAGGGCAGTCACACGAGTCTGGCGCCGGCGTGACGCTGCTCGCTCGCGGCAATCCCGACTGGCAGAGGGAGACAAGTGGTAGCCAGCCCGGACAACGACCCTCCGTGCATTGACACGTCACCAGATGACACACCACAGGGGGGTGTGGCACACTTTCCGTAGAATACACGGGAGCCGATATCGACGGCATCGAGAGCCCACTTGCCTATATAAATCAGGTCCGGTCACGAGGTCTCATTGGTGATGTGTCATTGTTTGAATAACGCGAAACAACCGACTGCTTGTGGATGCGTCTGTCAGCTGTTTCAAGGGTTTGCCATCGAGTCACAATCCCTAATGGCACTAGGCAAAGGATGAAGAGCAAGGAAACAGTCAATGGCTCACGGTTGGCCGGCGTTCGCATCAGCTTAGCAGCCGAAAGAAGGCGCTTCCAGCGGAAGAAGGCAGGCCGTGCATGAGAAGTCTTCCCGGAAGAATGCGAGAACGCGATGTCAAGGCAGGTGCAACCCGATATCACGCTCTGGCAGGACGTGTGTACAGCAATATGCTGTTGGCGGGTGAAACAGCACGATATGATCAAGCTGAGCGTTGGGAAGATATTAGCAAATCTGCCTGGTGTAAAATACCATCGAAGCGAATAATCGTCGTACTCGCGTACTCATTAAGGACGAAACCAACAACGACTAGGAAGACTGGGACTCATATATCATTATGAAATGTATGTACGTAACCTTTGTCCGTGCAATCGTAGGTCGTAACGAACGGTAGAACGCGATCGTGATTCGTTGGTACAGATAGATAGTGGCAGCGCCAAAGCCGAATGAATTCGACAGATAGTCGTCGTCGAAATTATCGCATCTCGACGACGGGGCATTGCATTCGATCCTGGAGATTTAGACGGAACTCGAATATACCCTGCTCAGAGCCCGCGAATCTGAAAAAGATATATTAGTGTTTGCGTCGAAGCAGAAAAGAAGAGAACTCACAATCTCAGACCATCTGGACTCCAGCCAATACCTGCCGTCCCAACACCGCTCTCACGAATGATGTCCTCGAGAGAAGAAGTACCGCCATTCTGGGTCTGCGACGGTACCTGCCCAGTGAGTAAACGGTGTGCGGCAGCTGGAGCCCAGTTTCCGTTTCCATCGGCACTGTTTCTCATCATCATGATTCGAGCCAACCTAAGGTCATTATCTGTGACTCGATTGGCGAGCTCTGAGATCCGCGGTATCGTTACGCGGTTACTGCTTAGGCCCATTTCTGCATGTGTCCGTTGCCGTAGACGTCGAGAGTTGGGAGAAAGGCTGGATAGATTATCGAACGATTCCAAGAGGCGACGGGCATTTGAGTTGTTGCCGCCTGATGCCGGTGTGAGTATAGGTAAGATTCGGGAGGCGAGGATTGGAGACTCTTCCCGGCCGTGTAGCCGATGCCGCGCTCGATTTGACTCAACATTGCTTTGTATCGAGGCAAGTTCGACCCGCGATTCTGCCCTACGGACTTGGTGCTCAAGATCTGCTATACGCTGCGCTCGAGCACGTCGATCGTCTTCCATGGTTTGCATACGAAGCTGTGCCTCATAGGGAGTCATCCCAGGTTGGTAGAGAGAACTAGGCAGGTCCGATATCTGAGTGGATGGACTGTTAGATCGCCCTTGGGCTGCTCTGTAACGTTGTAAAAGCGAGTCGCGTTCGTCCATGAGTTGGTTCACTCTTCTAGACATATTTCTAATCTCGACCTCTAGCTCTTCGGACCGTCGCTGACCATGATCCCGCTCGCTGTGTAGCTGGCGATGCAGCTGCGTCTCGAGCGAAGGTAACATTTCGCCTTCTCCCACGTGTTCAGGTTGGGGCTCTTGCTGACGAGCCTCTAACAGACGTTCTCGTGCTTCAAGTTCCGATCTCAAAAGCGTCGATAGTCGTCGCTCATCATCTAGCTGTCGTTCTAGACGATTGGCAAGCTGTCTCTCAGCATAGATAGCATTCTCAATATGGAGCAGGCTAGGAGGCGGCTCTGAGGCGCCCGCCAGATTGCGCCTCGCTACTAACGAAGCCTCTATCACATGCCACGGATCGGAAGGGGGTATGTTATATGGCGTCGGCTGCCTTGAGCCGGAACCGGATGTTGACGCTAAGTCATCAGGAGTCATGAGGGGCGGTAAGCCATCATCTGATATAGGACCAGGCGAAGCTGTCATGGCCATGCGTGCACTTTCGTCGACTGCTAGATGCTGTGAAGGCTGCGATTCCGACAGCACAACAGAGTCTCGCCTCTGAGGCCCGTGGGAAGTGACTAGTCTAGCGCTAGGATTCAATAACTGGACGTCGTACTCCCTACTCGAGTCTGACTGCGATGCAGATGGTCGCATCCTAGGTTGTGTTGAAGTGTAATTGATACTATAAGGCTCTGGAGCGTTGTCAATTTGGTCGATCGTGGTCTCCAGGGCTTGTATGACGGAACGCTCTCTGTCCGAAAGTGTATGTGCTTGGTCCGGGACAAGGTGTTCTGTACTTGTTTGACTGCGCTGACCATCGTTGAAAGACCTGGCGCCCAAGGGTGGGTGGCCTCTTAGAGCTTGCATCCTTTGCTGATGCTGTCGGCGCAGTCTTTCTTTGACATCCAGGCTTTTCCAGTCAGGTGACGTAACATCCTTGACGTCTACCTTGGCGGTGGCCTCTTTTCTCAACTCGATGTGCTGCCGGCGGCGAAATCCTTGGCGTACATCTGCCACACCTATTCTCCCATGGTCCTCTGCCCAAGCTAGGACAGCCCAGCGTGCGGGCGAAAAGGCCATCGACCTTATACAACCCCAGAGAGAAGCTCTTGAAGAGTTGAAGGTGCACAATATGGCATCTTCTGCTGGCTCGACCTCTTCTGCAATGGCGTCCATATCGAAGACGGTGATTGCGCCACCTTGAGAGGAGACAGCGCAAAGGCGACCGTCGGGAGAAAAGGCCACAGCAAAACTGAAATCCTCGGGCTGAGCTATCCCTTTTGGAGTGTCTGGTGCTAACAGAGGCTGCCAGTCGTAGTTGGGATATTGCCAGGGGCTTGATTGTGGGCTTGAGTCGTCCTCCTCCTCCTCAAGGATGCGCTTCATAAAGTAGACCTTATTTTCATCGCCCACTGCTGCCATTATGGTTGAGTCTGGCGACAGAACGGCGTAGTTCATTGGCTGTGGATGCTCGATGGTGGCAAGGACCTCCCTCCGAGTCAAAGAATAGATTGTTACCGTATGATCATTGTTGCTGATGAGTACTACAACCTCTTCCTTGTGTTCATCGAGTTCCGGTTTGAGCACTTGTACCGTCATGGCGTTGACAATCTCTTTCCCCAGCATCTCGACCAACAGTTCATGGCAAAAGGTGCCTGGCTGGCCATCGTTCTCACCGACGTGGATGAATGCACAGTCTCCCTTGGTCTCCCCTCCCACACACACCCAGCCATGTGCTGCAGTCAGACATCTCGCTTCGAAGGGTACGGTGACAAGGACGAAGCGCTCCTTGGTGGCAAGGTCGAGGACGTAGATATCGTACCTGTTCACGTAGAAGATCTTGTCGCTGTAGACAGTGCTGATGAAGTTCCGCAGCTGATGATGCGGGACTGCAATCTCCGCAGGATAGAATTTGTCCGGGTAGGCGATCGTACTGGTCGACTGCAGGAACAAGGGCTCGACCGTCATGACGGGATGAATTCGATCCTTCTCAACATTGGGATGCAATCTTGTCCCGCATTGAGACAAGCCTGTCCCTTTGGTGGTCGAGACGCGTTCGACCCTGGATCAAGATGAGTTTGGTCCAGGTGCACTTGCGTAGGTGGCTTTAGAAGGACTGTATGTGGAACGATACCTCCGTCCTCATCTCACGGCACCGACTGAGGCACAGAAGTACAATGGCCCCAGTGACATCGGCTCATGCTGCCACCAGATCGACGTCACAATGCTCGTCTCAGAGAGCTGGAGCTACGGTGACTCCATCGGCCAAAAACGCAGAGGTTAGCTCAACTCAGCGCGTGACACCAGCGCTCTCTGCGCATTGTTGAATGCAGTACGGCAGCGGCTACAGAAGTGAGAAAATCTGACATGGAGTAACAGTGTTGTATTTCCATGAGATCAAGTAAATTCGTCATTGATATATGTGAGCTTGTTCCTTTCCCCATTATCCCGCCCAGAACGCCACGCTTAATCCCTCAACATTGGTACACGTATTTGGCGGTCAGGCCCTAGAATTCCACCAACTACAGGGACATGACCCTATGACTAATCGGCGTGCTGGGGGACCTCTGATGTGGTCTATGCTTGATGACCATCTGAAGCTCTCTTAGCATGTTTGTCGTCGTGTCGGCATTCTCTTGCATTGTTGCTCTCTTCCTCCGCTCTTCATTCATCTTTGCAATCTTCTCTTCCCGTGTCAGTCCACCTGAAATGGACATGCGCTTTCGAGACATTGGTTTGGATGTTGCTTCGAAGACTTCTTCATCAAATAGTGTGGCATCGGAGGATCTCGAGGAGCGATTATCACCGCTGAGGAGTCGGAGCGCTTCAGCAGGTCCACCATCGACGACTGTGAATCCGCCCAAGCTTGGGCAAGGTGACATGGGCGTCCGAGGGCTGAGGCTTCCAGGCCGTGATCGTTGGTCAGTGGCAACACTGAGCAGCATTGCTTTACTGCCTCGCTCCCAGTCGTATTGCAAGGCTCGAATGTCTGACCCGAGTGTTTCATAATGCTTGTTTAGTGCCGCTAGAACGACTGGTTCGTCCGTGTTTGCTGATTCGAGGCCGGATATCTCCTCTCGCAGGACATGGATCTTAGCGTTCAGTGCGCGTATGCCGTGAGCAATGTCCTCAAATCGACGTCTTTGTATCCGGTATTGCTGAGAGTGAGCCTGACCTTCTGCTGCGGGACTATCTGATCCGTTCGAGTCCGTTCGAGATAGTCTCTGCTCGGACTCCAATCCAAATTCTTCCTCCTGCAGGTGTGTGCTCAGAGTCTGCTGCCGCGCCCACGTCTCTTCTTCGATCTCTCGTAAGATCAACTGCACTGAACGCCATTGACGCACTCGTTGCCAGCCATTGGAGGTCCTCAGGGCAAGGAGATCACACAAGAAAACCTTTCTTGCCACCGCGTGCAAGCGAAGGGCAAACCTCAGCTCCCTGAGTGCCAAATTGCCTTCAGCAGATGATTCGTTGGCCACCCTAATGGCGTCTGAATATTCGATCAAGGAGATTTCGTATATGTCATGATATCGTTGTAGGTCTTGTTGGGACACGAATGATTGCAGGACAAGATGGCTCTCCACGTACATGGTGATAAGTACCGTCAGGCTCTGGATCAGGCCTGCTCGTAGCTTCTGACATCGGCGAACGGCTTTCTTGTCCTCCAAACGGCTCACCGGAGGCATAGGTGTGCTCAAGTCATAGCCGCGAGCGACCAGTTCGACCTCTTGTATGAAGCGTAGTGTCCTACCTGCAGTCGTGTCGAAAGTGTGAGAATCGTTGACAAGCCGCGTCAGACTGGTTGCGGCTGCCTTTTGCACATACTTGGCGTATCGTCGTCTCAGGAATAGCAGAAGAGCACCCCCTAAGCAGAAGATAGCCACGCAATATGTGCACAGCTCAACCCATGATAGAGACCTGACGATCGTGCTTCTTCGTGACCCCAGCCACTTCAGGACCCAGGCTGCTACAAAAGACAGTACCGCGGTCGCTACGGCGCCCTGTAGCAAGCTATTGTCCCGTTCTCTTGGCTCATGCTCGATAGGTCGTGGAGGGGCCTCGTCGGAGAGCAGTTGTGACGCGACAATGATGTATCGAAACCGCTCGAGGATCTGTTCGCTGGACACGTGCTGTATGCTCGTCGCGCTACTTCGTATACTGCGTAACCTGTCTTTGAGGTTGGGCAGACCGTGAGGAGCAAATGACGGTGGAGGCGTGCTTTCTCGCGGAATCTCGACTGGCACTGCTTGTCCTTCTAGATATTCGGCCAGCGGTGAGTCTTCATACACCAGTGCGTCCATAGCATTATCTTTGATCTGGCATAGCAGGTTGGATCGTAGATACGAAGATCAAGAGACACAACGCAAGAATGATGTACATTGGCTTCGTCTCGGACATTGGGCCTTCTTGCAGGCGACTTCGCTTTCCTTGGACACGTTGCAAGTGTGGAGGGTGGAGGAAGCCAATCTGCGCGGCTCGGGGATTGTGGCCGCAGCCAGGCGAGCGGCACCCTAACACAATCTTATTTCTTAGCTTAGAGTTCTGACCAAGATCAGGGGATTCCCTGAACCGAGGACCATCCCACTGAACAGCATTTCCTTCTTCGTTGGTCACGAAGCTCAGATGCCTGCTCGAGATGCACAACAAAGGAGAAGGCATTGAGTTGGCAGCTGCGGCTCAGGATGACCTACGTCACAGAATAAATGAACTGGGCAATACCGTGCATGAGAACATCGACCCAACAAGGAACACAACTGATACGGAGATTATCGAACCAATCCTCCACTTTGTCTCAATTACAGCAATACCATCCAGGTTCTCTGCTCTCGACGACTGCCCCTGCATCTCTGAAAGGAGGACTTTTCGCTCATCGCAGTGCAAGAAGTCCTGTCTTTCGGAGAGAGACCATTGCGTTCTTACACAAGAAGAGCAGAATTGACGACCTCGCTAAATTCCCTAACCCTCACTACAAGTCACAAGGATAGTTCCTACAGAGTACGGATCAGTAGTTTGATTCAGATTGGGCGATGTTGATATAACTTGGTGCCCAGTACGGAACTGTGCCTCTTGCTTGTCTTAAATATCCAGGGGGCGCCGATCCCTCGGGCTAAACCCTATACCAGGCTTATGTCATATTGGTTTTGTGTTACCAATACTATACCTTCCAGGCTGATTTCTACCAGCAAGCAGACCCCTATTTATCATAGTCTCCTCCTGCTACCTGTACGAACAGAAACAACCTTCGCGCACCATCGCCACCTCTCATGAATGTAGGCATATGGAAACAATGAAAAGGTTAGCGGGCGTCAACCGATTAGCGACCGCAGATGTTGTCTAGAAGCCCGATCCTCATCCCTTTCCTTCGCTTGATGTATCGTCACCTTTCTAGCCAGCGGTTGGTGGTGGTTGAATACTTGTGGCATCTCGCATTGAGGCAGCGTGTTTTGTCGCACACCTCTGGCCCTACTGATGTCTCGCGTGTCTTGAGGCTCTTGCAAAGTGCCTGTCCTGCAAGCACCTCAAAGGATATCGCTGCTGCTCTTCCTCACGTTGTGAATCAGGCACTATTGTCTACCTATACACGACCCTTCCGCTACTTTGACTCTGACTGTCAATCACCAGTCTCACCCCCTGTTGGAAGCCTAGGTTGCCTTGCTATCCGAGTGTCAGCTTGTTGACTGAACAGGGACGCGTTTGCTTTGCTAACGCCAACTGAATCGTGCTCTATTTGCCAGCTTCGCGCCATTTGTGAAAGCTGGCTGTGGCAGTTCGTGGCAAAGTCACTCATACAATCATCCACCACTGCCCAAGTTCAAGTGAAGCTCACAAAGAAAGTTTTCCTGTCCTTCATGTCAGCCTTTTCGTCCAGTCGCAACGCTCACCTCACAGGTCGTATTAATCATCCTGGAACGGCTCCCAAATGGCCAAACAGGTCGAACAGACCGACACAAAAGATACAGCACGCTTGCAGAAAATACCCGACAGCCACACGCAAGGGCCAGATCGTGAAGACAATGGCAGAGCATATGGCGACTTCTTGATGCGGCTACAGATCAAGCCTGGGTCGCATGAGAGTTTCTTCCACTCCAATCTCAAGCCGTTTCGTAACAAGGATGCAAGGCTGAAGCTGCTTGCCAAAGGCGACGCGGAATCGCTACAACAACTGTCAGAGATGTATCTAACAGCCCTTGGAAAAATCGTGTGGGCCAAAGAACGAGGCTGGTTGTTGAGTGAAGGCGACTTGCCTCCAGCCGAGGAGCCCCTTTGGTACATACTGCCCAAAGATCGCAAACCTGGCGACCACGACCGGTCAGGACCCTTTCCTCTGAGCTGAAAATCGCTAAACTTGTCTAGATTCTACGCAATCCTCGCGCCCCTCTGGGAATGTATGCGCAACAACATCTTCGAGGTCAAGCCAGCAGCCCCGCGAAAGAGAGGACCCGTCCAGGCAATTAAGCCAGCGAAGAGAGCCAGAAAGCGGGTACCGCGAGGTGACAAGCCGTCCTCTATACACAGCCGAGCGGCTCTCTCCCCTGAAACAGCATCGCCGCAGCAATGGTCACAGGAAAGGCTCGAGGACGCCATACAAGACATCATCACGACGATGGAAGAAGCACGCCGAAACAGCCACCCAGACATGTTCTCCCGAATCTGGCAAGCACAAATGGCCAGGTTGATCGAATACGAGCAGCACGAGAAGCAAGAAGCAGAAATCCAGTCCTCCACACACGGCGGGTTGAGCCTGCAAAACGGTGATCAGTCAGACGCACCAAGCGGCATATCGCCGGACGCGACGGACGACGAAGACGCGACCATGGTCGACGCAGTCACAGACGTAGAAACCAGCATCAACAGCGGCTTCGTCGACGAGCTACAAGCAGATCACTCCACATCGTCACCGCACCACAGCATACCCCCAACAGGCAGCATGCGAACAAGTCACAGCAGAGACGGACATCTCCACCCGCACATCCAACAGCCCCCTCCACCATCCGTCTCAATAGCAACAACACCAACCCACCTCGCCCCATCCCTCCCCCAAGTCCTATCAGCCTACATCACGCCCTTCTCCGTTCTCCCTTCCGCATCACCACCCACCAATCCCAACAGCAGCCAGCCCTACCTATGGCCCGACGCCCCCTGCCACACCACATCCTACCCGGCCTTCAAGGGCGGCATACGTGTGCGGGCCGGTGTGCCCGACCAGATCAGCGACGAGAAGCTCGGCTTCGTCATTGCGTACGGGTGGAACGAGTCCTGCAGGGCCGTGATGGGCGAGGGGGACTGGGAACACGGGTTCGTGGAGGATTTGAGGCGGGCGGCGAGGAAGGGCGTCACGGTTTGGAGGATCAGGGTTTGTTGTGTTGCGAAATGAGATGGGGTAGGCGAGATAGCTGATCGGGAGAGGTAGAATAGTTCAACTCTCTTGGAAAAGGTTCAAAATACTGTCTTGCATGCGCGCCCGGACAATCCGAGTAAAAGCATTCCCGTCATCGGCTTCAACTTAACCGCCTGAACCGACCAACCAGTTTCTACGACCCATTCTTACTACAAAAGGCCTTTGTCCAACGCTCTCACTCAACCAACATGAATAACCACAATCAATCCCAGCAGACTCAGCAAGCTACAGCCCGCAACACTATACAGACATTTCATCCTCAGCACTAGTCTCCTCTTCCTATCGTCCCTGTTGCCCGCGACATCCAAATCCCACTGCATGCTAAAGTACCCCACCAACAATAACAAGCATGTCATGATCCATATGGGCAGACATCGGCTCAGGTTCTCGAGAGTGGGGACCAAGGCGCCCGTGAGCCGGAAGACCTGCTTCGCGGTGTAGGAGAGGCTGATGGAGAGCGAAGTCAGGCGGATGAGGGTTGCGGGCGGTGAGTAGGTGGCGAGCCAGCGGGACATGAGGGATGAGAAGAGGAGGTGGGAGAGATACGATGCTTCTAGAGCCTGCGATATGTTAGAAAGGATGTTTTGTTCTGTCCAATAGGATGTGGCGGAATGGGCTTGCGCAGAGGAGGCATGTGTCGCGGTGTGCTGTGTAACGTACCCAAAGGAACGAGAGCGCGACTTGCACGAGCTGGAGACGGTGTATCAAAGTTGTGTCGACATTGGCAATGTCGTGCGCGCCCCGTTCGTCCGGTCTGGCGTCTGGAGCATCCCAGAGACGGTAGATCTGAAGACAAGCCTGCGCTGCCCAGACGAGAGCGAAAATGGTCGAGAAGGAGCGACAGATGATCAAGGGGATGTAGTAGTGCTGGTTCACTCCCAGAAGCACGGCGACGCGCGGGTATCGTGCACTTTTCTTGATTGTTTTGGGTTCTTCATCTGGATGTTCTGAGTGGGATGTTTGTGATCCAGTCTGCTGGACCACTCTGCTGCGAACACATGCCTCGTAAGATGGGACAGGTTCGGGAGAAGCCAGCGAGTAGTTGTTCGTCGGCTATACCGGCCGCACCGGTTGCTGATGTAAAGCGCGACTGAGGAAAGGAGTCAAACAGTGAGGGAGAACGTAATTCAAGCGGTGCCTGAACGATTACAGCTTCGCGGAATAGGATATGTAGGATGATGTTATTACCCCGGATTCAGGGCTCTTAGTGTGGGTGGGACTCGCCGGACGCACTGGGAAGTGGGACAAGCTCATGTGCAATTCTTGGTACAAAAAAAAAAGAACGATTGACTATAAGTAGAGCAAGCACAGATGACGTGGGTAGTCAAAGAAGCAAAACTAGCTGGGCAGGAAATTATGCATTGGCTAGATGATATGACAGCAGCACAGCTATTGCATGCTTGGTAAAGAAGGGCCGGATAATGCCCAGCAAGCATAAGCAAGGCCGCTGCCTCGTTGGTCCTTCGCCCAGAGCGCATCGATTTCACCCGAAAAGGAATTCGCATTCCTGCCCGAGAAAACTCCACCATAGTCAATATCCGTCTATCAATATCAGGGGTATCTTAGAACGCCTCCAGCACATCATCCCGAAAGTGCTATACCATGCATGAGTCATCTGCTCGTAACGGTCATGAAAGTCGTGGGCAAGAAGAAATCGTAAAGGAGAATGGAGGCCGTGGCCAGACGACAACTTCTATCTGTCTTCCATGTCCGAGCATGATAGCCGGGGATACAGGCTGAAGTGTCTAGAAACCGTGAACCTGGTCTCAACGTTAGCGGACGCGCGCGAGGGTGCAGATGCCGAGCGGGGCTCACCTTGATGGTTTTGGCGTCCAACTCGAGGCCGTCTTTGGCGACCAGGAATTCTTGAACGTCTTTTCGTTGATCGCCTTGAAGTTGGATGACTTCTCCCATCTCACTGTCGGCTACGATGGTACCATTGCAGGCAAACTTCTTCTTGATCACCTTGAGGATCTTCTTTTGGTCGAACTTCTTAGGTAGACCTTGGACTGTAGTCAATGTCTTACGACCATTTCGTTGTTGGATTCGGATGTGGATGTAATCCTGGCCCTGCTTCTTCTGGGCTACACCCTGATCGTCGTCGGCCTCCGCGAAGGGGTCTAAGTTGCTCGTTAGTAGTTGTCCAGTCGAGTGGAAGCTTAAATTCCTTTGCGATGACCAGCAACATGGAAGAAGACCACGCCGTCGCGACTCGACAGTGCGAATTGTTTCGTAGTCGTCTCGGGCCAAAGTGGGCGACCATGTTGTGGCAAGTCGGGCTGAAAAGAGGGGGCGCTTACCAAAGGATTTGAGGTTTTCGATAGTTGACATAAACTCGTTTGTTGTGGGTAACGGTTTGGTTGGGTATGTGCTCGTAGACTTGTCGGTGGATAGAGTGTTTCTCGAGTTGTATAGTGGTGAGTTGAGTGGAGAGTGTGGTAGAGGATGTTTTGTTAGAGAAGAAAGGGAAGAGGTCGCAGGTGCGGTTGTGTTTAAGAAGGATAAGCCACTGACACGCCCGCACTAAATTTCTCTCACTTAGGCTTAGCACGAACCGCAGGCGCCACTCAGCCAGGTGCTACGGTGACGATCAGTTGAAATTCACGCACAAGAAGATCACGTGCATGAGGTCCAGATCTAGATTCAACCCTGATTAGCAGTTATGCTAGTAAGAGGGTTCAGCAAAGCTCTACTACATTTCCTCTCTGAAACAACAGAAGTGGTGGCGTCGAAAGGACTCGAGGCTGCTCGGCAAGTCAGTGTCCCATCGAGCACCATGCGAACTGCTCCGACTGCGGCCCGCACGTCCATCTCCGCGACAGCGTTTTTGATAACAGGCCGAACAATGTATGGCCAACACTAGGAAGGTGGCATTGGCGGTGGTGCTCCAGTGCCCGTGGCCCCCATTCGGAAGGGTGGTTGGGGAGGCATGAATAGTGGCATGTAGGTCTGACGCCGTTAGCATACGCAGGCTCCGCAGGCTCCGCGGACCGAGCACTCGTTTGACTCACAACACCAAGCGCAAGGACTATGTTCATGTCAGCCACGCTCCTTCACAGTCAGAAGAAGCACTTACAAGACATGCCAAAAGAGAGGTAGCCTGGAGTGGCACTGGCGTTCCGCTGTGATGGCGACTCGCTGATCCAATTGAGCAAGGATATTATCATGGCGACCCTAGGCTCGGTTAGTGTTGTTCGTAACATGTCTGGACGAGTGATCTTACCATCCAATCATTCTGTACAAAGGTAGATCAGTCAGCTGTTCTCTACCTAGTCTGGCATTCTTACTTGTTTCTCGTGAACATCTGAATATGTCAGTCAGCGCGCGATACTCGTCGAATGATCAGACTTACTGCTGCCATGGGTAGAGTGCTTGTCAACGTAGATCCAATCTCACCGGCTTTGTCCTCTTTGGGCTCGACATACGGGATGACTGGGACGGTCAGTCACTGCGAACCACCGAGTTGTTAGTCGCATACCGAGGTCGGCCCTTCTCATATCCTTCTTCGAAGACATGTTGTCGTTGCCAAAGGCCCAGAAATTGTAGTGGGTGAAAGAAGAACGTGGGGATGATAGGATGATATGTGCTCGAGAGAAGGCTGGTAGTCGGCTTGCTCGCACTAAGGCTCGGGTGAAGCAGAAGCTCTCTTGACGCTAAAACGATCGACGACCCAACGAGGAAAGGTACTAGGTAGTAAAGTGCACTGCATATTCACCTTGTCCTGTCGCATCGAGGTCCTTGAGGCCACTCGCATTCGCATCCTACCTCTCCCCTTGGCCATTGTCAGTCTGCACCAGAATGGCAGGCAAGCAGATCTTCCCAAGCACGCTGCGGCGGACGACCGAGGCACTGTCGAAGCAGCAATGCCGGACCTTCTCGTCGACTTCATCAATCCAGTCGAGTGAAATGAGACGGCAGGTCGGACAGCAGATGAAGGCTCAGCGAAGCTTGCAGTCCCAAATGTCCAGAATGTCAGGGAGCGATATTCCCTCCGACTTCGGCCTGCTGCCAGACACCCTGTTGAAACCGGAAGCGAAAGACCTGCCCTCCTGGTTCTCGAAAGACTACCGAAAGAGGTTACGCATAGCATGGAAGGCCTTCGTACAAACGCCCGCGGATCTAGTCAGGTACGAGACCCGACTCTTTGCTCCCGTCACAGCACAAGTCTAACTGACGCTCCCAGATTCTTCTACATGACTTGGTGGCTGGCGGAGAAAGACCCCCGAACCGGCACAAAGGTCAAAACCCCCCTTCTCCTGCGCGACCGCTACCACATCGCCCGCGACCTCCACAGACGCCTCTATACCGCCATCGCAGAGGGTGACCGCGACACCATCGAGAAGATCGCCTGCACGGGCCTGAGGCGAGAATTGAAGATAAGACTCGACCACCGTAAAGCGATGCAAGCACCCCCCGAGCGCTGGAGCATCAAATACAAAGGTCTCCTCCCCTCTGTAGGCCGCGTTGCCGACAAGATGCCCTGGGTGCTGCAAGCTTTCGTCCCCCCGTTCCTCAAGTCGACGCAGATCATGGCGGACCGCTACGCGCCGCTACCCGTCGGCGAAGACGCCTCGGTAAGACAGGTGTTCGCGCGGATCAGGAGCACTCAGACGCTTAGTCGCGATGGAGGGAAAGAAGTGAAAGAGGTAGAGAGGAACGAGATCGTGGTGATCCAGCAGATGAAGGTCAATGGAATGGAGGACGATTGGATGATTTGGGGCACGACCGAGCCGACCGGGGGCGAGAAGTTGGAGCAGTTGCTTGAGTCGTCGAACCGCAGTGGTCGCGAGACGTTCGCCTCTCGGATACAGAACACGATGATGGGGCTTGCGCAGAAGCAGGGCCAGAACCCAGGAACGTAGGGCGAGACGACAGTCAGCACCGAGAGGGAGAACCTTGCCATGCACGATTAAAGTGCATTTCTGCGTACATGTATCTATGTACAATATTCCTCAACGATTACGCCTGAACACGTACTCGTCTGGTCCGGGGAAGGAAAGATATATATCCAATGTGTGTCATGTTAGAAGAGACAACGACACATGTCGACCATGACGAAACCTCTCCCATGAACTGAGTACATACCCCCTACCCTACCCTACTCTACCCACCCCACCTCACGAACCCCAATCCCATATTCAACACAACCCCAATAACAACCGCAATCTTCCTGCGCGGACTGAATATCCCCTCCTCGCGCACCCCCCAGATCAGACACCCGATAGGCCAAAAGAACCCCACCGTCGTGCCCCAGATCATGTCGTCCAGCGCGCCCCGTCCGGCGTCCGCATCCATGTCTCCCGTGCCTGCGCCCGCGCCGTCCGCTGCGTCGAGCGAAGGCGATGTGCCCGTGGGATCCGAGTTGTCGAGCCACTGGTCCTCCATGCTGCGCAGGGTCGAGGGCGAGGGCATCGTGTCGGGCGTGTGCGTGTGTGCTTGGATGGAGAGGAACTGTTGGCGGAGTGAGAGGACTTCGGCGGGCGAGAAGCCGGCGGTTAGGAGGCGGTCGAAGCCGCGGGGGGCGGGGGTGGTGGTGGCGGCAGCTGCATCCTGAGATGTGTCGGTGTCTGGTCGTGGTGCGTCTCGTCCTGCGGACTGTGGTTGTGTAGATGCTAGACGTGCCTCTGTTGCGAGGTCTTCGGGCGACAGCGTCACGTCGCCGATGCTGCAGTGGATGTAGACTCGCGCTGCTGGCTGGGTGGGAGGGTCGCGCACGGGTTGTTTGCCTTTGTCTCTGCCATTGCCCTGTGGTCTTGTGGTGGCATTCTCAGGCCCGGAATGGTAGGGCCCCGGTGTTGCAACACGACTTGGTGGCCGTGTCACGAGTCGCTTGAGACTGGTTGAGAGAGGTGTGGCATCGTCGAGCGCTTTGCCAGCGTAGATGAGTCGGATGCGCTTGGTCTGCAGGTCTTCTGGTAGAGAGTCACGGATGCGCTGTTTCACGGTGGCTGTGGTTGGGCCATTGTTGGATGGAATGGAGACTTGGAGGTCTGGTAGGGAGGCAGAGAAGCGAACTGTGATCTCGAAGGTGTATGCGCCGTCATTCTCTGGGTATGTATCGGGACCTCGCTGCCTTGAGGGCACGCTCAGGTTGGACATGGATGTGGCTGGGATAGGCTCATTGCGATCAGAAGAGCGGGCTCGCTGTCCTGAGCCCAGTATATTCTGAGTTGATCTAGGACGGACTCAAATCACGGTCATAGACACATAGTGCATCATGAGCAGTAGACTAAACTCGATGGCCGAGCGTCGATGTGATGGGGCCCCTCCGGCAGATTCCGCCAAGGCCCAAGCTCTCCGACTACTACTCAACTTCACTTCATGTTTCGTCCATTGATCCTTGCACTGAAACTACACATAGTCGACAACGAGCCTTTCCGTCAACTGACTCGAGTATGACCAGTGGCAGCTCCATCACTAGGCTGGCGGACTCATTTACGATGGCCTTGCCCCTGCGTAGAAACAATCGTGGTTGTATGGCAAGTGAAAGGACATGGTGGTTGCGGTATTGAATCGACAATGTGCACACAAGCAATCAATCCCTACGGGAATAAAGTGTCAATGATACCTAAGCGATGCAGACGTTCGCACTGAAGGTCGATCTGTGCAAGCCTTACCAACTGCTTCTTTTACTTGCACCTGACAATTCCTTCCTTCCCTACGTTCGAGCCTTTGCGTTTATTTGCTCAAAAGATCGTCCTATCATCTTTCTACTGACATAAATCGATCTTGTCTGAATCGTTCCGATACCACGTATTGTGCCATGGAGTCGGTACAGATGGCCTTTGTTAACCCCCGGAAGGCACAAAATTCCTCACCTCTGATGCGACTCCCTATCGAGCTGCGACTCATGATTCTCGAGAACATCTTGGTCTACCCCGCGGGTATCATCAATTCCCATAGACACGCCTATTGGGAGAGTAAATGGCGTCTCGGGGGCCCCCAGAGGATTCAGGCGTACTTGAAGCATCTTCAAGGTAGCGGGCAACTTCTGCGAACCTGCCAACAGCTCTCCATCGAGGGTCATTCCCAGTTGTATGAGAAGAACACGCTGCAGATTCACATACAAGGCGACACCCTAATCATCATGGATGTTGAACTATATCTGGGAGAATTCGAAGCACAAGAAAGTGTTCAGCTGGACCTGCTTGAGATCGCCCACTCCACGGTAGAGTCCTTCAAACATACAGTCAAGGATGAACCGATCCAAGACAGCAGAAAAACCATTCGAATGTATCCAACTTTGAGGAAGTTCAAACGTTTCAACGTCAACGTTGACTATGAAGATCAGGAAGAGGTCTTCGTCGCGCGTCGGGTGCTGCGCCATCTACTACACGACAAGCACGTCACCTTCACACCTGAACCTCAAAGTCTTACCGACCGCAATGCAACAGACATCCTCGAGGCTTGCGCAGTTCTGCGATGTCAATCTTTCACTTTCAACAAATTCAACGATATTGAGCATATCAGAACCGCTGTCACTAGTTCGACCCCTGTTCATGATACGTTCCCGTTGTGGCTCAACTTTGTTCTTCATTTGGTTCATATGCTTCCTGCCCATGTCGGCAACTATGCCGGCTTTATTGCTAAAGAAAAAGAAGACTTCTGGAGCCTTGAAGAGCATATGCTGAACTATGATATGGACGCCTACGTTAGACAACAGCAACTCTTGATGGAGCGAGCAGTCGAGTGGGTCGAGGAATGGGCGGAGCACCAGACAACCCGTCTTGAAGCAGCAGTGAGCCAGATCAAGAAAGAGAGAGACAACTTCAGCAGAGACATCATCGGTGGTCTGAGGTCCAACACACTGTATCCCCATCTCGAGAGAATCCAGTAGGGTATGCTTGACGGAGGTGCTATTGATGACATGGAGTACAACTTTAGAACGACATATTCGTCAAGGTCGCAGAGTGTTTCGGTGCTGACTTGAACACCGAAAGGCTAGAACGCGAAAGCGCGGTTCTCGAAGACTGGAGTGACAAAGTCATATGCCACAAGGAGTGGAGGAGGCACAATAATTACTGGGCAAATATGAGATATCATACTCGATGCTCATCCGTTGATACCACTACAGACAAGCTCCAACCCCATTCCCCTTCGCAGTCTCGTCCGCACCACTCTTTACCTGCCCCTTGGCCTCCAAATCCTTCCACCTCTGGAACAACTGCAAAAACACCTCGGGCTCCTGCGCCCCACTAACCTCCCACGTATCCATCAGCACATAATTCGGCACCCCACTAACCCCATTCATCCTCTGCTCCTCGGCCAACTTATCCACCGTCTGCCCATCGCGTCCACTCTCAAGATACCTCCTAATCTCGTCCGCACTACCCAACCCACTCTCTACGCCCACCTCAACCAACACCTCCAGTTCCGTAATATCCACCTCACGCTCATAGTACCGCCTCCACAGCCCCAACATGACGTTGTTCTGCCCTTCCTCGCCCCCGTGCGTCTGCCCGTAATACACCAGCCGGTGTCCGTTGCGGCTGATGCCCGTGTTGCCGCCGAAGCTGAAGCGGAGGCCCTCGGACGCGGCCGCCGCGACGATGCGGTCCTCGATCTGCCGGCCGCGCTCGGCACCGAACTTGGCGGCGTAGTAGTCGCGCTTGTTGGCCGATTTGACGGGGAAGGCCGGCGCGTCCGCGGCCTGCAGCTGCGGCGGCGGGTTGAGGTAGAACGGGAGGTATTTCAGGTGGAACGTGTCGGCCGGGTGCTTCTCTTTGTGCGCGGCGATGGCGCGGCTGAGCCGCGTGTGCCCGATGTAGCACCAGGGGCAGACGATGTCTGAGGTCACGAGGATGGGGTAGTGTGTCATTTTGGCGGGTGAGGTTGTCAAGTGCCTTGGTGGGAAGGGCGTGCTTGGTTTGCTTGGCTTTGGAAGGCGAGGTGTGTTGGCTAGAAGACTTCTTGCTTGGCTAGCCGAGGTTAGTCTCATAGAAAGATTATATGCTGAGGGATGCTTGGGTAGAGCGTAGAGATTATGGTCAGAAAAGCGTTCGTGGATTCCAGCACGTTCGTTAGGACAAGCGCTGCCCAGTAAACATCTATATTGAAGATAGCCGATGGGTTCGTCTAGGATTTGTAAGCGTTGGCGAAACTCTGCTTGGGAGGCAAGCAAAAACATCGTGTTTCGTCAGTGTCGTCAACGTTGATTTGCCGGCCGATCCTTGGAGTTCAGCTTCTTCTCCAGATCAGGTGACTTGCTTTTCTCCTTGTTTATGATGCAGAAAGAGAGCAGGTACATGACTCCTAACGAGGCACATCTTAAATGGTTTTGAGGGGGCTACGCCTTTTCCAATTGGGGGTCAGTTTTCGAGGTTGATCGTGAACGAGTTCACAGCCGTATTTGCTTTGGGTCACACCTGGGGGCCATCGCAAAAGCTGATTTCGATCGTGAATCGCAGCCAAATGTGCTTTAAGGGTCGTCGACCGTCGCTCTCTGGGTCGCCGACGAGACGGACAAGGATGGCGTTGGTACAAGTTGCCTTCGAATTGACGAATCAAGCGACTATGCTGAGCTAGGACACCAAGGGGCCACGGACAAGGTCTGGTAGAGAGACGTAAATGGTATATTAATGCAATATCATCTGGCCCCCTCTTGGTCAAGACTACAGGAACACTACCGTGATCCTAGCTAGTGGCTGCCAGTTCTAAGGCCTCTGCTTGGAGTGGCTTAAATCTGAGCCTAGAGATACTGTTAGAACATGAAAGTGGCATTGTATAGATTGAGGGCCAGAAAAACCTACTCGTGTTTCTTAGGGGGCTACCGTCAGTGCTGGGGGTCAGCTAGGGGTCAGCTAGGGGTCGTCGATCGTTCTGGGGGTTCGTTGATCAAAGCAGATCATGTAGAGCGTCACAACAGGACGTGCACGCGGTTCATTCTTAACAAGTCCTGCTCTACTCCTAAAACCTTCTTCGTCTGCTCATGCTAGACTCCCTCACTTGCGTCTCGTTTTTCTATCAGTCTGACGCTAGTCCAATTTAATCGTCCATGAACAAAATCCCTCTCTTTTCAACACCCCTCAAAGCGCGATCCTCTTCTCGAGTCTTCGTCTTCGGCTTCTCCATCAATTTTGGCACATCATGAATAGTCGCATACTTCCTTCCGCAATCCATGAAGACGTCTGTTAGATGATCCCCTAGCCTCTTATAGAGACTGGCATAGTACTCTGCCCTCCGATCTTCCGGTCGGTTCATCCGCAGGGTAAGGTATTGGCTACGCAGCCGGATGTGAGGTGTGAAGGATTTGAGCGGTGGTATTGGGAAAGGCGTATGTGATGCTTGCGGAGCCTTGCGCAGAGTCGGGGTATTCACCAGTGACCGCGGTTCAGTAGATACGAACTCCGCGAAATTCCGCTTCCTTGCTGCCCGCCTTTGTATTTCTTGCTCCTCGGTTTCTTTCGGTGGCGGCCCTAGTGCGAAGTGAAGTACTTGAGTCACCAAACCGTCCTCGTACAGAGTTTCGTAAGCGGACCAGTTCGAGATGAAGAGGTGAAGCTCCAAATGCTTGAGTGCTTTCAGTCGCTGACGTGCGTTCTGAACGCCCTTGTTCCGGAAGTCGGAATCTGGGTAATCATCCACCCGCTCGAACAGTCTCAACTGCTGGATCTTGCTCGACGACTGCTTGAATTTTGTGGTGAATCTTGTAAGCTCGTACAGGCAGGTGAATGTGAATTTGTTAGTCAAGAAGAAGGCATCGAGAGCTTCTCGTCGTACCGTCTGAGACACAAGGAACAGAGCATTGTTGAAGAAATCGGACCGCACAGAGTTACTTCTATATCTACCTTCATCGCATTTGCAGTGTCCTAACTCGAAGTCGTAGCTTGACTCGTCACAGAGGCTTAGGCGGTATCCGTGGGTTTCGTTACCCTTCGGCGGGAAAACATGAATGGACTGTTCGGCACCAACGACGTGGGCAAAGATCTGATAACGAATCTCTGGGGGGAGTCTTTGAAATAAGACGGAGTTTGCGGTGCCATCCTGGTGATCGCGGTAGATATCTGCTTGAAGCTCTGCTTGAAGTTGTCGGCTGACAGCCTGTTGGACGGAAAGTTCCATTTCTGCCTCGCGTACTTGCTCGAAGATGTATTCTCTCACTGATTCGTCCATAGTAGACAGCATGGTATTTAATCTGAATGCCGATTGTACAATCGAACAGCCTTTGTCGAATATGAGCATGTTTGATAGCGCTGGGTGGAGCACCAAGATGGCTGATTATGGTGGTTTCTGGAACACCGCAGTGCCTAGAGCCCTCAGCGAGGATACGCACAGTGTTAGTAGCAGAGCCGCTCTTGGTACCGCGACCTGTGCTGCTCCCTCTATATATTCCGTTTCGCCTTTCGCGAGGGCTCAATGCCTGATCGAGTAGATAGCCCTAGACGGCAGGGGGTGACTTCGAAGCCCTGTATTATTATGCTTGAGCACGTTCTGTGCTAGCTCTGACAGTCAAAAGCGATGGATAGGTGGCCCTAGCGGAGGTCCTACCAGACGGGTCCCCTACTAGCAGAGTGAGCATGCAGTACTCCCTTCTCTGCCATGCTATTCTGGTAGAAGTGCCAACGCAGCGGAGGCTCAGCATAAACACATGCGATAGAAACACCTGGGCGAGCGATTCATATATTCAGACCAAAGGTTCAGAGCCGGCGGCTATGTGCATGTGCAGATGATTCCTCTGCAGCTCTGCGGGACAAAGCATATGCGCTTGTCAACTTGCGGTTTGGTGGTGTGCAGAAGCGATGGCAGGCGCCTAACGATAATTACGGTGGACGGATTGCGTTTTTACGGGCGGGGGCTACCGCACCTTTCCTATTTATTATTTTCGGACTTTGCACATTCCGTGAAATCGTGAAATCGTGAAATCGTGAAATCGTGTATGCTGCTGCTGCTGCCGCTATCGCTATCGCTGCTTTACGAATACTACCGTGTGACTTAAGTAGATTATATATTATAAAGGTTTCTTTTTATTTTGCTACCTATATAGTATATATCCTTAAACGCTAATTCTTAAACGCTAATTCTTAAACGCTAGTTATAATACTATAGCTCGAACTACTCTATTGCTCGTAGGTTAAATAAAATATTAACGTAGAACGCTTAAGGCCTATCTAGTCGACTAGGGTTATAGTAATTACCTATCCTTAGTATCGTTAAGGCTAACGCTTTTCTCGTAGCGCTATAACCGGGATCTAAACTCTATCCGCAGCATCTAGGTTCGGATGCTAGTACCCTACACTTTCTAAAGTTAAGGCTTAAGAAGGAGGAGCTCGTAGTAATAAAGCTTAAGGAGAAGAGCCTTATAATACTAGACCTCGAGGAGCCTAACTTTATAATATTAAAGTTTAAGGAGCCTAACGTTGTAGTATTAGAGTTTAAGAAGTAGAAGCTTATAATACTAGACCTTAAGGAGTCTAACTTTATAGTATTAAAGTTCGAGAAGGTTACGGCGTCTAACGTCTACTAGGTATAGCAGAAGCTATATTAATATCTATAGTAGAAGATAGACTACTAGAGGAAGAGCGAGTTAGTAGAGGGATTAGTACTAGTCTTTAAGGTTAAGAAGCTAGTACTAGTATCGACGGCTAGATAAGAGAATTAATTATAGACTATCTAGCTAATAGGCTAGTAAAGGAAAGTTATAATATACCTCCTGCTATCTACTCTTCTTCTAGAGCATCTCTAAAAGCAGCAGCTAATATTCGTATAACCTCGAGTCGAAGTTAACTAGTTAGAATATTTATTGCTAATTAAAAGTAGCGAGACTAGGCTCGAGCATTTTTAATTATCTAGAATCCGTAGTCCGCACCGTTAGTCTATTACGGTATAATCTAGGTTGCTTATCGCTACTCTATAGACCCCCCGAATATAAGCTATACCTAGGCTATTACTCGCGTCCTCTAGCCCTCGGCCTTAATTATATTTAGTAAGTTAAAGAGTCGGATTTCTCGTTAACGAGAATTAATAATAAATAGAACGAAGTAATTACTTACTTCGGTAGCACCTAGAACTAATATCGAGATAAAGAATTAAGTTGCCTAATTAGATATAACTAGTAGCGTAGAAGGCTAACGATTTAGATCTAGATCGAGATCGTCTAGATTATTATACTATATATTAAGTATCTATCTATTAATTACTTAGGCCTAGAATCGATTATAGTTACTACTAGCTTAAATCCTTAGACGCGCGTTCTTAATAACGATAAACGTATCTAGCTAGCTATAGAGGTTACGCTGCGGGTTATAGATATAGTTATTCTTATCTAGTCGATCTAGCCTTATAGAGATAGTATATATACTATCTCGCTCTAGTAAAAGTTCGTTTATATTTCGCCCTATTTAGCGGACTTAAGCAAGGACTTAGGCGAATAGTAGCTTAATCTTAGCCTCGTATAGCGATTTCTCGATTAAACGTTATTACTACGTACCTTAGAACGAGGATAGAGTATATACTAAGAATCCTCTCTATTCGGCTATTGCTGCTTATAGTAGACCGCCGGTAGTTTAGATCTTAAAAGCCATCTAGCTAAGGTTACTAATAGCAGTCTATATCTCGGCGTCTCTATACTAGCCGAAGCTCTATTCGAATTCTCGAACGGTAATACTAGGGTTATATAGCTATTTATAGAATTAGACGGCCTAGGAAGCTAGCTTCTTCTCTAGGGTACTAGCCTCGAGAGGAAGGATGAAGTCGAACTCGCGTAGGAGTCTTTTAAAACTACTCTATAAGGTACTAGAAGATACCGTTAATGCTCTTAAGCCTTATATAGAAGAGTCTCTTATTTATTATAGTAGATTACTTATACGTCTAGAAGTTCTCTTACTAATAGCGGCGGTTATCTCTTATACTCGCTATAGGACTATACTAGTAGGCGCTCGATTTTAAAAGCCTAGTGCTAGTCTAGTATTAGGTATATCGACTAGAGAGGCGCTACGAAGAACTAGTAGATATCGAGGTATTACTAGAAGAGAAGATGCTACACGCTTTATACCCGATGCTAGAGGCGAACTCGTTATCGATAAGTTGCTCTATAGCCCTAAACTAGGAGTCCCTCTAGATAAAGCTAGTGCCTAAGTCCCTCTAGGTAAAGCCGGCGCCTAAGTCCCTCTAGGTGAAGCCGGCGCCTAACTAGTAACCTCTTTAACCTCGGCTAAGATTAAGCGAGGTAGGTTATATCTACTAAGGAGTTATTATAATAGATTTCGATAGTATAAGAAGCTATAACTATCTCTTATAATAAATAGTTAACGTTTATTTACTTACTTACCCTAGTTAATATTACTAACATGCGCGTTCTATCTAGCGATAAGGTCGGCCGTAGCTATAGCGTTATTTAGCATTCGTAATTTAGCTCGTTCTCTTTCCTATACATTAGTAAGACTAGGTAAGCTATTATAAATATTCGCGGGTGTAAGGCTGCTAATATAGTATTAACCTCGTTTACCGCCTTATATCGAGACTTCGAGTTATCTTACCTAAGCAGACTATATTCGCTAAGTAATATATAACGCTATATTAGCAGTACCGTCCCTAGAAGCGAGTTCGTTAAGTCGATTAGATATAGTCTCTCTATTAAATATATCGGCCATCGTAGTAGTTATATAGGGGTAGAAGAACTAGTCGTACTATTAACTACTAAAATAGTTTCGTAAGATTCGCTTTATACGATATATACGATCGTATATCGTACGGCCTTCTTTAACGTTCTTTACTATAGTCTTTAGATAATCGCCGAAGGTGCGTCGACGTTAGTCGGTATATTCTATATAGCCTTTAAGTGCTTAAGTAAAGGTGTACGTAAGGATCTAGTTTATAGCGATAGCAGCATTTACGTTTTAAACGAAGTCTTAAAAGATAAGAAGTATTAACGACTTAGTACTCTTTAGATTTAGAAGATCGTTTACGAACTCTTCGATAGTCTACTCTCGTCGTTAGAAATTAAAACGGCGACTAGTAATATCTAAGGGTTAGAGTATATAAGATAGGTTACCTAGTATAGGCGATAGTAGGATAGAGGGTTACGCAATCTAACTAGTCTGTATAGTAAGAGGTGCAGATGCTTAGAATCGCTATAGGATAACTAACTATCTAGTTAATCGTCTAGTAGCCTAACCTTATTAACTCTACTAGCCTTATTAACCTTATTAGCCTTATTAACCTTGTTAGCCTTATTAACCTTATTAGCCTTATTAGCCTATACCTTTCCTAGGCGAGCTGCGTTTAGGGGGCATAATAAAAGTGTTAGGATACTTTAGGGAGGATGATAATTAAGGTTTAAAGACTAGAAATTAAAGGCGACGAAGTAGCTTTCTTATATAGGTAGACTTGCACTCTAACGTTTTATATTAGCCTATCTAATCGAGTTTAAGCGGCGGTATATAAATACTATTAGTTGTAAGAACACTATAAGTAGGACTATAATAATATACTAAGCTTAAGTAATAAGATAATAGTTATAGAAAGATATTTTTACTTAGCTATAAATATTTTCACCTAACTATCACTATATCGATTTAAACGCAGGCTCGGACTAGTCTATCTAAAGTAAGTAGCTAGTAAGTATAACTATAGGAAGATTAAAAGGGGGTAGAGAGGGTTAAGGAGCCGGAGTATTTACCTAAATATATTTAGGCAAATAGTCTTTTTTCTTATTAAGCAGCAATATAGTTAATTCTCTCTCGAATCTCTTTAAATAATACTAGTATAGCAAATAATACTAGTATAGCAAATAATACTAGCTAATACTATATCTTAAGCCGTCTAGCTAGATTTAATCTCGTTATAGAGTTAGATTTAGCTAAATATATTTAGCTAAATTAGGTCGATCGGCGTTAAACGTTCCCGCGGAGCGTAAATTTATTATTAGCCGAGTAGATAACTATACGGCCTACCCTATCTCTTTTAAATCCGTCTTTAACTTAGTACGCATTATGCGCTTTACGCTATTATTAAAAAAGATCCGATTAAGCAGCAGAAGATAACGGAGATATTCCTCCCTCCCCTAAATCTTTATCTTTAACGATCTTATCTTTATCGCCTTTATCTCGAGATACTATTATCCTATTATCGTCTTGCTGTTTTATTAACCTAGCATCTATTTTATCCTTCGTAAGCGTCGAGACGAGCTTATTTTATTCGGCAAAGGATATACGATTAGCTTATAGTTTAACTTATACTTATAACTATACGTAAAGTTCTTATATACGAGTTCGACGTCCTTTAGTTCGAATAGGAATATATCGAAGCTTTTCCTTTAATAGTACCTTTCTAGAGCTAGTTTCTATTTTGCTCGGACTGCTTAGCTTAGATAGACTAGCCTATATCTTGCTAGGACTGCGTAGTTTAGCAGGGCTGCGTAGTTTAATAAGGCTACGCGGTTTAGATAAGCTACGAGACTTAGCACGTACCTCTAACTTTACTTCTTTCTTAATACTATTAAGCTACTATTCTAGAGCACTAATATTAGGAAGAGGACGGCTATTATCCTTTATAGTTATAGTATTAATAAATTACCTATCTTTATTATCGTTCGCCGCACGGGTTCTGCTTCTGCTTAAATTAGCCGCTTTGCTATCTCGCCTAGTCTTTATCTGCTTAATCGATATCGGCATTATAGTCGTAGCTCTTCGTTTCTTAGCCTTTACCGGCTTATCGACGAGAAAGATATGCTAAGTCGGCATTCTAGCATAAGCTTTATCTTTATCTTTACCTTAGTTGCCGATCCTTTTCAGCTCTTAAAATCCTATAATACTTATTAATTTACCTGCTCGTACTTAGTGCGAGTATAGAATATTAATAGTAATATTAATACTATCTACAAAGGGCTTGCTAATAGCAAAAAGATAGTTGCCTTTCGTATTAGCTATAGGTGCGTATTTAAGGATATCTTCTCTTTTATACTTCTATAGTATAAGGTCTATTATTAGCATTATTAGTGCCTCGGTATCTATAGGTAGGTCGTTAATAATAAGATTAACCTTAAACTCGTAGTGCTCGAATTTATTATCTTTATCGAGGTTATATTTTAATAAAGAAACCTTTAAGCAGATCTAGTAGTAGGTCTTCTTATCCTACTCGGATTTCTTCGCTCGTAGCTCTTTACTAACGGACTCTTTAAGGGCTACTACGCCTACTCTCTAGATACGCGGGTGTATTATAGGTTTAGTATTATCGCGAAGCTAGCTAGATAGCTTAGTGCTTCGTTAGCTTATAGAAGTAGACGACTCCTCGGACTCGATAGTTAGCGGTATAAATAACGATACCGACTTCTTAGGGGACTTAGCAATCGAATCTCGTTTAGGCTTAGTAGGTAAGTCGATCTTAAGTATAGTATTACTCGGTTAAGAAAGGCTTTTAGGTTTATCGTGCCTGCGCGTTAGATACGTTATAATATTCTTCTTTCGATATCTCGGGCATTTAAGCGTATCCTTTAGAAGGAATTTATACTCGAGATTAACGTCCGCTAGATACTAACTATTATAATCGTAGTAGGCGATAGCTATTTCGACTAGATACGTAGCAGCTTAGATACGTAATAAGAGGAACGTAAGAGCCGGAAGAAGAGAAGAGATAGAGTCTAGAGCCTTAATATACTCGTAGATAGAAGATAAAAGAGACGATATTAAGAGAAGAGAGGGGGAGGGGGGGCGTATAAGCGTTAAGGTAATAGACGAGCGGGTAAAGAGTAGGAAACGAAGAGTATTAAATAATAGGATAGCAACGATTATATAGGCTTAAAATAGTACTACTCGCTAGCATATACTAGTCTATAACCCTCTTAGTATATATAAGCGAAGTTATCGTCTCTAGAGTCCTAATTCTCTATCTCTGCTAGTGCACCGTACTTACTATAACTATACGCTTAATCAAGACTATACGTATCGAAATCGTTAAGTAATTCGTTCTTAATAGTAGTCTAAAGTTAGTCTTTATTCTATTTTTGTTCGGTAAGCGTTATATTAAAGGCTAGATTAGAATATATATCTCTCTACTCTCTAGTAGTATCCGAGAGGGTAGTAAAGTCTAGCGTATTACCGCGAATAGAGGTATAGTCTTATACTTATCGAATTAATATACGAAACTATTTCGAGATAAGAATCCTTCGCTTAGGAATTTATTAAATGAATTTATTAGCGGTAATATCGTCTTACTTATTAACCTCGACGAAAATCTAGTGCAGCGTTTTATCTAGCTATACCTTAGTACTTATAATAAAGACTTAGTCCTCGTCTTTAGCTACATTAGTGTACGTAACGAAAGAGGCGGTTAAGCTATTACGTACTATAGTCTTTAAGTAACCGCTCCTGCTTATTTAATAGATTAGCATTAGGTCTATAGCCCTTAGTCGGACGCTTAGCGTTAAGCTAATTATATCGAAAATAGTTGCGCTCGAAGTAAAGCTAGTTAGGAACTCTAGTAACGTAATATAGTCGATTACGCTATTTACGTATCCGATATACGTTCTAAACTTCTATAAAGGTATTAATCTCCTCTCGAAGAAGCGGTAAGAAGATATATACCTATATAACACGATCTAACTTATTCTCGCTTTAATAGAACTATCGTAGTTATAGATTCTTAAATAAGACCTAATATAGTATATATTATTAGCTTTAAGAATAGAAAAGCGGTTAGGATACGAGGTATCTAGTAAACCTTCCTATAAGCTTTAACTTGCTAGATAAGACGTCTTCTACCTATAATATATATATACGCCTTTAACCTAGCTAGTAACGTATATAGAGGATGCTAGATAGCGAGTATATTTATAAGCTAAGGTGCTAACTAATGCTTTTTAATTCGAGACTAGAAACTCTTAATTTAAATATTTCGTATACTTATTTTATAGACGAAGCACTCTTAAAGGCGCTTTCGTATCTTTTTATCTATAAGGGACTAATTACTAAGAACTTCGGTGTCTCGAAGGTGCTAAACGTAGAATTAAAACTATAAATTAGTAATAAAAGGTATCTTTAATTTACGATTAGAACGAATACGATAAGAGATAATATTATACTCGCGAACTATTTAAATATACTGCTTTACGACGGCGACCTACCTACGGCTAGCGACCCTAACGTAAACCTAGATAATTCGTCTTAAATAAGCGTCTATCGCAGCGTAGACTTCGATACTAAAGTTTATAAACTTCTTATAGCTATTAATAGACTATACGTAATCTAGCCCTTTATAGATAGCTTCGTAGCGTTATATAACCTTATACTCCGGCTTTTAATTACGTCTATATATATTATTAATATCGTAGAGGACCTTTCGAACGTAATCCTCCCGTATTTAAAGTGCTAAATAGCGTACCTAAAGATAGGTATAGAAATAATTCCGGCCCTAGTTACGTCTAATACCTAACGTAATAGTTTTAAGGATAATAGCCTCTATGCGCTAAAGGCGCTTTAGTTAATTCTCGATAGCACGGTCTCTTCGAGACTAATTATACTTTCGTTATATAGACTTAATAAGCCGAGTACTAACTACTACGTAAGCGAGCTCCTATCGTAAGCTCTATATAATCTTCTTATTATCCTATAGAGTCTATTTATAAGCGCGTTGCACTAATAAGATAAACCTATTATCCTAGTAGAGATCTTTCTTTATAAACTAGTTCGAGGTAATACCTTCTACTTTAAGAAACTTCTTAAGCACGTTATATTCGCACTTAATACTATAGACTCTATTAATCTAAGTAAGAATCTCTTTTTGCGTCTAACTATGTTAGATAACGAAGTCGTAAATCTTAATAGCTAATAGGCTAAGATTAACCTTAGGACGACCGGCTAGCATAGCTACGTATAAGTAAAGAAGGCATTAAGCGATAGGTACTAGATCTACTTATACCTACTTAGTTCGGAACGTGTATACACTACGGGCATGCATTAATACCTAACTACTAACGCCTAAGCGACCTGCGGCAGCATATACAGCTATCGGTAGCATAGCAAGGACGAGAATAGCGACAGCGACAGCGACAGCGGAAGCAGCATATACGATTTCACGATTTCACGATTTCACGATTTCACGATTTTACGATTTCACGATTTTACGATTTTACGATTTCACGATTTCACGATTTCACGATTTCACGATTTCATGGAATGTGCAAAGTCCGAAAATAATAAACAGGAAAGGTGCGGTAGCCCCCGCCCGTAGTTTTGAGCAGGAGGGCTCAGGAAACGTTGCACGCGTGTGCTCTTTCCGTGGCCATACCTGATTTTGTTCGCATAATGGGTACAGCCCTGCTTGTATTACAGCTTCCAGTCCCGGACGAAATTGAGTCGTGTCAAGGTGCAGGAAATCAAGTATCTTGTCAAATCAGACATGGTATTGTTAGTTAGTGTCTATCTACGGGATCCAGTCACGCACATATGAGATCCAAGTGCATGTTCAATGCCTGACTCTTGGCTTTTCCTATTTCTTCTCTTCCTCCAAAACCTCCGCTGCACAAAGCAGCAAAAGGGGGCGCTCGAACATCTTCCCTTGCGTCAACGCTATCCACCAGCTCACACGACAAGCACGAATTCATCAAGGTGGGGAACCTTTCAAGGCAGAACTCGTGCCAGTATCTTGACCTCAGTCGCATGTAGACCGAGTATGGATCGTGACATGCATGAGTGGCGGCAGCGCCGGCGCAAGCGTATCCAAGCGCAATCCATCACCTGTCCCGCGACCGAAGCCACAGCAGACAATGTGGTGATGGAGGGCTCGACATCGTCGCAACACATCTGGCGGTATCTGTAGCAAGTGCAGGTACCTGTCATGTAGATGTTCCCTTCGAGATTCTCCTGCAACAACACACCACTACACTGTTTCGACGTAATAACGTCAAAATGGAGTGGACAAGACCTGCTTCGTCCTCGAGATATCAGTATCCTGCTGCGTAGATGAGCAGGCATCGTGATATATGATCGATGGCGACACACTTCCACCCGCTCGCCGACGAGGAGCCAGTAAGCGGGCAGGCTGTCTAGACTTATAATTCCGCTCCTACACGCGACTTTGGACGGTCGATAACCCAAGTCCACGTACAGGTACGTGAACGAGGGCTGCGCAGTAGCCACACGCGAGACCCTACGCTCCGAGGAGGTGGTCTCGTATCGCACTCGACTTCACTTCTCACAAATCACTTCCATTGTTCCTTGCACATTTGCGTCTCCGAGGATCGGCATTGTATGCAGGGTGGAGGTGAAGGGGCGGCCTGCGTCTCTGAGATCCGAAGCGAGAACGAACGGATGATTTCCAGAGAGGCACGTGGAGCTCCAAGGGAGTGGAGGGCTGCCATGAAGGAGTTGGACGGAGCAAGCGACATCTTGAAGGATGTCTCCGCGCTTCCAAAGAAGGGACAGGGGAGGGAACTCAAATCCCTCGGTCTTCACCGTATTAACTTGATTAATTCATAATGCATTTCTCATAGCGACGTCACATCGCTTTCTCATTCCTGATCCAGGTTCCAGGAGACCGCAGCCGTCACTGAAACTGGAAAGGAACTCTCTTAACCTGAGGGTTCGCGATTCGTTTCTCGTATTTGGATAGGTGAGGAGAAATTTGTGTAGTAAATGCTCTATTGCTTTCGCTTCATCTCATCGTTATTCGTTGCATTGCTCGATATTAGGAGATCATAGCTCATGCTCGAGAATAGATTGGTTAACTTCAGCATGTTAATGTTAGCTCAACAGCTCATGTGGCTGATTGCTCATGTCTTGCTATCGGCGTAGTACGACGCTCGCTCTGTCAAAGGCCGGCCAGGCTGGGGATGTTGGTTGTACCCAAGATCGGGACGCTTGTCGTCGCTGAATGGATCTTCCCGGCTATAGTTCGGTGCTGGCTCAGCAGGCATATGTCGCTCATCATGAAGCGATACATCGTGCATATTCATGCTCTTGTATTGGTCCTGGTTGTCGGAAGTAAAATCCATTGGCAGGCTGATGCTTGGATGGGCATTTGTAGGTGAAATAGCGTCCAGATTCGGGGCTCCTCCTTCACCTCGAGTCTTGTCTCGTCCAAACCATAAAAGCATTGCTCGGACGATGCCAATGAGCACGATTACGAACCAGAGCATAGTGACAACTGCTGAGATAATGGCTTCGGTCCTGATGCCGTCGTATAAACTATCCGTCACTCGGACAACTGCAGAGCTGATCTTGTCAGATGCTGCATCTCCTGGAGTAGCGAGGAAAGATTGATCTGCACTTTGATCCCCAGCGATAGATGCAACCGCACCGAGAGAGAAAGTATCGTTCGGCATTAATGGAAAGGAGACATGTGCATGATCCTCGACCCAAGTCAACGCCTTCTGGATGCCGGCGATCTTCAAACCAATCAAGCAGTTGAACACTTCCTGGACTGGGTCATACAAGATCGTGCCACCGAAAGTGGCATTGAGGACGTTGGTCGTTTCCTTGACGAAGGTGTTGAGGGTATCATTGATCGCATCAACCGACGTATTGACCCAGCCGAGCATATCATGATTGATGTCGTTTTGCTTCTGAATGATCACATCGTTCGTGCTCAGCGCCCATTGCTCACTTGCATTGTTTAACTGGACGACGACCTTGTCTGCAAAGTCTCCAACTTGGTCCGTGAGCTGGGGTACTTGCTTCTCAAGCTCTTTCAGGAGGATGAATTGGCAAAGGCAAGTAAACAGTCCTGCGATACCCAGTGCCAGCACAAAGAGCGCTGCCTCGGTAGTGGCGTATGCGACAACCCATCTGATCAGAGATTGTCGTCGAAGTGACTTGAACTTGCGGGAAAGTTTGATGCCAACTCCCGATGTGTGTGGACGGCTAGCAATGTAGACAACATCGAGCGGGTCATGGGCGCTGGACCCAACGAGGCGTGAGCGATCTTGCATCAAGTGCCACCTTCGAACTTCTCTGTAGGCCATCGGAATACAGACTGTAACGGCTGCAACAAGTATGACGGCAATGAAGACCTTCTTGGCGTCATAAATGAGCTTGACAAGACTATCAAAGAAGCCATTGATTCCATCGTCGTCGCTGCAGAAGGTCAGTTGTTCCTTCTGTGGCACAGGGAAGAGTGACCGGTCGAAGGTGTAAACACCTAAGCTATCATTGATGGCGGTCTTTAGCAGCTCGAAAGGCGTTCGGATGGCGGTATTGGTGAAATTCTGGACCTGCTCGAATGTAGGAATTGAACCATTGAGCTTTTGGAGATCGGCATCCAGACCGTCTGGCAGCTTGAGATTCTTGACAGCATCGATCTGCGTTGTGAGATCAACGTCCGGGATCGTGACTTTTTTCCCAAAAAGACCAGTAACGTCTTTGATTGCATCTTTTACATCGTCAAGAGCGTCGTCGACACCACCAATGACCTTGGCGATATCATCACCAAGGCCATCTACGATGCCTTTGAGCTTGTCGTTCGCATCTTCTAGGACGCCAAGGACAGCATGTAGACTTCCTCGAACTACAAGCGTGATCAAGCACAGGTATGTTGATGTCAAGAGGTTGATCACGAACACAACGATTTCTTCGACACCCGTGACACTCATTGTAGTCATGGCGTACAGGCCGTTCACTGCTCTTTCAATTCCAGAAGCAGTGAGCTCGTTGACACCCTGAGACATGTAATGCGGCATGGATGCCATCGCTGAGCCCATGTCTTCGACAGATGAACATGCTGAAAGAGCTTCTCGTCGAGCTGAGGCGAGGTTTCCATCGAGATCCCGAATGGCGATGAGGGTTCGGGCAAGAACAAGTATTAGTAGAATTGTCCATCGGTTTATCCAAACTTGTGATAGACGGGCACGAAGGCCCAGGTAGGGTGTGACGGATGGTGCAGTATGTGGTGATGGCCGAGGTGGGCCTTGGTTGGAGTAGAATTCTCGCATCTCATGACTGCCAGCAGGCATAGATGGAGCATTTCCAGCCAAGAAGGCTGGAAGTGGCATTGCGATGGGTCGACTCTGTATTATCTGTAATTTCGAAGATCATGTAAGTAACAAGTCGAACGAGTCGTAGAATGCGACAGATCTGTACAATAAAACGAATAGGAGACAGGTGCTTGAGGTTGAAGGAATGAATCGATTATGCTTGATGGTATGGTGTTCCAGACGCCATAGAATGACTCAGATGAGTTGACCAACAGTACAAAGAGAATCGTGACAAGTTTAGCTGATGGTGACAAAGAGAAATGAACGGAGCCCAAGGACCCAGACTGAGTGACAACAATAAGGTGGATGAACGAGGTTCAACAAGGCAAACAGCAGAATATGAGAGTGGCACGTACCGTATTCCATTGTCGTCCACGCATAGCCACGAGGCTGCGGCAGTAACCTGCTGGGAACGATTGGTTTGGAACATAGCATTGGCATGTTTCAAAACCATTTGCGAATCCCAAACATAGTCACTACCGCCGCTGGTCATCTCGGGTACCTCACTATGAAGTTGTCGCAGTTTGTTTGGTGAAGGTAGTACAGCGCGACTTAGCCGCGCACACCAAAATAGTGGGCACCAGGCTGAGACTCGGATGCCCAATCGATCGACTCCTGCCTCGAATACGCAAGACACCGCGTTCACAATTCTAGCTCGAGGCTATTGGCGGTTCGCCCTGGTTGATTCAGAGTTGATCGGTTGGCAATTAATAGAGTGTCAGTCCTCTGCGTCAAGCCGACTTTCACAACACGCCAATCGTTGCTGTTTGGCGTTTGGCGCACGGCGCTTTGAGCCGCCATGTTGGATTGCTGTTCGTGTCGTTCAACAACGACGTCGAGATGGAAAGCCGGCGAAGGCGCGACGCAGAGACGAGATGGTTATGTTGCCTTAAAGGACAAAAGGGGATCGAACCAGCACGCTTCAAAGGATCAGTACAAGTAGAAAAGGTTGTTGTCGCACGCCACGACGCCACACAGGCGGTTTCATCATTACTTGGAACAATCCTTGTCTAGCTTAAATTTCATATTTTGGAGAGCACGCGCGCCACAAGCACTTTCCACCAATCTAGCGGAGAAGTCATGAGATTCATAAATAGAGGTAGCGATGGGTTACAATATATCGGTACTTGGCCTAATAGTCATAACGTGCTCCCGAGGCCTCAATGTTCGTTCGAGCGTCGAAGAAGAGTGACCGCCCTCGGTTCTCGACAGTGTGCAACCGTGTTGGACGACGCAACATGTGTAGCTCCTATGCAGCTTATTCATCAAGCATCGAGATCAAGTACACATCGAGCTCCAGTCAAGAAGACGATGTATGAACATGTCATGAAGCGGCATCTGGTCGCACCTCGGATACGAGCATGCAAGATCGAGATGCACGGTTGTTCTTGGTTGTGTTGCTTCACATCACACCAACCAGTGGTCCATGCAAGAGAAAGATAAGCACATCGCTCCGCGCACCTTGTGAGCAGAAGTGGATAGGTGTATGTCGAAGAATCAGGCGAAGAGAGCATGCGCAACAACGACCAGTCCATAGAACACCGAGCATAACTTTTGGAGCGCAGAGCTTGGGTAAAGCGAGACGAGACCAGGACGGTGGACAGGTGAATAGCAGAGCAAAGCCACAACGCCGATCAACACGTCAGTCATGGTCGGGATACTTCAAGCGAGATCAAGTCCAAGAAGCACAGAGCGAGTCGTCACAGGTCCGGTCATGGCGAGCTTCGAGGCAGGCGTTCATCTCTGATCACCTTGACCTTGACCACCAGGTTGCTGCTGTTGTGCTGCAACAGCAGCATACCACATTCGTGCATAGTTTTCGTAGCCACCATATGGTGCGTATGGATCAGCGCCACCAGCAGCGGGAGCAGCAGGCTGTGGTTGAGAAGCAGCGGCTGCGGGGTAAGCAGTCGAGGTTTGTGCTGAGTATCTGTCGTAGGTGTCAGATTCGGGTTGTTGAGATCGACTGCGAGCGCCGACAGCGTCGACTTTCTCCAGGATGGCACGCTTAGCGGCCTCGATAGCATTGCGGGTGCCTATGAGGCCGATTTCACGTTCGATGTCACGGCCACTGGCAGGCGATACGTTGATCTTGCATCCAGTTCGGTCTTGCATCTCACGAATAGTCTCACCTCCTTTTCCGATGATCATGCCGACAGCTTCACCTGGAACCATGATGGTGTCGTTGATCTTGCTGTAAGGATCGTCCTGCCGAGAGCGGAGTTCCTTGATGCTGATGCCTTTCTGGTCGCTTTCTACAATTTCGAAGATCAGGTCTTTCGCATGTCGTTGCGAAGCAGCGCTCCCTATGAGGTTCACAGGGCGGTAGCCATTGACGCTTTTGTTTTCACCGACGATGTTGACATGGCATCCGCTACGTTCTTGCAGATCCCGGATGGTCTCACCACCACGGCCGATGATGAGTCCGACGGTGCGGTCGGGAACCATAACCTGCAGACTGTCGCCTTCTTGAGTGACGGTGGTAGGAGGAAGGGACTCGTTTCTCGTCTTGTCCTGCCCTCGCTTGGCAAGCTCATTGTCTTCGATGATCTTGTGTATCTCGGCTTTGGCACTTGCGACAGCCGTGCGACCACCAGAGACTCTGCAGTGCCTCTTGGTGCCAGGGGTGTCTGCGCTGTCGATGAATTGAACGCGAGCACCAGTCTGAGATTCGACTCGTCGCAGGTTCTCGCCGCCTCTTCCAATAATCAGACCCACCAGGCCTTTGTCGATTGCCACGACCTCCGAGTCAGTCTCTGCACCTCCACCTCCACCACTTCCTGCTCGTTGTGGTGAACGCTCTCGATAAGTAGGCGAGCCGAAACGTTCGCGTCTGGGGGAGAAGGATCTATCACGGGTGAAGTTTCTCTCATTACCGCCTCGCCTTTCATCTCGATACGGATTGTGGTTATCGCGAAAGTTGTCACGTCCTCGAGGCGGACTTGGAGATCTGATGTGTTGAAAATTGGCTCTGGGATCGTTTCGCGAGGCAGCTACAGGGCCTGTATTAGTGCTTGTACAAAAACCTGCTAAGGTGGACATGAACATACATCTAGGGTCGTAGCCCTCGCGTGCCTGAGCAAAAGCGTCGGCGATACTGACGGAGCCAGAGTTGACAGGTTTGATTCCTCCTAGGTCAAAGCTACCAGAATTGGTGGGTTGAGGTAGACCATAGTGCATCTGACCTGCCGCAGGAGGGCTGGCATATTGTGGAGGAGGATACTGCTGTCCCGGAATGGGAGGGGGTGCGTTCTGTGCAGGAGTATTGCTCTGACTTTGCTGCGCTGCCAGCACGGCGAGGATGTTCTGTAGGTCGGCCATTCGGTTGTGGTCTGATGTCTAGATTCTGGCTGCCAGCTATCGCTGCTTTTGGTCAAGCCGACTGCTCAGAAGTACACGGCCCTGTGAGAAGGTACAAAGGAAGATGAGAACTGATGAAGGTGTGTCAGATTTGATAGCAATCGCAATCGCAAACAGTGAAATATGATCAACGAGGTAGATTAGGTTGCAGAATGGGGTTGCACGTCGCAAGCTTCTACTACTGTAGGTAGTTACCTAAGCTTCCAGGCACAGCCACGACCAAGAGACGCTCAGATTGCTTGCAGAGAAGTCACGTGAGGTTGGAGTGAATTGACTCGCTTAGTCATGGCCGAACTTTACTTCACCACTGCATGCCTAGCTACCGTCTCACAGGAGGTAACCAAAAGTCGCCATCTTTGAAGTCTTCCCTGTCTCGGCCACTCTGCATGTCGTTGTGAAGCGTTCGATACGGTTGGTCGTTCGTGGTTACACGTCCTTCTGGCCATATGCTCCTTTCCTCTCCACGGTTACCGATCTAGGACTTCTGGCTTTCTTCAATCGTGATACGTGTCTTGTCAGCTTCGTACCGCGACTCCTATCACGCGAGCTCCCAAGCGTACCCCGCCGTCAGCTTTTACAGCATCAAGCTTTGCTTACATTAGCACATTTACTTCACGGCACATGTGCCTGTTTCCGATGCCAGTGCCAATGTTCTGACCATGTCTCTCCCCCGCGCCATGAATCATGTAACATGACTCTGCCAGAAAGCTCACAAATGGGCCAATGCAAAACACCTGTCTAGTTGAGGCTAACAGTATTCTTGGAACCAAGGAACACTTTGTTCTTTATTCCGGGTGGTCCGAAAGAATACGATTGGAGCAGGAGGCAGACAAGGATTCTATCAGGCTCAGATTACCGTGGGAAAGTTACGGTTTTGATTCACTCTTCGTGTCTACCATCGATCGACCCTGAGTGATAAAGAAGGCAAAAGAAAATCACTGACATTTTTACGTCATGCACTGTTCATGCTATCTACAGCGCCAGCATAAGTAATTCCAAAATCGCAACGATAGATCTTGGCTTGGTGAAGAGGGCAGTGTGTGATCAGAGCATGTGCCTAGACTGACGTTCATGGGCCAAATATTCTCTACCTTTCGCTACATGAATATGCATGCACGCAGACAAAGCTTGGAGAAACAGCAGGAGGACTGGACGATTGCCCATACTGAGCCTGCGCAATCGCAAAAGGACTTTGACGACATAATATGGAGGCTCCTGCCACCCCCGTCAGTATCTTCACATTGCTGCTCGCCCACACGCTGACTGTTGCAGTGATCCGAGTGCACGTTCACGCCTGGTCCAACAAATGGGGTTGCTCACGACTCAACGCAAGAAGTGCCCTAACAACATCATCTTGGTCCGACACCGAAGCCTCGCTCTGTCTCGCTCCAGCTTTGTCTTCGTTCAGCCCGACAACCAGTTCAGCAAGTCGTTCGAGATCGACGATGACGGTGAACTGCTTCAGGCTACCAGATCTTGCGAAGGCAATAGAAGCAAGACGTCAATGTAGCACATTGCGCGCTCTTTTTGTCAACCCATTGCACTTCCTAGTCCACTTTTCCTCGAAGACGCGGTAGATGCTGGCTTCCTTCTGCAGCATCTGCTGAAGGCTTGGGATGCTACATCGTTTCAAGCTAGCCACAAGTGGCCCTATGGTATAAAAGTCCTCAAGAAGGTCGACACTGCTTCTCAATGGAAACGACTGCCAGAGTCCAACAGTCATAGGGATGATCCTATACTGTTGAGCTATGAGTGGGGACACGACACAGCAGAATTGCATGTTGTTGTTGATGATCGTCTGAAGGAACAGAACTGTTTCCAGATTACCGCGCGCCCGCCCTTTAACCTGGCCAAGAAGTTTGGGAAGTCTGTCCAAACTCCTAGGGTTGATTTTCGTTCCTTCATTCTTCTTGTGGCAGTCGACTTCACTCACCCGGACTTCTTGCGCACCTTTAACCATAGACGACATACCTTTGCGGACATTGCTGCGACCGCCTTCTATTGCTTTCTGAAAGCTTTGGAATACACCGGCGAACAACAGCACCTTGCGGAAATTACTGCTCGAACCGACTCGTACGCCGAATTTCTCAGAATCACGTGGCCGGTGTCTGACGACATGCCTGCTATTAAGCGCGAAGAGAAGGATGCTAGGCAGAAAAAGCAGAAGCAGGAGAAGAAGAAGGATAGAAAGCGAAAACAAGAGCAAGGAACCTCAACGATAAACTCGATGATTGCAAGAAACCAAATAAGCTTACCTTGCGCGGAACCTCACGACTACATCTTCGAACCAGATAACAGACTATTACCACGTTCGGCGAGCAATGAACCAGGACGACGCCGCTTAGAAATGCAAGCTGGAGCTTCTGCAAGTTCCAGCGCGGATACCTTCACGACTGCAGTGGAGGACGCGTGCGAGGAAAGAAGTGAGGCTTCGACATTGATCGAAAAGCCAGTGGCTGCTATCACCTGCTCGACCAAGGACAACGCCTATATGGAGGAGGTTGAGCCTTCGACACACGATATATCCGACTTTAGAATACTTCCAGCGCACCAGTCGCGGCCCTCGTCATCTTCACACTCGAGGGCTACGTCCGACTTTCGTTTATGTGTATCCTCGAGTCCTACACTATCCGAGTACGACGAGCTCAGCCAAACCTCCCATCGATCAAAACCATCAAACGGACTGTTATCGCCTTCGAATAAGGCCAATAAGTGCCAGTCTACATCTCCTGGCTTTGCAGGTCTCTGCGAAGTGGACCATTTCAATATGATAGCAGCAACAAAATATACCACCAAAGCCGATATCGACATTACTCCGGTGGAAAATGCGTTAGCTGCGCCATTTGTGCCACAGCTGACAAAACGTTCTACGACTGCGCCTGCAAGAGCTTTGAGAGGCGTCGATGGAAAGCTCTCTACCACACCAGTCAGTACTCAGTCTGACATGGCCGAAATCAACGGGTCATCCGCCACCAGCGAAGGAGGCTCGGCTCTCGCTCCAACGAACAGCCCATCAGAGACGTCGGTGGCTGATGAGGCACCACGTACGCATAGTACTGTATTCTCAGGACCATCGCTATCGTTGGATGTTTCGAAGGTCGTGAGAGTAAGAAATCGAGGCAAGACATGCTTTCACGAAAAGACACGAACGTTCGGTTCCAACCTGTCATTCGCACTAACAAGTCCTACGAAAGCGCAAGAGCAACCTTCACATCTCTTGCGCAGTGGCTCCGAGAGCTTGCAACCAACCCAGTCTGCGGGGCCTATGTATGGTGTTTACAACGGCACTGCCTACGAAACAACTACCAGCCATGGGTCGGGAGGCTTGCTAAGCTCAACACTTGTGAAAGACCATCCGGTTTTTTCTTACGCTCGGCCAAATGTGATGGCTGCTTGTTGGCTACCAGGGTGTCAGCAACCAACAAACTCTTGTGATGTTCGCACTACATCGTGCCCGAGGTGTGGGCCATACAGCTACGTCCGATATTGCAGCATTCAGCACCTTCACGCCGACGTTCGACGACATTACACAGAAGATTGCACTCGCCGCCCGAATCACTTACCCTATCTTGATGAAAGTACCATCTACACCATGAATAGTCCACCTCGGGTTTTTATTAGTTGTTCGATACCTCTGAGCGACTCTTTCGAGAGGTATAGACAAGCTTTATACCACTCCTGTCCGCCTGATGCGAGGTCGGACTACTTTGTCTTCAGCGATGCCGATAACCTTGTCGCCAACGAGGGCTCCGATGCATTCATAACTTCACCCATGCTGGCGAGGTACAGGGGTACAGGTTCTGTTGTAGCCACAATTCGCATCTCCTCGATGGATGTCAGGAAGGCACAGTTTGCCGCGGTGCTCGAAAGATTGTTGTCTATGGGCTGTGCTGCCGGTACAATTGATGCGACCACTTGTGGTGTCCTCTTCCTGTTCATCAAAAGCGATCTGCGTGATAGAGGCATGTGGGACGAGGTCATGATTGGCAGATTGTGTTTGGCAATGCAATTGGAATTCGGATGGAGAGTGCCCCCAAGATACTCCTAGTGGAGTGTTAGACATGAAGAGTTGTGCGGGAGCGTAAAGTCATGGTTGGGACAACGATGATCATTTGGCACGAGCATAGGTAAGGTAGGTAGACGGCCAGACTTGGACAACGCATTTAGGACGTAAGTGAAGTTGTGAACCTTGAGATGGTGCGTCTCCTGATCGTTCTTTGTCCATGTCTTCATACTCCCTCCATTTCGCCACCGAGGTACAGCAGCCGAAACACGATCTTGCGCCTTTCGGCTTCAGGACCGAATGCTGACTTGCAACACCAGTCGAATGTGGCGAAAGAGAGGCAGGACCCACCTTCACTCGTCAATCTATCATTCTGCAGTGTCCGCCAAGCTGCGAGATCATCACATTATCCTCAATTGACGTTCAATACCCTTCATACGCGTCTTTCCACTGTTTACAAGTTCAGAATTCGATCTGCCAACACTATGCTAGATTCAAGCCAAGCTTTACCTGGCTCCTTGGTATACACACCGGCGTCCGCACCTAGCAAGAGGCTCAGATACAAGAATCTGCGATATGGCTGCAAACTTTGCCCCGACAAGGTCTTCTCGCAACTGGCCGCCCCCCTCAAATCAAGAACTCGAGAGTCGGCAGTCGAGGGCCACGTTCGGAAACAGCACCCTGCTGAAGCCAAGCGGTGGCGAAGAGTAGCCTACAGATGGGGCGTACGAGCGTATTACACTGACCGTACGACGGCCGACATTAAAGACCCTGCTGAGTTACCACCAGTAATGGAGAATGACGATACCGAGGAAGAGGACCACGTGGATGAGGTGCACGCTACCGATGGCCAGGTCACTGCTTCTGCGTACATTCCAGCCGACGAGCAACCGATCGACCCAGGACTACAGACCAGTCCAGAAGCGGATCGAAAAGATAGTGGACCACACATCAAGACAGAACACGGCGGTCCTGCCTTGTATCAGTACCCCAACCAAGATCTCAAGGCTTCGGATTCTACTTCTGTCTCGGCTGTACAGTACTCAGCGGCAGATACTCCAGCCACAGGCTACATGACCCAGACGTATACAGGCCTCACTGCTACCAACGTTGGAGCTTTACGGTCACCGACGACAGGACCAGTCGACATCCCGAGCATGCCATACCGACCGCACCCTACGAATCGGCGACAACTGCAGCCGCCAATCGAGTTTCCACCTTCTCCCTATACCAATACCACTGTGAGCACCTCAATGTCACCACAGCTCGGCCATGATGTCCAGTCCTCTTTTCTTAAGGCTGAACTGAACCCTCATGGTCAAGCTCGATTCACCTACCAACCACTGCCGCAGTCCCCAACGTCCGATTTTGACAAGGCCGCCCTTGCTGGTACTTATGGACCAAGAATTGCAGCACTTGCCGAGCAACTCGTCACGTACGCGTTTGCTACGAAGCAGGAGCAGGCTTCATTGTATGGACAATACGTGCAAGAGACAAGGAAGATATTGATCAGCGAGAATCATCAGCTGCGGACGAAGCTGGGCACATACGAGGAAAGATACGGCGTCATGTAAACAGAGCCAGTTGTTCCGTTACTGAAATACGTGCATACAAGCAGCAGTGTTGTGAGGACGACGCTGAGGGGCCAAGACAACGTCCTTCGTTGTTTTGAGCGAGCAGATGCTGAGGAATTTGCTCTTTGAGAAGCGGACCTGTCTGTGATTTGAAGACCAGGGCATGCATAGGACCATAGAGTACAACCTAAACACAACAGCTGCATATCAAAGCATCCAATGCTCGGTCCCTGTCCGGTATCCTTGACATTCTTCCACATTTGACTGACTAATGGTTCTTGCAAAGACCACTATGTTTCAGAACTCGCTTACTCAGCGGCTGGACAGGTACGGCGCAGCGATGATAGAGGAAGGCAGAGACTCGTGATCAGATTCTAGCGACTTGATATGCTCGTCCACCGCAGGTCTCATTAGCCGCGGGTGTCTGGAGCGCGAAAGAAGACATCACGCTGACACAGCGGCGATACTTCAATGTCTTGGTGGAACCCATAGTGGTATGAGACCTGGCTCAACGGCCTCGCTGTACTGCTTCATGATGCACCGCAGGAGAAACTTTAGATCACGAGCAGTGACATCCTCCAACCCTGCCTCACTCTGGCAATATCAGGGCCCCACGCAGGCTGGTGGAAGGAGGCAGTCCAACTATATTTCGTACGTTGCCCGAACTGTAGCTTCGTCCATCGAGACTGGGAACCACTGTGTATTTTTCCCCTTCCTCGCTCGTAAAGCCAAGAAGTATGTTCACGGCCTCACATTCTGGTTCGAGCCATTCGTCTTAGTGCTGAGAATCATGCAGCTCGCAGTCATTGACCTTTGCCTTCGCTAGATGGTCTCTCTATGCCGGTGCCATCAGGCACTGCTCATAGGCATTACATCTCTCCCTCAGATCGCGCGGTCTCCACCGCTGGTTCATTGATTCACTCAATCAGCGTATCGGGGTCTGTTGACTTGCCTGGTCGCGATAAGTCGAGCTGATCGCGAGGGTGCAGTGCTCCTTTGGCCTCGCAGCCATCTTGCTCTGGACCTACGTCACCTAGGTAGCTAATCGACCTTCGACTGATGAAGGCTCGCTACTCGTTCTGGATGAATGCTTCACGGTTGAGCTTTCGAATGTTGCGTGCATAGAAATGTGTTCGTGTCATGTGGAAACCTAGCAACGACCACGGACTTAAATGAAACGTAGTAACTTGACTTTCATCATTCAACGCTCATGATCTCGTAAGTGCACTTATTGCAATGCAGGCACCAGCGCACCATGCCTCTGAACAAGACCATCTCATAAACGCCGACAGCCCACACCGTCAGGCCACCTATCTACACCACACAAGGTCAACTTGCAAAACCCACCCTCTCAAATCTGAATAAAAAAGCTCTTCTCCCCCTCCCTCGGCTCGACCATCGCCCTCTTCACAATCGGATCAGAACACATAACCCTGATCCTCTCGGGCGTAGCTGGACTCCTCAAATTCAGCACGCTTTCATCCCCCCACTGCTTCCGCGCGGCCTTCAATGCATCCCGAATGGCAAAGAATACCGCGGAACCCATGAACAGCGGCGGCTCGCCGACGCCTCGAGATCTTTGAATTGTGCGCAAATTCTTCCACTCTACGTCTTTGAGGAGCGACACATTGAATTCCTGCGGTATATCCCTAAATCCCGGGATCTTATACGCGCCTGGCCCCCTCGTGAAGATCTGGCCCGATGCTCGCTGCCACAAGGATTCTTCTGTGGTGAACAGGCCCTGGCCCTGGACGTACGCGCCCTCGATCTGGCCGTAGTCGATGGCAGGGTTGATGCTGCGGCCCACATCCATCTTGATGTCGGTGCGCAGACACGTCCAGTCGCCTGTCAGCGTATCAATCAGGACTTCAGAGCACGCGACGCCCTGTGTGAAGTAGAAGAACATCTTGCCTGTGTTTTCGACGCTCGGGTCTGGAGGGTTTGGACCCCAGACGTAGCCGATCTCGGGCGTCTTATAGAAGCCGTTAGCGGAGAGATTGACGCGGTCGAAGTAGGCGGCGTGGGCGAGGTCGTGCATGGTAGCGTCGGGGCCGAGCTTGGCTCTGTAGGGCGCGAGACGCTCGTTCAGTTGCACGCAGGCGTTGTAGGCTGCGTAGCCGTTCAGGTCAGAGGAAGCGGAGGCGGCGGTGGAGGATGTGTTTGCGACGGTGTTTGTTGCTGTTTCGCTGATGTGGACGTCTGCGAGGGGGACATTGAGCGCTTCGGCGACGATCATGCAGATCTTGGTGTGGAGGCCTTGGCCCATCTCTGTGCCGCCATGAGCGACGAGTACCGAGCCATCGTGGTAGATGTGGATCAAGGCGCCGGCTTGATTGAGGAAAAGCGCAGTGAAGGAGATGCCAAATTTGGTGGGGATGATGGCTAGGCCTTTCTTCTGCCATTTGTGCGAGGCGTTGAATGTCTCGATTTCTTGCTGTTTTTGGGTGTAATTAAAGCTCTCCTTGACTTGTTTCCACATCAGCGGGACGTGCCAGTCTTCGAGAGATTGATGGAAATGGGTTTTCTCTTCAGGCTTGTACATATTGATCTCTCGGAGCTGATCGACGGGCATACCGAGTCGATCGGCGACTTCTGACATGTATGTCTCTGCAATGAACATGCCTTGTGGTCCGCCGAAACCACGAAAGGCGGAGTTAGAGACTGTGTTTGTTTTGCAGACGCGGCCCTCGACGTCAACATTGGGTATGTTGTAACAGCCATCGATGTGCGAGAGACCTCGGTCGACAACCGCAGCGGAAAGGTCCTGAGACCAACCGCCATTGTTGAACACACTAGCCTTCAGGGCTTGTATTTTGCCGTCTTTGTTGACACCTACTTTCCAAACACCAAGGAATGGATGCCGCTGGCCAGAAGTCATGATATCCTCATCTCGGTTCAGCATACACCGTACTGGCCGCCTAGTCTTTTTCGCAGCTACGGCGACAATACACGCAAGCTGGATTGACCTCGTTTCTTTACCACCGAAGCCACCGCCGAGTCGCTTGACTTTAGACAGGATCTTGTTGTTCTGTACGCCAGTCACCTGACCAACGTACGACTGTGTCTCTGTCGGGTTTTGTGTGCTCGACCAGATGACCATTTCCCCGTCTTCTGGCTGAGGAATGGCAATGGCCGCGTTGGTTTCGAGGTAAAAATGTTCCTGTCCACCCATTCGAGCCGTGCCTTCAAAAACATGATCACACTTTGCGAAGGCATCTTCCACATTGCCTTTCTTGATGTACCGGTAATGCTCGAAGAAGCTTTGATTCTCAACCGCTTCCTCTATAGTGAAAATAGCTGGCAACTCTTCGTACTTGATTCGCACGGCACGCGCGCCCGCCGAAGCTCGCTGAGCTGTGTCGGCCAGAACCATGCCGATGGGCTGACCAGCTGTGAATACCTCATCTTCTGCAAAGAAGACTTCATCGCACATGGGTGCTCCCCACCAGTTTGCCTTTGGACTCGGCAAATCGTGGCGATCGACCCAAGCAGCTACACCAGGCATGTCAAGCGCTGGCGAGGCATCAACCTCGAGCAGCTTTGCATGTGCTTTTGTCGACAGCACGAGACAACCGTACAGCTCATTTTTCTGGACTGGAATATCGTCGGTATACTGAGCTTCACCCGTGCATTGCTTCAGTGCTGCCAAATGTGGATTGGCTTTGCCGAGTACTTTCTGGGTGTAGGCAAGAGTAGCGTCATGGTCTTTTTGACCTCTAGAGATCTCTCGGTCGATTTCAGGGATCGCTGCGTCCTTATCCATCAGCTTGTCAGTGTCGGCAATATTAGTCAGCACCTCGTGGAAGAACTTGTAGAAGAAGCCGAGTGCTAAACTCTTACGGTAGGTCGCCATGCCACCAGGCACGCCGAATGGCAGGTTAAAGTCCTTCTCCAAAGCATTCATTGTGCCCTCGAGAGTCTCTTGGTCTGGGAAGGTCTTCCCCACGAGGAATTCTGATGCATTCTTCGCAAGGACAGTGAGCGGTGCCATCCCCCCAAAGACCAGATTGGCAGACTGGACGATATGCGACTCATCCATCTTAACATCGATACACGCATTAACAATAGCGATGTCGTCGTCTTTCCGCTTTGCTTGCTTGTATGTTCGGATATATTCTCCTTGTCCAGCCGCTACCGGTACTCGAATAGCAGCAATAACGGCATCCTCTGGCAGAGCTGTCACTCGATAGCTCTTGAAGAATGTATTCATCGGTATCTCGATCGTCTTGCCGAGAGACTTTGCGATGAGGATAGAGCCAGTAGCGACAAAGACAGGATTGAGATCCGAAATCGGCGATGCGGTGGCCAGATTGCCAGCTGCAGTTCCCACATTCCTGATCTGTCGACCGGCAAAGTATTTGATAGCTTTCTTGACAGCCTTGAATGGTTGTGCCTGTGCACCACCATAGTGCTTGACAGCTTCTTCACAGATGTCCTCTAGATCTGTTAAGGCGACATTTCCCCCTATCTCGAGATAGTCTGGTTCCAGCTTGTACTGCCTCAGCTCAGCGATGTCACCGACATAGATTGAAGCATTATAATTCATAGCCTTGAACTTGATTTCGATTTGTGTCTCAGTGCTTCCACCAATAAGCTTGGCTTGCGGATATGCATTCTTGATCTCGAGCAGCTGCTGCATAGTCACTGGTCTGTACCACTTCTTGCGCTTGTTGCCAAATGCCAACGGTTGAAAGTCATGCTTGTGCAGGGCAGGAGGGTATATCAGTTCTGTGCTCTTGTCATACGGTATAAAGTCGGGAGGTGCGAACTTCTTCTCAGGCCCGGCCTCCTTGACCACACCATTTGTTTCTGCGTTTGTCTTACCATTAGGTCCGCCGCATGACCCTCCGTTCTCCATACAACATCCTGAGCCACCGTTCGCCGAGGACTTTCCACACCTCTTGTTGTTAAAGCTCTGCGCAGCGTCCAAGATGGGTCTATATCCCGTACACCGACATAGGTTGCCATCAAAGGCTTCTTCAACCTCTACTTCTGTGGGCGCCTCACAGTTCCTCAGAAGCGCATACAAGCTCATCACGATACCAGGTGTACAGAAGCCGCACTGGCTGCCACTGGCGACTGCTATTCTTTGCTGGGCGGCGTGTGGTTTTGCAGAGCTACCGATCCCCTCCACTGTAATGACATGCTTCCCATCAACACTGACAAGCGGCGCCAGACAAGCATTGACCGAGGCATGATATATCTTTCCAGTGGTAGGGTTGAGTTGAGAAATGACGACGGTGCATGCACCACATCCTCCTTCTGCGCAACCAAGCTTGGTGCCTGTCAGACCAATGCCACGTAGATATTCAAGGAGCGTGATCTCGGGATCGATTGAATCGAGTTCGACTTTGGTGCCATTCAAGTAGAAACGGATGGTGTCATCGTAGTCCGCTGTGAGTGCTGCAAGCGACACAGTCTTCTCGCCCGCGCTTGTGCGTTCGACAGGGCCTGGAGCCATATCTATTTTGAGGGCCCTAGATCATCAATGCAGGCAGCGGTCCTGGTTCCACCTTCAGCTGGTCACGCTTCTGGCAGTCGCAGATCAATGGAAGACGTTAGCTCTTTGGCCTAGTGGATTAGTATATACAGCAGCAGCAGTTTTCAGGTAGAGAGAGTTGGAAAGGAAGGTCATCATTAACGAGCATTGACCTGTCTTATCCTAAGGTACTTTCCCGCATTAGACTCTCGTACATGGGGGATGGGTCGTCGCCACGCCTGTGGAACAGTGCATGTCACCTGTCGAGCAATGGGCTCGTGGGGAGTCGTGCACGTTATCAGCGCGTTGTACGTACGAATCAGAAGCAGTGCATTTGGTGCAGGAGGGAAGCGGCGACCTCCGTTCCAGATCTGCTGCAAGCTTTAGCGACCTTCGAACTTGAGCTAAGCTCAATCAGATAGCAATTGATGGATGATTGGAGACGGCACAGACGCTGGCTCGCAAGACCCGCAATCTGTCGTCGCGCAAGCATCGCACAAGCACCTCAGACGCGAAGGCGACAATGTAAGAAGCATCGTCGAGCTCGATCCCAAAGAGCCTCTGACCCGCTGGGAATGCAGGGTCAAGACCATGGATGGGGGGAAGTTCCAGTCAGAGGTGGGCTCCCACACAACCAGGGTCTTCACGCAGTCGCATCCCTCACAAGCTGAACGATGCTCGGATAAATTGAGAAGATTTATGCTTGTGCCTGCAGTCCCGCTATACATCAAACATGCTGGCAAAATCACGCTCTGCAGCTGATACCTGACCGTCATGGCTGAGACTGAGTGGGATATACGCAACATACGATCCTTCAAACTATTAGAGCAGATGGTTCCATTACCAATGGGATATCTACACGGCCGCGCATCTTTCGTGTACCTCAACCACGGGCTCAGATGCCGGCTTTTGGCAGGGCTGGAACAACAACTAGTACGACTGTCAGCAGGATCGTATATACCACATCTACGTGGTACACACTGTCTATGGCAGGCCTCACGATTCGGCTATGCTACGTTGGCACCAGCGCCTATCAGACCAAATCAGCCCTTGGATTGTCAAGCTTTGAACCCTGATTGAAAGCGACGTATCAAAAGTGCGTGCGCGTAATAGAAGAGCTTCATTGACACTATATTTCTGGAAAGACTATGCTTGGCGATACTGATGGGGGTGATTTCAAATAGTGCGTGGAACTGACGGCCTGACATTATGCGTGGTCACGTTCAGCAGTTCCAACCACCGTCACAAGAGTATATGCTTCCTGTCACAAAAGTCGCCGCATCGCTCAACAGGAACACGACAACGTTAGCGACATCCTCAGCATTTCCGTTTCTTGTTATGACAGCTTCCGTCTCAAGATGCTTTGGCTGTCCGAGAATTTCCATGGCCTGATTGAGCAAGGGCGTCTGGATGGCTCCTCTGTGAGTCATTAGCTGTTATCTGGGTGACCCTGAACGGATACACCTACGGCGCAATCGCGTTGACCCTGACGTTAGGAGCAACCTCTTTTGCTACTGACCGGGTTAATCCCACAACGGCATGTTTGGACGAACTGTACGCCGCGTGCCTCGCAAAACCCTTGACACCCTGGATGCTGGATGCATTGACGATACTGCCTTTTGCCATATGTCGAAGCTCTGCCCTCATACAATACATCAAACCGGTGACATTAACACCGAAGATCAGATCCCATTGATCGTCGTCCTGGTTTTTGAGATCTCGAACACCGTGATGCTTGCCTATCACTCCTGCCATGTTGGCTGCGCCATCGAGCCGGCCAAATTTATCGATGGTGGCTTCAATCCAGGCGGTGACTTGCGAGTTGTCCCTCACATCCACAACCTTGAACATCAAATTGTCACCGATCCCACCGAGCTTTGTTGCAGCTTCTTCGAGTGATCTCTCGTTGATGTCTATCATGGATAGCCGCGCGCCTTGTGCTCGAAGTTGTTTCGCCACTGCTAGTCCAATGCCGGAAGCACCGCCAGTCAGCGCAAACACTTTGCCTTCCATTATCACAAGCCCTTCACCAGCATGGACAAGGCAAGAGTAGTCGTCGATGTAAGGCTACGCTTACAAGTCTGTGCTTCAGCGTTAGTAAGCACAGATACCTCGAAATTGTAAGTATAAGAACGCCACATACGAAGTTGACAATGGCAAGGACCATCATCTGGCCAGACGAGGTGCTACTGCGGGGAGGCTCTAATGCTGGCTTTCGGCAAGAATTCACCCGAAGCGACTAGTCAAAGAGAAAAGCCACCAGATCCGGGCCGTTGGTTGCTCGGCGGCAGGATCGCTAAACGACGTGGAAATGGGCATGAATCGAGACGGCCACTTCCTCAGTGCCACTGAACAGTATCTATCGTTGCCGACGGATATATCGCACCTTTTTCACCGAGTGACGTACGCAACGCCTCAGATTTGAGCGCCGTGTGCTGAAGTCTTTCAGGCGCTAATCACCAGGATGCAGTTGTTCTCGAAAGAAGTGTGTCACCAGCATCTAGAACTGTGCAGCTGAACAACCTTGTAGCTGGATCTCCAAACAAGCAGACGGTTGCAGCCCTAATAACCTCGAGCATTGTAGCATTGGCTGTAGTGCCGAGTTCAATGGTATGACCATTCTCGCCTCTCGCCTTCTCCTCGCCGTCTCTGGCACTACTTGAGCGAACTGTTCATCCCCAGAGCTATGAAGCAGGAGGAAGTCAGGGCGTTGCTACGCGCCAAAACGACTGGCAGGTGGAGAGACGGGGAATGAGAATGTCTTCTTGCTGATGTTGATGCCGATGTCCGGACGGCGTCTACGGCAGTGAAGAGTAGCATCGATGCCGAATGGCGCCCAGTCGAGTAGATGATGTGGACATTTCCCCAATCACAGTCAGCCGCAGAGAAGCCGGATCCTGGGCCACTGCTGGGGTTGCGCAGCTACAGCGACAAAGTATGGGTTTATGTGTGAGGAAGGTTACGGTGATGTGAAGAGCCGCAATTTAATAAGCCAAGGACCGTTATCTCGCAAGCAAAACGCAGCCAACCACTGGCATGTCACGTGCCAATACTGTGACACGTATTACTTCTCCGGTCCGGATTCCGCGAAGGCAAGTCATACAGCTGAGCTTCCACAGTTTGCAGCAGGCACTGGCATCGACGTGCAGCAGCAGCCGCTTCTCTGGCCCGATAACGTTGAAGGCAGGTAGAGATGACGCTAGCTGGATAACAAAGCTTGGCGAGATAGGAAAAGATAACAGTGAACCCAAGATATGAAGGTCTTGGGTTATGGCCAGTCCGCTCCGCAGGATCGCCCTCAAACTGCTTTCCGAGGATCAACAGCGACCAGTGATGGAGTTCTCGAGACGTCGTGGTCTTGCATGTCGAGGTCTTGGCAAGCTCGCCAAGCCCTGGCAGAACAGATAACACTGAACCTAAGATATGAAAGTCTTGGGTCTGGTCAGTCCGCTCTCCAAGTTCAACGTCGAAATACTGTCAGAGGATTAATTACGACTTGCAATGGGGTCCCGAGACGTCGTGGCCTCGTATGTCGAGGTCTTGGCAGGTTCGCCAAGCCCGCTGTCTTGAGTGATTAGGATAGCGACGGTAGAGTAGCACATTACGAGCGAATGAGGTGATCGGCATTGCAGATAGATACTGTTTCATGAAGGTACTTGGTGGCCTGTAAGTGCATGTTGGGAAGCTTCACAGTGGTACATAAAGACTGCCACCATTGCAAATCCTCCCGCAGGTATCTTGCGTTGACCGTGTCTAAACATCCCTTCAAGCGTGCTCATTTCCCATCACTTCGCGTCACTCCCAGTCTGACTTGTCCGGAAGACTGGTAGCAACGATGTTCCCGATCTCGGTGCTCTGGAAAGCACCACGAGTCAACCCAATCAACAGGAAAGCGCGATCAATTCCTGTTTTCAACCCCGTCGACCCGTACGGCAGGGTATTCTTCTTCTCGTGGTTCGGCTTCTTCATCGCCTTCTGGTCATGGTATGCCTTTCCGCCACTCATGTCCATCACGATCAAACGCGACCTCAACCTATCGACGCTGGATATCGCAAACTCGAATATTGCTGCACTTACTGGAACCCTTCTCGTACGCTTCATTGCAGGTCCTATGTGTGACCGCTTTGGCCCGCGATGGACATACATTGTGGTGCTTCTCACCGGCTCCATACCCACTGCTTTGGCCGGTCTTGTACAGAACGTGGAGGGACTCATTGCTCTGCGCTTCTTCGTAGGCATCCTCGGCGGCACCTTCGTCCCATGTCAGGTCTGGTCGACTGGTTTCTTCGATAAGAACATTGTCGGATCTGCCAACGCATTGATCGGCGGATGGGGCAATGCTGGCGGCGGCATCACAGTAAGTCGCAATTCCAGACTGAGGTAGTACTATCTGACATTGGTCGACAGTATTTTCTGATGCCGGTAATTTATGACAGTGAGTTGGCTCTGCTCGTCTTCAATGCTTTACTAATCTGCTGATCCAGGTCTACGCCTCGATCAAGGTCTTTCTTCGTCGAAGGCTTGGCGAGTCGCCTTCGTTGTCCCGTTCATCCTTATCGTCGCCACAGCTCTCGGTATGCTCTTCTTGTGTCCCGACACACCCACCGGCAAGTGGAGCGAACGCCATTTGGCCACCCAACAGATACTGAACGAATACGGCGTGGACAGCCAGGTCGACCAAGTGCCACGATTGACACGGTCCGAGTCAGGAAGTGTACCATCTAGCGGTATCACCACCCCACAGAACGAGAAGGAGAAAGAGAAATCCGGTGCAGGTACTCCGGGGGCTGACATTGAACACGGTGGCATCTCGATCGCACGAGGTCAAGATATCAGCCTGTCTGAGCAAGAAATGATTGACGTTGCCAGAGGAGAGATCGTGGTTGCGCCAACCTTCAAAGAGGGCTTGCATGTCCTCTTCTCTATGCAGACGCTTTTCCACGGCGCGACGTATTTTTGCTCTTTCGGTGGTGAGCTGGCGATCAACTCCTACCTGGGGGCATATTATCTCAGAAACTTCCCTGAACTCGGACAGACGGGCTCTGGGAGATGGGCTAGTATGTTCGGGCTTTTGAACATCATCACAAGGTAACTGTCTTCTCTGCCGCTACGAATTCCACTAATGTGCGTTCCAGGCCACTAGGAGGAATAATCGCCGACGTTCTGTACAAATACACCAAGTCAGTATGGATTAAGAAGCTGTGGATCCTATTTGTCGGGGTCCTCTCCGGAGCATTCTTGATCGCCATAGGATTGACTGACCCGCACAACGAAGCAAAGATGTTTGGGCTCATCGCTGCCATGGCGGTGTTCCTGGAAGCCGGAAATGGCGCCAACTTTGCTCTGGTGCCGCACGTCCATCCGTTCGCAAACGGAATACTTTCCGGCTTCACGGGAGCAGCAGGAAACCTTGGGGGTGTTGTGTAAGTGCTCCAGATGCGATCTCCCGAGGCTGTTCGCTAACACGGCTAGTTTCGCTGTTCTGTTCAGATTTCACGGCACCGATTACGCAGAGAGCTTCTGGATGTCTGGAGTGATAATTATTGGAATGAACCTGGCTGTGTGCTGGATTAAGCCGCTGCCCAAGGATCAAATAGGCGGAAAATAGCGGGAACGTAGATGTAGGACTCGTAGTGAAGATATACAATTCATGCAGAACCCCTCACAATCAAGTTGTGCAAGTGGACATCAGCAATCAGCATCCAGAGTGATGCTCCCATGTACATCCAAATCGTGATACCCCCCAAGAAAGAACGTGCTGCCATTCAGCTGAAATACTCAACCACTCTGCGTTGAAGCTGAAACTCAATCCCCGACCAATTTCTCAACTGCCAACCCCGACGACCCCAGTGGAAGAAAGCTCTTGACTCGGAGGCAGAAGCGAGACTGACTGCGTTATCGTTGGACGTGGCCCTCCGTACTTGCCAAGACTCACAGAGTGGCTGGGCGCGGGCCTAAATCCTTCCGTTTAGTGTTACTGTACTTGCAAGAGCAACAACGACAGCCTGCCGAGGGAGTCGACCAATACCTCGACGGACCTCGCAGAGCGAACAGTGCATGTTAAGCACTCCCAGGATCGCCAAGGCCTGAGACTGCTGAGCCATTCATGCGAATACGGTGTTCGACAACGACCGCAGTTATGCTCTTGGCCCTGCGACGTGGTCAGCTCGGGTTCCCGGTTTCATTCGAGACCGGTGGTGTCAGAATGTGGCACAGTGGCCTCGTCCAGCATTAGTCATACACATCTAAAGCCGCCCTACGAATATTGTTACTGTGGGCACTATGCTTAGAGCTATCGACGCTTCCACAGTAGTTTGTAGCTCCTCAACACCCATACGGCACATGTCGCCCCCAATAGCTGGACCAAGGGACGATTGACTACACTGACCTGCAAGAAGATTGTTCACTAAAGACTTTGATTGGCCTTTGCTATCTACAAATCATAACTCGTAGCCATCCTCGAGGACATCTAGTCCTGTTTTGGGCTTCCAAACTCCGCTCGGTATGTCACAAAAGAACAAACGGCCTTCCCCAGGACCAAGCAAAAATATTTACCCAAGCCCATTTGATGCTATCATGCATACCTTACACTGTTTCCACCCGGAGCATAACCCCAGCCCTCGTGATAGCTCGGTGGTGGGCCCTGAGGGTACTTTGGACGAGACCAAGGGGTCTGGGGTCCATAGCCTCGATTCTGCATTTGAGGCGGGATAGGCGGCCCATGCCACCCCTGATACCTTGGTTGATGTGCGACTTTCTTAGCACCGTGCCTCCCCCTCTTGCACGCCCTGCAACAGCATCCAAGTATTGCGATAAGAATCAATGCACCGACTGCACTCACTAGCGCAATGAAAAGCGTCTTGTTATCACTGATCCAACTGCTGACTTCTCCACCCACGCTTGTCCCCTTACACACGCCATTCTCGCAGTGTCCACTCCCACCACAAGACGTGCCGTCCAAGAAGTTTTGCTGCACCGAGTAACACACATTCATGCCGAAGTCAGGACTCGCACAGGAGATAATGCAAGACTGCGAGTTGCAAGAGTATGTCTCGTTGTCCTGCGTGTAACTCCCCATGACAGTAGCACACTGAAGGTCTCGACTCGTGCATTGGCCGCTGGCACACTTGAGACCGTCACCGCAAGACGTACCGTCTTCTGCCGTCTGATCCGCTGGGCAATCGGCACCGACGCCTGAGCAAGTTTCCTGGGGGTCGCATACACCTGTTGATGCGCGACAAACCGTCCCTGCGGACTCGAATTGGCATTGCAAGGTGCAGCAGCCTTCGTTACTCGGGTCGCAAACAGCTCCATCGACAAACTTGCAGGTACTGGAATCGCAACAGGAGTTTCCTGCACAACCATCGTCGCCACCGCAATCGCAATCCTCACCATCTTCGACAATGCCGTTACCACATTGGCTGCCAGTTATGGTGACTACGCCCCGATTCTGAGTCAAGCAGTTGGACTGGACTGAATTTCGGCCCAGAGCGCTACAGATGTTGCCGATTGAGCAGGGCGAGAAACCTGAGACACCAGGCGATGAGTAAGGATTCATGATGTACTGGGCTGAGGCATCGCATGCGGTCTGGCTAAATGGACAGCATTGTGAGGAGCTCACTGTCTGTGCGTCAGCACATGTAGTGCTGTCGCAGTCGTGAACGGCACCGAACGTGTGACCTGTTTCATGCGCAAAGACTTGCCATTCGCTACTAGTTTTCGCAATGACGTTCGCGCCCCCGACTGTTTGGGCGGATCCAGTATTATCTTGTTGAGTCGTGCCACCGGTGTTACAGAGTTGACCAAGCCAGGACAGGCCCACTTCAGCGCCGGTGTTGCAGGTTGTGAATAGTGACCAGTAAGCATTCGTGTCGCCTGCGAGATTGCCTCGCCAGGCGGAGAAATCGTTTAGCCTATTTGTGATAGTGTAAGCATCAGAGCAGCCAGTGTTCCATTTCGTTGATTCGGCAGGAACTGCAGGACACTCGGCAGGTGATATTGTTAAATTCCGAAGACCAAGAGTGATGTTGAAAGATGCTTGGTAGAGATCGGAGGCAGTATTGACAACGTCAATCACGTTCTGTCGTAACGACTCGGATGAGTTGAACTCGGCTGTATATCCGCAGTCGGTGGCGAGTCCTATCAAAGCGACTTGCCTTGCTGATGGGCAGCCGCTGCTGTCGCCAATGGTCGAACGGAGGTTCACACCAGCAGAATTGCCATTTCCAACGGAGCCGCCGTCAATGTTGGTCTGTCGCTTTCCGAAAAGGTGGGGATACGACATTTCGCCCCAAGATGCTGTATCTCTGGATAGGATCTCCTTGTGTACAGGATGTTGTGAATCAATGTTGAAGGCCAGGCGGTCGGCGCCACAGGATTTCGAAGACTCCGCCCGCTTTCGCAGCTCGGAGTGAGACAGCCGTCCGACGTCTGAATCGCGGTAGACTACCATAAACTCATCATCACTGTCTTCCAGCTCAGGGTCCATCCTATGTTTTGTGGACAGGTAGGTAGACTTCAGCTGGATATTGTGGTGATCACCCATTATCGTGAAAGCGCCCTGAAATAGTGGCAAAACTCCATCTCTTCTGACTGTGATTCTTGACCAGCCAACCTGAGTGTTTGTCCCATCTGGTTCTACCAGGAAAGCCTGACCTTGGTACACCTTGTGGTCTTCCCGTACGATCTTCTCGGACCGCTCAATGCTGCCATCTTGACCAAGGAAATTCACATGCGAGTCGTCTCCCAGAATATCGTGGTTGGGCTCTAGAGTCAGTCGAACATGTTGAGGATTCTTGTGGAGATCAAAGGTGAGATCAAAGTGGGAGAATGCGTGGACCCTCTGGTTATGCGTATGTATCCTAGGGTTCTCAATCAAGGCAAGATAGTTCAGCGGGTTGCGGGCCTGCGAACTGCCATGAGTCGTTGGTATTAAAGATAGTACACTCGCAACAGTTGCAGCGAGGGTGGGTAGGAAGCGCATAGCGCTGAAAGCAACGAGGCTGTCTCTCTCGTTATAGCAGGAACATAAGCCGAACAAGATCAATCAAACGAATGCCAGTGTCAAATGCGATCGGACAGGAGGTTGAGGCGGTTGAACGGTCGGACAGATGTTGCCCGTTTATGGTAGAAGACTGGTAGCAACAACAGTTGAACGAAAGACTGATGCGGAAGAGGTACGGAGTTGCAAGTATCGAAGCACAGCAATGGCGATAGAGGTTGATGACGAGTATCAACTCTTGGTAGAAGAGGTTAAGCAGTAGAAGTCACCGGAGAACCGTACTTGACACTCACAGAATGCAGCGCTACTGCGACATGGTGCTAAGTTTATGCGTGTATGGCGCCTGCGGACAAGCATGCTGCAAGGTAAGTGGTTGGCGAAGTGATGGCAGTAAGCTTAGCATCAAACTTACGCCGCCCTAGACTTGGGTCTGTTTAGGAAGGAGGCAGGCGCAGTGTGCTTGGCGCTGTCAGGCCCCCGCTGACTCCCGGGCCGGCCTAATCTGGAGCCAAAAACTGCATCAGATGGCACCGGTGGGTCTGATAAATCCTCCTTCGGAGGCGAATCACTGACGATAAGCCTTGTCGAGGTGAAGCGCACCAATCACGCATGCTCAAGTGTGGGAGAAAGTAGGTAGTTTGCATCTCGCTCAGCCGGCTCCGCGATCACCGTCGTCCCGACCTCGGACAATGGGTCTGCATAACAGGCACGAGAAGCACCACTATAGGCTCCATTCAGATCTTAATTCCGTATTCTAACATAGACCTGCTCTTGCAAATGTGCTTGTCACGGCGGATTCAGGTAGGCACAGATAGACGCGCCTCTATTCGCACTAAGATGAGGCTGTTTCACTGCGTTGTTAATTGAAACTTGTCCCAGATGAGGAGCACTGCCAAGTGTTTGGGACCCAAATATCCATGGAAAACCCCGCCACATGCACAACATCTGCATACTTTATGTACAACACGTGTCAGCTAAGTTATGCTACCATGTATTTCTTGAGGCCTCGTATCCTTTCCTTGGCATCCTCTAGGATGTCGTCGTTCTTGCACACGGCGAATCGCATCCAGTCCTCGGCGAGGTGAGTGTTGGAGTCAGTATAGAACTCAGTCGGCGGTATCGCTGCGACTCCTATCTCTTGAATCATGAACCATGCCATCTTGAAATCTCGTGGTCTATTGGCCACGTGGTCAGGGAAAGGATAGTCGTCTGGCAACTTGACCTTGGAGAAATTGGCCAGTACGAAGTACCCTCCTTCAGGTATGCTGTATGGTATGCGGAGTTCATCAAAAACCTGGCAAAACCGATCGATCTTGCCCTGCATCTCTTTCACAGCGCTATCCCAGAAGCCGACTTTGTCCGCTTGTTCGAAGCCAATGGCAGCAGCTTCTTGCAAAGGAGACACACTGGAGTAACAGATGCGAGTATGTGCAGCTGCGACGTATTTGATCAATTCCGGGGGTCCAATGAGATACCCAACTCTCCAGCCAGTGGCATAGAAGTTCTTGCCTGCAGATCCAACCGTAATGGTCATCTTAGCCAGCTCTGGAGACAATGTTGCCATCCTCGTGAATGGAACATAGTACAAGCGATCGTACACCTCGTCGGACAGTATGAGCACATCGTGCTTCAAACATAGATCACCGATGCGCTGCAATTCTTCCTTGCTGAAAACCTTTCCAACGGGATTGTGGGGTGTGTTGATAACGATCATCTTAGTCTTCTCATTAAAGGCATTTTCCAATGCATCCCAATCAATTGACCAGTTCGCAGCGGACGATGTTCGCTCTGCACCGTCCTTTGGAGGAGACATAGCGACGTATCTGATGACTCCGCCTGGCATCTCGATGTTGCTCAGGTACTGGTCGAAGAAAGGTTCGAAGATGATGACCTCGTCACCCGGCTCGATGAAACCCATAAAAGCGCTCAGCATGCCTTCGTTGGCGCCAGTCGTGATGGTGACCTCGGTCTCTGGGTTGAGATCCCTGCCAAAGAAGGGCGAGTAGGCATCGGCTACAGCCTTCTTCAGCCGTGGACGACCTTTGGTAGGGGAGTACTGATTGCATTCGACCCTGTCAAGGGCTGATTTGGCGGCGTCTACCACGAATTGAGGAGGATTGTAACCACTATTACGCTGACTCAGTACTCTCGTTCCTAAGTTGCTCTGCCTGCGCCTACCTACAAGAATCCTTGACCCATGTTAACGATAGGCTGCTTGGGCGATGCTGCAGCCGCCTCATTGATGATTGACCACACATCCTGCCTCTGGCCAGCCACCCTCTTCGCAGGTTTGAACTTCTCCTCTGTCATCTTGCTGGTCGTGAAGGTCCTCGAGCTTGTCCCGGCTGCCTTTATATATGCCGAGGGTAACACTGGTAGTACTCTGGGTGAACCTAACAAGAGCTTCGAGGCAATCGATCTGGACGACAACGCAGCGGCTGACATAGGAGATGATTGAAGCTTCAGAGTAAACTAAGTTCCAGATCGCGGCCGTGGCTGTACGCAGTATTCAGTACGGTCAACCTTCAATGATCAACAACTTTCGCTTTGTCGCATCGCATTTGATGCCGATCCGAGGCCGATTTGAAGATGACGCAACGCCATCACGTTGATCTCCGCTAACTTTTTTGCACGCGACGCGTCGTGCCTTCTTAGCTCGGTTCTTGCCAGTCACAATGACACTGCGGGAATCAGTACAAGGCGTACAGTAAGGACGCTCCTGCCAAATCACGCGATGTGAGATGGTGAGCTGCCCGATATGTGGCAAGAGTGTCAGGGAAAGCCATATCAACCAACATCTCGACTCGAATTGCAGCTTCGGCATCGAGCTTGATCCTCCACCATCGACTGCCCCCATTTTCAGGACACCTGGCCCGAAACGAGAAGCATTCTTTGCATCTTCACAGCCCTTCTCGACAGCGCCAGAGACACCTATCAACACCAAGAAGCGGCCGCTGGAGTCAGTAGCAGAAACACAAGATGAGGCCACTCCACAGCAGAACGGTACCAGTCAAGATGCAGTGCAGCCTGTGGTGAAGAAAAGTAAACCTAATGCTTTCGAGAAAGCTGCTCCTTTGGCCGAGCGTATGCGTCCAAAAAGCCTCGATGAAGTATGCGGTCAAGACTTGGTTGGTCCAGATGGTGTCCTCCGCGGGCTCATCCAGTCCGGCCGGATTCCAAGTATGGTGCTCTGGGGCTGCGCAGGCACGGGCAAAACCACAATCGCCCGCCTGATAGCATCTCAGGCCAATACGCGCTTCGTCGAGATCAACAGTACCTCCAGCGGTGTAGCAGAATGCAAGAAGATCTTCGCCGAAGCAAAGTCGGAGCTTGCTCTCACAGGCCGCAAAACAATCATCTTCTGCGACGAGATCCACCGTTTCAGCAAATCTCAGCAGGACGTCTTTCTTGCTCCCGTCGAAGCAGGCCATGTCACGCTCATCGGGGCCACAACTGAAAATCCCTCCTTCAAAGTCCAAAACGCGCTGCTGAGCAGATGTAGAACCTTCACTCTCTCCAAGCTGACAGATGCAGACGTCACCACCATTCTGGAGAGGGCCTTGACGGAGTCCAAAGACACTTACGATCCAGACACGTCTCTCGTCAACAAAGACTTACTCGTCTACCTTGCCTCTTTCGCTGATGGAGACGCTCGTACAGCCTTAAATCTCCTCGAACTAGCAATGGAGCTCTCCACTCGGCGCAATATGACGCTAGATAACCTTAAGGCGAGCCTGACCAAGACTCTGGTCTATGATCGTGCAGGCGACCAGCATTACGACACCATCTCCGCCTTCCACAAGTCTGTCCGTGGCTCCAACGCCGACGCAGCACTATACTACCTCGCTCGTATGATACAGTCTGGTGAAGATGCACTCTACATTGCCCGCAGGATGGTCGTCATGGCGTCGGAAGACATTGGACTGGCAGATAGCACGATGCTTTCGCTCGCGACAGCTACCTACAGTGCATGCGAGAAGATTGGACTGCCAGAATGCAGGATCAATCTGGCCCACTGCGCAGTCGCACTATCCCTAGCTCCCAAAAGTACAAGAGCGTACAAGGGCCTCAACAACGCTATGTCGGCCCTTCAAGAGCCAGGTATCGCTGGGTTGCCAATTCCTATCCACTTACGGAATGCCCCAACGAGGTTGATGAAAGAGATAGGTTACGGAAAGGAGTACAAGTATAACCCCAGATTTGTGGACGGAAGGGTGAAGCAGGATTACTTGCCTGAGAAACTCCTGGGGAGGGTATTCCTTGAAGACAGGGATTTAGGCACCGAAATGGATCCCGATCTTGAAGAAGAAGAAACAACAGGGAATGCAGCCGGTGAGGAGGAAGAGACCTTGATGATAGGAGCGACCAGTGCAAGTGAGGGTCCTCCCGAACCTGCGAAGGAACATATTCAAAGGGACGAGTCGGAGCGTCAGCTTGAAAGGGAAGGTCAGAACCATGAAACCGGGGATGCTGAGGTACGAGAAGACGAGGTGCAAACTGAACATGACGATGAGTTCGACACAGAGGACGATGAGGACCCAGCTCTGCCTCTGAGCAGCCAGACTGAGCCTCCAGCAGAGTGGCAGTAAGGTACAAACCTTGTGGACAACAGATGTGATACCCAAGACATAGATGTTATCAGCCTGTTCTCGAGCTCTAGACCCCCTGACCGCCTTGCAAAAACTTCGAGCTACGCTCAAGGCTGTACAAGTGGCGAATGCTGTTCCTACCAGCAGGCTATACCCAATGGCTAGTATGCACTCGCGTCACGCCGACTCTCACTCTTTGGAGAACACACCTCATCATCACGCCGCTACAGCACAGAGCATACGCAGTTTGTCTGAATTCTTGGTTCGGTGCTGCGTGTGTTCACTTCGTGGTCTTTCGACCCTTTATATCGCCATGATGATAGCATCGCTCAATGGATAATACAATACTTATGGCTACCCCTCCAGCCAGAACCAGGACCGAGAGGTCAAGAGTACAGTCACTGTGACGATGCCTCATTAGAAATCCAAGCACAGTTCGCCTCCGAATACAAAAACGCCTTTATATTGTACATCTCTCACTCTCTGCTCGTCTCATCTCGCAGCCACCTCACATGTTGTGGAACCAACCAACAACAACGGAGCCTTAGCTACGTCGCCATCCTGTCCCACCGGTGAAGCTGCGAGCCGTGACATCAACGTCAGCCAGGTTCAACTTGTAACAGTAGTTGCCTGTTCGTCTGAATGGTGGGGTGGTGAGTTGCATGTGGGCAACTGCGTGTCTTCGCGGTGGACGCTGGAACTTCTGCCATGCCGTGATGGTGGCATCGACGGCTTTGCCGAACGTGTCAGCGAACTCTCTGGCCTTGCGAACGGGGCGGTACTGGTCCGATGGCAGTGCTACTCGACGTGGTGTGGCTCCGGAGTCAGTGGGATTCCGGTTCTGACTGTGACGAGTTTGCATATCAGCGATCGTCTGATTTGCAACATGGTCGACGAGTGTAGAGAAGATTTCATCGTCTTCTTTGACCAGTCGGAGTAGGGTGGCCAATTCGTCTGCAGGAATACCGTTGTTGGTTCGAAGGGTGAGGTAAGTGCCTTCTTCGTGAAGCGCCTTGACCTCTTCTGCTGATAGGTTTCCAGCTAGTCGCGCTTGGAGATATGCCTCGACTCTCGCCGTGTATGACTGCATCCCAGAAACTTCACCGGCGGCTTTGTCTTTTCGAGCTTCGAGGTAAGCAACAGTGTCGGCTGGTAAGTATTCTTTGAGGCCCTTCCCGTCGCATGACCTCAATGCCCACTCCAAGGCTTTCTTGATCGAGTTTTTCTGATTGCCAACGACGGTGACCATAGCTGGAACTCGGTTGAATCTCATTTGATTGACTGTCACGCCTTTGATATTGGGGAACTGTCCTCGTAGGACACTGCAGAAGGTTGTCGCGACATCCTTGGGAAAACTATCTGCGATCACGTTGCAACTCGCCGGCTTACTGGTAGAGTTCTAGCGAAAACAACCGATGGAAAGCCGTAGCCATGATCGATGGCCAACAATTGAGCGTCGTTGTCGGTCGATGAATACGGAGCAGGATTGATATCAGTAATGATGGGTTGCGGCACATGAAGATTAAGACATCGAAAAGAGGTCCAGTGATTGCATATGTAGAGGCCGACGATCTGCGAGTGTAAACAGGAGAAATGTGTCACTGAGCATGTGGTGTGTACTTGCACTTATACCTTGATGTAGCCACGATGCAGCCTGCGGCGGAAGGTGACAATATCAGTGCTTGCGGAACAGGTAGAGGAAGCCCAAGAATGTGTCTCCGCTAATAAGCAACCGTCATGTTTGCTGGTCCCGCTGTTTAGTAGTTTGAATACGTGAGCAATAGACGTTGCTTGCTTAGCCGTTGCAGCATAAGCAAGCACTGCCGCATCTGGGCCGAAAACCATGAATCCGATTCATGAAGTCCTTCAAGACATTTCCAGCAAGAATCATGACCTTGATTTTGCCGACTTGTAGCAAATGATCATATGACTTAGCTAGGTTTGTCAGACCTTCCAAATGCTCTCGTGGCTACAGTATAGATCTGTGGTGATCTCGCTGCTGTTGTATAGCTTCTTGTTGTTTGAGTACGGTCTGCAGGCGCCTGTGGTTGTAGACAGCTAGAATTGTTGCTGCTCGAGACTGTTCCTGCTTCTGTTGAAAACTCACCTGGACAAGAAGCTCTGGATCAATGTCGGGCAGTACGTCAGCTCAGATGTTACAGTACTTCAGTCATATCGCAGTGAGGACTCATTTTTGGCTATAGTCCTGCCCCTTTACTCTCACTCTAAAGTCTGTCAGGGTCTCGTCTCCACGACTGGTTGTGGATGCAAGCGAAGTTGTGTTCGATGTCATGTACTCATCTCTTGAGGTTCTCTGTGCTGATAAGTTGTTTCTGCACCAACTGCTGCCTTGCAGAGTATGAAACGCGAGAAGCTGGGGCACCGCGAACATCTTCCGCACTAGCATGCAGCAACCGGTCATTCATGACTCCAGTCATGGCCCGATCAGGCATGATGTTCATTGTTCTGAGGTAACAGGTGCGTTGGGAGATGGACGTGTCGCATGTCGCTGACATAATCCGATGCAGGCGCTAGGAATTTGTCACTGGCATTACGCCGACCCTACTAGCTCGACACAGCATCAGAATCCTCTTGCCGGCGACCAAAAGGCTTCTAAGGATCAACACCATCCAGGTGTTTTCGACTAGCACAGCAACCTTGCTATAAAAACCTCTGGCATAATCATAGTCCTGGGTCGGTCTTGTGAATTTGACAATAGCAAGCTATGGAGAACCACAATAGGTCATTCTTTGCTGCATTTTTCGCAGTGGATCTACGGCACGGTGGTCATGATGTGAGAGCACGAATACTTTGACGATCGTAAGCTACCACCGGCAATCAATCGACCAATTGATCTACTGGTACTTGGGACAAGTTTGGAACAAATCCGGTCACCGTCAAAGCTGGGGTGCATACTTTGCCTTTTGATACTAATGCACCACTGTGCTGACTACACGACCAGACGTATCAGTCCCGAGCCTTTGCGAAGGAATGCAGCACAACTACTGCCGCCGCTGCTGTCCTTTCGCAGTCCTGTATCTGGGTATCATGGGGTTGGTGAATCGTATCATATCTGGAACTCATCAGGTAGGTCTAGTCGAACTCATACTTTCTGTATAAAACTGGTGGTTGTAGATGAACAAACGAGAACAGACCACCTTGGTTTCACTCTCATAGAAGGACTACGTTCTACTCCGCGTTATGAACAGGCCTATAGAACAGTGAATACTTGACCATGTACACCATAGCCACCAATGGCCACGTTTTCGATCGACATGTTGCTCTTCACCGGTCCCAATTTCACATGCCGGATCTGCTCTTCACTACTTCACCGAAGACGAAGCTTGTCACTTACTAGCCCGCTACTCGGTTATGTTATCGATGGCAACGTCAGAAGCTATATCTAAGCTATCTGGACTGGTTTGGATTTGCAGGACCAGCCTTCCAATTGACCACGGCCAATACATCACCAATACCGCCTAACCACCGCAGCCACATGCTTTTAAACAAGCTCAAGTATTGCGCGAGGACTGCATACATCGCAAGGAAAGACCGCCGTCGAACTGCACAGCGCATAAGACATGCACAAGCTCCAAAACAGTCTCACTATACTCACAGATCCTTGCCAGGAAAGTCCATCACTACTTGATGATAGGATCTTTCAAGCCTTTCATGAGGCAACTGGTAACGACCAAAGTGATGGGGTCTGGCATTTTATCGCTGCATACCAAGACTATCCTGACCCCAGCATTCTGCTTCGAGCCGAAGCTCTTGCAGAAGACATCGCGAAAGCTGAGCCAGGCAAGCAGATCAATTATGCGAAAATTCGCATAAGTTTAGCTACGGCTGAAGCGGACCTCAGCGGCAGCAACGAGGACAAGCGAAAAATGTTCGAAATGTGTAACAAGCTTGTCGAATGTCACGTCAGTTATGTGCGAGCAACAGCAAAGGTCCTTGGCTACGAGCTATACGACAAGCTCATTGACCACTTTTACCGCAAGGTGAAGGACGACAGATTCGACCACTTCATAGCCAACAGCATTCATGCCAATGTCCCACGAAGCTGGCCATCATACAGCAAGCTCAAGCAGAGCAGTGTCAACAATATTCGAACATGGCGGCAGTACCAAGCTTCAGCCAGCCACAACATTGAACAACTCAAATCGTCAGTCGAGCTCAAAGTCTTCCTCGCCAAAGTCAAAACAGCCGTCGAACGATATGAAGACCGACAACGAAAGCTAGTACACAATGTCAACATCCCGGATCAGCGCCATCACTCCTTCCTACAAGCGCAAACCCTTCGACTCGCCCGAGCACAACGTCGAGCATCGACAGAAAAGCGCAATAAGATCATCGAACAGAACAGAGTAGCCAAGAATCTTCGTCTCAAAAGCATGAATCTCCAGAACATCCACCAGTTGGGTGATCAGACACGAATCCCTCTGCCGGATTATGTCATCCGCGCACTGACAGATAGTCAGAATAAGTACCAGGCTACCCTAGAGGAGAACAAGGACAAAGGGGACGGGGATGTAGATGAGGACAACTTGCACGATGTCGTCGAGCAGATGCACATCGTGAAAGATGGTGTTGGAGAGGATTCGCTTGGTGGCATTATCATTCCTGATGGATACATTCACCTTGGCTCTACTGCTGGTGGTGGTGGTGGTGGCCACTAGAGTTACTGTATTTCGCATCATGATCTTTCAGTGGTGTGCATTGAGCATGGTATCTAGCCTGGCGTATTCGACTCTGAGCAGTTGGCGTTAGTAGTGTGGACAATACAGGTTGAGGTCGGCGTGAAATGGAAATCGCATTGTATCTGGCTGGTAGTGCTAGCACACTTGTTAAAAAGACGATTTGGCCGAAGTAGATACTAAACAGATGTTGGGAAATGTATCAAAGTAAACAAGTTCAGAGGTTGAGGTCTATGGTATTTGTAGATTCACTTTGCAAGCGTAACATGGCATCTCTATCGAGCTTGCTACGCTACCTTGCTCATGTCAACCTCTTCGTTGCTATGTTCTGTCTTTTCACGAGCTCCTCAGCGAAATTGCGCGTCAGCCCGGATGGTTTGACAGTCACAGAAGGAAGGACACCTTGCATGCTGGTCTTGCTTCCAACCACCTTCTAAGAAGATGGAGGAGCACCTCGGCCACGACCGAATCCACCTCGGAAGGTAGGCTCGTAGGCACCTGGAGCAGCACCGCCCTCCTTGTTGTCACCCTGCTCTCGTCGTCGGTAGCCACCTCGGTCTCCTCGGTCCTCACCGTCTCGTCGTGGACCACCTCGGCCTCGTGGTCGGTCCTCACCACCCATCATGCCCCTAGGTGGGTGAGCGGGTCGCTGCTGCTTGATGTGAGTCGCAGGCACAATCTCAGCTGGGAGGTGGAGCCATTCTCGGAGGTAGTCGAGACCCTCAGGAGTCAGGGTGTAGTAGTAGTATTGCCATGAGAATCGGGTCTTGAGGTAGCCTCGGGAGGTGAGCGATTGGCAAGCCTTGACGACCTGTGAACTGGGTTAGTGGTGGTAGGAGGGAAGGCTCTGAGGAGAGTCTCACGAAGAGGTTCTTGGTGTCAATGTCGGGGTGCTTGGGAAGGTTGAAGTCCTTCTTGGCCACGAGTACACCCTCCTTGAAGAGGTACTCGTGGATCTTCTTGCGATCAGCCTTTGGGATAAGCCTGCACCTGATGTTAGTTTGTGCACGTTGCGAACGTTGGCTGGTTTACGTACATTGTCACGAGTTCCAGGCGCACTTCGGGGAATCGTGCACAATGCGTGAATTTGTTGAATAAGTTGTGGTTGTGGTTGGTGTTGCAAGAAACGAGTACGTACCTGGTAAACTTTTGGCTGCACTCCCGCGGGCAGGTGCGACTGTGGGCTTGGCGGACTTTTCGGGCAAAATAGTGGTGCCAAGCCACACGTTGGAGAGCACCTGCGATTTTCGATCGAAGTGCGTGACCACAACCGACGACCACACTCTTTGACCTCAACTACCTACATTATTTTCTATTGCCTGCTGAAGGACTCTTAAGACAAGTCAGGTATGTGAACATTGCGCAGGACATTTTCTTGAGCGACGAGAAGTTGCTGGACCACCGATTGTGCGACTTCCAACACCACGAAATACGGTCGAAATGTCCTGCGCACCAGAACCTCAAGATCCTCCGAATGCTAACATGATTCTTCTCTTCTACAGTTCAGCACCGCAATCATGGGTATCTCACGAGACTCGCGTCACAAGCGATCCGCAACTGGTGCAAAGCGCGCCTACTACAGAAAGAAGAGGTAATTCAACACCTCGTAACCCTGCAGACCACATGGTGTTCTAACAAACATCCTGCAGAGCCTTCGAGAAGGGTCGGCAACCAGCCAACACTCGAATCGGTAACAAGCGTATCCATCTCGTCCGAACCCGCGGCGGCAACCGAAAGTTCAGAGGTCTGAGACTCGACGCCGGCAACTTCAGCTGGGGCAGCGAGGGTATCTCCCGAAAGACCCGTGTCATCGTCGTCGCTTTCCACCCTTCCAACAACGAACTTGTCCGAACGAATACCCTTACCAAATCCGCCGTTGTCCAAATTGATGCTGCGCCATTCCGAACGTGGTACGAGGCCCACTACGGCACCGCGCTTGGCCGAAGACGCCAGCAGAAGGACCAGCAGGCTGAGGCCGAGAAGAAGGTCAGCAAGGGCGTGCAGCACAAGCACGACGAGAGATTGAAGAACATGGGCAAGGTTGAGGCAGCTCTGGAGAGACAGTTTGAGGCTGGTCGTGTGTACGCCGTCATCTCATCGAGACCCGGCCAGAGCGGTCGATGTGACGGATACATCCTGGAGGGTGACGAGCTGGCCTTCTACCAGCGACAGATCCGCAAGTAGGCGGCACGTCCACAAAGACGGTGTTGCTGCTGGGCGTTCTATATCTCTGTGTTGTTGATAGGCACTGCGGAGTAAACCACAGCTCTCCCGAAAGGTCAATGCGGACATACTCTGAGTGCATCATGCCATGTCCAAAATACAACGCTGCACTAGCCAGAGCAGCAGCAGAAGTGAACAAGCATACTGGTGGCAACCATGATATGCTATGGCAGGCATGAAGGATAGTATGCGATACCATATGTAGCAGCTCAGGGTGAAAAGATCATTGCTGTAGCTGAAATACCAGCTCACGTTTTCACATCATCTTCATAGTTTTCTACGCACAGGCCCCTTCAGGTCATTTTCCTTGCCAACCATAGAGAGCCCTTCGCTTTTGCAACCCTCTTTGTCAGCAACCTCCTGCTCTATCTATGCTGTCAACCAGCAAAATGTCCCTGCTCATGCCGCCACTTGTCGAATCTAAGGACACTCTGTATGACCACATCTGTCCCAACAGCACAGTCCGCCTCCTCACACCACTCACGCGGCTCATGACTCACCCCATCCTTGCACGGCACAAACACCATAGCAGTAGGACAGTGACGTGCAGTATTGACACTGTCGTGTCCCGCGCCTGAAATCATTCTCGGCACCTCCGCTTGCCCGTCTCCTGCTCGAAGCACGTCTCTCGCAGCCTCCTCGACGAGACCAACCGCGATCTCATCAAAGTTCATCGCCGGACTGTGGAAAGTCTCCCTGATCTCCATAGACACCTTGTCAGCCGCCCCATCCTTCCTTGCCGTGTTGTTCCTCTTCATCAATGCCCCCTTTGTCTGCGTCCTAAACGTCTCCTCGAACTTGCCAAGCTCCTCGTCCGTCTCAGCTCGCGCATCCACCGTGAACATGACGTGATCAGGCACGGTGTTCACACTGCCCGGCTCAGCCTTGATGATGCCAACACTCATGAGCACGCCGCTGTTCCTAGCGATCCTGTTCGTCTGGAAGATCATCCCCGCCGCGTATGCAAGCGGATCAGCACGGAGACGCATCGGCGTGGTCCCACTATGGCATGCCCGCCCGTAGACATGTACCTCGAACCACTTGTACGCCTGCGCGCCCGTCACCGCCGCGACGCGTTTCTTCATGGCGAGCAAGCGCGGTCCCTGCTCAATATGCAACTCGAAGTGGCCCGCCATCCTCATACCTCCATCCTGCACTCTAGCAGGTACATCGCCCAAATACCCAATCCGCTCCAACTCCTGCCGCACAGTAGCTCGTTTCGAGCCGTCGCCACCAGCACCCACTTCCCGCAAATCATACGTCTCCCGCAACCCCCGGTTCCCAGCCCAAACCCCACTCCCCATCATACTCACTGGGAACCTCGCCCCCTCCTCATTCGTCCAATTAACCACCCCGACGGGCCCCTCAGTCTCTACCCAATTGTCATTCAACACCCTCAACATCTCAATCCCCGCACACACCCCCAGCACCCCGTCGAACCGGCCCCCAAGCGGCTGGGAGTCAAGATGGCTCCCCACGAACGTAGCGGGCACGTCATTGTTCAGGCCCGGCCGGACGGCGAAGATGTTCCCGATGCCGTCGATGGTGACGGTGCAGCCGAGGGAGCGCGTCGTTTCGACAAACCAGTGCCGGGCTTGCGCGTCGGCGTCGGACAGCGTGAGGCGCGAGAGGCCCGTTTGGTTGGGCGCGTCGCCGTAGCGGCGGCCGGGGCCGGAGGTGGCGGTTGAGTGGATGTCGGACCAGAGGCGGGGGGATTGGCATTTGAGGGAGGGAAAGTGGGAGGTTTGGAGTTCAGTGGTTCGGAGGGGCAGGGCTGTGGTTGTGGTGAAAGGGTGGTGGTGGTGTTGGTGTTGATGCGTGGGGCGGAAGGTAGATTGCAGTGATGATCGAAAGAGCTGGCGGAGTGGGTTTGGGCATGGGCCAGGAATGAGAGCGCGAGCTCGGAGCGGATGGACAAGTGGCATTGTTGCGTTCAGAGGCCCTTCATCAGCGCCTTGTCTACGTTCTGTGTACCAAGCATGAACAAAGCGTTGCTCTCATATGGCTTTTCTGTGTTCGATTCTGCATTAAGCCCTGCACTGGGCAGCTGCAATACTAATGGTAGATGCCCATGGGGCAGTGACGGCATCAAATGCTCGGATACGTGCACGCGGTCGGTCGACTGTAGGCTCGGGGGGTGCATCACATTGCAGATGAAAGCTTGGTGATTTATGGAATCCACCATGAGATTGCCTGATGCTCGTAGGCAAACGCAACGCTCAAGAAACAGGTTTTATGCAGTTGTAGGTCGGGTAGGGTTATTACGATGTATCGCGTCATTACAAATTTTGTCCCTTCACACATCCTGGTCATCTAGATGGGTATACACAACAGGTCACAGAAAACGACAGTTCCTCAAAATTGTCTTCAATTTCCCCTGATCGTCAAAGGGCGAAGACTTTCGTACGCTTCCGAAGTTGGTCCCGTCGAGGGCGCCATCCTACTGATGCGATTACCATGACGTTATCTCATACATCTCGTCGTTTCGTGACTGTCATCGAGCGTAGGTTATACCTCATATCTCCTTCTATAACACCCCCGACCGGACCTCCTGGAATCCCACTGGTAGGCCTGAGCCCTCAGGCGGTAGGTCGGCTCGTCGCATAGTTGAATACGACTTAGTGTGTTGTGGCGAACATCCATTCGCGACTTTGCGTTGCCCTTGTGCAGAGGGGCTTAAGCGATTTCAGGAGCGTCATCCGACTCCGACAAATCCTCGTCACCAGAAACTTCCTCGTTCTCCTTCGCTCTCTTGTCCATAAGTGCTTGTAGCTCCGCATCGTCATGTTCTGCAAGAATGTCAGTATCACGCCCATCACCAATCCGCCGAGAAGCTCACCTGTAACAGCCTTGGGCGCCATCTTGACCACACAGCCACCACCAGCACTCTTGATGGTCGCATCAATGTCTTTGATGGCCTGCTCCAGCAACTGGATGCCCAATGCTTTGTTCAGACACTGACTCGTCAACACATAGTGCGGCGGGCTCACAAGCTTGACCTTGACCTGCGTATCCTGGGTATTGTTCGCCTCGGCCTTTCTCAAGGCATCCTTGACAGCGTCGATTCCATCGTATCTAAAGCACGTAACCTCAACATCGGCTCTGACCTTGGTCGGGTGCGGCGTGAGCTTCTTGCTGATGTAGTTCACAAACTCATCCTTGACCACATCATTGGGGAACTCCACATCGTTCCAGACTTCCGTGTTGGTGATACTCAGCTTGAAGGCATCGTTTGCGTGCCCGTACTTCTTGTTCAACGGCCACCCAATCTTCTCGTACAACTGCAGGATTGGCGTCTTCGTCTTCTCAGCCACATGTCTCATGATGCTGTGTACACTCTTGCTCTTGTTGTATCTCTCCTCACACCTCACAATGTCCTCGGCAGACACTCTGCGTTTCGACAAATCAATGTATCCCTTCTCCTTGTCCACTCGCAACACAACGACTACTTCGTTTCGACCAATTCGAATGAGTTTCTGGATGGACCTGATACGTCTGCGGGACAGTTCGGAGAGCAGAATCATGCCGTCGATGTTGTCGTACTCGAGGAGTTTGACGTAGGCGCCCATCTCGGCGATCTGCTTGACGTTGACCATCACGAAGGACTCGATTTCTGGGTACTTCTCTTCATAGAAGCGGCAGTTGGTGAGGGAGTCCGGATCGGCCGCCATGATTGCGGTATTGTCAAGATTCTAGCAGTGCGTAGGGGCGCCTTGGTGTGTTGTAGATTGGGAGAGGGTAGTCTAGGTCGTTGTTTGTGAGAGTGACTCAAAGGGCAAATGCGCAGCAGTGCGAGCCTCGTTGGAAAGTCAATAATTGCGGGACACTGGTCACTGGCAAGCCAAGATTTCATCACAAATTTTAGCGTGTCTCGGGATCAGTTAGCTTGCTTAGGTAAGTGTATCCATTGGCCAACGAACACGTTCTGGATGGCACAGACCTATCGAGCCCGAACTGTGTGCATTGGCACTTCCTTTCTCCCAATTTCACTGCACATCATTCCTCAGGTACCCGTATCATTTTGGGACTCGATCAGTGTACGGCCCTGCCATAGTCTAGTGGATCTTATAGACCGTCTGGCTCTTCGCATTGGTTCAGCTGTCCAGGACAGCTGGCATTGCCAACGGATGGGAAACGCGATATCAAAGCCCTTGGCTGCGGCCGGCATGACAAGATGAGGAATCTATCACGAGGCTGTATAGCATCGTTGTGCTGGGCTGTCGCCAGCAGCTGCTTTCTGTGGATTTCGTGTCTAAAAACTGAAGATACCACTCCTCTTCTTCCCAAATGGATAGATAACCAACGCGCTCAAAAACAACCCAACGCTGATGCCTATAGCGACCTGTACCATTCCATAACCTACATTGAAGATTGTCCCACTATATACACTATCACTTGATGATGTCGTCGTCGTCGTGTTCTGCGCATCGGCGAATCCTTGCGTCCCATTATTGATGATGCTGATTCCCGACACATTGTTCGTTATTTGATTTGCGCTCGTCAACCCCGCGACCAAACTTCCACTCGCCGCCAGACCGCTAGGCACCATGACGAAGATTGCGGGTAACATGACTGCGGCTGCAACTCCGTGACGAAGCCTGCTATAACCATTGGCGAGTACGCCGATAGCGAACGCCCCGAACGCGCTGGCAACTTGGATGTTCTGGCTGAAGCGGATCGCGCTCCAATAGTTGACTTGGTAGCCGCAGAAGGAGATGAACACCATCCAAGGCATCTGCTTAAACTTCGCTTGATTGATTACTGCAAGGCAGATAGTGAAGACGGGCACCCACATGAACTTCGTGTAGACGAGGGCCCAGCTGTTGTTTCCTGCATTCCAATAATCCGGCATGTGGCATGTAATGTCATTGGTCGCGCCTGGATACATCAGCCCCATCATTGTGGTACCAATGAGAATACCGAATCCGAGGAAGAGCGTATAGATAATGGCGTAGACCATGCGAATTGAACCGGCGATGATGTTGCGCGACTGCAGCTCAAGAGCTGCTGAAAGGATGATCCAGCCAGGCAGAATCAATGCGATACTGGATTGGGCTAATGCTGAGAAGCAGAACATTGGTTCACCTGCAGAGGTCATGATGCTGCCGAAGCCTCGGGCGGCGAAAGAGGTGACAAATGTGCCAAATACTTCGAACACGTGGGAGAACTGTGATGAGCGCGAGGCCAATCCCAGTTGAAGAGCGCCTAGTGTGGACCCGAGGAGGAATTGGATAGGGAAGTCGATGGGGCGTGCTGAAAAGGCGAATGGTCCCACCGCGACTGCAGCAACACCATACATAAGTATCACGGTGATAGTATTGAACTTCTTCTTGCGATTCCGGATCTCTCGAATGTCGTCCATTGCTTCCTCAAGTGAGTACTTGTTATGCATCACGTCTTTGTAGACCTGTTGCACTTCTTTCAGCTTCCCCAAATTGACAGCCGTTGGCTCCTTGATTAGTTTGAGCTCGGTAGTGTGAGTGTCAGGGTCGTCGAAGGACATTATCATGCAGCTCGGTAGGTATTGGAAGGAGGCCTGTATGCATAGCTTCCTGGCGGCCATGGAAAGGAACTCCTCAAGACGATGGGTGGGCGCTCCATATGCCATAAGTGCTTTGCACATTTCCACGATGTAGTCTTGACTAGCCAAGCGCTGAACGATGTCTCCCATGTATGCGTCGGCCTCTCTGTGTAGGTTGCTTGACGAACTGATGTTGCGTATGTGCGTGATGGGATGCCTGAACATCTCGTAAGCCGACAGGCGACCACTAGATGCCCTGCTCTTCAACGAGGGTCTTCTCTGAACTACGGCTTCCGGTGCCGCACCGCCTGCAGCTGCAGCCTGGAAGGAGGACTCCATTAACTTCCCTAATGAACCAGTCGAGTTCCATTGTCCTTGCTGGTTTTTGTACCACTTGGGCCGCTTGTTTCTAGGTGTCATCTGCCCGCTTGAGCCTTCGGAGCCTTCCAAAGGCGTCTGAGTTCCAGATAGGTTGCCCGGACTTCTTGGCATGCCCTTCCGGGTCTGGAAGAAATCGGGATTCCTCTTCCGCGGGTCATCCTCACCCTTGTAGAACTTCAATCGGTCATCGATATAACTGAGTTGCACCTTAGAGGCATCGTCATGGATGTACTGTGGTGCATGAGCAGCCGCCCGATTCTGCGCTGTTAACAGATGTGCTAAGATGCTCTTCTGGTAGGCGTTTGGGCGTGGTACATAATCGAACTCATGAGATTGCTGGTCGATCAGAGGTGTAGCGCTGCCGGACCGTACCTGGTTCTTAGGCGCGCTGAGGAGACCAGTGGCATGTGAAGTGAAAGTCCTCAACAATCTCTTAGCTTCCGAGGTATGCTGTGTCTCTCGTCTTTTTAGAGGCTGCGGCTTTGGCTCATTTTTCTCATCATCTTCGTCCTCCGACGTCGAGTCATCGGGAAAATCGAATGTCCTTTTCGTGTAGAGTTTCTCTAAAGGTATCTCTTCGAGCCGGAAATCCGCAACTGGTTTCTGGGGAGGCGATGAATATGGCGAGGGTCCAGCAGAAGACTCCACTAGCCTGCTTCCTTCATCAAGTGACGTCCGCCTTGACGTTGGTGCACTGTGGTGCTTCTTCACCTTGTTTGCGTGCCTATGCGCTTTGTCGCGTGCGAGGAGTGCCGCTTCGTCCTTCCTCCGATTCCATGCAAAATCATCCATTCCTGGTAATGGCGATTCGGAGATGTCAGTCTCGGGCAGCCGTAGCTCTGGTATGCCTTGTCTCGTCGACGGTGAGCCTGTGTCGTCGTCGTCATCGGCCGATCCGACGGAAAACTTGACATTGTTGCGTGGCCTGGGTTGTTCGTTTTTGTTGGTACTATGGCTCCGGCTGCCGTTCCGACTTGACTTTGTGCTACTATCCGGGGTCAGATGTGACGACATGATCAAGGCAGTCCTCGACCTATGTTGCAGACCCAGACAACACTATCATTCAGCAGTGGGCCTGACGACGTGACAACCTTGACCTCGTCTCAGAATATTAGTACTCCGACCACTTGATCGTCCAGGTGAACACTGGGTCCTTATAAGTAGCCAGATATATCTTGTGCTCAACACGTCGAATAGATAAGAAACGCTGGACAGGTCTTCAACACTGGGTGCTAATCGTCAATAGTAATACAGAATGCGAGGATATCATCTCTCAAGAAAATTAACAGCAGGAACGCATGTGTGCAGTATGAGTCGAGCCAGGATGGTGCAAATCAGATTGCCGTGAATCTTGTTCAGCATGTGCTAGTGGCACTCGCGCCATCGACGTACGGGAGACGGAAGCTGTGACGCATGGACAGAACCGATAGCCATAGCTCTAATCTTGTAAGAAGGCAAGAACAGTGGAAACAAAGGAAACCACTGTCCGCTCAATTATCTGCAGCGTATCGAGAGTGGATGTAGGCTGGGACTGCTGAGATAAAAATGGATGCTAAGTTATGATCTAAGTGGAGTGACGTTGATAAAGGGTTTTCACGGATTCGAAGCTTGGACCAGGCTTGACGAACACGTTTCATCAACGACGCGGTCAAAGACACCCGGATGCCATGAGATACACAAGAGCGGAACCAAAATCCAGTGATGCGCCACAGCCACGTATCAGTATGGATGCCCTCTGCTTGTGTGATGTCGAGAATGCGAGATAAGGTTCCAACCAACGGACGCTCGGCGAAAGCAATCCTGTAGTACCAAGTATTGTTTGCCCACTCATGTGGTGTTGCGGCGAGCAAGATTGATGCAAAGCTTGGGAGGGCGTCGATGGCGACGAAGCAAATCCAGCAGCTGTTTTCTTATTCTAAAGTTCATACTACCGTGTGTGGAATTTTGTTCAACGTGTGGAAGCATGAGGATGAAACAGAGGGAGACGTCTGACGAGTCCTAGCCTTCTGAATTGCCGCGAAAAGTCCGTGTTTCTCGGCCTGAAGATTATGTCAGCTTTTCTGGTTCTTGGACTACTTGGGTCATCCAAGATGTTGCCATCTCAGACCTGCTGGAGCGCCTGTTCAACAAGGATCCTATACATGGACATTCATTCGTGCACGTGGTGAGGGAGACCGTTAGATTTCATGTGCGAGCAGACTTCTAGACACGTACTTCTAGTTTCGTGGACGTCGAGCATTGGAACATCTAGAGTCCTTAAGCACCCAGGATGACAGCCGTGAAGACACATTACAAGCATAGCATAACCGAGAGCTTCTCGGTTTCAATGCTATCGCGACTCTCACAGCAAAGGAAGAGGCTTTTCCTTCAGCCACTTTTTTAGGCACCCGACCGGCAACATATTGAACGTGTATAACTCACATAGTCCAGCAGTATATGTTGTGAGCCGTAAGCCGCAAGTCATAGATACGTTCGTCGGACAGGAATATTCTGCCGCAGGTGGGAGTATTAGAGAAGGCTTGGTGGAACTGCTGTATGATAGAGACCTCCTCTCTCATATTTACACACCTTGTGAGCTGTCATTCTGAATCCGTACCCGCAGACACCACATGAATTTAAAACATTTATTGTTTGAGCTTCTCCGTCAACTCTGGCACTTTGTCGAATAGGTCGCCAACAAGCCCCACGTCCGCGACCTGGAATATCGGCGCATCGGCGTCCTTGTTAATCGCCGCGATGACCTTGCTGTCCTTCATGCCAGCCAAATGCTGGATAGCCCCAGAAATGCCAGCACATAGATATAGTTGGGGAGCCACGTTCTTGCCGGTCTGTCCAACCTGTAAACTATTGTCCGCGAAGCCACTATCGACAGCTGCACGACTGGCACCGATAGCTGCGCCGAGTGCATCTGCTAGAGGTGGAATGAGGCGATCAAATTCTTCTTTGGATTTCAGACCGCGACCACCACTGACCACTTTGGTCGCCGTTGCAAGTTCGGGTCTGTCGCTCTTCGCGAGGTTTTCGGATATCCACTCAGTTGGAGAGTCGGCTTTTGGATCTGTGCCTTCTTCTATCGAGGCAGAGCCGCCCTCGGCTTCGGCAGGCGGGAACGAGGTTTGCCGGATGGTGAAGAGCTTGATTGGGTCGGTCGACTGGACAGTCAGGATTGCGTTGCCGGCGTAGATGGGACGGACAAATGCTAACCATCATTAGCTTGGAAGGCACTCAGCCACGGTGCGTACATACTGTCTTCACTTTCGATGGACATCACATCTGTTAGCTGCTGGACATCGAGTAGGGCTGCTACCCGCGGCAGCAAGGCCTTGCCGAACGATGAGTGTCCGCAGATGACATGTGTATAACCTCCCTTCTTGATGTTTTCAACCAGTAGAGGAGCGTAGTTTTCTGGGAGTCCTTTCTCGTAGGCTTCATTCTCAACCATTATGACCTTCTCCATGCCATCGACCTTCGCAGCTGTTTCCGCCACACCCTTGATGTTCTTGCCGGCAACGAAGCCATGTATCGAGCCCCCAACTTTCTGTGCTGCTAGGACTGCGCCCAGCGAAGCAGTGTTTAGCTCTCCTCCCTTCTGCTCGAGAATGGCCAATGTTGATGCCAGCCTTTGAAAGAATGGTAGCCGCGAGTGTGATCGCACAGCGCGCAGCGCCGTGTTCCTCGCTATCGGCAACATGGTAAGTCGTTCGTAGTGTGAGAAGAAACAAGCAAACAGAAGCAGGAATGGTGGCCGACAAATGCGAATTCATAGTGACGGCATCGGAGCTTCGCGTCGACCGCCTCGGTTGAATCTCCACGCAGATGCCTCAGGAATCAAAAAAATCTACGCTCATAGTCGTCGTGAGGCATAAGAAAGCAATTATTGAACAGGACTACTTTAATGGGACCGTGTCGCTCTTACGAAGCTCCTTGCTATGTGTTGACAAAAGTAGTTCAAAACACAACCCCGAAACGTCAAGGGTTGCAACATCAAAATACTCCGTGCTTCGCCGCGTATGATGGAACCTTCGCTCAACGCATCACAAAACCAGGTGTTCGCCATGATGCACTACAGCTAGAGCTGCAATAATGCTGCAATGCATGTACCACAATCTGGCATACACAAGCGTTTGTTCAACATGGTAGGTGCAGGCGAACTCTGCTTATTTAGGCTTCTTCCAATAGTATTGCTGTGGTGAATTAGTTAGCAGCGCTCAATCGACTCTTGAACGATGGAACTGACCTTGTGCTGCTTTCTGCATGCTCTCAAGCCTGGCTTTCTCAGGTCGTTCACGACAGCCTGCTTTCGATGAACGTCGTCGTCCGCATCTGGTATATAATAGAATTCATTCTCTAGTGCCTTTCCAGCAGCATCCTTGCCCTCTCTAGCAACTTCTCCAATACATGGCGTAGCATGAATGAGCTCTTTCAGATCAAAAAGGGAGATGCTTTGTGCATCGTGTGGCAAATGACTGAGAATGGTCGAGAGAGGTAGAGAGGAGAGCCTAGAGAAGGCCAACTGGTTGATCACATGACTTTGAACGTCGAAGTCAACCAGCCGAGACTTTGGCTGTGATGGCGACGATATAGGTTTGAGCGGCTCTGAGTGAGGTAGACGAGGAGGCTTGATAGGCGACGATCTGACAGGAGAGGTACCAGCGTTTACAGCAGCCATTCTTGGAAGCAGATTGGCACCTGAAGGCCCGAATGAGAGGATGATAGGATCATTCTCTTCGTCATTGTCGGAGAAATTCTGTGATGAGCTTAGATCACTTGATTGTGTTTCGAAGCTCTGTTCGGCTGGCTTGGACTTGCGTGTAGTGCTATGGGTGCCGTCCTTGTCTGTCTGCTTGACACCTTCGGTTTCAACAGCTTCGGGATCTTCGAAGATTTCCACTGGTGGTGGCTCGGCCCGTGTCGGGATAGGTGGTGACGATGGTAATAGTGCTTGGGAAGAAGGAGTTGGCGACATTGGCAGTATCGAACGCATGTTCCGGTTATGTATCGGGCTGGGACTAGGAGGTGTGGAGTGGCGCCGCATCGGCTTGAGCTTCTTAGGTGGTGACGACGCCAAATCTTCTTCGTCTGAAGAGACAGGACCGAGATGAGGCTTTTCTGGCCACTCCAAGATGACTCGGGAATTGTGGATGTCCAGCATGATCTCGGCGTCTCGCATATCAGAGGAGAATATGGCACCACGTCTCAACTCAAACACTTTGCTTTGACAGTGAACCTTGACCCCATTCCAGCCCACACACATGATCTGTAGCTTCTCTCGATCCAGACAACCGACAGAGGGGAGGTATGTGACCTCGACATGCACCCTTGAGATCAGACGGTTCGCGGACAACTGGTAATCACACGTTTGGCTCGACCTTCCGAGCTTCGTGGACGTGCCATCGCCCTTCACGCGTAGGGTAGGTAGTGAGCCCAGGGGAATTCTCTCTGTGGTCTTGAAAAGCGTACGGGCTATCGAGTCCTTGGACGGTGAGGAGGTGAGGATATGAGTGGAAGAAGTTGGCACGGGTGTAGGCAGAGACTCTTTTCCTTCGAACGTGTCTCGCGATCTCTTTAGATTCTTTGGCAGCACCGGCGACGAGGACAAGGGCTCGAATGCAGGTAGGAGAGACGCTGCCGACTTCTTTCTTGCAGCACTTGCAGGTTCTGCATCTTGCCGGGGGGCGGGCAGGGCCATCTCTTTGTCATGCGGCAGGTGTACAGCAAAAGTCGCGTGTTAGTGGGAGTGCTGCTGCTGGAGGGCTCCCAAGATCTGATGAGGAATTACTGCTGCTGTTGGAGGTATACCGATGCCTACCCAGCTGACTTGCTGTATGTCTGGTAGTCACAATACTCAAACACACTTGAGGAGGGAGCAGGTCACTGAAGCGGCCAGAGGTCGTGTGGTTGGAGAGGTAGCAGACGCGCTCAGAGCATGCCGCTGGTCCAGTCGCGAAGCGCATCAACCCTGGTGGATCCCCCGATCAAACACGCGCTTTTCTCTGCTCGTAGTACGTCAGAAGTCGAAGCCACCGAAATTATTGATCGTGCAACTAGAGCAGAGGGAACGCAAGGGTGACGATGGCTGGGAAGCGGTCGTGCATATTTGGTAAAACGAAGAATGAAAACCAGATATTCGCGGTGAAGAATCCCTCCCACTCTTACATACAGTTCGGAGGGGAACGCGGTCATGGCCGGCACTTTGTCTACTACGCTGTGGCAGCTCCTGCACGGCAGATCACACCTAAAATCTTATCTCTGGTATTGTTGAGCTGAAGTAGCATTCATGATACGATATCAACAAAGAGTCCTCGATAATTATATACAACCTGGACGTCCAGTTGCACGAGTCTTGTGTGAGCTATCACGGGTTGGATCGTCGGTCGGGACGGAGAGGTTTGGGTGAACGTCTCGGGCTCGACTACGCCGGTACCGATTACTTACGCTAGTCCGGGAGTTCCTCGCTGAAATAATTGCGGACTGCAAAATAATTGAGAAAAAGTTGCGCATCGCGGTCTGGCTCGTAGAATACTAACATCCGTACTTGTGTCGACCTGGACAAATAACCTGCTTGATTATAGCAGATCCCCAGTCGCCTTTGCGCTCACCGTTATAGCAGTCACTCGTGGCACCCTGGTTGCCGCGCCGTCATGGCTCTTACTACGCACGTCTCGCAGTTGGACAAAACTCAGACCCCCTACAAGATTGATCCTGAGCAGGCGCTGAGGGCTTCGCAGGCCCTACTGAAGCATGTCAAAGCTGAAGTCAAAAGGTTGCAAGAGTCCGGTCAGAAGAGGAATCTGCTCGCAGCTGAAGGATCAGAAGATGAAGACGAGGCAGATGATGCGCAACCAATCTGGCTCAATCTGGCTACCAAACAGTATATCACCGACAAGCACCGCCTGAAACCCAGCAAGATCCCTGTGCCTCATTCTCTGAACACGGATGAGAATGCCACCATCTGCTTGATCACCACCGACCCTCAGCGAGCAGTCAAGAATGCTGTGGCTGATGCAACTTTTCCTTCCTCGTTGTCTACACGAATCACTAAGATAATAGGACTGTCAAAGCTGCTAGCCCGGTACAAGAGCTACGAACAACGGAGGCAACTCCTCGCCGAGCACGACGTATTCCTTGCAGATGATCGCATAGTGTCCAGGCTCCCAAAGGTTCTGGGCAAAGTCTTCTACAAAGGCACCGCCAAACGTCCCATCCCTATCAATATCGCCCCTAAAGAGTCAAGCGCTGAGAAGAACAAGAAGCTACCAAAGGAAGAAAGAGAGGCTGCGGTGGCAAGCCCAACTGTCGTTGCCAAAGAGATCGAGAAGGCACTAGCTTGTGTGCCAGTGACCCTCAGCCCAGGGTACAACATTGCGGTTCGAGTTGGCCTCGACTCGTTTACTCCAGAGCAATTACAAGATAATGTCACGGCAGCTGCGGGTGCAATAATACAGAAGCACGTAGTAAGCGGCTGGAAGAATGTGAAGAGTGTCCACATCAAAAGTCCAACCTCGTTAGCTCTGCCCGTCTGGCTTGCGGAGGATCTCTGGGCCGAGAACACGAAAGCTGCTGTAACCGAGAAGGCGGATGTTGACGGGGACTTGCAGGACGCAGAAGGGGATCTTTCTGGCATCAAGCGAAAGAGGAAGGTCAACACTACTCGGGGCCCGCAGACTGGGGGGCGGAAGAAAGTACGACTCGCAGAGGAGAGAGCTAGGGAGAAGGGGGACGCCGCCGAGAGGAAAGCACGATTGTCAGCGCAGAAAGCTTCGGCATTCGAGACGGATTGATCTGTATGCGACGGGCAGTTCTGACCGCGTGGCACATCTATCTCGAATTCTTCTGCACGGCGTCCACGGTGTCGGTGTGATCAGCGCTGCTTGAGGTGCTTAGCCTAGGCCGGATCGGGCTTTCGAGGGCACAACTGCATCCGTTAAGGCACGATAAGATTTGGCGACGGAGCAAGCCATAGTGGGCACTACTCATCTCATGTCGTGTGCCTGCGTCAAGGCTGCGGCAACTGAGTAGTGCCCGTCCAACCATTTGTTTCCAAAGCTGTCTGCACCGCTGGCCCATGTTCATCATCCTTACCGCTGTCTTGCCTGATGTCGAATGTCAATCATGTGCTCTCTCCTTATTGTCTCATCTCGTCAGTAGTGCTATGGATACATCTCTTGAGTCTATCTATGTTTAGCTGGTAGGAGGGCTGATCATCCTCATTCTAAATTTCCGGTGGCCGACTTGCCCCGCAATCGCCCCCTTTCGCACACTGCATGGACTGTATCATACGCACGTACTTACTGTAGCCATCGGTTTCCGATGCTGAAGCATCTCATGCTCACCGCTACATGGTTTCGCGGATCAACTGGTCAGACCTGGAGCAGAGCTACTGCAACTGTCAGCTTAGCCTATGGAGAACGCTTCGGCATTGTGTACTACCTAGTAGGGGAGGCAAATTTCTGGTGGACACCATTTGCCAAATGCGCCAGCAGCAAGGGTCCTCGACCGGATCACTGGTGACCTGCCCATTCGCATACAAGTACTCTGTTGACAGTGGGGTAAACCCACGAGGGGCTCGGTGGGCTGCGATGACAGTAGGACATGTTTCCACATGTATGAGGGCGGGATGTCCTGGCAGCAAATGCACTGTTGCAGTCTATAGTCTATATATAGTCTGGAATTTGCTCAGCGTAGCATCCTCCCCATCTGCTCAGTACCCATCAACAACAGCAACAGAATCTCTTACCTACTAAACAACAACCACCAGGTAGGAACGTCGCTTGACCACGACCGTCTCAACCACTAACGGCCCTGACCAGTCTATCCAAATTACCTCATATTAAAATGGGTATCGAAGAAGCCAGAGCAGCTCTCCGAACTGAGTTCCCTGAGCTCAGCCCGGAGGACTTTAAGTCCACCGCTGGCAACCGAGACGCCTTGGCGAAGAAGGTTGCTGAGAAGAAGGGTATCTCTGAGGCCGACGCGAAGTCGAAGATCGATGAGATCTTCTCCGCCAACGGCCAATAAGTGCTAGATACGGTTACCTGGTCGAACCTCAGCAAAGCCCCGCAAAGAGCCTAGAGTATCCGATGGAACCTGGTTAGAGTACTTCATATTGACAGGAATCTCCGAATAAGAAAGGCTGACGCTGGTCCGGTAGGATAGCACGGACAATTTAAAACAGATAGTACACTACGGCTTCACCTGATTCTTTTCCACTGGGGCCCTTGAGTAGGAGATCAGCTGTAGTGTCATCCTCTCGCGAGCCTTGCTGAACTATAGAGTACACGCATCCTTGTCGTTTGCACTAATTTGGGTGTGTTGCCGTTTTCTCATAGTTCGTGGACACTCACATAAGTTGACATTAACCACGTGTAGTTATGATCATTTTGGGTTACTCATTGTACTTCGTAAGGTCGATACAGTCATTCCACTCGACAGTAGAGAGTGGTTGCCGTGAATAAACAAGCCCCCTGAGGCCGGATATCAACGGCCATAGCACCGTGAATCTATAAGGTTTGCAAGAGAAGGAACGCGCCCGTAGCCTTGGCACAGACCAGGCCATAAGGCGGGCGGAAGACAGCGTCATTGGTACGATTGACAGTTCAACTGTCACTTTGTTCGTAGGTGACAATTCTGGTTGCTAGCACTTGCGAAGACTCACATTGAGAGTAGAAAATCTGCTCTCTATGTGCTGAGTCTCTACCAGGCGCCATGCACGACGCACCTCCGAATTATTTTCAACGCGGCCCGTCATGGATCGCAAAAGAAAGAGTACGCACGAAAGACACAACCTCGATACATGTCGATACTGACTATGCAACGCAGGGGAGTTGCGTGACATAAACTTGAGAGTGTGGGAGGGTGCTCATGGTACTGCAACTGGAAAGCATGCTGAACAGTTCTAATATATCCTACAGATGTCTTCGCCATTGGCGCATCCCTTGACTCGTCGTTGAAGAAGAACACTGCTTTCATCAAACGAGTCCGAACGGGAATATCAGCATCTGCTCAATCAGGCCTCTTGACCGAAATCAAAACACTGTCTCTACAAAAGTACTTGTCCGAAATCATCTCAGCCACTGCCGAGGGCCTAAGCAAACTGAAGACTGCGGGTGATATCGCTGCAGGGATCGAGGTTGTCAGCGCATTACATCAAAGATTCGGTCCTGCCGATTTCACCAAACAACTGGGTTGGTTACTTGGACGTGGCCTGACTTCTCCCGACAAAGCGCAGGTCAAGCAATGGTCTCAAGAGGTCAAGGAACGCGAAGAGAAGGATCGTATCGCACGACACAGAGTGCTCCTGCGAATCGTTACGGACTTCTGGTTGTGCGGCATTTTACGCAGTCTCGATGATGTGGAACGACCGGAAGATGCGACTGGCAAGGTGAAAGAGGTGACAGCAACAGAGCCTGGACGAAGTACTGAAGCACAGAAGTTGAAGAATGCCCTCAATGGAGTAAAGAACGAGAACATGCGAGAACACGACCCGTTTCCTCTCGAAGTGCTCAAAGATCTGCTTGGCCATGATGCAGAACTGATCAATCTGCCCTTAGCCGTATTGTTTGTAAAGAACTTTGCCTGGGATATCCTTGGGATGAAACCGCCCTCAGAAGACGCCCGCAAACAGGTGGATGGCGAGGGTGAGATTAGTAGGGAGACGAACGGTACTCACGACGTGGACGATGCGCCTCTTATCCCAGAGAATGTGCGCCAACGCTTCGTAAATGTCATCGATCGTTATGCACAGTTTCTGAAGAAGCGCGTCGTCAGAGACCAGCAATCTCTCAACAATCAGAGCAAAAGAAATGCAGAGGCATATGTGCGAAGCGGCGAGATCTTTGAGGACCGACAAACCAATTTTGAGAAGCAGCAGAAAGCACAAGAGAAGCTCATTGCGAGCGCACAGACTCTGTGTGACATCCTAGGAGAAGAGATGCCAGATCTGAACGATAAAGACGGCACAGACTTCTCTGCAACTGGCTCCGTGGGAATCGTCAAGACAGGAGAAGTCCTTCAGAGGTCCGCCGAAGGAGCCGGCATTTGGGAGGATGAAGACGAGCGTCGTTTCTACGAGAACTTAGTCGACCTGAAGGGACGTGTACCTTCCATTCTCTTAGACGACAGCAAGAAAGCCAAACCTGACGGCGATGAAGCTGTACCAGCTCGGCCGAACGAGACCACAACAACTGAAGCCGCGGCCAAGGTTGATGATGCATCGCTGCAGATTGCAAACCGCACGGTCGGTGCTCAGGTTGATACCCTCCTTCTACGGCTTCCTGACCTGCAGAACAAGGACCAAGTTGATTCGGTCGCCCACGACTTCTGCTTCTTGAACTCGAAGGCTTCACGAAACCGTCTTCTAAAGAGTCTCCAGGATATTCCGCGAGGCCGGACCGACCTACTTCCTCTTTATGCGAGGTTGATTGCAACACTAGGACAGTACATGCCGGATCTGCTCAATGGCATGATCACGTACCTAGACGATGAGTTCAGGAGCCTTCAGCGACGTAAGACGAAGGACTTCTTGGGCCAGACACGACTCGTCAACATGCGATATCTGGCCGAGCTTACAAAATATGGTGTTGTGCCAGAGCATGTCATATTCCATTGCTTCAAAGTCAGCCTCGATGACTTTTCGCGCATGAACATTGAGATTATCGCTTACTTCCTCGAGAATTGTGGTCGATACCTGCTGAGAAATCCCGAAACTGCGCCAAGGATGACCTCGTTCCTGGAAACTCTCGGCCGGAAGAAGTCTGCACAACATCTTGGTGCTCAAGAACGCATGCTCATCGAGAACGCGCTGTACTACGTTGATCCCCCGGAGCGAGCCGCCATCGAGCAAAAAGAACGCACACCGACTGAGCTTTTCGTTCGGCAACTTGTATACATGGACATGACGAAGCGAAATTACATGAAGATCTTGAAGACCATTCGCAAGCTTCATTGGGAAGAAGCTGAAGTAGTCACAATGCTCGAGAAGATTTTCAGCAAGCCGGGCAAGGTCAAGTTCAGCAGCATTCACCTGCTGGCGGTGCTGCTCGGAGCGTTAGCCAGGTACCACCAGGACTTCGCAATCACAATCATCGACAATGTGCTGGAAAATATTATGCTTGGCCTCGAGCAGAACGACTTCAAATTTAACCAGCGGCGGATTGCAGAAGTCAAGTACCTTGGCGAGCTCTACAATTACAAGATGGTCGATTCTTCAATCATCTTCGACACCCTGTATCGGGTTGTTACGTTCGGGCACGAAGGCGGTACCCCAATCCCTGGGCGGGCGACCCTATTCGATCCGCTCGATGATTACTTTCGCGTCCGACTTGTTTGCACCATTCTTGATACCTGCGGTATGTGTTTTGACCGCGGGACTTCGCGTAAGAAGTTGGACTTTTTCCTCACCTTCTTTCAGTACTACGTATTGACCAAGGACCCGCTGCCTATGGAGGTCGACTTCCTTATACAGGACACCTTGGCTACAGTGCGACCCCAGTGGAAACTCATCACCGATCTTGACGAAGCAGCGAGAACTTTCGCTGAAGCTGTACAGACAAAGTACAAGCAAGAAGCATCGGGCCGTAATGCTGAAGACGCGGATGAGGCAGATAGCTCATCTGACGAGGAAGCGCTGGGGGAAGAAGACAACGCTGCTGAAGTCGAAGCACATGACTCGTCTGGCGAGGAAGGTGAAGAGGCTGCAGACGAGCAGTCTGACCGTGAGGGAGGTGGCGAGTTGTCTAGCGAGGAAGAACATATTGTCGTGGTTCGAGAAGAAGAGAAAGTTGACCCTGAGGCGGAAGCAGAGTTTGACCGAGAGTTCGCGGCTATGATGGCTGAAAGCCTTGATTCTCGCAAGAACGAACGCCAAGGTCGCTTCGATGTGCCTCTACCTGTCCGCAGGGCCCCGCGCGCTGTTGCAGACGTTGTTGATGAAGGCAACACCTCTGGCAATGAGGCCGCCATGCCACCGACGAATACCATGGCTTTCCAGCTCATGACCAAGAAGGGAAATCGACAACAGGTAGCTATCATAGATAGGTTCTCTGCTTTGCGAATACTGCTAACCGAATCCAGACCCGCACAATCGATCTTCCCTCGGACTCGCACTTCGCTCTGTCGATGAAGTCGCAGCGGGCAGCAGAGCGTGAAGAGCAGCAACGCATCAAAAATCTGGTCCTCAACTACGATCTGGGCGAGGATGACCAGCACGATGGTACAGAAGCCCTTTCGGTGATGCCGATTATTCAGCCAGCTGTTAAGTCAAAGAAATTTGCTAAAGATACTCCCCAAACAGGATACGAACACAATTTTGGTTCCCTCAGTCGGGCTGAGAGACAAGGCCGTGCGCCTCGAGCACGAAGACTCAACCTGAGTGATGTCGATTGGTATGCCCGCCGACAGTCGGCTTCTGCCAGTGCACCCAAAGTTGGCCAGGAGAACAAACCCGCACCTTCGCAAGCTGCTTTCAATCATGAGAAGCCAGGCTAATGTGAGCTCCATACAGGACGTGAAGCAGCTCTTCCGGTGCTGTATTCACAACAGCGTTCCATTCTCATCGCTCGAGATGTTCGACGGCGCTCGACTCGGCAAATTCCTTAGGATATTACCGTCCACGATCCGACCGTTCCCCCTCATGGTGTGTCTCGGGACAAAGACTAGATTCCATAGTAGAAGGCCCGCGCACCTTTCAACACCGTTCGAGTACAGCTAGACCTTCTCTGTCACAGCGCGCGACTGCTGCCCGGCTTCCGAAGCACACAGGCTCTTGACCAGCTCCAAAGTGAATAGTGGCCGACTGCCGTGTACGTTGACCTCCACCACACCCGACCGAATGTGGTTGCTAGTACTGACCTGCGCGCCAAACTCAGTCGGCCAATTGGAGACATCCCACTCGAAGCCGTGGGTGGTGATATGAGTTAGGCCAAGCACAGGAATGATTCCGACGTTCTCCGCAAACACGCTGTTACTGACATGCATCTCATTCTGGCCAACAGCGAGCACGAAGGACAGGCTTTGCTCGGAGAGCAAGTAGACGGAGCCACGGAGAAGGTCTCGTTGCTGGAGGACCATATACATGTGGTGAATCTGAGAGAAGCCTTGGTCGACTCTGCCCCCTAGACCACCCATCACTACTACATCAAGATCTGAGCCTTCATCCTTTCGATTGTCCCATTCTTGTCGCATCCACTTTAATGATTTTGTAAAGTCTGTCGAGTATTGGTCGGGGTCATGGACGATTTGAACACCTTGACTAGCGTAGTGCTGTTTCGCGTCATTGCTTAGAGAGTCGAGATCGCCCACTATGGCGTCTGGAGATCTCTTCTTCACACCCACATGCTCGTCGTATTGCATGAGGCGGTTGGCCCCAGCATCTGCGCATACCAGTAACACTGCACTTTCGATGACAGCATTCAAGGCCGGGGTATTGACTGGTTGATTGAGCACAATTATGCCATATGGTTTTGCCGGCGCCCCTTCGAGGAGACCAGCAGGGTACCATGTGGTGGTCGTCATTGCGACTTGTCAATCAAAGGCACAAGCATAACCATTGCTGAGCTCATGATATCTGCAGACGTACCACTCACACTGAGATGCTTATGTGCACATAATCAGTCCTTCACTCAGTCGACCTGCAGCTAAGTGTGAGATGGGGCGGAAAAGTTCGGCATGGAATACTACTGGCCAGATTGGTGACGAGGTCAAGATCCTCAGGGACCGACGCCTCGCTCAAAATTATTGGATTGCATAAGCACTTGTCCAAGCTCCAGCTTCAACTTCACGATTGCAGACAGCCTCGAATTATTATTCTTGTGCTTTGCGTATTCGACTTTCATCGCCACAGACACCCACCATCGATGCGGAATCAATAACGATCTGAAGCACCTCATTCCTTTTGTCTACAACCTCGACTGGTACCTGTACTTTTATTCACCATGTACCGTACCGCAGCGCGCACAGCACTGCGCTACTCGCAGAGCCCCATAGCACCAGCCAGGACTGCGGGACGAAGATACCTCACGACAGAAGCACCTCACCTACGATCGAGGAGTTGGAAGAACAGTGCGGTGAGATGGGGAATAGCTGCGGCTGCCATATATTATTACAACACCAGTCCTGTCTTTGCAGAGTACCCTCAGAACAGTAAGCAGCGAGGACGACAACCGACTCCGTCAAGTCACATCTAACTCCATTGCAGACCTGCTCAACCCGAACGTAAACGCATTGGACGACGAAAAGGACCATCCGACCCTAGACCAACTGACGGCGTCTAGCCGCAACAAAGCTCAGAAGAACCCCTCATCTCTTCAGTCTGCCATCGAACACTCATCACAAAGCGCAGCGGTACAGAAAATTGAAAACGAACAGGCAGTCAGCTCGAGTCCAGTACCTGGTCATTCGTCTGACCCTACGACAGGCGGTGCAGCCGACCTTGAAGCAGAGGCAGATTCAGAGGGCGCATTCAACCCCGTGACAGGCGAGATAAATTGGGATTGCCCATGTCTTGGTGGCATGGCGTATGGTCCCTGCGGTGACGAGTTTAGGGCTGCATTTAGCTGCTTCGTGTACTCGAACGAAGAGCCTAAAGGAATGGAATGTATTGATAAGTTCCAGGGGATGCAGGACTGTTTCAAGGCGCATCCGGAGGTCTACAAGGGCGAACTGGAGGATGATGAGGCACTCGATGGAGAGCTCGCGCAAGAACGGGAAGAACTGAAGCAAGAGATCGCCGAGCGGAGATCACAAGTCGAGCAGGGCCAGGGACAACAACGCCAGAGGAACTTGTTAGACGAGGCCGAGCCTGTTCTGTCGAGCAACGGCGACAAAGCTCCTGCCAAGAAGACAAACAAGAAGGAAAGCGCCGGCTCGAGCTCGGGTCCAGGCTCGAAGACACCAACAGCTTTGCAGTCATCCTCGTTTTCAGACACACCACAGCCTGAAGCAAAAACTGAGACAAGTCAGAAGCCAGCAGAGTTCTCCTCGGACAGAGAAGCTCAAAATGGCGCACCGTCACAGACAATTTCAGAGCCGATGCCGAAAGGCACAGATGCTAATGCGCGCCCGGAGAGCGACACGCTCGTGCCCAAGGCTGCGCATGATGCAACGGGAGCCAGCAGTGAAGACACGCAGTGAAAAGCTCAGTAATGGTCAAATGTATATCAGGAGCCATAGCTCTCTTTTCTCCTAATACTGTTTGCATAGCGAGGAACATAGAGGTACTATACTCTATCAATGACATATACACATGATGGAAGTCTCCCCATAACGCCTTGTTCAACCCGGGAGCCAGACACGACATACGACAAGGCTCGACTCTCGAAACACTCGTGCTGTTTGTTTCATCTTCCTCGCTCTTGCCGAGATTGCAAACAAAGCCAGCTAGGTCCAAGCTTGCGTGCTTTCGCCTCAAACTTCCGATGTTTCGCTAGCTTACTGATCAGCGTCTATTTCTGAGAAGGGGCTAATTTCTTCTTTGGCCTCGAATGGTGGCAAAGCTCTTGTTCACCGCGTCCGTAGAGACAACACTCATGCGCGTAGTGAATTTTGTTTTTAAGGAGATAAGTGCAGTGTTCGGGTGCTTGTCACAGCAAACGAGCAAAACGTTTCTCGGAAACAAGCGCCTGAAGCACGTTACGAACGTTGATGACCACAAGCTAGTAGATCCAGGGGGTGACCAGGCCATCTCATTTGAGGAGAGAACGAGTCTAGAAGAGGCTAGCGAGCGTCTTGGGAAGTGATTGGACATCACTAGAAAAGCCACTAGCCAATCAGCCGCACTTGTGCCTTCGTGAGAAACGCACTAAGGGCGTGCTGGGTCAATCTCAGGCTAGCCAGGCCACCTCTCGAACTCTTTTTTCGAGCTTAATTCTTGCTCTGGGTGCCTGCAAGGACTTCGTGGTTGGCTCATTCGGACAGGGACGAGAGTTTTGGGAGTCGATCCGCTGGCTCCCACGAGCTCTCTCGCTTGTCTCCTCTTTTCCTCCTCTTCAAGCGTCAGCGACCGGCGTGTTGGGTGTGTCTCCATTCGTGCCTGCACAACTTGCACCTTCACATTTGCACCTTCCGGCTTGGATAACTCACCCTGTCCTCTTCCCTTGCAGCACCATCATCACTTCTTTCCTGTTTCTTGCTCGTTGTCACTGCTATCTCATTCACCTTCATCCGCTCTCTCTCTCTTTCGACTCGAAGTGCTTCTTGTGAGGCCACGAGGGGTTTCTCGCACGGTCCACCGCTCCATCCACACAATTGGCAACTTCATTGTCCCGAATTTGCGCGACTCCCGCCAAACTTCAGTACAACATCAGATATCTGAAACGCGACTAGCAAATTCCCCATCAGAACCTCTCCCTCCCGCCTGACCTGGTAACAACATCATCATTCGACCTTCAACAATAATTGAGCAAACATCGTGCAATACAATCTCTAATTCCGACGATACCTCGGAGCGTCTGCCGTCCTGTGGTGTCGGCAACCTTGAGTCTTTCGAAGCATTCATTGTTCACCGTCCAGCATTATTGTACACTGGTTCTTTATTCATCTGCGTTTCCAGTCACTTCGACACTTGGCCTTGGGTAGGTGTTCTTCTTGCTTGTGTCTGCTCGACGTTCGTTTGCTGATCTGTCCCACAGTCACAGGCAGGAACCTACGTACAAGATACCCTACAGCTTCTTCGGCCTCCATACTTCTTTGATAGCATCTCGCAGTTCATTCCTTCTGCCTTAGTACATAATCTCGTACTGATCGATATCCCCGTCTGCCTTCACACCCGATCAGTACTTCTGGACGTTCAATCTGTTGGACAGATTGATCAGCTCAGAGCTTTCAATTCCATCACAGACAACTTTCACTAGACTCTAGATATGAGCTTCGACGCAGGCGGTCTAGCTCAAATGACTTATCAACCCTCCTTCAACATGAACAACAATGCTATTGGCGTTTCTGGCCCAGGTTTTGGTGCTAGAGGAAAAGGGAACCATATCAAGAGACTGAGCGTTGCGCCCCCACCAAAGATCTCAACCATCGACGAGACGCAGGCAACTAACCACTGCTCTACGCCTCGAACTGCTCGCGGTCATCTGCTTGCGGGACTGCGAACAGCTCCTAAATCTGCTACTGTTGCTCCTCAGGGCTACGGTCTCGAAAGCAGCAAGTATGCCAATGCACAAAACAACAACCGAACTCCGCAGACCACCGCTTCTGCTCACTTTCCAGGTCAAGGTCAATTCAACGGAGGCTATCAGCGTTATGGCTCTCCAGACCAGGTTCTAGCTCCACCCCAGTTGGACTTCGCTCAAGACGGTTCCATGGATCCGAGCCTTTACGAAGAGCTTGTTGCACACAACAACCACTTGGCCCAGCAACAGCGTGCTCTTCAGCAGCAACTGCTTAATTTGCAAATGCAAGCCCAGATGGGAGGTTTGAATATTGGACAAGGCTACGGTGGTGTCCAGTCGCCTATCTCACCAATGAACATGTACAACCAGCAATACCAAGGCATGCAGCCCGTCGTTCAGCCAGTCGCAGGCCAACCTGGCGTTTTCTGCGTCTACAATCCTATGACCGGTCAATCAAACTTCGTCTACGACAATTCTGCTCAACACGATGTTATGTCTCCCCCAGTCAGCGTGGCCTCGCCTATCGATGTCAACAACATGCAACGTCGATCTCCTCCCAACATGATGTCTCCACCACCAACGCAACGATCAGTCAGTCCACCAAAGCAGAGCACATCCCCTCCCGCGGATGTTGAACCTTTGCCTCCGCCATCTGCCAACGCCTTCCGACGCGGCCACCGCAAGGGTCTATCATCTGTCAACGTCAAGACTACCGGCGAGTGGACCCGAACTAGTGGTCCCCGTACTGCAGGTCTGCCGCCCACACCAATGACTGGCTCATTCGGTCCCGGTCAAGCTCGCGCTGGTGAACACCCTGTCCGTCAACCACGAAACCCGCCTCATCTCAGCGAGCTGCAAGAGAAGCCAACCGCAAAACACGAAGGTAGCAAGAATTTTGCTACCCGTCAGCGACGTCGAGCAGTCCACGATCTCGTTCGAGCAGGCCGTGAGCGTCTTTCTGACCGCAACAGTAATTCGGACAGTGGTACTCCGGGTAGCGAGGCCGAGTTCAACTTTTCCGTGTCTTCTGAAGACAACGAGATCCTCGGTAGAAGTGGCAACCTTTCAAGCAAGCCAAGCAGTGCTAGCCTTGCAGCCATCGGCTCAGAACGAAAGGAGAAGTCAAGAGAGCGCAACTCAGTTGGCAGTAACGCTTCTTACGAAGCCAAGAGCCTGAGCAGTGACGATGGTAACGCCATTGGTGGCAACATGGTTGAGATTGAGACTGGTCGTCGCAGGACGCCACTTCTTGTGCTCAGCAGTGCAGAGAAGCGCAAGAGTGTCGTTCTTTGAAGAACATGATCATGTCCAGTTACGCAAGGGCCGAGCCCATAACATGCAACACGCAATACACACTCAGGGAAACCCGGGTTGCACCTGGGTCCTGTCGCTCCTTACTAGTTAATAGCTATTTTACGACTTAACGATTACCTACGGGACCGAATTGAATGATGGCGGGGCTGAGTATAGCCAGACATCGGTTGTGTGACTTAAGAGTGGATTACATATGGTTGCTTTCGAGATGCTGACTTTGCCTTAGATTAGGCATAGATAGCACATGTGGACATTCGGCACGGATATAGCTCTGCTGAAGGACGTCGGTGCAGCGCAACAGCACGTTCTTTCCCCATGCTCAAGTAGATATCTGCTTGATGTTTGCACGACCTTTAGCTCGTACGTGTGAGACGAAGTCCGCAAATTGTTCCTAGCCAAAACAAATAATTACTTCATCCTCAACCGTCGTCACATTCTTGCTAGCACTTTCAGTACCTCCCGCACCGCTTGAGGATGCTGTTTGCTCCAAATGCATGTTACGCTCGTTGTTATCAGAGCATCGCGATTAGCACTGTCGCGCCAAGTGCGGCGGTATCGTTCATAGGCGACCTACCTTCTGCTTGAAAGGGAAGGTGCTAAGCTCGAACCAGCAGAACGGTGATTGAGCGTCTCATTCAATCAAATAAAGTTCGGACATAAGCTTGTGAAAGACGTCGATTAGGCTGGTGTCTGAGTCACTGATTCTCAAAGCAGAGCTCACCCGCTTACCAAGGGGCTAGTCGTATGTTCGCTACCTAATGCCCTCGAAGTAAAGATACACATCCCAACAAGGGTAGTTCCAGAGAAGGCACCACTATTAGCCAGTAGGCTATAGGGACCGAACCTTTCTATTATGTGGCTCGTCCTCGTTGTTTAGGTAAAACAGTAAGTCCGGGACAGCCGGTCTCACAGTGGGCATTAAGGAGCTGGACTGTTCTCGCTGATAGGACTGTGGAAATGATGCTTGCGGTATATCACTCGCTTCCCTCTCTTCGTCTCTTCGCTTTGAGCTGCTCGCTCTTGGAAGACCGCCAAGCTTACCATCGCTAAGGTCGATGAGGAGCGTCACAAGTTACCTGCTCGCCTTCCATGCACAGGCCTCGAGGTATGCTGATTGGATGACGATATTCATGTGCTTCAGTCTTCTACGCTGTTGACTCATCAACGAGCGTAGCGAATACGCCGGTACTAGTACCTGATGCATTGTGGGTCCTCGCTGTCCCACTTCTCCAAAAAGTCGCGGTACGCTCACACCAACCAGAGCCCCTTGAGAGTCGTGCAAGGGTCCACCACTGGATTGGATTCCATCGTGCCAGCTTCGTGCATATACGCGATACAGTAGCGATTCGGACAGATCTTGCTGCGTACTAGGCTTGGATCGAACTCCTTGCTTACAAGTCTATAGACCGTCCCAGCCCCCTATGACTCCTTACCTTGGTAAGCACACTGGTTTCGCCCTGGCACTGTCAGCTATGGAACCGTCGCTGAGTGGCCGTACTTACCCATAATGGCCTCAGCGTCAATGACCAACAGCCACTACGTGCGATGCCAGAAACGGCTTGCAGCTCGCAAAGATCATATCCGCTCCAGGCTCAACCGGGTAACTTTATACGACGCAGCATGGCCTTCAACTAGTCGGTTCGTTGTCTCCGAGACGTCTTTCCAAGGACCAAGTATCCACACCTCGGTCAAAGAGCCATGAGTCACAGGTAACCACGATGCAGCGTATAGAGTACGCTGCCTAACAAGTCATCCTGCGGACAAGATGGTCTCAAATCTGGCTATAAGTAATGTACCCACCATGTGCCGTTTCGAGCCTTCCTCTCCTTGGACGATAAACACAAAGGTATCAAAACTCCACGCCCTCAGTACCATTTCTCAGCGTGTCGAACGAACATCAGCGACCGCAAGCACAGTCAAAGCACCCAGGATCGAACACAAAGACCACAAAATACCCATCGTTCAAGATTATACCTCTCCCTTCTACCATGTATTCAGAAAAGCCATCCATGAAGTCTGACTCGGCCTCTGTGCTCTCAACAAGCACGACGTCCACGATCTCCAGCCTCAAGGCCCTCCTGCACAAGCGGGCAGACAAGCCATCAAAGCCAAGGCCAACCCCGGAGCAGCTCACAAAGCAGAAGCAGATCCGGGCGGAAGCTAATGCAGCATACTTCTCGATGCGATGAGCGATGTTCCGGGAGATTTCCATTCACAACGACGGAAGGTTTCCTGGTCGTCAGGGCAGCGGAAGGGATGTAGCGAGGTGGATGGTACTTAACCGGAGTCAACTATATTCATGAATGTTAGGGTATTTTCCAGCAAGCGAGCTGGGTATGGTGTGCCACAATCATGCATATTGATTGTAGTGGTCGGCTCAGAAGTAGCCGTGCAATAGGGTGGTGCAACTAAGCTTCCCGAAGCACAACATACTATAGCATTGGTAGTAGCAAGAGCAGGAGAACATACAGCGCTGCAACAGAATGATGACCATGAGGAGGTAGGTGGTCTGTTCAGCAATCGCTAGCATCATTATTGTTCGAGCTGAATATATGCCTTTCGAGTTCTACTGTCTATGTCGTGGGATCGTTATTTGTTTTGTACAAGCATGCCCGTCAGTGCACGCATTCACTGAGCGGAATTTCTTCTCCTTCCACCAATACCTCTGCTGGGTCAATTTTGTCCGTTGTCATCGCACATACATTCTCCGCTCTTAAACGTGGTTGCTGATAACTTCTTCATTGTCGTACACCGGCAAGACCGCCCATCTCTTTAAACTTTCACCTTCAACTTCCACCCAGCTAAACTAACCCTACTGGCAACGAAGAAAACAGTTCCAACCGCGCACATGACACCGGCAAATATCTTGGCATAGGTATAGAGTCCATGGTCCGACACGACAAGAGCACCACCAATTGGTGTCCCCGTCAGCGCTGCAAACGCCGCCAGACCGAATGCCGTGCCGGTCCGTGTGCCAATGTCTTTGATCTCTGAGATCTGCGCGACAAGAACAGGTGTCAGTCCTATAGCTGCGCCCGAAGCAAAGCCGAAGAGCGGCGCGAACGCAAGGAATACCGCGTTGGTGTCGGCTGGGATCCACATTGCCAGCGTGAGGATCGTGGTAAGGGCACAGAATATGCACATGGTGTTGAAGCGGCCGATTTTATCGCCGATGATGCCAGGGAGTGTTCGGCCGAAGATAGAGCCGGCGTTGAGGATACTGACGAGATATTCGGAGAGGCTAAGCGACATGCCGTGGGATGCGGCGTCCGCGACGATGAAGGCGAAAGGGATGAACATTCCCCAGTAGAAAATCCAAAGGGCGATGACGACGAGCAAGAATGGGATTTCCTTGAGGGGTCGGATGAAGGCCATGGGGTCGAATTTGCGTTTGCGCGGTGGCACACGAGATTTGACGGTGAAGTTGGCGAATATCATGAGGGCGAGAACAAGGAAGGCGCAGGTCCGCATTGCCCAAGGGAAGCCGGTGCGTGGCACCATACGGCTGACGACGATGGGGAAGATGACGCCGCCGAGGGAGGAGCCTGCTGCTGTTAGGCCCATGGCCATGCCGCGCTTCTTGAAGAACCAGGTTGTCACGCAGGTCATGCCTGGTCCGAAGAGCATGCTGGCGCCGATGGCGGAGCAAACACCTTGGCTGAGGAAGAACTGGTAGTACTCTGTGCTTATCGACGCCATCATCAGGCCGAATACGTGCATAAAGGTGCCGCCGAGCAACAGCCATCGCGGGCCGAAGTTGTCGAAGAACAAACCTACCCACGGCGACATAAATAGCATGAAGAAGACCTCGGTCGAGACAATCCAGCCGACGGTGCTGGGGCTATACTCGCGCAGCGGCACCGATTCGTAATAGTTCTGAAAAACACCGACTGCGTTGATCCAGCCGAAGGATACGAACAGGCAGGCCGAGGAGCCTGCAACGCACAGCCATGCTTCTGCGCCGCCGTCGGGGAATTGCGAGGGGTGCATGGGGTTAGGAGGTTCTTGCTTTGGTTGGACATCTTCTTTGTCGGAGTCTGAGCGGCCGGCGTCGCTGGGGGCTTTCTCTTCGTCGAGAATCGGTTTCTTGAATTGGGTAGAGGCATTTTGGTCCATTTGCTGTTCTTTGCTGGCAGGTGCTTCCAGGTTGGCGACACTCGCCGGTGGTTGTGCTTGTGTTGCCATTCTGGGCTGTAGCCTCAGGCGCGAGCTAGCGGAGTGCGCCTAGATTGAAGCGGGAAGGAGCCAAGAACAAACAAGTAGCTAAGAAAGTCTGCGTTACCAGGACCAGTATATCTTGCTTCGATGCCCCCTGTTTGGTCGTGTGCAATGCGTGGTCGAGTCAGCCTTTGGATGTCTCTGGTCAGAAAAGAGTTAGCAAGTGCGGCGGCATCGTGAAATGTTTTGTATTCCTAGCGAGGCTTCTACGCCCCTTGTACGCAGCAAACGCTTTGATGCTTGCAATCTCAGTCTCGGATCCTTCAGAAGAGCGAGCGAGCGTACTTCGGTTCTAAAATTGACCGGTTTCCGATAAGTAGCCAATCAGATAAATGCTCACCAGCAGACGATACCGCACCAGGCACAGTCTACATGAGCTCAAGGCTTCAATCATGCAATCCATTGTTGTCGTATGAGTCATGTCGTTAGAGATACCCTACATCACTCCATGACTCTTCAACGGTGCCTTCGACTCCAAGCATTGAGTTCAACTCGAAGAATTAAAGCCTTATTTACGGCTAGCCGCCCCACATCGCTCCCTCACCGGACAAGCAAGGGGACGGATTTTCCCAAGTAATCCATAATCGTCGTACCACATCGTACAACCTCGCTCCAACCGGGCAACCACTATGGCCGCTTTTGCACGCTTACATACCCTCTTACTAATCATCTTCACGACGACAATGACCTGCACATCAACGCATCACTATGGTAAGCAAAGATGAGACGTGCCGATTCGGCTTTGTTACGAGCAGCACAAGCAGGTACGTATTAGTTATGATCAAAAACAACAAGATATAGCCCGTGCCAGCACGAAAACAGCGATCGACGGCCGAGTAAGCGAGACCGGTCACTTGGTATGTCCGAGAGGAGCTCGCTGCACGAGCTTTCGCTGACCTCGCACCTCGGTGCTGTAAACAAAATATACAGACATGTCTTGCCATAACCATCACGTACCTCGTACCTGGGATGATAGGTTCCTGGTGATGGTATGGGGTATGGAAAATTGGGCCTTGAAGCTGCTAACGCTCGACCAGCAGTCGCAGAGCATATGCAGTGAGGTATCATGTGAGTCGAGTGGATGGAGGTCCTCCCGGCTCGTCATGTTGTGGACGTTTACAGTTGTACACTTACTTGCTAGACTCACGAAAGGTTTCCATATGACTCTGAACCTTACCTGTCCAAGCAGTCTGGGACTGTATCCTGTTGTGCCCCAACCTAGTATGCCGTCTGTTATCTCGCCGCACGCTAGACCTCAGTGATCTCTGGCCTCGAGTCAGATTGTAGCACGGAACAGCTCGAAGCCCCACTTGCTAAATCTCGCACTATCACTGTGGTCTTGACGGTGTGCTCGACCTTCGATCACGACTATGCCCATAAAGCGCACACCAGCAAGATCCCACTACTCGAAAGTCCGAAGTCACATATGAGCTGCTTCTTCGGGAGAGTATTGATCGCTTTGGGCTACTCTGCCAGGGTGGCTGCCAGGCCCCGCAACACCGTCGCGCTCGTACCTCTCCCAGTTCTGTGCGCGACCAGGAAAAGTCGGCAACACACCTACAGATCCGTTCAGTTGAATGTTTGAATCAGGGTGAAAGACTCAAGAGGTAAAGAAATACTGTGGTAGAAGACTAAACTGGCCAGCCGTCTGAGGAAAAGTCATGGTGCACGCGATAAGCCAGGCTGTAGTGTCTAGTACACTTTCTCAAGGATCCGCACCATCTTAGAGCTTTGGCACTTCTTTGTAGCCTTTCTTGCCTTTCACCACCCCATACGCACCTCCGCCCTTCCTGAACATATCCCTCAAGTCTCTCACGAGCTGATCTGGCATCTCGTAAGCGAAGAAATGTCCACCCCTCTCCGAATCCCGATCGAAAACAATATTACCTAGCTTCTTCACCCAGGTCTTGGGTACCGGTCGAAGCTCAGCAGGTTGATGGCTGTAGCCAATTTTGACATGAGGGATATATTCGCTGACCAATTCTCTTGTGATCTTGCCCTGAGAAGGCTTGTTCCATGAGTGGGTAGCTTCGTAGTAAATCCTGACGTTTGCTGCCGGACCAGCAGTACTGAACCAGTAAAGGCTAACCCAATCCAAGATCTCGTCCTCGGTAAAGGGATAGTCATCTGTCCAGTCGTGCAGCTTCTCATAGATCCACGCGAGAAGCGCAACGGGGCTATCACTGAGCGCATACCCAAGTGTTTGCGGCTTGGTACCTTGCTCGAGGCGGTAGCCTGAGCCTTCTTCCTGGAACCATTGCGCGCGTGCTAGACCTTTCTTCTCGCGAGTTGTGTAAGGAGTAAGCGCGTGTTGCAGGCTCAGCCAAGGGTGCTGAGACCACGTCGGTGCTGTGCCAAAGTCAAAGTTCAGATGAGTTGCTTTGACATGCTCAGGGTACATCAGTGACATAGCTCGCGTGATGTAAAACCCCCAGTCACCGCCTTGCGTGACGTATTCACCATAGCCAAGCTTCAGCATTAGCTTGTTGCAAGTCTCTGCATACTGCTCGATAGCAAAGCCTCGTTTTTGTGTGCCTTGGCTGAAGCCATAGTTTGGCAAGGATATTAAAACCACGTCGAAAGCTGGGTCTTTCGAACCATCTCCATCCACCAGCTTGTCGAACATTTTGAGGCCCTCGATATGGCACCCCGGCCATCCGTGCACAAACAGAAGTGGTATGGCACTTTCAACGCGGGACTTCCGCCACACGAAATGAATCTTGAGTGGCTCAAAACCCCCGGCTTGTATGGTCGTCGTATATTGTGGATACTTGTTCAGTTCTGCCTCGGCTCTCCTCCAGTCATACTTGTCTTTCCAGTATGCCACTAATCTCTTAACGTCTCCCAGAGGCGCACCCATGTCCCATCCTGCCTGGTCGAGCTCGTCCGGGAATTTGGCTAGAGATAGTCGAGCTTTGAGATCCTCGATTTGAGACTCTGGGACATTGATCTGGAATGGTGTGATATCGGCCATCGTGCTTCAATATTGTGACTGCTGGTCAAGTCAGTAGCTACAAGATAGAGAGACGAGACAGCACGAGATCAGAAGATACACAACGGCTGCGGACAAAGCACGGCCTAGTAAACATTACCTTGGTATTGATAAGTTTACCTATATCTCTGAAAGCTCAATGTCAGGGCTTGACTTGGGGACTAGTAGTTGAGGAAGTTAAAGGAAGTGACTGGAGGCCTAAAGGTGACTTTGCCCAAGCTAGTAGTACTACTAGTAAGCGAGGCAAAAGTACCGCTCCACTTTTGCATCCTTGCCATCAGTCATACGACTGGCCTCTCTCCACCAATGCCTGCGTGAAGTGCACCAATGCTTGACGTTGTGACTTCTGCTGTGCTGGACGTTGCCCTTTTTAATTCAGCCATCGAAACGACACAAACAAAGGCATCTAGTGACGATCACCAAATACACACAAGCTAAGAGGTAAACTAAGATCAAAACCTTGCAGAAATTTCAATGAAGACATAAACTCATACGAACTATGAATTGGCTCATATTATTATTCGCTATCTAGGTTTACATTGCAAGTCTTGCGAACTAATGACTGACCGAAACAAAAGACAAGGAAAAGGATTGATAATAGACCGCAAAACATATCTCTATCAGTCGCTTCGCAATCTTTTGCGCAAGCCTCAAAAGCTCAGACCCAGTGGGTTTGCAGCTGTAGCTCCGCCTCCATAGCTGGTAGCGCCCGCAGTGCTAGACTTCACAGATCCTAACGCCTTACCAGCTGCTGGCTTAGTGGATGTGGCGGACTTCCTAATTGCTCCTTGGTTGGCAACAGGAGGCTTGACCGGGGTTGGTCCTTTCTTCGTCGTAGCCGGAGGCTTGACTGGAGTTGGGCCTTTCTTCATTGGGGCAGCAGGTTTCGCAGAAGGAGGTGGCGCGGATTTCTTGACGGGTGCTCCGACCTTCTTCTGTGGCTGGACAGACTTGTTTGCTGTGGTCGGAGCCTTCTTTTGAGGCGTTGGCTTCGACTGTGTCGGGGGAGTGTACACGCTCGGACTGGTGGCAGCACTCTTACCAGCAGAGGTACTACCACTCAATCCAAGAGGGTTGTAACCCGTCTGCGCTCGCGGCCCGGACGCTTTCGTCCAATCCATCGTAGCGTTTCCATAATCCTTGAATCCATCGCCATACTTCTTGATTGCCCCATTGATCGACTCACCCACGCCATTGATCCCATTTCCGACAGTGTTGAAGGCTCCGCCAGCATACGTGCCTGCGGTGGACACAGTACTCTGCACTGTTGGCTGCAGAGCGTCCGAAACCTTACCAAGAATCCACGATGTTGCCATTATGCAGACGACTCGGTCTTCTTAGGCCCTAGTTTTGGAGGCTTTCTTCTTTGCTTGTCGCCGCTCTGGCTGGATGTGTCGTCGGTAGGCTTCTTGTCTTTGGATGCCTCTGTGTTGTTGGCAGCTTGTCTAGTGGAGTTGATGGTAGGTCGTGGTGGTGGTCGCGGTGTGCCAGCAGGGTCCGCTGGCTGCTCTTTGGGCGGTAGCTTTGGTGCTGTTCGAACCTTCCAGTCGGGTTTGGCTTTCGGGGCGTGCTTGCCTCGGGACGCAGAGACGTTGATGAAATCCTGGTCGAAGAAAATGTCAAACGAAATGTTAGGCATTGGGACAATTGTGTATCAGTAAGCAAGATTTTTGGTGAAGTTTCTGAGATGTACGTGGCTGTGGTATATGTACAAGTCCTACGCAGAAGCTGGAACAGCGGAGATCAATTGAGGTCACACACGCGGGCAACGATAGTCGCAATTCGAGGGCACGATTGGTCTCAGACACCTTGCAAGACTGGAAGAACTGGCCCTGGAATGAAAGAATGAAAACGTCATTTTCGGCCTGGTTCTCGAGTGAGCAGCACCGCCACAGCCGTTTGGAGGAGGGAGGAGCAGGGGTCTTGCCATGTTTTTCTTGACACAAGCTACCCTCGACTACTAGTCCTGCAGGCATGACCTTACACGTAATTTCGATGCACACGCATTGATGTGATTGTGCAAGGTTGTGTCTCTCGGCGCCAGTCTCCGACTCCGGAAAGACTCCCAATGACGACGAACGCCACATCAGCACAACTTCAATGATGTTCGCATTCCTGAGTGGAGAAATCTCGATTGTGCCACACATCACGATGCATCTCGGCCCAAGCCTGGTGGGAGCTCTGAGCATGTTGTCGGTCACCACTTTCTCACAGCACGAAGCACTGTGCCACGGCTACCCACATCAACAACGTTACCTGATCGGCCTGTCGAATCGTGTCGCGTTATGAGTAGCCGACAAGCACGATCATAGAGTCCCAGTATGCCGAAACCCAACCCACCAGGCGACAAACATGCCGGAGCAGGCGCCAGTCTTGCATCGTCAGGCGCAAGACCCGACGATGTATCTCAAGGAAAGTCGCAGCCGTCGGTCGCTTCGAGGGCCGTTGCGTTGTCGAGCTACTTCCTCTCGGGTGCCTTAGCCATCAATTTGTCGCAATTTCTCGGCACACCGTTATATATGATCAACCAGGATTGGTACAATGCGTGGATTGCTTTTACAAAACAGTCCTTCGGGCTGCTGACAATGTCATTAACTCAAATGTTCTCACCAACGAAAGTCATTGTTTCCGGTGATGAATCTGTGCGAGGGCAGCTGTTGCGCCAAACGGATGGAACACTGTTATTGGATTTCCCCGAACGTATTGTGCTTATTGCCAACCACCAAATTTACACGGATTGGCTGTATCTCTGGTGGACGGCCTACTGCAGTGGCATGCATGGCAGATTGTACATCATTCTTAAGGAGTCATTGAAAAGGATACCAATCATCGGATGGGGAATGCAATTCAATCAATTCATTTTCTTGAAACGAAATTGGGAACAGGATCGTGGACACATGGCACAAGCATTGCAAAGGCTAAACAAGCTTGCTGCTCCTATGTGGCTGTTGATCTTTCCAGAAGGCACAAATCTTGCACCAAGCACAAGGCAAAAAAGTACCCAGTGGGCAGCCAAGAACAACATGAAGGACATGAGGCACACTTTGCTACCACGTAGCACGGGCCTGAAGTTTTGTCTGCAAGAGCTCAAAGGTAGCGTGGATTACCTTTACGATTGCACTATTGCTTACGAGGGCGTCCCTCGCGGCGCCTTTGCTCAGGACATCTTCACTCTTAAAGCTGGATATCTCGAAGGACGACCACCAAAAAGCGTCAGCATGTACTGGAGAAGGTTTGCCATTAAGGACATTCCTCTTCACAATGACAAAGCATTCGAGCTGTGGCTGATAGCACGATGGCGAGAGAAGGACTTGCTTATCGAGAATTACCTCATTCATGGCCGCTTCCCGGGCGACACTGGTGTCTCCAAAACTGCATCAGGCAAGGTGAAGCGAGGTGCAGGCCATTTAGATGTCGAAATCAAGTCCAGTCATTGGTACGAATTTCTGCAGATATTTGCACCAATGGGCGTTCTAGCCATGGTTCTGTACTGCTTCTACGGAGCACTACCGCAGAAGTTCTTCAAATCGGAGAGTGGTAAGGCCTTGAAGGACAGTGCTGAGGATATCAAGACCATGGCCTCATCAGCTCGGTCCGTAAAACCACCATCGATGCCCGACTTCAGCCTAGATATGATCTTCGACAAGGAAAAGCAAGCACAAACCTTTGGCAAGGCCGGTAAAGCTCTGGCCCAGTTTGTCCAGTCGCCTGAAGCACAAAGTATGATGAACCGTGCAGACCTTGTGCAGCAATGGCTTCAAGATCCACAGAAACTGCTTGTAGAATCTATGTCAGGAACCACACACAAAGAAAACTTCTTGAAAGCGTTGAAAGAGGAGGAAAATCGAAGAAAGAAGCATACCAACAAGCATCAGGGCACATTCTGGGAAGATTTTGAGAGTGCGGAGTCAAGACCAGTTAGGACTGTTACTGGAAAAGCCAAGGATGGCACCTTCCACAACAGGTTGCAGAAAGCACGAGCACAGAAGACTGCATCTGCTCTCACAGAAGGCAATTTAAAGCGCAAATCGAACTTTTGGGACGACCTAGAGAAGGAAACCAGTAGGAGGGCGGGCTCGGTCTTCACGCTGCCAACGATCTCGTCCGAGACTTCGCGCACCGCTATCAACTCCATGGATTCAGGATCGACGGCTGTTGGCAGTGGTGCTGTTACTTCCAAACCACCGAAGCTGTCGAAGCAAGGGCCATCCAAGTTGTCGACCACTACTTCGAGCAAAGCAACGCCAACCGTCAAATCGCCTCCCACTACAAAGCAGCCCCCGAGCGGAAGCAGTAATAAGTCTGCTTCAAAGCCTAAGCCGCAGCCAATAAGCAAGGTAGCTCCATCGTCAACAGCACAGTCAAAACCACAGCCAAAAGCAAATACAATGCCATCGTCAAAGGTACAGCCAAAACCGCAGCCAAAACCGCAGCCAAAAACCAACACAACGCCATCGTCGAAGCCTGCTTCCAAACCTGTTTCCAAACCAGCTGCATCGGCTGCGCCAAAGAGCACAACAGTGAAGAAGAACCCGCCCAAGCCGCAGCCGCCGAAACCGCCTGCTGCCTCTAGCAAGTCAGTAGCCAAAGCCGTTTGACCAGGGAGCAATTTGTTCTATCGTCGTGCTGTTGGCGTTCGGTCAAAGCATGGAGTTAAGTGTACGCGGTTCGATTGTATTCTATATAATTACCTGTATATTACTACTAGTGCCAAGAAATGAGATTCTACCTGATCTATGATGCGGTTCGATTTGACTTCCCACTCAACCCTCCTGCTTCTATGGTCACATCGTTATTGGCTTCTGCGTGACGACTTTGCACCCACCGAGACAGCATCAGACCACTTTTACAGTAATTCAGGTTTGTCATGTCTCCCCTTCGATGCTATTGCTGCTCTCAGAGCATTTCCAGACCGGAAGGAGCGGCCTTCCAGTGTTTCCGTACGTAACATAATGGTCGCCGAACTCCGACCGTACCAAAGAAGTCGGGCCGCGCACCTGGTGCGCTTCACCGTTGAGATGTACCACCAGGCGTGAACCTGGATCAGTTTCGAACACGGGTGGTGGGCAGATCAGACGAGAACGGGTGTATGAAGCACAGATACCCTGAGCACGAGTTTAGACAGAACAGCTTCGCCATTACCTGCGTCTACATACCTGTCGTCTCATCTTCGCGCTCCTCTAGGAATTCATTCCGCTCTTTCCCCTAGTTGTCTACAACCGAACTTGAGACGCAAGGCGTCCATCTACCGAGCCTCGATACCCCACCACGAGCTTGTCAGCCGAAGGAGAGGTAACTCTGCATCTCATCAGCGAGACCACCACAGCTGACACAACCTGTACGATGGCACCAATCAAAGTCGGCATTCTAGGCCTGAGCACCAAACCGTCCGCATGGGCCACCCTAGCCCACTACCCTTATCTCAAAACCAGCGAGTATTACAAGATAGTTGCGGTCTGCAACTCCAGTCTTCAATCATCTCAAGCCGCAATCGACCACTTCAATCTCACTGGCGCCAAAGCTCATGACTTATGGGAGAGCCTCGCTCAGGACCCGGAGGTCGACCTGATTGTTGTGAGTACACGCGCAGATACGCATTATGATGTTGCGAAGCCGGCACTGCTGGCAGGGAAGAGCGTATTCGTTGAGTGGCCGCTAGGCGCGAATGCTTCGCAAGCGAGGGAGATGAGTGAGCTCGCGAAGAAGAATGGCTGCCGGACGATGGTGGGACTGCAAGGTCGGGTGGCGCCGAGCGTGTTGACGGTAAAGCAGATTGTGGATAGTGGAAGGTTGGGTGAGATTCACAGTGTGAGTTATCAGGGTACGACCAACGTGTGGCAGGATAATGCTGCTGGGGAACGATACCATTACTTCATGGATCGGAAGGTTGGAGGGAACTTGTTGACGATTTACGGTGGCCATATCATTGACTCGATGACTTGTGCAGTCGGGGAATTGGAGTCGTGGCAGACATTAGCGGGCAATTTCAGGAAGACGATGAAGGTGAAGCAGGTCGATGGAACGCTGTCGGACGAGACCTGGGAGAAGGATACACCTGATCAGATGATGCTTGTGGGACGACTGAAGCGCGATCCACCGGCAGTGTTCAACTTCCATCTGAGAGCAGGTGACAGGTTTATGGGTCAGCCTGGTAGTGTATGGAGGGTCTATGGCACGAAAGGCGAATTGCAGATGACATTCAAGAGTGCCGGGCCGCAGATTGGAGCGGCAGAGAGTGTAAGGATATGCGATTTTGGACGAGGCACAGTCGAAGACGTGGCTATTGACGAGGGCGGTGAAAGATGGACGAGCCTGCCAGACCAGGGTCAAAATATTGGCAGATTATACGAGGCTTTCGCAACCGGCAAGGCAGGTGTAGAGTATGCGGACTGGGAGCATGCTGTGAGAAGGCATGAAATGATCGATGGATTCTACGACACAATGGTGTGATGGAAAGCACAAACCGTACTTGCATTGCTTGAGTAGGACGAGACATTGCATGCATAGAGCCGGATCTAGAGAATGATGGCGCAGGGGACAGGTTCGTAGCATCTCTGGCTATAGTTTGTGCCTGCCAGGAACTTCGTTTGTTGCTGGGCCTTCTCATACAAATGGTTTTGGTGGCTACATCGGCACATGAGTAGCAGGTTTGGAAGGCTGAAGGTCAGAACCTGCGGTGCTGCTAGCAGTATCGGCTTGACGAGCCACATCCTTGACGTAAAGCCTTCAATTTGGCTACTGAACAGCAGACTCCAGGTCTCGTAAACGGGCTCGCCATCGCCCTTTAGTCGAGAACAGCTATGTTCTCGTAGCTGTTCTCGACGATGATGACGACGACCACGTGAGGGACCGGAAACTTAGGTCATACTATACCTCTCGTGGCGAGCCATAATCACGGCGACTGGCGTGACTGGATGGATTCGTGAGCTGAATCGCGAGCATGACGAAATCGTTCTTGTGCTCGGCAAATTGTACCCTGGTAAGAAGGTGTCGGTATCATACAGTTATTGCTACTACCTATAGAGCAGATCGCAACCATAGTTCAGACAGATATCGATCAAAATTGTTCTGGTCATGAGACGCAGTCAGATGTGAAAGTACTGAAAGGGATGAATAATATGAGTGATATTGTTGGTGTCAGAATTTCCGAATTCTCCCGACACGAGCCACCCAAGTCCTTGCCACTTGGTGTGGCTCTTTGGGTGGTGGCTTCACTTTCATGAAAGCTTCTGGGGCATGCGGCTGCGAAAGAGCCTCCCGAGGTCAGGATAAACCGACGCTGCGGTCTACAGAAGTCGTCGTAAAACATGCTTGAAGCAGTAAAGACACCTGAGATAACGGAAGTGCATTCGCGACGACTGGGACATCGGACAGGGAAGCTACCTAGGTAATCATGCATGGCCACTGTGTATGCCAGCTGCAAATGCTCCAAACAAGAATAAAATACAAGTATTGGCGCTGTATGGACTCATGCTATTGACAAAACAGGCGAGTTGATTGGCTGTTGGGCGATCGGAAGCCAGAGCTCACTGGAGCTTGCTTTGTTACTGCGTAAAGCTAGCCGATGTCATAGAAGCCAAAGCACTAGCACTCAGCAACTTTTCTTTCTTTGCCTCGATCTTGTTGTTCATCTACCTCCCTAATCCCCCTAAGGTTCAAACTTGATCAATTACACTTATCCATCCTATCTCAAACATCGCGAAGTCATTAACTTGTCTTTGATACTCAAAACCAGTCAAAATGGGCAAGAACGACGAATTCAAGGAAGGTGAGTACGATGGCAAAGCACTCTGACCTCATCCGTCCCGAGCTTCATTCTTCGACCGAGCGCATGTTTCGCACATAATCAGAGCACTACATAGAACCGCAGACCAAGCGGCAACCGTCTACGTCTCGGTGGCTCCTTGTAACGCCAGCGACTCGTGGCTGTGTGCCCTTGTATGATCCTATTTACCGACGTTGTTCTGCTCAGCGAGGGCCAGGGATAGGCAGAGTCACCAGCAAAGAGGTCAAGAGATGGACCGCATTCTATACTGCTCCTACTGGACACCCAGGACGTCAATGCGCCAAAGAGTTCTGTTGTTGCCTCTTCTGCTGCGTGGCCTTGCAACTTCGACAACCTCACGAGTGGCATGCTCGTGCAGGCTGCTTTCGTTCAGTGATTTGAAGCTCGGGATGATGATGATGATATGATACAGTGCCAGCATTACGGCCGAACAGCTCGCTGATACCGCATATAGGTGACGTCAAGAAGGGTGCAAACTTGTTCAAGACCAGATGCGCTCAATGCCACTCTGTCGTGGAGTCTGAAGGCAACAAGATCGGCCCCAACCTACACGGCCTTTTCGGTCGAAAGTCTGGTCAGGTCGAGGGCTTTTCCTACACCGATGCCAACAAGCAGAAGGGCGTTGAGTGGAAGGAGGACACCCTGGTGAGCAAACAATGTCTCATTTGAAGCGGAACATGACTGACATTCGTTTCAGTTTGAGTACCTCGAGAACCCAAAGAAGTACATCCCAGGTACGAAGATGGCTTTCGGTGGATTGAAGAAGGGCAAGGACAGGAACGACTTGATTACGTATGCATACTACGCAGTTCATATAGGATTTGTACTGACATTGTCTAGCTGGTTACGAGAATCAACCAAAGCATAAGCATCGACCATCATCGAATAGCGATATGCTTCGCCCTTCTTGACCGACCGCGAGTTACACGGCCTCCGTGCTGTGCCCTTCTTATCTTGTAACCTTATTCCACCACGACACTCGCAGTGCGGTTCTGACGACGTAAATGCTTTTTTCAAGCATTGTTTTGCGAGCGGACCCTTGGCTCCATGGGTTGGTTGTAAATAAGTCATGAAATGATGGCGCAGACACAGGCGATGGCAGAACAGACGCCATTGCAATCATAATTCTCATCCTCTTCTCCAAACGTTGCGCTTGTGTTCATTTCTGTCAATTCTGGCCAGAATATTCATTATACCTGCTGCGCAAGGCGTCTTTGACCGCAAGTATCTTCTCAAATTCAGGTTATCCAACCGGCCGCGCCTGCTTGCTCTTTCTCGAAACGCGCCGCAGGATTTCAGTTCCGGAACAGGGACCGGGTGATCCTTGCATCAGACAAGCTGACCTTGGCGTTTGAGAGGAACATGAGTGGCTCTGGCAAAACACGCTAAAGATGTCTAGCATATGATCCAGGCATCTTCGTGTCCCAGCCCTCTTCTATTCCACTCGTCTCTCAAACTTCTCGTCGTATGTTGGCCGAATGTATCGTCAGTGCTCAAGCCAGACATCATCGGCGGAAGGGGCTGGCGAAGCTTGTTCCTGCATTGATGGTCCCCGCGTTTGGTTGACAACATATGTTCATCCGAACCACATGAACCACATAATCCCATGTACATCTTTTAATCCCCATTGTCACTTTGGTGAAATTCACCGCTTTGGGGCCCCTCTTACTGTACATCAAGAACGTTGCCCGTGATACAGCGGCCGGTTCTTGACCAGGTCAAGTACCATCCCGGTGCTGGCCACGTTGACAAGGCCAGCCTCCCCACCTTCCTATTTCTGTTCCGTGCCATTGCCTTTGATCGCATTTTGAAACTGCACACCAGAAGAAACTCATGCAACATGGCTGCAATGGTGCCTCACACTGACGAACCATGCCATGATGATATCACCTTGGCTGCATCTGAAGAGGACTATTTCACTCGGCGTTCGCCAGTCTTTGACATACCCTCACAGGTAAGCAGCACTGAGATGCTGACTACTCACAAGTCATATCACCACCGATTAGGAACTTTACAGCCAGAGCAATCCCAGGCTGGCATTATTGAGATGAGGCTGACAAGTGTGTTTTGGCGTATAGCATTCCGGCTTCAAGTCTGAGCAGAGTGAATCCGATGCTGATGACCGATCATTGAGCCGCGCACCATGGAGTCCACCTGGATTTCGAGCGCAGCAGAGGGCATCGAATGCCAGCCTATGGTTGAGGCAAGATCCGTACTCGAGAAAGCCGCATCTGAAGCCACATTTCAGTCCCTCACGGTCGAGACAAACGAGCCCGGAGTACCAAGATGCGCAAGAAGGGGACGATAACGACATCACGATAGCGGCAAATATACCTCTACCTCCTGGCACAGATTCGCCCCTCAAAGGACGCTCACCAGAACCAGAAGAGCTTCCGAGTCGTATAGACAGAGCATTCGACACAAACCCCAGGGTTGACAACCCGAACAACTACATTCGCTTTCACGTACAGGCTGAGGTTCAACACCAGGAGCCTTTCGTTGCCACTCTGAATTGGGTGAAGAACAAGATCGACTCGGCTACGAGAACCAAATCTTCGACATTGTGGTCTGTACTGGTCTTCTTACTGTCCATATCAATGGTACGGATCGTTCTCGTGCCACCAATACCACCCCCAGTACCGGACTTGGTCAAGTTATCGACACTGGCGAAGTCATTCGAGCCTCTCATATTCTATTCAGAAAATGGATATGGCCAAATTACCGCCCTGCAAGAGACGAGCGTAGCGGTGTGGGACCTGGGAGAATCTGTTCGAAGCGCAAACATGACATCTGCGCCCATAATCGTCCGAACACTCGATGAGCTGTCCGACAGCCTCAAGACGCTGGGCTTGGAACTCACACGATTCTTCGCTGACGTTGATTCGGACGTTGACGGCATATTGCTTGTGATGGACTGGTCGAAAAGAGAACTGGCCGGGCTGGCTTCTCCAGATGCGTCATCACTGCCCGGCGTTATCTTCGACCGTGTCCATGGATTGCTGAATAGAGGCGGACTGTTGGAAGGGGACTCTGGGCCGACAGCTCTGGGCAAACTGTTAACTGATGTCTTCGGTTCGAGCTCGCCACAACGAACCAGAGCAATGATGACCCGGACTTTCCATGAATTCCTCAATGTCCTCGAAGAAGCAATCAACAGCGAGTTAACTCATTCGACAGCGCTGTTCGCTCTTTTCGAAACGATTGATCGACAGTTTCTCAATCTACAAAGAACAGTTGTACGAGAGACGGACACTCAGGAACGACTCGAGAATGAAATGCTGTCGTCTTTGTGGACGCGACTTGTCGGCTCGAATGCTGTCGCATTGAGGAAGTACGAGAAGAACAAGCAGTTGCTGGCAACAGTTCGATCGAGAACCGTCAGCAACAAGCATTTGATCATGGAACATCATGGCCGGCTGCAGACGTTAAAGGTCAACCTGGAGACGCTGAGACGGAAGCTTGTCAGCCCACTCGTGAGGAGGAACGATAGCGTATCTATTGACAACGCCAGCGCGGTCGAGCAACAGATTCGGGGTCTCGAAGGTACCTACGACTATTTGAGGGATGTAAGGGAGAAGCAGAAGAGCAAATTGATGGAAATGGTCTATGGTGCTAAGGCAGGGAAGACCAAGCTTGTGGGAGGACTTGAGGGTATCGGCATCGAGGAAAGGTAGTATTGCTGCATCTGTGGCAACCGTACAGCGTTTTTGCCGGGCATTTGAGTAATACTTGTATATTGGGGCGCAATGCACTTCTTCTTTGGACTTGTTCCTCTGCCATCGTGCTCTTGATGCTCGGAAGGCAGACTGCTGTGACATCATCTGTGGTGGTGTCGTGTAGCGGGACAATTTATTTCCATCTGCAAATAATACAAGCAGATATTTGTTTGCAAGCAACCGTTCCCTTCATTCTCTCTCTGCCTTGCAACCTGCCCCGTCTCGAGCAGCTCTGACTGCTCTGCCGCTCTTTTCGCACTGTCTCACATCCCTCAAGTCTGAGACCATCGCGCCTTTGTCCAGTATTCCGATTTTCGTCCCAGCGCAAACATAAACAGACTTTGGACACCATGCCGGCCTCAGCGTCAACATCACAGCTCTCGCCTGCTGAGTTGTCCTACCTCCACTCATCCCTATCATCACACCCACCAATTCGCCCGGATGCGCGTTTACCGACAGACTTTCGACCTTTTAGTGCGGAGACGAATGTCCTACCAAACACCATGGGTAGCGCCCACGTTGGCTTCGCAGACGGAAGAGAGGCGGTCGTTGGCGTGAGAGCCGAGGTTGAGAAGACTGCGCAGGTCGCGGCTGGCACAGATGCTCAAGAGCATGATACGGAAATGGGTGGCACAGAAGACCCCAAGACCGAAAGAGCGCAAGGAAAGTCAAGCTGGATCAGCCTGACCTTGACCCTGCCCGGTCTACGAGACGACGACCAAGGTTTAGTTTTCCTCGAAGAGATGCTTAGGGAGGTCCTGGTCGCACCTTCTTCCACTACGTCTACAACCACAGTCGCTGCGGCAGGGAGTCTGCAGGATGCCCTCGTGATAAACTCCCGCTGGCATTGGCGCCTCCACATTGATGTGGTCCTGATCTCGCCGCCGGAAGGTTCAGCGGCTGGGAGTTACCCGCTACCGCTGCTCAGCATGGCCATCCATCTTGCACTACGAGATATGAGAATACCACGGTTGAAGAGTGAAGGGGAGGAAGATCCCTTGGCGGATGACGATTGGGAGACCAGTGTTCACCTCTATGCCAAACCTGGAAAGAGCAGATGTTTGGCTGCTGGCGTACCGCCCGTCACGTTGCTAGTTATGGTTGTGGGCGAGAATGTGATTTTTGATCCTAACGGGACAGAGCTGGCGGTCGCAGATGGCGTGTTCGCTGTTAGTATCGCAAGAGCTGGTTCTGACAACGACCTTGTCAGTATACTAGCCATACGCATGCTTGAGACCAGCGCTAGGGATACTTTCAAGGGCGTGCCACGCAACGAAGGAGGAAACGAATGGGACGGTGTGCCTGGTGTGTGGAGACCGAAGCTTGGTGGTGTGAAGAGAGCTGTGCTTACCAAGGTGATGAAGGCTGTGTTGGGCGATGTGGGCAAGGAGGTCGTCGGAAGTTTGGAGACATTCGTCGTGCAAGGTGGATGAACAACGTAGGCGGTCGGTCATTGAGAACGAACCAAGCGGTAACATCCAGCACAGTATTCCAGAGAGTTAGGGAGTCGCTCCGAACGTCCCACGGAGCCGTTCACTGCAGTCGATCTCACGTCTGACTCCTGGCTGCCTGCGGGCAATACTGCACCGCCACTTTCGCAGAAACAGTGTTGGAAGGGCGCGACCAGGATTTGAAGCTGAGCAGGGACCAGACTGGCGGCGGAAACAGCAATGTTCGCAGACGAGGAATAGTCGCTCTACATCGCTGTTCGTGTCGGCAGCATCTTCGGCTGCGTTGGTCACCCTGTGCGCGGTGTCACTTGCAAACACAACACCAACAACGATACGCCTACATAACGTTCGACATCTCCGTCAGTGACCGCCAGCTTTCTTCGCCTTATCTTTCCACCAAGCAAGACATGTTTCGTGTGTTAGAAGCAATCCACCTCGACCTGTGAAACCGGCTTCAACTCAACCCTTACGATGCCTGACGTGCCACCACGTCCACCAACGCCTCCTGATTACCCATCAGCCGTCACCGCGACAAAGAAGAAAAAGTCGAACGAATCAAACAGTGCTTCCAATCAACAATCTCAGGAGTTGATGCCCTATATGCAGTCGTTCAACGGCGGCGGACTTGCCAGCGGTATCCAAACAACTCTCAATGCGAACAATGTGCCTGTAGCTGGCCAGATCCGCGCGGATGGTGGTCTAGTCTCGACATCGATGTTTGCCACCTCGTCCAACATGAGAAATGATGGTATCCAGTACGAACAGCAATGGGGCTACAAGATTGCAGGTGAATCAGGCCAGACTGGAGAGATGAGGAAGTGGTTCGTTGCGGCGCCTAAAAGCGCGAAGAAGAAGGACAAAAAGGACAATAGCGATAATGAGAGTGATTAGAATGAATGATCAATGGGAAATGATGGATCGTCGAGAGAGCTAGCAGTGCGTTTGCAAGGGCAAACAAGGGACTTTCATGCGATATCAGCGTGCAGCTTACGGGGTGGCTCATGACAAATATGTGTACCATCACAGCTACCTAACAGTTTAAGAGCTTCGTACGTAAGGATCAAAGCGTTCTCATTGAAGTCATGCACAATATAGTTACCGTTGCTCCGGTCGTGCCTGCACCAGCCTTCCAACTGGACAGTGCTGCCAGGGCGGTGCCTCTGCAATTTGGCAAGCACCTTCTCCTCTCGATCCGATACTGCTATCGCTACTCATGTCGTCATGCTGGCTCAACCAGACTCCCTATATTGACTACTTCCTCAATACGTCTATGCCCAACATTGACATTTCCGACTCTGGGGCTGACCGTCGTCGCTCGTCCTCCGTTAGCCTGCTACGTATCGTGAGGCTTGGGTTCACAGTCGGACGAAGCTGGCGTGCTTTTTGTATCTTCAAAACCTCACCCACAAGGGTATGCCTATGGTACTGCCTTACGAAAGTGTCGACGCCATCATGGCTCTCAAGGGGACAGGTGACAGATACGGCTCTAGCGGCAGAGGCCTTGGAGCAAAGCCTGACGCCAGACTATTCCGGGAGCGCTTCTAGCCAATAAGCGTCCACAACGTCTGACGCGCGGTTGCGGACACAACCATCCTGCTTTGACACGAGCAAGGCACATATGACACCGAATTTTTGAGAGGTCAAAATGCAGGTGTTAATGCGGGTCAGGAGTGTTAGATGCCTTCAGAACCGCAAGCCAAAAGTGTGTCCCAGCTGGTAGGCTACCACATTCTGTGCGCTGTGTCAGGGTGACGGGGAGTCCGCAGCTGCTCTCTTGGGCTGTGGCGCAGCGTCCAAGCAAATCTCACGCAAGGATTAGATCTACCCACACCTTGCGTTACCCCATACCAAAAAGTCCCTACATTCCCGAGCAACACAGTCATAGGCGACAACGCCTCCCAGAGACCGGTCTTGATGATAATGGTCGTAAGAGCCTCATGACCGATTTTTGGCCCCTCCAACACCGATACTTGCGTCGTGATATCAAGTACAGATGCCGCCAGGGGCATTAGAGAAGCACGACTTGTGGTCGACGCTCAAAGATGGCCGATTCTACACAATACCAGAGGACGAGCTGATCCGACAGGTCTACCGGGCCTTCAAGCCTGAGACCGAACGCCTGAAAGGTGCTTATGCTGTCGAGCGCAACACTCCGCCGAGGATCGAGCTCAATGGGGAGTCAATACCACGGACACCTTCGCAAACGCTTTTCGATGAGGACTTTGATGAGATCAACAGGACATACTTAGGTATACTTGCTCTGCGATGGCTCATGAACGGCGACTACACTCGTTTTACAAAAGGCCAGCTACGTAAGGTACGACTGACCGAATCGTCTTTCAATTGGCTACGTGATTATTTCCAGGAGAACCTCAAAACTCCTACAGACCTTCTCACGTTGATACTGTCTATGGTCGTCAACGATCTGGGAAAGGATCCATCTCTGGTGCACGACCACTTCGCCAAGGGAAACAGTTCTCTACACGGCTCGAATCACGACACCATACTCCTTGAGGCTGCCCGAGCTGGTCTGGTGGAATGCCTTGAATACCTTGACGAACCGCAACGAGACAAAGTCATGCTTGGGCTTGAACTCGGTTCGGAGCTGAATGCCGGGCAGCTGGCTCAAGCAGAAAACGTACCTGTCAACCTATCTGGACTACTGATAATGGAAGGTCAAGAATCAGCTTTCCACTTGAAGTTTATGGAACAGATGCTCGACGTAGCCGGCGCTGCGGGACACGTATTTGCGGATGGAAGTAAAAACCTTATTGAGCCGGTTTTCCAAGCATTCAAAACAGTACTTGATGTGTCTTTATGCATAATACGGGGGCAGTGCAGTCTACGAGAAGGTTATGATCGGGTTCTCTCAAGGCGGGCAAGTCTGCTTGAGCATGAAGGGTTCAAGCTTCTTTCTGTGACGAATAATAAAGAGAGAGCATTATTACGGCTGCTTACTATGGGCAGAGCGGCGACACGCAAGCAGGCCGAACTGTTTGAGGAGGCATTCGACGAGCTGAAAGAACCATTCCAAACACTACTGGTTGAAGGACTCAACATCGATGCCATCAAGGATACCGAGACAGCGGTCATACCGTATTACATGCCAGCAATGATTGCAGAGACATTAAGGAGTACTCGTGGCTCCGGGATGGAAAAAGAAGCTCTCACGGCTCTCATGCGATATCTAGCACGAGTGCTGCACTGGAAACCCGAAGATGATGAGGCACAACTACCACCATTGATAGAAGGTAAAGCTGCCACCTGGCCACCCCGATTACAGATACATATTCCGCCAGCGCCTCGGGAGGGTCGTGTATTCGAGCGAAACATGACCAAGGCGCGAGACACTATCAGCAGTGCTCAGTTCAGACAAAACCCAAGTATCCTAGACGACTTGCCTCCACCTGAGGCATACCTTCTCCAAAGACGACGGACCAGCCACGCAATATGCAGCTACGTATAATCGGCGCAACGATGGCGACGGATGGACGAGTAAAGTCGCCCATATCGGGAACGGCCGACAGCAATGGTCCTTGCGCCAACCTAGTAACTTTGACTGACTGGTACGCTAGAAGATGTATAGTGCAGGTTGTGACATGTCAGACATTAGCTGCAACATACTGCACAACATGGAGCTGCGCTACACGATGCACTGGTGCACAATCTGAATAGACACGAGCACGGTAGCCTCATCCTTGCATGTGGGCCTTCAAGCCTTCTCACAGCGAAGTCAGATCTGGCCTGCAACATGCATTCGTCAAATCAGTGTCGCCGATGATACTCCATCAACCAAAAGTCCAAATGTCTACGCAGTCGATGCGCTGTTGCGCTTCCACCTCGTCCACGGGCAGCGCAAGTCGACATCTAGCAGAAGCCCTTGAACTTGCAGAACGGTCACAGAAGGATCTAGGCGATATCAGAGCACTGGATCAGGTCTGATTACTCGGCTCGCCACTCCTGCGCGGCACTTGGCACCCAAGATCATCACGGCCACCTTCGCAACAGACCATGTCAGTCACGAATCGCAAACACTAGTCAAAGGTAAAGGAAGGTAGAGAGAAAGCGCAGAAGCAATGAGCACTAGAAACACTCCGCAACGCTGCAGGTCAGGAGGACGAAAAGAGGCTATGGCTCAATGCCCAGCCAATGAGAGAGCACGGACCGAAGAGACGAAACCTTGACGACATTAGCGCAACAAAAAGTCCTGACAGGCATTCGGCGCTACATTGTCTGGATTCCACGAGACCTACGACGACCACGAGCCACTGGCGAGTTCAACCTGGACATGTCAGAAAGCGTCATCTGGCCGAGGGCGTAGTAATGCGACCGACCTACGCGCTCCTGCACTGTATTTGTAAAGCCGGCTTGAACGACGCTGTTTTTGTACAATACCTCCATCTATTCTGCAGCAGTTGCTGCCGTGAATTACTCACAACATTTCCAGACAACGATTGAGCGCGTTCGTACCATTTCTCAAGGTGAGTAGGCCAACGTGAGGCCACACCGAATCAATCCGCGACGTGAGAAGGTGGCTTAGTGAGGCAGTATATCGCCGTTTTGAAGGAGGAACATGCTTGCATGTAATGTGCACTTGCAATGCCCATGCATGCAGTACACAATCATTGAAGCGGTCTGGTCTGTACGCCAGTACAGCACAGCCGTAATCAGCCCATGCATGTATGCTAGTGCCCATGCGTCCACCTATCTAAATCTGCCTGACTCACTGCCTAGTCATGGACCGCTCACACGTAGGACTCACTTGTGTTTCAGCGACTCCCAATTTGAACACGCGCGCTTCCCCGCGTGTATACTTGCTGTACCAGGACCTCGTTCCGTCGTCAACAAGAGGGTGCAAGCCGCGTTGCGATAATTCGTACACTGCCAAATCATGCCCTCGCAGCAGATATACCCTAGACTCGACTCGACAGTCGAGCTGCTTACTCTGGTACCCCAGTATCCCGTTTGACTCATCCTACTAGCTGTTAATGCCTTCCCTTCATGATTAGTCGTCCTGGTCGCATCTTCGAACGGGTCGTGCTTTCATAGTTTCCCAACGTAGATACTACAGTGGCTCCTCCCACCCGCCCCGTGACAGCAGCTTCTCCATGAGCACAACGTCGAAAGGCCGCACTCGCTTGCCCCATCAAGATCGACAGATCGACGGATCGACGGGCGCAATTTCCTCTTCATCACAGCACCATCCTCGTGGTGAGCTGTGGTTTCCTTGCACAGCTTCATGAGTCGTGCCTTTCTGGTCACAAATCGTGCCATTGTTTTCAATGGGTTGCAGCTCTTGACGACAGGACGTGCCTTCCCTGTCAGTTGAGAGTCGCACCTTCCTCGTTGTTGATTATGGCCTCCATGTTGCCAGTCATGCGGCAGATTCCTGATCGCAAGTAGAACTTTCTGTGTCTTTAGGCGGCAGCCTCCCGGTCATGACTCGTACCTCCCACAACAGCACTGTGACACTTTCGTATGGTTTCGAAGCTCCGCTCGTCCCTGGCAAATACCGGCTCGGCTTTGCGTAATGCCATGGACCATATGTTAGATCTCACTCAATTCTAGGTATGCAAAAGAGTAAAGCATGCTTGGTTGCATGAAGATGGCATATTTGATACATCTGCGCGGCGCCATGCTCACGCTGTAGTGCTAGATCTGTCTGTAAGCGGTACCGTGCGTTTGTTATCGACCAAGCGAGGATACGTAGCAGCTCGGCGTTGGATACCATTGTCCTCACAAAGCGGGTTGGCTTTAGTTAGAGGGAAGCGGTGCGGGTTTAGAATCTTCACACGACCTGCCTCTTCTTGCCACCTTCGTCCTTGCTGAACAGATCTCGCCAGAACTGTTTGAAGCCGTAGCCTCGCTCGCCAGGTTCATCTCTTACTTTGGCAATATGACCCGTGCCCTGGAACTTCTCCATGAGACCCCCTTCTTTATGCATGGCCACGGAGACTCGTACGGGTCCCTTTCGGGCGCGTTGTAATATGTCATCAGGCAGTTGCGGGGCCACATCGGCATAACAGCGCGTCAATTCGCGTGCTAGATTGTAGTATGGCTTTTGTGCGAGCCTTGGAGCCATGAGATTGTAGGATCGAGCTAGGGCGTTGATTTCGGAGACGGCAAGACTGTGATAGCCGGATTCGGAGCGCTCCCATTCTGGATCGCGGAAGGGATAGGCCATCGGGGCGACTGGTTCCGCAGAAGGACGAGGAGATGGAGGTGTGGTGGGGGATGCTTGGGGGTCAGCCGATTGTTCAACATCTGCCATTGAGGGATTCGGCGTGGTCGAGGCTTCGGTAGTGTCTCCCACTGGCGACGTCGTAGTGGTAGCAATGACGATACTGTCTTCTGCAATCTTGTCACCCGCTTCTGCCGACGCTTGGGCGCCTACGGTGGCCTGGTCAGGCGCAGTTTCGGTAACTTTGATCTCGACAGGATCCTCAGATGGGTCGGGAGCAACCCCTGCCGCTATCCTCTCCTCGACGGTAATGCTTGTCAAAACCCCGGTTGGATCAATACTGCTCATGGTCTCGGACTTGGTGGCAGGCCTGGGGTTGTGCCTCTCTTCGGCCAACGCGAAGGCTTTTGCTCTCCTGACCTGGTCTTCGAGAGAGCCGCCTTTGCTCGAGATGGATCTTGCAGCATGCCTACGCCAGTCGCTGCGCAATCGCTGTCGGAAGGTATGAACGGACTTCATTAGCTCTTGCTGCTTCTCGATCCATGGGGGAACGATCTCCTGCTTCTGAATAATCTTGTTCATGAAGTACTCTGTCGTGTCGAGGAAGGGACTGCTAGCGGTGTAGTCTCTTTCTATGTTCACGCCCTTGCCTCGGTTGATGTTCTTGAATTGGCCTCTTGCTATTGCGTCCTCGATGCGTTCGTTGGCAAGAGAGGTCAGGCCTTGAAGGGTGGTGGGCATAGGTCGTGCGCCGGGCTGGAATTTGTCTTTGAGCTCCTTCCTGAACCTCTCGCGCTCTTCTTCGCTCATGCCCTCTTGTTGGGCGGCGTAGATCGAGGTCTTATCTCTTGCATTCGCCAGCCGGTCTGCTACTGAGATTTTCTGCTTTCGGCGGGGAAGTGTTGCACCGCCGGAGAGGGTAGGCTTTCTTGCAGGCATGCGTAATCGCTTGTGGCTGTCGTCTAGCATTCGTAGGGCGGCATCCTCGATCGACTCGTTTCCGGACCAGACAGGCGCCGCTGCTTGTTCTTTGGTGCCTATACCTGCCGAGGAGGGTATGGTGGCTTGACTCAGGATCTGCTGGTTCTCGACCTGGAAGCCAGTCTGGGCGATCCTCTCTTCAAGTTGCCTCTTCAGGTCGTCTGAGAAACCAGCATCCGACATCATCTTGCGATCTGATTTGGAGCCAGTATCCATGGTCTCTTCTGCCATTTCCGATAATCTCCTCGACATGGCACCCTGCTCTTCTTCTTCGGATTTGCGCTTGTCATGTCTCTGCTCGTCCTGTAGTCGGGTGGCGGACGACCAAGCCCGCCACTGCCGTCGTTGAGCAAGCAGAGTGTGTCGGCGAGCTTGTGCTCGGAGACATGACTGACACGTCCATATCGCTGACGCTGATATTGATGCTGTTTGAGGTCGAACCATCCTTCAACAAACGAATGTGAGGAGTGTGAAACAGGGCTGCCGGTGGGAAGTGTAGAAAGTGAGGCAAGCACGATGCAGAAAGGCAATGAGCGCATTGGATGCCGCAATTGCCACTTTCAGACACCCGAACTTCCGAAGTTGAGCCGGCCGGTGCAGCCTCTTCGATCTGGAATTCGAACTGGACACGGACAGAGACGAGAGCATCACAACTACATCAACTCCGTCTACATCAACTGCATCTACATCGCGTACTGACAGGATCTTCGCCCTCCTTTCACACTCTACAGAACGACCTTGCCAGCAAAGACTGAACAGATACGACCGCGAACACCGAGCATCCCAATCACTCCCAGTGCCCATCTACCCGTCCCTGCGCGAATCCGCTGCGAGCGAGAGCTCCCCCAGCCGCCAGCATGCCCCCGAAAGGCGTTTCAACGACCGTCAACCCCATGAGACTGCAATCAGTCTCGCGATTGAAGATCAGACACCCAGACAAACAAGAAGCAAATCCATGCATCGGTCCCATGTCTGCCATGCTGAGTATGTCAACCCACAACATCTCCAACTGCGCCAATGGTGCTCCTGGTGCAATCGCCAGGGCTTGACGAACACAGCACTAACGCTCACATAGATTGCTGGGCCTCATCTGCAAACGCGACGGGCGGTTCCGCCGGCTGTGCCCAACTCGAAAAGGCTCTACGAGAATGCATGGACAAGCCGAGACCCAAGAGCGGTCACAAGAGCAACATCAACTACCATCTCAGCAGACTGTATCCGCAGATCAAAGGACCTGAGAGGCGGGGCGGGAGCCTGGGCTAGATGGCGAGACGTGCTGTAGTAGAAAGAAATGGTAAAAACATTGTACCAATGCATCTCCAAGTATGCCGTCAGGGCGCCCACGAAGCAGATGCGCCGCGGTGTCACTCGTGCAATCAGAGGAGGCGATAGATGGTGCACCTTGGTAGAACTTGCAATTCGCCCCGACTCTGGACTGGTGTCTATATGACAGAGGGCGTCTGCTGAGCATCCCTCCCAGCTCACGGGAAACCCTTGCCAAATCAAGGCCGCCAAAGAAACTGAGTCTACAACATGGAAGACGTCCGAGCGAAAAAGGGCGCAATTGGCTTGGAGCAGATCATTACCGGGCAGGCACTGTAGAACAGAATCGTCCAAGTCTCATGGAGGACAAGTTAGCAGGAGAAAAGATTTCTAGGCTAAATGCTTCGTTCCAATGATGCGCTGCATGCTACGTAAAGACCTGCTACCATACCAGTCGTTCCATCTAGCCTATCAGCTTTAGCTGCAGACCCCCTCAAAACAGACCGGAACACCATGCTAAGTCCCATACCCATGTTAGTACAACACTCGCTTCCAGTTCGTGCTATTACAAACACCCACCGGCGTCACGCAACACATGTCACCGACACCTTTTGCCCCCCACCCTGCGTCCCACCCAAGCGCATATCCCGTCGCGCTGTAGTGTCGGCTGACGCCATCGGAGCACCCATATGCACGCAACGCCTAGTTCCGCTTGAACATGAAATATCCATACATGCCACCCACCTCCTGCTCGATCATCGATAGCTTACGCATGCCCCACCACCGAGCCCCCATCTTCCACGGTCGGTGTCCGTCGTCTAGCTTGGTCCCGCTCGGTAGGCTGTCAGGGCTGCGAACGTACCACCCTCGCCGACCTAGCTCCTTGACTGTCCACTCAGGGTTCTTCACGTTCTTGTTCCGTCGTGCGATCTCCGTCAGGACCGGGCCGCCGACTTCGATGACTTCGAGAGGTAGCGAGTGGGCATCTTTGATGTTGATCGGGCTGTACGAGAGCGACATCTGGGTCACTGATGTGATGTCGGTGAGGTCAATGTAACGCAGACTGCTCTTCAGGTGTGCATCCTCAAGCTTGCTCTTCTGGTCTGCTGGCAGAGACAGGATTTGTGTAATGTCCCCGCTCAGGCTTAGGTTCGCACCTTTGATTCCTAATTCTTCGAGATGCGTCGCTAAAATGCGCAGAGCTGGCACATGTCGCGATGTAATTCGTGCCCCGCCGATGTTGAGGGCACGGAGAGAAGATGGCAGTGCCGGCAGAAGGGCGTCGAGATCTTCGGCGGAAAGGAGTCGGTAGCGCGAGGCGTCTGCGTTCAGACTGAGCCAGACCATACTGTCGCTAGCAGCTGGGTGCTTAGTCAGGAAGCGGACAACCGCCGAGCCTGTAATCTGTGTGCATCTCTCGAGGTTCAAGTGAGTAAGCCGTGCTGAAGCGGGAATCGAGACGAGGGCCGTGTCATTGACGCGCGTGTGGGCTAAGTCGAGATGCGTAAGCTGGCCGAGTCGAGGCAGAACGGCTTCGAACACGCTCGGCTGTAATGTTGTGCACTCGTGCAGACACAAACGCCTAATCTGCGTGTATTGTGACGGCTGTGACATGGTCCAGAGGCTGGTGAAAGCGTCGACGAACAGACCAGATGAACAGCTTGTGAAGTCGACAGCTCGCAGCGTGGGAATGGAGAAAAGGGAGCATAGCACTCCTAGATCCAGTTCATCATCCAGGTGCTCGTGTACCAAGAACGCCTTCAGCGCGCTGGTCTTGCTCAAGACTGCCTTCATGTTCTCCTTGGTTAGGTATGGAGTTCCACTCGTTTGCCCTCGTGACCGTCCGTAACCCATGTTTGAATAATGAGAGAAGTCCAATGTCTGGATCAACTTCCCCAGCGTAGGGTCTTCGTCGAGTGTGGTAACAAGTTTGTGGAAAGTCTTGGATCTATAAATGAGCACGTTCTTGTACAAGACTCTGAGTGCTGCATTGTGAACTGCTTTCGAGACCAGGAGACAAGAGAAAAGATCGGCTTGTGGCCGCAGGTAGTTGTCTTGCGTTGAGGCGTCTAGCTGGATCTTGTCAAATATCTGGTCAAGAATCTCGTCCGGGAGGTCTTCGATCGTGGTCCGTTGTTGCTTTAACTCTTCCTCTGTTGTGCCATCGGTGTAGGCGCTGCCGTAAGACTCAGCGGGTGTAATGTCGCTTTCAGAGTCGTCGAAGATAGCTTCTTCGTCCTCGACTCGCGCAGACTCGAGTCTTCGAGGAAGGTAGTCGGCAGGGAGGTCAGCTGAGATCCTCGATGGTCGTCGTGTCGTGAATGACTGTGGAAAGTCCGAATCCTCTCGTACCGAGGCGTACGAACTCTTTCTGAGATTCATCGAGTGTGGTGATGCATCTAGGGATTGCTTTTTGGCATTGGTGGATTCCTCAAAGGATGTTCTGTGACTGATAGAAGTGGAAGAAGTAGGCTGTTGCTTCATGTTCGGTAAGCTGTGCTCCTTTGTTGATCGGTCACTAAGAGATGACATTCTAGTCTTGGATAAGATTCTGTGCAGGATCGTGCCCGCCATCTTTGCCAGGTCGGGGGAAATTGTGCTTCTTTAGTTTCCTGCTCGTGGTAAGTGGTTATGAGTACCTTGCAGCCGCGTTTCAGCGGTAAGCTAAAGACAATGCAAAATCAGACACGTTAAAACGAGAAGGGAGTACGTGTGACAAAGAGAAACCCAGGTCAATGAACCGCAATGCACAATGGTCATTATTTCATGGTGTCAGTGAATGTGGCCAAACCTTCTATACAGTCATCGCGTGCAACGATGGCATCGTGGCTGCATTGTTTTGGTAGTCAAATGTCCACCAAAAGCTTACCCCAGATTTTCCTGAGGGTAATGGAAATGGTCGCATGAGGCATGGCTCGCGTGAAAAGTAAAATCTACTCAGCTGATCAGAGTTTTTAAGGTGATGTAGCCGCTGCGAAGCGCACTCCTAGCCAGGAACGTGTCCGGGAAAAGCTTACATCGAAGAAAGACTGACCAACCTGCGTTGCCATTTGGTAATCTCGACCATTTTTTGACTCACGGAAACTTGTGCCCGCGCGGAGACTCTAACGTTGCCGCACCGGCCTCCTTGGCACAACTTCCGTAAGAGGACAACTCTTACAAACTCTCTCCTCTTCGTTGACCCGTGACCACGCAAAACTTTTACTACTGGGGCTGGATGTTGAAGAGGACTCGGATAGCAAGCATGGTTCGTTTCGCTAACACCGTTCGTCACGAAATGCAGGTCAAGCACTTTAGTACCATCAACGCAAGGGCATTAAGGCAGCTAAGGAACGCTAAGCCCCACGTGATTTCGTGCTCCATTCACCTCGTGTTATGTCATCACTATCATGACGGCCAGTCGCCCTGAAAATGCAGACTTGGCAGTTTCTGTGAAACGCTTGATCTAGTCGTGACGATCTGATCAGACATCTCCGTGGGGCTCGCCCTTTGCTTTCGAGCTGTCCGACCCTCATTCACATCAAAGGCTGACTTGGCCGTCTCCATCCTCCTGTAGTAATGTCGAATGCTCTGCCTGGCTCCGCATGGTTGCTGACGCTATTATTCGACATTGATTTGCCCAGCTTCTCAAGATCAAGCTCGCTGACAGGCCTTGACAACGTAGGTCTCAGTTCAACCTTGTTCGTAAATTCGCCGGCACCAACACGTTCGCAAAGCGCCTTCAGGACACCTCCGAGCCATTCAAAGTCCTTCAATTCGAGATATATCTGTCCGGATATCCTTGTGTATATCCGTCCGTGGTATTCAAAGATAGCAACGAATGTGTTGAATTCATTGACGAGGGTTTCTTGCACCCAATTCACCACTTGCGCTACCTCCTCCAACTTGACCGTCGTAGGCTCGATACCGGTCGATGACTGAGGCGCTTCTGTGAAGTAGCTCACTTCCGTACCGGAGGAAAGCCTCCTCCCGCCAAGCGAAGGCCTTTTCCCAGCTCCGAGACTAGGCGATAGTCCACCACCACTACCTGCTCCACCTGGTCCCAATCTCACTGACCCATTTCTCTCGGCTCCAAGAATGGTGATCGGTAAGACAATGTTAGCCATGGCGCAGTCCCGAAGCCCACCGGCCCAACGTCTTGTGACCTGCTCTTGACCCGTGCTTGCTTCGTACGAACCCATAGCCTTCAAACCGGAGCCCTGGTCAAGGTCGTCCATCACTTCTGTGCCGAGAAGCATTGCTATCATATCTGCGCCTCGTTGAGCATTGTCTCGGATGTAGTTGTATATAGCCTCTTCACCCCCACAGAGGTTTTGTCGATAATTGATCGCTGCTGGAACGCAGTAAAAAGGTGTATTGTCTGCTGTGGCCACAAATTGGAAGAGGTTGACAAACTCGGATTTCGTTGCTGGAGGTAGGACCTCTCGCGTGTTCGTGCCGTCTCGAGGCACATAGCCCCATGAAGTTGGGTATGTTGTTCGAATAAGGTGCTGGTTCCGTTTTGGGACATGAAGCAGAGCACATCCCCTGGGGGTATACAGCCATTTGTGGCAGTTGCTTGTAAAGAAGTCGGCGTCGAGCTGGCTCAGATCCAACGGAATCATTCCAATGGCATGAGCGCCATCCACGACGCTGAGAATGCCATACTCTTTGCACATTCGAACCAGGCGCTCAAAGGGAAACCTCACGCCTGGAAGTGAGACCACGGTGTCGAAAACAGCCGCTTTAACATTGTAACCCTCGTATAGTAGTCGAGATATGGTTTGTGAGAAAGCACTGGCAATCTCTGGATGGCTCATGGGCAGTTGGTAAGCATAGTCTTGGCCATGACCAACGTTTCTTATAATCAGTTGTGGATTAGTCTCGCATATTGACAACAGCGTTTTCTGAATAGCGCCATAAATGGTGTCAAAGTAGATAATAACATCTTTCTCCTTATATACAAGGTTTCGCAGAACTGTGTTGATGCCGCTGGTAGCATTCTGTACGATCACACACTCGTCCACGGGTGCATTGACCAGCTGAGCGAGTCGGTCTCGAGACTTGTCTAGCAGGTCGATATACTGGTACCTGATGAATTTATCTGGGCATGATTCAGTGAGTTTGGTGTATCCTCGCTTTGCATTCCTCACTGGAATTGGATATGTGCCAAAACTGCCATGGTTGAGGTTATGCCATTTCGAATCGAACAAAAAGTCGGTTCGATACGCATGTCCAAATTCTTTTCGTCCTCCCGAGGTTGCCATCGTGCTTTGGTAATTGCCCTTTACAGTGACTTGTACTACTGCTTTGATTTGCTGTTCTAGATAAACAGAGCACTCGAAACAGATGTACGAACGCGAATCAGCAGTGGAATCGCCACGATGTATCAGGGCGCGCGTTCAAGGTTTTAGGTCACTTACGGTGGACCTGCAACGACGACTTCGAACGGATGCCTTATCATGGTAATTACAGCACGTATCGCGCTCCTGCAAGTCCTAGTAATGGCCAACCTTACCTGCAGCACGATGAGCACCTTGAGTTTAGTCGATTTAGCCACCTTAGATAGGATTGCTTCTGGTGGAGCCTGTGTGCCACACGATTGTGCCATCAGGGGGCCGACAGTTGACTTGCTGACGCAGTTCTAAATAAGGTTACGCAAGCTATTTCTCGGTTTGGGCCTGATCTGGATTGTCCAATCACTTGCGACTTCGTTTCGGCTCACACTGGGTCTCAGCCCAAGGCCACAGCAGGTGACTCACCCAGATTGTATAGCCAGGCTTGGGCTGCCGAGTAAATGAGATAGCTGATAACAGCTGAGCATCGTTGTTGTTGACTACACGAAGCGAGCACGAGACGTGTCTTTCGTCCTGAGACAAGTCCTTCCTAGATCATGCCGTGCTGGCGTAAACGGGCGGAATCGTGTGATTCTTGATTGTGTGCTTGCGAATATCGTGCTTTGCAGAGAGAGGTTCGTCCAAGTTCAATCCACGATGATCTTCGAGGTACTGTGTCGTAAGTCGACGCCCGCATCCTCTTCCTGACTCTCACTATGCTACACTACGGCGAGCTAGATACGTCGCAACGACAAATAAGAAGTTGATATTTCGTGTGCCATAACATCGAACAATTCAGGAAATGCCGACAGTCTGGGAAACAGCAATGTCACAGCGAGTCAATTGCAATAATACTTGTGGTACCCTCGAGCATCCTTCCGGATGAGACATTCCCGAAAGACCGAGAGACAGGAGGTCGGTGATATTACTGGCATTGACTTTGCTCGCAAGGCTGGGAAGCGCTCTACTCGACCGCCTTGCGTCGAGAAACTCGAATGCTATATATGATTACAACTTACTCTTGCTTGATGAGACCTCGACCACCAGCTTTCCAAACTGGGAACCCTTCTTCATTTCTTCGAAGAGCCCGTTAATCGCATCGAGATCGAGGCCATGAGCTACATTCGACACTACAGGTTTTGCCTTTGTCTTCTTGATGAAGTCAATCATGTCAGTGAACTCCTTTCTGGATCCCATAGTCGAGCCTTTCACCTCGATGTTCTTTAGCACTGCTTGCATTAAGAAAGGTGCTTTGGGTCCTGTGGTCATGCCATACACGGCCAGCACTCCGCCAGCCTAAGTGTCTTTGTCAGCGAGTCGCATCACGCCAATCGCATGATGACTTACCTTCAGCAGCCTCGCACTCTTTTCAACAATATCACCTCCAGCGCCGTCCACAATGGCGTCGAATTGCTTCTTCTCCGTCGTCAGCATGCCTAGCAGCTTCTTGTCCCATCCCTCTTCCTTGTAGTTCACGCCACCCGTGGCACCAAGTTCTCTTGCCTTCTCGATTTTCTCTTTACTACCACTGGTGACATAGACATTGGCACCAGCTGCTTTGGCAAAGGCCAATGCCTTGAGAGCTACACCCCCTCCTATTCCCGTAACGAGGACGTTCTTGCCAGGACCAACATTGTTCGATCCACACTTGACCATCACGGCTCTCCAGGCTGTCAAGCCCGTCAACGGGACAGCTGCCGCCTCGACATCTGTGAGATGCGATGGCGCCTCCTCAAGCTCGCTCTGTTTCACAACCATGAACTCTTGAAGCGTTCCATTAGGGATTGTCTTAGTGCCTCCCAGGATCTTGTAACCAGACTCGTTCTCGGGGCCCTCAAGCGAATCCTGCCATCCCTCGCCTGGGTTTATCACAACTCTTTTTCCATTCCAGCTCGAGTCTACTCCACTGCCAACCTCAACGACGGTACCGCAGCCATCAGCGAGGAGGGGGACGCCGAACGTTGTGCCAGGATATAAATGCTGGCGAATGAACAGATCTCTGTGGTTGAGTGCGGCTGCATGGATCTTGACCACTACCTCGCCGTCTTTGGGCGACTGCTTCTCGACTTCGTCGAGCGATAGTGGGTAATATACCTTGCCCGGCTTACCGTCTACCTTCGAGATGCTGATCGATTTTGGCATCTTGACTTATTTCTCAGTGTGCAATGCGAAAAATGCAGGTTGTTTCGTATGCGATGGCTCTCTGCACCCTGAACAGCACTACCAGTCGCGTGGTGTTTCCGGCTATAGTAATGGGCAGTTGGACCCAGCGAAATGCTGCCGGGAGCTTTCAACCGAGGTAACTCGGTCTTAGGCTTAACGTCATAGAAGATGGTACACTTCAAGCTTACTAGTCGTCGAGCAAGAAATCTAACGAGACGATACTACCGCAAATTTGACATACTAATAGCAGCTAATTGTTAAGGTATATATACGGAGTTTAAAATATACGAGCAGTGTATGTATTGTAAAACAAAGGGTCGAAGTCTAGTGGTGTTCTGAAGGTTCTGCTTTGTCATGACGGCAAGCCTAAGGCTTGGTTCCCCTGGTTGAGCCCAAGGATACTAGTAACTCGCGTTGCCCAGCAAGCGTATCGATGAGCAAGACTCAATTACGACTGACGATCTACAGTAGATAGAGGACCCTGGGCACTAGAAGTCGGCAGCACTTACGATATACGCCCAAGAATCCAAGGAGGCGGGCGGACCATAGTACAATCTGCTTCCCGCAGGCCTCCATGATTGAGCTTTGTCGGGTTTTTTCTGAGGTGTTAGAATGGGCCGAAGGTTGTATAATTGATTAAGATACTGGCTTGGCCCCAAGGGTAAGACAAGGTACCTGACCGACACGTTACATGATACTGAACTGAGCTCGTTTCGAACTCCCTTGTACGACATGTTGTTGACTACAGAGGTCCACCCTAGAGCGCAACAAGAGGATGTCGAAATGCTGGCGTTTATTGCTGCTCTAGTGAAGGTGAATTGTGGTACGACGCAGACAGAAGCATTTCGAATGCACGACTGCGCAGCTGTCCGCAGGTGCACTAATAAACCCAAACACGAAATGTATCCTCGGGCTCGCTGGCATGACCTACTGCCTCCGGGATATTGGCAATGGTGACGAGGGTAGGAGCTTTATTTCACTGCGCTATCTGAGCCAGATGCAGACGACATCGAAGGCGTGAACGAGCACACACGGTCATGGAAGATCGATCAGTGCGGCAAAAGAATTTCATGGCAATGCATCGTGTAGTTGTCACTGCTCATAGTGAGTTGTTCTTTTTGAGCTAACCAAGATCAACGTTAGTGATGGCTAAGTCAAAGATGTGGTGTCATAAGAAGATGACAGATGAGCAAGACCCATGCATATTGTATGAACGCGCTGAATGAGATAGAGTAAACACGTAATCTTCACTTGTGAGGATGCGCAATATTTCGAGATCCAGCGACCCTTATGTTCCGGGTCCCTACTTCTCTCTTGTCCTCTTGCTTACAATATTTACATATAACAAGACATCGATTCCTTTACCCGCGTCACACCTATCATCATTCCATTCTCAGAGAACAATCGAAACCATGAAGGTCAAAACATCGTCGCTGAATAGTCTACTCATGCGTCTTCTCACCACTCTCGCCCCCTTGCCCATCTTTACCCTCGCCTTTTCTGTCGAGTCACGAAGAAACATTCCTAGCGCCAGCGACGACTTCAAGTCCTCATTGCCAGCCACAATCCCATTCGTACTCGATGGACGAAACGCAAACTGGGGTTATGACAACTGGGCCATGATATGTGCCAATGATAGGGAGATCACGTGGGACTGCCAGTCAAACTTCTTCTACTGCAACAACGATGGAGCGTTACGAAGACAGTATGACAATGGAAGAGGTGACGGTGGCTGCCCGCTTTTCTGCCGATGCCAGAACCTGAACGCTAAACCGAATTGTTACCTCGCATATACTGGTATGACCTCTTGCCTCAGAGATCTAGACCAGGACGAGCACGATCCCTCGGCATTAGCAGCCCGCCAAGATACAGGCGATAAGGCGACAAGCAAAGAGCCGTCGACAATTACGACAGATAATGAGGTCGAGACACAGCTTGGAAGAGACAATGATGTACCGAGCGAGACGGTTGGCACCATCGAGCCTCAGGTCAGACCAGGTAGCGCGCCATATGTAGGGGGCACGGTCGTACCGGCGACTTCAAGTGCTGTCAAACCTGCAGCTGGAAAGTGGTCGTTCAGAGTATTACGTGCGCTCAAAACCATACAAAACCTTGCATTCCGAGTCAACGCACGAGAGGCAGTCGAATGTAGCAGTCATAACGATATCGTCGGAAGCTTCGAGCTGCAGGCCAAACCTGGTGCACCTCCACTGAATACACCATTGACATCTGGTCCCATGAAGGCTACGGCAGGGAACTGGTCTCGGAGGATAGCAGACGTGTTCAAAACTGTCCACAAGCTCGCAACCTATATCGAGAAGCGCAACAATATACCAATGGTGGTTGCCGCCTCTCCAGTAATTCGCAATCCGATGCCTTTCTGTGCAAAGCAATTGTCTGCTATGCTCAGCAGCCTCAATCGTCTCGTGGGTTGAGCGACATGCGTGGGTTGTCATACGCGTTTCCCAGGAATGGCGCAATGCTTAGGGAGTGTGCTTCTTGCAACCTAACGATCCTAGGATAGTGACCGATATGAAAATCCGCGCAAGTTGCTGCCGTCTCTGGTCTAACGTTAGCGAAGCTTGACATTGACTTCGATGGTCAGAATATGGTTCCTGATGCTTGGGCCGGACGACTGCGAGCCTGGATATAGGACGACACTGTGATTCATAATTCGGTCAAGACCATCTCATCTCAAGAAGTACCCAACGATAGTGCTGCTACAGCAACAATGGTGGTCTGCAGGGTGTAGGTCTTCCGAACTACAAGGACCGGAGGTAGCATAGCAAGCAATGAATGGCAAATGCATCCTCGACTTCCGAGCACCTCAATGTCGTCCACAGATATCTTGTAATGATGGCCTTCGTTTGCTGAGTCGCCGTTTCAGAATCAGTATTTGCGGTAGCCATTCGAAACCTTCTATCCTCGCTCAAAGATGAACGTCGCCACAAATCCACGACTTGTCGAGCTTTCCTACTTCGGAATCGATTTTTTATCTTTCTATCATCAATTGCTCTCAGGAGTGCTCTACAGGATAAATTCTACGACTTGATCTTTGATTAACGACGATGACTTTGGTAAGTTGATGTCAAGCGCTTACGTTCGGCACATGTTCTCATCGTTCTGAGGGCGAGCAATGGCGCCAGAGCTCGCATCATGCTACACGTTCTGCCCAAAGAGAGCTGACGCCAAGTCCCCGGAATCGGCTCGTTCAATTGAACTAATGTACAGCATGTATACATTACAGATGTTTCACGACACTGTGACTGCGGTCTGGGATTCTCAGGCGAAGTTCTCCGTGATTTCAGATCGCTTCCGTCATGCCTACCACCAAGGCAAGATGCATGAAGTGAGTGTCAGACGGAGATTCAACAAGCACACCCCTTACAATAGCCCGACTCCCGTTCTTCTGCTCCAGTGATCAGAGAATACGTTGGTATTAATGACTATCTAGTCACTTGCACCTGGTATGCTATGCCCCAAGCAGGCTGCTTGTACGCGAACATTCTGAAGAGCGGAAGTCATGGTCTGTTAATGACATCCACCTGCACAATGGTAATGTCACCTAACTGCACAGTCGCGAAGGAGACTTGACACAAGCACAGAGCGCTGAATGGGCGTTTTGTTGCAGTACCACTTGACGGTCCGGAAGCAATTATCAGGATGGACAGATACAGACTCAAATGCGGCTGCTCGGTAGCCACGCACATAACGCAGCCAGAAAATCACTCCTCTGGTTCACAAGGAATACGAAATTACGTCCAATGACTCTTCGTGAGCTTCGTCTCTCCTTCGGGAAACGTGTGTTGAGTTCGCAGTCTTTGTATATCACTCGTACACATCTAGGATGCGTCTGCTCCAGCTCTGGGGGCATATAAACCGCTATACCTGGCTATTCACTTAAGGGCCACAAATACTCTGCGTGAGCAAGACCGCAGCGTTTAGTAATTTGCGGCCTACACGTTATCAGAACCATTCTATCAATCACGAAATGAGGGACCTGACGCTGATGACTGCTGCTGCCGTTGTCGGGCTTGCTATCTCGATATCTGCACCTGTCAAGACAATCTCCTCCTTCCCTGATGGCCAATCAACAGCTTCGCTACAAACAGAAGCAGCAAGTAAGAGCGTCGTTGCGCATGAGACAACAGTGGTATACGGTGTACATCCAAACTTTGCAGCCCTCACTTCAGCTCGCAACACCGCTGCCAACAATCTGACGTCGTCTTTCGCAACCCCGCTGGCTGTCCTTGAAGCTGAAGATGGCTGTGGATATAGTTATGTTCCTTGCGGTCAGGTTTGCTGTGAAGCTGGTCAGCGATGTGTTCAGGATATTGTTGGGAACCCTGCTTGCTGTCCACTTGAGGCCAGTTGCTACGGTAGCTTGACACAGACGGTTGCTTCAAAGACCGTCGTGTACGCGACCAATACGCCAGTCAACGCTGTCGGACGCGTTTACCCCTGGGCTATCCTTGGGCACAACATCGGTCTCGTCAGAAAAGTCCCAGCTACTATTGCCAGATCCACCATGAGGGGACAGAACTCTTCTCGCAGCTCATCGGCCAGAGTCGTTTGCGAACTTGGATCCGTGCCTTGTGGGGGTATTTGCTGTCTCTCTAGTCAGAACTGCACCGAGGACATCCACGCGAACTTCGCCTGCTGTGATGACCTGAACAACTCCTCTGGCAGTGGTTCATGGTCATCTGTGAGTTCAGCTGATAGACTTACGCCATTGTCGTTCATTGGACGAGCCCTGGCTATCAAGAATAAAGCTCCCTCCGATGCACGTCTTTCTACCACGACGACAATAAGTCAAGCACATGTGACTGCCTTCGATGGGCCAGCCGATATCCATTTTCATGCATTCCACGACACTGGAATCGGCAGAAGAGAGCCTCAGTCGCCGTTCGAGAATGGAGGTCTGAATCCGGACCTCAATTACACTGCTTTGAGCTCTGCGAGTATTCGGAGGAACCCAATCAGCGCGTTCGGGGTCTTGCACCTGATGTGCAGCATTTTTTGCCAGAGCGACCTCAATGCGCCGGTGGAACGCTGCCCCGACAACCAATGAACAAGAAGGGAGACGCTGCCCCCAAGGCCGAGCATGACAGAGAGATCTCTGTTGGCTCCAAACGGCTCAGGTTTGGTAGTCGAACGGCAGCCACTCCCACGTATCATACGATCAAATGACAGCTACAGTGCTACACACATACCATGGGGCGTTCGTCGTTGCAAGAGTCGAGCTCACTAGCTGAAAACGTTGGACAGATGTCGCACATCACCACATAATTGACGTCCTGTCCGAGGGAGACACTGCGTGCATGCGACCAAGCACATCACGCAGCTGATGAACCAATTCAGTCCCTCCGAGGCTTGACATAAGGGTATTGCAGTTTGACGTGAATTTGCACATTTTACCCGTTGTCACAGCTTCTTCGAAGTGTTTATGCAACCTCGTCCTCACGTATCCGCACCGTTGCTTTTTTGATCCTATGAGTCCGTTCGGTCACATTCTCACGCCATTTCTCAAGTAGTACTCCTTGCATCGAAGGCATCAGCATATCGCCGAATTACTACTTTCTCTCTGATACCAGCCCTTCATGGAATCTCTCTTGACTGCTCATGCGAAACCATCAGGCACAGTCCGCCCTATCTCCAGCAGCCGTATCAGTACAACCATGACAGTCTCAAACATAGCATCAGCCGTCTCCTCTCTCGACTCCTCTCTGACTGCGTCGGCAAGGACAGTACACAGCACTCCAAATGGCACTCTGACATAGAGCTATACGAGATGTTCGTATTTGTGGATGTCAAGACGAATGATGTCGGTACTGGTGATCACGGGCTGAGTTGTGTGCCGCCATATCAACCGAAGGAGCTCTATGTACTTCATGCACAGGATCATGGATCATCACCGACTCATAGGTCCTGGCAGCTGCACCTGGCATGCAACCACGGTGCCGCTGCAGCGGTGAAGGTTTTACTGGGGGTGAAGTTGCTCGTGAACTATGTCAAGCAAGCTGCAGACTTGTTGGAACCAATCTATGGCATGGAACGGGAGTGACTCAGTTCATAAATGGTCTTTGCCATGGCTGAGCTCAAAGCGGGAAGGCAGGTATACGTAGAGGAGGGACGTAGAGAGGAACCCTTGAATGGACGGGACGAAAGTCATGGAATGGGACGGTATTAGCTGCACGTCTGAAGGCCGCATATCCGTATAGCTTCTTCCGTCCCGTGCGTAGTTATCCATCCTTGTCTTCCTTTCCCCGCAGTTTTCTCTACCCTGACATACACACTGCCAGTCCATGTGGGACTTCTTTCGAGCGCATGAAGTAGAGATTTCGTCTTGACATCCCTCACACGAGCCGCGGCTCTACCTTGTCACATGTACTTGGACAAGGCGCAAGCATATACTACCCGTGGTCGTCGCTCTGCGGGCACCACTTTCGACCAGCATGTTCATGGACACAAAAGTGGAATCCTTCCCTTTTGCCATTCCGCAGGACCTTGAAAGGCCTCCGAATTACTCTTCTAATATTTCTAAGGGGCCTCAACGCAGTACCATAGCCTTCGCGCCAGGGCTATGTTGAAGAAACATGTGACATTGGGACCTCAACAAATTAAAGCATGTCGAGGAAGGCTTTATTCGAGCCGCGTCACATTGTGATGTTTGGGTGGTTGTCGTCTGGTGCCATTTCCCGAGGAAAGATATATGAATCAGAAGATACCTCCACGAGATTACATGTGCCCGAAGTGCCATTGTTGAGTTGTAACCCAATGCGAGAGTTGCTGGACGGGTTGTATTCTTGTACAATTGGGTCAATTGTCTTCCACAGGTGTCCGAATCTGCTTTGTAGCTGGGCTTTGCCATACACGAGGCTCTAGCAGTGCAAAAGTCCCAACGAATGTGTCAGATGAGGAGGCCGATCTTGTCTGATGTTGACTTGGTTACTGGGTCTCAAGCTATGAGTGAGCGAAGCCTCTCACCTCGACCCGTATCCTCCTGCCACAGCGGTAGGTCGTGATGGGGTGGGGAAATTCCTCGAGCTGAGGAAAGCACCTTTCAGGCTTCTGATTTCTTGTTTGAACTTTTGTGCTTCGTTCTCGCGGGTGGCCTTCTTTGCGTCGTTGGATGCGCTCGAGTAGATGCTTGTGGAGCTGTAGAAGTCATTTTTGAGCATGCTATAACTAGAATCCATGTAGTCTATCTTCTGCTGGAAATCCTTCACGGTGTCTTGCAAGTGTTTCTCGTTGTCGTTGGTGTGGTCCAGAGACTGAACGAGGCTTCGCAGCGAATAGCTAAGGCCAGACAGACGCTCGGATTGCGCGATCGTGGGGTCGAGGGTGTGCCGAGATAATGATACATTTGATGGAGAGCGCGATAGGTTGGGAGTAGTCTGTGTGGCAATGTCTCTGTGAAAGAGTTCTGTAGGGTCAGAGTCGACAGACTCCAGATCGTCCTCCTTCTCGTGCGCTCGTTTGACGGCCGAGATGGCAATGTAGGGAACATGTGATACCATGCCCTCGAGCTTCTCATTCAGCTTCTCCATATCTTCTAGCGTGCCATCAGCGAGACTGTGCCTCGCCTCGGTCAACGTCTGTAGCATTGGATCGACAATGTATTTGCTTGCGCCCCAGGTCAGCGCTGAGACACCGACAAGTGCATAGGCTGCGTTCACCAGCCGTGAGACTGTTATCAATGGTGGAGGCTTCTGAGGTTTGAGGAGAAATTCGGGATAGGTGATGATGGGAGCCATTTCCGGCCTCGGATCACTGGCCTGAACTGTCCTGGTCTCTGGGCGTGCGACCTGCTGGCTCGGGGTCGCAGACAACGTTTTCTGCTGCGTGTCTTCGTCGTTTTTCTGCTCAGGCTTCTGCTTCTCAGAAGTATCATGGACCGTTTTGAGTTCATTGGCTGAGTTGAGGTCCTCGGCGAGTAGCTTCTCTACTGCGCTGTCGCTGAGCCCTTTTTCTTTCAGGAATTGTACCTTGTCCTCCCACGGCGCATCACGTATCGATTCATCTTTGAGGAAGTCGCGTGCGACATCGACGAGGTCTTGACTGTCGGAGCTCGATCTGGTAGTTCCCTCCTTCGCTTCTTGCTGGGAGGTGGCCGTTGTGCTGGCTGACTGCTGCCACGATGGTATCGATCGTTTGCCGGAGTCGTCAGTCATTCTGCACGGTCGGCCTCGAGAGCTGCACGCGTGAGTCGTGAAGAAGCCAGTGTCAAGCCCGTGGTGTATGAAAAGCGCTTCCGTGTCCGATGTACTCACACCTGCTCCAATGATTCACCATGCACCCGCTAGGTAGTAGAACAAACCTCGGCTTACAAGCCTGAGGCTAGGACGAGAGTGGGTCGACTTTGTGGCTGGCACGGATGGGGAGCTGCCAAGCTGTGGCGCGCGCAACCGGACAACATCTGTGTGGCACCGTCAGGAAGGAGGTTGGATACTAGCATAAAACTGTTACTTTCGGCAGAGTAATCACTGAGCAATCAAATTCGAATTACTAGATCGAGAGAGAAAAGCATTGAGAACAGATAGCGCTATAACAGATGGCGGATCGAAGTCGAAGGATGAGGAGACAGATCAGTGATGTGACAGACGAATCGCCAGAAGTGTCGGATGCTGAGAGTGAGGATGTTGAACCTCCAACACATGACTCTGCACGAAGAGCAAATAGACAAGAGTAAGTATGCTTGTCTCCTTCGTTCCAGCCTCGTCCTTACTATGATGGGAGAGACGGGATTGTAGTGCAATGTCACTCGATACTGAAAGTGGGGAGCAGGTTGGTAGGTGAGATGGAAGATCAGGGTTACTGGTGACACACACTTCGAGCAAGTGCATTGAAGCATGAATGGTTCTCTAAATCGTCTACGCGTCACCACCCTTGCTCAACGGAGATGTATCGACCGCCCCTTCTTGACCGTCTTGAGAAACCACAAGTCGCTACTGCTTAAGATGTCTTTCCTCACTTTGAATTATGGGAATCCCGTCCAGGTACAGAGGACTAACAGGTCCACCAGGGCACCCGTGAGTCCGATCTCGAGGCCAAAAAGAAGTATCGCTCCTCTAACGACAAGTCCACAAGCACCTAGTAGTGGCGATGGCAAGCAAAGTATCAAACTCACCATGAAAGTTGCACCCAGCAAACTTCGAGAAGTCATGAGAGCCAACGAAGTGGATGCGCTGAAGGATACCCTCGGCGGAGGCACCGTACTAGATGGTCCCAGAAGTCGTCGGAGTGCCAACAGTTCTCCAAACTTGAGTCGTACCAGTGCACGCTCGAGGTATGCCGAGCCCCAGGAAAGCGACCCAGAAGATGAGGAGGAACAGGATGGAGACGACGACAACGACGCCGAAGCCGAAGAGGACACAACTATGAACGACTTTGATGAGATCGGTGCAGAGGCTGAAGGTGGCACTGATGACGAGGATGTACCGATGGAGGATGAATTACCACCAGTTAAGAAAAGCCACAACCCTCCGAAGCCGTCGAGGATTACGCTCAAGACACCAGTGAAGAAGACTTCGAAGCAGCCTGCGAAACCAACGCTTGTGGTTACGCCAGCAGATGTGGGTTCAGTACAACCAGTAGAAGACGAGGAAATGGAGGACGACCCTGACGATGATGATATGGACGACTCTGAGCTCCCAGTAGATGAGACCAATCTGAACGAAGAAGAGCTGTTAGAAGATGACGTCGAAGGCGAAGACGAAGAGCTCGACGACGACGACGATGAGCTGGGCGACAGCGATGAGGAACCAGGTTCGGGTAGTGCGACACCAGACCCGGCCAAATTGACATCTCGACAACGAGGCAGGCCCATTGAACCATTGATGGCACTTGACATGGCACCGCAGCAGAGGAAGTTCTTCACGGATGAGGAGAAAGCCATGAAGAAGGACGAGCATGCTCGGAAGCGTAAGGAGTTGACGAAGCGAAAGATACACGAGGAGAAGACCGCAGCGCTGAATAGATTGGTAAGTTTCATCGGCCGATCGCACTCAGGCTTCTGGCTAACTCTCTCAGCTCAAACCTCAAGTATCCAAGTCCCGAGGTGCCGCCCCGAAAGCCGAGACCTTGGCAGCTCACATGCAGGCGGCAGCTGAGGAAGAAGAGGCGGTACCAAAGGCTGATTCTTTGTTCACGAGATGGATCAGCACCAAAGATGGTATCAAGCTAGGTGTTCCAGAAGAATGGCTAGGTAAAAATGTGGGTACGTATTTTGGTCCTCCTTTGCCTCCAAGCAACGGTGCTCTGGTGCAGGAGGTTGAGTGAGAGCAGTTTTCCATTCGTTCAGTGTGTTCCATGGGACCTGCTGTCCTGACAGGACCCCCATGTCCATACCCAGACAATATGTTCAGATAGTATTCCTTGATAATCGTTCCTGATAGAGCCAAAGGCCAGAGGCAAAGGAGTCCATAGATCATTTCCTGCATTTCAGTTGGCACCTTGATGCTAGCTGGTCTTGAAATCATGACATGCTTGATCAAGGCCGACCCGCTATCGAGTGTGGCAACGGTAGCTGTCTTCGCGGACGAATTTCATAGGCTCCCAGATCGGGCGTGCGCCGACCGCAATCCGGACATCGGGCCTCGCAATTGCTTGTCTGACTTCTGAGACACAGTCTCAGTGCGCTCTTTAGACTCGAGGCAGTCCCTAGAAGGTGCAGCTGGAATTGACAACACGTCTCTTCCGGGGTCATGCCCTGACCTGCCCACTGCCCTCGAGAACACTTAGGGAATCAGGAGTCCTGATGTGACGAACACTTCGTGTAGACTTCGGAACAAGGCAGAACGTGACATGAGCCTGACTTGGCCCCCGTGGTCCCTGTATATATTTCCAGAATGCTCGCCTTCAACCTTTGGTTTTATTGTCGCTGTTGGCTTCGTCATTCATCTCTTCCGCCTTCGACAGCTGCTGAACAGGTACTTCTACCATGTTAGGTCCAATGTCAGCCTCCTGTTTGATCCTTTGCTCGCGCTCTTTCAGCAAATGCTCTTCCCACACTGGTTGGAAGGTATAAACACCTGCACACGTTAGACACGGCGCGTCGATCGATCATATCTGTACCTACCAATGCCAACGCCCATTAACGTCGCCATCAAGGGAGGGAACCAACCGCGCGACATGCTTGTAGCACTCAAAGTACTTGCAACGAACAAAGATTCAAGAATGTCGACGTCAGGCACTGGCAGTAGACTCGAATGACGTGCCGGGATTAGTCCTATCTCCGTTGACGCGTGTTAATCGACACGCCGCGACGCGACTTTAGGACGCGTTCACACATGATCGACTTCAGCCACCACGATTCGAGAAAAGTGATAACGCACCCATAAGTCCGGTTTGTATCTTTCAGACTACCATGGGCCAGTCGACCTATGGCATCATGGAAGACAAAAGGATATGTTTCCGACTCAGAGGAGGACGACGGAGACGTCGAAGTGACCATACATCGCTCTGCTAACACGGACGAAGCAGCCATCGAAAGTCCTACATATTTGACTAACAGGCGTGACGATGGCACCGAACACGAATCTGTATCTTACGACAGCAATGTCCAAAGTCCTGCTAAGGCCTTGTCGCATGGTCTGAGCCAAACAGAATTTCTTCTCCAGCATGGCAACGCAACAAGTGAGCTACCCAATTCTACTGCCGTGCCAACCGCATCTGCTGGTACCACTGCCGCGAGGCTCGAAGACTCTATTAATAGAGGTCTCTCCTTTGTTCGCGAGGTTTTGTCGAGATCGACGTCACCACCAGCACCGGCAATAGATGTGGACGACAGCCCATTGTCCACACCACCTGACTCACCGGTGTTGTCGCCACAGTCTATCGAAGTCGTCAGCAAATCGGCGCCATCACTTGTTGCACCCACTAGTGACTTGGCTGACCGGTTTGGCCAGCAAGTCGTCCAGGCGGTTGCTCCCCGAAGGACCTTCCGTCAGCGAAATGCTATTCAGCAACATCCTTATTCCCTTGAATGGGCGGTTTATGCACAACATTGTGCCGAGCGAGGCATTAGGCCTGTTCACATGCCTAGGGCTTTTTCGCCTGTCAGGAACACGAAATCGAAAGAGACGCAAGATACTCAATTTGAAGATGACAGCCTGAACCAAGGATCCTTGGGACATGAGTCAATGGAGTTGGATGAAACTGATCGCATCAGCGGTAACCAGTCGCAAATCTCAACCTCGGAAGCTGAAGCGAATATTGATGTGTATATCGGAGAGGACCTGCCAGATCTGCAAGATCTGCTCAGCAAAGGGCCTGGGAAAAGCGGACGCAGGAAGGAGCAGCGTGTAAAGACCCCCGCTACTACGCGTCCTCAGCTGGATGAAGAACAGCGGATTTACGAGATGACATCTGACGACGAACCCGACACACCCCTCCTACTAAAAGCATCAAGAATATCCGCCAAGCAACAGCAAGAGAGCTTTCCATCCCCTCCCAGGTCCATGAGCATGGATTCTGCAAAGTTACAACCGGGACTAGAGCGAAGCTCCCAAAATTCGAGCCCTGTGGTGTTGCCAACGCCGATCGCCTCTTCAGGAGTCCGGCCTCGAAAACGTCCTGTAATCGAGGATGATACACAATCAGGGCAAGAGGACGAGCTAGCCCAAGCAGTATCATCGTCATCTGAATCGGAGAGCTCGAATTCGGAGCCTGATGGTCCTGTCAATGTGCGACTAATGCAGAAAAGGGTCAAGGGAGTCTTACCAGCGTCATGGTGGACTGTGGATCGAGCACAACAATCACTTGATGCAAAGAAGAAAAACCGCTTACGTGCGTCCAACAAGCCGCTGCATGAGGTTGGTGTAGCACAACGAAAGACAGCGAGTGCCGCGGGTTATGGACGACTCGCCCCGAGCAGACCGGAATGGTATAACGACCTTATCTCGGATGACGAGGCTGCAAACACTACACATGATGTTAGCGCTAGTACGCCTCAACCGGCAGACATGGACCCACTTGCATCGCGCGAAAGCACCCCCACAATCGACTCAGAAGCGATGGAGGTTGTGGACGACAACGGAATTGATCCAATGCTGCCTACTCGGAGTAGAACAGAGAAGGGCAGACGACCAAGGCAGATGAACTTGCGTGGATATGTTCAAGAGCACCAGACGCCTAGAGCTTGGGCGTCGGTCGCCACCCGTGTGCATCGAAAGATCACGGGACAGCACCAAACACGGAAGAAACCCAAGCGGAAAGTATCTTCAGACGCTGTCCATGTTCTTGATGCACCGGGTCTGCAAGTGGTCGAACGTCAACATCAACCTCGTTTTCTTCAAGTAGCGGCGAGGCAAGCAAGGACACAAGGAAAAGCATGCGGTATTAGCGCATCAAAGAAGTTCGTTCAGTTCGAGAACGAAAAGGATACGGTGGATGTGATCGGTGAATTCAGGAGCTGGAAGGCGAACAAGTCAGCCAAGAAACACGGTTTCCTAGCTGCCCAAGTCCGTGGGGAAAATCATCAGACAGCCTTGCGAACTCCGAATGCTGATGGGAACGACACGCTGTCAACAGCAACGAGAGATAAGCCTTGTGCGGCTCAAGGAGTTTCTCTTGAGGCTACTACAGGTCGAATTCGAGCCCAGGTTGAGCAAGATCGTGGTCAAGTCGTTCACTGTGGTCTTCCCCAGACAGGCCGCAGTGAGTTGCGGCTGACACGTCTCCGTTCTTTGCTCCCACATACAAATCGCTCCGGTCATGGGCAGTTTGCCTTTCGGTCTGCAGAGCCACGAAATGCACAGCTCGAGACTGCGCACCATAGCCGCGTGGGCTTGAGGCGCCTTATGCCCGAGATCCAGCCTGCTTCCTCACGACCAGATATTGTCCTTCGCGGACACTCGGACAAAGTCCATCCTCTAGACTCGAACGCTGAAGACCTGGGTACGAACAAAGCTGTACCACCACGCAAGTCGCTCAGACGGCCTCGAAAGCAGAGGCCGGTGTACCGACCAAGGCTAGAACAAACACACTTGGTCCCCTCAGCCCCTGAAGCAAGCCTTCTAGAAGACCTGGTAGGCCAGACAGGGTCACAGGTCCGAGCTCTGCTGGAGAAAGACTTTGCTCAGCATCAGGCAGCATGGTTTCAGGGGTCTAAATCCGGTATCACGGTATCAAACCAAAAGACGCAGCGACATTTCCAGATCTTCCTTGATGTGCTCAAATCGTACTTACCCGTTGCACTACAAGATGCGGAGGACGGTCGTGAAGCCCGCGAGCTCCGCATGTTTCTGCACCGTCTGATACCAAATCGTGGTCAGATTGGGGCTCAAGGCCAGATCGGTGACAAAACACTCGAGGTGCTTGAGTACGACATCCTAGTCGCTCACAACGTGTTTGATCTTCACACCTGCCTTTTGAACTTGGCTCCTGGTTGTGCACCACGACCAAGAGTGCTCGAGATGAAGGTCAATTTCTTTGACGCCCACCATGCTATATGTGGCATAGCTCTTAGTGCATGGCAAAACATCTACGACAGCCATCATACAGACGCTCCTATCGTCGAAGGGCTCGCGGGATGGATGTTCTCTATCTTGTCGCAATTGCTCATGAGGTGGAAGGCAGCTGAAACCGAAGCCAGAGACGAGGCCGGTCGAGCAATGCGGCGCATTGATGAAAGACTTGTCCGTAAGGTCATTGAACACAACCGCCAACAGACATGTGAACTTTTAGACCAAGCTTTTATGGCACTGCAAGGAGCTCTGAAAAGTGCTACGGGCTTACTCGAGGTAAACGCGCTTCTTGATCATACTCAATATCAGGAGTTCTTGAGCACAGTCAGTCAGGTTCCTGAAATGGATGACGTTGTAATTGAGAAGGTCTTGAGCTTACCTGTTGTATTTCTCGAACAGCAATGGCATTTGCAGCATCCAGCGGCCATTGCACGGCTCTTAACCAGCGTCCGCCAAGCGATTACGAACATTACATCCACCAGGGCTTGCTCTTCGAATATTCAATACAGTATGGTCAAAGTCTACTTCACGCTAGCAAGGGCCGCGGTCACTCAGGGCCAGAGGTCTTGGGACGAATTCTTCGAACCACGATCTTCACACAGTCTGGACATGTTCGTCGCAGAAAATCACCTTCAGAGCATGAAGACGTTCTTTTACCATTGCCTTCTAAACCACGAAGCAAGCCATTACGAGCTGGAGCTCCGGGTTCCCGTGCTGAGCCACTGGCTCTCCGCTCTATTACGAACACGGTCAGATCTAATGGCATGCTGTCTGTTGACGGCGAGCCTGTTTAAACACGAAAAAGACAGTCTTGCAATGACGTCCGTGGCAGTGCTCTTTCGGCCGCCTGATTCTGCCATAGACGATTCGTCTATACAAGATCGACTCCCAGAAGTTCGACATGCTGTTATTGTGCATGTCATACAGTATCTTTCTGGCCAGGAGAACAATGCGGAAGCAGATTGGCTTGTGGGTGGGATCGATGAGACTGACGCTGTCCAGATGCTCAGAGCCATTTTCGCGACCATGAAAGAAACCTGGATGTCGCTGTCTGAGCAACCAGAAGAACAAGATATGTACACTGTTCTTGCTCATTCCGCCTTGAATGAATATGAGAAGTACCCAAGGACCGATTTCGCCATAGACCCGTGGTTTTTCAACTCAGCCACCTTCCCGCAGAGACAAAGGCATACGTTTGCGAAACTATTTACGGCTCAATTCGAGACAAACAATGAATTTCTGAAAGAGGTCAAGCAACAATTCAGTCACGAATTTATGCATGCAACCCGGTATGAGCAGTTGACGGGTCTTGAAGACCAGCTTAAAAAGGTACTCTTGCCAACAGAAACTGACATGGTTGCCGGCACCATTGGACAAGCAGATGTGCTGTTGAGGCACGCTGACTTCGTGAAGGAAGTAATGTCTGAAATCATTGAGAGGGATGCGTCACATCAAACCGACGCGAAGATGATGCTACTCAAGGTCCTCGTCTACATCCTGGAGAATCTCGAGTGTCGGGTAGACGCGCTGGCTACGAGCACGATGGAACCCCTCATCAAGGCGATGTTACACGTCACTTCCATTGTCGCTCGAACACACGCCGTCGCGACCAGCGAGTATGAACGGCTCACATTCACATTCACGCGGCTGACGTATGGTTGGACAGTGACAACGCTGAGTAACCCACCAGAGGGTTTCATGTCTGACATCGAGACTATTTGTGACACAGCTGTCAGAGCAGGCGGTGAAGAGGCATTCATGTTCTTGAATGCAGTCATGCATGGGTTTTGAGCAGATAGTGTGCGTTCATGACCAGGAAGGGTCTTTGTACTAGTCTTAGCTCAGGTCGTATTCTCGATTGTGTTTCAGAGCTATATCACGTCACGTGATATTGAAAAAGGGGTCTGTGTCTTCACTAAGCTTTCAATACTGGTCCAAATAACGACGACTGAATCCCGAACTTGAGTCATGGCTACGGGAAACTTGTGACTGAGGGTTGTTTGAGGTTAACGACGGAGTTCCATTGTGAGGTCGTTGCCATACCCGTTCACGGTGAGAGTTCTTTGCTTGCCTACATGAGCCTTTGTGCCTCGACCCATTCCTCTCCACTCTGCCCAATACATAACCCCCTCCTCTCCGAGCACATAACCTACCGCAAACTTCCCTTCTTACCAATATCCTATCACTACTCACAGAAACACTCAACCAATCAAAAATGAAGGTCCAACTTTTCTCAGCCGCAGCCATGTTGTCAATGGCCTGCGCTGTCACAGCCACGCCTGTCCCAGACAATAGCAACACAGTTCCTGTTTCTTGGGCCGACATCGAAGCTGGCTCTCAGAGTGCCCAGCGCGCCAATCAAGGTCAAGCTGACAAGCGAGATGCTTATGGTGGCGAATGCGAGGGTCAGGGCAGTGGCTGCTTTGGCGATGTCACTCACTGGGACGGTGGTCTCGGTGCCTGTGGCTGGACCGTCAACACCGAGAGCGACTTCCAAATCGCAATGCCTGTCGGCATGATGGGAGCCCTATCCAACAGCAACCCCTACTGTGGCCGATCTCTGACCATCAAGAATCCTATCACAGGTGCTACTGCACAAGCCACTGTTGGTGACAAGTGTATGGGCTGTACTGGCCACAGTATCGACCTTACCAATGCCTTGTTCAACGCCATCGCTCCGGGCTGCGATGGTCGATGTTCTGGCTATGAGTGGTGGTTCGACTAGCCGGTGGTGGTCCATAGAAGGCTACGGTGCTGAAGCGTGTGCGGCGGGTATGGCGCGTGGTCAGGAACAGCCGTGAGAGCTTTGTAACGAGAGCTTGCAGAGAGTTGACAGAAGGGAGCAATACATGATTACTCGCTGGAGTTGCTGAGATGCACAATGCAATAGAGCTGGGACACACGAAATGAATAACTGATTTACACAAAAGGGGCGCATTCTGCCATGTAATTTCGTCTAGTGCTTATTCGGACTAGTGCCAAATTATGGGTAGGAGCATTAATGGGACAGTCACCACCGTCACCTTCACTCCATCACCTGAGCTGTCGTGGCAGTCCACTTTGTGCCCCTCCGTCTCTGTTATTCCCGATGACACTATTACCGCATCCCGATGGCTAGTTACGAGGTAAGCCCGCATCATAAAGAGAGTACTCATGTCGCGAGGAGTCGAGAATTGGTCGCCTAGGTACAGAATTAACCAACATTGCATGTGCATTAGTGCAATCATTCTCACAGCCAAGCTCACTCGTCAACCAAGGTATCTGCACTTGTTGTCACTACAAGACTACGCATGATGAGTAATTTTCACTTGTTGCTGACACCGCATCGTGTTTTCTGACCTTCCAAAATCTTCTTTGCTTGCTCTACATCGTCACTTGCAAATTGTTGTCCTGTCCTACCTGATCTCTTCTGCGATCAGAAACGCATGCATCCTACGCCGGTACACACAAGATCCATGAACGAAATGGCGAACGCTTCGTGTGACGGTTCACGCTCGATCGATTGCGAACCGTCGCGCTTGGGAAGACGACCAACCGGTGTCGAACCGTCACTTCCAAGTGCCAACCAGGAGCAGAGCAATCTCATGCGACTACCAGTAGAACTCAGGCTCATAGTACTTCGCGATTTATTGGTGAATGCGCAACCTCTATTGTATCGAAGACTGTACGAAACGAGGAAGTTCGACGAGATGGCTCAAGGTCCAGAAGCTACGAGCGACTCCCCTGCAATAGAAGAAGGCAGCTTAACCTCCCCAAAGGCTCACATCGACTCTGGATACGACTTGAATCCAGTTGTTCTATACGTTTGTCAACAACTTTACGCTGAAGGCCGGCCTGTGCTGTACGTGGAGAACACGATTGGGCTTAGAGTGAATGCCTCTGCTGAGACAAGCCGCATCGTCCCCCAGGGTCAAGCTATGTCCTTGCCACCGAGATCCATGTCCTTACTAGCATACGATGCTTTCCGATACATCAAAGGTATGAAACTCCTACACGAGCAAGCAACCGAACTTGCTTCACGATTCCGAAACTTCCACATCGCGCTCTACATAAGTCGTGACAAGACCCCAACGCGATTTCCTCGACGGGCACTTCAATGCTTGGCACCAGCTATGACGGGCAGTACTGTCGGTGTGCATGTGTATGCGATGGACTCCGCGGATGATACAACCACCATGTGCTTCTTGAGGGCTTTCAAACTCATCAGGTGCAAGACTCTCAGTCTCGTGGGTGTGCCCGACTCACTCGCATCTCAAGCACAACGCGTCATCGCTACTGCTACAGGGGATAGTCCCGTCGTCGACCTTGGAAAGCGACTGGACCAGATCTGGGATCATCAATCGCTAGACTACATCATGCGCAGCGGGTACCGTGGCCCTTGGTTTGGATACACTGGCTGGGCAGCAAGAAGGCTAGGTGCTCTCGAGACTGCGGCAAAAGAGAGCAACACTGAGGCTTTTCACAAGACCATATCACAGATGGGGCCAGAGCTCCGCAAAGCGTCTCAACGAATACGCGAGAGGCTCATCATTCTGGCGACTGGAGATCCTGAGCGCAACAGCAACGGGCAACAGCTGAATGCATCGTCGATTCGGCAAGACTGTGAGGCACACGACGCTGCTGTACAGGCCGAGTATACGGCGGCTTCGGACTTTCTCAAGGCGCAGTTGAAGCTCAAGACTTGAGACAGCCTGCATGACGCTGTGCAACGAGCGTTGGCTTTGAGTGAGCTCGGGCGCCAGTTCGAGGGCGCCCTCCTCACAAACACAATCGTTGCATCTGCATGCCTGACAAGCGCTTGCACTAGGAAGCATTCTGTGTCGAACCATCAAGCGAAGCGTGTTGGCAACAACCCAAGACTGAGGCAACTCGGCTTGAAGCAACGTCAATCGGACATTGCTGTTCTGGCCTGGCACTGCAACACTCAAAGACTTGGTGTGTTGAACATATAGAACATAACCAGGACTGATATCCGAAATCTCTCCTCGCATGCTCGCATTATCACGAAATCCCCTCGGTGTCGCTCAGTCACTCAGTTCCTCGGCTCGCGAAATGTTGATGAAAGTACACAAGGGCACCTCGGCTTGACTAGTAGTAAGGAGTAACAATGGATGATGGAGACGTGAACAGCTCGGAACATCACGATAGAATGAATCTGACTAAACTCTTCTACCGCATATTCGTACAGCATCGCACATCTACGCAGGAGATGGCTCTTTCTTAATTCTCATCCCATCCTCTGCGACACTCTCGGTAGAGCTGACGGTGGGAGTGCCGGGTCTGCTCCTTCGCTTCCTCTCCTTCCTCGGAGCGGTGTCATGTGGCTCGTCTGTCATGGTCAAAGGACTCAGCAAAGATTCGCTTCTCCTGCCGCTGCCAGCTCCACTCCTCAGACTCCGTCTAGCACTACCTGTGCTGCTCACACTGCTCCCTCGTCTCACGCGTTCTCTCTTGCTGTCGCCTGGTATCATCTCCAGTGTACCATCCAGCATGTAATGTGGCGTGCTTGATCTCGATGACTGGCGGGAATGGGTAGATGAATCGCGCAGCCAACTGGGTCTCCTAGACGCTTTAGCTGCTGCGAGTGCATCCTGCACCTTGTCCGCCCCGGGCGGCAAAGCACTGTTCCTTCTTGAATCTGTCCTGTGGTGGCCTGCATGATGATGACCATGAGGATGCTTCTCCAGGTCAGCGCCGGTCTTCTTGCGGTGACTAGCGTGTGGTATGACTCTCCAGGCTCCTGTCCACCATTTCCAGCCACCAACCTCTTTTGCTTTGTTTCGCTTGTGGACGGCGACTTTGCGGCGCAGGCTGGCTCGGCGCTCGTTCTCGCGTTCCCAGTACTCGGAGCGGTATGTTTCCCAGTTTTCGCGGAACTCGCTGGAGAAATTCTTGGGGAGGAGGAGTAGAAGGAGGAGGTCTCCTGACGGACTTAAGTCTTCTTCGACGATCACTCCTGTTGTCTTCCCGAGCTCGATATCAGAGGGCGTGGGCGGGGATTCGACCAGGTGCCAGTCGCCTGAGCCGTCAGCGAGACCGGCCCAGGGCGCGAGGGCTCTGATGTAACTTGTTGATTCTTTCCATAGGCTACGCTTCACGACGACAGCGCGAAGATTGAAGCCTCGTAGTCCGCGATTTGTGACGGAGAGCCACTTCCTCGGCCAACGCACGCCGGCTTCCCACTGGCCCGTTGCCTTGATCAAGAGGCTTGCTACTACACCGGCAATGAAGCCCAGACGGATGGCAGCCTCAACAACCCAGTAGGGGGAGCCACCAAGTTTGCCGCTACCATCTTCACGAGGGCGCAAGAAGAGAAAGTAGGTGAAAGTCAAGTTCCAAAGGGCGAGCAGGGCGATGAAGAAGGTGTTCAGACGGCGGCGGGAGAGGAGGGTCAAGTATTGCTGGCGCAGGGAGGATTCGAGGATCAGGAGGTTGAGATATATCTGCGGTGGGGATGAGGGAAGGTTGTCGGTGTTGATTGAGCTGGCTGTGGAAGATAGGACGACGGGACGGGCTGGACGTTGGTGGTGGGATGTTGATGTTTCTCTCTCCGCTGCGTGTTGCTCGAAGAGTGCATCGACCGTGTCAGACGAGGCCTGGGCGAGGGGTGGCAGGGGTGGTGGATCGGAGACCTTGGTGCCCGGGGGTGGTGCGCCTTTGACTATTTGGTTGAGCGAGCTGTCGGTCGCCATGGCGTAGGAGGCGAGCGTCGCGAGCTACTGGGCCGATTGGATGATCGTGATTACGACATGGTTCGAGTGAGTGGTGATGGAAGTGACTCCGATGCGCATTCCAAGCAGCACGTCAGGACGTCGAGGCTATGATGTTCAAGTCACAGAGGAACACCTTTTCGACACTTTTTGTCCTGGAACGTTTCTGTTTCGCTGCTGCACGGCTGACATCAGCGCATGTGAAGTAGCGATGAACTTTAGGCGAGGCCGATCACCTGCAGCTCTACGGTGGAGCTGCAAACGGCGTGTCCCGCAGCCTTAACCAGCTTGGAAGCACCACCAACGGAACATCGCTCAGAGCTTCGGTACATGCGCGTGTGCTTGACGAGGCTACTCTACGGTAGATATGCGGCACGACTCACCTAAACCGACTACTTAGTACGAATACCACCTGAAGATAGCAGGAACACTCCGTGCTTGCCGAAACAACCGTTGAATCGCGGTTCTATCTATCGACGCCAAGGCAGTGACGACAGGCTTGGTTGACGCTCCCCGCTCCCGCTGGCTCCTGGCTCCTGGCTCCATGCGTGCTGGCTTGACTCTGTGCCTTGATTTCAAGCGTGTTGCATGTGCACCAAAACAATCTTTTCAGAGCTGCAAAAGTCGGGTTGCAGCTTCCTGTTTCCTGTATCACTCCCCCCCTCTCTCTTGTTGTATTGCCATTGTTCTTCACATCCCATACTACTGAACAGTCACCATGGTCAAGTGGGGTCGGATCTTTGGATTCACCAACGAGCGCAACCGCAACCGATGGCATGAACAAGCTCGCCAGCTGCTCCCAAGCCACGACTCGGATCTCCCTCCTTCTGGTATGCCTGCCAAAGAGGTAACGAAAGTGGCCCTCCGACTCAAGTATCAGATTGAGCACGTCATCCCCATCGAGCTCGACGAAGCCAAGGTCACAAATGCCAACAGCCCCGTCATCACCGAAAAAGTGGTCAAGACAGCAAAAGAGGCTGGAGGCGACGAGTACCGCGCCTGTGTCGTCTACTGCTTGCTGGTAGTCAAGAGGTGGTTCGTAAAGCAGGCCCTGCTGGAGCCCTGGGATAGCGAGCTGCACGATGTTAGGGCGGTGGCATGCGAGATCATCGCAAAGCGTATCATCGAGACCGAAGATGACCAGGACTACCTCATGCGCAAAGTCCTCCTTGAACGATACTCCATTGTCAGAAATGGCCAAGAGACGGAACCTGCCAACGTTGTAGAGAGGGCCGTCGACATGCATGCCCTCGAGGTCATCGGCTCCTCTGGTTATCAAAAGGTCGTCAAATACCTGTGGCATGGCTGGATCGTGCAGAACGACAAAGATGCCGGCCACTTCATCGAGTACCAGAACAGAGACAAGGTAGACTACTGGGTACACTTCGACGCCGACCGCATGAGGACTCCCTTGTACCAGAACGGCGTCCAAATCTTCTTCTCCGTCCTCTACCTCGTCCTCTACACCGAGTGCGTCAACACAGTCAACGAAGACGGTGACCTCGATATTGTCGAGGCCATCGTCTACCTCATGACCCTAGGCTTCATCGCCGACGAGTTCGCCAAGTTCTGGAAAGTAGGCCGTTACTACTTCGGCTTCTGGAACGCCTTCAACGGCGCTCTCTATGCTCTTCTCACCACATCCTTCGTCATCCGTATGATCGCCTTGACCCGTTCCGATCATGAGCACCACGGCCACGGTATCCACCGTTCTGACATGAACAAATTAGGCTACCACTTCTTCGCCTTCTCCGCCCCCATGTTCTGGATGCGCCTCCTGCTCTACCTCGATGTCTTCCGCTTCTTCGGCGCCATGCTGGTTGTCCTGAAAGTCATGATGCGCGAGTCTCTCATCTTCTTCGCTCTCCTCATCGTCGTGTGCATCGGTTTCCTCCAAGCCTTCATTGGCCTGAACCAGACCGAGGGAAATGACAGCATCTCTGGCTTCATCTTCGAGGCTATGGTCAAGGCTGTCCTGACGTCGCCTGAGTTTGAGGGCTTCGATACTTACGCTCATCCATTCGGCTTGATCTTGTACTATATCTTCAGTTTCGTCGTCATGGTCATCCTGCTCAACATCTTGATTGCGCTATTCAATTCAGCCTATGAGGATATCACCGAGAACTCGATCGACGAATACATGGCACTTTTTGCTCAGAAGACGATGCGGTTTGTCCGAGCGCCGGACGAGAACGTTTTCATCGCACCTTTCAACCTCGTCGAGATCTTTGGTCTAGTCCTGCCCTTTGAGTGGTGGCTGCCAGCCGACAAATACGAAAGACTGAATCAATATGTCATGACGGTCCTCTACTCGCCGCTGTTGCTTATCACCGCGCTCTATGAGACATACGAGGCGAAACGTGTCAGGTTCAACAGGAAACGTGGGGAAGAAGACGACGATACTGTCGAAGAGTGGGAGCAGATGGAGGGAGAAGTCGACTTCGAAGCAGAAGGCTGGACCAAGACTGTGGAACGGACCAGACCGAACGTCGACGTTGATGGTGATATCATCGAGATCCGGAGGCTACAGGACGAAGTGCGGGAGCTCAAAGATCTGGTCAAGAGGATCGTCAGTGCAGAACCCAACAGCCAAGCGGATGGTTAGAACTCTCCGAAGCTGAGCTCTTTGGTTGGCAATCGTGTCGAGGGCACGAACGGTGAGCAAGGAGGTAGCGCTATGACTGGATTTATGTCTTATGTTCCAGGATTTGGCAGAGTCTCGTCGCCGCCAGTGAGAGCTCGAGGTCCTTGATGGCTTAAGGTTTGCGCCGATATTCCTAATTTGCTTGCGACATAGCGGGATTGCATGGTGTTGGGAAGGCGACGTTGATATTTGGACTGCATCACCTAATTCATGTTATACTCCTATCCATTCTTCAAAGCAAGCTCCCTGAGTTGTGCCCCAGGGGCTGGACGTGGTACTAATCAGTACCGAAAAACGATGAGAACTACCACCAATTTTATTCAAGCAATATGTAAATGGCGAAAGGCGCAGTCAGTTGTCAGTCAACCATATTCTTCTCCGTTTTGTGAAAGTTGGCCTGCGAAAGTGACACTCACTGTAGGATCTGCTTTGGAGCATAATTGCGCCGTAGCGAGTGTATTGGGGCTGGCCAGCTCGTAGAGAAACGTAGAAACAGACCGTTGAAACAAACATGGTTGTCTTTTTCTCCAACGAAAAGAGCATGGCAAAACGAATGTCATCCTATATTCGTCCTGCTATAGAAAATGCTATCGAGGGTATCTCATCAAAAGTCGATATCAAAGTAGACCTGCCTTCATCGTAGACCGCGATTCGTGGAATTCTGTCCATGCTTAAAAACCTGTTTCGCCGTGTCGTGTTCGTCGTGACCGACGCCGTTCCTCCCTGCTTGACGCCTCGCTGAAAGAGTGCTGAAACATTGTTGAGTTGCGTGCTGAGCGAAAAAAGTCGTCGACGCACTGCTTTGTGCTTTTGTACCTTCTTTTGTTTCGTAGGTTGCGGCAGATTCTTGGGTGCTCCTGCCTGCGCGTAACGCCGCTCACTCCTCGATCGGCTCGAGTGAAAAGTCGGCCCTCCTCTCAGCACCACAGACACTCCATCTCTTCCGCTCCTTGTTGCTCCGGAGACTGCTTGCTCTCCCATCCAACGAACTCCTTCTCCGGGAATCTCCTGGTTCAATGCCAGCCTCGCCCATCTCAGCTCTGTACTTTGCATCCTCTTCAGCGGCTAGCCGGGCTGCTTCTTCCGCATCGGGAGAATCCTCGATTGTCTCCAGCGAGCTTATGGAGGGCGAACGAGACCTGAACGAGGAAGGCGTACTAGGCATGCTACTCGCAGAGCTGTAGCCGAAGCTGGTGGGGAAGATGTCACTAGGGTAATATCGTGGTTGAGGCGAGGAAGTGCCTCCTGCGTGCGGACTGGTTGCACGTATGTCACTCCGTGGACCTGCTAACGCGGGTGCGCTGGCACTGGTGTGAAGAGGGCTTGCGGGGCGGCGCCGCGAGCGCGGGAAAGTATTGTGGTATGTGGGTATGGGCGAGGTGTGTGAGAGACTTTCTGGTAGCCTCTCTGACAGATCAAGCTCCGCATGCTCGGGTATATTGGGTTCTATTGCTAGACCACTCCAGGAGACGGGATATGATTCTTCCATCGCAGTTCGTAGGGGGCTTCGTCTTCGGCCCGCACTTAGCGGGGAAGCTGGGCGCCGGGGGTTTGTGTGGTATTGGCCTGGTGTTATGAATCTGCCATTGGCATCCAGGCCTGGCGACGAGTGTGCTCTCTGCATCGGAGGCGGCGTTAGACCGGTTGAGATATGTGGCTGTGCCATAGGCGTGAGGGAAGACTGGTTCTGCGAGCTGACGGGTGCTTGGTGTAAGATGGGTGTGGTTGGGATGTTTGATCCACTGCTGTATCGCTCTGTTAGTGCTGATCTCAATGGCAGTGACACTGAGTTGTAGTCGTCTACATTAGGGGGCGGCGAAGGAGGTAGTTGCACGCCTTGAGGCGAGGGCTGAGGCTGCTCAGGACGACTAAGATGAGAGGTGGTGGCCGAGTGTACGGACTTGTCGTTTGGGTGCGCTGTGTTGGTCGAGCGGTTCAGAAGCATCGAGGTCACGCCTGCATGGTTCGTGTAAGACTGAGACCAGTGAAAAGAGGGTCGATAAGGCAGAGAGAGAAGTCGGAGTCGAAGCAGATGGTGCTAGAAGAGGGTCTCGGTCGTGACTGGGCGTTCGGTCGAGTCTGGCTCTGGTTCCAAGGTCGGATGCAACTGGCATGTGCTATTCCGACTGACACCTGACACGGGCACAAGCAATCCAAAACAGTCCGTGCTGCATGCCTGACTCACCCAGAGAACAGATGTTCGAGGTCAAGAAATGCAGGCAACTAAGTCGCTGCTCCAGAGCTCGATCTCGGCTGCTTCTAACTTATCTCCGATACGACCCTCCTCTCGTTTCGTATGGTGCACCACGCAGATCTTCTCTTTTTTCTAGCCTCAACAATTTGCCCTGATCTACCTCAAGCGTCCTCGGGCGTGTCCAGAGAGAACTTTAAGCTCTTTTTGCAGAACCCTCACAGGTCAGACTAGCGGTCTCGTACGCTAGCAACAACCCTAATCTTGCCTTCTCGTCACTTATTCGGCCCTGAAAACCTTGCCCTGGTTGAGGCGACAGGAATGACTTCATGGGCTAGCTGATCATCCAACTCACTTCCAATCTCTCTCCTCTGATGCCTCACCTCGTGCCTGACTTGGCGTGCTCACTGGTGCCATGACCGTTCAATACAAGCCCACCTCAATCGAGTCGTGTCTCACATGCGTCTCGTCACGCGCTACGGAGCGCACCGCGACCACTGGTCGACCTTGACAGAATCGAGGCCTCTGCCACCTCCTCCACACCTCCAGACTACGCCCGCAGTCAATTCCACCGAAATGCCGACCTTGCCGCGGGGTCATGTTTTTGGCCTGAATGTCACGTACGAATACAACATAGTCAGCTTCTTAGCAACCCACTTTCGCTTGTACTCCCCCTTCGGACTCGTCTGGCTATGCGGCTGCCTTGCTATAACGTTGTTCGGTCCATATCCCTCCGGTGTTATCCGATGGGTCACAATGTATACATTACAAGCATCATGACAGTTGAAAGGTAGGTGGATCATGGATTTGTTGCCTTGTACTTGGTTGTCAGGTCTCCGCCAAGATGAAGTTCACCGATGGTATGTGGCACGTGAGGGAAGGTGTCGATGTCAACTGGATGAGCCATGTGGAAAGAAGTGCTATACGAAGTGCTGTTACTGGCCACGAGGTTGACCTGCTGCTAACCAAGTACACCCGTGGACGAGGAGATAAGCTAAACACACCCACGCTGTCGGCTACCGTCAGGTCACCACGGGAAGGCATAATAGCTACCAAACTTACCCACTGGGCTGGAGAAACAGATACAGGCCCTCAATTTCCGTTAATCCAAGAGGCTTCTCATCCATATGTGGCGGAACAAGATAAGACCATTGATTGCAGGACTGGGCCCCTGCAGCTGGATATCACCAAAGAACCCAACGAGCTAGCCTTCCTCTATTCTACGGCAGAAGAGGGGAGAAAGCTCACAGGACATTCAGGGCGCTCCATAGCTTATGTATCTGATAGGAATGGTCCAAACTACAACCCCAACGATCAGCTGCATGCCCAAACAGACCACTACATTCTCCTCGGCTTCGATCTAGCGGTCAACGAGAAGGTCTATGGCCTGGGCGAACGCTTCGGCCCATTCGTCAAGAATGGTCAGTCTATCGACATTTGGAATGAAGACGGCGGCACCTCCTCCGAGCTAGCTTACAAGAATGTGCCGTTCTACGTGTCCTCACGTGGCTATGGCGTTTTCGTCAACAGTCCAGCACGCGTCATGTACGAGGTACAGTCCGAGCGCACCACACGTGTCAACGTCGTGGTGAAAGCTGAATCGGTCGAGTACATGGTCGTTGCAGGGCCGACACCAAAGGATATCCTACGGCGGTACACAGCACTCACGGGTCGACCTCCACTACCCCCTGCCTGGAGTTATGGCCTCTGGTTGACGACCTCATTCACAACATCCTACGACGAAGCAACAGTCACCTCATTCCTCGATGGTTTCAAAGAACGCTCTATTCCGCTCTCCGTGTTTCACTTCGACGCCTACTGGATGAAATCGTACCAATGGTGTGACTTTACGTTCGATGCAGACATGTTTCCCGATCCATCTTCGTATCTCTCCACACTTAAAAAGGACCGCGGTCTCCGTCTGAGCGTATGGCTCAACTCCTACGTCGCTCAGTCCTCGCCATTGTTTGCTGAAGGCAAGAGGAACGGCTACTTCATCATGCGATCCGACACCACAATCCCCACCGTTTGGCAGTGGGACCTTTGGCAAGCTGGCATGGCAATCGTGGATTTCACAAACCCAGATGCTTGTTCATGGTTTGCCTCACATCTCCGAAGGCTGATGGATCTAGGCATCGACAGTTTCAAGACCGACTTTGGAGAGCGTATACCATTTGAGAAAGTGAAGTATCATGATGGAAGTGATCCCGTTCGAATGCACAATTTCTACACCTATCTCTACAACAAATGCGTGTACGAGACAATGACCGACTACTACAAAGAGAAAGGTCTTGCGGGCAAGGAATTACCAGTGCTGTTCGCACGGTCGGCAACGGCAGGAACGCAGCAGTTCCCGGTGCACTGGTCCGGCGACTCGGAGAGTACATTCGAGGCCATGGCCGAGACGCTGCGAGGTGGATTGTCTCTTGCATTGTCGGGCTTCGCATTCTGGGCCCATGACATTGGTGGCTTTGAAGGACTCCCGCCACCAGCGCTGTACAAGCGGTGGGTCCAGTTCGGACTGCTGTCGTCCCATTCTCGCTTGCATGGCAGCAGCTCATTCCGCATCCCTTGGATCTACGAGGACCATCCTGAGCTTGGCGGGAAGGCCGAGGCGGAAGAATGCAGCAAGGTGCTGCGAGACATGACGAGGTTGAAATTGAGTCTGACGCCTTATCTGCTGAGTCAGGCACTCTTGGCGCGAGACCACGGCACGCCGATGCTGAGACCGCTGCTTATGGAGTTTGGCGAGTACGACCAGACCGTCTGGAATATCGACACGCAATATATGCTGGGTGGCGACCTCCTTGCTGCACCTGTATTTTCTGCAGATGGGGAGGTGACGTTCTACGTGCCCAAGACCAGCAAGGGCGCTGCAGGTACAGACGAGAAAGACAAGGCCGTCTGGCGCTCGTGGTTCGATCACAAGAAGACGTATGCCGAAGGTGAGTGGTACACCGAAAGTCATGGATTCGACACATTGCCGCTGCTGGTGAGACCTGGTGCCGTGGTACCATGTAACCCAAAGCTTGAGCGTCCAGACACGAACTTCAAGGAGGGGTTGACGGCCCTGATGAATGGTCCTTTGCACGAAGAGATGGCGATGCAGATAGTTCTTCCGGATGCAGTGGATGAGGTCGCCTTTACCATTGTGGTTAATGCCGATGGGTCACTAAGAGACACGGAGGACAGCAGAGTAAGCCATACAGTGAGAATGGATAAATGAACATGGTTTGGGCTGGTAAAGTCGCACACTTGTCCAAACATGAAGCCTCACACCCTGCAAGCCTTCGATTCTGAACGTTTCCCTTTCTTACCGCTCTCCCTACGTAGTCGTGCCTTCCCGTTCACCTCGACACATCGTGCTGAGTAGAGACGGATGCTGCTTGATGACATACATGCCTGGTAGTTGGGAGCGTTAGATAACAAATCGTGCAAGATCAGTAGCTAGCTTCCCCCACGTTGGATCAAAGCTGAACCGAATGCGCTCGCTGTAGAGCTCAATAAATACGGTCGCTTGCCTTGAACTCGAGACACGGATTTTCTCCATATGCGATCTACGCCAAGTAAAGCGTATCGAGGTACGCAACGACCATCCGCTCAACGATGCTCTTATCCGGCAAGCTCCCCGCAACCCCGTACAACTGCGCCTGCCGCCCTTTCTTTCTTGCCTCGAGTCCACTTCCACTTGTGGCTTGCTCGACCACTCGTTCTTTCTCACTCCGAACCACGCTTACCAGATCTTCGATCAGAGTGTCCACTGCACCATCCTTCGTCATCGGCATAGTCACAGCCACATGCAGACCAGGCGGGTCTTGTACACTGTTCAGATGCCAACCCTTGGCGGACATGGCGTCTGCAATATCATAGATGTCGATGGCTTTGTCCGCACTCTCGAACGCAATCACTGAGACCATGGGCTCGCCCATGACGGCCAATGTCTCCTTCAGCACGGGGTGCTCCTTGATCGCGTTCTGGATCGTGATGCGCGTGCTCACGATCTTGTGCGTTGCTTCAATGTACCCCTTTTCACCCACAGCCATCATGCTTGCCCATGCGCCTGCGATGAGTGCGCCTGCTCGCGAGCCAGCTATAGACGGGCTGCCATAGACACCACCAGACCAGTCGGGGGAGATGAAGTATTGGTATTGCCTTAAGCTCTTGTTCCTGTATAGTATACAACTGTTTCCTTTCGGTGCGAAACCATATTTGTGGGTGTCAACGGAGATGCTGGTGACGCCTGGCAGTGCAAAGTCGAACCCGCCTTGGTCAGCGAAGGGCGATGGAAAGCCTGCTTTGCTGAGACAGGGCATGAGGAAGGAGCCAAGGCAGCAGTCTACGTGAAGAGGTAGCCTGTGTAGCAGGGCAAGGGCGGAGAGAGCTGGGATATTGTCGACGTTGCCGTGTGGATAGTTCGGCGCGGAGCCCACGAGCAGAACAGTGTTTGGGTTGATCAGTCTGCGGACCTTGCTGATTGGAACTGTGTAGTCTGGCGCCGAGCAATGGACGAGATGGACCTTGATACCGAAGTACTGGCCGGCTTTGTGGAAGGCTGCATGTGCAGTGGATGGTATGATCATCTCGGGATATGACACTCTTCTTTCTGCCTTCGCTTTGTTGCGTGCGCTGAGACAGGCCATGAGGATCGATTCGGTGCCGCCCGAAGTTGTTGCGCCTGCTGCGTGGTCGGGGGCGTTGAACATAGAAAGGACCATAGCCACTATCTCTGCTTCCATTTTGCGTACAGCGGGAAAGACGTCGGCGTGGATGGGGTTGCTGACGCTGAAGAGTTTCATCGCTTCTGCTTGAATGTCCAGAAGCTCGTCACCGCCGTGGTAGACTGCGCCTGAGACTTTTCCTTCTTCCCATCGGGTTCGTTTCATGCTCGAGAGCTGGCTGAGCTCGGTCTTGAGTTGCTCTGACGTCCATGGGTCCTTTGGGAGTTTACGGTATCGATTCGTATCGGGTCCAAAGCCTGTGAGTTTCTCCTCGATCTCTTTCGTCGCGGATGCTACCTGCTTGTCGACTTTGGAGCGTATGCCGGGCAATGAGAGGAATACATGGTACAATCGTTTGTAGAGGGCGTGGTAGAAGATTGCCAAGGAGCCGAGGACGCCATGACCTCGCAAAAAGTAGAAGGAGTTTCTGGCGATGCGGTAGACGAAGAGGACGAGGATGACTTGACGAATTCTAGAAGGTGGTCAGCCAACAGCCGTGAGGCTACAAGAAGTGGAGGCCGTGCATATTAAGACTCTTGGATACCGTCTGCCATTGCGGTATTGCTCGTGCTTTTTGCAGCTTGCTTTGCAGGCTTACGGGCAGAGCAGAAGAGCCCATTTGGACTCGTACCATGTTGATAAAAAGATGAACAAAGTCATCCTGTTGTCAGCAACGACAACTTGGTCCACATGCAAGCCAAAAGTTCACCCGTGGCTTGCTTGACAACTGGCGTACCTCGGAGCTCTGACGTAGCACAAACTACGGAAAAGCCACATCCAGGGTGGTCTCTGATTGGCAGGTAGGAGCCTGACTTTCTGACCTAGGGACTCTAGCTAGGCAGCGGAAATGCTGTTACTAATTCAGACTGCAGTCTTACCTGCGCCCTGTCTTACAAGTACGTCTTCAACGACTTCCATGCACTGACCCTTCATTCGAACAGAGAGCATTGATCATTGAGTGTTCCGGAATCCTTCCTTCTGCTTGAACATCCAACGTGTTCCACATCATAGGTAGTTTCCGATTGTCCCACTGTCACTGCTTTCTTGCATAACCGTCCATCTGAAGCACTGACGCCTGAGAACAGCAGTGTCTTCCCTTAGTCGTTCGAAATGTCTTTCAGCTGCAGCAGGGTATGCCAGGAAACCATTGAGCGGACACCATGCCCACTCCCTCAACGGCGTTCCCCTCCGTGCCCGTAAGTCCCTCTCGATAGCCTTTGGCATTGTGGCTCAGGCGCTTCCGTTGACAGTGAAGCGGCTAGAGCGACGCTCTGACGACGGTATCTCCCTCGGCGATCCATTGATATGCCTTCTAGCAGCAGCGTGATTCTGTGACAAGTCTTGTCATTTTCCCAGCAAGAGCAACAGCGTCCTATAGCATGGCGTTTTATGTGGGAACCGTCGTGGCTGGTGCCGCCGGTGCTTTGCTCGTGTATATGGCTGGAATGTGTCGAACGAAGATGTCGGCTCTCAAGGCCCCGTAGAGTACGATCCCATCTCTCGAACATCCCATCGTGCTCATCATGCGTTCTGAAGACGCATTGTTGACCTTGCGATCTTCTGTCTGGAGGTTGCCCTGGCCCCATGGAGATGGTCCGCACAAGGACCAGGCGGCCAGGAGTATTGTACCTAGGACAGCGGTCGATTACAATGTCATGATTGCTGCAAGGAAGACGGACGGCCTTTTGACCAACCACAGAGTGGCTTGATAGAACGTAAAACACGGACATTGCTCAGTCGAGGGCGCCGGCTCTCCAGTAGTATTACATTTTGCGATTACCAACAAGGACGCGGGAGTGGTTCACACCCTTCGCTATTGTCCAACATATCCAACTGATAACACCATGACGCCTGCGCAAGAATCTCGTGAGGTTTCATCCCATCTCGTACACGGCCAGATCAGGGGTATCAACAGCACCCGGCCTCGTCATTATGTACCCGTAGCAATAGAGCAATAGGTCATGCTCCTCTGGCTTTTCGCCTGCTCACCTTCGCATACTCGCCAACAGAGGCGCGTACTGAACGGTGATAGCCTTCTCTTCCCTCTCCCTGTCAGGGTTGAGCATGAACCGCACCGTGCCCTCCTTTCCTCTCTCTCCGGCCTTCTGCCGTATACCAGGCGTGCCAGGCGTGACCGGTGTAGCCGGGCTTGTCGGACTCGCTTTCAGCCTTCCGTTTGGTGGAAGGCCATTCGGGCTTGGTAACAGGCCATTTGCGGCTGCTCCTGCATAACCTGCTGGGTCTGCTCGTTTGCCCAGCTCGCCGAGGTCGATGAATTCCGTGTATCGCGGTATGCGTCTCGTGCTTAATTCTTCGTTCAGCGGTATGCGTATCTCGAGGAAGGCATCGATGGGGAAATGCGGCCCGACGCTCGTAGAGTTACGGTAGTGGGTGTAGAGGTCTAGAAGATCGAGGAGGGTTTCTATTCAAGGCCAACATTATTAGCATGATGTTTGTTACGTCTCTTGTCATTATGTTTGTGTTACGACTTATGTTTCTAGGCTTATAGGTACTCGTATCGAGAGGTGTGTGCTTGTACAGGAGGAGCGCAGTCGCCTGCTTATGTGGTACCGTACCCATGACCATGGCTCGTTCTATGCCCCAGCGTGCATAGTCTCTGCCATCTGCTATTGCCTCCATCTCCTGACCGTGTAGTCTGCCTGCCAATTCCAAGCATGCAAATGCCATCGCAGCTGTGCTTTGTTTGAGAGGTGCAAACGTGCGGTATAGATCGATGCTGATGAGGTAGGCAGTCTTGGTGATGGCGGAGTGTCTTTCGAGGCCGAGGTGTTTGGCCAGCTTGATGAGGACGTGCTGAGGATGTCTGTTACGGAAGTCAAAACTCGAGGCTTCGAGCATGAGTCGTTCCAAGCCGATGATCGTGCGAGATTGATGCTCGAAGAGCTTGGGAGAGGTCAACATAGCTTTTGGAGTATCGGGAGGTCAACATACCGGGTCATCGGCAGACAGATGGTCTGCTCTAGAGGAGACCTTGAGGTTGTGAGCGGCGCAGAGAATGTCACGAGACTTTTTTAATGTGTCTTCTATCTTGCATGCGGCGAAGAGAGCGGCAGCTGCAGCATCCTGTAACGTCGTCAGCATGAAACCCAAGCTTACTGGAGACCGCAAGCATGCTTGCAGGGCGATGTGACTTACCACGAAGCTATATTCGTTGTCCGCATGCGAGAGACGGAATTTATGATAGTATATAACTGCGGTGTCAAAGGTTCGAACAGGTCTGCGATTCTCGAAGTTAGTTTATCCAATACGATCAGAGACTCGAGCATGGTGCATTCAAGAGCAGTACGTCTGCCTGCGCTGAGGTCGTCGAGACGTACAGTTTCAGAGCTTTGCGAACGTTGTCGATCCACTGAACTCCAGCAAGACGGATATTATCCTCTCGGGCTTGCGCAACCCCCAACTCGTGTAGGCATCCTTCAATGGCCTGTTGAAACACGTACGGCTTCGCTACCTGTATGTGGCTCCGTGTTGGACCAGAGGGGACGCTATTGATGGGCCCTGTGATATCGTTGACATGATTTCTGTTGTACCTCTGGCCATGAGGCTGTTGTTGCCGATATGGTTGATGCGTGCCGTTGGCATTCATCATATCCTGTGCCTGTGTGTCGTATCCATCGGTCACCGTTGGAACATGTTCAAAGTTCAGCACACTGTGAAATTCGTCCTGGATTGATGACGGCAGATGGACTATTGAGTCAGGATGGGGTGGAAGAGGGAGTAGGGGAGCGCCGTGGGACTGGAAATCCTCGAGGGCAGGACCATTGGCCGAAGGCTCAGCCAAGAAAGTCGTCCCCTGGTTCATGGCGCCACTTTCCTCTCTTTCGTCTTCCACTGACCACGATCTGTCGAGCCGTGAGCGTACTGGTCCTGAGTTCGCACCGCTGACGTTGAGATACGGTCGATAATGAGCATTCTTCTGTTGCTTACGGGCTGCTTGCGACCTTTTCTTCGCCATTGTTGTAACCAGTAAAGATGGTGACAAGTCTGCAGATGAGAAGGAAAGCGAAGAAGGGTTGAAGAGCATGTTTTGAATGACCACGACAAACAGAAGGGAAGCATGTTTGTCACTTGCAATATATGAACGCAATGCATGCAGATGCTGACAGTCATGTTTTCATTACTATTTATGCCAGAAGCTGGGACTTTCTGTTTGCTATCTGCTGTGAAGGATAATCGAACACACATGCGTCCTCTCCCATACTTTTCACTCTGCCATAACTCCTGACACCGTTATGTATGCAGTCGTCCGTGGAAGGCGCCCCCTCGCTGTCACATCTGTTGTGTGGAATCAAGCTTATCCCCTCATAGCTGGCAGTCTTGCAGCGGCGGCTTCTCTTGTCGGCCTGCACACGTGTGAACCACAGAGTCATGCCTCTTCCTCCTTGATGTCGGCCTCTTTCTTGACGTCTACCTCGATCACGCCGTTGTCAGCCATAGTCTTTATCGGCGACTTCTCCGCACTCTACGCGTCAGCCTTGACATCGAGCTTCTTGGCGACAGGCTCGTCGGCGGCATTGCCCTCTTCCTCGCGCTCTCGTTTCTTGCCCGTGTCTGCATCGCCCACCTCCGCAGCACCGTTCTCTTGCTCTTTCTTCTGATCGGCCGCGACCGCAGCTCTGGCTTGAGCAAGAGCGTCCTCTTTGCCCTTGACGCGAGGTTCGTCAGCCTTGACAACAGGAATGCCTCTATCATCTTTCTCGATCGATCGTCTTCGCTCACGACCACCTTTCTTGTCTCTGCTGTCACGATTGTCTCGTCTCTTGTCATCACGGAAGCCGTTCTTGCGATCCTCGTCTCGTCTCGTCCTCCAATCGCGGTCATCCTCACGGTCGTCACGTCGTTTTCGGTCGTTGAATTTCCCACCTCGGCCTTTGAAAGAGCCTCTCCTAGGTCGCTCGCCGGAAGGCTGAATCTTCCCCTCTTTGATGTCCTGTACCTTCTTCTCGCAGTAGTCTTTCTTGCTCATAATCTGCATCTCTCGGTCCTTGTAGGTAGGCTTTGGTTCAAGCTCGAGGAACTTTTTCGCCAGCTCTTCGTTCTCAAACTCAGCGAAAACGCTGCCCTTGAAGACTTTGTCATCTGCCCGTCGGAGGCGGATGGCGTTGGTTGGACCATACTGCGCAAACCATGCTTCAATGTCGAACTGTGTCGAAGGGGCTTCTTGGCCGAAGCCTTTGACGTAGACGCTCCGTGGCATGGCTTTGTCTTCGAAGACTCGGATGTGATCTTTGTTTCCACTCTTTCCATCGACGCCGTTATCGGCCGACTCGGGGAGTGGCTCCAGACGTTGGACCTTGGTGTCATTGTCGACAAGCTTGACTTTCTTGGACTCTCTGAGGGCGTCGACGATCGCCTCGAGGGGCTCGAAATGGCGCATACGCTTGAAGGATCTGATAATGTCGAGCTCGACTGGGTTGTTCTCACTGCCACCAACCTTGCCAAGGAGGAATTTATCCATGGGGAGGTTCGAATCGGAGAAGTAGAACTCGACCTGTTTTCGGATGGCTATAGGGTCGCTGCTCTTTTCTTCGACAGTTAAGACTGATTTGATGTTGTCACGGCCTCGCTTCTGGAACCCGCCTCGATTACCACCTCTGCCACCTCTTCCTCCGCGGCGGTTGTCATCTCCTCTTCGGTCATCTCTGCGATCTGGGTGTCTGTAGTCTCGATCCTTGCCTTTGCTCTCCTTTGCTTGCTCGCCTTCCTTGACAACGTCCTTGTCCTCCGACTCTGCGGCAGCCTCGTTCTTGTCGCCGTTTGCCGCGCCGTTGCTCTCTGGCTTCACTGAAGTCTCGGCGGGTTTGGTTGCATCCGCTTCTAGCTCAGCGAGCATCTTCTCTGCATCTGCTGTAGCCGCTGCATTTTGTTCGACCGGCTGCTGAAGAGCCCCAGTGACTTCTTCTTCTGCAGACATGTTTGATGCGGTTCGCTATTGAGCAGGAAGTCCAAAGAATGTCCCTAGATGATATGCGACAGAAGGATCGAATCTAAGATGTGGTCGGGTGACTAGAATGATGCGATTGCTGTGTGCAAGGCAGGAAGAAAGGTTGTGCGCGCGAAGAGTGACCCCTTAGATACAGAGTAGCATTTACAGTACTTAGTACAAGTCGTCAAGAGTGATATTGTCTCAAGCTGAGCTGAAAGCACTTTGGAAGGCTACTATGAAGCTCTTTGGCAGAGAGTTCTTGCTCCAACTGAAAAGTTCACTCCAATGCGGCCGGCGGCTCTGCGAAAAGCGACCCCACCAACATTTTCATATGCGCGACTCGACTCGTCGCGCCAGATTTGGAGCACTGGTAGTAATCTCGCTACATGAGCCTGACAGCCTGAAAGCCTGACATTGAACTTGGCACATTCTGAAGAAACAATTTGTATGAACGAAGCATTCAGCAGGGGAGCTTGTCGATGAGTTCAACTCGCTTTTGTACTAAAAATCTTATGCTATGCCATCCTCACATCCACCAGCGTATCATAACCTATAGCTGCTCGTTGACGAAGAGACCAGCCATACCCTGACCAGTACCTATGCACATACTTGTCAAGAGCACCTTGCTCTTTGTCCTTCTAGCTTCACTGAGAATCGTGCAGATCTGCCTTGCCCCCGTGGCTCCAAGAGGATGACCAAGGGCAATAGCACCTCCTCTTGGGTTCATCTTGGCATAGTCCAGGCCCAGCACGTCCTTGCAGTAGACTGCCATCGAGGCAAACGCTTCGTTGATCTCGATGATATCGATGTCATCCTTTGTCAAGCCGTACTTCTGGAGTAGCTTGGGGATGGCCACAGATGGGCCGATACCCATGATTCTAGGTGGCAGGCCAGCAATGGTAGCGCCGACGAACTTGGCGAGAATGGGTTGGCCGATTTCGATGGCTTTGGAGCGCTTCATAAGAAGAATTGCAGCGGCTGAGAAAAGAAAGTGTTAGTATCACGGTCAGGCAAGGTTGTAACTTTCTGGGAGTAGACTCACCTCCGTCAGTAACTTGAGATGCATTTCCACCGGTTGTCCTGTCGCCGAACTGTGGCATGGCAGGGCGGATTTTGCCCAACGCTTCAGCTGTAGTTCCGTATCTGGGGCCCTCATCTCTGGTCAACGTGACTTCCTTCTCCTCGCCAGTTTTGGGGTCTTTGACCCTCGTGGTAATCGGAACGATCTCGTCATCGAACCAGCCAGCCTTCTGCGCGACCTCAGCACGTCGGAAAGACTCAGCAGCGTATTCATCCTGCATCTTCCTCGTGATGTTGAAGTCGGAGCCGACGTTCTCAGATGTCTGGATCATAGGCTGCATGCAATCATTCGCATCTGGGACCTTCAAAATCTCGGGGTGGAATGGCTTCTCGAGTCTGTCTCCGCCGGCACTCATGGACTCCGCGCCGACAGCGACACCGACCTCGATGCTGCCCTCTATAATCTGATTGGCAATGTCTTGTACAGCCTTCAGACCAGAGGAGCAGAATCGGTTCACAGAAGAGGCGCCAGCTGTGGTGGGGAAGCCTGCTGCGAGCGAAGCTGCTCGGACTTTGTACGCGGCTTTGCTATCGCTGACCTATGTAAGGTTAGCTCTGATGAATGATAGAGATATGCGGACCGTACGTTGCCCATGCAGACATCTTCGATCAGGTTCGGATCAATCTTGCTCTTCTCTAGCACTTTCTTGAGAATAGAGTAGACAAGGAAATCAAGATCGGTGTCCTTGAAACCACCCTTCTTTCCCTTGGCCAAGGGAGTGCGGATCGCGAGAGTGATCACGACATCATCTGGGTGCTGTGCCGTGCTACTTGCTGTTAGCTGAGGCCCCGGAAGAGCTTCGTAGTGCTTACATGGCGGAAACACCAGTCTTGCTTGGTGAGAGCTGCGACACGATCGATGCGAGCCTTTGAGATGCCATCTTGCCGGTGTTGAACTGATGAGGTTGGTCAAATGATAGATGCAATGCAGAGCAAGAAGTACTGCAGATTTAGAACTGGAGGCGGACTTGAATCAACAAGAGTGGCTTCCCAAAGGACGAGACACATGGACATATTGTGCCGAGGTCCTTCGGAACCGTGCTATGTGGACCGGATGCTGGGGTGTATCGCCACATGTCGGCAGATCTGTCGGACGAACTTGTTATGGTTGACCATCGAGGACGAGACACCCGTACATGGCACCATGGACACCAGATGCTCGCGAAAGCTATGGTTTGCTCTTGGTTAGGACGAAAGTGAGAGCGCTGTTGACCGCGGTATCATTCAGTTATTCTATCGAAACCCAGCGACCTACAAATCACCTGATCCAGCATCGCTCTGTCTATCTTTTCGTACGCTCAACGCCTAGCCCGCTATGCATGCCGACCCATCTATATCACCTCGTGTGCCGTCATGGACTCGTGGTCGTCTGGTGTCATTTGCGGGAAGCTTCATATCTTGAAGAATTCTTTGGCCTTTTTTAGTCATTTACCCGCACCGGGCTCCTCGACACTGTCAGGCTTAGTCGTATCCGCGTCCTTCATGTCTATGTCTCCTGTCTTCGCAGGCTCAGCTGTTTTCTTTGCCTCCTCTTCTGCCTTCTTCTTGGCGTCTGCTTCGGCTCGCTTCTTGGCTGCTGCCTCCTCTTCGACCTTGAGGCGGGCTTCCCGCTCTTCCTGAAGCTTGTCGTTGTAGCGCTGCACCACCGGGCCAGCAGAAAATTTGATCTCGTCCATCTTCGCGATGTATTGCGCTTTAGATGCGTCTTCGCCTTCGTCGTAGAGCCAATCCTGCGATTGTGTTAGCATATGTCTTGAACGGTATCTCAATGGCAGGACTTACCTCTGTCTTCTCGAGCTTGTCCTTGATCTTTTCCTTCTCTTGGTCGTTAGCGAACTCGGAGTACTTGTCGTCGATGGCGCCTCTCATTTCGTAGATAAATGCTTCAAGCTCGTTCTTCTTATCTTCTGTGTCCGCCACTAGCTTGTCTTCCATGTACATCTGGTTCTCTGCTTCGGCCAGAGATGCGAGGGTGGGTTCGTCCAAAGAGGATGTGCCAGCAGAAAGAGGCAGTTCTCCTTTGCGCTGCTGCTTCTTGACCTTTCGCATCTTAGGCTTGGGCTCAGCGTCGCCATTCGGCTGGTCTGTCTCCATCTTGTCGCCGTCCTTGGCTTCTGGCACCGGCTCTTCGACTTCGACGTCTTCAACATAGTAGCCAGACTCGACGTTCAGAATACCATGCAGATTCAGTCTGGCTTTGAGCTTACAGATCATGAAATCGTCTTGAGCGTCAGCCTTGACACCCTTAACAGAGAATCGTCCTATCCATGGGTTCGTCTTTCCCGGTAGCTGGTCGGGTTTGGCGTATCTGGCTTCAAGGTCGAATGGCTGTTTGCGGTAGAAGGTGAGGATCTTGGTCGAAGGCATGACGTTGCCCTTGTTGAAGACGGTCAAGCTTGTATCCTCGTCTGGAATATCGGGCGATTGCTCCCACACGAACTCGACAGGGTAATTGACAATGTCGTGAACAGAGAAGTCTCGGACTCGGAACACGGGCGACAAGATCGCGCAGCCAAATGTACAACCTCGGGCAATGGCTTCGTCCTGGTTGAGGGTATAAGAAAGAGGTCGGCCATAGAACTTGGCAATAGCATCCTTGATAGACGGCACACGAGTGCAGCCACCAACCATCTCGATCGCATCGATGTCCTCGACCTTCAGCTTGGCTTCTGCGAGGGCCTGTTCGAGAGGAACTGTGACCCGGTCGAGTAACGGCTTGACAAGCTCCTCCAGCTCTTCTCGCTTCAGGGTGGCTCTGACGTCCTTGTCTTCCATCAAGGATTCGATGTTGAGAGGCGCGACTGAATTCGCAGACAAAATCTTCTTCAGCTTCTCGACTGCTGCTGCAACACGAAGTTTTGCCTTTGCGTTGGTGTTGATATCAATCTTGAACTTCTCCTTGAACTCTTTTCCGAAATGGTCCACAAGTGCCTTGTCGAAATTTCTGCCGCCGAAGTGTCGGTCGTAGGCAGTCGACTTCACAGCTAGCTCTCCCTTGCGGAATTCAACGACAGAGCAGGTGTAGTCACTGTAGCCAATGTCGACGAACATGATGCGGCGAGGCTTAGCGTCAGCTTCTGGTAGGTCTGTTTTTGTGATACCCCAGCCAAGGGCGATCGCAGTGTTGTCATTGATGAGTCGAAGCAGTTTCAGGTTCGCTACCTGAGTAGCGTCCAGCATAGCTCGTCTCTGGGCATCAGTGAACCATGGGGGGCAGCTGAGCACGACGTCTGACACTGGCAACCTCAATTCCTTGCTTGCGGTATCTCGAATCTTGCCCAGGTACATGGCCAGCAGTTGAACTGCCGTGTACTTCTGTTTCTCGCCACGATAAGTGACTTCCGCGCCGACCTGACCATTGATGTCGACTAGCGGTGCTGTGATGTATTCTTGTTCGATGGCGACCTCGGGGTCGTTCAATGATCGACCGGCCAGGCGCTTCAGGGAGCTGATGGTGTTCTTCAGATTCGAGATCTCTTGTGTCTTTGCGTTCTCGCCAAGGTATCTGCTCTTGGGACCAAAGCCGACCAGCGACGGCGTGGCCCGATTCGAGGTCTCATTAGCGATCTGTGGATTGGTTAGCGGAAGGCTCGTCACGAAATCGAGTAGTCGTACTCACGATATCAATGCCTTTGTTCCGGGCGACACCAATCTTGGTGGTCTGGCTACCCAGATCTATTCCGACCACAGACATATTGCGCTGTTTCTCCCCAAGTGGTGATGGGATACTTCAGGAAGAAATTTCGTCCCAGGATTTTTGCCAGTAAACAACTCGACACGTGGTTATGAGGGTCTGCACAAGACAATGAGTGGATATGGTAGGGAAGGATTAAGTCGACTTGATTGCAAGACTCAACAGTTATCTAGATGGTACCAAGAACAAGTCGTCGTAGATCTCTGTACACACGACTTCAAAAAAATCTGCCAAGCAGGGTTGGGCTTCCTGACAGCAAATGCAGGCGCACCTTGAACCTTCAAGAACTTTCTAAAAGGCCGCCTTGCGTGAAAAACGAAGGCTGATTTGGCCGCTGGCCGCATATGACGTACTGCGCGACAACAGAATTATGCTTTCTACCTACCAACGCATTCCTATTCTATAGGATGCCCAATGAACCGTGCTCCAATAATGATATGGGATTTTACTCGATGCTAAAAGTGGTCTTGCCAGCGTCCTGGCCAGATCTTTAAGGCTTCGTCATTCAGCTCGATGCTGTCAATCGATACAGCTCTTCGACATGTCTCGGAGTGTGGATTGACACGGCATCTGAATCGCTCACTTCTGCCAGATCGTCCATGTGACCGTACGGCTCCTTCTCAATATCTCTATCGTCCTCCCTTCGAGATTTGGAAAGTGAAATTCGGCGGTGTAGCCCGGTGCCAATCTCATCAACAGATGCGAATCGGTCCTCGGCGCCAGAAGGCGGCTGTAGGGTTGAGTGCTGAAGACGATGCTTGCGTGCTCCAATGGCAGGCTTGAATGTCTCGGGTACAACGTTGAGATCATCGCCTGTTTCCGCGGCTTGTTCGATGGCCTGTTGAGGTGTCGTCTTAGCGTCAGCAGCTGCAGCATCGGCTCGTGGCCCACCCCATGTTCGCTGCCCGGCCGTGAAGATTCCATGAACCATGTATATCCAATTCATGAAAGGGTTCATCACGAACATGAGAGGGTACAGGACTGGCTTCCATCGTCCCAGCTTGAAAGCAAAGTATATCATCATGGCCCAGTTCAGTCCCAGGGAGACACCGATGAATTGCCAAGGCAGATTGTTGAAGTACTCGGCTGTGCTGGCAACCGAGATGACCATCACAAGGAACAGCAGTGCTGTTGTGCGTACAGTGTTCTGCATGAATCGAATTAAGCACAGTACAGGGTACTTTCGCCAGATCCGAGCGTCAGTCAGCATGCACACTTCGTTTGTGATGAAGCCCAGGAACCAGCGGCGACGTTGCTTGAGTAGTGAGTAGAATGTTTGTACCGCTTCGGTCTTGCAGAAGGCGCTTGTGCACATCTGAATCTGATATCTTTTCTGTGCACCAATCATGAACAGATGTGTGAGCCACCTGTCCTCGCCGAGGTGAGTTTTGCCATAATCGAAGAGATCCTCACACTGCTCCGCTCGATCCGAGAAGTAGAAACGAGCCATGTTCCTAAACGCCGTGAACCGAAGGATGGTCAACGCACCAGGAAGGCAGGTGACGGCTCCGCATCCGGACTCAACCGAACGCTCGTATATTTGACCATGTATGTATTCCATGTCTTGCAGGAGCGTGATGAATGAATTCTTCTGTGTGCACGAAGTAATGACACCAGTCATTGCCAGCATCTGACCTTTGCTTCCTGGCTTGAGTTCCATCTCGTACATGAAGTTCTGGATGCACACCTTATCAAGGATGCAGTCTGAATCAATGAACAAGATGAAAAGATCGTCTTTTTTCTGCAGATATCGCTTGTAAATCTTGTCGATGAGTCGGAAAGTGGCTTTCTGGCAGTGCCTCTTCCCACCATGCGGAAACCTCGAAATCGTGACCCTTGCGCCGTTGTAGCAAACGTCGATAGATTGGGGGTACTCCTCGAGTGAGATGGGTATACCGAGCCGTTGAAGAAGCTGGAGGTAAAGCTCGTCCACCTCGTCTCCATCGAATGAGACGAAGACGTGAATGCAGGCTGCTGGGTAGTCGCAAGACACGACTGAATCAAGTGCTTTAAAGAGCGACTCAGGCGGCTCCTTGTAGACTGGCATAACGACCACGACCTTCGGTGCTGTGTCTTCGTGAAGCTCGTGCTTGACCTGCTTCTTCCGGCCAATTGGAAAGACCACAATTCGGTAAACGCAGATGAGCCACGGGACGGTTAATAGGACCGCAAATGTGAAGAAGGCGAACCACTGAAAATACTCTTCGATGATTGGAGGAAGGAAGCCTCGAGCTTGTCGTGGGAGTGGCAGTGTTACGGCCATGACCGGTAAGAATGCCAGTCTACACATCCCGGTCAGTGAAAGCCACCGATAGGTTATGCCGGACACGTACCTAAGGATGACAAACATCAGGAGCATCAGAATCACCAGCAACCTTGTTGACCAATGGTCTGCTTTCTTGAAAGCCTTGCACAAGCAGTAACAGAAGGCTGACATCCAGAGAAACCATTCAACGAGGGCACATATCATGACAGGACCGACCAGAGAGATGTAGACAATGTCAACAATTCGCCAGTTGGCATGACTTTGAACCGAGCTCATGCTAGACAGTTGCTGGAGAGTATGCGGATGACAATGAGTAATGGGTGTATGCAGTAAAGCAAGAATACCACCGTGACAAAAGCAGTGATTGTATGAATGCTTGCCTGGGTGACAGTCGAGCGCAGATCGAAAGCAGAAAGTCGTGATCCATTGTCATCGCAAGGTGACCATAAGGCAGTCGCAACCTGCGGCTGCACTTCTCTTGTTTGTCGTACCGTGGAAGGCGCCATCTTCGTGGAGAGCTGCGTCGTGCCTGCAGTGTTGGTTCCAGAGTGCTGTTTCCCATCGCCTCCCAATAAGGTGAGTGAAAAAAGCGAGAGTAATGTGTTAGTGTCACCGAGGTTTTCGAGGAAGCTATCACCTGTACTATGCAGCTTCCAACACGTGGTCCGCGTTGCGAGCAGGCTGCATATTACCGTGGCAGCAGCCCATCCTGCTTGGTCCCGTCGTCACCGCTCACGAGGAGGAGGCAACAACTTCTTAGTCATGGCTAAAACTGGAAGTATCGCAGCTCGTCGTCATTTTGCGCACAACAACAACCTTGAGATGGATATCGGGCATCGCTCACGAACGTGATATTGAGACACTGAGAAGTTGAGAATAAATGTCGCGTTAACCAGCGGTGATGTTGCTGAATGCCAAGTGGGTTGGAAGCTCATGTTGGAATAAAATAAGTTGGTTTGGCAAACTAATGACCGAGGCTTGCGCATCCGAACTCCTAGCCACGTCCACGATTGCAGCAGGCCGTGTCCATTCCACAACGATGCTCGATTCAGTAGCCATATCAACATTTCCCGTGAACTCCACGAAAAGCTATGTTCTACAGTCCGAAATCGCAGATTGTACTCCCGCCCTGGTCATTGCGGGCCATGTCACACGAGCTGTTCTACTCGTCGCCGCTCACAGAACTCCCGACCTCTGTCCATGCACTTGCTGGAGTTCTGATGCCATCCTCAAAATCGTCGCTGAAATCGTCGTCCGTCATTTCAGCTTCGCTGTAGCCTATGTGGGCAGTGCTGCCCGTTAAGCTTGCATGGGATAATGGCGCGGTGCGCAGGTCTTGTTGGGAAAACGGTCGCGAGTCCAACGACGTCAGAGGTTCAGTCGGTGGTGCTCCTCCAGACACTGCTTGATTCGGTGAGAGAGGATTGGATGTCTGACTTGCTGCAGCCGAGAAGTATTCGCTCCTTCGCATTGATGTTTGAGCTTCGCCGAAGTTTGGTATGGAGTAGTCGGGATCCGGGAAGTCCTCAGTCGTTGGTGTGAGATCTATGAGACTTTCTGGAGCGTGGCTTGGGTCAGTGTTCACCTTCCTGGTAGGCAAGTCCATGTTCCAGGCGTTCCGCATTTCTTGTTCATACTGACTCTCCCATGGCTGGACCGACTCAACAGTCCGCGTCGATCTGTCTTCAGGATTTAGCTGTCGAAGTAGCATAGGAGCATCCACGCTTTCCTGCAATTTCATGTGCTCATGCCGAGAACGCATGCCATCCGTTTGCCGGAGATCGACTGCAGTAGATCCCGCCCAAGGATTCAGCTCTACAGTCTCGGCTTGATCCCGTAGCCTCCCCTCTTCATCAACCATCGAATCGAAACTGGCAGTCCTGCTGGAGTCTGCTGATGGACTATGTCTCTCTCGCCTCTCCTGCAGAACGCGACCTTTCTCCATGATCTCCTTACGAGCCTGCCGCCTCCTCTGCTCTGTTTTCTCATCCGTGGTCTCATGCATGGACGAATCATACTTTCTCGGCCGTTCTCTTCCATGGATGTCGTCTCCTATAGACCTGAAGGCAAGAGCGACCTTCTGTGATGATCGATCGATCCATTCTCGGACCTGAGGATTCTCGTAGGCTGCTATACCTGCGGCGACCAGCACCGAGGCAGCAATGATCATGCCTGCATGAGGAGCCATAGTTAGCACAGTATAAATAGCAAGAGATTAGCAAATGAAGAGCAGCGACCCGGTAGCTTCAAGCATATCAGAGTTCATGTGTCCTCCGACCGTGCAGTGGGTCTGCAGGCGGCATGACCTGGTGATGTAAGGGCCTTTCCATAGTGCCATGACTGACCTTTGGCTAGCGGAGTAGGCATCCTGGACGGACAGAGCGTTTTTGTCGAAAGTGAACAATCAATCCAGGTTCCAACATTTGCTGAGGTACCTAGATAGAAGCACAAGCGCCTCCCTGCGGCTGTCATACGTATTCCAGGTAGACACGAAGGGTGCTTCGCCTCTTACGGCAGCAGTAGCCTGCTTGCCTAGTGGGGCAGCCAGGTGTGGCACTACCGAGGCGTGCACCAAGATCAACCCTGCAGGGTACGCCGGTGGCTTGCCTCGCCCGAATCATCACTCATGCGTGCCGATCTTTCACGCCAGCTAACTTAGGCTCAAATCTGGGGAGAGCCGAAAAGTGTCTCGCACCTGCATGCTGATGACAGGTTTAGATTTCAATTCCTGTTCTCTTTCTGACCAACTACCTCAGCATGTCCGGCAAAACTCGTGCCTTACAGCTCGCCTACCACTCACGTTCGAGTCAGCTACAAAATGTCCAGGTACCCTACAGAAAACCCCGCCGATTCTATGCCACACAGGGCTCCTCCAGCACCAGCAAGCCTACGCGGCGTGCAATCACCGTGACGAGCGACGATGGCAGATATCACTGGTCAGAGCTCAGCACGGGTGAAAAAGCTGCTCGTGGGACGCAACAGTCGTTCAACTTTGTCTTCGTTACGGCAGGTGCTGTCGGCACGATTTGTATTGCATATTTGCTGTACCAGGAGCTCTTCGCCGCCGATTCCAAGACGCGCCAATTCAATCGAGCAGTCGACCGTGTAAAAGCCGATTCGAGATGTCGTGAGCTGCTTGGTCCGGGCAATCAGATCAAGGCCTATGGCGAGCCTACAACAAGCAAATGGGCACGAGCAAGACCGTTGGCGCACACTGTGGACGTGGACAGATTTGGTACAACACACTTCAAGATGCATTTTCACATGGAAGGCCCAAATTCAAGCGGTGTGGTAAACATTCATATGACAAAGAAGAGCGATGAATCAGAACTTCAGTACCGACTGTTGAGCTTGTCGGTGCCGGGACACGAACCGATCTACCTCGAGAACGCCGGTGCGGCCTCACCAAAGCGTGCTCTCGGAAAGATGTTTGGTGTCCAATGGCGATAACGAGCACCGAAAATACAAGCTCAGAAAACGAACAGAAATAGCTACTTAGTCTGCTATCGCGTTACAGAGCCATCCGGCCAACACCAGCAGATACGACATTGAACAAGTCTTCAAGAACATTGCCGTGGTCAACTACCGTTTCCGCACCGAAACAGGCGCTGGAGGCCGTTGATGTTCATCAGCGCGACAAGCTGTAGGCACCCCGCAGGCCCAGGCTCGGAAGGGTTCTCCAAAGGCTATTTATAACCCCTCTTAGAGGAGCATCACGAAGCACGTTTTTTGGGAGATTTAGGCCACGCTTACTCAGCTCTACCAAATAGATACAACCGGACATAAGATGAGGCCACACATCGCACTCATACCAGGCGCATGGCATTCTGGCGATGCCTACGACACGCTACTGCCATTTCTGCACAGCCAAGGTTACGAGACAACTGCGCTGACTCTACCTTCTGTGGGTGCAGAGCCACCGCTGACTTCACTCGACCCTGAAATTGAATACATACGCGGCAAGATTGTACCTCTTCTTGAGAAAGGACAGGATGTGGTTGTAGTGATGCATTCATATGGTGGTTTTGCTGGAAGCGCTGCTTTGCATGGGTTGTCTAAGGCAGAACGCGAGAAAGAAGGACAGACTGGGGGAGTGGTCTCGCTTGTCTATCTAGCAGCATGGCTGTTAGACGAAGGCAAAGCAATGCTTGGTTCAGGCGGTGGTAGCCCAGGGGCCTTGGGCATGTCCGTTTTCCGAATAGAGGTATGTCGGCACTGTGATGTCCCGACGCCACTAACGATATCAGGGTAACTATATCTACCACCTTGATCCTATCTCTGCTTTCTACCGAGATGTCGATCCCCAGCTGGCGGCCTCCTGTGCTTCGCGACTCAAGCATCACAGCTTGCCGCTATTCTACGTACCTCAGCCCCGCGCTCCGTGGAAGCATATCCCTACGACGTATCTTTTATGCACTGAAGATCAAGCCATTGTGTACGAGGCACAGCTCAAAATGATCCGAGACTTGCCAGTGCCGATCAAAACGTTTACCTGCAACGCTGGCCACTCACCGTTTCTAAGCCAGCCCGAGCTTACCTCGAAAGTCATCCGACAGGCAGCGGGAGAAGATATCAGTGTTTCATAGTTCTTTGGCGCTTCTTGCAGCAGCGGACTTTTCGAAGTAGATGTTTCGAGCTTCATCAATGATCTCTTTGACATCAGCCGCTGGCAATTTCTCTTTTCGGTCAAAAGTGTACAGACCGTTGGTCTCTTGTTCGATGTCGGTCCTGCAGGATCATCAGCCAGGTCGGTATGACATTCGAGCTCGCCTTACAGTTGAGTATACACGAAGCCACAGCAGTGGCCACCTTCAACTACACCATGCATCAAGCGTCTCACCCTTGCAAGCAGATCTTTGGCATCCGATGCCGTAGTGTAGCCCCACGACCCTTCCACAGCCACCTCTCCTTGCCGCGGAGCAATGTTGACACCACCAAATTCTGTACACATGACAGGTGCTCCTGACTGGTGTTTCGCGCCGCCGACAAATATGTCTCGATCACTCTTTGGCTGCAAGATACCATCCATGGTCTGGCAGGTCCTCGCCAGTTCTGGTCCATCACTGTAGTCATGGAAAGTGGTCAGATCAGTACAAACATGCTCCCATCCACAGTTATCGTTGATGCTTCTTGTTGGGTCAAGGGTTTTCGTCATGTAATACAATGACCGAATGTGGTTTTGCTCGGCGATGCTTTCTTTCAGTGCTCCGTAGCCCCAAGTCTCATTGATAGGCGTCCAGGTTACGATGGAGGGGTGATTGATGTCTCGTCGTATTGCCTCCATCCATTCTTGGTCAAATCTCTGGACATACTGATTACTGAATTCGTAGCCATTTGCCATTTCGCCCCAAACAAGATATCCGAGCTTATCTGCCCAGTACAGAAATGTCGGATCCTCAACTTTTTGGTGCTTACGACATCCATTGAAGCCCATCCTTTTGGAAAGAATTATATCTTCTTTGCAACTGCCCGTGGTGGGTGGCGACAAATTGGTGTCCGGCCAGTACCCTTGGTCGAGAACAAGGGCTTGGAAATATGGACGGCCGTTGAGACGGAAGGTACTATCCCCAGAAGCCCAGTCTAAGGAGCGCATGCCCGTTGTTGTTTTGACCTCGTCGAGCACATCGCCTACTTCACTCGAGATGGAAATCGACAGGTCATACAGCAGAGGGTGCTCAGGAGACCAAAGGGCCAGACCATTCTGCCAACACGATTCGTCGTTCAAGGCGTGGGCATGCTGGAACGAGCTTGGGAGCTGGGCTTGCTGCTCAGCAGATAGTCGAAGTTCGAGCTTCAGCCTGGCAACGTCTTTCTCAGGATCAACCTTTGTTGGCTCGCTTTTGGCGACGTCAACACCAGCGAGCCTTGCGCGAATGGTGACCAAACACACTTGGCTCTTTTGTCTACCCAGAACAGCAACCTCTGCGTGCAGATTGCCACTCTCGATGTCATCAGATCTGAGGATTGTGCCATAGCTACTGTCAGCAACGCGCGCAATGGGGACGTTCTCCAGCCAGACCGGCTGCCAAATGCCTGTTGATGGTGTGTAGAAAATACCCTCGGGTTTCGCAGCCCAGTACTGCTTACCTCGAGGTTGGGTCAGGTCCGTTGCTGCGTCCCAAACGCGAATTGTCAGAACCGAGGCCTCGCTCTCATTGAGCATAGCTGTGATATCGAAGTCGAACGGGACGTGGCCACCACAGTGTGATCCAATGAGCACGCCATCGAGCCAGATGGTCGCTTCATAGTCGACTGCACCAAACCTGAGAAGAGTTCGGTGCTGCTTTTTGATTTCACCATCGTCCCCGCGAACCAAATTGCCGGAAACAGACCTCTGATACCAAACGACCTGATGTGCTTCCTGCTCGTTGATGCCTGAAGCGCATGTCTGATAGACGAATGGAACGTTGATCTTGCGCTTTTTGTCCTCCGCAACACGTTTCCAATCCTCGTACCACTTTTCCTGTAATCCTACATCTTGGTCATCGAAGGCAAAACTCCATTCACCATTTAGTAGCTTGAAACGCAGGTCGCTGCGCTCGAAGTCTGGCCGGGGATATGGCTGTTCGTGTCCTGCCTCCGACATGGTGTACGCTCGGGTTAGAGCAACGTCTTCCAGCCTCACCAAAAGAGTGAAGCAAGGGCCTGTGCGGCTTCGCTTGAACGTCAGTGGTGGGATAAACCGCGGGCGGAAGTTTAGCATGCAAGATGCCCCCGTATCACACGGCGCGGCACTCGTGGTGCCCAGCACATCTCGGTTGCGGTGCTTTAGGCTTGTGTCCATTCGCACCTATCCTTTTACTGTCCCTCCACTGCATCGTGCACGACTAATACACACAACGTAGAAGCATCTGCTGTCAATGTATGCTAACAGGCTCGTGTATTACAGGCTTTTAGCTAATTGCTGGCCGCTCAAACGAGACCCTTTACACGCGACACAGCGCGAATAGCTTTCGAGGCGATAGCCACCTCAGCCCGGCATGGAATCTGCCTAGGTCGCTTCCTGCGTTTGCTTCCTCGGTTTCGGCCTTCTCCTCTATCTCTGTCATCTTCCAAGATCGCAAACACCATACGCTGCTGGCCGCAAGAAGAAACATGAAACCAACGAATATCTGAGATAAGCGGTAACCTGATGCAGCCACTAGCTCCAGCCCGATCGGTTCTGCGAACAACGTAGGTGCCACAAGAGAGATGCAGATGACGCCGAAGGCAGTAGGCAGTCTTCTCAAGCCGACTACTTCTGCTGTAACAGCCGCCATTGTGCCCCAGAACGTTCCGCATCCTAAGCCGGCAAGCAATGCAAATACCAACAGAAGCCCGTAGCTGTCCGCTGGCACCCAGAGTGCCAGACAGAAGATCCCACAGGATGCTGTCATGGCCATGGCCATGTTGATTCGTCCCCACCGGTCGCTTAAATACCCAACAAGCGGCCTGTTGACTCCAAGACCAACATTGAGGACTGCGCTAACCACAGAGCCTTGACTTTGGGTCAGGCCGATCGTAGTCGCATAATGAGGCAACGAGAACAGCAGAACGATATAGCCCAACTCCGACAAAAAGCCCCAGATGATAACAAACACTACCTCGATGTGTCCGAACTCCCGCCAGTCAAGGTAGTCCTGCTTGGGCTTGACCATCTGATTTCGGTCTTTGATAAGAGCGGCGCAGATACCGTTGATGCCTAGTGAGCAGAGCGCCAGGATTCGATACGCCCAATGCAAGCCGAGTCTCCGGGCGGCAACACCTGCAATGAGATTATATGCAACCCCTCCGAGACCCGCTCCAGAACTGGCAATTCCAACAGCCAATGACCTCCTTGTCGAAAACCATTGCGGAAGGACAGCCGTCGCTGGGATGTACAAGAAACCCATGCCAATGCCGAAGCAAACACCCTGACTAAGGAAGAGCTGCCATATCTGATCAGCGAAGGAGGCGCCAAACAGCGCGACGAAGACAAAGATTGTTCCAATTGCCAGTGTAGTCCCGGTGCCCAATTTCCGCATCGACCATGCCACGGCAGGGGCCACGAGGAGTGATTGAGAAATCGACAGACCCCCTACCAACGCGAACTCAAATTGAGTAGTGCCTGGAAAGGTTGAGTCTTCAAGGTAATGCGACAAGAAAATAGCCCATGCCTGTCAGAGTCAGCATCCAGCTTAGTCCATTTTGACAAATATCTACACTGTTGATGCCCCATGTATGCGCGTTGACGAAAAATACACAGGCAGCACATATCCAACCATACCCACCGTTCGGCGGAACGTCTTCCCTAGAGACGACATTCACCACTTCTTGACCCGGCTCTGCAAGTTGCAGCGCGGATGGTTCAGTTTCCGTAGCTGCTTGAGACGCATGACTGGTAATCCTCGGTGTGACGACACTCTCGTCGCCCTGATTCTTCTTCTTGCCCATCCTACCGCTACGACCCCCGTGTCAGTCGAGGATGCACAAGCCGCATCACAAGGACACCGCAAGTTATATGACGCGACGAGAATTCGTGGCTGAAGATCATGCACGTTCATCTCCGCAACGCCGAGCATGTGTGATACGACTGGATTGCCGCTTCACCACCTTGTCTTCAGTCATAATGTGAATATATCCCCATCCGAAAGATCCTTGCAACTGCTTACATCTTTTGCGAATCTGTCTGCTTGACTCACTCTACTCGCTCAATGTTTCTAGTGTTTGATAAGCGCAGAGGAGTGTGCAGGCTAATCAATCTTGAGTAGAATGCTTTTACAGAGGCTGGCCAAGTTCGCGACCTTGAAATCATGTGTCAGAGTGCCTATGTATCAACCTCGGTCGGAGCATTGGCCATAGCACGTAATGAACTTGAGGTGCCGTACTCTAAGGAACTTTGTATCGTGAACAAATTGATACCGGACGTAACCATGACTTGCCTCATACGGCATCGGATTTTGGACGAAACACTACCGAAGAGCAGACTGAACACGAGAGAAGGAAAAGCGCAAGTTCAAACTTTGGGTTAAGAACGTGGACAGTCCTTCCCGATTGGCTTCTTCTGCCCTATCCGCTTCCGCGCTAACCTGTGCTCGTTCATTGAACAAGTACATGAGATACGGACTTTACACGTTCAATAGGTATAAGTACAAGCACTCCAATGATGAGTTCATTACATTCTGTACAGGAAGTAAGAAGACAACCTTGCGAGGCACAGCGAGCGCCCGAGCACGCCCTCGAGATTTCCACTTGTCAACCATAAATCCCGACCAACATGAGCAAAATCTTGGTCGTCTTCGGTGCAACTGGCCAGCAGGGCGGATCAATCGTCGACTATGTCATAGGTGATTCCGAACTCTCAAAACAGTACACCATTCGAGCAGTCTCACGTGATGCGACTTCGGAGGGTGTGAAGCGGCTAGCAGCCAAGGGTATTGAGGTCGTCACGGCCAATCCCAATAAAGCATCAACCTTGCGACCAGCACTCAAAGGCGCCCATACCGTCTTTGCAATGACATTCCCAGACTTTCGTGATGTCAACAACTCTGAGGTTCGACAAGGTCGAGCGATTGTTGATGCGGCTGTGGCCGAGAAAGCACTGTATCTCATATTCAGTACTCTGCCGTGGGTCAGCAAAATCTCCGGAGGTAAGTACACTAAAGTGGAGGGGTTCGATGCAAAGGCAGAGGTCGAAGAGTACATTCGCCGACAGTCTATTCGAAGCGCGTTCTTCGCACCTGGCTCCTTCATGCAGAACTATCATGGTGTGATGAAGCCTCGGAAGATGCCAGATGGAACTTATTCCATCTCTCGGCATATCAGTCCCAAGACTCAGCTGCCGATGATTGACACTGTTGGCGATGCCGGGAAGTTCGTCGGAGCTATCCTTGCTGATCCCGATAGATACGAAGGCAAGACGTTCTGTGCTGCTACAAAAGTGTACAACATGGAAGAGCAAGCTGAAATCCTGAGCAAACATACCGGAAAGACCGTGGTCTACAAGCAGTTGCCAGAGGAGGTCTTCAGGTCGTTGCTGCCGAATATCGGTTACACAGATATTCTGATTCAGATGATGTCTTACCAGCAGGACTTTGGCTATTATGGTGCTGATACCGAGAAGCTGGTCACATGGACGGCGGAAAACGCAAGGGGGAAGTTGACAACTTTCGAGGAGTATCTCAAGAAAAACCCGCTGAGTCTAGATTAGAAAGGAGAATGATATTCAGTAAGTCAGGAAGCAGGAAAAAGGACATGTGTAAAAGTAGCTGATGTCTTTTGATGAACGAGAAGCCAGGCGCTGGCTGCTGCACCCTGTGGATTATCTTTTGATTTTGACAATGAACAAAGACGGCTAAGAGGTCTGTCATGTAGACAGCCGATCGCTTTCAGATGGGATGCCTGACGACTTGCGCGGGTGCATATAGCTACGGTTCGTGTTCGGGACACTGATCGATATGTGATGCTGCCTTATCCGTCTCATGAGGACGACAAGCTTACCCGCGCGCTGCTGCTGCTCCTTCAACTAGCTTAACGAAGCTCCAATCACGTGCTATGCTTGCGACGCACGTGGGCCCCGGCATGGTCGGAGCAGTCGTCCGACGAATCCAAGAGATCATGATCGGGGCGGTCTCCCCACATGGCGTCGTTGCTACCCACCCTTACCACAGCGTAAGCTGTCCTAGGGCAAGAGCTTGAAGTCCTTCTCGTCAGATACACACAGCCGCCATAGAACCTTGCTGCATTCTCGTCTGCACTGTACGACTATCGAGAAATCTCTTCCTAAGCTGTGTCCTATGCTGTTAGTAACGCTTGCGTTGGTGACTCCGCTTACGAAACTTCTACTACTAGCGGTGGTTGATAATCATTGATGCAGTGGCTTGACGCTAGCTTCTTCCTGACAGCCGAGCATGTCCCTCCATCAACCTACGTGATGTTCGAGTGAGAACATTGAGCTACGGCTTGCACATCTTTGATCCGTGCGCGAAGCGAAGTGCGTACTTGCAGCAAGTCAACAGTACTTCACCAATCCGTTAGCTGTTTGTCCGGTGTTTCATTGGATAGATGCGCTTTGTGCTGTGGTAGAGTGTCTCCCTAGGAAGCAGAACCCGAGATCGCCGTCTGCGACTCAAAAGCCGTGTTGAGAATGGAGTCACCTGTGTTATTGACTTTCGACTGATCCAGACCCAGATAGTACGCCAATCACAACATTGCACGAGAGCAGAACAGTAGTTGTCGCATTTGCCATGATGGATTGGATCGTCTTCTGCAATTTCGATCGCATTCTCGATCGAAAGCAGTTTGCACTGTGGCGCAAAACACTGAACGTTCCTTTAGGCATGCTGAGCCATTGTCAAGCAAGACAGCCAAATGTCGGCCGAGAGGGAAACGGCGAGAAGTCTCAAACAACGACTTCGGCTTCGTGAGTTGGCCAAATACTATTGCGCAACACCATCTTTCCCAGGCGCGCAACTGGGCAGTGAATATGATTCGGGACAATCGGTCGGCGCAAATGAAGATTTCACACCGCTGCCGGCACGTCTCTCGCCCGACGGCAACCTCACAGGCCTTGCGCAATTGGCCGCATGGAAGCTGGGGTGTCAGAGGTCTCTCATATCAATCATCGACGATAAGTCGCAACACATCATTGCGGAAGCGACTCGATCCATATCCACCAGCGTCGCCGCCGAGCACGACCCGGATGATGGACTTCTGTTTGGTGCACAGTCGCTTCCTGTCACTTACGGGATATGCCCAACGACATTAGACGCATTCCTTGAGGGACGCCAGTTGTTGCTTGACAATCCCAACGACTTTGGAGGTAGTGATCGTTTGGTCATCACCGATCTTCTTGCGGAGAGCAAGACACGGAATGTTCCTGCGTTGGTAAATTCTCCACCAATACTGCGATACTATGTTGAGGTGCCCCTCCGAACAGATACCGGGTACTTGCTTGGTTCTATCTGTGTCATCGATCCCTTAGTCCGTCAACCAGGACCGAATGATGTCAAGAACCTCCAAGAAATCGCGACGCTGGTGTGCCAACACCTTGAAACGGCGAGGATGAAAGAAGATCATCGCAGAGCTGAGCGTCTACTAGAAGGAGTTTCGCATTTTATCCAGGGCAAAGATAGCATTTCCGGCTGGTCGAAGGATACGCCAGGTCAACCTATCATTCCCGATGTTCACCCTCCACCTACCTACCTTTCGCTCAGTGCCATGTCTTCCGTACCCGGTGGGGTATCGGCAGGCATGTCCTCTCCTTCTGTGGCGGGAACAGGGCCACACACCCTCCGCACGTTCTCCGACGACACGCTGTCTCCAACGGTGCCCGGCATGAGCGATCGGACATTCTCTAACGATACAGTCTCTGCGACAACGCCTGCCACATCTGGTCTTACATCGCAAGCTGGTCCCAAAGGTAGCTACATGGACACTGACGTCGAAGTAGGGTTCGACCCCTTGCCCCGGCGGGACAGCGATGACTCTTCAGCTCCTTCCTTGGCCTCTGTGAATGTGAGACAAGCATTTTCGAGGGCGAGCAACCTGATACGGGAAAGCATGGATCTTGAGGCTACTTGTTTCTTGGAAGTCCCTCAGAACGAGCGATTCAAGAATCGCAAGGAACGCAGAAGCTCTGCTCAACGTAAGGCCAATGGCAATTCTCCAGTACCTTCCGCGAGCGAAACAGACTCCTTGACAGACGCCTCGACTGACCTGACGCCGAAAGATCAAGAGCTTCCAGATAGCGAAGGGTTCCCATCAGCGAACGGTGTACTCTGCCATCGCCTAGGCTTTGCAACACGCACGAAGTCGAGCCTGGCGGGTAGTACGACGACGCAACCCTACCTCACCATTTCGGCCACTTTACTTAGTCAACTGACAGCGAAATATCCTGGTGGTCACATCTTCCACTTCGACGTGGCTGGTAGCGTCTCTTCAGGTGACGACAGCCAAAGCTCACAACAGAGAAGGACGAAAAAAGCCAAACTGTCAGCTCATCTGTGTCGACTTTTTCCAACAGCGCGCAGCCTGATCTTTCTTCCGATGTACGACAATGACAAGCAGCAGGTGTTCTCAGGTTTCCTTGGCTGGACTACCAATCCAGCCAGAGTTCTTCAAAAGCACGAAATCATTTACGTGTCAGGGTTCGCTAATAGCATTATGTGTGAGGTGATGCGGTTAGAGGCGACAGCAACCGACAAAGCCAAGTCGGACTTCATCTCATCTATCAGTCACGAACTTCGTTCTCCGCTTCACGGCATATTGGCCGCCGCTCAACTTCTGTCCGAGTCCACGATGTATCCAAAGCAGGCAGAGTTCATACAAATGGTGGATACATGCGCTCGGACACTATTGGACATCATGAACCACCTGCTCGATCATGCAAAGATCAATCACTTCACAAGCCAGCAGAAACGAAAATCGAGACCGAAAATGTTAGCGGGGAATTCGAGTGCTGACTCGGCGACTTATTCGTTGGTCACGGGCATGGATCTCTTGTCCGTGGTCGAGGAGACAACGGCGAGCATGACAGCTAGCATCAACCAAATGCTTCGAGGTGGTAAAAGACCAGAGACCGATGCCCAAGGTAGCACGTCGGCCCTCAAAGAGGATACACAAGCCATTCCCATCATACTCAACATCCCGCCACACCAACACTGGACCTTCAACTCCGAACCTGGATCATGGCGTAGAATCATCATGAATCTCATTGGCAATTCCTTGAAGTACACGCAAGAAGGTCACATCAAAGTCGGCTTAGTGTTCAGAGAGCAGCGGAAGACTGGGGAAAGCATCGCCGAGTTGAGAGTTGTTGATACCGGTCAAGGCATATCAGAGGAGTATCTCAAACACCGGCTTTACACGCCTTTTGCGCAAGAGAATAACTTGTCTGTCGGTGCTGGACTAGGCTTAAGCTTGGTACAACAGATCGTGTCATCTCTCCAAGGTGAAATCCAGGTTCAGAGCGAGGTTGGTACAGGTACTGAGATTGTCGTCCGCATTCCTCTTACAGAATCCGAGGAAGGGTCGGGTAGGTCGGCAGTTCAGGAAGACCAAGGGTTGCTCCGCCTGACAAGAGAGAGAAGTTTCACTTTTGCTGGTTTTGATGAACGCCTATCGATTCATGAGCAGCCCACCGGAATACTCCATCCACGTACAAAAGCAATGTTAGTGATGAGGGACTCAATATCAGCTACGATGATCAACTGGTACGGCATGCGATTGGGTTCGGCCCATGCGGATATTTGTGTTGTCGAGGAATCACACCTAAAAAGTAATCTCGAAATGTTCGACCAGCACGACCGGAACCTTCTGGTTATAGGGCTTGATGGTCGAGGATCGACAACCGAGAGGCTCCAGAAAGCCAATTTTGTCTACCTTCTTCCACCTGTCGGTCCTATGCGCATGGCACAGGCACTGAACGCGCTGTATGAAGCACGAAAGGGCATGTCCCCGCAGCTTAAACTTGTAAAACAGCCAGTCCTTACTGGAAGGATCCCGAAGTCATCACCCGAGGTTCACACCTTGGAAGATGCAGCACCACCTTCCGCAAAGGGTGACACTTCCGAGACACCGGCCAAAGTGACGCCGGGGACGAGCTCCGACAAGGCTTCCAGTGAAACGTCAAATATGCCAGACCGAAAATCGGCCTCAAGCCCAGACGCGAGCAAAGAAACTATCCTTCTCGTGGATGACAACGAAATCAATTTACGGATCTTAGTGACATGTATTAGCCGACTCAAGCTGGATTATCTTACAGCGCGAGATGGACGAGAAGCTCTCGAAAAATACGTCAGTGCCAGAGAGGCCGGTATCAAGATCTCGGTTGTCTTCATGGATATCTCTATGCCCATCATGGATGGGTTTGCCTCAACGCGTGAGATTCGTGCTTTCGAGAAGAAGAGCGGGATGAAAAGGAAATCACGCAGTGTCATTGTGGCTCTGACCGGGTTAGCGAGTGCAGAGGCACAGCATGAAATCGAGAACTGCGGGTTTGATCTGTATCTGCGGAAGCCTGTGAACCTGAAGACGGTCAGGGAAGTACTTGCTGGTGAGGGAGTTGACCATGTGAGAAGGCCGTGATACTACCCCGGAGTGCACTACTGGCGGATGTACCTGCGACGGAAGCATACTTTGACTTTGGGATGGTCCCCATGCATCATACAGCATTGTTGTTGGCGTTCTATGTTTACGATAGCCATGCATTTGCATCTGTGGTGCAGCGCAGGAGTTTACACACTGGGTTACGAGCGATGGTACCAGCGATTTGCTCGATTTAGAAAAATGCAATTAGAGATAAATGGTTTGCAACGTTCTCGACGTCAATTTCACAGCCACGATGCGGCTTCAGGCCACTTGTGCTCACGCTAATTACAGCTGAGGATCGAACATGGCGTGGGAACTGTTCGGCGCACCTGCCACGTTGGTGGTCCACGGCAGCACACGGTCATGAGCTTTCTGTCTTTGCTCGTCTCGCTGCTCGCTGCTTCTTCCGTATGCTCGACAACATCAGTGGCAACTTGGTCTGGCAAACTCGAGGTCACCGTAGCTCTGAGCTATTACTAGGTCTCCGCCATTAACAATGGCACCGACGAGACAATGTTCCATACTACGCGACCGTGTAGAATCCAGACAGTTGCAGCTCAAGGCCCGCTCTACGCCCACTTCGTTCGTTGACCACTCGCATGCTCTGACCCTCAAGTCGGAATTCCAGAACCATTGACGGTCAGATAGTTCGTCGTCAGATGAAATTGACTCTCGCAGCAGGAACAGTCGCTGCACAGTACATAAAGTAGGTGACAGTGGACGAACACAAACGAACATCGACGCACGCGACTTATTCAAGCGAGGCCAACGACCAGACCGACTTCTTGATCATCAACGACGAAACATGTACTTCGCTATTCCGCTCGCCTAGTGGCGATACTTGTCCTCCAACGCCCCCTCTTCGACGAAACCCTTCTTCGAGGCTACGATCGGTCTATCATCGAGATCCAATTGCTCACGAGATATGTCTCGTATTCTCCTTCTCAGGGCAGTCAGCGAAATCATGAGGAAGACCGCTTACGTCTTGTGGACAAATACTTGGTTTCTGTCATTAACGATCAGCTACGGTAGTCTCCCTGGAAAGCTACCGCAAAATGCCCTCGAGCCGCTTGACAAGGCGCCGACAGAAGCGTGCAGTTTGGAGTGGTTCAAAGCTCCCGAGACTACGATCATCGGCAAAAGTCCGCCTTGTTGTTGAGAAAGACAGAGACGAAGCACCACAATATCGGTCTGGAAGGGTCGAGAATGGGATCTTTTATCTGCTTGCCCTTTATCAGGTTGCTACGCTGCATTGGATCAAACCGGACACTAGAGATCATGAGGCACAATGTTAGCTATCGGCAGACAGTGCTTGGAGTCAGGGACCGACGATGAGACAAGATAGGGGCAGATGCTCAGCAAGCAAGGGCAGGGCACAAGGGCATCATAGAAGTCTATATACAATCAGGTGAGTGAAGAGCAAAGGAACCGAAGCATGAATGTCGACGACTAGCTGTTGCAGCTGTTGGTCAAGTCGATACATTGGATTGCCATACATCGCCTCGACCATGTTATTCCTGTGCAACTTGCAGCACGATCCGTCCTAGGATGTCACCCTTCTCGAGCATCTCATACACTTTTGGCAGTTCCTCAAAGCCTCGGACCTCGACACGTGGCGTCACCAAACCCTTTCGAACAAGCTCAACTGCTTCAAGTGTTTCTGCCATTGATCCAACCAAATTGCCAACCACTTTTAAGCCTTTGATAATAATCGTTGCGACTGGTGTAGTCAGGTAGACGTCACCTGGTGGAATTCCAATGCAGCACAATGTACCGCCAATCCTCAGCATTTCAACTGCGCCCGCAAATGCTCGAGGGCTCCCGCTCGTCACGATTGCAGCATCAGCGCCGCCGTCAGTAATAGACCTGATCTCTTCGACTACATTTGACGATTTGGCAAAATCAACGAATCGAGCCCCAAGTGACGTGATGAAATCTTCTTTGATCTTGCCGGTGTCTACTCCGATAACGTTGGCTCCTGCGACCTTGCCGTATTGAACTAAATGGATGAGTCAGCGCGTGCCCAATCGATGGTTCCGGGCCACCTACCAGCAAAGTGCCCCAATCCACCACCAGCTCCTACGACAACGAGCCATTTCCCTTTCGACAAGTTCGCATTCTTCACAGCCTATTTCGCGCTCATCAGCTCTGTTCAGCAGCCTCTCTAAGCCGATTTACCTTATACGCTGTCACACCAGCACACAACGCTGGTCCAGCAACCTTCGGATCAGTATCGTGCGGTAATAGCGTCAAGTAGTTTCTGTCAAGCACGCAATACTCCTGAAAGCTACCATCTTCATGATGCAGATGATTTGTAGCTTTCCCGCAATGTTGCTCTCTACCTGATGTGCAGAATTCGCATTGATGGCAAATGCGCGCCAGAAACCTTATACCAACAAGGTCTCCAATCTTGAGGTCAAGATGCGGAGCCGATGATGTCCTCGACCCAAAGCTAACGATGCGCCCTACCCCTTCGTGACCTCCGACGTGCGGGAGTTTGACGTTCGTGATGTTCTTGCCATCGGCACCAGGCGCTGTGCCTGCAGCGGTGTGCAGGTCGGACTGGCAGACCCCAGTGTACAGTACTTGTGCTAAAACTTCGTTCTCACCTGGAGTAGGTACCGGATAGTCCGAGACGATTTTGACCCCACCACCGAGCTCTTGCACGACAGCTGCTCTTTGAACGAAGGGTATGTCAGTCTGTGCCGTCATCTTGCAGACCTGGACCTCAGATGTTCTTACGGAATATAACAGAATGGCGAGGGTCTCGCGGAGTTGTTTCTGAGCAGCTCGAAGCCATCATGGTGTGCAGTGACTGTTAAAAACCGCCTCTTACTTCCCCACAAAGACACAGCAGATGATACTGCATCATCAGATGCGGTGCAGGCATTCAAAACGTTGATGGAACAACTAAGTCTTTGTCTGATTGGCAAGATGGGAACTCCGCACCATTGGCCGTGCAAGTACAGCTTCTACGACAGGGGCTTTCCCCGCAGACACACCACGGAAGCCCAAATGACACACCAGAACGATTCAGACGAACTTCGCCAATCCGGTTCTGAGAAGGATACTCTGTGCAGATACAGGAATGGGGCGAATCATCGCCGCAAGAATCATGATAGAATTTTACTCAGGTGCTAAGCAGCGAGGACGCCAAGCTCCATATTCCGATGGTCATTCGTGATTACAACAAGCTACAGCCTGTCCCAAACGCTTGCTTCAGAAGGTCATGGAGCGCGGTGATCTTTCAGGAGCCGTGCTCGAAGAACCCGTTGTTGCGCATGTTGTCGTATAGTCGAGATCATTCATCGAAAAGAAGGAGTCTGCCATTGTCAACATCGTGTCTCCCAACCCGTGTGAAAACGAGTCGATCTCCAGCATCGAACCAACGAAGTCCATGTCATCCGCCTCTCCATAACTGCATTCAGTCACGGCGGAACACGGATCGGTAGCGGAGGGGAATTCGGTGCTGGGAGGCTTGTTCGTCTGGGCTATATGTTGGACATGAACACTATCGATATGGTCGATGATGAAGACGGACGAGATGTCGGGTGCCTCGGACAAGGGCATCGCTCTCCTCTGTGGCGTGTCGAAGTGCTCTGCTTCCTCAGCAACACTCTCCTCTAGACGCTGAAGCTTCTGTTTCCAGAGTTTCACGTCTTGCTGGTCATCCGCTCGAGCCGCCAGGCGCTCTTGATATTGGTAAATTTCTAGCAAGACTGAAGGCTTGTCCTTATCAACGGACTTGAGATGAAGTAGCGCTGTGTTGAAAGTTCGCCGGGCATTTTGCCACCGACCTTGCTCTTCCAGCTGTCGGCCAAGTCGACGATACGCTAGAGCAATCTTCCACAGATCGATGCGGCCTGGGATATCTCTCAACCTGGCCAGCCTGCTGTCAATCTCTGAACAGACTTGGTCGGCGTCATCGTAGGACCCCGAGGCAACCAGCCGATAGGCATCCAACAGAAGGAAGTAGACGGAATAGGGATTGTCCGGCCCTAGCGCTTGATCGATCTCTTTGACGGGCGGAAGCCATTTCGTCAGATCTGTTCTTGGATCGTACCACGATAGGTCCAGCGCTCTGTTGAGTCGTACTTCATAAAGCAAAGGATCGTGTTTCTGGATCCTGGATTCGAGCCCCTCGCGGAGCGAAAAAGCAGCGCGCTCGTACAGATCCTTAAGCTGAGATACCTGCAGCTCGCCAAAACTGCTGAAGAGGGCGTGTCGAGTATCATTCCGATCCAAGTGAATATTAGCCTGAACAGCGATCTCGCGTATCAGCCTGGCCGCAAGCTCGTGCTGGTTGCGATGAACCAGTCGAGCGATTTCGAAAAGAAGGCGAATGGGGGCCTCGTGATACCATGTTTTGAGAAGATTGGGATTGCGAAGCGTTGCGAGAGCGCGATCCCAGTGACGTTGTGCTAGTTGCTGGTCACCGTTCTTAGATAGTGCTGTACCTGCGGTCAGTTCCGAGGAGAGTTGGCGAGACGCCTGGCGGCCATTGAAATGCGTTATACGTGTCTTTGCATTCCAATGACCGGATACATAAGCTTCGTCGGTGTAGTCACGCAAATTGAATAGGAATCGCTCAATCATTTCTATGGAGGGATTCGAAATTTGTGGTGTGACATCAATGTGCTGCGAACGTGGGTACAGAACTACTGCACTCTCCATTCGCGGCGATGTCTGTGTCAATCCAGCTGCTGGCTCTGGCCGCATAGGCATATATTGTTGCGTGGTTGCTGGTCTAGAAACTCTCCTCCTTTTCACAGCTCGTTCAGCTCGTACCCGGGTCTGTTCTAGATCCGCATCAGGACGCACACACTGCCTTACCTGTTTCCCACCATTCACTATCTGCTCCGCCTCGCCAATCTTGATGTATTTGGCCAACTTCCAAGCTTTGAACTTTGTTTTGTACATCTTCTCACTAAAGAACATGAGGATGTAGCAACTGACGAGCTTTGTGGACTCACCTCGCGAGGAAACGATGCTCTCTTTCCATGATGTCCATCACTTCGCGTAAGGTATGGGCCATGTACAAGTCAGTCAGAATCGAACGCTGCGCCTCCCAGTCGCCATCGTTCAGTCGCGGGAAGCACTGCCTTGCAGACTCCATCAGTGTAGTGTACAATGGGTGGAACAGAATTCAGTCGGCTTGGATGCGAGGGCAAACTGTCTCACTAATATGTGTTACATGGGGTAGGTCTACTGGAAGTCTACTAGTGGGGACCGGGATCAAGCGTTGGAGCAAGATAGCGGACCAAAAAGTACCGGAGACGAGATTCAGGCTCAGAACCTTCTGAAAAGTGGCTGAGACGACCGAAGTTCCTCCGCTGAATTAGCACTAGCTCAGAACTTTCTAGGCTCACAAAAAGTCTTCGGAACTTTGGTACGTGGTCAAACAGTCACAATGTTGGCGGCGGCCACTATGGCATCGCACTGCGTCCCTGCAGACAGACTTGCCTGCGTTCCTACGTGCTGTGTACTAAAGCTCGGGGAATGCGTTGTCAGAAATGGACGATCTGGAAGACCTTCTCCGAACCGCAATGCACGGGCGGCCATTTTCTACTCTGGTTCACAATGCCACCCTGGCGTCAAAAGCTGATTCTATCTTGGTATCAATGTTGAGCTCTTTTCTGCAGCAGGGAGTAGAGGATGTCCGCCGTGCGTTCAACAAGACGTCTCGGAATGTCCGCACGATCTTGCGGCGACAAATCTTCAACGCTACATTGCCTACGTCAGACCATCCTGTGTGCAATTTCCACGAGCAAGAGCGACTGTTCAACGCTTTAAGAGCATTGCCCTTGAAAATCGCTTTGTTGACGTTAGCACGAGTCTACGATGAAGCCCACATGACCTTATGCAAGTCTATTTCAGCGGCACGGAAGGGCAAATCTCACCATGGAGACTTCCTGCGCAACCCAGTTATCGACCTCCAAGTATTGGCGCAAGAGATTGAGCAGCGGAGAGAAGCTATTCATGGTCGAATTGTTCTCGAGAGGACTTCCGACGAGAGCACACCTCTGCAAGCAGTATGGAAGCCACTCTCGTTGATGTCGTTCGATTGCCTGGAAAGGTTGCCATCTCTCGCGGGGAGACTCCCTGGGGAAAACGTGGTCGGCCATGGCTATGCTGGTATTGGCGGTGGAGGAGGTTCAGATGTTATCAGTGCCAGTTTGCTCGGCCGGTTGCTAGAAGTTCACAATAAAAAGATGGATCTTTTGGTTTCAACTCGAACCTGGGTAACCGGATCACAAGGCAAGGAGGGCTCAAAGCTGGGCGTTAAGCGCGAAGTCTACAACCACGACGGGCAGGCGAAGGCTGGCGGCAAGCCTGTTTCTGGCACCTTTCGTGTCAAAGAAGGCACTTACGCCGAGGGCCGTGACCTTGAAACAATTCCGCTTAAACATCACCGGCAAATTTACATGGTGCTTGACCAAGGCGACACTATAGCTGAGGTTCCGGAAACCGATAGGGCAGAGCTCAAGGACCAGTTTGATGCTGTACTTGCTCAAGCCGAGAAACCTAGTACGGTTGTGATCGTGAGCACAGGCGGCAGTGCACTAGCTCAAGCCGAGAAAGCTAGTATGGTAGCGACTGTCAATACAAGCGAGATTACACTTGATGACCGTCACATCGACACGGTGCTGTCTGTTGACACGGGTGGGGATGTGTTTGGTAAAGACGGGACTGGCGGGACTACGCCGGACCAAGACTTCCGAGTGCAGAAAGCTATCAGTAGGTTAACATCTAGCCGGAACCTCGTCACGGCTGTGGTCGCTCCTGGTGTCGATGCGCCAGGAGATGCGCCAGAAAAAGCGAAAGCAGCTGGCGGCATGGTTTACAGACCAACGAAGGAGGAAGAGAAGATCCTGCTTGATACCTTGGTTGAGTATCGCATGGACGGGTCTGATCCAGGTAGATTTGGCAAGACAACACTTGCGCTGCAAGCACGGCTTCGAGGTGTCCTTGGTTGGACATCCTTGGACCTGCCCGAGCATGTTGTTGACACGTGGGAGAATCCATGGAGCAGTTTCGTATACATACAAGAGTGTATGAGCGATATAATCTTGATGCCAACAAGGAGCTTACTGCCGTTGATACAGCCAACAAAATCACATTCGTTCAGACAGTGTGATACATGATGAGGTTCGTCATTCTAGCGAGACTTTGACAGCTTCAGCCTTGAATGGATGCAATGGTATTACAGAAGTTGCAAGAGCTCAAGATATGGATCGTAAACATTTTCTTTGATTGCTGGAATCAGCTGAGCATATACATGTGATACATGCTGACAGACATGCTGTTAACGTCGCAATAAACGTCTTAATGCTCGCCCTTCTCGAAATCAATAGACTGCCTGCTCTTACCGCGACCCTTGTATTCACTCTCAGGCAGCGCGTTGAGTACATCTTCCTGCTTGTCCAGATCCTTGTGAGCGAACCAGAAACCAACACCTCCGAGGAATGCTAGAATCGCAACTGTGGTGTATAGCCATACCAACAGCGGATCAGCTGAGAGCGAGACGAAGGCCTGTGAGATAGCCGAGGAGATGGCGTTCTGGAAAAGAAAGATAGACATCACCAGCGAGCGCATGTTCTTGGGCGCTTTCGTAAAGGCGTACTCTAAACCTGTGATGGAAGCGAAGATTTCGGAAAACGCTATCAACAGGTAGGCCGGGACTTGAATCCAAACGTTTATTGTAGCGGGTCTGAGCTCACCGTCCGCGTCAAGGCAGGAATTTGCGTAGTTGCCGCATGCTAAGAGAACTTGTCAGCATCGGCATCCTCGATAAAGAAAATTGTTCGACTTACGACTGTATTTGTAAACGTAGTTCTGGATAACAGCTGCGACGACCATTGAGAGTGAGGCCAGTAAGAAACCAGCTGTTATTCTCTTCAGAGGAGTGAAGCGATAGCCGTGACGAGCGAGGAAAGGATAGACAACCTGATCAAAGATTGGAATAAAAATGACCAGGGCGATTGGATCGATGTTGTTGATGATGTCGTTCGGCGTACCGTGAGTCTCCATAGTCGCTGCTTGCGAGATGAGGTTGTTGAGCATCTGAGAGTAGGCAAGCCAATCTAGATATCGTTAACAACGCTCCAACAAATTGTCTCAAGCATGGGCACTTACACAAGGGATACCAGAGGAAGACACGGCATGCTAGAAGTCCTCGTCTCACCTCGTCAACCCAAGCATCGTCAAATGTCATCCACGATGGTCTGCTTTGGAGATGGCTTGGCTTGACGCGTTCGAAGAAACCTTGTTGAGCCGAACCATCAGAACGTTTCTTCGCCTTTCGGGATTCCTTAAAACCCAGTGAAACGAGTTTAAATGTCTTTCCGAGAACAGAACCTGTAGGTGGTCTCTTGTGGTACTGTTTTCCGAACACGAACATGACGATAGGCGCAATTATGAACATGATTGTCGGTAGGAGGAAGGCCAGGTAGAATCCCACATATCGTTCAGCGAAGACCATTCCGATCTGACCGATCAACGCTCCGATGTTGATCATCATGTAGAAATACCTAATGAGTTAGAAGTGCAAGTCGAGAAGGCTAGCACGACTCACATGTATATCCTCGAGACAGTCAAGCTCGGGTCTATAATTACCCGCTCACCAGACTGTAATGTCATGATGCGAGCTCTGGGCTCTTTCGCTTCATACTGTTCGGCGATCAAGGGTGAAATATTGGATTTGAAACCTCCCGTTCCGACACCAAATATCACGAGACCAATAGCGAAGATAGCGATAGCCGCGTTCGGATGCACAATCAGAGGTGGGATACTCGCAATCAGAATGAACAGGTGCCCGATGACTGCGACAAGAATGGACCACAGAATGGTTTTGTAACGGCCAAGATAAGTGTCGGCGATGTATGCACCCAGGATCGGCATAAGGTACTGTAGAACTTAGTCCAGGCCAGGCAGATTGACGAGAAAGACTTACCGCCCAGAAACTGTTGAACAATGTCAAACCAGTCGATGCTCGCTGGCCCATACCTAACGCGCCGGGCTGACCAAATGTTCCAACAGCCCCCGTGTCCGAGCCAGCTGGCAAGTCTTGTTGAATGAAGTTGACGAAAACAGCAGTTGTCCCGTAGTAGGAGAATCGCTCACAGAGCTCGACAAATGCGATGGTCCACGCCACCCAGGGTATCTTTCCACAGACTCGTCGCAATGTCCTAGCTTCCTCTTGAGTAGGATATTGCTCGCCATTTGGGCCGACTAGGACTTCAGGCTGGCTTTCGTTGGTGCTGTCGTAATGCGAGTGTATCTTGTTCTCCTTGGTGTGGAGACCGTTCTCTGACTGCTTCTTCTCCAGGTCAGAACTTCCACGCCTTTCAGTGGCTTTAGATGCCTCGATAAGATCGAGCTGGTTCGCTCCTGCAGACATGGTGACGACGTCTGGAAATTAGGTGTTGTATTCGCAAGCAAACGCCGTTACGCGTGAAACAGCGCCCTCGCTAAATACTTAAGTACAATCGTCCAGAACAACGAAAAGGGAAGGTGGTAGCATGATGAAATGAAATCGGTTTTCGGCTGTCACGGCCGAAACTGATAACATTGCCAAATGATAGGCTCGACATTCAAAGGTGGCGTGGCGCACAAGTGCTACAGGCATTGTTTGTTCATGAATTGATAGGCATAAGGCATCAGATTCGAGTATGGCCTCCGACCATCCGCCACTGAAAGGCTTGGCAAACGTCATAGCATGAAGATAGAGTATCTTGGCAGGATGTCTCCAGTGAGCGGGGTGGCACGCTACCCTGATATACTTTCGAAAAGCTGAAGTCGATGTAGCGGGAAAGCCAATGGCATACGCTCCTGGCCTGCTATCTCCGGGACACTGGACAGACCCCACAGGTAACGAGGATATCGTAGCTTTCCTTCGAATCAGAGTGGTGTATTTCAGGTCTTCATTTACAGCGTTGCATCGATAAGCAACCCTGTGGTCGTGCTTAGCATCGCTTGGGTCGCACGACAGCCTCGGCGGAAGCGAGTTCATAAACTCAAACCTCGCTGCTGCGATACGTGCTTGAACCTTTGTGCACGATCAGCGCAAGGTTGAGCCTACATGGGAGAGTGTATGCGAGCGCTACTGGTCACCTTCCCCAGCGACGGAGGCCGCTTTTCGTTCAACCATGCTACGTTTCACGTATGCCATGTGTCGCGTTGGATCGTCCTGCTCACCGGTATTCGTAAACTTGTTTGCACAAAACGTGTGCACCAGCCCATTTTTAAACTTCCAGGGTGGGGCTCTTCCCCAACCATCTTTTCCGCTGATCTGTTTTCAGTTTGCGACAGCTATCGAGCCTTCGCCCGTCGCTTGCGAGAAATGAGCTGCAAAATCTCGTAGATGGTCACCTCACGAGCAGAGGTCAACCTAAATCGCCTCGCGTACTGGCAAGGACAGGTTTCAATGATGGAGTGATCTGACTATCTGAAGCCATCGGCCATGTTCGCCTTGCTGCACAAAGAAGTTGCGATCGCCGAAGCTACGTGCTTGCCTGCACGACATGCCGTCGCGTCGCCAAATTAGCAACTTGCTAGACCATTGGGTACACCCATTGGAGCATTAATACAGCATCGTCGAGTTTGGTACAGTACATGAGATAATGAAATAGGCCAAAGACCGCTCGGCGCTCGCTTTGGCGGCTCAGTCAATGTAAATTACTGCTCAGTCGTGCCTCAGCCCGTTCATTAATGTCCCTCGAGCTTCGGGTATTTGTTCTCGACAGTACCACCTGTGACCGAGTCCTGCAGAACAGTCAGTCGCACAGAACTGCTACACATATCAGCACTAGATATTTGTGCATCTACATAAGTAGCCGGTCCCAATTCACTCCTTTCCACTGTCCATCTCAATTGTCCCACCGTTCACGCGCGTGTATCGCAAGTACCCAGCATGGGGCGCACAGCCATGATCGAGCTCGCCTCAAGCAAAACATCCCACTCTGGAACTAAGTCACCAAGCAGAGTATAGCTACTAGCTTGAGCATAACTCTGCTACACAACACGTCCACTTGAACGGCGCACCTCGTCGTGCGGTACATGTTCTGTGCATACCAAGACCCGTGAACGGAGATGATCTCAAGAGCAGAACAAGCAACAAGCACAACACATGCTAGATATAAGCACGATACAAGGACTGGGTACTGTCCAGCAGGGTCCCTCTGTTATTTGATCGTCACTAGAAGACCCGGCGTCTTCCAGCCACAGCGAAGCACGCAGGGCCATCAAGATCACGTCTGATTTCTGTTCTTCCTCATGAGCTGTCAGCTAAGCTCGAGCCCTCGCCAACATGGCGTACAGTGTGTGAAGCTGCTACTGAGCATCCAAAACAACTTTGAGCGCACCCCGTGCCTGTTGGTGGTTGTAAAGCATGCTGAATCTTTCTTACTGTGATTGCACTGCTGGATTCTCTCAGAAAGCCTGAAATTCGACCCGGCACATATTTCAGTGGCATGAGAATGCCAACCGTTAATTGTTTGTGTTGCAGGAGCAGGGAATTCACAGCGAATGAGACCTTACTATCGTCGTTGCTACCTGGATGTGCCTTGTCGTTGATGCTCTGGTTCGACCACGCCATGAAGGAGTCTAACTCCCGCAATAGTCCTCTCGCCCTCGACGGCTCAAAACGAGCACGACCTCGACAATCAGCTATGCTCGACCTCCGTAAGTATGTTGACAACAAAATAGCATAATTCCTCCCTGTCCCTCGGCATTGATGGCATTACTCTTGCTTGAAATTCTTAACGCTTACCACGCAACGCTGTGCAAACATGGATCGCGCAGACCAGGAGGACACCCTACTCTCATATTGCTCGGTGTTGATAAAAGATGTCGTGGTTGCTGAAACTGAGAATTGTGGTGAGCGTTCCTTCGCGCTATAACATCATGAGCTTGGGCGGGTAAGTTCGCAGACCGAATTATGCGGGAGATGAACCGTTTATTCCGCGTTTGTCACGCGGTACTTTGTTGCTGGCGGCTGGGCTGTGACGCCCACGCTGGACACGGATCAACCAGCACTGCCACACAAGTAACACAGGTTCACAGCAGCAGGACCCACAAATACTCGCAACGTGAATGAGTGGTCTTAACGGGCGAGCATCATCATTTCTTGTATTGGTCCCCTGATAATCAAGACTCAAGTACGTGGTGCATTGGTAGCGCGAATGATGGAGAGCCAAAAGCTCTGACCGCGTTTGACTCGTCAGATTTGCACGCACTACTACCGTGAATCGAGTTTAAAGAGCTGTGAGACAGTCCAGAAGCAGTGGGAGTCGGTCTTCAGCCTGTAAACGAGAGACTACCGAGACACAGTGAGGTCACCCGTAGAGGGACAAATTAGAGAGCAAAACCAACGTCTTTGTTCAGCTGACATCCACCTTTTGTCCGGCGTGCCCAGTGAAGACGCGACCACTTTTAGAAGTCCGTTGTAGATTACTTTATGCAGCTAGGGAGCCGAAAGTTGCGCACATCATCGTCTTTCCCTTACGTTCTGCAGCAAACATGCCTACACATTTGTCTGCCTTGCCTGCTGAGCCTCTCGCTTTGCTTTAATCTCGCTGGCCATGACGTCCTCATGGCTCATTTGCTCAACTGGATGCTTCTTGAACAACCACGCAAACACAACTGTTAACACACAGAGCAGACCCAGCCAAGTGGTTGTCGTCGCAAAGCCCGGAATATATCGAGGGGCATCTTTCTTGGGCCATAACCAGGTGCTGTATATGCTGCTTGCGTTGCCAATGGAATTGATGAGCGCAATAGCAATAGCTCTTTTCTCGGCCGGCTGGGGAATAACGTCGGCGACCCATGTCTTGACAAGTGGTGAGCACCCATAGATTGTGCCGAAGGCAAAGATGGCGAGGACGTATTGGATCGTTCGGTTGGATGACGTCGTGACGGCGATGAACAGAATGCAACCAAGACCCGCAAGGCCTGCAACGAACGGCCACTTAGTCTTGTATTTATCGGAAAGCCAGCAGCAAACAACGACGTAGACGAGAGCGGCCATATAGAATGGAATCGTGTGGTCTGCTAGCAGTTAGTATTGTGTCTCACTCCTAGGCGAGTCTGTTACTTACATTGGCCGACATGTCCACTCCACCCGAAGCTTTTGACGAGGGTAGGGATAAAGTATTGCATGGTTTGCGAACCAGTAACCAACACAAAGAGGATGCATTGTGCCCAAACCCTCCAGTCACTAACACACAGCTTGAAGGCCTGCCAGTGAGGCATAGGCTTGCTGTGAGAACCTTGTGTGAGAGCGATACCATCGACTGCGAGTCTGTTACAAGCGAGAAGGGTTTCTTCTTCGTTGAGGAAGCGCCTGCTGTTGGCGGGGTAGTCGGGCATGAGGAAGAAGATGACAATAGCTGCAATCACAGATGCAAGGCCTTCGAGGATCTGAGTAGAAAATGTCAGCTTGGATGAGACAATCAGTGCGGATGCTACTCACGAAAAGCCATCTCCAGCCAGGCAACCCTGCAACATCCTCCATGAATTCGGTGATGACTCCAGCAAGGAGACCGGACACGGCCCCAGCAATCGGTACGGACGTGTAGAGGAATGCATAGCGTGTTGCGAGTTCATACTTCCGGTACCTATACATGTTAGTCTATGCCTTGCAACAATGGATGTGGTTGGCATACCAGGACGACAGGAAGAAAGCACATCCCGGAGCGAACCCCGCCTCAGCGACACCGAGCAGAAATCTCATAGCTGCCAATTGGCGCCAGTTGTTGGTCGCACCCATTAGAGCAGCCAATGTGCCCCATATCACGCCCAGTCCTGGGAGGAAGATATGTGGCCTGACTCTAGTGAGTATCATGTTCGCTGGAACTTCACAGACTAGGTATGAGATGAAGAAAACCAAGACGATGATGGAGTATTGGTCCGACGTGAGATTGAAATCGTCCTCAAGACCACCAGTCTTTGCGTTACCAACGTTGGCCCGATCGAGAAAACCTAGTAGGTATAGAACCCAACAGCATGGCTAGAGGTCGTTAGCAAGGTCGGGTCGGACGAACTGCGTTCGACGTACTATGATGCGCCAATCGAGCTTCCGGAGGAGCTTTTTCTCTTCTGGGGAGCCATTCACCCAGCGAGCAGCAAGCTCACGGGCTTCATCTCGATCCTTAGAATCTTGCTCCTTGTTTTCGACCGAGAGAACAGATAGGTCTCTCACCTCCACCTCGTTGACATTTGACTTTCCGAATGTATTCATCTTGAATTGGCAATGACTGATGTCCCTGGTTTGGATGACTTGCTGGTACGTCTTGTTAGTATTTATCTAGATGTTCTAGTTCCTAGGTCTGTGCAAGCACTACCCCATGGGGGTCGGCGAATCCGCCGACTGCTCTGTCAGTCCTGAAGCGTACGAAGTCAGGTGACATTTCATAGAGCAGGCCAAGACCAAGCGCGGATGGTGACAACTCGGCTGCCCGAGTTTTACTCGGCACCGCCAATATGTCCAAGCTAGCAACGACGATCGAAGTTTGCGAATGAACCAGGGCAACCTAGACCCATTCCAGAACTTTGTCACTCGTAGCAGGACACTGACTCTCGCAAAAGCGCCGAGTCATGTGGCTGTTCCTGTCTACCTACAGTGGAGATGTGCGATAATGGATTAGCTCTCGCCTGTCTTACGAGTCACTTCTAGAACTCCAATTGAAGGCGACGCGGACCAACCAGGTGTTATCGTGGAAAAGGACCATGTACCCAGCCTAAGAGATGCTACAGGGATGAGTCGTGGCAAGAATGCGCGGTGCGAACGGCCAGATGCCGTTGCGTAGAAGGCATGGATTGAGTTGCAGGACTATCATGGTTCCCTCGGCGCTGGCCCCGCATATCGCGGGGTCGATCGTGAGTTTCCAGCTGTTAGTTCGGTTGCAGATCACCAGTCTCGTCGCCAAGATTAGGTTAAATGCCGACCCAGGCGACATTAGCCCGTTGAAACAATATGATTCAATCGGGATTTTACCGATTGCCAGTCCTACTTCGCCTGCAGCTCCCAGATGCTTTACCTATCAACCTTGCAATACGAATGAAGCGTGATAGGACCGCATTCTGCGAACACAAAGGACATGTCCGAAGTTCACATGGATACCGCAGTGTAGCTTCCTCAAGCATTTCCGGTTCCGCCGATCGGACCAGACAGGCCAACCTAGGCCAGGTGATTTCGAGGACCAGGACCATCGGCGGTTTCGCCGATGAAGTGGTAATCTTCCAATCTGTACCTGCTGGTGGATCGCAAGTTTCTTACGTGGCCCGCTAACTGTCCCGAAGAACGAGAGGTCCGTTCAGATCAAAGATGCTCGGCGCGCCTCCGAGGATCTAGACCCGATTCTAGCACACAGGTGTTGTAGGTAGGCGTATATCGGGGAGAAAACTGAACCACATCACGGAGTTGGTGCGAAGGTGGAACTTTCATACAAGATATCGATATGTAAAGAGGACCGCTTTATTACACCAATCTTGGATTCGTTCAACAAATCTCATCAGCACTCCAGACAAAGTTAGTCACAAAGTCAGATATCATGGCTATAAATCCTACACAACAACCTAGGCGGCCGCGTATCGCAGTCACATTTGGTGATGCAGCCGGTATTGGGCCAGAGCTCATTGCAAAGCTACTTAGTAACCCAGAAAACCTCGAGAAGGCCGATATCTTGCTATTGGGTGACCGATCTGAGCTTACTTCAGCAATAGCTGATGCAGGCGGCGTTCATGTGCCTGTTTCAGATGTCGCTGGACCACAAAGCGTTCAGGTCCTAGATGATCAGACAGCAGCAAGGTATCCAGTGGAGCGAGGTGCGGTATCAAAAGCTGGCGGTGAACGATGCCTCTACCAGTTTCGAAGAGGCCTAGAGATGGCACGTAAAGGCGAGGTGGACGCCATTGTTTTCGGACCGCTCAACAAAAGCTCGCTCAAATTAGCAGGCATGACCGAAGAAGACGAGTTGCGATGGTTCGCCAAACAGCTTGATTTTACTGGTACCACCAGCGAGATCAACATTGCACCAGGGATGCTTTGGACGGCTCGGGTAACGAGCCATATTGGAATTGAGAAAGTGGCTGCCCAGATCACCAAGGAGAACACAATAAAAGCCATCGAGCTGCTGAATCGCCTGAGGTATGTATATCCTTCTGACACCGGACTGTTGACTAACATATTCCTTAGATGGGAATCTGGGATTGAACATCCACGTCTCGGCGTTTGCGCCTTGAATCCCCACAATGGCGAGAATGGGAGCTTTGGGCGTCAGGAGATCGATGCTATCGCGCCAGCGGTAGCGACGGCTCGAGCAAACGGAATAGATGTTGAAGGTCCTTTTCCTTGTGACACCATCTTCCTGAAACGCAACAGATACGATGGCATTGTGACCATGTACCACGATCAAGGACAGATTGCTCTTAAGCTTTTGTCCTTCGAGGGTGGTGTGACAGTGCAAGGAGGTCTGCCGGTGGTCATCTCCACGCCGGCACATGGCACTGCATTCGATATCGCCGGTCAGAACTTGGCGAGCGTGACGAGCACGCAGAGCGCTTTTGACATAGCAGTGACCATGGCAGGAAGAAGAATATCGAAGCAGCACGGCACTGACGGAAGTGTATACGCGTCGAGTCTGCAGACAAAACTGCTGCCGAAGGTAACGGCTGTTGAAGTGCACTCGTGTTGCTGACAGCTGCCGCTCGAAGTAGTGACATTGAAATTGGATCTTTCAAGCTTTATCACTCTTCACCAGTATGTACTTTTATCAAAACTGCGTCACTTGTTCATCTATCGGCCAAAAAAAGCCATCTTCAATGCTCCAGTTTAGGTTCATGTATAGAGGATCATGACCGTAAATGTATTGTTCAAAATGGCAACCACCGTTCTGTGTCGTGCCTAGGTTGACATCCACGTCTTCAATGTTTAGATTTGGCAACGAGTGATCCCTAGAATAGCCATTGCGGGACATTGGACGGGCAGGAACCAAACCTGAACTCGCCATTACCACAGTCTGAGCATTGTTGAGGCGTGAATACAAGAATCCACTGCTATCGCCATCCCGCACAAAGTGCTGTAGGAGCTCTTTGAGACCCATCACGATACGATAAACAAGGTGACGTTGGCTGACCTTCTCGGCTGCTATGCTGAGAACATTAACCAAGTCCTCAACAAGCTTTAGCGCATCCGCAGTATAGAAGTTGAGACCGTACCTGGAGAGATCCTTTGGTACCAATATCTGCTGATCATCTTGGTTAGAACTAGGCAAGGATTTACCGAATACGACGGCCATTTTGATTAAGAATGATGCACACATAGCGATCATTGTGTGCGTAAAGATTGGTACGCCTACCAAGGCCCTGTGAATATCTGCTTCCTCAACTACCAGTTGCATTGTGCTTGTTGCTGCTAGGATCGCCGCATTAGCAGCCTCTCGACGATCCCAGCTGAGGTCCGCAGGCATGCCTTGTTCCGAAGACCTGCGTGCTGACAGCCCTCGTAACGACAGCGAGTTCAGATGAAAACGCGCGAACTGGTAGTAGAGCACTTTGGATCTGGAGGGGTACGTTCCATACAGTGGCATGTCAACAGATTTCGGCACCCATGTCAGTCTCCACTGGTCCAAGGAGATGTTGAATGATCTCAGCCGCCCGTAATCTTCGTTGTTAAGTGCCAAGTCGGGGTCGCACCCATAGAAGAAGTATACTTCGCCAAGTATTTGCTGAATCTTGACCTGGCCTGCGAGCCTGATGTCACCAGGGGTGATGAGCTGGTTGGCAAGAAACTTTTCGATGCTTCTGATCGCGACATCATCATGCATTATCGGAGGCCGACCATACGCGATGGCAAACTGGTGATCACAGATGTACAACACGTACCAAAGACGCATTCGCTCGTGGGTTTTCAGATCGCTATATCCTCGCAAGAGAGACAAAGAGGCTTGATGAAGGTTCACTTCGGTCGCCATTCTCACAGCCTGACTGGTGAGCCTCCAGCTTAGGTTGGTGAGATAGAAAGCTCCGATACAGAGGCCTCGGATGTCGTCTAGGTTGTGAGAGCGAGAAAGCGAGTCACTTCCGGAAATTGAGACGAATTCGTCATATGCAGAAGGAAGAGTGTTCTTCTGATCTGGTGCATGTAGAGCAGCAACTGTTATTACCGCAGCCGTCAGTACAGCTGAGGATTGACGAGCATCCTGAAGAGTTTTGTGTTGACATAAGATTCCACCCCAGAGCAGCGAGTTGATATTCTCTCGGTAGTAGTTGAAAAGGTACTCGGCTTCATTGATTGTTATTGTGCCTCTAACGAGAATGTCAACGCTATCGCCTCGTGCTGGCGCAACTTTTGTTGACTGGGGATGGCGAGACTCTGTTAGGTTGTACAAGTTGCTCATAGGGGCAGGCACCAGCTCAGACTCGTGCTCTACTGAGACAGCAGGACTCTCATCCAACTAGTCGGAGTGAGACGCAAGATCCCTGTCCATCGGCCGTGATGGAGTGGGAATTGTCTGGGGAGATTGCATGGAACCTTCTGCGAATTTAGCAAGCTCCGGCAGTCTAGGGTAGAAAAACGGGTTCGGTTTAGCTTAAGTCTCGACCTTTTTTCTTACTTTTTTCTTATAGGCGTAATAATATATATATAAATAGCCTATATTCGAAGTCCGCTTCTTTCTACGTCCTCTTAATAGATATATATATATATTTAAAAGTTAGATCCTTTACCCGTTTTAGGCTATCTTAACATGTGAAACCTTACCTCCGCTAAGAGCGTAACAATTATTCTACACTATACTCGATTAGAATTGTCACGCTCGCTTTACCTACTTACCTTTACTTATTACGCTCGCTTTACCTACCTACCTTCGCTTATTACGCTCGCTTTCTATAGAATCTATTACGCCTCGATACCTCCGGTATCCCTATCGAATTATCCTTATCCTTCTATTAAAACTTACGCTTATATTATATACGTACACGCATTATTACGCTCGCCGCACCTTCTATAATCTATTAGTTTAACTTAGCGCAGTCTATAGAATCTAGAGCGCCCGTGCATTATATATCTATCACCTTTATTTAAATAATAACGCTCCTATAACCATCCTAGTTTTCACCGATAATATTCTTTCTCTAGTATAATACCGTAGTTCACTAGATAAGCGAAGTAAATTATCACCTAATACCGCGAGGCAATTACCGATCCCTATAAGAGGCTTATTAATAAGAAGTAATATAAGAGGTAATAAAATTACTTACGTTATCCCTCTAGCTACGCCTAGCGCTTAGAGGCTAGAAAACCTATTACTACGCTTACGCCTAGAGGACGAGATACCGAAGCACACAGCACGCCTACGCCTAGAGAACGAGATGCCGGAGCATATAGTTATAAGAGAAGGCAGTCGCTTAACCGTCTCCGCGCCTATAGAACGAGATGCCGGAGCATATAGCACGCCTACGCCTAGAGAACGGGATGCCGGAGCATATAGTTATAAGAGAAGGCAGTCGCTTAACCGTCTCCGCGCCTATAGGACGAGATGTCGAAGCATATACCTATAAGAGATAAGATAGCCGGTAGATTACTATTATGATTTTTAGGTATAGTATTCTTAGCGCGTATAGTACTATAGCCGCTTAAATGTATTATACCGTTTAGACTAATTCTATAAAATTTTAAAACTATTCTTTTACTCTTTCTCCTCGCTTTATCGGTGCCTAAGACGTTCTCGTCTAGTTCACTCGATATTTAGTTAAGACTTAACGTCCTCTTGCTCGACTTCCTACTATCGCCTCTTGCCGACCTTTCGCCCTAACGATACGAGCTTAGAAGGCGCTCGATATCCCCTTGCCTAGCTTCGCTATCCGTCTCTAGATTTCCGATACAAGGGCTAGAGGTATACGCCTATAGCTATCTATTATAATCTCCCCGGTAATACCTCTTTTAGTAGAGACGTAGATAAACTCGGATAGCTCTAGTATTATACTTAGTATTGTTTTCGACCGTTCGAGATTTATTTAAGCGAAAAGATTAAGGTTAGTGGAATCCTTATTATCTAATAAGGCTAGATACTACTCGAGCAGCTTAAGTAACGAAAGTAGTTAGTGTTTATTAGGCGAGGTTAACGAGGTAGGCGCTATAAAATCGAAACCGTATACCGCGAAGAGATGCATCCTCTAACGTATACCTTCTTCCTTGCGCTTCTTCTTGTTCTTAACCTTTTTAGGCTTAGCGTAAAACAACCGCTAGATTCTATCCGTAATATAAAGATCTCTATTTATTAACTAAGCGGAGATCGTATCGTAAATATCTTTAGGCTTAAACGTTCGTCTAAGCTTCGATAGTTAATAGGGAGGATACTCTAGCGCAAAGCTAGGAATATTAAGAACCATCAATTAATTAGCACTAAACTTCCTATAAAAACGACAGCCTATTTCCGTCTCTATAGAATCGAGCTTTAAATCGAATAATTGCTTATCCGGGGTTTAAGAGAAATCGAGCCTCGCCGTAAGCTATATCGACCGACCTATTGCTTTATTAATATAAGAATTTTCCTCGTACGTCTATTGCTTAATACTTAAGCGAAGGAGTAACGTAGAATTTTCTTCGTTATAGATATTAACTACTGCTTTCTAGAAGTAGGGAAAGCTCGGCGTCTCCTTCTAGCACCTTATTATAACCTTATAGAAGACCGCATCGACGTCGCAGCCTAGATATTAGCTAATCCTATAGAGCTTAAAAATATACTAGTACGGCAGGTCTTTTAGCAGCTAGCGTTTAGCGGGTTTAAAAGGGCCCTCCGTTAGGAGCTTTTCTAACTGCTCTTTTACATCCGCCTCTATACTATCCGCTGCTCGGAACGATCTGCTAACTAAAGGTTCTTAAAGGAAGTCGTAGTTAAGCTAAGTGCTACCTAAGAAGTGCGATTCTCTCCTACCTACGTCGCTAAGAATAGAAGTATTAGCGGAGCTAGTTAGATTATAATCCTCGGCGTTAGAGAAGATATAGTCGGTATTATCTAATAGCACCGTATTAAAGCTGGTGTTCTATAGTAGGGACTGCTAGTTGCGTAAGATACGGCTTATAGCGATTCTCGATAGTAACTAGTTAGCAGGTTTAGGGTTATTATGCTATTGTACTAAAAGACGTTCGTTTCGCCGCTTAGCGATCTGCGAGAGTATAAGCTGGCCTTTTTTAGGGTCCTTCTTCGATCTCTTCGAACTCTACCTATAGGTTAGTTTGCTTTAGACTATAGGTCGACTATACGTACCGTCTAGACTAGCTGCGGCGCCTCTCTCTTCTTTAGAGGCGTTAGTTTTACTTCGTCCTTTATAAGGATAGGCTCCTTCTTTACTTTCTTAGCTATAGTGCTAGCCGTTCGAGTAGTAGTAACCTATTCTCCCTCGCATGCTATAGTATAAGAAGAGGTGGATATTAAGCTATTTTTAGTCGTAACAGATCTAGTACTAACGAAGCTAAGCGGCTTTAAGCTAGAGTTAGAAATAAAGGAAGTCCTCTAGTAGGTATTAGATTCTGCAGCTAACGTATACTCGTCTTCTAGTAGGCGAGCGAGAATCTTAATAAGTACATAGCGATTTTATAGTATTAGACGAGCCCTAGCGATTGCGTCTCTCTTTAAGAAAGATTTGCTAATAGGCAGAGAAGGTAAGGTGCTAGGCTGTTGTAAAGGTTTATCTGCAGCGATAATTAGCAAGTGCCTAGCTTAGCGCCCGCGGCTAAGTAAAGGCCGTATCTACCTATCGCGTAGAGATTCTTTACTTATAGACTCTTACAAAGAGTTAAATCGATTAACCTATTGTATTATCGCGTTCTATAGTCGCCTATATATCTTCCTAATTCGACTTATTAAGATGCTCTCTTAGGGCGCTTCGAGGCCTATCGAATTAGGAATCGTCGTTATTATTTTATATTTATTTAGTCGTACTATCTTCTTTAGCTTTAGGGTATCGTTTAACTCCATTAGTCTAATCTACTATAGGATTAAGCAGCGGAGTATATATACTCCGAGCTTAAAGGTCTAAAGCACTAGTATTCTAGTCTACGTTCTAGGTTCTATCCTTATACTTAATATCACCCTCGGCGTCCCTTATAAGGGTTTAATTTATATTCGTATCGAGTCAAGTCCGCTATAGTAGAGGGATATTATCGTTCTAGTCGCTATCTTCGTCGTCGGAGATTATCCTCGGATTAGTTAAAGCGTAGCCTATAAGCTGCTCTTCCCTGCCTATTACGTATAGCGGTGCGTTTCGTTATCGATAGGTTTCGGGTACAGCACCTTCTATAGATCGTCTCGAAGGCCTACCTCGCTTTTTTTACCTTAGCACGTCTAGCCGGCTTAGCTAAATCTCGTTCTCTAGGTCGTCGTCTACTAGGAGGTCGTTATTAATCCGCTACTATTATATAAGCTGCCGGTACTTTCGACGGCACCCCTTCTTATCCTTACTATTTATATCTTTCGGCACGCGATCGATAATATTTAAATTATCCTTATACGTTTATTACGTAATACTTAAGCGAATAGGTAGTATAGAAATTTCCTTACGTTCGATAGCCCTTATATAACTTTACGCAAGCAGTTTCTCTTACTATCTTTTTATATTTGCTTTCGTAATGTCCGCTGCGTAGGAACAGCCTATTAACTTTAAGCTACTAATTTATAGTTTATCTTAGTGTGTTATATCGTCGCCGAAAATAGAAGTATTAGCGGAGTAGTCTAGATAGTGCGCTTAGCGAAGTTAATAGATACAAATACCGCTCTAGTAGTACTACTATTAACATATAATACACACTCCTTAAGCACTCTATAGGCGTAATTAGCAGCGTAAATAGACTACACCCTTACTAAACGCATCTAGTCGAACTACTTACCAGCATATAATTTACCCGGCTTTAGGTAAATAAAATCGCATCTCCGCATAAGACCCTAACCTCTACTCGATATACCTAGTACGCATTACGACTATATCTATCGTAAGATATAAGACCTAATTCTAATACCCTTTAGGCCCGTACGTCTTAAATCACTACGGTTAATCTCTATTTCCGCCGCTCGCGTAGCCCTTGCTAAGGACTTCGTTAAGCTTATTTTATCGACTTTCTATCATACTATACACACTATACCACCTAAGAAGCGAGGTCGGCCTATTTCCGAATCGTTTAGCGACCTAGATAAGAACCGTAAACGCGAACTCGCTCGCAGTTGTAAATAAGCTTAACGAGAACGTTAAGCATAAGCAGTTAATAACCCCTCGACTACAAGCTAGATCAACTAAGCATATACTATTATCGAACGAAGCGCGCTAGATAGACCTCCTACTACTATATTACAGCTTAAGTTTCGTATTTAAGGGCTAACACTATAACAAGACCTAACGGAAACACCTGCGTTTTACGCCGGCCTCCGACTAGTAGACGAATACGATAAACTCTATCTTCCCCCTAATCTCGTTAATTCTTAACTATCCGAATTAAACATTCTAGTCTTGCCTAGCAAGCTATCGGTGACTTCGGCACCTTCTTTAGGTGCCCTTACTATTTACTACTTCTTTAAAGCACGGCTACTCGTTAACCTATTCGACGCGCATAGGCCGGCTAGTGTCTTTTTAACCCCGCTTATTATCCGCAGCTTTTTTTACTTACTTCTACAAGTCAGCCCTATTTAAACTCCGAGGCCTACCGCCCGTTCTTCTTATCTTAAGACGCGTTCGCCTTCTATCGAGGCTCGATATAACGGTAGAGAGGTTAAAGAGTATCCCTTAGCGGACCTAAACGATAAGGACGTAGGCGACTTCGGCGTCGCTAGCGACGCCGACGTTAATATTAACGATATTAACGATATTAACGATATCGACGATATTAACGATACTCTTATAGTCTAGCCGCTACTAGCACCTTATTACGTATAAGTACTACTACGAGATAGCTTCGAAGCTAGCAGCGTAGTCTTGCTAGCTTAATCTCGAGACCGAGTAATACCTACGCTAGATAGGCCTACGCAGGTACCTTAAACATCGCCTTTACGCCTTATACCTCGTAGTCCTTTACCCTAGATACTACTTATCTATCGGAGCCGTTCGTCGCCGGCGATCGCGCCCGTAAACGGGCACTACTCGAGCCTACCTACACCTTCTAACCTACTTAACCTGCCGAATACCTACTCTTAAGCTAACCGGTCCTCTACATCCGATGCCTCTAGTAGGACTTCGCGCACGTTATCTACTCGCTCTAACGGACGCGACGATACCGCTATCGTAGCGAATAAACTAATTAAGCAGCTCTAAGGTGGATTTTATAGTTATTCCGACGATAAATACTTAACCGACCTCGTCTAACATCTAAACGCCGCAGGCGAGCTAGCGGATTTGCAGTATAGCCGACTCGATAGCGCGTTCTACGATCTTAACTTTCCCTTCGTATTATCTAATAAGTCGCTTCTAAAACCCGAATAACTCCACCTAATAGCCCTAACTACCGCTATCTAATAGAAGGCTATATTCTCTAGGGTATCTAACTCTACGTATCCGGCCTATATTTACTTATACGAAGAAGCGTCGCAGGTAGAGGCCGAGGTCGCCTACGATATCGATAGCTACCTTAGCTTTGCTAGTTCGCTAGCCTTCGCCCGCTAGGGCATCTACTATTAGCCGGCGCCGCAAGTGCGCTAAAATATACAAACTAACGTCTATATCGATATAGACGTCGAGAATAATAACCCTAACTACGATAACTAGGCCCGCGTGCGGCCTACCGTAAAGACCTAACTGCGCAAGGTCCCTTATTTTATACTCGGCAGACTCGTTAGGTCTAAAGACGTCTCGATCTATATCCTATTTCCTAATATCGTCCCCGGTAGGAACGAATTTATCTCGCTAATCGACCTATAGCATATACGCTAGATAGACCGAGTATTTATACCTAGCATTATAGAACTTTACGCGTCGTATATTACTTAACACTTACCTAGCAGCTTTAGATATAGATCCTTAAACTCCTACGCGGCATAGATCGAACGACGAACTATCGAGATCGCGTTCTACTAAGCGCAGCAGGCCTTAACCTACTACCTATCCCCCGAGCACCTGCCCTAACTCTAAGCCTAGATCTAGTAGAAGATCGCTAACGTCCCGAGATGCTTAATATTTAACGAGGCCTAAATCTTCTTCTTCGCTAAGGGTACTAAACTTAAATATAAGTCCACCTAGGCGCACCCGTCGATGCTTAAGACCCTATAGCGCTTCGTTACTTACTTCGACTACGTTATTAACCTCAACTACGTGTACTAAGACCGACTTTAGGTTAATATCGAAAAAGAGGTTTATCCTATCTATAGCGCAGTATACGAATAAGATCGCACGGCTCGCGATATACTATAAGTTTTGCTCTAGAAGCGATATTATTTAAAATCATACCTTAGATAGCTCTACGGCGAGGACGGCGCGCCTAAAGACGATATAACGGGCTACTAGTTATATAACGTCAGCATATTACGCGACGCCGCTAACCTTACGTCGCTTACTAAGCGGCGTTTCTAACTCCGCCGCGGTAGACTAGTATACAGCTAATTCTACGGATTCGTTAAAGAAACTATTAACGCCGCTAAAACCTACCCTTTCTAAAACGAAGCTATAGAAGAGATAGCACTCGACTCCGTTATTCGATAGGCCGCCTAGACTACTTCGCGCAGCAACCGGCGGCAGCTATAGACGATCGAGACCGCCTATATCTATAGCAAGAAACGGTTATTTACCGCGCTGCGAGGGTTAGAGCGCAAGTCGTTTAGCATCCGAGAAGAGCATCGGTGCACCTAGCCCCTTATGCTGCGTATTATTACGTTTCTCGTAACTACGGACCCGAGTGCGCCTAAGAGGCCCGTTAAAGCCGTAGGCGACCCTATAGACGAAGATTTACCTCCTACGCCTACGCGGGGTGCCTGCTAACCGGCAATAGCTAACTACACTACAACATATAACACTAACCACCCTACAGAACCCCCTACCGCCGAGAGCCTAACGCGACCCTCTATATATACCCTCTCTAATACGCCGTACGCATGGGTCATCCCTAGCAACGTCTACCTAAACTTCACGTACCGCAATGCTAATAAATTCGCTATAGGCTTCGAGATCGTACGCGCGGGCTCCTAAGGTAATATAACTAGTTAGGAGCAGACTAAAATAATAGCTATATTCCTCCGGGGCCTGCGGTTTAGCCTAAGCGAGGCCGACCTGCGCCGAGAGACCGCGTTATAGGCGAGCAAACTAGAGCGTAACGCGCCCGGAGAGCCTGCGGCCGTGCGCTACGGCCTCGGCTTCGGCAATACCCTAACGCGATATAGCTACAGCTAGATCGAGGCGCAACGCGTGGACTAGTTCGCGCTGCGCTTTTATACCGACGTTATCGACTAAGTCTTATTCGGTAATACGATTATACGTAAAGAGTATACGCGTCGCGGCGAGCGCGTCCGCGACTTTTTCGACGCTACTAAATAGATCGAAATGGTTACGCGTTAGCTGCCGCAGCTAGCTGCGGCCCCTAGCGCGTACGCCTAACTCGTCGACTTCCTCGTGCATCTAACCCTATAATAATTTCGCACCGACGTTATCGCTAATATTAAATATAACCTTAAAGACGAAGCCACCCTCGCCGCGATCTAGGCGAGCGACTTCGGCCCTAACCCCTTCTATTACGAGTACATCGAGGCTATCTATAAGCTAGATATTATCAACCTAATACGTAAAGCTAAGACTAAGATCGTATAAGACCTAATTCGGTACCTATTCGACTTCGAAGACCGTTAGAAACGCAAGTTTTAGGATAGCTAACTATATCGAGTGCTCTATCGCTGATGCCTAGCAAGCCTAGCGAGCCTCCTCGATAACGAAGCGGCCGTTAACCGATATATAGTTACCCTACTACGGCACTTATATCGCTAGCACTAGTTGCTACCCTACCTATACGAACGAGGATTGACGGAGATAAAGAAGAAGGGATAGAGATAATAGTACTCTATCGGGCTGCGAAACGAGTAAGAACTAGATTAGTCGGAAATCCGGGTTACTAAGCACTAGAAACGACTATCGATGGACTAGATACCAGGAAAGCTAAAGGGCCTGCTAGCGTACTTAACGTAGTCGCGTATTAAATAAAACACCTAGTTCGATAAATAAGTATACGATAGTACTACAGCCGGACGCGCCGCCTCGGTGGTAACGGCTACGAGTCTAGATACCGCCGTAGCAGGCCTCGTAACGCGGACGGCTCGAGCAAACCCCCTAACTCGTGCGCTTATCTTAGCCCGTCCGACCGAATAGATTCTACCGAATGCTCGCTATCGAAGTTAGACTATATTATCTTATAATTAGTAACACGGGATAGTATACTAAGGACTATACCGAGTCTATATCGTCTAATACCGGCTACCGCAGGTATAAGAGTTATCGGGCTTATAAAACAACGATACCGTTCCTATATAGTAAGTAATATCTACGACCTATAACTATACTTCGCCTATAGCCTTCTATATTTCGAGTCGCGGCGGTTACTACATCCCCTACGGGCATAATAGATTCTATAGAAGTCTTTACCACTAGATTTATCTTTATTTACTTAACACCTTCTACGTCGATCTACTGATCTTTCTATTACACTATACCTATTATACGCTGCAATTTATATTATCACCTGGGCAGACTAGATTCTATAAAAATAAATCTACCTACCGCACTATATAAGTCTATCGCAACCCGTCGTAACATCTACGCCTCTTAACGGCAATTTCCATCCTCGCATACACTAAGGGTATCTACTTTCCTTAGGTTTACCTAGCTTTGCGGCACTACCCGACGCGACCGGTCTCTACCACTAGCTATTATCCCTTATAATTATCACTAACACCTCTCCCTTTTCCTATACTGCCCGGGCGCGCTAGATTCTATAGAATATTAGACCTTTTACTTTTACCTCTTATTATGCGTAACATTTTCACCCGGTTTTACCTTACTTTCACCTCTTATTATGCGCAATATTTTCACCTAGTCCCACCCTCGGCGCTAATAAACGAGCGCCCGTTATCTCTTACTCTCGTCGTAGTTTTCTTCCTCCTACTTAACTATTTACTATCTCTCTCGACCGTCTTTTCCCGCCTATCTAGTCGCCCTAGCATCTATTCGACCTTCTTAACCGTCCTATTCACGCATAATTTAGCCTGCGCGCAGCCTCGATCGCGGTTAGAGTCGTGCGCGCCCGACGGCGAGCGTAGTAGTTACCCGCAAGGTAAGCCTTACTTCGCGCGCGCAGTCTAAAACTTTTATAATTCTGCGGCCGGCGGTTTCGCTAGCATCTAGCGTATCTAGCCGGCCTGTATCTCGTCTACGATTCTATAAAATCTAGCCTGCCTAGGGCCGACTATTTTAGCCTATTTTGCCGAGGCTATTATATAGTCTGCTATTACGAACACCATTGCTATAATCTAATAATATTAATCTAGTAGCAGCGACCTATAAAGAACTCTTCTATAGCTCGTAATAGACGATAGACACAAGGACTACTAGCAAAAAACAACCTAAATCTAGTAATAGCGACCTACGAAGAACTTTTCTATACCTTATAATAGCCGATAGATATACTATTATAGAGGGACCTTATCGCGCGTTATCTAATATAATTTCAACCTCGTAGCATTATCGACCTATAATATATACCGCGAGTGCTAAATATTAAGTAGTAGCTAGGTCGCTCGGGCACGTTATTTTCCGTAGAACCTAGATTAGAATTCTATAGAATCTAACCTGCTCGCCTAGTCTTATATATCGATACTATCTTAAACCTATAGAGTATATCGAATAGACGAAGAACCTTAAAGATAAAGGGATATTATCGACCTTTTTTAACTCGATTAGCGCTATAACTCGTAATAGTCAATCTATACCTAGTTACTATACCGTTTCTAATATAGGGTAGTCAACTACCGAGCATATTAGATTCTATAGAATATTTAGATTAATTCTATAGAATTTAAAATACCCGATATTTACTATATATTAGTATCGTCTAGCGTTAACACTTCTATTTTAACGGCAATAGCGATTTGTCTACATCTGCGGCCTTAAGATGTTTAAGCCTTTCGCCGCGCCGCCGTTCGCCTATATTCTATAGAATCTAGCTCGCCCGGACCGACCCTTGCCTTAGGAGGCGACCTTACTTGTTTTTTTTTAACCTCCCTCCGTCGATAGGCCGTAATAGTCTCTAGACGCGCCCTTTACCCTTGGTCTGCGCCCCTAGGTTAATTCTATAGAATCTAGCCCGCTCGACCCTTTATTTAATTGTATATTTAACGCTCTTTATTTACTCTTTATTACTTACTTAATGCTAATTAATCTTTTGTTATAGATATCGACCGATTATAGCGATCCTAACGTGCTAGCCGAGGAGGTTGCCTCGGAATCTACCTCTATAACTAACGACGACACTACTATAACAATTAATCTGCTATCTAGACAGTCTAACCTTCCCTCTTCGACCACTACGATCTACGAGCCTAGCATTTAATCTTCTCTATTATATACCGAGCGGCCCGACTAGTTCAACGAAGAAATAGAGAATATTTCCGACCTTGATAAACTCTTCCGTTAGTTAGACGAATCGTCTAGTCCTATAGTTCGCAACGACGATAATACCGACCTAGCTTCTCCCGATAGTAATTAACAAACTGCCGATAACGCTATCTATAACATCGACGATATAGAACCGACTTAGGGTAATATAAATCGCTAGTTTCCGAATAGCAGAGATAACGAAGACGAAGATAATAACGACTCGGATATAGATTCCCCTCCTACTCCTATACATCCTGTATTCACTACCTAACAATTTGCATAGGCGATCTTATTTCGCTATAACGAAGAATTCAAAGCCGACCCCTAAAAGGCTAGCAAGGCTTTAGTAAACAACACCAACCGCAAGAAACTAGTGTAGAACGCTAATAAAAAGTATAGTTAATAGCCTAGCATTCGTATCCTCGATAGCAATATAGTTAAAGTGCCCGGCGTATTAGCTAGTTATCTTAACTTTAAATCCGTATACTATATAATTAAATTCTTGCACTATTAAGATTTTCTAGACGCGTTTATGATTTGGATCGCTACACGGGCTAAGAAAGGGTTAGAGGTTAAGATCTTGCATAAGACGTGCTTCGATTTAATCTACGAGAACATATAGAGCGTATCGATGCTTAAGGGTCGAACTAATTTAGAGTAGTATAATATCAGCGAGCTCGAGAGCCGCGGCAAATAGGCCTTCGATAGGCGTCTAAAGGATAACGAGCTATATACACTATTCATCTAAGCTATATTTATATTAATAGAGCGCAACCCTAGCATCTTTAAGGATACGCTTAATGCTTCTAGCTATAATCGCTAGAAGGAACTAGCCTCCTACCCCTATAGCTATAACATCAAGGACCTTAACCGTGTCTTTTACCTGCTATAGTAGGTAAATAGAAAGGCTCGGGTAATAGGTAATACCAGCCGCAAGGCAGAAGAAAAGGGGCCTAACGCTCTCGACCCTATCGTTATTAATAACATTATAATTAACGATATTAGCTATCCGAAGACGAATAAGCTCGCTTCTTATATTCGTTATTAGATAGATACCGATAGTGCATCGCAACTCTCTACCGTAAGCACCGAGGCTATCAACCGCTCGGAACGCATAATCGAGCAGGGCGAGGCCTTCTGCCGATAACTCGAGCAATAGACCCGCAATGCTTCTACCTTTAGCAAATCCGCCTACGACAAAATAACAGACGAGCAGAAGGTCTAGTTTATCCGATCTCGCATCGGCAACGTTAACGTATCTAACGACTATAAGCGAGACGAGGAGCTATACGACGAGGCCTTAAATAGCGCGGCGTCGCAGCTATCGATCGTCGTCCTCAGCCGAGAGCAATAGTTAAGAGCGCTAGAGACGATTGCCGAGGACCTTATTATCTAATATAACAACTTTACTCGGATCCCCGATCTACCTAACTAGGAAGGCGCGCCGCCGGAGTTATAGGCCGCTAGGGTTAGGGTTAGGGTTAGGGTTAGGGTTAGGGTTAGGGTTTAGGGTTAGGGTTAGGGTTAGGGTTAGGGTTAGGGTTAGGGTTAGGGTTAGGGTTAGGGTTAGGGTTA